>Ga0207650_10000035_pt1 | contig 215488 bp, 203 predicted proteins | sample KBSS63metaG_FD_184325 | JGI IMG/M metagenome (GOLD analysis project Ga0207650, IMG submission 184325) | Switchgrass rhizosphere microbial communities from Kellogg Biological Station, Michigan, USA - KBS S6-3 metaG (SPAdes) (version 2) | ecosystem: Host-associated > Plants > Roots >...
CCGGCAGTAGGACTCGAACCTACGACCCACGGATTAACAGTCCGTTGCTCTACCAACTGAGCTATGCCGGAGTACTTGCGGCGCGGCGGGCGGGGGACGATAGCAAAGCGTCGTCCACGCCGTCAACGTGGGGGCAAACCGAGGGGGGCTGCGGTGTATTTCGCGAGGGCGGAGGTCAGGCGCGGGAGCAAATCGGCGAGCTCCGAGTACTCGATCAGCTCGATCTCGCGGTCGCCCGACACCATGGCGGTGCAACGGGACGTGTGGGCCGGGCGATAGAGGCAGATGACGGGGATTTTGTAGCGGTAGCGGGCCGTGGCGATCTCGTATCCGACGCCCGTCGATGGCATCGATACCTCAGCCACGAGGATGTCGGCGGCGGCGATCCAGCCGAGGTCGCGGTCGAAAATCGCGCAGGAGTCGAGCGCCTCGCCGGACGCGGTCACATGCTCCACGGCCACCGCGCCGGCGAGCACATGGTGCCCTTCGGCTTCGAGCGCGGCGATGATCTCGCGGTAGAGCGCCACATCGCCGCGGCCGCCGCTGATTGCGCCGGCGAAGTAGAGCATGAGCGGCATGAGGGGCAGTCTACAATGCGCCCCCGAATGTCCCGCGAAATCGTCATCAACGCCGCCAAACACGAGTCCCGAATCGCCGTCCTCGACGACGGTCAGGTCGTCGAGTTGTGGGTCGAGCGGACGCGGCATCGCACCATCGTCGGAAACATCTACAAAGGCCGCGTGACGAAGGTTTTGCCCGGCATGCAGTCGGCCTTCGTCGACCTCGGGCTGGAGCGCGACGCGTTTCTGTACGTCTCCGACGTCGTCGAGGATCTCGAAGAATTCGACAACGCGGATTCGACCGACGACCTCACGCTCGACGATGTTCCGCAGCAGCGCGCCGAGGCGTCGATTGCGGACCTGCTGCGCGAAGGACAGGAGATCGTGGTGCAAGTGTCCAAAGACACGATCGCCGGCAAAGGGGCACGCATCACCAGCCACATCACGCTGCCGGGCCGCTTCCTCGTGTACATGCCGACCGTCAATCACATCGGCGTTTCGCGGCGCATCGAGAACGAAGGCGAACGGACGCGGCTCAAAGACATTCTCGAGCGCATCCGTCCCGCCGGCGCCGGCGGATTCATCGTCCGCACTGCCGGCGAAGAGCGCGAGGAGGATGAGTTCCGCGCCGATCTGAAGTACCTCACCGACTTGTGGGAACAGATCAAGCGGAAGGGTGAGAAAGCGTCGGCGCCGACGGCGCTGCATCACGATCTCGATCTCGTCCTGCGCACGATCCGCGACGTGCTGTCGCCCGAGTTCAAGAGCGTTTGGGTCGACTCGGTCGATCAATATCAGCGCATCGTCGAGTTCCTCGATCAGATTCAGCCGAACCTCGTGTCACGCGTCCGCCTCTATCGCCGCGACGAACCGATCTTCGAAGACTTCAGCATCGAAGCGGAAATCGCGAAGGCGCTGAAGTCGAAGGTGTGGCTGAAGTCGGGCGGCTACATCGTCATCAATCAGACCGAGGCGCTCGTGGCGATCGACGTGAACACGGGCAAGTACGTCGGCAAGAAGAATCTCGAGGAGACGGTTTTCAAGACGAACCTCGAAGCAGCCAAAGAAATCGTCCGTCAGATCCGCCTTCGCGACCTCGGCGGGATCATCGTGCTCGACTTCATCGACATGGAGGATCTCGCCAATCGCGAGCGCCTGTTCGAAGCGCTGGAGATCGAGATCCGAAAGGATCGGTCCAAGACGAAGATTCTGCAGATCTCTGAATTCGGTTTGATCGAGATGACGCGCAAACGCGTTCGCCAGAGCCTGGAGCGCTCATTGACGCAAGCCTGCCCGTATTGCGGCGGCAGCGGCCGGATCAAGTCGAATACGACGATCGCCTTCGAGATCTGGCGCGAGCTGATGAAACTGCATGACCTGCACGAGGGACAGGACGTCATCGTCCGTCTGAATCCGGTCGTCTACGGTTCCGTGCACAACGCGAACGATCCGATTTTTGAGGAGATCGAACGCAACATGGGCGTGCACCTTGTCTTCAAGCCGGACGACTCACTGCACCACGAGCAGTTCGACGTGATGCGGATATGAAGCGTAGAGCGGCCATAGCCGTCGTTGGTCTGGTGTGGATCTACACAGCAGCGCACTTTGCGATGACGGGTGTCAGACAACCGGCGGGCAACTTTACCGGCGATTTCCTGGCCAGCTTTCCGTCGTGGCGGCTGAGCGTCTTGATGGGACGGCTGGACATGTATCAAGGCAGTCTCGCCGCCAAGTGGGCCGTGAGGTTCGGCGACGGCCATCCGCTCTGGCACTACGGCCCCGTCGAGCATCTCCTCACGCTTCCACTGTTCGCATTCCGCGACCTTCGTACGGCGTACATGGCGTGGTTGATCGTCAATTACGTCTTCCTCGCCGGCATTTTGATTCTGGCGTGTTCCGTGTTTCAGAGTGGACGCTCGAAGTGGTTGTGGCGATCGGCGGCCGCCATCGTCATTCTCAATTACGGCCCGCTTTTCGAAGCGCTCACGCAACGAACGATCGAGATTTTCGAATTGCTGCTGATCTTCTCTGCGTTCGCTCTCTTTTTGCGAGGCCGTGAGGCCGCTTCAGGCGCCGCCATCGGTTTTGCTGCGATGGCTAAGTTTCTGCCGCTGATTTTCCTGCCTTACTTCGTGTTGAAGCGGCAGATGCGCGCACTGTTTGCCGCCGTGATTTCGATCGCGGTGATCGCCGTCGCCGCGGAGGCGGTACTCGGATGGCGTTACAGCGGGACGATCGTGCAACTACGAAGCGGAGGTTTGATCGAGGGCGACACGGATCAGAGCCTCGCCGGAATGATCCGCCGGATACTGGTCTGGACGCGATCGCCGCTTTCACCTTCGCCGTTGATCTTCGGCGCGATCATCCTGGCCATTGCGGGGGTGGCGTGGCTGTTCCTGCGCACCCACAACGCCGCGGCGGTCGAGGATCTCGAGTGGAGCACCCTCATCGCCGTCATGGTCCTGCTTCCTCCGCATAACGAGCAGTACTACTTCGTGCTGCTGCTGTTTCCGTATCTTGCGCTTCTGGCGCGGGAGCTTCGGCCGTTCGCTTCCGCGCATCGCGCGCGACGATGGTGGCTGGCGATCTCGTTCATCCTCACCGGCACCTTGGTGCCGTTGACTCTTCTCCAGCGCTTGACGGGATTGAAAATTTTTTCGCTGTATCTCGCTTCCGGGATTCCGTTTATCGGCGCAGCGATTCTCGCGGCAATCTGCGTCCATGCGCTTCTCGCTGAACGGGAAGCCACACCGGCCAACAGTTTGGCTCCCGGCACGGCGCATGCACTTTGACCGTGCCGAGCTGTCATGTCTCTCGAAGATACCTTCACCAATCTCGCCTCGTTCCTGAACAGCCTCGACGCCGAGGGTGAGCAGAAGTTCGAGCTGTCGCACTCGCTGGTGATCATCTGCCCCGACTGCGGAAAGAACATCGCCTTCCGCAATCGCTGCCCGAAGTGCGGCGGCAATTCGTGGATCCCGGCGGGACACAGCGGCGGCATTTTCGAACAGATGAAAGCGCAGCGCTGGCGCACGGAAATGCAGAGCGACGACGGGGAAGACTCGGACGTCGAAGTGCGCGAGCCCGAAGAAGCTCGCGCCGACGCGTAGCTACGTGTCGAGCCCTTCGCGCAAGTACTCCTCTTCCATCAATTGAGCGAAGAGCGTTTCGTACTCGCGCGAGTTTGACGCCGGCGGCTTTTTCATCGTGGCGATGCGGCGGCGGACATTTTCCTCGCGCTCTTCCTCGCGTTTCAGCTCGTCAGCCAGAGCGTGGGCGATTGACTGGCGGACTACTTCGCGTTCCTTGAGCAGGGTGACGGAGCGCGTGCGCGTCATCGCCTCCAGAAGGTCGCGCGCGAGCTGCGTCACGCGCTCGCGCGAGATTTTGTGCATGCGCGATTGTACGTCGGCCTACCGTCAGTGAATCGTGCCGTCGTCGTCCGGCGTCTCGGAATCAGCAGCTTCGGCGTCGTCCGTTGGGACATCTTCTTCGCCGTCGTCCTTGTCGACGAGTTTCACCGCGGCGACGACCAGATCGTTCTCGTCGATGTTGATGACGCGTACTCCCTGCGTGCTGCGGCCGATCGAGCGGATGTCGGCCACGTTCGTGCGGATGATCATCCCCTGCTCGGTGATGAGCAGCACCTGGTCGTCTTCGAAGACGTACGAGATGCCCGCGACCTTGCCGTTCTTGTCGGTGGTCTTGATGTTCGTGACGCCGATGCCGCCGCGCGACTGCAGACGATACGCGGAGACCGGCGTGCGCTTGCCGAAACCCTTTTCGGTGACGGTGAGGACCTGGCCGCGTTCGTCGGAAGCGATGACTTCCGCGTCGTCGGACTCCGGCTCGGCGGTTTCGACAATCTCCGGCTCTTCGCCTTCCGCGAGCTCGGGCACCGGTTCGCCGGATGCCGGGAGCACGTCCATTTCGACGACGTAGTCGCCTTCGCGAAGCGAAATGCCTTTGACGCCGGCGGCGCCACGGCCCATCGGGCGGACTCCGTTTTCGTTGAAGCGGATGGCCATGCCGTCGTGGGTGCCGATGAAGATCTCGTCGCCGCCCTGGGAGAGTCGGACCGCGTAGAGATCGTCGCCTTCATTGATGTCGATGGCGATGATGCCGCTGGCGCGCACGTTCGAGAACGCCGTCAGCTCCGTCTTCTTGATCTTGCCGGCGCGCGTGACCATGACCACGTACTTGGCGTCGTTGAAATCGCGGACGGTGAGCAGCGCGCGAACGCTCTCGTTCTGCTCGACGGTCAACAAGTTGACGATCGCTTTCCCTCGCGCGTTCGACGCGACCTCGGGGATCTGGTGCACCTTGATCCAGTACAGCCGTCCGCGGTCGGTGAAGACGAGCACGTACGAGTGCGCGCTGGCTACGAAGAGGTGCTCCACGATGTCCTCTTCCTTCGTCTGCATGCCGATGCGGCCTTTGCCGCCGCGGCGTTGCGCGCGATAAAGCGACAGCGGCGAGCGCTTGATGTAGCCGCCGCGCGACACGGTGATGACCATGTCTTCGTCGGCGATCATGTCTTCGATGGTGATGTCGCTGGCCTGCGGCACGATCTCCGTGCGGCGCTTGTCGCCGTACGCTTCTTTGATCTCGCGCAGCTCGGCGCTGATGATGCCGAGGACGAGCGCCTCGGATCCGAGGATCTCGCGAAGGCGGCGAATGGTGGCCTGAACTTCCTCGTACTCGGCCACGATCTTCTCGCGCTCCAGGCCGGTGAGGCGCTGCAAACGCATGTCGAGGATGGCCTGGGCCTGGACCTCGCTGAACTGCCAGCGCTCGATCAGGCCACTCTTCGCTTCCTGCGGCGTGCGGCTGCCGCGGATGAGCGAGATCAGTTCGTCGAGGACGTCGAGCGCCTTGACGAGACCTTCCAGGATGTGTGCGCGCTCTTCTGCTTTGCGAAGATCGAAACGCGTCCGGCGGGCGACGATCTCTTTGCGGTGCTCGACGAAATGGTGGAGCAGCGTCGGGAGGTCCATGACCTCCGGCTTGTTGTTGACGATGGCCAGGAAGATGATGCCGAACGTGGTCTGCATCTGCGTGTTGCGATACAGGTTGTTCAGCACGACCTCGGCGATCGCATCGCGCTTCAATTCGATGACGATGCGCATCCCTTCGCGGTCGGATTCGTCGCGAAGATCGGAAATGCCTTCAATGCGCTTGTCGTGAACCAGCTCGGCGATTTTTTCGAGCAGGCGCTTCTTGTTCGTCATGTACGGGATTTCCGTAACGACGATCTGTTCACGCTCGCTCTTTTTCTGCGTTTCAATTGCGGCTTTGGCGCGAACCTGAATGATTCCGCGTCCGGTGTTGTACGCCTCGTAAATCCCCTCAATACCGAAAATGAAACCGGCCGTCGGAAAATCGGGGCCGGGCATTACGGTCATCAGCTCTTTCACCGACGCGTGCGGATTTTCGATGACCATGAGACAGGCGTCGATGACTTCGCCGAGATTGTGCGGCGGAATGTTCGTGGCCATTCCGACGGCAATGCCGGAGGAACCATTGACGAGCAGGTTCGGATACTTGGCGGGCAATACCGCCGGCTCGCGCTCGGTACCGTCGTAGTTGGGGACGAAATCGACCGTTTCTTTGTCGATGTCGTCGCGCATCAGTTCTTCGGCGAGCCGCGTCAGACGGACTTCCGTGTAACGCATTGCCGCCGGATTGTCTCCGTCGACCGAGCCGAAGTTGCCCTGGCCGTCGACGAGGCGATAGCGCATCGAAAAGTCCTGCGCCATTCGGACGACGGAATCGTAAATCGCGCTGTCGCCGTGCGGGTGATATTTACCCATGACGTCGCCGACGATGCGCGCTGATTTCTTATAAGCCTTGCCGGCCGTATTGCCCTGCTCGTACATCCCGTAAAGGATGCGGCGGTGCACCGGCTTCAGGCCGTCGCGGACGTCCGGCAACGCGCGGCCGATGATGACCGACATCGCGTAGTCGAGATACGACTTGCGCATCTCGTCTTCGATATTGACGGGATTGCGCTGCTCGCTGTGTGTTGTGTAATCGAAATCGTCAGCCATTAGATATCGAGGTTCTTCACTTCGAGCGCATTGTCCTGAATGAAGACGCGCCGCGGCTCAACCTGGTCGCCCATGAGAACTGTAAAGAGTTCTTCGGCGCCGACGCCGTCTTCAATCTTGACCTGCAGAAGCCGGCGGCGCTCGGGATCCATCGTGGTTTCCCAGAGCTGTTCCGGATTCATTTCGCCGAGGCCTTTGTAGCGGCTGATGGCGAGACCTTTTTTGGCCAGGTCGTAAATGCGCTCGATCAGATCGTCGACGGTGACGACGACGTCCGAAGTGTCATTGTGTTTGAGTGTGTAGGGCGGCAATCCGAATGCGGAGAGCTGCTCATAAGATTTCGCCATCTGGCGATATTCATAAGTAGACAGCAGTTCGCTGCTGACGATGACCTTCTTACCGGTTCCATTGCCACCGACGGAGAAATGCACCGTCGGTGTTTCGGTCTCTTCATCGGTCATCAGGCGCACGTGCTCGAAACCGTGCGTGGTCAGCGCCTTGACGAGCGCCTCGAGTTTGTCCGGATCGCCCATCGCGCTGCGGTCGATGAAGCCCTCGCCGAAGAGCACATCGAGCGCCTCGCGCGGAATGCCGCGCGACTGCAATTTGCGCGCGTGCAGGAGGTACTCCTCCATCCGCTGCAGCATGTTCACCAGCGCCTCGCCCTTGAGCGAGAGGCCAGCCTGCGGCGTGATCTCAACATTTTCCGAGACGCGCGTCAGGAGGAAGCGCGACAGCTCGCCCTCGTCCTTGACGTACATGTCCTTCTTGCCCTGCGTGACCTTGAACAGCGGCGGCTGGGCGATGAAGAGGTAGCCGCGGTCGATGATCTCGCGCATGTAGCGGAAGAAGAACGTCAGGATCAGCGTGCGGATGTGCGATCCGTCGACGTCGGCGTCGGTCATGATGATGATCTTGTGGTAGCGGAGCTTGGCGATGTCGAAATCGCCGGCGCCGATGCCGGTGCCGAGGGCCGTGATCATCAGCCGGATTTCTTCGGAGGAGAGCATTTTATCGAGACGCGCGCGCTCGACGTTCAGGATCTTGCCCTTGAGCGGCAGGATGGCCTGGTAGCGGCGATCGCGTCCCTGCTTGGCGGAGCCGCCTGCGGAATCACCCTCGACGAAGTAGATCTCGCAGTAGCGCGGATCGCGCTCCTGACAGTCGGCGAGCTTGCCGGGGAGTGAGGCGGAATCGAGTGCGCCTTTGCGGCGGGTCAGATCGCGCGCCTTGCGCGCTGCTTCGCGTGCGCGGGCCGCTTCGATGACCTTGTCGACGATCCGTTTGACTTCCTTCGGATTCTCTTCCAGGAACTCGCCGAGACGTTCGCCGACGACCTGCTCGACCCACGTCTTCACGTGTGACGAGACCAGCTTGTCTTTCGTCTGCGAGGAGAATTTCGGGTCGCGGATTTTGACGGAGATGACGCAGCTCAAGCCCTCGCGGATGTCGTCGCCCTCCAGGCTCAGCTTCAGCTTCTGCAGGACGCCCGAGGCCTCGATGTACTTGTTCATCGTGCGCGTCAGCGCGGCCTTGAAGCCGACCAGGTGCGTGCCGCCGTCGAGGTTCTTGATCGTGTTCGTGAAGCAGTAGATGTTCTCGGTGTAGCCCTCGTTCCACTGCAGCGCGATCTCAACGGCCTCGCCGTCTTTTTCGTCGCGGATGAAGATCGGCTCCTCGTGCAGCGGGACCTTGTTCTTGTTCAGGTCCTTCACGAACGAGACGATGCCGCCCTGATAACAGAACTCGTGCTTTTTCTCGGTGCGGTCGTCGGCGATGGCGATGAAGACGCCGGAGTTGAGGAAGGCCAGCTCGCGGAGACGCTGCGAGAGCGTCTCGAAGTTCATCTCGGTGACCGAGAAGATGGCCGGATCGGCTTTGAACGTAACGCGCGTGCCGCGCTGCGCGGTTTTTTCGCCGCGGGCGATGGCCTGCTTCGGGACGCCGCCTTCGTAGCGCTGACGCCACACGTATTCATCGCGGTGAATCTCCAGCTCCAGCCATTCGGAGAGGAAGTTGACGACGGAAACGCCGACGCCGTGCAGACCGCCGGAGACTTTGTACGAGTTGTTGTCGAACTTACCGCCCGCGTGCAGCTCGGTCATGATGACCTCGGCCGCGGAACGGTTCTCTTCTTTGTGGAGATCGACGGGGATGCCGCGGCCGTTGTCTTCGACCGTTACGGAGTTGTCGGTGTGGATCGTGACCAGGACTTTGTTCGCGTAGCCGGCCAGCGCTTCGTCGATGGCGTTGTCGACGACTTCGTAGACCATGTGATGCAGGCCGGTGATGTCATCGGTATCGCCGATGTACATGCCCGGGCGCTTGCGGACTGCGTCCAGGCCTTTGAGAACTTTGATGTCTTCGGCGGTGTAATCGCCGGCGATCGACGGCGCCTGCGGGCTGATCTCCGAGGCGTCATAGGTCGTATCGTCTTCGGTATAGTCGTCTGCCATTCAGTGCTTTCCGGCGTTGGGTTTTGGCGGTAGGTGGCGCGTCTCCCGACGAGCCCGAATGCTGAGGTTTTTACGCCGCGGTCGATAACCTGAATTGTACCGCGATTATTGCGTTCCACGGAACGTTTCACGGCAAATCGGCGACAGACGCAACCCGCCCATTTTCAATGACTAAGCGCCGATGCGGCCCAGCCTCCAGACTTCGCAGAAAACGCTCTTTTGCGCTGGTCGCGAAAACCTGCGTTTGGGCAGGCAACCTGAGCAATAGCTGCTCCAGGATTTCAAGGTCGAGCTCGGCGTCGATGTCGTCGAGCAGGAAGACCGCGGCCTCGTCGAAACGGCGGCGGAAAAGCGCCAGTTTGGCGAACTTGAGAAAGAGCACGACCATCTTTTGCTCGCCACCGGAAAGGACTTCCGCGGCCGGCCTGCCGTCGACGGAAAACGCGAGTACGTCGCGCTGCGGTCCGACCAGGGACATGCGCGCCCGCAACTCCTCGCGACGAATCCGCGGCAGGTCGTCGACGGCGCTCGGCTTATAGTCGATGGCGAGATCGCGGATGTGGTACCGATGCTCGGCAACGATCTCCGCAAACGCATCCCTCAGTGCCTCGGCATACGCAGCCCGGCCACGCTGCAGCGGCGCCGCGGCGTTCGAGAGCTCCTCATCCCAGGCGTTAAGCGACGACGTGCTGCCGCTGGCCAGCAGCGCGTTGCGCTGACGCAGCGCGCGGCCGTAGCGGCTCACGGCTTCGAGGTAACTCGGATCGATACTGGCGATCCCTCGGTCGAGAAATCGCCGACGCTCTTCCGGCGCGCCGCGCAGGATGTCCAGCCGCGCCGACGAGTAGGCGAAGACGCTCATCGCATTCACGTACGCCGGCAGCGTCACGCGCTCGCCGTTGATCAGCAGCGCGCGCCGCCGCGCCTCGCCCGTCTCCAGACCGACGGAGAGCGTCTTGTCGACGCCGAAGCGGTGCAGCAGGCCGGAGACGAATACGCTCGGCGATCCGAACTGAAACACGCTTCCGATGCGCGCCGTGCGAAACGATTTCGTCGTGGCCAGGAAGTAGATCGCCTCGAGCAGGTTCGTCTTCCCCTGCCCGTTCCGGCCGACGACGATGTTGACCTGATCGTGAAACGCGATTTCTTCCGCGCCGAGGTTGCGGAAGGATTGGGTCGTGAGGCTACGGAGAATCAAACGCGACCCCGAATTGGCGATCTGTCATCCTGAGGCTGCCGGAGGCGCTGAGCCGTAGGCGAAAACGCCGGAGGACGCCGAAGGATCTCAAACTTCCCAGGCTGCGTTGAATCCCAGCGGGTTTCAGCCGGAGTTGCGCATCTTGAGATCCTTCGCCGTCCTCCGCCGGCGCGCTCCGCGCGCCTCGGCTCCGGCGGCTCAGGATGACAGCTCACGCGGTCAAGCGCATCGGCATGACCACGTACAGGTACTCGTACGCGAGATCCGCGTCGTTCGATGACGGGCGGCCGATGCACTGGCTGTTCTCGTCCTTCAGATCGAGCGAGACCTGCTGCGTGTCGACGACGCTGAGAAAGTCAGTCACGTAGGCCGCGTTGAGGCCGACGAAGAACGGATTGCCGGCGTAGTCGATGGGAACGGTTTCGCGCGCGTCGCCGAGCTCCGGATTCGTCGACGACACCGTTAGCTTGCCGGGCGCAAAATCGAAACGGACGGCGCGCGTGCGCTCGTTGGCGACGAGCGAAATGCGGCGGATCGTAGCCAGCAGCCGCTCGCGGTCGACCAGGACCTTGCGGTCATTGTCGCGGGCGATGACTTCCATGTAGTTCGGAAAATTCACGTCGATCATGCGCGCCAGCAGGCGGCGATCGGCGGCCTCGAAGAAGAGGTGATTCTCGGAGACGCCGAAACGGACGTTGCCGTCTTCGCCGGATTCGAGCCGCATGATCTCTTCCATCGCTTTACGCGGAATGAGGATCGTGAGGTCGGCGCTCTTCGACTTGCCGTTGCTGCTCTGCGGGAAATTGATCAGCGCCATGCGGTGGCCGTCGGTGGCTACCATCTCCATCTTCGCCGGCTGAACCTTGAGCAGCGCGCCGTTGAGCTGGAAGCGCGTCTCTTCGTGCGTGATGGCGAACTTCACCTTGGCCACCATCGTCTTCAGCTCTTCGAGCGGGATGTCGTACGACTCTTTCGCATCCACCGTCGGCAGCGTCGGATAGTCCTCGGCGGGCAATCCGAGGAGGCGGAACTTGGCGGTGCCGGAGTCGACGAGGAGTGAGTTGTTTTCCTGAAGGGTGATGTGCACGTCTTCGTCCGGCAGCGAGCGGACGATGTCGAAGAGGCGTTTCGCTTCGATGGTGACGCCGCCGGGCGTGGTGACGCGCGCGGGGCAGGAGCTGAGGATGGTGACGTCGAGATCCGTGGCGGCCATCTGTAGCCGTCCATCGGCCGCGCGGAGCAGCACATTTGAGAGGATCGGGATCGTGGAGCGTTTTTCGACGACTCCCTGGCAAAGCTGCAGTTCTTTCTGAAGATCAGCTTTTGCGACGGTCAGCTCCATGTCTCTTCCTTCAGAACAAAAGTCTTTTTAGTTAGTAGTGGAAGCAGTAGATGCGTGCGGAAAAACTCGGCATCGCGCTGCAAAGGTTTCGAAAGTATAGCAGTTCCTTCCGGGGTGAAACTGCGGGTTTCGTCGCGGAAAAACGAAGGAGATTTCGTCCGTTTTCCGCAGTTGGCGAGCGTCGCGCGAGCGAAGCCGTTTTTGTCCGCAGGATTTTGTGGGACGTTTCCGCAGGGTCTGTGGATTTCATCGGAACTGCTTCATCAATCCTTCGAGCACGCGCGCGAACTGCTGGTCGTTCTGCATCTTCTCGTCGATCTTTTCGACCGAGTACATCACCGTCGAGTGATGCTTGTTGTTGAAGACGCGGCCGATCTCCGGATACGACAGATCCGTCAGATGCTTGCAGAGGTACATGGCCACCTGGCGCGGGAAGGCCACCGTCTGCGCGTTCGATTTCGACTTCAGGTTCGTGACCGTCGTTCCGTAGTGCGCGGCCACGACGCGCATGATCTCGGTCGGCGTGATCGGCTTGTTGTCCTTCGACAGCAGTTCCTTCAACGCCTCCTTCGTCAGTTCTAGCGACAGATGCTTCTGTCCAGCCATCGAGGCGAAGACCACGATGCGGTTCAGCAATCCTTCCAGCTCGCGGATGTTCGTTCGCACTCGTTCGGCCACGAACAGCGCCGCGTCGTTCGGAAAATCGATCGCCCGCTCCTCGGCCTTCTTGCGAAGGATGGCCACCTTGGTCTCGAGATCGGGTGGCTGGATGTCGGCGATGAGTCCCCATTCGAAGCGCGAGCGGAGCCGCTCCTCGAGCGTCGGGATCTCTTTCGGCGGAGCATCCGAGGTGAAGACAATTTGCTTTTGAGCCTCGTAGAGCGCGTTGAAGGTGTGGAAAAACTCCTCCTGCGTCCGCTCCTTGCCGGCCAGAAACTGGATGTCGTCGAGGAGGAGCGCGTCGACCTTGCGATAGCGATCGCGGAACTGCTGCATGCGGTCGTAGCGGATCGAGGTGATCAGCTCCGTGACGAAGGAGTCGGCGGACATGTACGCGACCTTCGAGCCGGCCGTGCTGTCGCGAAGCTGCTGGCCGATGGCCTGGATCAGATGGGTCTTGCCGAGGCCCGCGCCGCCGTAGATGAAGAGCGGGTTGAAGGAGCCGGCCGGATTCTCGGCGATCGACTTCGACGCCGCGAAGGCCAGCTCGTTCGATTTGCCGACGACGAACGTCTCGAACCGATAACGCGGATTGAAAATCGAGAGCGGCAGCTCGGCCGAGGGCGGCGGTCCGAGCGGGATGTTCATCTCGCTCGAGCCTTCGGTGTCGGCGACGAGGTGCAGGTTCAGATGGTCGGTCGACATCTCGTCGAGGATCATCCGGATCTGCTGCGCGTAGTTCTGGCGAATTTCGGAAACGAAGCGCTGCGAAGGGACGCTTACGTCGATCGTGTCGCCCTTCTGGGCGAGGAAACGAGTCGGAGCGAACCACGTCTCAAATTGAGTCCTGTCAATGGTTTGCTCCAGCCGGTCGAGGACTTGCTTCCAGAGATTCATCGCGCATTCACACGGGGCACGGCCAAGGTCCTTGTCACTCTAATAATCCGCAGCTTTTCAACAACTGCGGAAAATTCGGACCTGAAAAAGGGGTGGCGAAGATAGCACAAAGACCTGCCGGTCAAGAGTGGTTCAGACGCAGTAGATCAGTCGATCAGTGATTCGTAGATCAGGCGAATCCGCGCGACGGTAACTTTCAACGATCCTGGTGGCCGAGCCTTGGGCAACCCACGCTGCCGGCCGTGCCGGCCCGGAATAGGGCGCTACCACCTCACGTTCCGCCCCGTCGCTGGCTGGTTTGACGACCTTCCGACCCGCCGCTATACTCCGCGCCTTCTTTTCAGAAGCTTAAGGAAATCATGAAGCGTACATTTCAGCCGAACAACCGCCGCCGCAAGCGCACGCACGGCTTTCTGGTCCGGATGCGGACCAAAGACGGGCAGGCGGTGCTTTCACGGCGCCGCCGCAAGGGCCGCAAGCGCCTGGCGGTCTAGCCTTTGCCAGCCGATGCCGGCGGGCTTTCCGCCAGCTCCGAGGCTCTGCCGAAAGAGAAACGATTGGCCAAGCGCCGCGAGTTCCTTCGCGTCTACGAAGCCGGCCGCAAACTCTTTTCCCGCTACAGCGTACTGTTCTATGCCGCGAATGACCTCCCGTATTCGCGCATCGGCATCACCGCAACAAAGAAAAGTGGCAAGGCAAACGTGCGCAACCGGCTGAAACGGTGGACCCGCGAGGTTTACCGGCGTCAGCGTGGTCCCCTCGACATCGACAGCCGCTCGCTCGATGTCGTCGTCAACGTCAAGCCGAATGCCGTGCAGGCGTCGTGGGGCGACTACAGTCTCGACCTGCAGCGCGCCTTGAAGCGCGTCGTCACCGAGAGCAGCGCGTCCCGATGAGCCATGCGCGCCCTCGCTCTCGTCCCGCTCCGTTTTTACAAGCGATTTGTTTCCCCGCTGCTGCCGCCGATGTGCCGCTTCGACCCCACCTGCTCGATTTACATGATGCAGGCGATCGAAAAGCACGGCACACTGCGCGGCGTCTGGCTCGGCATCCGGCGCCTGTCGCGCTGCCACCCGTTCAATCCTGGAGGTTGGGACCCCGTCCCTTGAGATGGAAAAGCGAATCTTTGCGGCAGTACTGATCTCGATCGGATTCCTGTGGCTCTGGGCGGCCGTCGCTCCGAAGCTCTTCCCCGATCTGATGAAAAAGCCGGTGCCGGCGAAGGTCGAGACGACTTCAACGACGGCAACGGCGACGACTGCGACGACTTCCACCGCGCCGGCGCCGGTCACCGCGTCGACGACGACCACATCGCCCGCCGCCGTTGCGGCGCCGGCCACCGCTCCCGTCGTCGAACCGATCGCGGCAACCGCGCAGACGATCACGAAGATCGAGTCGCCGGACTTTGTGGCGAAGTTCTCGAACCGCGGCGCCGAGCTGGTCTCGTTTCAGCTCGCGCACTACAAAGCGAGGCCGAGCGACAAGAACGATCCGACGCTGGTCGAGCTGGTCAAACAGCGCGAGGCCGGCCGGACCGACTATCCGTTCGCCATCGAAGCGACCGACGCCAACTTCATGCACCGCGCGAACAGCGCGCTCTACGCCGTTCGCGAGTTCGACGACAAAGGCGCGCATGTCGTCGAGTATCGCTGGTCCGACGGCGCGCACGCCGTCACCAAGACCTTTCGCTTCAACGGCGAGTACCTCTTCAACTTCGCCGTTTCGGTCACGCCGCCGCTGCCGTACCGCGTTGCCATCGGCCCCGGAATCCGCACGTTGGGACCGGACGAGAAGGACAACCAGTTCATTGTCACAGGCAATGGAGTCGTTCAGCGCGACGACAGCCTGAAGGTCATCAACCGCGCCAAAGCCGACACGACCAGCATCTTTCCCGCCGTGCAGTACGTCGGCATCGAGGACAACTACTTCCTCTCCGTGCTGCGGCCGGAGAAATCGAACGGCGCGATCCTGCGCGCGATCGACGTCCCCGCCGCCGAGAAAAAAGAGAAACGCCGCGAGCTCTACGCGGCCGTCAACGCGGCGCCGGACGGCGTCGTCTCCGGCGCGGCATTCTTCGGACCGAAGGAAGCCAAAGTCGTCGACCGCTACGGCTTCGAGAAGACATTGCAACTCGGCGTCTTCGGCATCATCGCCCGCTTCTTCCTGGCCGCGCTGCTCTGGCTGAACAAGTTCACGAAGAACTACGGCTGGGCCATCATCGTCCTCACGCTCATCATCAAACTCGTGCTCTATCCGCTGCAGCACAAGTGGCTGATCGGCATGAAGAAGATGCAGAAGCTGCAGCCGAAGCAGGAGGCGATCAAGGCCAAATACAAGAAGGCCAAGACCGATCCCGAGCAGCGCCAGAAGATGAACACGGAGATGATGAAGCTGTATCAGCAGGAAGGGATCAATCCTGCCGGCGGCTGTCTTCCGTTCGTGCTGCAGATCCCGATTCTGTGGGGCTTCTACGGCCTGCTCTCGCACGCCATCGAGCTGCGCGGCGCGCCCTTCATCTTCTGGATTCACGACATGTCGATGAAGGACCCGTACTACATCACGCCGCTGCTGATGACGGTTACGATGTTCGTCCAGCAGGCCATCACACCGTCCACGGCGGATCCGGCCCAGAAGAAGATGTTCCTGATCATGCCGCTGGTGATGGGATGGATTTTCAAGGAGTTCCCGACCGGCGTCGTGCTTTACTGGCTGATGCAGAATCTCCTGACGATTGTGCAGCAGCTCCTCATGAACAAATTCACCGATCCCGCCACCCCGGCGACCTGATCGAACGGACTTGACGACGATGGCGCAACGATTCGAAGGTAAGAATCTCGACGAAGCACTGACGATGGCGTCCGAAGCGTTCGGCGTCGATCGCGTGCAACTGACCTATCACGTGGTCCTGGAAAAGAAAGGCTTTCTCGGCGGCATCAAACGCATCGTCGTCGAAGCCGAGGTGAATGACAGGCCGATCGCCGCTGCGGTGCAGGAAGCGTCGGCGCCCGCTCCGCGCGCTGGCCGGCCAGCCGGCGGTGGCGGAGGTCGCGGACGCGGAAATCGCGATCGCGATCGTGGGCGAGGCCGCGGCGGAGATGGACGCGGCCGTGGTCCGCGTACCGGCGGCGGCAGCCGTCCTCGCCCCGGCGCTGACGACTTTCAGACCGGCGACTTCGAGCGCTTCGCCGGCGAGATCCCCGAGCAGGGGCCGGAGTCGGAGCAGGCCGGAGTCGTGCGCGCCTGGTACGCGCGCGTGCTGGAGCTGGCCAAACTGCAGCTCGAGATTCGCACCGAGGAGAATGAGACGCAGGTCATCGTGCGGCTGTTCGGCGGCGACGCGCGTCTGCTCACCGAGGAACATGGCGAGCTGCTAGACGCCCTCCAGGTCCTCGGCAACAAGGCGATGGTCGGCCGCAAGATCGAAAAAGAGATCGAGCTGAATTGCGAAGCGTTCAAGGAGCGCCGCGCCGAGCAGCTCGCGGAAAAAGCGAAGGAGCTGGCCGACCGCGTGCGCAGCAGCGGCCGCGAGCAACTGCTTCCGGCGATGACGCCGATCGAGCGCCGCATCGTTCACCTCGCGCTGCAGGAAGACGCCGACGTCACGACCGAGTCGCGCGGCGACGGGTTCTACAAACGCGTTGCGGTTGTGATGCGCGACGCGGCGGAGTAGTTTTCCGCCAGCGTGGCGCAATCAGAACTCGACACCATCGTCGCTCCCGCGACGCCGCTGGGCAGGGGAGCGCTCGCCATCGTCCGCATCGATGGTCCGCGTAGCGGCGACATCCTGAAGAGGCTTGGAGACGTCTCGCCGGAAGCGCGCATCGCCACACTGGTACAACTAAGTCTGGACGGCGAGCCGCTCGATGAGTGCATCGCCGTCCGTTACGCGGCGCCGCATTCCTTCACCGGCAACGATCTGGTCGAGCTGACGCTGCACGGCAGCCCGCTGCTCGTCGAGCGCGTGATCGCGGCGATCGTCGCATGCGGCGCGCGCCTCGCGGAGCCGGGGGAGTTCACGGAGCGTGCAGTGCTCAACGGCAAGCTCGATCTCGTGCAGGCGGAATCGATCGCGGATCTCATCAACTCGCGAACTGCACTTCAGGCGAAGCTGTCGCTCGGCAATCTGCACGGCGTGTTGAGCCGTCGCGCGGCGGCCGTGCGCGAGTCGCTGCTGCATGTGATCTCCCGGCTCGAGGCCGCGCTCGACTTTTCGGAAGAGGGATACGAATTCATCACGCGGGCCGATGCGCGCCGCGAGATCGAGCGCGCGATCGCAGAGACCGCGCAGTTGGCGAAGACGTATCGCCGCGGAAGAGCGACGACCAGAGGCCTGAGCTTGGTCATCCTCGGTCGCCCGAACGCTGGCAAGTCCAGCCTGTTGAACCGGCTGGTCGGCAGTGACGCGGCCATCGTCACACCGATTCCGGGAACGACGCGAGACATCGTGCGAGAGATGATTGAGATTGGCGGTCTTCCGGTGATGATCTCAGATACCGCTGGTTTGCGGATAAGCGGAGACCTCGTCGAGGAGATTGGGGTAAGGCTGGCTCGTGATGCGGCGGCAAACGCGGACATCAATCTCTATCTTATTGATGCAACGGTTGGTTTGACTCGAGATGACCATCTCGAGGCGTTTCCGGGCGCAATTGTTATTTATACAAAGATCGATCTCGCGTCTGCTCCTGCGGGCGCTTTAGGCATAAGCGTTACCGCCGAGCTTGGCATAGACAACCTTCTGCGGATGCTCGACGAACTCGTCCGTGAAGTATTCGCCGCACCGGAGGGCAGTCTCGTCAATGCCCGCCAGTACCAAGCCGTCCTCGGCTGCAAAGAAGCGCTCGCGACTGCTCTGGCCGCGATCGATGCGAGACTCGACGAGCCGGTCATCCTCGTCGACCTCTACCGTGCTTCCACCTCCCTCGGCCTGCTAACCGGCGCCGTCACCCAGGACCACGTCTTCACCGAGATTTTCTCGAAGTTCTGCATCGGGAAGTGAGCGCGCGCGGGCGGCTGTTCCACGTGAAACATGTTCGACGTGATTGTGATCGGCGGAGGCCACGCCGGCGCTGAGGCGGCCCGCGTCTGTGCCCGCGGCGGCGCGCGCGTGGCGCTGCTGACCATGCTCCGCGACGCCATCGGTCGCATGTCGTGCAATCCGGCTATTGGCGGCCTGGCAAAGGGCAATCTCGTCAAGGAGATTGACGCGCTGGGCGGCTTGATGGGGGAGGCCACCGACCGGGCCGGCATCCAGTTCAAGGTGCTCAACCGGTCGAAGGGTCCCGCCGTCCAAGGGCCGCGCGCGCAGTGCGACCGCGATCTTTACGCCGCCGCGATTCAGGACATCCTCACCGCCGAGCCGAACATCACCATCATCGAAGGCTCCGCGACGTCGCTCATCCACGACGGCCAGTCAGTCCGCGGTGTCATGCTCAAAGACGGCACCCGCCTCGACGCCCGCGCCGTCATCGTCACCACCGGAACCTTTCTTCGCGCCTTGATGCACTCCGGCGAAGTGAAAACCGTCGGCGGACGTTTCGGCGAGCCGGCGGCGGAGACCCTCTCCGATTCGCTGCGCGAGCTCGGCCTGAAGCTCGGCCGCCTCAAGACCGGAACGCCGCCGCGCGTCGATCGCACCACCGTCGATTTTTCGAAGCTGGAGGAAGCGCCCGGCGACGCCAAGCCACGCCCGTTTTCGATCCTCACCGACGCGCTGCCGCTGCCGCAGGTGCTTTGTCATCTGACGTACACCAGTGGGAGCGCGCACGACCTGATCCGCGCCAATCTCCACCGCGCGCCGATGTACTCCGGCCAGATTCACGCCACCGGACCACGCTACTGCCCATCCATCGAGGACAAGGTGGTGCGCTTCGCGGAGAAAGAGCGGCATCAGGTCTTCGTCGAGCCGGAGGGGTTGACGCATCCCTGGCTTTATCTCAATGGCATCTCCACGTCGCTGCCGCCCGATGTCCAGGACGCTGTCGTCCGCTCGCTGCCGGGATTCGAAAACGCGGTGATCGCGCGTTACGGCTATGCGGTCGAGTACGACTTCGTGAACCCCGAGCAGCTCGATCCGACGCTCCAGGTTCGCAACGTCGACGGTCTTTTCCTCGCCGGCCAGATCAACGGCACCTCGGGATACGAAGAGGCGGCCGCGCAGGGACTCCTGGCCGGCATCAACGCCCTGCAGAAGATTCGCGGCGGCGATCCGGTCATCCTTCGCCGCGACCAAGCCTATGCCGCGGTGATGATCGACGACCTCACTACTCAGGGGACGGCCGAGCCGTACCGCATGTTCACCTCCCGCGCCGAACATCGCCTCCTCCTCGGGTGCGATTCCGTTTACGAGCGTCTGTCGCCGGTCGCGGAGCGGCTGGGCATCCTCGATGACGAGCGCAAGCGCCGCGTCGAGCAGCGCATCGCGCGCATGCAGCGCGCGCGGGATGCAGCCGAAACGAGCGTTACTCCCGATCGCGAGACCTTGGCTTGGCTCGACGCCGCGAACGTCACATTGCATGAGAAGTCGACCATCGCCCGGCTCATGCAGCGCGCCGACTTCGACATCGCGCACTTCACCGGCGCCTGCGAAACGGTGCTCCCCGAGGTTGCGGAGGCGTTTCGGGAGTTGAGCGAGGAAGAGTCGGATGGCGTCGTCAGCCAGCTTCGCTACGCCGGCTACATCGATCGCCAGCAGCGCGAAGCGGCGCGGCAGGCGGATGAGGAAGAGCTGCGCATCCCCGGCGACATGTCGTACCGGTTGCCCGGATTGTCCCGGGAGATGATCGAGAAGCTCAGTTTTGTGCGGCCGGTCTCGCTCGGACAGGCCAGCCGCATCCCAGGCGTCACGCCGGCGGCGATCTCGATCGTGCGGATGCACCTGCGGCGCGGCGCCGCGCGAACGGCATGAACGCGCTGGAGACGTACAAGCGCGAGCTCCTGCGGTGGAACGAGCGGATCAACCTGATCGGGCCGGAAGCGGTGGCCAATATCGACGATCACATCGGCGAAGCTGTAGTCGCGGCCGGGATTTTGAAGCCGTCCGGCAACGTGCTCGACTTCGGCAGCGGGGGAGGATTGCCGGCCATTCCGATGGCCATCGTCTCGCCGGATGCCCGCTTTCATCTGGTCGAAGTGGACAAGAAAAAGTGGGCTTTTCTGAAACACATCGCGCGGGCGTGCGAATTGAACGCTGTGATTTACGGTGATAGATTGGCGCGCGCTTTGACGCAGTTCCCGCCTTCGCTTCGGTTTTCCCTCGTTACCTCGCGCGCAGTCGGAAATCCTGAGGAATGGGTGCCGTCGCTGGCGCCGTGGATGGAGCCGGGCGGGCGCGTGGCGCTCTTTCAAAGCAGTCCGGACGTTCCGGCGATCCGCGGTTTCACCAGAAGCGAAGTCTTTCCGCTGCCCCGAGGCACTTCGAATTACCTGGCAACCCTCACGTTCCACGTGGAACACAAATGACGAAGATCGTCGCACTTGCGAATCAGAAAGGCGGGGTGGGCAAGACCACCACCGCCATCAACCTCGGCGCCTCCGTCGCTGCCTGTGAGCGGCGCGTGCTCCTGGTTGACATTGATCCGCAGTCGAACGCTACATCCGGACTTGGTGTATCCGAGGCCGATCCGTCGATGTACGACGTGCTCGTCGAGAACATGCCGCTGCGCGACATCATCCGGCCGACCGAGATTCCGACGCTCTTTATCGCTCCATCGTCGGTCGACCTGGTCGGTGCCGAGGTCGAGTTGCGCGATGCGATTGGCCGCGAGTACTACCTGAAACGCGTCATCGAACCGATCGCAGCGGACTACGACTACATCCTCATCGATTCCCCGCCGTCGCTCGGATTGCTCACGGTCAACGGCCTCACCGCCGCCAACTCCGTGCTCGTACCGCTGCAGGCCGAGTACTTCGCGCTCGAGGGCGTCTCGCAACTCCTCGCGACCATCGATCGCGTCAAGGGTGCTGTCAATCCGTCGCTGGACGTCGAAGGCATCGTCCTGACCATGTACGACGAGCGGATGAACCTGGCCCGGCAGGTCGCGGAAGAAGTTCGCAACCACTTCGGCGAGAAGCTCTACAAGATCGTCATCCCGCGGAACGTCCGGCTCAGCGAAGCGCCGTCGTTCGGCAAACCGATTATTCTTTACGACATCCGCTCGCGAGGCAGCGAGGCGTACGTCAGTCTGGCCAGGGAATTCATCCAGCGCGCGGAGAACGTGATCTGATGAACCACAAGAAAGTGCTCGGCCGCGGTCTCGGCGCTCTCATCCCGCAACGGCAGGAATCTGCTCCCGCCGACTCGCACGCCACGCAAGGTCTGGCCGAGATTCCGATCTCGCAGATCCAGCCGAATCCCTTCCAGCCACGCAAGACGTTCAACGAAGCCTCGATCGACGAGCTGGCGCGCAGCGTTCGCGAGCACGGCATCGTCCAGCCGCTGGTCGTCACGCGCGCCGGCGACAAGTACAAGCTCATCGCCGGCGAGCGCCGCTTCCGCGCCGCGCAGAAGGCGGGGCTGACCACCGTCCCCGTCCTCATCAAAGAGATGATGGCCGAGGGCGACGCGCTGCAGATCGCGCTCATCGAGAACATCCAGCGAGAGGATCTGAACCCGATCGAAGAAGCGATGGCGTATCACCAGCTCCACGACGATTTTCAATTGACGCAGGAAGAGATCTCGCGCCGCGTCGGCAAGGAACGCTCGACAGTCGCCAACTTCCTGCGACTGCTCAAGCTGCCCGATTCGGTCAAGAAGCTTCTCGCGTCCGGCCAGCTCTCGATGGGCCACGCACGCGCGTTGCTGGCGATCGAGTCGCCGAAGAAGCAGGAGCAGCTCGCCGAGCGCGTCGTCCGGAAGAATCTCAACGTCCGGCAGACGGAGATGCTGGCCTCGGAGAGCTCGCCGAAGACGGCAGAGAAGAAAGAAAAAGAGAAGGACGTCTTCACGCGCGACGCGGAGGACAAGCTGCAAAGGACTTTACGAACCAAAGTTGAGATCGACCGCAGACGCCGGGGAGGCGTGATTCACATCCGCTACGGCAGCGAAGACGAACTGATTCGCGTGGTCGATGAGCTCATGGGACGGCGACGGTAATATGGGAGCAGAGATGAAGAACAAGAGCGGTGAACTGAACGGCTTTCTCGATCGCGGTTCGTCGTTTCGCGGCGAGCTCGAATTCGAAGACACGATGCGCATCGACGGCCGTTTCAACGGCAAGATCATGACTAAGAACGAGCTGATCGTCGGCGAGAGCGCGCAAATCGAAGGCGAAGTCCAGGCCGGACGCATCGCCATCAGCGGCACGATCATCGGCAAGATCATCGCCACGCAGCGCGTGGAGATCCACCGCAACGGCAAGGTCTACAGCGACATCGACACGCCCGCGCTGATCATCGAGGAAGGCGCGATCTTCCAGGGCAACTGCGTGATGGGCGACAAGAAGCCGGCCACGGTGACCAACATCGCTAAGGTTCAGTAAGTAAAAACCAATCCTGCTCTGAGCGAAGCGAAGGTGGCAGGATCTCCGGTCAGGCCGCGCGGTCTGCGCTTGTAGTCACCGATAGCGCGGTATCACCGGAGATCCTGAATCCTCGCTGCGCTCCCTTCAGGATTGGGGATTGGTGCCTACCACCCGCGTAACCGCGCCACCAGCACGATCGCCTCGGGGATCGTGTACTCGTCCTCGGCGCCGAGCGCGTCTTCCCATTGCAGATCCCACGCGGCGGACTCGCGATCGCGTTGCGGTGCGGCGGTGAAATTCAACTCGCAGATGTCGCCGATGTACTCGTCCGCGTTACGCAACGGCAGGCCGAACGTGCGGCAGACCAGCGGACGGTTGTCGTACATCAGGCATTCGCCGCGCTCGTTCAGATTCGGACAAGGCGTCGACGCGGTGCGTTCGAAGAACGCTTCCTTGACGTCTGACGAACAATTTCGAAGGTCGGGATGCTTCGACGACTCCACGATCTCCTGCGATCTCCGGATGATCATCTTCCGCCGCGATGGATGCAGTTTCTCCAGCCCTTCGGCGATCAGCGGCACGTCGCCGGAACCGATCTCGAAGAGGCCGTAGCAGCAGAGCGAGCAACCGCGTCCGCACTGCAGGTTCTGCGGCTGCGACTCGGCGACGGAGCGAAAAAAATCGTCGGCGCGATCGAGGATGCGCGTGTACGTTTCATCCGGCGATTTCGTGGACACGCGACGCACAACCGCTGAGGTGACAACCTTCTTTCCCTTGTGGTATACAACCGCGGCCTTCGGGGTTGGCGCGTATCCCGCGCGCCTGTTTTCCGGCTCCAAACAGTCTATGCAAATCAATCTGACGCCCGATTACTCTCTGCTCGCGATCGTAGTGATTTTCATCCTCAACTACCTCGTCGTGCGCAGGTTCTTTCTCCGCCCGATCAATGACGTGATCGAGGCGCGCGAGGGCGAAGTGCGCTCCGCGAACGAGGTTTACGAACAGTCGATGGCGCGCTTCAACGAAGCGACCACGCAGATGGAAGAGAAGCTTCATGCGGCGCGTCACGCGGCCGCGGACGTGCGCGACAAGTTCCGCCGCGAAGCCGCCGCGTTTCGTGCGTCGATCGTCGAGAAAACACACAACGACGCCGGCAGCATTGTCAGCGAAGCCGACGAGAAATTGAAAGGCGACGTCGCCGCGGCGCGCGCGAAGATCGTCACCGAATCCGAAGCTCTGGCGCGCCTGGCCGCCGAGCGCATCCTCGGGAGGGCGGTCTGATGCGCCGCGCGATCTTCATCATTCTTCTGCTGGTCGTTCCCGCGATTCTCTTCGCGCAAACGAACCACGCGAACGATGCGAACAACGTCGCGCACGGCGCCGAAAAAGATGCGCACGAAGTGGCGCATCCGAACGAAGCGCACGGCGGAGAGCACGAAGCGCCGAAGACCTACTTCGGCATCCCGGGCTGGATTCTGAAGCTCGCCAATATGCTCCTCTTCCTCGGCGTGCTGGGCTGGGCGCTCGGCGGTCCGATCAAGAAGGCGCTGAACGAGCGCCGCGCGCAGATTCAGGCTGACGCCCAGGAGGCCAAAGCGCGCCGCTCAAAAGCGGACCAGCTTGCGGCCGACATTCAGGCGCGGCTGACGCAGATCGAGAACGACGTCCGCGGCATTCAGGAGCGGGCGCAGGCCGAAGGCGAGCGGCAGAAGAAAGAGTTGATCGCCGCGGCTGAAGCGGAAGCGCAGAAGATTCTGCAATCGGCGCGGACCGAGGTCGACAATCGATTGAAGCGCGCGCGGCATGAGTTGACGGAGTACGCCGGCGAGCTGGCCACGCAGCGCGCGGAACAGATCCTGCGCGAGAAGGTCACGGACAACGATCGCGAACGCCTCTTCGATGAGAGCGTCCGCGAAGTGGCGGAGGCGCGCTCATGATCCGAAGATTCGCACGGCCGTACGCCCGCGCCGCGATGGAAGTGGCGAAGACGCCGGAAAGCGCGGCCAAGCTGCGCGACGAATTGACGCAGTTCGAGAAGGTCCGCAAGTCGTCGAGCGAGCTGCAACTGATGTACGCGAATCCCGGCATCGAGCACGTGGCCAAGATCAAGGTCACCGCGGAGATTGCGAAACGCCTCGGCCTTTCGGATCTCTCCGTGCGCATGCTCGACATCCTGATTCAGAACCGCCGCATCAACGACCTGAGCGACATCGTGGCCGGACTGGCGGCGATGATCCGCGAGGCCACCGGCGTCGTCGCTGCCGGCGTCCGTTCGGCGAGCAAGCTGTCATCGAAAGAAGAAGGCGAGCTGCGCGCGATGCTGGAGAAAAAAGTCGGAGCGAAGGTCGACCTCGACGTCACCGTCGATCCTGCGCTCATCGGCGGCTTCGTCGCCAAAATCGGCAGCGAGGTTTACGACGCCTCGGTGGCCGGAAAGATCGAGAAATTCCGCGAGTCATTAGCGTGACGCATTTTCGGGAGACTTTATGGCTGTGGATTTGAAAGCAGAAGAAATCACAGAGATTATTCGGCAGCAATTAAGCGGAATCGGCCGCGGCGTCGACGTCTCTGAAGTCGGCACCGTCGTCTCCGTCGGAGACGGCATCGCCCGCGTCTACGGCCTGGACCGCGTCATGGCCGGTGAGCTCGTGCAGTTCCCGCACGATATCGCCGGCCTGGCCCTCAACCTCGAGGAAGACAACGTCGGCGTCGTGCTCCTCGGCGAAGCCTCCGAGATCAAGGAAGGCGACGAGGTCAAGCGCACCGGCAAGATCATGTCCGTTCCGGTCGGTCCGGCCCTGGTCGGCCGCGTCGTCAATCCGCTCGGCGTTCCGATCGACGGCAAAGGTCCGATCAACACCACCGAGTTCTATCCGATCGAGCGCCTCGCGCCGGGCGTGGTCGACCGCAAGCCGGTCAAAGAGCCGCTGCAGACGGGACTGAAAGCCGTCGACGCCATGATCCCGATCGGCCGAGGACAGCGCGAGCTGATCATCGGCGACAGGCAGACCGGCAAGACCGCCGTCGCCGTCGACACGATCATCAATCAGAAGGGCAAGAACGTCATCTGCGTCTACGTCGCCATCGGCCAGAAAAAATCGACGGTGGCGCAGGTCGTGCGCACGCTCGAGGAAAACGGCGCGATGGAGTACACCATCGTCGTCAACGCCTCGGCGTCCGATCCCGCGCCGATGCAATACCTGGCGCCGTACGGCGGCTGCGCCATGGCCGAGTACTTTTTGTACAACGGCCAGCACGCGCTGATCATCTACGACGATCTCTCCAAGCACGCCGCGGCGTATCGCGAGATCTCGCTGCTGCTCCGCCGTCCGCCCGGCCGCGAGGCATATCCCGGCGACGTTTTCTATCTCCACTCGCGCCTTCTGGAGCGCGCCTCGAAGATGGCCGACGAAAAGGGCGGCGGCTCGCTGACTGCGCTGCCGATCATCGAGACGCAGGCCGGCGACGTCTCCGCGTACATCCCCACCAACGTCATCTCCATCACCGACGGCCAGATCTTCCTGGAGACGGACCTCTTCCACTCCGGCGTCCGCCCGGCCATCAACGTCGGCATCTCGGTGTCGCGCGTCGGCGGTTCGGCGCAGGTGCGCTCGATGCGAACGGTGTCGGGCACGCTCCGTCTCGACCTCGCGCAGTACCGCGAGCTGGCCGCGTTCGCGCAGTTCGGCTCCGACCTCGACAAAGTGACGCAGGCGCAGCTCAATCGCGGCCGCCGGCTCGTCGAGATCCTCAAGCAGGGGCAGTATCAGCCGATGCGCGTCGGTCTTCAGACGGCCTCGGTCTACGCCGGCGTCAAAGGCTTCCTCGACAACCTCGACGTCGCCTCGGTCCGTCCGTTCGAAGCGGCGCTGCACCAGTATCTGAGCGATGAGAAGGGCGAGATGCTCGACAAGCTGGAGACGGCGCCGAAGTTCGACGCGGATCTCGAAGCCTCCTTGCGCGATGCCATTACCGAATTCAAAGCGCAGTACGTGAAAGACAATCCGAAAGCGATCGCGGCGTAATCAAACATGCCCAGCACAATCGATATCCGGCGCCGGATCCGCAGCGTCAAGAACACGCAGCAGATCACCAAGGCCATGAAGATGGTGGCCGCGGCCAAGCTGCGCCGCGCGCAGGAGCGGATGTTTGCCGCGCGTCCGTACGCGGCCGGCCTGCGCCAGGTGCTCGCCTCCGTCTCCACGCGCGTCGACATCAACGCGCATCCGCTGCTGCAGTCGCGCGAGCCGGAGCGCAACGTCGTCGTGATCATCGTCACCGCCGACCGCGGTCTCTGCGGCGCGTTCAATTCGAACGTCATCCGCGCCGCGCAGAACTTCATCCGCGAACGCAATTTCGAGAGTGTCGAGCTGCTGACGATCGGCCGCAAGGCGGGCGACTTCTTCAAGCGCCGTCCGATTCCGATCCGGCAGAACGTCTTCGTGGCCCAGGCGCTGTCGATCGAGGTGGCGCACGAGATCGCCGACGGTCTGATCAAGGACTTCATCGAAGAAAAAATCGACGGCGTCTACGTCGTCTACAACGAATTCAAATCGCTCATCGCGCAGCACGTGCGCGCCGAGCGGCTGCTTCCGATCGTGTCCGAATTCGACGCCGCGCCCGACAAGGCGCCGGTGGATTACCTCTACGAGCCCGGACCGGAGCAGATCCTTTCCGACCTCCTTCCCAAGCACATCGAGTTTCAGCTTTATCGCGTGCTCCTCGAATCGGCCGCGGCCGAACAGGGAGCGCGCATGACGGCCATGGAAGCGGCCACCAAGAACGCGTCGGACATGATCAATTTCCTGACGCTGACCTACAACCGCATCCGCCAGGCCGCCATCACCAAAGAGATCATCGAGATTGTCTCGGGCGCGTCCGCCGCGCAGTAGACAACGGAGAAGACATGGCAAACGAAGAAACGAACAAGAACGCGATCGGCAAAGTGATCCAGGTCATCGGACCGGCGCTCGACATCGAATTCGAAGACGGCCATCTGCCGGCCATCTACAACGCCATCCGCGTCGTCGACAACGGCGAATTCGGCAAGGTTCCCATCGACGTCGTCGCCGAAGTGGCGAACCACATCGGCGAGAACCAGGTCCGCTGCATCGCCATGAAGCCGACCGACGGCATGGTCCGCGGGATGAAGGCCATCGACACCGGCGGCCCGATCAAGGTTCCGGTCGGACGCGAGACTCTCGGCCGCATCCTCAACGTTCTCGGCGAGCCGGTCGACAACAAGGGTCCCGTCAATGCCGAGAGCACGCTGTCGATTCATCGCCAGCCGCCGCGCTTCGACGAGCAGTCGACGAACATCGAGATGTTCGAGACCGGCATCAAGGTCATCGACCTCCTCGAGCCGTACACCAAGGGCGGCAAGACAGGCCTGTTCGGCGGCGCCGGCGTCGGCAAGACCGTTCTGATCATGGAGTTGATCAACAACGTCGCCAAAGAGCACGGCGGCTTCTCCGTTTTCGCCGGCGTCGGCGAGCGGACGCGCGAAGGGAACGACCTCTGGCTCGAATTCGCCGAGACGGGCGTCATCGTCCCCGGCGATTCATCGAAGTCGAAAGCGGCGCTGATCTACGGCCAGATGACCGAGCCGCCGGGCGCGCGTCTTCGCGTCGGCCTGACCGGCCTCACCGTGGCCGAACATTTCCGCGACGCCGAAGGTCAGGACGTGCTGCTCTTCATCGACAACATCTTCCGCTTCACGCAGGCCGGCTCCGAAGTTTCGGCACTGCTCGGACGTATGCCGAGCGCCGTCGGTTACCAGCCGAACCTCGCCACCGAAATGGGCGAGCTGCAGGAGCGCATCACGTCGACGAAGCGCGGATCGATCACCTCGGTGCAGGCCATCTACGTTCCCGCCGACGACCTCACCGATCCCGCGCCGGCCACCGCGTTCGCTCACCTCGACGCGACCTCGGTTCTCTCCCGCCAGATCGCGGAGTTGGGCATTTATCCCGCCGTCGATCCGCTCGCATCCACCTCCAAGATTCTCGATCCGCGCATCCTCGGCGAGGAGCACTACAACACCGCCCGCGCCGTGCAGGCCGTCCTACAGAAGTACAAGGATCTGCAGGACATCATCGCCATTCTCGGAATCGACGAGCTGTCGGAAGAAGACCGCGTCATCGTCAACCGCGCCCGCAAGATTCAGCGCTTCCTCTCGCAGCCGTTCCACGTTGCCGAGCAGTTCACCGGCATCAAGGGGCAGTACGTCAAGATCGCCGACACGATCAAAGGTTTCAAGGAGATCGTCGAAGGGAAGCACGACGACATCCCCGAGCAGGCCTTCCTGCTCATGGGCACGATCGAGCAGGTGCTCGAGCGCGCCGAGCAGATGAAGAAAGAAGCGGCGTAAGGAAACGGGATGGCCGACGCACTTCCGACCAAAATCAATCTCACCGTCGTCACGCGCGAACGGAAGATCATCGACATCGAAGTCGATGAAGTCGTTCTTCCCGCGAGCGACGGTGAGATCGGCGTGCTCCCCGGCCACACTCCGCTACTCACAACCCTGAAAATCGGCCAGATGCGTTACCGCGTCGGCACCACCATCCATCGCATGGTCCTCTCCTGGGGCTTCGCCGAGGTGCTGCCGGACCGCGTGATCGTGCTCGCCGAACGCGGCGTGCTGGCCAGCGAAATCGATCCGGCCGCCGCCGAAGCCGAACGCATCGCCGCCGAGAAGGAGCTGCAGTACCTCTCATCGCATGATCCCGAATTCAACCGCGTCGAAGCGCGCCTCGAAGAGTCGATCGCGATGATCGGCATCGGCCACGATCACTGACACGCCGCACAACCAGCGCTGCCGGCCGTGCCGGCGGCGTTAAGCTTGCATCGCTTTGCGCGACGTTTCGTCCAACATGGAATCCTGGCTCGACCACTTTGCGTCGACGAACTTTCGTCGCAGCAGCGACACGGCTCACGATCTCAAGACGCCGCTGAATGTCGCCGTGCTCAATCTCGAGTTGCTGCGCATGCGCGTGGCCAAACTGACCGGCAGCGAGGACGAGAAGGTCAACGCGTACGCGAAGGCCATCGAACAGGAGCTGCGCCGGATGGCGAAGATCTTCGACACCTTCTTCGTCCTCTCCACACCTCCGAAGGATGATGCCGAGCCAACGGAGATCGACTTCTGTTCGCTCTGCACCGAGGCCGCGGTGGCCGCAAAGTATGAGCTAACCGGCGTTGACGGCTCCTTCAAGATCCGCGGACACGACGCCAGAATTCGTCAGGCGCTCAAGATGTTTTTCGAGGGCGCGTCGCGTGTGCTGGATGAAATCGGACGCAGCGCAGCGGTCGAACGTACTGCCGGCAGTTTCACGATCGCAATCACCGGCAAGCCGGCATCGTCGGATTTCGAGATAACCAAGATTTTCAAGTTCTACTATACGGACGCGCTCGGCAACGCGGATCTTTCGCTCGCTGCGGCGCGCTTGATCGCCGAAACGTACGGAGGCGAGCTGAACGCCCTGGACGAACATGATAAGGTCTCGATCAGGTTGTCCTTCCCAGGTGAATAGATGAAGAAAGTATTGATCGTTGATGACGACCGCGCGACGAGCGCCGGCATGGCCGACGTCGTCGAGGAATGGGGCTACGACGCGGAAGTCGCCGACACGGTGAAAGCCGGCTGGAACTCCGTCTCGAAGATGGTCCCCGACGTGGCCATCGTCGATCTGAAACTCCCCGACGGCTCCGGTCTCGATCTGCTCCACCGCATCAAGGAAACCTATCCCGACGTCTCGGTCGTGATCCTCACCGGCCACGCCACGGTCGACTCGGCCGTCAAGGCGCTCAAGGTCGGCGCCGAGGATTACGTCACCAAGCCGGTCGACCTCCCTCGCCTGCAGGTCATCCTCAAGTCTGTCGAAGACAAGCAGATGATGAAGCAGGAGATTCTCGAGCTTCGCCGTCAACTGCAGAAGATGGGCGCGCTCGGACATCTGGTCGGCAAGTCGCCGCGGATGCAGAAGCTCTTCGAAGAGATCGAGATGGTCGCGAACACCGACGCGAACGTCTTCATCGTCGGCGAGTCGGGATCGGGTAAGGAAGTCGTCGCCAACACGATCCATTCGCTGTCGCGCCGCCGTCTCAAGCCGTTCATCGCCTTCAACTGCGGTGCGATCTCGCCGACGCTGATCGAGTCCGAGATCTTCGGTCACGAGAAAGGCGCCTTCACCAACGCCATCAAACGCCGCGAGGGTTACTTCGAAGTGGCCAAGGGCGGCACGGTCTTCCTCGACGAAATCACGGAGATGCCGATCGAGCTGCAGGTCAAGCTGCTGCGCGTGCTCGAAGAGGGCAAGTTCCGCCGCGTCGGTGGCAATGAAGAGATCTACATCGAGGCGCGCGTCATCGCTGCGTCGAACCGCGATCCGCAGAAGGCCATCGTCGACGGCAAGATGCGCGAGGATCTCTATTACCGGTTGAACGTCTTCCCGATCGAAGTTCCGCCGCTGCGCGAGCGCCTCGAGGACATCCCGCTTTTCTCGCACTTTTTCCTGCAGAAGCTGAATGAGACCGAGGAGAAGAAGGTCGAGAGTATCGAAGCCGACTTCATCGAAGCGTTGCAGCAGTACGAATGGCCGGGCAACGTGCGCGAGTTGCGCAACGTGATCAATCGCGCGTTCATCATGGCCCGCGGCAGCAGCCTCACGGTCGAATGTCTCCCCGACAAGCTCCTCGGCGCGCGCAAGCGCCGCTCGCGCGACGGCGTGATGATCCCGCTCGGCCAGCCGATGGAGGAAGTGGAGCGCATCGTCATCGAAGAGACGCTCAACATGACCGACGGCGACCGCCGCAAGACCGCCGAGATCCTGGGCATCTCCTACAAGACGCTCTACAACAAGACGAAAAAGTACAAAGCTGCCGGCGGCGGAGACGACGAAGAAGAAGACGCCTGAGTCGCCGCAAACTCCACACGCAGTAGCGTTTTTTGGCCTTCCTGATGGCGTGGTGTTATCGTCCGCGCCTCGATCGATCCGGCGTTCCGCGTACGCGCGCGCATCATGCGCGCGCGAGGAATTCCGGCGTCGCCGTGGAAGGTTGGGCGTTCCGCAATGGCCAAAAACCTCGTCATCGTCGAGTCTCCCGCGAAAGCGAAGACGATCAATAAATTCATCGGCAGCGACTACGTCGTCAAAGCTTCCGTCGGTCACGTCCGCGATCTCCCGAAGAGCGAGTTGGGCGTCGACGAAGAAACCTTCGAGCCGACCTACGAGGTCCTCGAAGGCAAAGAGAAAGTCGTCAGCGAGCTGCGTGCAGCCGCGAAAAAGGCCAGCATCGTCTACATCGCCTCTGACCCTGATCGCGAGGGAGAAGCGATCGGTTGGCACGTGATGAACCTCCTCGGCGGCGACTCGAAAAAGGTCCGCCGCATCCTCTTCCACGAGATCACCAAGAACGCCGTCCGCAAGGCCATCGACCAGCCGGGCGAGATCGACATGAATAAGGTGAACGCGCAGCAGGCCCGGCGCGTGCTCGATCGCCTCGTCGGTTACAAACTTTCGCCGCTGCTGTGGGACAAAGTTCGCCGCGGCCTGTCCGCCGGCCGCGTGCAGTCGGTGGCGATGAAGATGATCGTCGACCGCGAGGAAGCGATCAAAGCGTTCGTCCCCGAGGAGTATTGGACGTTCGCGGCGAAACTCGCGGCGGGAAATCCGCCGCAGTTCATCGCCAAACTGACGAAGGTCGACGGCAAGAAAGCCGACGTCACCAACGAGGAACAGGCCCGCGTCATCGAGGCCGTGCTCAAGTCGGGCAGCTACGTCGTCGAGTCGGTGGCGCGCAAGGAAAAGAAGCAATCCGCCGCGGCGCCGTTCATCACCTCGACGCTGCAACGCACCGCGTACAACCGCTTCAAGTATCCCGTGAAGCGGACCATGCAGATCGCGCAGAAATTGTACGAAGGCAAAGAGCTCGGCGCGTTCGGGCACGTCGGCCTGATCACGTACATGCGTACTGACTCCGTCCGCATCAGCGACGACGCCATCGCCGAAGTTAGACAATATATCGGTGCGAAATACGGTGCTGATATTCTTCCCGAAAAGCCGAACGTATATCGTGTCAAGAAAGCTGCCCAGGCGCAGGAAGCCCACGAGGCTGTCCGCCCGACGTCGCTCGAATACGACCCGGAGACGATCAAGGACCACCTCACCCGCGAGGAGTACAACCTCTACAAACTGATCTGGGATCGCTTCGTGGCCTCGCAGATGAAGCCAGCCCTCTTCGACGTCACCGACGTCGACATCCGCAACGCCGCCTACACCCTTCGCGCCTCGGGTGAAGTGCTGAAGTTCCCCGGCTTCCTGGCGGTCTTCCAGGACGCGTCGGTCGAGGGCGTCGAGGATGACGACGAGAAGCCGGACAACAGCAAGGCGTTGCCGGCCATGAACGAGGGCGACACGCTCTCGCTCGTCAATCTCGACACGCGCCAGAACTTTACCCAGCCGCCGCCGCGCTACACCGAAGCGACGCTGGTGAAGGCGCTGGAAGAGAACGGGATCGGACGTCCGTCGACCTACGGCTCGATCATGACCACGATCCAGACCCGCGACTACACCTACAAGTCGGACGGCAAGTTCTTTCCGACGCAGCTCGGCATGCTGGTCACGAAGCTTCTCAAGCAGTCGTTCGGCGACATCATCGACGAAGGTTACACGGCCGAACTGGAGCAGAAACTCGACGAGATCGAGGAAGGCCAGGTCGAGTGGCACGAGGCCATGCGCGACTTTAGCGTCAAGTTCAACAAGGACTTAGCGCGTGCCGGCAAAGAGATGATCGAAGTGAAGCGCACCGGTGTCGAGACGGACGAGATCTGCGAGAAGTGCGGTTCGCCGATGGCCATCAAGTTCGGCCGCTTCGGCGAGTTCCTGGCCTGCTCGAATTATCCGGAGTGCAAGAACACGAAAGAGACCGCGCGCGGCGACGTCGCCGAACAGCCTGAGGGCGAGACGATCATCTGCGACAAATGCGGCAAGCCGATGCAGCTCAAGCGCTCGCGTTTCGGCCAGTTCTACGCCTGCACCGGCTATCCCGATTGCAAGAACACGAAGGACCCGCGCCTGCTGAAGGCCGACATCCCCACCGAGCCGCAGCCGCCGTGCGAAAACTGCGGCAAGGAGATGGTGCTCAAGTCCGGCCGCTACGGCCCGTTCTTCTCCTGCTCCGGCTATCCCGACTGCAAGACCATCCGCAAGATCGGCGGCGGGAAGGGCACGCCTCCGAAGCCGACCGGCGTCAAATGCGAGAAATGCGGCGAGGGTGAGCTGGTGGAGCGCCGCTCGCGCCGCGGCATCTTCTTCTCCTGTTCGCGCTATCCGAAGTGCGACTTCGCGCTGAACAATCGTCCCGTTCCGCGTCCGTGCCCGAAGTGCGCGGCGCCATATCTCCTGGAGAAGGAAACGAAGCGCGAAGGGCACATCGAGTACTGCAACAACGCCGACTGCGGCTACCGCGCGCCGATCGCCGCGAGGCCAAATGCTGCGAACGAATAACGCCTCTCATTTGCATCCATTATTTCGTCTGCATTGACTTCGAATTTGCGCCGAATTAGCGTCGGCTATTAACGTCGCACTCCGCCGCGCTACACTCCAATGACGGAGGTCCATCCCATGTCGAACGTCTCTTCGCGCGCCTGGCGCCGCCTCGCGCTGCTGTCACTCTTCGTCGCCGCCTCTTCCTTCGCGCAGCCGTCGTTGCCTGCTTCCGACCGGGCCATGCTGCGCCAGATTCTTCAGGCCATGCCGAAGGGCGGCGACCTGCACAATCACCTCTCAGGATCGATTTACGCCGAGTCCTACCTCCGTTACGCCGCGGCGGACGGAATCTGCGTCGACTCGGTGAAGCTCTACATCACCCCGTGCGCTGCCGACGGCTCATCGGCGATCGTCAAGGCGTCGACGCTCTTCGCGCCCTACTCGTCGCTCTACGGCACGATGCTCGACGCGCTCTCGATGCGCCAGTTCCGGCCCACTCTGGAATCGGGACACGATCACTTTTTCAATACCTTCGGGAAGTTCAGCGCCGTCTCCAAAACACACGTTCCGGAAATGCTCACCGAGGACGTGTGGCGGTTGGCCAGCGAGAATGTGGACTACGTCGAGACGATCTTCGCCCCCGATTTCGGCCGGGCGCGCGATCTGATGAAGTACGAGAAACCGGGCGCGTCGCCGGCCGAGATGCGCACCGCGATGCTGCAGAGCGGCGAGGTGCAGCCGATCATCACTGCCGCCCGTACGGTCATCGACCAGGCCGAGGCGGCCATGCGCAGCAATCTTCACTGTGGCACGCCGGCCGCGCAGCCCGGCTGTGATTCGACTGTCCGCTATCTCTACGAGTTGCACCGCGGTGTTCCGCTGGACCAGCTCTTCGCGGAGATGGTCGTCGGCTACGAGCTTGCCAGCGCGGATTCGCGCGTGGTCGGTCTCAATCCGGTCATGCCGGAAGACAGCTACGTCTCGATGCACGATTTCGATGCGCAGATGAAGATGTTCGCGTTCTTCCATCAGCAGTATCCGAAGATCCACCTGACCACGCACGCCGGCGAACTGGTCCTCGGCATCGTCGAGCCGGAGGGACTGCGCAACCACATCCGCGACTCGGTGATGATCGCGCGCGCCGAGCGCATCGGACACGGCGTCGATCTGACGTATGAGGACGACGCCGCCGGATTGCTGAAGACGATGGCATCGCGCCACGTCGCCGTCGAAGTCTGCCTCACCAGTAACGACGTGATCCTAGGGGTTTCCGGCAAGGCGCATCCGCTGCGCTACTACCTCGCGGCCGGCGTGCCGGTAGCGTTGGCCACGGACGATCCCGGCGTCTCGCGCGACGACATGACCAACCAGTACATGCGAGCCGTTCAGGATCAGGGCCTCGACTACGCCACGCTCAAGCGTCTCGCGCGCAACAGCCTCGAATACTCATTCGCGGAGGGGGAGTCGCTGTGGTCGAATCATGACTATTCGAAGATGAATGGAGCGTGCGCGGATGCGTCGTCGTCCTCGTGCAAGACGTTCCTCGCCGCGAACACGAAAGCGCGCATCGAATTGCGGCTGGAGCAGCGGCTGCACGACTTCGAAGCGAAGTGGAAGTGAAGGCGTGATTAAGCCTTTAGAAACGTCCGCACCGGCTCCGTGATCAGGTCGTAGTCGATGAGGAACGTATCGTGGCCGTTCGGCGAGGAGATCCGCTCGTGTTGCACCGGCGTGCCGTTCGCGGTCATCGCTACTTCGACGCGCTCGACTTCGCTGACGGGAAAGAGCCAGTCGGTGTCGAACGATACCAGCAGCGTCCGGCCCTTCCATTTGGCGAAGGCCTGCTGCAGTGAGCCGTGCTGCTCCTCGAGGTCCATCTCGTCCATCGCCGCCTGAACGCGGATGTAGGAGTTGGCGTCGTACTGCGCGGCGAATTTGCGGCCCTGATATTCAAAGTAAGAATCGATCTCGAACTGGCGCGTGTTGCCGCGGCGCCGCCGTCCGAACTTCGACTGCAGCGACGTCGGCGAGAGGTACGTCATGTGGCCGACCATGCGCGCGATCTGCAGGCCGCGCAAGGACTCATGGACGTCGTAGTAATCGCCGCCGTTGAAGCGCGCGTCGCTCTCGATCATCTTGCGGCCGATGACGTGCCACGCAATCCCTTGCACCGGGACGGCGGGGCCGGCAGCCATGGTGATGATCGAATCCATGAAGTCGGGATAGCACGCCGCCCACATCAGCACCTGCATCCCGCCGAGCGAGCCGCCGGCGACGGCGCGGAGATGGGGGATGCCGAGGCGGTCGAGGAGGATTTTCTGCGAATGCACCATGTCCTCGATGGCCGGCCACGGATAGCGCGAGCCGTACGGCTTGCCGGTGGCGGGATCGATCGATTCCGGCGACGTCGATCCGTAGCACGAGCCGGGGATGTTCGCGCAGATCACGAAGTACTTGTCGAGATCGATCCCTTTTCCGTGGCCGATCAGCCCATCCCACCAGCCGGGACGTTCATCTTCCGCGTTGGTGTATTTGCCCGCCGCGTGCGCGCTCGCCGAGAGCGCGTGACAGACCAGGATCGCGTTCGACTTGTCGGCATTCAGCTCGCCAAATGTTTCGTAGCGGATCGTGAACGGCGCGATGGTCTGCCCGTGCAGAAAGCGAAAGCCGTCCTCGAGCACGAGGTCCTTTGGCGGCGCCGCGATGAACGTGTTCTGCTGCGACGGAGGCATGGGCGGGGAAGGATAGCAGTCCGGCCGCCCGTGCGCCCTTCACGATTCGGATGGCCGTCTCCAACTGCTCGTCGCGCCCCTCGGCGATGCCTTGCAAGGTCGGCGAGACGCGCACCGTCGGCTGGATTCCGACGCCGTGATGCTGCGATTCGTCGTGTTTGAGCACGCGCATCCCGGTCCAGATGACGCGGTAGCCACCCGGAAGATCGAGCGGATTGATGTTGCCGTTCGTTCCGGCGGTCGGCTCACCGACGATGTCGGCGATCTTGTAGGCCTCGATGATGCCCATGACCGACTCGGCGTAACTGATGGCGCGGCCGTCGGTGAGGAAGACGAGTTTTCCGCGAAGGCGCGGCTCCTGCGGCTTGATGTTCCAGCGGCCGGATGTGTCGTAATCGTCGATGACGTGATCGGGGCGGGTGATGATCGGCACGTTCCAACGCGCCGACTGAATCGGCACGCCGATCAGGTGCGCGAGAAAGCCGGTGCCGAGGCTGGGATAGCCGCGCAGGTCGAGAATCACGCCTCGCGCGGCGGCGAGTTTCGCGACGGCGCCGTTGAAGTCAGCGTCCTTCACGCGTGAAAGATCGACGTAGAAAATCCCGGACTCCAGCTCGGCGATTTTGGCGGGCCGTATCTCGTCGACGGCGTCCATCGGTTTGTTCCGGCGCACAACGACCGTTCGCGTTTCTCCCGCGCCCCTCTTCAACTGGAGCGTGACTTCGGAGTCTTTGCCGCCGCTCCGCAGACGCTGCAACGCGCCCCAGCGTTTGAATTGCGGCGTGGCGCCCGGTTCCAATGCCTGCGTTTCGGCAAACAGTTGCTTTGCATCCCTGCCGTTGACGCTGACGACGACGTCGCCGGGAAAGATGTTGAGCGATTCGTCCGCGACGCGCGTCACCACCAGTTCATCTTCGACCCAGCCGAAGAGAAGCGGCAGCGACCAGTTGCGCGCGTCCGCGAGGCGGAAGACCTGCCCATGCCCATCCTGAAGCTCCGCCATCATGATGCGGAGCGTGTGCAGAAACGCCAGCCCGTCGGAATCGGTCGCGGCGCTGGCCAGCGCTTTCGGCAGAACGGCCGGCCAGTCGGTCTTCACGACGTCGAAGTAGGGATAGAAGTGCTGGAGAACGTTCCAGAGCAGCACCACGTCCGCGATGCGCGTGGCGCGATCGTCGCCGCTGAACTTCACGAACGGCGTCGCCGCCGGTTGCGCATCGCGTTTCGGCAGCGTTCCCGAAGCATCGGCATAAACCGCCAGCGGGATGCCGGCGGAAACGCCGCCGCCGAGGTCGACCTGAAGGGGCTGCCGCGGATCGGGAATCCCTTTCGGAACCTCCCCGCGCGGTGCGCCCTTGCGGATCCGTTCGCTGTGATAGGGCACAGAACCCTTTTGCCCGAAACCGGTGTGACGCCAGAAGACGACCTGCACGTCGTTGCGGCCGCCGACGGGAGGAATCCGATCGGTCGCCGGCGGCTGGCCCGTCACGTAGATCTGGACCGTCGGCGCGAGCGGCTCGAAGATCGCGCGCAGCTTCGTTGCCAGATCGCCGGGGTTCGTGGCGCTCTCGATCGCGCGCACGCCGTCCACGGCAACCAAGTCCCATTTCGCGGCCGCGGCCTGATCGCTGGGATGGAAATGGCGGACGTATCCGAACAGCCGCGCGAAGGCGGTGAGATTGGCGAGGCCGCGGGCGTCGAGTGCGTGCGCCGGCTCGGTTCGCGTCGTCACCTTCTCGCCGGCGACGATCGAGACGTCGTCGATCAATGCTTCGCCGTCGCCGAGGAGCAGTAAACCGAAATTGAGCGTGGTGGCGTCGTCGGCGACGTCCGCGTCGATCTCCACCGGCGTCCACTCCCTGGCCAGGACGGGGCGGTCCGTCATGTTGTCGAAGAACCCCATCCGTCCGCCCGGCTGATCGACGCGAACCCAGAGTTGCGCGCGTGGTGCGGTGCCGCGGCCCACCTTGAGGCTGGCGCGCACGCGGATCCACCGGCCGCGATACGGCGCCGCATCGATCGACTGCATCAGATTGCCGAACGGGGTGGGGTTTTTCGCTCCCGCAACCGGCGCAAGCAGCGCCGCTTTTGCGCCCGACGATCCTCCTTCGACCGTTTGCGAAGCAAAGCCGTTGGTCGGCGTCGCCCATCGCGGCGGAGCCATCCCGACGATCCCTTCCTCGAAACTGAGGTTCGAAGGTCCCGGTAGCGCGCCGGAGCTCACCTGCGCGCCGGAAGACGCTGCGAATGCGAGGAGGGCGATCGTGAGAATTGCGGAGCAGCGCCTGATCATCGCGGCAGTCTACGACGCTGCCCGCGGCATCAGCGCCCAGAGGATCAGGTAAACGAAGATGCCCGGAAACGCGACCGAGGCTACCGATACGACGACGTAGAGCACGCGCACCAGCGTCACGTCCCAGCCGAGCCATTCGGCGATGCCGCCGCAGACGCCGGCGATCATTTTGTATCGATTCGAAAGCTGCAGAGGCATGGTTGCTCCTTACTTGTCGCCCGCTTCCCTCTTCATCTGTCCTTCATAAATACGTCTCACCTCGTCGATGGTTGATATCTGGTCGACGGTCTTGTCGTCGCGCAGATGGGCGATGCGCGGGAAGCGGAGCGCGTAGCCGGACTTGTGGCGTTTCGACTCCTGGATGCGGTCGAAGGCGATCTCCAGGACGATGGTCGGCTCGACGGTGAGCACCGGACCGTAGCGGCCGGTCGTTGTCGCGTGGAAGTGTTCGGTCAGTCGCGCGATTTCCGCGTCGGTGAGGCCGGAGTAGGCCTTGCCGATGTTCACCAGCTCGTCGTCGCGGCGAACGGCGAACGTGACGTCGGAGAGCACCGCGCGGCGTTTGCCGTGGCCGTACTCGGCGGCGGTGACGACGCAGTCGAGCGTGGCCAGCGCCTTCTTGTACTTCAGCCACGACTTGCCGCGGCGACCGGGCGTGTAGATCGAGTCGGGTGCCTTGATGACCAGGCCTTCGTTCGCGCGGGCGCGGGCGGCGTCGAACAGCTCGTCGACATGCGCGCCGTCACGGATTTCGGATTGGTTCGTGAAGCGGATAGACGGATCGCTGCCGACGATGCCGCGCAGTTTCGTCAGCCGTTCGCGCAGCGGAGTCTCGAAGAGGACTTCGCCATCGAGAAAAAGGATGTCGAAGGCGAAAAAGACCACCGGCGCGTCGCGAAGAAGAGCGTCTGAAACCTTCCGCCGGCCGAGCCGCTTCTGAATCGTAGCGAATGGAAGAACGCGATCCCTGAAGGCGACGATCTCGCCGTCGAGTACCGCGGAGTGTCCGAGCTGGCGCGCCGCTGCTTCCAGCTCGGGGAAGCGATGCGTGACGTCGTCGAGCGTTCGCGAGTAGATGCGCACCTCGCCCGCCGACGCATGGATCTGCGCGCGGACGCCGTCGTACTTGTCGTCCGCAAACGCGCCCGCGCCGAGCATGGCCACGATCTCGTCGGAATCTTCTTCCGGCTGCGCGAGCATGAAGGCGAACGGATGGAAGAGGTTCATGCGTGCGCTGTCGAGCGCGTCGGAGCGCGCCAGCAGCGCCGCCGCGCCGATGTCGCCGGTGAGCATGTTCGCGCGGCGCACAGTCGCCAGCGGCCGCTCGAATGCTTTGGCAATCGCCGACTCGACGAGCCCTTCCTGCAATCCGATCCGAAACTCGCGCAGCAGAATCTTGACGACGAAGCGGACGCCCTGCGCGTCGAGCTTCCGCAGCAAGGCGACCAGCACGTTCTTCTTTTCGCCCGGCCCCGACGTCGCCGCCAGCCTCTCAAACGTTTCCCCTACCTCGGCCAGCGTGACCGTGCGCGACGGGTCATCGTCGAACAACTCGGCAACCGTGTCGCCGGCGTCGCCGTACTTCGACCACGCGGCCCATACCTCGTCCGGCGGGCGCCCGGTCACCTCGACGATCGCATCGCTCAACGCCGCGCCGCCGACGCCGACGGTGCGCTGATCCTTTCGCGGAAACGGCGATCCGGAGAAGAAGACCACTGCCCTCTCCAGCGACGCGTCGTCGAGCGCGACGAGGTAATCCGCCAGCAGCCGCTCCTTTTCCGATTTTTTCGTCGTCGCGGCGATTGCGTTTGCAGTCGCGGTGAAGTCGCGCAGCATGCGCGGTGGATTCTATGGCGCGGCCAACGCCCCAGCGAGCCGCTCGCTCCATCGCGGCAGCTTCTCTCCCGTCCGTCTTTCGTGCACGGCGGCAGCGCGGTTGTACGTCGCGAGCAGCGTCCGCTGATCGCAAAACGCAGCGATGAGCGCATCGCGGCCGAGTTCTTCTTCGATCGTCGCTGCCATCTTCCACCCGACCGTGTACCACGGCCCGACTAGGCCGAAGAATTCAAACGCGCGCTTGTCAATCGCGTCGCCGGTGAGCCGATCCGCGACAACGTCGTCGAAGAACGATGCGACCTGCTGAAAGTTCGCGTCGTAGGCGGCGACGCCCTGGAGCCACGCCGCACGAACGTCCGGCGTTGCGTTGAGGTACGGATCGCCGCGCGGGCCGCCGGCCGCGGCTAGGACCGCGAAGCCTTCTCCGAATGCACTCAGCCACTTCTCCATGGCCGCAGTGGCGGGCGGCAACTTCATCGCCTTCACCTCGGCCGGCGGGCAGGCAGTGCCGTAGCCGATGTGGTGCAACTCGTGAGCAACCGTCTCCTCGAAGCGCGCCAGCGGCTCGTCCTCGACGTACTTGAAGATCGCATTTCTCTCAAAAACGAAGCTGTTCTCGCGAGGTTTGATCACCGGATAGATCGTCGCGGTGATCGTCGCGCCGGGCGGGAGGTAGGCGAGGGCGGCGGACGCAGCGCTCGACAGATCGGCCCGTTTGATGCGGGCGAGCGCCGTTCTCAAGGTGTCGCGTTTCGCCAGCAGTTCCGGCGACATCACGAACGCACGGAATGCGTCGTCTTCGAACGGCCTCTTCATCGACCGCTCCCGCTTCTGCAATCGCACGTAGCCATCGGTCGTGAAAACGCGTTTCCAGTCGGTCTCGGAGATGGCGCGGCCCGCCGCGCGCGCATCGAGAATCGCCAGCACCGCATCGGCTTCCGCCGAGTCGATCACCACATGAGTCCGCGTCGGCGGCACCGTCGAAGCGCAGGCGGCGAGGAGGAAGATGATCGGCGCGAAATATCGCATGCGCGTTTCGACGGGGCGCGACCGCCGGCGGTTAGTCGTTGCGATAGAATCCGCCGCCGCAATTCAGGAGACGTGATGAAAACGAAAGTAACCGTGGTCGGCGGCGGCAACGTCGGCGCGACCGTAGCGCAGGGAATCGCACTCAAAGAACTGGCCGACGTCGTCGTCGTCGACATCGTCGAAGGCGTTCCGCAAGGCAAGACGCTCGATCTCATGGAGACCGCGCCGGTCGAGAAATACGACTCGATCCTCCGCGGGACGAACGGCTACGACGACACCGCGGACTCCGACGTCGTCGTCATCACCGCCGGCCTGCCGCGCAAGCCGGGCATGAGCCGCGACGACCTGCTCTGGAAGAACGAGGAGATCGTGGCCGGCGTGACGCGCGAGATCGTGAAGCGATCGCCGAACGCGATCCTGGTCATCGTCTCCAATCCGCTCGACGCCATGTGCGAAGTGGCCCGCCGCGTCTCCGGCTTTCCCCGCGAGCGTGTCATCGGCATGGCCGGCGTCCTCGACTCCGCCCGTATGCGCGCTTTCATCGCCATGGAGTTGAACGTCTCCGTCGAAAACACGCACGCCTTCGTCCTCGGCGGACACGGCGACACGATGGTGCCGCTGCCTCGTTACTCGACGGTGGCCGGCATCCCCATCACCGAGCTGATTTCGAAGGAACGCATCGACGCCCTCGTCACCCGCACCCGCAACGGCGGCGCCGAGATCGTCAATCTCCTCAAGACCTCGGCTTGGTACGCCCCCGGCGCAGCCACGGTGGAGATGGTCGAAGCGATCCTGAAAGACAAGCGCAAAATCCTGCCGTGCGCGGCGTATCTGACCGGCGAGTACGGCTTCAACAACCTCTACGTCGGCGTCCCGGTGAAGCTCGGAAAGAACGGGATCGAACAGATCATCGAAATCACGCTGACCGAGGAGGAGAAGGCCGCACTGCAGAAGTCGGCGGATGCGGTTCGGGAGCTGTTCGATACGTTGAAACTAGCGTCGTAGATGTGAGGCACTACCGACCGTTCGCGCGTCGTCCCCGTACAGTGAGCGAAATGCGCGGCTTGCCATCAATTCTCAACATGCGCCAAACCTCGCTATGCAGGCGGTCGTTCTCGTAGATGTCGACGACTGCTTCTTCTCCAAGTTCGGTCGTGGTGTGCACGCGAAGCCCTGCCTGCTGCAAGGTAGCGACGTAATCTTCAGCTTCTTCCTCAGTCAGTTCGATGTGCTTGTTTTGTAGCATGTGACTCTCTCACGGACCACCCGCACCCATCACTCGCCTTCCGCCCGTGCCTCCTTGATTTGATGAATCCGTTTAGACATCTGAACCTTCTTCGCCTGTTCGATTAATGGTCGTAGAGATTGGTCTCGGTCGCACTCCTGATCGATGTGGTTTAGAAGCGCCGTCTCGATCAGTTTTACGCGGTCGGGGTAGTTGTGAACCTGGCGGAACGCCGCCACCGATTCAGCAGTGGTCCTTGGCAACTTAACGACAAAGCGTTCGCTTTCCATTGGGTCCATTTGGCGCAAGTAGATTTCGAGCGCGAGGCGGATAATGCCTAGTTGTGTCCCGCCACAATCATCGGCTACTTCCTTCAGCCGCTCCGCGAGCGGAAGGGGAAGTTCAAGCAATAACTTCTTTGAAGGGACTCTACTCATCGGAGACTAATGAATATAGGTTCATTAGTGTTCTATATGCAAGCCCCTTTGAATAAAAATCGACAACCTATGAAAAAGCTCGTCATCGACATCGAAACCGTCGGCACTCCCTGGGAAGAGCTCGACGCCTACGTTCGCGAATACCTGATCAAGGGACTCAGTGATGGCGATGCCGAGGAGACGCGGCGCGCGGGCGGGTTGTCGCCGTTCCGCGGACGCATCATCGCCATCGGCGTCATCAACATCGACGACGGCCGCTCGTGCGCGATGTACGAGGTGCCGGGACAGACGCAGCTTTCCGTTGAGAAAGCGGGACAGCGAACGTACATCTCTGGCAGCGAGAAGCAGATCCTCGAAAAGTTCTGGGAGTTCTTCGAAGGTGATTCGCGCTTCATCACCTTCAACGGCCGGCAGTTCGACGGGCCGTTTCTGATGATCCGTTCCGCGATCAACGGCATCATCCCGAAGCGCGATCTGGTCGGGTACCGCTACGGCTATCACCCGAATTGCGATCTGCGCGAGGCGCTCAACTTCTTCGGCACCACGAACGCGCGACAGTTCAAATTCAATCTCGATCTGGCCTGCAAAGTCTTCGGCGTCGAAACGTCGAAAGGCGAAGGGCTCGACGGCCGTTCAGTCGAGACGTGGTATCGCGCCGGGCGGCATCGCGAGATTGCCGACTATTGCCTCGATGACGTGCGCGCCACGTGCGAGTTGTACGAGAAAGTCGCGCCGTCGCTGCTCATGTTCAACAAGGAGTTCCGTGAAGCGGAGGAACGCGCAGCGCGCATGCGGCGTCAGTCGGAGTTGCCGCTGGCGCCGGCCAACGAGAGCCTCTTCATCGAGTCGGTGACCAGGACGTCGATCGCGCTTTCCGAATCGCTCGACGCGCCCGAGCCGGTGGCGGTGGTCACCGGTACGCACCAGGCGGTCGTGCTCGAGAAGCTGGTGCGGCCGGCCGAGGAAGAGGAAGAGATTCCGTCGGGCGTGTGACGCGCGTGCGAAAATGCGCGCGTGAGACTGTTTCGCGGCCGGATTTTTTCGCCGATTGCTGATCCCTTCACCGTCGATCCGGCGAAGTCCTACGTCTACTACGACGACGGCTATCTGGCCATCGACGGCGATCGCATCACCGGAGTCGGCGCGTGGCGCGACGTCCCGCGGCAGAGCTCCACGCTGACGCAGCTCGGGCCGGACGTCCTCATCACGCCGGGTTTCGTCGATACGCATCTGCACGCGCCGCAACTGGAGATGATCGGCTCGTACGGCGGAGATCTACTCGAATGGCTGAATCGCTACACGTTTCCGACCGAGGCCAAGTTCAGCGATCCGAAGCATGCGGAGATGGTGGCGCGCATCTTCTTCGAGGAACTGCTTCGCAACGGGACGTTATGCGCGCTGATCTTTTCGACGATCCACGAACGCGCCACCGACATCTTTTTCGATGAAGCGGAACGGCGCGGATTCAGGGCCATCATCGGCAAGACGATGATGGACCGCAACGCGCCGCCGAACCTGCTGGAGACGCCGAAGGATTCGTACGACCAAAGCCGCGCGCTGCTACAGAAATGGCACAAACGCGGGCTGCTGCGTTACGCCATCACGCCGCGCTTCGCGCCGACGTCGACGCCGGAGTTGCTCGAAGCCGCGGGCCAGCTCAAGCGCGAGTTTCCGGACGCGTATGTCCATTCGCATATCTCGGAGAACAAGAATGAAGTCCAGTGGGTCCACGATCTTTTCCCCGAGGCCGAGTACGCGGACGTTTACGACCACTACGGTCTGCTCGATGAGCGCAGCGTCCTCGCGCATGGCGTTCATCTGACGGAAGAGGAGCTGGAGCTGCTCGCGCATCGCGGAACGCGCATCGCCCACTGCCCGAACTCGAACCTCTTCCTCGGCAGCGGACTTTTCAAACTTCACCACACGCTCCAGGCCGGCGTCGCCGTCGGCCTCGGCACCGACATCGGCGCGGGCACGACGCCGTCGATGTTCACGGCGATGTCAGACGCATACAAAGTCCAGCAGGTGCAGGGCGTGTCGCTGACTCCGTTCCACCTCTGGTACCTGGCGTCGCTCGGCGGCGCGCGCGCGTTGTCGCTCGATGCCGAGTCCGGCAGCCTCGAAGTTGGCAAATCGGCCGACTTTCTCCAGCTCGATCTGAAGTCGACGCCGCTCGTGGCGCTGCGCAGCGAGCGAGCCTCCTCGGTCGAAGATCTCCTCGCCGGATTGATCTTCACGGCCGATGATCGCGTCGTCCGCGAGTGCTGGATCGCCGGGCAAATGGTCGCTCAGAGGCAGTAGATTAGTGGATTAGTAGATTAGTAGATCAGAGGGCAAGTCACCGATCGTCTTCCTAATCTACTAATCCACTGATCGACTAATCCACCGCCGTCCGTTACTGGCAGCGCTCTTGCGCCGTCTCAAGCGCAGGAGGTCTTCATGAACAGATTACGAGCGATCTTCGCGTTCGCGGCGCTCACGGCTGTCGCCGCATTCGGACAGGATCGTACTGTGTGGCGGACGAGCGGCGACGTGCAGGAAGGCGGCCGCGGCACGATCGTCGGCACCGTTGCCGACACACAGAATGGCCGGGGCCGCATGGTCCTCACGCCTGACAGTGCGTTGAGCGATCAGGTCACGATCGATACCGACTCGGTCTCGACGCAATACAACGGCTTCGGCGGCACGATCAACGGCGCGCCGGAAATCTTCGTCGGCTCGACCGGCTTCAACGAAATCCGCGTCGGCGATCGCGTCGAAGTCCGCGGCGTCGCGATCGGCACCAGCAGCATCCGCGCGGAACGCGTGACGCTCCTCGGCCGCGCCGTTCCGGCTCCGCAGACCGGCGTCGGCCAGACGCGTACGCCGACGTCGATTTCGACTCCGACCGCGTCGGGAACGACGCCGAGCTCCGCGCCGGACCGCATTGGCCGCGTCGAAGGCGTGCTGCAGCAGGTCAATCCGGAGGAAGGGCGATTGGTCGTCGTGACCGACCGCCGCGAAGTGCTGACGGTCCGCACGCCGCAGGGAACGCCGGTGCGTTATCGCGGCGACACCTATCGCGTTTCGAATCTCGAAGTCGGCGATCGCATCCGCGTCGAGCCCGAAGGCGGCGCGGCAGTGACCGGAAACGAGATCCGGGCGCGGTCGATCGACGTGATTCAGAGCTCGCAGGAAGCGAACGGCACCGCGGCATCGCGCGGCGTCGGCGCGCTGACCGGACGCGTGACGCGCGTCGATCGGACGAACAACGTGATCCAGCTCGATACCGGGCGCGGCACGATCTCCGTAGACCTTCGCAGCGCGGCCGATCCTTCGGGACGTCCGGTGCGCGGACGCGACGTGCAGGCTGGCGATCATGTCGAGCTGAGCGGTTCCTACAGCGGCGCGACGTTCGTGGCCACTACGATCCGTTTCACCGACGACAGTGGGACGACCATCGAGCAGGGTCCGGCCACCACGGTGCCTGACAACGTTCCCGACCTCGGCGTGGTGACGATCTACGGCACGGTCTCGCAGACTCTCGCGGACGGCCCGCAACTCGTGCTGCACGACACGCAGAACAACAACCGCACCGTCCGCGTCTACGCGCTCGACGAGCTACCGATCCGCACGAAGGCCGGGACGAGCTCGACCGCGATTCAGTTGAAAGTCGGCGATTCGGTGGTGATCAAGGCCTATCGTGACGGCGACGGAAACTACATCGCGCAGACCATCCGAGTCCGGTGATTTTTGTGGCTCAGGCGCAATGCTTGAGCCACAATTATTTGGAATAACCCCTCTCTCCCAAACGTCGAACACTCTGCGATGGAAAAGCCCGTTCGACGCATTCTGCTCCCCGGCGTTTCTGACGCCGGGGCGCCTCCTCCCGTCGTCATCGATTCGCGTGTCGTCGTCGCAAGGGCACGGCGCCGCGCGGTCGTCCGCGATGTCATCGATCTCCTACTCCTCGTCTGCGTCGACGGGCTTTTCCTACGCTGGCCTCACGCGCACGTCCCGCTCCTCGACCGCTACGATTCGCTCATGGTTCTCCTCGGACTGAACGCGATGCTGGTCGGCTACGTGTGGCTCGCGCGCGCGTTGCCGCGCTGGACCGCGCGCCGCGTGGCATCGACGTGGTGCCTGGCCGAGCGCACGCGATTCTTCCGTTCCACTGCTCGCTAACTCGTTTCCGGCGCCGGCGTCGCCGCCTTGCGGATCACGAACTTCTGCAGCAGTACGCCGACGAGCAGGAGCGAAATCGTCAGGCCGAGAAGCGAGGCCACGCGATAGAGGCCGCCGAGACGCGCCAGGTCGTGCAGGAAACACTTCAACACGGTGACGAGCAGCAGGAAGATTGCCGCGACGCGCGAGGCGCGGCTGTGCAGCACGAGGCCGGCCACGAGCATCGCCACGGCGAAGAGCGCCCAACCCATCGTGTACGTCAGATCCTGCGCGAGCGACGATGAGAAGAAATTGAACGTCAGCGTCGGACCGGTCGAGTAGAAGTCGGCGATCTCGATGTTCACGAGCAGGAAGAGCAGGACCGCGCCGCATGCATTCGCGATCGGACGCGCGGGCTTGAATTCGGCGGCATCGTCATCCGGCAGCAGCCACGCGGCGACGAAGAACGCCGCGGCGCTGACGAGGTAGGTGTAGAGGTACCAGTTCACGATGGCGTGATGGCTGGCCGGGTGATACGAAAGCACCGCCGGATTGACGGCCAGTCGCACGAACGCGGCCGCGAGCAGCGCGCCGGCCCACGCCAGCAGTCCGCGATGCGGGATGCGGCGGTAGAGCCACACCAGCGCTGCCCCTTCGAGCGCCCAGCCGATCGTGATCCACTGTTTTTCGAGCTGCAGCGGGATGGCGATCGTGATGAACGCCAGTGCCGCCGCGGCGGTGAGCGCGAGGCGCGTCAACTGTCGCTCGATCCGTAGCAGTCGCCACACGAGCAGCAGCATCAATGCCGCCTGAAAGACGGGCAGGACGCCGATCGCGTAGCCGTATCCGGCCTCCTTGATCGCGTGCCGCGCAAAAAGGAAAAACGGGATTCCCGCGAGCACCGCCGCGAGATAGGGCTGGATGAATCGCTTCGCGCGCGCGCCGAGGAGGAGCGGATAGGCGATGAAAATCGCGTAGATCGCGCCGGCGAAGACGATCATGTGCGCCGGCGTGTCCGTGCGCGCCAATGCTGTTGCTACGCCGAGGAGGACGACGGCCAATACGGCGACGTCGTGTTCCTCGATCAGCCAGGCCACTGCCAGCATGGCGATGCCGATGACGAGGTGCGACGCGAGCAGCGAGCCGAAAATCGGCGCGCTGGAAATGCTGCCGGCGATGATGACGACGACGTCGCCGAGCATGAGCGCGACGAGCGCGGCGGGACTGAAGCGGCGGTCGATGCGGAACCAGATCAGCGCGATCGCGCAGACGGCGATCGCCGCCAGGAACGCCGTCACCGGCCAGGGCATTGTCTTCGCCTGCGCCGCCCACGCCATCAGCACGAGTTGCGACGCTGCCATCGCCGCGGTCATCAACGTCACGCGGCGCAGGTAGATCGCGGCGATGCCGATGCCGACGTCGAGCACGAACATCACCACGAACAGCGGCCACGGCGGAAACGCAAGCTGCGGTTGCACGGCGACCGCGAACAGGAAGAGATGTCCGATCAGGCCGAGGTAGGTCGTGGTGGTGTCGCCGTCCTCGCCGCGCGCGATGAAAACGCCGCCGCCGACCGCCAGCAGAGCGAAGCCACCGATCACGATCAGCGCTTCGATCAGGCTCCCAACGTTAAGCGCCGTCGAACACCAGACGGTGATGACGATCCAGGAGAGGATGATGGCCGAACCAGCGAGGATGGCGCGCTGCCGCGGTTTCGATTGTGCGATCGCGCCGATGTTGATGATCGCCAGCAGGATGGCCAGGATCCAGAGCGCGTGTGGCGCGGCGTCGCCGATGGTGAGGAAGAAGAGGACGCCGATCGATCCGAGGACCAGCGCCATCATCGTCCGCTGCGAAACGATGTCGCGTCCGCAACGGCGGGCGACGATCGGGACCGCCAGAAACAGCAACGCGAACGCGGCGTAGATCACGAGCGCCGTCGTCAGCGTCGCCGGCTTTACGTTGTCCGCCGACCACACTCCCTCGGCCACAATGGCCAGGAACGCCGCGATCGCGTAGCCCGCTCCGGCGCTGTGCCAAATCGCATATGCGGCGATGATCGCGACGAGCAGGAAGAGCGTTCCGAACAGCAGCATCGGCGCGTTTGCGGGAATCGGCAGAATCGCCAGCGCCGGGAAAAGCAGCAGGAACGCCGGCGCGACGATCGTCTTCGGAATCGAGGTGAAGTGCGACAGCGCGAGCTGGATCACGACGAACGCCGCGATCCATGCCAGCACCGCCGGCCACGCCGCGGGCGTGTACGACGTCGCGCGCCAGACCACGAGCACCAGCGCGATCGTCGCGCCGCCGAGCAGGTGCAGCCAGACCGGCCCGCGGAAAATCGCGATCACGGAAAGGCCGGTGGTGATGAACAGCAGGAAGGTGAAGAGGATGTTGTACTGCACGCCGTAGCTCGAGACGGCGGCGACGTAAAGGGCGAAGAGCAACGGCAGTCCGGCCGACGAGACTGCGGCGAAGTCGAAACGGCGTTGCGCCTCATCCGCGCGGCGCCGCATCCAGAGCGATGCCGCCGCGGCTGCCGCGAGCAGGACGAAAATCGATACAGCCAGCGGAAGTTGTGCCGCGGTCAGGTATTTGCCGATCCAGCTCCATTCGTAGATCACGGTGAAGACGACGCTGAGCGCGGTCAGCAGCGGCCAGCGGCGCTGAATGGCCACCCAGAGCAGGCCGACGTTGAGCAGCAGCAGGTACGAGAAGAGCGCGACCGGTTTGTTCTGGCCGGTCGACAGCAGCGCAGGCGTGGCGAAGCCGCCGACGAGGCCGAGCAGCGCGATGAAGACGGAATCGCGGCGGATCGACAGCAGCACCGCGATCGCAGTCACGATCAGCATCAGCCCGAACACGGCGCTGGCGGGCAGCAGATGCCAGAGCGCGTGCATCGCGAAGAGCGTCGCGTAGAGGATGGCGATGCCGGCGCCGTCCATCGCGTTCGCGGTGAACGCGTAACCGCGCGCCACGCGCAGCTCGCAGACCAGCAGCAGGATGATGCCGGTCGCCAATCCAAGCGACGCGCGCACGGGCGGACTGAGCCAACCGTGCTCGACGGAGTAGCTGAGGAAGAAGAGCGCCGCGAGCACGAGCGCGATGCCGGCGATCCACGAGAAGAGCTTGACGCCGATCAGCGACTCCCAGTCGAAGGGTTTGCGGGGAGTGGGGGGTGGGGTATGGGGCGTGGGAGGAGGTGGCGGAGGCGCGATCGGTTCGGGCTCCGGAATCGGCTCCGTTTCGAATGCGGCTATCGGCTCCGGCTCAACCTCGAACGCCGCAATCGGTTCCGGTTGCGGCGGTGTGGCGATGACGACCGGTGGCGGTTCCGGCGGCGTGACGATGACCGGCGGCGGAATCGGCTCCGGCTTCGGTTCGACCGGCGGCGCCGGAGTCTCGTTTGTGGCGAGGCGATCCAGCCGTCGCCGCAGCTCATCCAACTCCGCGAGCGCTTTGCTGGCACGATTCGATGACTGAATCGCAATGACGAACGCGATCACCGCAAAGATCGCGACAAACAACATCACGCAGCCGTTCATGGAGTGCGCAAAGGATACACGCCGAAAATGAAAAGGCCCGCCGAAGCGGGCCTTTTGAATGGCGATGTTCGTTCGTTACGCTTTGCCCGGCTTGGGAGCCAGAAGCAATTCGCGGCCGACGAGATACAACAACAGGATCAGCACGAGGAACGGGATGCACGACATCAGGTCGGCATGTCCGCCCGAAACGAAGGGATTCTTTTCGGCGAACTTGTCGAGGCTGGCGTTGAAGTTCGTCACCCACGCTACCTTGTCCTGCAGGCCGGCCATGAAGGCGATTAGGATGCCGGCGATCGCGCCGCCGGCGATGTATCCGGAAGCCATCAGCACGCCGGGACTCTTGTCGCCCTCGGCCGTGAGTTGCTCTTCGGTCAGGTTCAAATCGCGGTACTTCTTGCGAACGTAAAGATCCGACAGCCAGCGGATTGCGCCGCCGATGAAGATCGGACTCGACGACGACAGCGGAAGGTAGACGCCGACCGCAAAGGCGAGAGATGGAATCCCCGACATCTCCAGCACCAGCGAAATCATCACGCCGAGGAGCACGAGTCCCCACGGGAGTTGCCGGTTGAGGATGCCTTTGATGATGTACGACATCAGCGTGGCTTTCGGCGCGTCGAACTTCTTCGGCGCCGCTTTGCCGTTCGCCGAGAACTTGTGCGTGCCGTTGATGGCCGGGTCGACGAGAAATTGTGGCGTGCCGCTCTGGTCGACGAGGAGCTCCTGTGCAGACGCGCCGCCCTCGGGCGTGTAGTGCCAGACCAGGTAGTCCTTCCCCTCGTAGCTCTTGTGCGACAGCGTCGGCAGAATCGACGCATCGGCGTGCAGGCTGGCGGGCCAGTTCTCGATCTGCTTGAGCGGCGCGCCCTCTTCGCCGGTCGACGGCTCGGAGCTGATGCGCGGCAGCACGACGCTGCCGTTGTTGTTGAGCATCAGAAGCAGCGGTCCGAGTACGAGTGCCGAGGCCAGCGCGCCGATCAGGATGGCGATCTGCTGATACTTCGGCGTCGATCCCACGAGATAGCCGGTCTTGAGATCCTGCGACGTCGTGCCGCCGTTTGAGGAGGCGATGCAGACGATCGCGCCGATCGACAACGCCGTGACGTAGTACGTCGAGCCGGTCCAGCCGATCACGAGAAACACGAGGCAGGTGATCAGCAGCGTGGCCACGGTCATGCCGGAGATCGGATTCGATGACGAGCCGATCTCGCCCGTGAGCCGCGACGACACCGTGACGAAGAGGAAGCCGAGGACGACGATGAGGATGGCGGCCATCACGCGCGCCATCACGCCCGTGCCGCCGTGGTACAGCGGGCTGGCCAGCGCGATGATGGCGACGAGGGCGAAGCTGCCGATGAGCACGAACTTCATCGAGAGGTCGCGGTCGGTGCGCATCATCCCCTCGCGCGCGCTGCTGCCCCCGCGCATGTCCTTCAACCCTTCCTTCAGACCGTGCCAGATCGTCGGGAGCGAACGGAGCATCGAGATGATGCCGCCCGCCGCCACGGCGCCGGCGCCGATGTAGAGGATGTAGGCGCTGCGGATCGCGTTCGGCGACATGTCTTTGATCAGCCGCGTCGATTCCGGTGCCAGCGGCGCCGCAAGGCCAGCGCCGAAGAACTTGATGGCGGGGATGAGGACCAGGTACGCGAGCACGCCGCCGGCGCACATGATCGAGGCGATGCGCGGCCCGATGATGTAGCCGACGCCGAGGAGCTCCGGCGAGATCTCGGCCGAGACCGAGCCCGCCGCGAACGGCGCTCCGAACACGCGCTCCGGCGTGTCCTTCCACCAGCGGAAGGCGACGTTCATCGCCTTGTAGATGAAGCCGATACCGAAGCCGGCGAAGATAGTCTTGGCGCTCGTGGCCTGCCCGCCGAGTTTCGCCATCTCGATTTTGGCGCTGTCCGAGGCAGCCGCGATCGACTCTTCCGACGCTCCCGCCTTCAGTACCTCGGCACAAGCAGTTCCTTCGGGATACTTGAGCAGTCCGTGCTGCTGGACGATGAGCGCGCGCCGCAACGGAATCATCATCAGGATGCCGAGCAGGCCGCCGAGGACGGCCACGAGCATCACGCGCGTGAACTCGAGGTCGAAGCCGAGGATGAGGATGGCCGGCATCGTGACGCCGACGCCGAACGCGATCGATTCGCCCGCCGACCCCGCCGTCTGCACGATGTTGTTCTCGAGAATCGTGGCGTCTTTGCCGCCGAGCTTCGAGAGGATGCGGAAGAAGGTGATGGAGAGGACGGCCACCGGGATGGAGGCGCTGACCGTGAGGCCGACCTTCAGCACGAGGTAAAGCGACGCCGCGCCGAAGACCATGCCGAGGATCGTCCCCAGGATGATCGGCAGCAGCGTGAGCTCGCGAATGTTGGTCGCCGCGGGGATGTACGGCTCGAACGCTGCACTGGCCGGCACGTCGGGCTTCATGCCGACGACGTCGGGGTACTCCTGTTCAGCAATGCTCATTTTGTCTCCTGCGCTGGTGGGTCAGAAGCCGCCTGTTGCCGGGGTCAGGCATGCATCGGGCGGGCCATTCTAGCATCGGAACTTGTGCGGTTTCGGGAGGCGTAGAATCGCGCGCATGCCGACCGTCGATGACCATTTCTCCGGCCGTTCCGCGCAGGTCCTTCAGATCTATCGCAAGATCGTCGATGCCTCATCCAGCCTAGGGCCGGTCGAGGAAGATCCGAAGAAGACGTCCATCCATCTGAACCGCCGCGTCGCCTTCGCCGGCGTGCAGACGCGCAAGGACGCGTTGATCCTGACGCTGAAATCCGATCGCGACGTGAAAGACCGCCGCGTCCACAAAACGGAACAGACGTCGGCGAACAGATGGCACTTCGAGGTACGCCTCAACGATCCCGCCGAGGTTGACGAGCAGATCCTGCAGTGGCTTCACGCATCGTACGAGTTGGCGCAGTGAGCGCCGGCGACCGTTTGCGCGACGCGATCGAGGCGGCGTATCCGCGCCTGGCGTCCATCTCCGATTCCGATGCCGCGATTCCGCCCGCTCCCGGCAAATGGTCGCCTAAGGAAGTGATCGGGCATCTGATCGACTCCGCCTCGAACAATCACCAGCGCTTCGTCCGCGCGAACTTCACCGACGATCTGATCTTCGCCGGATACGACCAGGAGAAGTGGGTCGTCCTCGGCAACTACGCCAACGCGTCGTGGATGTCGTTGCTCTCGCTCTGGCGCGAGTTCAACTTACAAATCGCGCGGGTGATGGATGCGACGCCTTCCTCCATCCGCGACACTCCGCGCGCGCGACACAACCTGCATCAGGTGGCGTGGAGTTCGGTGCCTGAGTCTCAGCCGGCGACACTCGGGTACTTTATGAACGACTACGTCGATCACCTGCAGCACCATCTTCGTCAGATTGGATGAGGGAGACGGTTCACGCGGAGACGCGGAAGCGAAAGCGTCTTTCTCCCTGTCCCGGTCAAAGACCCCGCCCGAAGTGAAACCGTTCGCAACCGATAGGTGCGAAAACCGCAGGAATCGAATTCAACAACGCTCTTGGCGAGCTATGATTCGACTGAACGTCGTGTCGAACACCCAAACCCTGCCGGAACTTGTCGAGTTCATTCTGCGCGCGAAACGCGAGTCCGAATGGGTGGAATTCAAGGTGAACGACGATGAGCCGACCGATATCGGAGAATACATCTCGGCGCTGTCAAATTCGGCGACTCTCGTCGCAAAACGATTCGGCTACATCATCTGGGGCATCAGCGACGATAGCCCGGACATCGTGGGAACGACCGTGCGGCTCCTCGAAAAAAGGGTCGGCAACGAAGAGCTGGAGAATTGGCTTGCCCGTCAGCTCACGCCAAGCGTTGATTTTCGCATCATGGTTGGCGAGATAAACAACCGACACGTCGAGCTGCTTGAGATTCCTGCCGCTGCTCACACACCCGTTAGATTCCGAGACTACGAATACGTTCGTGTCGGCAGTTATAAGAAAAAACTCCGCGATCATCCCGAGAAGGAACGAACGCTTTGGAAACTCCTCGAGGGGCATACGTGGGAAACCGAGCACGCGGTGAGTTACATAAGTGGCGACGAGGTGCTCACCCTGATCGATTACCCGAGCTTCTTCGAATTGCTCGGGAAGCCGTTAGCTGATAACCGAGCGGCAATTCTGCAGGCACTTGAGAATGAAGGCGTAGTGGTCGCGGAGCGATCACAGACATTCAGCATCACGAACTTGGGTGCCATACTGTTCGCGCGCGATCTGACTAACTTTTCGGCCCTCGGAAGGAAGGCGATTCGCCTCGTAATTTACAGCGATCGCGATCGAACAGTGGCGGTCCGAGAGCAGGGCGGCCAGAAGGGTTACGCCACCGGCTTTGCCGGACTCGTCGCTTATTTGAACGATCTTCTGCCGCTGAATGAACACGTTAAGCAAGCGTTCAGAATGGAAGCTCGGATGTACCCTGAAATAGCTATTCGTGAGCTGATCGCGAATGCGCTAATTCACCTAGACTTCAGCATCTCCGGCACAGGCCCGATCGTTGAAGTATTTTCCGACCGCGTCGAGATTACCAACCCAGGAACTCCGCTGATCGAGACGAACCGCTTTCTCGATTCTGCGCCAAGGTCGCGAAACGAGAAGATTGCCGCGCTGATGCGGCGCATGAACATCTGCGAGGAGCGAGGTAGCGGGATTGATAAAGTCGTCAAAGCGGCTGAAGTCTTCCAGCTGCCTCCGCCACGATTTGACACACTCAGCCAGCACACCAAAGCAACACTGTTCGCGCCGCGAAAGCTTTCCGATATCGACAAGGAAGACCGCATTCGAGCGTGCTATCAACACGCCGCACTTCGGTACATTTCGAATGATTACATGACGAACGCATCTCTCCGAGAGCGGTTTGCCATCGCTGATGAAAACTATTCGATTGCTTCGCGAATCATCGCAGAGACGATCGACGCTGGGCTAGTGAAACGCCTTGATCCCGAAAGCAAATCAAAAAAGCACGCCAAATACATCCCGTATTGGGCATGACTCTTATGTGATCGAAAGGTGTTCGAAGTCACGCAAAATCTCGGCTGATTGACGTAACTCACTGTCAGGGCTAGAGATAGCTTATGTGATGGTTATGTGATTGGCGAGCACTTTCGGAAGGACTGTCACCTGACAACCGTGGTGTGAGTGAAGTACCGTCCCGTGATGCTCCGCTCGTTCGCAGCGATCTCCTCCGGCGTGCCTGTCGCGAGCAGTTCGCCGCCGCCGTCGCCGCCTTCGGGGCCGAGGTCGATGATGTGGTCGGCGGCTTCGATGAGCTGGATGTTGTGCTCGATGACGAGGACGGAGTTGCCGCGGTCGATGAGGTTGCGGAAGGTATTGATCAGTTGCGCGACGTCCGTGTGATGGAGGCCGGTGGTCGGTTCATCGAACAAAAAGAGGCGGCCGGTATCGTTCTTCGTCGTCTCGGAGAGGAACGAGGCGAGCTTGAGACGCTGCGCTTCGCCGCCGGAGAGCGACGCGGTGGACTGGCCGAGGCGGAGGTAGCCGAGGCCGACGGAGCGGAGGGCGGAGAGTTTTTTGAGCAGCGCGCGCTTGTCGACGAAGAACTTCATCGCCTCGTCAACGGTCATCTTCAGGATGTCGTTCACGTTGCGGTTTTTGTACGCGACCTTCATGACCTGCTCGTTGAAGCGCTTGCCGCCGCATTTGTCGCAGATCACTTCGACGTCCGCGAGGAACTGCATGTCGATGGTGACGGTGCCGGCGCCTTCGCAGACGTCGCAGCGTCCGCCGACCGTGTTGAACGAGAACATGCCGGGCGTGACGCCGTTGAGTTTCGCGGCCGTCGTTTCGGAGAGGATCTTGCGCACTTCGTCCCACGCCTTCACATAGGTGGCGGGATTGGAGCGCGTCGAACGTCCGATCGGCGACTGATCGATGAACTGCATGTCGTAGATCTTGTCGACGCCTTCCAGCGTCGACGCGCCAACGTCGAGGCCGGTCGCGCCACGGACGTCGCGCTGGTAGCGGTTGTAGAGGCAGTTGCGGATGAGCGTCGACTTGCCCGAGCCGGAGACGCCGGTGACGGCGACGAATTTGCCGAGCGGGATGGTGACGTCGATGTTCTTGAGGTTGTGTTCTTTCGCGCCGCGAATGGTGATTGCGCCGAAGCTGTCAGACAGGGACGACGGTTCGTCTGCAACCACCTCGGGCATTTCGATCGGCCGCGGCGGTCCGACGTACAGAACCGATCCGCCGTACTCGCCGGCGCCCGGTCCTAGTTCAATCGTCTGATCGGCGCCGGCGATGATCGTTGGATCGTGTTCGACCACGATGACCGTGTTGCCTGCATTGCGCAGACGCTTGAGCACGGCCAGCAGCCGCTCGCTGTCGCGCGCGTGCAGGCCGACCGTCGGCTCGTCGATCACGTACATCGTTTCTGTCAGCGACGATCCGAGTGCCGCGGCGAGATTGATGCGCTGCGACTCGCCGCCGGAGAGCGTACGCGTCTGGCGATCGAGCGTCAGATACGAGAGCCCGACCTCATCGAGATAGGTCAACCTGTTGACGATCTCGCGCCGCAGGTGGCCGGACTTCGCCTCCTCCGATTTCGAAAATGGCAGGTACTCCCAGAAACGGCGTGCATCGCGAACGTTCATCGCGAACAGATCGCCGACCGTCAATCCGCGAAACGTGACGAATGACGCGGATGACTTCAGCCGCGACCCGTGGCAATGCGGACATGTTTCGTAGCTGCGGTACTTGGCCAGTTTCACCCGCACGTGAATCTTGTATTTCTTCGTCTCCAGCCACTCGAAGAAGCCTTTGATCCCGTACCACTTGCTCCGCCCTTCGTGCAGCAGCGTCCACTCCTCAGCGGTCAGCTCGTTGATCGGGACGTCGAGCCGGATGCGGTACTTCGCCGCGGCTTTTTTCAGATCGTCGTAGCAGTCTTCGTAGCCGGCCGAGTTCCACGGCGCGATCGGCATCTCGTCGAGCCGCAGGTTGCGGTTCGGGATCACCTTCTCCATATCGATGCCGATGATCCGGCCGTAGCCCTGGCAGTTCGTGCACGCGCCGAGGGGCGAGTTGAAGGAGAAAAGGTGCGGCGTCGGCTCGACGAATTCTGTCCCGCATTTGTTGCAAGCGAAGCGCGACGTGAAGCGGTGCGAAATCCAATTTCCATCGCCGCCATCCTCGAGCAGATTCACATTCCCCTTCGAAATCTCAAAGGCCTGCTCGATTGCCTCGGTGATCTGGCCGCTGCGCTCCGGATCGACGCGCAGGCGATTGATGACCAGCTCCAGCGACGTCGAGTCGCTCGTGTCGGTTTCGTTGAGGTCGCGAACTTCACCGCCGATCCAGGCGCGGTAGAAACCGGCTTTGACGAGCTGCGTCAGCACCTCGCCGCGGTTTTCCTTCTCGAAAAAGATCGGCGCCAAGACGACGACGCGCTTTCCTTCGAGCGATGACGTGATGGCAGCCGTGATCGACTCCGGCGTCTCGCGGCGCACCGTGATCTGGCAATCGGGACAGATCGTCTCGCCCGCGTAGGTCATAAAGAGACGGATGTGGTCGGCAAGCTCTGTGGCCGTAGCGACCGTCGATCGCGCGTTCTTGACCGTGTTCTTCTGCTCGATCGCAATGGCCGGCAGAATCCCGTCGATCTCGTCGACGTCGGGCCGGTCGATGCGCTCCAGGAACTGCCGCACGTACGTCGACATCGACTCCACGAACCGCCGCTGCCCCTCGGCATACAGCGTGTTGAACGCGAGCGACGACTTCCCCGACCCGGACGGACCGGTCAGAACCGTGAGCTGGCGCTGCGGGATATCAACCGAAATGTTCTTGAGGTTGTGCGTCCGCGCCCCGCGAATGGAGATCGTGCGTGAGGGCATTCGTATGGAGAACGTTTGGAAGGCGTTCGCTCATCCCAAATCGCGCGTCATTTGCTCATTAAGCGATGTAGGCCGAGCCTTGGGCAACCAACGCTGTCGGCCGTGCCGACTCAAATTCGGATGTTGTGGCGTTGGTAGAAGTTGTAGTCTCCTAATCGCGTGCGCAGCTTCTGCACGACATCCTCGGGGAGCCAGGCGTCGCCGGCGGTGACGTTCGTTTCGACCTGGTGGATGTTCTTCGCGCCGGGGATGGCGGTGGCCACGCCGTCGTTGGCGAGGACGAAACGGAGGGCGCCTTCGATCAGCGTACGTGCGGTGCCGCCGATGATCGACTTCACCTCGTCGACGCGCGGAAGTGCTTCCTGGAGCCGGCGCGGCGTCAGGAAGTTCTGGCGGATGTCGTCGGCGGGAAAGACCGTGTCGTTGCGGAACTTGCCGGTGAGCAGACCCGAGGCGAGCGGAACGCGGGCGATGATGCCGTAGCCCTTTTCCTTCGCGGCGGGAAAGAGCTCCGTCGCCGGCGCCTGGTTGAGGATGTTGTAGAGCACCTGCAGCACGTGTCCCCAATTCCGCTTCACGACCTCCAGCCCATCCTCGGGATTGAAAACCGAGACGCCCCAGAATCGGATTTTGCCGGCGTCCTGCAGGCGCTCCATCGCGTCCTGAATCTCTTCGCGGCGAAGGTCGTCGATGGTCGGGTTGTGAACCTGGTAGACGTCGATGTAATCGGTACGCAGGCGTTTGAGCGAGCCGTCGACGGCGACGTAGATGTGTTGTTTGGAGAAATCTTTCTTCAACTCGCCGCTGGACGTGCGGACGACGCCGACTTTGGTGCCGATGACCACGTCTTGCCGTTTGCGCGAAAGCACGATGCCGAGGAGCGACTCACTGCGGCCGAAGCCATAGCTGTCGGCGGTATCGAAGAAATTGACGCCGAGATCGCGCGCGCGGCGGATCGCAGCGAGCGAGTCTTCATCGGTCGTGCGTCCCCATCCGAGCGGCGCACCCGAGGCTTCGGACGGACCGCCGATCGCCCACGCGCCGAAGCCGATGGCGCTGACCTTGATCCCCGTCTTTCCAAGCTCGCGGTACTGCATGCGACGGATTCTAAAGTCACTGCTGCGGTTGCAGTGTGACTTTGATGACGTTCGGATTGTGGTCGTACATCGCGCCGGTGACGCGGTCGACGATGAAACCGCCGATGCCGAGAACGACCGCGCCGACCGCGATCACGCCGCCTGCAGCTCCCTCGGTGTCGTTTCCGCCGAATGCCATGATCGCGCCGATCGGGATTCCGGAGGCGTAGATGAAGTTCATCCAATAGCGGCCGTTGATGCCGCGCTCGAGTTCGATTTTCTGCGTCTGCATGCCGCTCTTCTCGACGTCGACGCGGCAGAGTTGAGCGTTGCGCGGGATGGTCAGTCGCGCAGGCGTAGTGCCATTCGCGGAGACGTTGTTGGCGCAGGTGATCGTTGCATTCGCGCCGGGCGGATTCGAATCGACAGAGATGACTTCATCGCGTCCGCGCGTGACGGTAGCGCAGGAAGTGAGCAGACATCCGATCAGAAGCAATGACACGAAACGCATCACAATCTCACCTGCTTCACCTCTTCGATCGCCTTGAAAAACCGGAGTGCGTTCATCGTATCGCTGTCGAGCGGCGAATCGATGGTGACGATGGCCAGCGCTTTACCGCCGCTCGTTTCGCGCGCGAGGTTGTACTCGGCGATGTTGATCTCGCGGTCGCCGAGGATCGTGCCGACCTTGCCGACCACGCCGGGGACGTCCTTGTTGATGATGTAGAGCAGCGTCCCTTCCGGTTTGAACTCCACGCGGAAGTTGTTGACGGAGACGATGCGCTGGTTCTTCTCGCTGAAGAGCGTCGCGGAAACGCAGGTCTCGTCGGTGGCCGACGACGCGCGGAATGTGACGAGGTTCGTGTAATCGAGCGGCGTCGGGTGCGTGGTCGCGCCGATGGCGATGCCGCGCTGCTGCGCCACCTGCTCGGCGTTGACGAAGTTCACCGACTCCGCAAGCCGAGGGGTGAGCATTCCTTTGAGCGCGGCCACGGAGAGGATTCGCGTCAGCCGCTCGTCGACGCCCCAAAGCTCGATCGCCGCGCGCGTGATCGGACCGCTGATGATCTGCGCGGCGAAAAGGCCGAGCCGCTCAGCCATGTTGATGAACGGCGCGGCATCGGCGTCGGCCAATCCTTCGAACGGCAGGTTGACGGCGGAGACGAAGATCGAGCCGCGAAGCGCGTCGATGACCATCTCCGAGGTCTGCACGGCCACGCGGTCCTGCGCCTCGATCGTGTTCGCGCCGATGTGCGGCGAAAGGATGATGTTCTTCGCCGACAGCAGCGGGTTGTCCTTCGGCGGCTCTTCGACATACACGTCGATCGCGGCGCCGGCGATCTTGCCGCTGTTGAGCGCATCGGCCAGCGACTGCTCGTCGTAAATCCCGCCGCGGGCGATGTTGAGGACGATGACGCCCTCCTTCATCTTCGCCATCTCGCCCGCGCCGATCATGCCGCGCGTTTCGTCGGTCAGCGGCGTGTGCACGGTGATGACGTCCGCGCGCGCCAGGAGGTCGTCGAGCGAAACGCGTTCCGCGCCGACTTTGTCGAACACGCTCGGCGCGACGTAGGGGTCGTACGCGATCACCTTCATCCCGAATGCGCGCGCTCGGATGGTGATGCGCGTACCGATGCGCCCGAGGCCGATGATGCCGAGCGTCTTGCCATCAAGCTCCGTCCCCAAAAACTTCGAGCGGTTCCACTCGCCGCGCTTCACGCTGGCGTGCGCCTCGGGGATGTTGCGGCAAAGCGCGAGCAGCATGGCCATGGTGTGCTCGGTGGCCGACATGATGTTGGCCGTCGGCGCGTTGATGACCAGGATGCCGCGCGCGGTACAGGCATCGACGTCGACGTTGTCGAGCCCGACGCCGGCGCGCCCGACGATGCGCAAGCGATCGCCCGCATTCACTAGCTCCTCGGTGACCGCCGTCCCGCTGCGCGTGATGAGCGCGTCGGATTCGGAGACCGCCTTCAACAGCGCATCGCCTTTGAGCCCGGGCCGATAGTCGACTTCCATGTCGCTCGCGGCGCGAAGGATGGCCAGGCCGGAATCGGCGAGCGTGTCGGTGACGAGGATTTTCATGACGCCGCCACCTCTTCGAGCGCGTCGAGCATTGTGTTGAGGTCGGCGAGTTGGATGTCGCCCATGTGGCCGATGCGGAAGGTGGTCGGCTTCCACTTGCCGTAGCCGCCGCCGAGGGTGAAGCCGCGCGCTTTCATGGCCGCGCGCAGCTCTTCGGGCGGACGATTCGGAATGAGCGCGGAGACGGTGGCCGAGGCATGATCGGCATCGGAGGCGAGCTCCGCGTAGGCGGCCGTGCGGCGGATGGTCGTCTCGCGCATCGCTTCGTGGCGTTGGTAGCGCGCGTCGAGCGTCTCGACATTGATGATGTCGTCGAGCTGGCGGCCGAGCGCATAAAAATGCGGGATGGATGGCGTGGTCGGGACGTTGCCGTCATCCGCATGTTTTTTGTAGCTGAGGAAATCGAGATAGGTGCCGCGGTACGGCCGCTTTTTGCACTGCGCGAGGGCGCGCGGCGAAACGGCGAAGACGGTGATGCCGGGCGGCAGCGCGATTCCCTTCTGAACGCTGGCGAGGCAGACGTCGAATCCCCATTCATCGAAGCGAACTTCGATGCCGCCGAGCGAAGAAACGGCGTCGACGAGGATGAGCGTGTTCGGCGACTCGTCGCGGATCACGCGCGCCAGCGCAGCGACGTCATTCGTCACGCCGGTCGACGTCTCGTTGTGCGTGAGCGTGACGGCGTCGTACTGCGTGCGGCGCGAGGCAAGATGGTCGGCGAGTTTTTCGGGATCGACGGCGCTTCCCCATCCGGCGTTCAGTTGATCAACCTCGAGCCCGAGGCTTTCGCCGATGGCCATCCAGCGCTCAGCGAAGGCGCCCGAGGTCGTCACCAGAACGCGGCGCGGCACGCAGTTCGTCAGCGCTGCTTCGAGCAGCGCCGTGCCGCTGCACGAGGCGACGAAGGTGTCGCCGGTAGTGCCGAAGAGTGGCTTCAGATTCGCGGCAACGCGCTTGAAAAGATCGCCGAACTCGGACGATCGGTGCGCGATCATCGGGCGAGTCATCTCCTGCAGGATTTCGGGACGAACCCACGTCGGGCCGGGGACGAAGAATTTGGCGTCGCTCATAAAAGATGTGGCAGCACGTCGCGAAGGTGCGTGACGTAGAGGTCCGCATTCTCCTTCACGCGCGGCCTGACGACAACGCCGCCGAAGCCGATGAAGAGATCGACGGCCGGCTTCGCTTCGAGATCGCTGACGCCGTCTCCGATGAACGCGGCTTTTCCATGCGAGCGCGCGCGGACGTCGCGCACGACCAGCTCCTTGCCGCCGGGACGCGTGAGAAATGAGCGGCGATCGAAGTCTTTGTAGTTGCCGTTTTCGTCGAACACGAGTTTCACCGCGTGGACGTTGCGCTGATTCACGTGTAACGCATTCGCGAGCGGCACGATCGCTTGTTCGATTCCGGCGGTGACGAGATGGACGATGACGCCGTTGTCGTGCAGAGCCGCGATGGTTTCTTTCGCGCCGTCGACGACGGACGCAACGTACGTCGATCCGAGTCGTTCCACGCGCTCCTTCGAAGGGCGGATCATCTCCAACCGTTTCGCGTACACCTGATCGAGCGGGATCTCTCCATTCATCGCGGCGTCAGTGAGTTTCGCGATCTCGGGATTGCCATCGGCGAGAACGTCGATGCCCTCGATCGTGACGAGCGTCGAGTCGACGTCGAAAAATACGAAGCGGTACTTCATCCCGCCACCACTTTCACCAGATCGCCGAACCTCTGCAGATAGTGATCCGCCCGCGCCGCCTGCAACGCCTCCGGCGTCGACGATCCGGTCGACACCACCGCCACGTCGATCCCGCTGTTGCGCGCGGCGTGAACGTCGATCGGCATGTCGCCGACGAACAGCGCCTCGGACGGCGCGCACGACGTCGCCTCCAGCGTGTGCAGCACGTGCCGCGCTTCCGGCTTGCGCGCGCCGGCGAGGTCAGGGCCGACGATGGCGCGAAAGTACGGCGCCAACTTCAGAAAGGTCAGGATCTTTTTCGAGAACGACGTCGGCTTGTTCGTGCAGACCGCCATTGCCACGCCGAAGCCGTGGAGCGTTCCGAGCGTCGCTTCGACGTCAGCGAGAATCGTCGAGGCTTCGCAGCAGATCTCGTCGTAGCGCGACTCGAACGCATCCGTCACGCTGCGTGGAACCTTGTCGACTTCGAACGCACGTCGAAGCATCGTCTCCAGACCGTCGCCGACGAAGTCGCGGATGCGCGCGGCGCTCAGCTCGTGCAGGCCGTGTTCACGGCGCGCGAAGTTGACGGCCTCGGCAAGCGCCGCATACGAATCGACGAGCGTTCCGTCCAGATCGAACAGCACTGCCCGGTAACGAAGCGGTGGCAAGGCCATACGGCAACGGCAGATTCTATCGCCGTGCCCGCGCCGGACGTGGAGAATGGCGGGATGAAACGTACGCTGCTTGCGCTGTTCCTTCTTCCCGCGTCCCTCCTCGCCGCCGACGGCAAGATCAACATCACCCTCGATCCGCTCGGCGATTCCGCGCAGGGCGGCGTCGTCACGCGCCTCTCCTATCGCTTTACGATTCCGACCGACGCGCCGTCCGGCGTCCCGCTCGTCCTCACCGGTTCGATCTCGCAGAACGGCGCAGTCGTGAAGCGTTTTCGTTTTCCGGTCGAGCCTTCCACGCCGAATCCATTGACCTCAGTGCAAACGCTGCAGCCAGGCGATGCGGAGATCGATGCGAAGCTGATGGTCCCGCTCGAAGAACAGACGCCGGTGATTCTGGCGAAGGCGACGCAGACGTTCGCGATCGCGAAAACGAACAAAGCGTATTCCGCAAAGGAAGGCGACGACGCGGAATCGATTCTGGCCGAAGGCATCGTGCCGGAGACGAGTGGCGCGGTGAGGATCGTCGCGCCGCGGCGCGATGTCGCGCCGAACCTTTTCATCGTCGAAGTGGAAGTCCAGCCGCCGGTGACGCGCGTCGAGTTCTGGATCAACGGCAAGCGCATCATGGCCCGCAACGCGCCGCCGTACCGCGCGGAGCTCGACCTTGGCGCGCTGCCGAAACGCGTGGAAGTGCGCGCTCTCGGATACGACGCGCAGAACCGCTACATCGACGCCGATGCCTTCGTCGTCAACGAGCACGAGACGCCGCTGGAGGCGAAGATCACGCGCGTCGTGACGCCCGACGGCGTGTCGCATTTCAAAGTGAGCGTGCAGAATCCGAAGGCGACCACGATCAAGTCGGCGTCGTTTTTCGCGGGACAGAAAAAACTGATCGAGTGGAGCGCGCCGCCGTACGCGATCAACATTCCGAATTCGCAACTGAAGGGCGTCGACTTCGTCCGCGCCGCGGTGGTCGACGAAACTAACTACGAGGCCAGCGATCTGCTTTTCCTGAACGGAAATCGGTTCGCCGAGGAGATCGAAGTCAATCTCGTGGAGCTGCCGGTGACGGTGACGGACAAAGGCGGTCTTCCCGTCACCGATTTGAAGGAAGCCGACTTCACCGTTCTCGAAAACGGGAAGCCGCAGAAGATCAACACGTTCAACTATGCCTCGAATGTGCCGATCGCGGCGGGCGTGCTGATCGACCATTCCGGCAGCATGAAGCCGCGGATGGAGCAGGCCAAGTCGGCGGCGCTGGAGTTCTTCAAGAAGATCATGCGGCCCGGCGATCGCGCGTTCGTGACCGGCTTTGCGTTCGACGCGAAGTCGGCGTCGCCGTTCGTGACGGACGTGTCGTCGCTGCAATCGCAAGTCAACGCGATCCCCGAAGCGAGCGGCGGAACGGCGTTGTACGACGCCATCGTCACCGGCCTCTATCGCTTCCGCACACTGCAGGGCCGCAGGGCGTTGATCATTCTCACCGACGGCGAGGACACCACCTCCCGCACGTCGTACGAGGAGACGCTGACGTATGCTCGCTCGGCGCGTGTGCCGCTGTACTTCATCGGCGTCGGACTCGGCGTTTTCGACGCCGCCGGCACGAACAAGATGAAGGCGCTAGCCGCTGAGACCGGCGGCGTCGCCTACTTCATCCACGACGTCAGGCAGCTCGACAAGCAACTCGACGAGACCTACGCGCTGCTCAACAAGGACCTCCGCTCGCAATACCTGATCACCTACAACGCCGAGACGTCGGTGAAAGACCGCGCGTACCGCAAGGTGGAGGTGAAGGTGTCGAAGCCCGGGATGACCGTGCGCACGATCCGGGGATACATCCCGTGAGATGTGGATTTCCTAGTGTGATTCGGTAACAGGTTGCGGGCAGTCTCAAGCACAGACAGGAGTGTCTGTGCCACACCGGCGCCGCCGGTAGGGGCTTGTAAATCGATGGCGCAGCCATGTGGCACAGACACTCTTGTCTGTGCATGTGCAATCGCGCTGTCTGGAAATTCACACCTGGCACTTCGGGCACCAGTACGTCCCCCGCGCATCGACGCCCTGCTTGCGATAGCGAATTGGCGTCCCGCACCTTCGGCATGGATCGCCGCCGCGGCTGTAGACGGAGAACTCCGAACGTCCGCCGGCGCTGCGGCGGAGGAGTTTGTATGCGCAGTCGACGATTCGTTCGAGTTGCGTCTCATCGAGATCGGCGACACGGTGAAACGGATCGACGCCGGCGCAGAAGAGCGACTCCGATTTCCAGATGTTGCCGATGCCGGCCAGCACGCGCTGATTGAGCAGCACATTCGCGATCTCTTCGTTCGGACGTGCGCGAATCCGCCGCAGCGCTTCGTCGCGGTCGAAGGTTGCGCCGAGAAGATCGGGACCCATCGCGCGGAGATCGTTGTCGCGGGCGAGGCTGCGGCTGGTGTGAAACTCGGCCACGGGAACGGTGAACGCGACGGCGACGTATTCGTCCGTTCCGATCACGATGCGCATGTCGCGGCGGGGACGCTTCCAGCGTTCGCCGGGGCGGTAGATGTGCCAGCTCCCGTTCATCTTCATGTGCGTGTGCAGATGGAGATCGCCGGAGAACTCGATGATGAGATTCTTGCCGGCCGACGTCACGCGCTCGATCGTGCGTCCCGTCACCGGCGCGTCTTCATCGACGCGCGCCAGCTTCGGCAGCACAGTTTCGAACGACGTCACCGTCTTTCCCGCCAGCGCGTGATGAAGGCCTTTCGCCGCGCGATAGATGCTGTCGCCTTCAGGCATCCTGCAACTGTACCGGCGATTTGAACTATCCTGCGTCCACAACTCACTCACCGCACGCGAACGAAAAGGAGACCTGTATGCGTCGTCTGTCCTTCGTGCTCCTCGCGCTCTCCCTTCTGCTGGTGACCCTTCCGCTGATCGCGCAATCGCAGGCCACGACCGGCGTCATCGAGGGAACGGTCGTCGATGCCAGCGGCGCCGCGGTTCCCGGCGTCACGGTCACCGTGAAGAACCTCGCCACCGGCTACGAGATGATCGTCGTCACAGATGCGGCGGGCCGTTTCCGGGCGGTGCTTCTGCCGCTCGGTCCGTATCAGGTCACGGCGACGCTTCAGGGCTTCGCCACCGTCGTGCAGAAAGGTCTCGACCTCGGCGTCGGCCAGACGCTGACCGTGAACATCGCCTTGAAGCAAACCACGGCCGCCGAGGAGATCGTGGTGACTGCGGCGCCAGCGCTGGTCGAGACGGCGCGGACCGAAGGAGCGACGCGCATCGACCAGAAGGCAGTCGAAGGTTTGCCGAACAACGGCCGCAACTTCCTCGAGTTCACCAAGCTGACGCCGGGCGTCACGATCGTCCAGGGTCCGGACGGCGACGAGCTGTCGATCAATGGCCAGAAAGGCATCTCCAACAACGTCTCCGTCGACGGCGCCGACTTCAACAATCCGTTTTTCGGCGAGCAGCGCGGCGGACAGAGACCTCCGTTCACCTTCAATCTCGACGCGGTGAAAGAGATGGTCGTCATCGCCGACGGCGCGAATGCGGAGTTCGGCCGATCGATGTCGGGCTTCGTCAACGTCGTCACGAAGTCGGGGACGAACGACTTGAATGGAACGGCGCACGTCACCTTCAAGAACGACTCGCTGAGCAGCCAGCCGAAGAATCCCGACGGGACGACCTCTCCGAAGTTTCCCTCCAAACAGACGCAGGCCGGCTTCACGTTCGGCGGCCCTCTGCAGCGGGACCGGCTGTTCTACTTCGGAGCCTTCGACTATCAGAAGGCAACGACGACGAAACAGACAAATCCGGGCCGCATCGAGCAGCGCGTCGTCGACGCTCTGGCCGCGCTGGGCAGTCCGAACGAGAACGGCTCGATCGAGCACACGAACGATGCGCGGGTGCTCCTGGCGAAACTCGACTGGAACGCTTCCGCGAAGCACCTGGCCAACCTTCGCTACAACTACACGTGGTCGCAGCAGGCCAACGGTACGTTCGACGTCGATTCGTGGGGGCGCAGCGCGAACGCGATCGAGAAAGACTCCTCGAACGCCATCGTCGGCGGCCTGACTTCGACGCTGCAGGCATCGCTGCTCAACGAGTTCCGCTTCCAGTTCGCCAGGGAAAACCGGCCGCGCCCATACAACGGGCCGCTGATCGCCGGCCAGAACCGGCCGCTGCCCGATACGGCCTTCGATTTCGCGAAGAGCTATCGCTTCGGCGAGCCGTTCTTCATCCCGGTCAAGTACTACGACACACGCGTGCAGTTCAACGACAACGTCAGCTTCCTGCGCGGCGCGCACGACATCAAGGCAGGCGTGGAGTTCAATCGCGTGAACTCGGTGCAGACGTTCGTCGGCTTCGCCAACGGCCGCTACATCTTCAGTTCCACTGACGGCTTCCTCAATTACCTAAAGAATCCGAAGTACGTCGAATGCACGAATCCGAAAGACCCTAATCCGAAAACCAACTTCGTCACCTCGCCCGACGGAGTCTGCCCGAAGAACTTTGACATCACCGGCCCGGTGCTGCTCTACCTGCAGCAGGCCGGCGTCGGCAACATCAGCGTGGAGGAAGCCGGCACGCAGAGCATTCCGCAGACCGAGCCGGCCGTCTTCGTGCAGGACTCCTGGCAGGCCACGCCGCATCTCAATGTGCATTACGGGCTGCGTTGGGAGGCAGAGATCGAGCCCGATCCCATCACGCCGTCCGATCAGGTTTTCTACGCCGGGTTCATCGGCAAGACGTCGAAGGGACAGGAGTTTCCCTCCAACGGCAAGATCCCCAGCGACCGCAAGATGTTCCAGCCGCGCTTCGGTCTGGCCTGGGATCCTCATGGCGACGGCAAAGAGGTTCTGCGGGCAAACGCGGGCATCTACTACGGCCGCGTTCCCGGACTGACGCTGGCGTCGTCGCGTTCCACGAACGGATCGCGCGGGCAGACCATCTTCCGGAACAGTTCCTTCAATCCCGGTGGCTGTCTGCCGGCGTATCCGAACTTGCTCTCGGCAGCGTGCGTGGCCGCGCCGTTCGATCCCGACGTCTTCGTTTTCGACAAACACTTCAAGAATCCGCGGACGACGTCGGCCAGCGTGTCGTGGGAGCAGGAATTCGTGAAGGACTATGGCTTCCTGGTGAAGTACAACTACGCGAAGGGCGAGCACATCACTCGCTTCACCAACCGCAACGATCCGCTCCTCGGATCGCCCTGGTCGACCGGCCTCGGCGCCGGCGGAGCAAACGGAATCGGCACACTCACCACGATCGAGTCGACGGCCAAGAGCCTCTACAACGGCGTCACCCTCGGCATCAATAAGCGGCCGTCGAACAATTTCGCCTACGAGGTGAACTACACCTACTCGAAGGACAAGTCGGACGACGACAACGAGCGCGATCCGTTCTCCTTCCGTTACGCCAAAATCACCGATCTGGCGGCCGAATACGGGTACTCCGACCGCGATCAACGCCACCGCCTGAACAGTTGGCTGCTCTGGAACGCGCCGATGGGAATCGACGTGAACGTGCGCTACTCCTACCGATCCGCGCAACCGAAGTCGCTCTCTTGCGTCGTGAGCGATGCCTACTGCGGCAAGGACGCGTTCGGCAACCCGCGATTCATGGCCACGGCGCAGACACCGCAGGACCGCATCAATCTCATCGACGGCTCAGTTACGCAGCGCAACCTCGGCCGCAAGGACAATGTCTTTTCGTCGCTCGATTTCCGCCTCACCAAGGACTTTCCGTTCGGCAAGTACAAAGTCCAGCCGGCCATCGACGTCTTCAATCTCTTCAACAGCAAAAACTTTCACCGGCCCGAAGTCACGAACCTGATCTTCAACTTCGACGGCACCGTGCAGAGCGGCGTCGGCGAACCGCGTCAGATGCAAGTCGGCCTGCGCGTTCTCTGGTAGCACGTCAGGGAACAGGAGGCCGGCGTGAAGCCGGCCTCCCCGACGTGGTTACAATCGCGAATGCCTCGCCCGCCCCTCCTCGCCCGTGCCGGGTCGCGTATCGCGGACGTTTGCGAACGCTGGTTTCCGGACGCCTTCGTCTTCGCGCTTGCGGCGATCGTGCTCGTCTTCATCGGCGGCATGTTCGCCGGCGTCAAGCCGGTGACGATGGCCACGGAGTTCGGCAACGGCTTCTGGTCGCTGGTCAACTTCACCATGCAGATGGCGATGGTGATCGTGGGCGGCTTCGTTGTGGCGTCGTCGCCGCCGATCGCGCGGCTGACGCGCTGGCTGGCGGCGATTCCGAAGACGGCGCGCGGCGCAGTTGCGTTCGTGGCGGCGTTCGCGATGCTCTCGTCGCTGCTGTCATGGGGACTGTCGCTCATCTTCACCGGCCTGCTCGTGCGTGAGATCGTCAAGCGCATCGACGTCGACTATCGCGCTATCGGTGCCGCGGCGTACCTCGGACTCGGCAGCGTCTGGGCGCTCGGACTGTCGTCATCCGCCGCGCTGCTGCAGGCGACGAAGTCGGCGATCCCCGCGTCGCTGCTGCCGATCACCGGCGTCATTCCGCTGACGCAGACGATCTTTCTTCCGCAGAGCATGGCCATGGCGGCAGTGCTCGTTATTGTGTCGGTGATCGTTGCCTACGTTTCTGCGCCGCGCGAGGGGGAAGCGCGGACCGCGAAGATGATGGGAATCGAGTTTCGCGATGATGATTTCTCACAACCCCCGGCAACGACGCCAGCCGAACGATTCGAAAACAGTCCGATCCTCAACATCGTCATCGCGCTGCTGATGTTCTGGTTTCTCATCACGCAGTTCCGCGACAAAGGCGGCATCGCGGCGCTCGACCTCAACAATTTCAACTTTTTCTTCATCGCCGCCGGCCTGCTCATGCATTGGCGGCCGCGATCATTTCTGCGCGCGGTGAGGAAGTCGGTTCCGGCTACCGCGGGCGTTCTAATCCAGTTCCCGTTTTACGGCGGCATCTTCGGGATGATTTCGAAGACGCCGATCGCCGCGCAGCTCGCGCATGTTTTCGTCGGCATCACCACGAAGACGACGTTCCCGATCGTTGTCGCGATCTACTCCGCGATCCTCGGCATGTTCGTTCCGTCAGGCGGCGGCAAGTGGATCGTGGAAGCGCCGTACGTCATGGCCGCCGCGCGGCAGTGGGGCGAGCACCTCGGCTGGACCGTGCAGATCTACAACGCCGCCGAGGCACTCCCGAACCTGATCAACCCCTTCTGGATGCTGCCGCTGATGGGCATCCTCGGCGTCCGCGCGCGCGACCTGGCCGGTTACTCGATCCTGCAACTGCTGTTTCACGCGCCGATCGTGTTGCTGCTTTGCTGGGTGTTTGCCTTGTCATTCTGAGCCGCCGGAGGCGTGTAGCCGCAGGCGAAGACGCCGGAGGACGGCGAAGAATCTCCGTGGCAGGATTTTGCCGGAGCCGCGCGTGACGTTACGCGGCTCCGGCTGCGCGCGCATCTTGAGATCCTTCGGCGTCCTGCGCCACTACGCGCTTCGCGCTATGTGGCTCCGGCGCCTCAGGATGACTTCGTCACTTCAAAAACTCCATCAGGTAATCCGTTGCGTCTTTCGAACGCATCACGGAGAGCTTCTGGATGATCTCGTGCTTCGTCTCGGGATCCTTTTCCGACCGCGCCAGACTCACCAACGTCTTTGCATTGCCCTGGATAAAGAGCGCGTTGATCACGGCTTTGCGGACTTCGGGGCGCGAATCGTTGGCGTAAAGCGAGAGGAGGAGGTCGCCGGTACGGCCGCCGCCGAGTAGGCCGAGGTTGCGGATGGCGGTGACTTTGAGGTCGAGCACCTTCTCGTTGCGCGCGATCTCGGCCAGCTTCTCGGAATTGCCGCCGATGAACATCGCCTGCAGGATCTTCTTGCGCACCTCGACGGACTGCTCGCTGCTGTACAGCTCCGTCAGTTCGTTGCGCGCGCCGATGACGCCGAGCTGCATGACCGCATCGGCGCGCAACTCCGCGTTCGATTCCCCTTTCGCGAGCGCGAGGAGACGCGTGCGGTCGCCGGCGATCATGTACGACTTCAGCACCGACTTCTTCACCTCGATGTCGTTCGTGGAGTTGTAGATGTCGGTGAGCACGCCGCGGCTGCGCTCGCCGCCGAGGATGCCGAGGGTGCGCACGGCACGCTGGCGAAGATCGGGAGGGCCGGTTTTCGCGGTTTTCACGACGATATCGAACGCCCGCTGCGAGCCGGACTGGCTGAGCACGAACAGCGCGCGCTCCTTCAGCTTCGCGGGCTGGTGGCCGTTGAGGATGCCTTCCAGGATCGGGATGGCGCGCTCGGGATCGCTGTTCATCAGGCCGTTGATGGCCATCAGCTTCACGTCCTCATCGTCGACGTGCTCCGGCTCAATTTCCTGGCCTGCGGACTGGCGGATTTCGACTTCGAGCGTCTTGCCGTCTTCGACCCACTTCGACTTCGGATACGACTTCTGGAGCTGCAGCAGCGTCGATAGTGCCTCGGAACGCGCGCCCATCTTCCCTTCTGCATACGCGAGCCAGTAAAGCGCGGCGTCGGCGTGCTGCATGTGCATGCTGGCGACTTTGCTGAAGGCCGCGGCAGCGCGGCGCCAGTCGTGATCGTCGAGCGAGTCGGTACCGGCATCGTAGAGGTCTTCCTCTTTGTCCGCCTTGGCCTCGGCGCGTTCCTTGTCGCGTTCCTTGCGGTCTTTTTCGCGATCGTCGTTGTCATCGTCGTCCGATACGGCGACCGCGATTGCGCGCTGCTCGGATGAGACATTCCAATTCGCGCGCACGGCCGGCGCAAGCGCGACCAGCGCGGCGGCGAGCGTGTAGATCAATTTCATTTTCATAGTGAATCCATTCCTTTCTGCGGGACTGTGGCGGGGGCTTCGTGGCCGCCGACCTGTGCGCTGACCACGCGCACCTTGAAGAGGAGACCTTTCGAATCGATCCGCTTCTGCAGTGCGGCGATTTCGTCGGGCGAGAGAGTCGAGCCTGCATGCGACAGCTCGACGAGAACCGGCTCCAGGTCCGACAGCAGCGAAGCGATACGCGTCTCGCCCCTCCGCGTGGCCGTTTGCCGGTAGATGCGATTCGATGCGACGAGCTCGCCGGCGCGTTTGCTTTCCGACGCGACGTCGAGCGGATGTTTCGCGTCGGCGTTCGAAATCTCGAGCAGCATCCGTTCGGAGCTGTCGAGGTGATCGCTGACGACGACGAGGAGTAGACGATCTTTGGATGCCGATGCGATTGCGGCCGGCTGCGCGGCAGGAGCAACGGGCGGCGCGTTGTGCGCGACGATCGTCTGCGGCGTCACGGTCGGCTGCGTCCGCGCGTGCCAGAGGATGCCGCCGATGAACGCGACCACGAGCGCTGCGGCGATCGACATCCAACCGTAGACGGAGCGGCGGCGATTGCTGCCGAGTTTCCAGCGCAGTCGCGTCCAGACTTCGTCGCCGTACGCGTCGCCGCGCTCGGGGATGGGAAGCTGATCGACCAGCGTGAGGACGCCGCAGAGCGTGTCGAACTGCGCGCGGCATTCATCGCATGCGGTCAGATGCTGCGGCGCGAACGGCGCATCGCCGTCATGGTAGTAGTGCGAAACCAACTGTTCTTCTGTCAGGTGTTGCATGGTGTCGACCTCACAATCGGCTCCAGCGCCTCGCGCAACTTGCGCACGGCGCGGAAGATCGTGTGTTTTGCGGCATTGACCTGAATGCCCAGTGTTTTTCCGATCTCTTCGACCGGCATTCCTTCGAAATGGCGGAGGACGAAGGCCGTCCGCTCGTTGCTGCTCAGAAGTTCCATTGCCGCGGCGACGTGCTTCTGCAGGTCGGCGGACATCAGCAGGCGATCCTGTTGTGCATCCGTCCGCGCCGCCGCCGCGCCGGCCAGCTCGGCCGATTCGGGATCGCCGCCGTAATGCTTGTCGGCCCGCCCGCGGGCGCGCAGCAGATCGAGCGAGCAGTTGACGGCGATGCGGTGCAGCCAGGTACCGAAGTTCGCGCGCTCCTCGAAATGGCGGAGCTGCTTGTACGCGCGGAGGAAAGTCTCCTGCACCACGTCGTCGGCATCATGTTCATTTCCAGTCATGCGATAGGCCACTCGAAACATCGGTTTGGAATGACGCTCGACCAGTTGCCGGAACGCATCGGCATCGCCGGATCGAGCCCGGCTTACCACGGCGAGGTCGGTCGTCATCTCCATCGTCGGAACCTTAGACTGGATGGGCGCGGTTTGGTTAGCCAGTACCATTCACGCGTGCACTCGCTCGTCCACTACGTCCTCGTCTATGGCGTCTCGTTGATTTTCATCAACGTGCTGCTGGAACAGCTCGGCGCGCCGGTTCCGGCGGTGCCGGCGCTGATCGTGGCGGGGGCGTTGTCGCGCGACGGGAAGATGTCGTCGACGAACATCCTGCTCGCGGCGATCGCGGCATCGCTCATTGCCGACTACATGTGGTTTCTCCTAGGCCGCCGCTACGGATATCGAATCCTGCGCACGCTTTGCCGCATCTCGCTCTCGCCCGATTCCTGCGTGCGCGACACCGAGGCGAGGTTCGAGCGATGGGGATTGAAATCGCTGCTGATCGCGAAGTTCATCCCCGGATTCTCGACCGTCGCGCCGCCGCTGGCCGGCGCCTCGGGACGCGGCACGCTGGCCTTCGCCGCCTACGACGGGATCGGCGCACTGATCTGGGCCGGAGCCGCCGTCGCCGCCGGCCGCGCCTTTCATCGCGCCATCGACCGCGTTCTGGCCGCGCTCGAAAACCTCGGCGGATGGGCGCTCGTCGTCATCGGCTGCCTGCTGGCGGTGTTGATCGCCGTGAAATGGGCGCAGCGGATTCACTTTCTCAAGCAGCTTCGTCTGGCGCGTATCGAGCCTCACGAATTGAAGGCGATGTTCGACCGCGGCGAGGTCCCGATCGTGCTCGACGTCCGCACGCCCGGCGCGCGCAAACACAATCCGCGCGCGATTCCCAACGCCATCCTCGCGCACATGGACGACGTGGCCACGCAGCTCGGCGACCTCGCACCGCACACCGAGGTCGTGCTGTATTGCACGTGACCAAACGAGGCCTCAGCCGCCCGTGTGGCGCGCATGCTGATCGACAAGGGATACACGAAAGTGCGGCCGCTCGCGGGCGGCCTCGATGGCTGGCTCGACGCCGGTTATCCCGCCGAAGTCATCGCTTGAGCGCGCGTTTCTTTGCGAAGCCGCGGGCCGCAAGCGTCAGCGATTCCGCGTCGATTTCGGCGGTCAGCCGCTCGGCGTCCGCATCGTCGAATCCGCACTCGCGGGCCACGGCTGCCGGTTGCACCAGAAAGCGCGCCCGCAACGCGTCATCCGTGTACAGCCGCGCCAGAAAGCGCTGCAGATCGGGCATGTTCCACTTCCATGAGCAGCTCCGCGAACGGCGGATAGTTTCCATCGCGTTCGATGATGACGGTTACGCCGCTCGTATCGATCATCGCCAGCAGTTCGAAGACTTCGGACGGAACGGCGTGCTGATGATCGTCGAGGATGCGATTTCCTTCGATGCGATGTCCGCCGGCCAGATGAATCGCTCCGATGCGGCGGTGATCGAGCGACGCGACGACGGCACGCGCATCGAAGCCGAAGTTCGCCGCATTCGCGTGCAGGTTGTGAAGATCGAGAAGGAGATCGGTTCCGGTGGCGCGAAGAACGGCATCGAGCCACTGCGCTTCGTTGTAATCCGAAAACGGCGGATCGATGAGCGTAGCAACGTTCTCCAGCAGCGGCAGCGAGCCGATGACGCGCTGCGCCGTGTCGACGTTCCGCATCAACCCTTCCAGCGTCTCATCGTTGCGCGGAGGAGCCGCGAGATGGCCGATCTCGATCCCGCCGGCGCGGACGAAGGCGAGATGCTCCGACCACGACTCCGGCTCCAGCCAGCCGATGACGCGGGCCACAGCGTCGAGCCGCGCCCCGTCAACCGGTTCCGTCGAAGCCATGCCGAGGCTCGTGGCGTGAATGACGACGGGAAGGAAGGAAGCCAAGGCGCGCAGCGCGCGCCGTTCCTTCGCCGTTGCCTTCACGAATTCTTCGGCGAGCACTTCGACGACGTCGATCCGATCGGCATGCGAGAGGATCGCCGCACCGATTTCAGGACGCCATCCCAAGCCGGCTTTCATCCGCCGCAACCTCCGCAGCCGCCTCCGCAACCTCCGCCACATCCCGAGCCGCACGATCCCGAACTGCACGATCCCGAACTGCTGGTGCTTGGTTGCGGAAAGAGCAGCCTGGTCCAGGCGAAATCGCCGCCCTTGACTGCATCCGTTCCGAAGACGGCTACGAGCAGCACCAACTCCGCCGTCGCGCCTCCCGGACGAATCTGCGCCGCGCGCAGCTTCAGCGCCGAAAAGAGGTTGCGAATCTCGTCGAGAAACGCCTTCCCGGCGGCGGTTTGACGCGGAAACGTCACAACGCGCGCTGCCGCGACGGCGGCGACCGTGAAAATGATGAGGAACACGACGTTTGTCCGTCCGCGCGCGAGCGCAACGAGCAACTTCACGACGGAAACCGCGATCAGGACGGCGATCGCGGCGTTGAAAACTTTCCTGCGATCGGCGTTGATCGTTTCGTCAGGCAGCAGATTCCGCAGGACGAGCTGCTGTTCGTATTCGTGGCACGCCTCGACGAGTTTCGAATCCTTGTAGAGAAGTCTCGGGTCGGCTCCCACGTCGCAATATTCGAGCAACGCACGCTCGATCGTCTTGCGCACCGTGGTGCTGGAACCGGTCGATGACGTTCGAACCTTCTCTCCTTCCAGCGTGAGCAGGCCGCGATCAACGAGCGACACCGTCGCGGTGCGGATCGTCTCGGCCGCACCGCCGCGAAGGTACGCGATCAGGTATGGATCGGCGAACGCGGATTGCGAGAGTCCCGGATGCGTATGCGCGAGCACGAGGTCCCGCTTCGCGGTTCCGCTGACGGATTTCAATCGCATCTCGCGGCTGCGGCGAAGCCACCAGATCACGAGCAACATCAACAGCGTCAGCGCCGCGTAGAACGCCAGAAACTGCGGTCCGCGCAGATCGAACGGATTCATAGCCGCTTCGAACGGTCGTAAAGGGCGCGGGCCAGTTCGGTGGCGAGAAAGAGTTGAGCCGCCGCCGTCCCCGCGGGCAACGCGCGTTGCTCCCGCGCCTCGGACAGATGCGGCAGAAGCGCCGCCAGATCCTCGCGTCCCAACTCGCGCACGACCGTCTCCAACGCTTCCTTCGGCGCTTTCGACTCTCCCCGTTCCAATTCGAGAATCGCCGCTGCCGAGGTGCGTAGAGGCCCCGCAACCCCGGCCAGCGTGAGTGCGGCCTGCTCCTCGCGAAGGCTGCGCTCGACGTACATCTCGCGCAGACGCAGCGTCAGATTGAGCAGCACCTGCTGCACGCGGCGAACGAGCGCCGCGCGCGGAATGTCGAGCGCGGCGAAGGGATCGTCGCCGAAGAGAACCACGTGCCGCCGCCGGACGTCGGCAAATTTCTGCGCGAATTCCTGCGCGGCATCGCCGATCTCGGCCTCGAGAAGGAACATGACCTTGAGATCGATGGCTGCCTGCGCGACGCGGAACGGCTCGCGCAGCGCGTTCGCTTTCTGCTGATCGAAGCGATGCAGAACGATGATGAGATTGACGTCCGAGGTCGTGCGCATACGTCCCTCGGCAGCGGAGCCGTAGAGAACGACCGAGCGCAGGTCGTCCCCGAACGTTGCTCTCGCCGATTCGACGAACGCCTCCAGCGTCCCGCGAACGGCCTCCGGCATTTCCGCGACTGACATCGGTGCCGAAAAGCGTAGCAGAATGACGATTGCGATGACGTCCACGTACATCCACGGAACCGATGACGACGAGCAGCGGCGCCTGTCGTTGATGAACGACGTCCTCCTCAACTCCGCGATGCTGCGCGAGATGAATCTGCGCGGCGATGAGCGCATCCTCGACCTCGGTTCCGGCCTCGGGCAATTCACGCGCATGATGGCTCGCGCGGTACCGAACGGACACGTCGTCGGCATCGAATACAGCGACGAGCAGTTGTCGGCTGCGAAGCGCCTGGCTGCGAACGATGGTGAATCGTCACTCGCCGAGCTCCGCTCCGGCGACGCGCTCAATCTCGATCTGTGCGACGAATGGGGAACGTACGACGTCGCGCACACGCGCTTCCTCCTCGAGCACATCCCCGATCCGCTGCGCGCGGTGCAGTCGATGGTGCGCGCGGTGAAACCGGGCGGACGCATCGTCCTCGCCGACGACGATCACGCCGTGCTTCGCGTCTGGCCTGAGCCGCCCGGCTGGATGGATTTGTGGGACGCCTACATGCTCGCCTACGACCGCGCCGGCAACGATCCGCATGTCGGACGGCGGTTAGTGCAACTGCTGCACGAAGCCGGCGCGCAACCGGTGCGCAACACCTGGGTCTTCTTCGGCGGCTGCGCGGGGATGGAGACGTTCCCGATCCTCACCGCAAACATGGCCGGCGTAGTCCGCACCGCGCGCGACACGATCATCGCCCAGCGCCTCTTCGATGCCGATGCCTTCGATCGGGTGATGGCGGATTACCGCGAGTGGTCGGAGCGTCCGGATGCGGCCTTGTGGTTCTCGGTAGCGTGGGCGGAAGGGGTAAAAAGGCAGTAGCGCAACCGCGCCGGGCCGCCGTCGGGACCGACCCGCAGACCCCGTTAAGGAGTGTCGGCTAGTTGCGAGATCAGCCGCATTAGCGAAAAGACAATGTAGCTCGCGTACTCCGCCTCGGGGCGCCCAAATGGTGCGCCAGAGGCGGGCGGATGCTTGACCCAGGCATTTTGTAAATCACAAAACGACAACATAACCCTTTGCGCCATGTTTACCGTTTGCTGCTTCGCCCCTCTATCTCGGAGCCACTTCAGGAACGGAGCGTCGCCGTCAATCTGGTTTTCGAGAGATTTATTGTTCTGAAGAACGGCGCGAACAAGAGTTTCGATAGCCAATCGTGTCGAATTGAGACTTTCAAAGAAATCGTCTTCAGCCAGGGCGCGAAGGCTTCTACGCGCGTGCTCCTGGACAGATGGGTACCGACCAAGCCATTCCATAGTTCGATCGACAACAGAATCGTCAAGTTCTGCTGCACCGGCTGGATGCAATTCGCACGTTTCGCCGACCACAACGAGCCTGAGGCCTATCCCTGGATGGTGACGGATAGCAGTCTTAATGGCGTCCACGACTGCATCGAGTCGCTTCGTGATCGCGTAAAAATCGTTCGGAATCTGGGCAGCACTTTCAAGCAAATGATCGAGCGCTAGTGCAATTTCCTGTCGCGTCTTCGTTTGGTGAAGAACCTCGCGAATTGCTACTCCCTGCTCCGAACCGTGGACGATTGCGAAGTACCTTTCGAGGTCAGGCCCGTAATGCCGGCCGTGTCCGCAACTGGCGTCGAGAGCGTTGATGACCGCTTCTCGAAATCTCATGAAGCGGTCATTATCCGCTTCCTGTTCTTGCCAACGCGACGGCATCGGGAACTTCCTTCCCCAACTTAGGGCGAGTGTTTCGGCCGCTAGCGGAGAACCCACGCCAACAGCTACAACGTGTAATTTTTTTCGAGCAGGACTCTCGCTCGCCGGTCCCGCAGATTCCGGATCTGCGACTCGATGTCGCGTTCGAACGGGATCTTGCGATGGCTGGCGTACACCGGCGCGTCGACGGTGATTTTTTTCAGCTCGTCGCCGAAGGTGTTCGGAGAAAGGTGCGCGGTCTCATCCGCCAGCGATTGCTGATCGTTCGGGAACGACGCCTCGGTCACTACGGCCACGACGTTTGGCGTCTTGTTCGTCCGCTTCCAGATCTCCGAGGTTGGGCCGGTGTCGCCGGTGAAGGAGATCGCCTGGCCGTTCATCTCCACGATCACGCCAGCGGCGGGAATCAGGTGATGCACGTTCACGGCGGTCAGACCGACGTTGTTGCACATCACCTTCTTGCCGGGAGTCATCGGGCGATAGATCACCGCCGGCGCCTTCGTGATCGGCGAGATCAGTTTCGCGAAATCGGGCCAGACGATGCCGTTGAAGACATTGTCGACCAGAAGCTGCATCACTTCTTTGGACGCGAAAACCGTCAGCGGACCGGCGTTCTGGCTGAAGCGGTTGTGGATGAGGTGCGGCAGATCGCGTATGTGATCTGCATGAGGATGCGTGATGAAGACGGCCTGGATGCGGGCCTGCTGGGAGAACGATAGTTTCGAAGTGAGGGTCCCGGCATCGACCGCGAGCCAATCGTCGATCAGGTAGCCCGTCAGATTATGTTCAGCGTCTGACGCGCCGTACGCGCCGAGCACTTTGAGCCGCATCCCTGTCTTTCGCCCCGCTGTCTGTGGTCGCCTGGAGGGAGACTATTCTTGCAGCGGAAGAACTTAATGTCCAGCGCAGCCGGAAGGTGGAGAGGTTGAAGAGGAACGAAAACGAGCCGGCCGGCGAGGCCATGCAGCCGTTTCATCCGGCCGTGCGCGACTGGTTTACGTCCGTCTTTCACACGCCGACGAAGGCGCAGGCGATGGGTTGGCCGGCAATTGCGCGCGGCGACTGGACCTTGATTTTCGCTCCCACCGGCAGCGGCAAAACGCTGACCGCATTCCTCTGGGCGCTCGACCGGCTGATGTTCGCGCCGCGTCCGCCGAAGGAGCGCCGATGCCGAGTGATTTACATCTCGCCGCTGAAAGCGCTGGCGGTCGACGTCGAGCGCAATCTGCGCGCGCCGCTCACCGGTATCGCCAACCTCGCCGCCGAACGCGGCGAGGAATTCGTCGTGCCGTCGATCAGCATCCGCAGCGGCGACACGCCGCCGGCGGATCGGGCGCGCTTCCTTCGCGATCCGGCCGACATCCTGATCACCACGCCCGAATCGATCTACCTGATGCTGACGTCGAACGTGCGCGAGGTGCTTCGCGGCGTCGAGACGATCATCGTCGACGAGGTCCACGCCCTCGTTCCGAACAAACGCGGCGCACATCTGGCGCTGTCGCTGGAACGCTTGTCGCGATTGGCAGACAAGCCGCCGCAGCGGATCGGGTTGTCGGCGACGCAGAATCCTTTGGAGGAAGTGGCGCGCTACCTCGGAGGAAGCAGGGACGAGGGGATGAAGCAGGGACTAGGGACAAGTCAGAACGAAGGCGCAGCTTCCCTCGTCCCTCGTCCCTCGTCCCTGCCTCACCCCCCTGTTTCCATCGTCAACACTGGCGAAAAAAAGCAGCTCACCCTCCACGTCGAAGTCCCCGTCGAGGAGATGGCCAAGCTCAATGAATACTCGCGCGACGAAGTCCCGAGCGGGCCTGCCGGACAGGGCGTGCGCGCGTCGATCTGGCCGGCCATTCATCCGCGGCTGCTGGAGCTGATTCGCGCGCACCGGTCGACGCTGATCTTCGTCAACTCGCGCAGGCTGGCGGAACGGATGGCGGGCGCGCTCAACGAGCTTGCCGGCGAAGTGCTCGTCCAGGCGCATCACGGATCGATTGCGCGCGCCCAACGGATCGAGATCGAAGACAACCTCAAATCGGGACGGCTTCCGGCGCTCGTGGCCACCTCGTCGCTGGAGCTCGGCATCGACATGGGCGCCATCGATCTCGTCGTCCAGATCGAAGCGCCGCCGTCGATCGCCAGCGGCATGCAGCGCATCGGCCGCGCCTCGCACCAGGTCGGGACGGTCAGCGAAGGGATCATCTTCCCGAAGTTTCGCGGCGATCTGCTTGCCTGCGCGGCCGTGACGGACGCGATGCATCGCGGCGCGATCGAGCCAACGCGTTATCCGCGCAATCCGCTCGACGTGCTCGCGCAGCAGCTCGTGGCCATGATCGCCGTCGAGCCGTGGCACGCCGACGAATTGTTCGCGTTCGTCCGCCAGGCAGCGCCGTTTGCGGAGCTCGCGCGAACGTCCTTCGACGGCGTCCTGGACATGCTCTCCGGCCTCTACCCCTCGGACGAATTCGCCGAGCTGCGGCCGCGCGTGACGTGGGACCGCGTCACGAACATCCTCACGCCGCGCCCAGGCGCCAAGCGCATCGCCATCACCAGCGGCGGCACGATTCCCGACCGCGGATTGTTCGGCGTTTTCCTGGCCGGCGGCGAAAAGATGCAGAGCGCGCGCGTCGGCGAGCTGGACGAAGAGATGGTCTTCGAGTCGCGCGTCGGCGAGACGTTCCTCCTCGGCGCGTCGACCTGGCGCATCGAGGAGATCACGCACGACCGCGTCCTCGTCACGCCCGCGCCGGGCGAGCCGGGCAAGATGCCGTTCTGGAAAGCCGACGCTGCCGAGCGCACCGTGCCTTTTGGTGAGGCCATCGGCGCGCTGGTGCGCGAAGTCGGCGCCATGCAGCCCGCCGCTGCGGTGAAACGCCTGACGTCGAAACACGATCTCGACGAACGCGCCGCGAAGAACTTTCTCCAGTATCTCGACGATCAGCAGGCCGCCACGAACGCCGTCCCCGACGACCGCACCATCGTCGTCGAGCGCGTCCTCGACGATCTCGGCGACTGGCGCGTCTGCGTCCTCACGCCGTTCGGCGGCCGCATCCACGCGCCGTGGGCGATGGCCGTGACGGCGAAAGTCCGCAACGAGCTGCAGATCGACGTCGAGACGATGTGGAGCGACGACGGCTTCATCGTCCGCTTCCCCGACACCGACGCCGCGCCGCGCGCGGAACTGGTCATCCCCGACGCCGACGAGATCGAGCAGCTCGTCGTGCGCCAGCTCGGCGCCAGCTCGATGTTCGCGGCGAAGTTCCGCGAAGCCGCCGCCCGCGCGTTGCTCCTGCCGCGCTATCGCCCCGATCGCCGCACGCCGCTCTGGCAGCAGCGCAAGCGCGCCTACGACCTGCTGCAGGTCGCGTCGCGCTTCGGCTCGTTCCCGATCATTCTCGAGACCTACCGCGAAGTGCTGCGCGACGTCTTCGACGTTCCCGCGCTCGTGGCGACGATGAAGAAGATCCAGCAGCGGAACATCCGCGTCGTCGTCGCCGACACCGAGAAGCCGTCGCCGTTCGCCGGCTCGCTGCTCTTCCGCTACGTCGCGAATTTCATCTACGACGGCGACGCGCCGCTGGCTGAACGCCGCGCGCAGGCTCTTGCGATCGATCAGGCCCAGCTTCGCGAGCTCCTCGGCGAGCCGGAGTTGCGCGAGCTGCTCGACGCCGATTCGCTCTACCAGCTCGAACTGGAACTGCAGCATCTCGACGATCGCCACAAAGCGAAATCGATCGACGCCCTCCACGATCTTCTTCTCCGCCTCGGTGATCTCTCGCTAGACGAAATCGCCGCGCGGAGTCTCGTCGATGCAAAAGAAGCGACGCGCGAACTGGCGAAGGCGCGCCGCATCATCGAAATATCAATCGCGCGCGAAAAGCGCTTCATCGCCATCGAAGACGCCAGCCGCTATCGCGACGCCCTCGGCGTCCCGCTTCCGCAAGGCCTCGCCGATCGCTACCTGCAACCGGTCGCGGATCCGGCCGGCGATCTCGTACTCCGTTTCGCGCGCACGCACGGCCCGTTCACGCCTTCCGACGCCGCGCGACGATACGGCCTCGGCGTGGCGGTGGTGAACGCGTCGCTGGAGCGCTTCGTCGAACGCGGGCGCCTCATCGAAGGGGAGTTCCGTCCCGGCGGAACGCAGCGCGAGTGGTGCGAAGTGGAGGTGCTGCGATCGATTCGCATGCGCTCGCTGGCCAAGCTGCGCAAGGAAGTCGAGCCGGTTGACACCGCCGCCTACACGCGCCTCATCACCGGCTGGCAGCACGTTACGAAAAAGCGCCGCGGCCTGGAAGGGCTGCTCGAAGTGATCGAAGCGTTGCAGGGTGCCGCCATGCCGGCGTCGATCCTCGAATCGGAAATCCTGACCGCGCGCATTGACGGCTACAAACCGTCCGACCTCGACACGCTCAGCGCCGCCGGCGAGATCGTCTGGACCGGGGTCGAGCCGATCGGCGAACGCGATGGACGCATCGCGCTCTATCTCACCGATCATCTGCCGCTGCTGCACGACGCGTCGACGGCGGAGCTGAGCGAATTGGAGCAACGCATCGTCGATCACCTGCGCGCGAGCGGCGCGTCGTTCTTCGCGCAGATTCAAACCGCGCTCGGCGGCTTCGCCAACGACGTCGTCGATTCACTGTGGAACCTGGTCTGGCGCGGCGTGATCACCAACGACACCTTCCACGCGCTGCGCGCCTACACCCGCCCGAAGAAGGCGCCGCGAACGCAGGCGTTCCGCTCGCGCCGCGTGGCGCCGCCGTCGACGCAGGGACGCTGGTCGCTCCTCCCGCCGCCGCGCGGCAGCGCCACCGAACGCGCAAGCGCTCTCGCGCATCAGCTTCTGGCGCGTTACGGAATCATCGTTCGCGAGGCGGCGTCGGTCGAGTCGGTGCCCGGCGGTTTCAGCGCCATTTATCCGGTCCTGAAAGCGATGGAGGAGTCCGGCCGCATCCGCCGCGGCTATTTCGTGTCCGGCTTCGGCGCCACGCAATTCGGGAGCGCCGGCGCGCTCGATCTCCTGCGCTCCTATCGCGACGAGCCCGAGGAACCGGAGACGGTCATGCTCGCCGCCACCGATCCCGCCAACCCCTACGGCGCGCTGCTGAAGTGGCCGGTCCCCGGCCTGATGCGCGTCCCCGGAGCCAGCGTGATCCTCGTCAACGGCCTCCTCGTCGCCTACGTCGGCCGCGGCGAAAAACAGCTCAGCGTCTTCCTCCCCGAGGACGAGCCAATGCGCGGAACGGCTGCGAAGGAGATCGCGCGAATGCTGGCCTCGCTCGTCACGGACGGCTTCCGCCGTGCGCTGCTCATCGCCGAGATCAACGACGCGCCAGCGTCAAAATCCGACCTCGGCCCTTACCTAGCCGAGGCGGGATTCGCGGCAACGGCGATGGGGTATCAGATGCGCGCGGTGCGATGACCTGTCGTCCCGTAGATTTCACACGCGTCGCGAGCATCAGCAGCACAGACAAGAGTGTCTGTGCCACATGACCCTGCCGTTTTGAAGATTGCTGGTACTGGCGAGAGCCAGTGTGGCACAGACACTCCTGTCTGTGCTTTGGCAAGGTGCAATACCTGATATTGCTAACCCTGCGCTGCGCTCGCAGCAGCCAGTTACTTCGGGTTTGCCAACCGCATCGGCGTCATGTTCTGGGCGGAGATGTGGATGTCGCCGTCCTCGGCGTAGAGCTCGACGCGCTCGCCGCCGCCGTTGATCTTGCCCGTGGCGCGGATTCTGGTCTTGTTGCCGACCTGCTCGCGGCGGACGGAGATGCCGTTGAAGTCGATGTGCATCTCGTTCATGTCGGGATCCGAGGTCAGGATTGTGGCGTCGATCTCGGCGGCGAAGCGCGGGCTTACGTTCAGGACGATGTTTCCCTGCAGCGTGCGCGCGGTCACCTTGATTGATTTTTGCGCGGGATCGGCGGTAAGCGTCACGTCGCCGGACGACGTTTCCGCGTCCATGAACGCCGAGAACTGGCGGACGATGATGTCGCCGCCGCCGGAGCGGAGCGTCATCGGTCCGCCGGCGTAGATCACGCGCACGAGGCCGCCGTCGGTCGTCACCTGGCCGCCCATGCGCGCGGCGCGGACGATGATGTCACCGGCTCCGGTGTGGGCGAAGAGCGAGCCCATGATGTCGCCGAGGTTGAGCGGACCGCCGAGGGAGGTCACGTTGCACTGGCCGAAGACCGCGCCCAGCTCCACCTCGCCGGCTCCGGTTTCCACGCGGGCATTGCCGCGCACTTCGCCGACGGTGACGTCGGCCACAGAGGCTGCGAAGGCGAACTCGCCGTTGACGAACGGCATCTGGATTTTCTTCGCCGGTTGGCGGAGCACGTCGTTGGGAACGGCCTTATTTCGCGGCTCAGTGACGCGGATCGATTGCGCATCGGCGAGATTCGACCCGTGCACCAGAACGGCGACGTGCCCCATCATCGATTCGGTATTGATGGTCGTGCCGCCCGATCCGACGATGCCGTGAAAGACCGATCCGTTGAAACTTCTCGCTTTCACGTTGAACGTCGACAGCATGTCGCCGTTGATCGTGTTCGCCACCCACTCGAAATTCGAATTCGCCGGCAGCCACATGTCGATGTCGGCATTGACCGCCTGCACCTGCGCGCGCGCCACCGGCTTCTGCGTGTAGTCGTAGATGATCCGGCCGTTGACCATGTTCACGACCGACGCTCCGACGACGCCTTCCATGATCACGGTGCCGCTGAAACCGTTGACCGTGACGCTGCCGTTTACGTTCGATACGCGAATGTGCTCGGCCGACTTCGAGCCGCCGATCTTCACGTTCACGCCGCGCGGAACGTGCACCACGTAATTCACCAGCACGTCCCAGCGCGCGCCGCGCATCGGCGGCAGGAGCGTGCGGATCAGGCGCACTTTCGTATCGCCTTCGAAACTCAAGGCCACCGCGTCGGATGCTTCCTTCAGAGTCACGGGGTCGGGCGCGGTGAGCGTCCGTTCCGCGGTGACGGAGATGACGTTGCTGTCCGTGCCGATGACGTCGATGCTGCCGAACGGATTGTCGATCCATACCGATCCGGCCGGATCGACCGGAAACTCGCGCACGACGCGGCTGCTCGTGGCGAAGCTCGTGCCGAAGAGCTGCGTCGACGACAGCAGAACCGCGACTGCGATGAATGAGACGGTAGTTTTCATCGGGGTTGAATACTGCCCAGTGCCTCCGCCGCCTTGACGCGGACGTAAACGTTTTCGTCGCCCTGTGACGCCTTTTTGCGCAGCGTGTCGACCATGTCCGGATCGAGATTGCCGCCGCTGCGGGCCAGCTTGGCCAGCGCCTCGACCGCCTTGATGCGCACGGCCGGGTTGGGATCGTTCTTCAGCGCTTCCACGAGCGCATCGCGCGTGGCGTCCGTCATCGTCGACTGCATCGACTGCAGCGTGTCGGCGGCTTTGATGCGCACGCCCTGGTTGTCTTCGTTGCGCAGCACGTTCGCCAGCGCCTCGGTGATCTCGGGATCGGGATTGCCGACGTGCGAGTAGGTCGAGCGGACCCAGTCGATGGCGCGCGAGCGCGACGGCGACTGCTTGTCTTCATTCTCGAGGACGTAGCGCAGCAGGCGGACCATGCTCTTGTCGGTCGGCCGTCCGGTGACGGTGACGTGCGACGTGATGTCGAAGGAGACGCCGATCTGGTTGTTGGACGGCGAAGCATCGGTGAACTGCACGTTCTGGATGTCGGGACGTCCTTCGATCTGCGGGCTGATCGACGCGGCCGGAAGGACGCGCGACTCGGCGATCGAGTAGGTCGCGGCGGCCGGCATCGCCTGCTGGATCGCTGTGACCTGGGCCGGAGTCGGCGTCAATGCCACGGTCGGCGTCATGCGATGTCCGCCATAGAACGCGCCGCCGGCGATGATGACGACTGCCGCAGCCTGCGCCAGCCAGCGAGCCGCACTGCGGCGGCGGAACGGGACGACGTTCGGCGTCACCGCTGCCGGCGACACTTCCCCGAGGAAGCGCTGCTTCACGCGCGCGGGGACATCGAGCTCCGGAAGCGTATCGAGAATCTGCCACGTGTCCTTGTAGGCCGACCATTCCGCGACGCACATCGGACACGTCTCGATGTGCTGATGCGTCAGCTCACGCTGGACCGGGTCGAGCGACTCGGTCAGCAGCAGCGGCATGTTCTCTCTCATGGAATCGCAGTCAGGCATCGGTCTCCTCCACGGACATCGCCGGTGAGCGCTTTTTTGAGCACTTCCATGGCGCGGAACACTCTCGTCTTCACCGCCCCCTCGGAGCAGCCGGAGATCTGCGCGATCTCGGCATACGACAGCCCCTGGTAACGGGAGAGGAGAATGGCTTCGCGCTGATCCGGTGACAGCAGGGTCAGCGCTTTTTGAATCCGTAATTCATCTTCGCGGCGTTCCAGATGGCGCTCCGGCGAGAGCTCGGCCGGCGCAGGCAACGTGATCAGCACATCCTCGCCGTCCTTCGATCTGTTCTCGGCCTTTCTCAGGTAATCGCGGCACCAGTTGGCCGTGATCGAGAAAAGCCAGGTCGACAGTTTTGCCCCACCATGAAACTGGCCCGCATGCTTCAGCATCTTGACGAAGACTTCCTGGGTCGCGTCTTCGGCCGCCTCGCTGTTTTTCAGGAAGCGGTACGCGAAGTTGTAAATCCTGCTCGAATAACGGTCGTAAATCTCCGACGCGGGAGAGAAATCACCCGCCTGAACGATGCTCATCAACTCCTGATCGCTCAGGTGTTTCATCTCCCGATCTCGCTCATTCGACGCAGCCATGGATTAAAGGTTACGGACCTGTTTCCGGCAGAACCGTGTCCAGCCTGAGTTCATTCGGTGCAGAGGGTGTCGGGCGTCGGGGGTCGGGTGTCGGAGATGGCGGCCGCGACGGCACGCGGACTTTCGCTTCTGCTCCGACCCCCGACTCCCGACTCCCCACTCCCTCAAGAAAAGCGATCACGATGGCGAAGATGTCGATCAGGATCCAGAAGACCTCGGTGTCGCCGAAGTTGAACTCGAACATCCCCGCGGCGGCCATGGCCACGGTGACGGCCACACCGATCTCGGCAAACCTCGCCGACGGGCCGCCCCAGCCGCGCGCGCATTCGCGCAGGAAAAGGAACTGCAGGAAGAGGTACGCCACAAGAGCCAGTACGCCCCGCTCCGCCCAAAGCTGAATGACGTTGTTGTGCAGGTGCGGGATCCGGAAGCGCGGCGCATCGTGCTTGCGGTAAAGGGGATAGACCTCCTTCACGTTCGCAGGCCCGACGCCGAGGAGCGGATAGTCTTTGATGATCTCGACGCCGGCCTCGGCCATCCGAATCCGATCGAGATTCGACGACTGCTTGATGTCGAAGCTCGAGATCACGCGGCTGAAAAAGGGCAACGGCGCAAGGCTGATCGCCAGGATCGCCACCGGAACCACCCACGCCAGCGCCTTCGGCCACTTCAGGATGAGCAGGATCGCCACCCCGACGACCCATCCCAACCACGCGCTCCGCGTGTACGTGAGCAGCAGCGCGAGATGCGTCATGACAACGCCGATCATGAGCACAATACTGCGCAAATTGTGAATCCAGAGGACAAGGAAAACGAGGGAGGCGGGAAGCAGAAGTCCTGACAAGGTCATCACATGCGCGGATTGTCCGGTAATGCGATGCTCGAGATCGTGATGACCGTAAAGTGTAATATATTGCACTAAGCCATAGCCGGCCGTGAAGATCCCGAAGATGAAGAACATCCTCATCGCGGTGTTTCGGCTGACGGGTACGTTGCGGAGCAGAATAAGCGCAGCCGGAAAGAGCAATATCTTTCCCCACAGCGCAATCTCCCCGAACGAATGGATGCGCCGCTCGGCAAAGAGCGCCGACAGCGTCGAAACGGCGCCATACATCGCCAGCGGCACATAGATGATGTGAAACGACGGCCTGAACAGGCCGCGGTAGAGGCAGTACGCGACCATCGCTATCGTCAGAAACGCGAAGCACTCCGACGACGCCACCCATCCCTGGCAGAAGAGTTGGCCGACGTAGAAAAGCACCGCCAGCGCGACCGGCTGAGGCGTCTCTTCAGGAAGGCCGAGACGTCGCGCGAGAAACACGCGTCACGCTTCTTCGAATGCTTCGTCGACGAGCATCACCGGGATGTCGCTGACGATCGGGTAGACGCGGTGGCACTTGACGCACTGCAGGCCGTCCTCGACGACCAGCTCCTCGCCGCGCATTTTGTCGCGGAACTTGTCGCGCACCGTGGCCCGCCGCGCCTCGGACAGCGGCACCGGCCGGACCTCTTCTTTGCAGATCGGGCAGGCCAGGATTTCGAGGAGCTGAGGCTGGATTGCCATGGCGGCGCGGAGTGTACCATCGCGGCCAATGAAGGTTCTGCACCTCGCCGCGGGCAATCGATGGACCGGCGCCGCCGCCCCCGCATTCGCCGAAACCGAGGCGCTGCGCGAGGCGGGCATCGACGCGCATTACGCGTATGTCGGCGGCTACAAACTGCAGCAGAAGCTCGCCCATCACGACTTCGCGCACCCGATCATCGCCAAGGCCCAGAACCCGTTTTCGTTCGCGCGGACGGTGAATTCGATCGCGCGGCTGGTCGATCATCACCGCTTCGAAGTCGTCCACGCGCATCTGACCTATGACCACTGGCTGGCCGTTGTCGCAACGCGCGGAACGCGGACGAAGGTCGTGCGCACGTTTCACGCGCGGCGCGTTCTGCGAGGCGACCTGCTCACGCGGTGGCTGATCGCGCGTTCGGAACGGCTATGCGTGATCAACGAAGCGTTCATCGACGCGCCGGTGATCCGCGGACGGAATCCCGTCTTCACACCGCCTCCGCTCGACCATCGCCAGTTCGATCCGAACGGTTCCGACGTTCGCGATCGATACGGCGTAGGCGTCGACGAGCTGCTGCTCGTGGCCATCGGCAAGCTGTCGAAAGGGCGTGGTTTCGAAGACGTGCTTCGAACGTACGCGCACGTGAAACGCGATCTGCCGTCCGCGCGACTGATGATCATCGGCCACGGCGAGCATCGCCCCGCCCTCGAAGCGCTCGCGCGCGAGTTGAACGTCGAACCGATCTGGGCCGGCTATCACGAGGACGATCTGGCCGAACACTACCGCGCCGCCGACATCCTCCTCTTCACCGCCCGCGGCTCCGACGAAGGCCACCGCGCCGTCCTCGAAGCGATGGCCTGCGGCATCGCGCCGGTGACGTTTCCCATCGAAGGAATCGCCGCACTCCTCGGCGACCTCGGTCCCCGTCTGATCGCCGAGGCGTCATCGCCGGAGTCGGCCGCGGCAAGAGTGATCGCGGCATCGAACGATCTCGCAAACCTGCGCCGCCGCGCGTACGAGCAGTCGCAGAACTTCGGTTACGCGCAAGCGGCCGCGCGGCTCATCGATGTTTACAGTTGATAGACTCCGCCACCATGCCAGACAACCACCGTGATGACGCTCTCGACTACCACTCCGTGGGGCGTCCCGGAAAAACGGAAGTCGTCCCGACCAAGCCCACCGCCACGCAACGCGATCTCGCGCTGGCCTACACGCCCGGCGTCGCCAAGCCGTGCCTCGAGATCGCGCGTGAGCCCGGCGACGTCTACAAGTACACGAACAAAGGCAACCTCGTCGCCGTCATCTCCAACGGCACCGCCGTGCTCGGGCTCGGCAACATCGGCGCTGCCGCCGGCAAGCCGGTGATGGAAGGGAAGGCCGTCCTCTTCAAGCGCTTCGCCGACATCGACGTTTTCGATCTCGAGCTCGACACGCGCGACACCGAGGCGTTCATCAACGCCGTTCGAATCATGGAGCCGACTTTCGGCGGCATCAACCTCGAAGACATCGCTGCGCCCGAGTGCTTCGAGATCGAAGAGCGGCTGAAGGCGGTGATGAAGATCCCCGTCTTTCACGACGACCAGCACGGCACGGCCATCATCTCCGCCGCCGCGCTGAAGAACGCGCTGGAAGTGGCGGGCAAAGACATCGGCGACGTCAGAATCGTCATCTCCGGCGCCGGCGCCGCGGCCATGGCCTGCCTGCGCCTCTACATCAAGATGGGATTGCGCAAAGAGAACGTGATCCTTACCGACAGCAAGGGCGTGATTTACAAAGGCCGCACGATCGACATGACGCCGTACAAGGAGGAGTTCGCGGCCGACACTACGCGGCGGACGCTCACCGAAGCGCTCGAAGGCGCCGATGTCTTCGTGGGGCTTTCCGTCGGCGGCATCGTCAAGCCGCACATGATCCAGGCGATGGCGGAGAACCCGATCGTCTTCGCAATGGCCAATCCCGATCCCGAGATTCCGTACGACGACGCCGTCGCCGCGCGGCCCGATGTCATCATGGCCACCGGCCGCTCCGACTACCCGAACCAGGTCAACAACGTCCTCGGATTTCCGTTCATCTTTCGCGGCGCGCTCGATTGCCGCGCCACGACCATCAATGACGAGATGAAGCTCGCCGCCTCGCTCGCGCTGGCGGAACTGGCGAAGGAAGAGGTGCCGGACAACGTGCTGCGCGCCTACAGCAGTTCGAAGTTCACCTTCGGACGCGAATATCTGATCCCGAAGCCGTTCGACTCGCGCGTGCTGCTCAACGTTCCCGTCGCCGTCGCGCGTGCCGCGGCGGAAACCGGCGTCGCGCAGGAACCGATCACCGACTACGACGCCTATCGCCGCCGACTCGAGCAGCTCCTCGGCCGCGCGCGCGGCATGATGCACGGCGTCTACGACCGCGCCAAACGCGATCCGAAGCGGATCGTTTTCCCCGAGGGCGATCAGGAAAAAATCATCCGCGCGGCGAAGATCCTCATCGACGAAGGGCTCGCGCATCCGATCCTGCTCGTGAAGCGCGAAGTGGTCGCGCCGCTGCTGCAGAAGCATCACGTCGACGAGTCGAAAGTCACCATCATCGACGTCGAACGTTGCGCGCAGCGCGATCAGTACGTGCATCGTTTCGCCGAGATTCGCCGGCGTCACGGCGTGACCGTCGCCGATGGCTACCGCATTCTGAACAGCCGCAATTACTTCGCCATGATGATGGTGGAAGCGGGCGACGCGGACGGCGTCATCGCCGGTCTTCGCGCCTACTACCCGGCCACGATCAAGCCGGCGCTGCAGATCATAAAGACGCGCACGGGCGTGAAGAAAGTTTCGGGCGCCTACCTGCTGATGTTCAAGGGACGGATGCTGGTTCTCGCCGATACGACCGTGATCATCGATCCGACTGCCGAGGATCTCGCGGAGATCGCGATCCTAACGGCGGAGACGGCGCGCCGGTTCAACATCGAGCCGCGAATCGCCATGATTTCGTTCTCCAACTTCGGCTCGACGCAGCACCCCGAGGCGGAGAAGGCGGCTAGGGCGGTGGAGCTGGTGAAGCAGCAGCGGCCCGATCTCATCATCGAAGGCGAGATGCAGGCTGACGCCGCGGTGGAACCGCACATCGCCGGCGCCGACTATCCGTGGAGCGCGATTCAGGGCAACGCGAACGTGCTGATCTTCCCCAATCTCGACGCTGCCAATGCCGCCTACAAACTTCTCTGGCGCCTCGGCGGCGCGGAAGCGATCGGCCCGATCCTGCAAGGCATGTCCAAGCCCGTCCACGTGCTCCAGCGCGGCGTCGACGTCAGCGACATCGTCAACATGGCCGCGATCGCCGTCGTCGACGCGCAGGAAGCGCGTTCGTAAGGAGACTCCGTGTCAGACCACTACTATGCCCCCGACCATCTCAAAGCGTTCGGAACGATCTCCGAAGGCGCGCCCGAACTGGGCAAGAAGTTCTTTGAGTACTACGCGGCCGTCTTCGCCGCCGGCGCGTTGACCGAGCGCGAGAAGGCGCTCATCGCGCTGGCCGTCGCGCACACGGTGCAGTGTCCGTACTGCATCGACGCGTACACGACCGAGTGCCTGCAGAAAGGGTCCGACCTCGAGCAGATGACGGAGGCCGTGCACGTGGCCTGCGCCATCCGCGGCGGCGCGTCGCTCGTCCACGGAATGCAGATGAAGGAGCACGCCGCCAAGGTGGGGATGTGACGTCCACCCTTTCGTCGCGGCGCGCGCCGCTGGCTGATCCATCAGCCCAGTTGGCCACGCTCGACGCGGCGATGACCGGCCGGGCGACCTTCGACGAAGCGCTTCGCGGCGCGGGGTGGCCCGCCCTCACTCCCGCCGCTCTCGAGATCTTCCAGATCAACCTCGGCAAGTTATGCAACATGACCTGCCGCCATTGCCACGTCGACGCCGGTCCCGACCGCAGCGACGCCATGATGACGCGCGAAACCGTCGACGCCTGTCTTCGCGCACTCGATCAGACCGCGGCGCATACGGTCGACATCACCGGCGGCGCACCGGAGCTGCATCCCGAGTTCCGCTACCTCGTGGATGAGGCGCACAAACGCGGCAAACACGTCATCGACCGCTGCAACCTCTCCGTCCTTTTGCTGCCGCGCAATGCCGGCCTGGCGGAATGGCTCGGTGATCGCGACGTCGAGATCGTGGCCTCGCTCCCGCACTACCGACAGCGCAACACCGACGCGCAACGCGGCGACGGCGCATTCGAAAAGTCGATCGCGGCGCTGCGATTACTTAACGCAGCCGGCTACGGCCAAGGCGATCCGCGCCGAGTCCTGTCGCTGATGACCAATCCCGCCGGCGCGTTCCTCGCCGCGCCGCAAGCGAGCATCGAGAAGGAGTGGAAGACGGCGCTCAAACGCGACTTCGGCATTACCTTCGACCGCCTCCTGGCGCTCAACAACATGCCCATCTCCCGTTTCCTCGAATGGCTGATCGAGTCCGGCAACCTCGATTCCTACATGTCCCGCCTCGCCGACGGATTCAATCCCGCCGCGATTCCCGGGGTCATGTGCCGCAACACGATCTCCATCTCCTGGGACGGCCGCCTCTTCGACTGCGACTTCAACCAGATGCTCGACCTCGACGCTGCGCCCGCGTCCGCGATGACCATCGAAACCTTCGATTTCGCTGCGTGGCAGGATCGCAAGGTAGTCACCCGCGCGCATTGCTTCGGATGCACAGCGGGCGCGGGAAGCTCGTGTGGGGGCGCGACGGCGTAAAGCTTTTAACCACAGAGACACAGAGATTACAGAGGGATTTCTCTGCGCCTCTGTGATGATCTGCAAGGGCTACAATGCCGTCGATGAAAGCCACGCTCGAGCAGGTTGAGAACGAAGCGGCCGAGTACTTTCATCGCGTGATCGACGGCGAGACGATCGTCGTTTATCAGGGCGAGCGTCCGATCGCCGAGATTCGTCCGATGAGTGAGACGAAAACGCTTCGGCCGGTCGGACTTGCCGCCGGCAAATTCGTGGTGCCCGACGATTTCGACGATCCTCTTCCCGACGAGATCCTCGACGCCTTTGAAGGCCGATGAAGCTGTTGCTCGATACGCACGCGTTCCTCTGGTACATCATCAACGACCCGCGACTCCTCGTCATGCGTGCGACGCGGTCAGGGACAAATCAAACGAGGTATACCTGAGCGTCGTCTCCGTGTAGGAAATTCTGGTCAAGTATCAGATCGGCAAGCTTCCACTGCCCGCGCCCGCCGATGAGTTCATCGAGGCAAGCCGAAACGAGCATCGAATCGAAGATCTGCCATTGGATCGTCAGGCAGTTGCGCACCTGTTGTCGCTACCGATGCATCATCGGGATCCGTTCGATCGCATGCTCATTTGCCAGGCGTTGAAGGACGATTTGACGATCGTCACAGTCGACGAATGGTTCAATCGATACGACGCAAAGATCCTGACGGCCGCCTGACGCACCCGCTACGACTTCCGCTGTTCCAGCGCGCGATACCCGATGTCCTTGCGGTATCGCGCCCCCTCGAAGCGCACCTTCGGCGCGGCTTCGTAGGCTTTCGCGAGTGCTTCGGACAATGTCGCGGCGCGGGCGCAGACGCTGGCTACGCGGCCGGCTACGTTGATCATCTTGTCGCCGCGCTGGACTGTCGCGGCGTGGAAGACCGTGACGGCGGGATCGTCGATCGGGTCGATGACGACTTCCTGCCCTTTGGCGAAATCGTCGGGGTAGCCATCGACCGCGATGACGACGCAGGCTGCGGCTTCCTTTACCCAGTTCAGCTTCGTGTCGCCGAGGTTGCCGCGGGCGACTTTGAGGCAGAGGTCGGCCAGGTCGTCTTCGAGGCGGAGCATCTGCACCTGCGTTTCGGGATCGCCGAAACGGCAGTTGTATTCGAGGACCTTCGGACCTTTCGGCGTCAGCATCACGCCGGCGTAGAGGCAGCCGGTGTACGGGCGGCCTTCGTCGGACATCCCCTGGATCGTCGGCATGATGATCGTCTTCACGATTTCCGCGGCTGTCTCGCCGGTCAGCACGACCGCCGGTGAGTGCGCGCCCATGCCGCCGGTGTTCGGACCGGTCTCGCCGTCGAGCGCCTTCTTGTAATCCTTGGCCGGCGCGAGCGTGACGAACTTCGTCCCGTCCGTCAGCACCATGAACGACACTTCCTCGCCGGTCAGGAACTCTTCGATGAGGATGCGGTTCGCCGCGTTGCCGAACTTCTTCTCCTCGAACACCAGCCGCAGATACTCCTCGGCATCCGATTTCGATTCGACGATGACGACGCCTTTGCCGGAGGCCAGGCCGTCGACCTTGATCACGCAGGGATAGCCGAATTCCTTCAGCGCCTTCTTCGCGTCATCGACCGACGCGCAGACGCGCGCGTCCGCGGTCGGGATGTTGTACTTGCGCATGAACTCTTTGGAGAACGCCTTCGACCCTTCCAGCTCGGCGGCCAGACGGGTCGGACCGAAGATGGCCAGGCCGCGCTTCTGGAACTCGTCGACGATGCCGAGGGTGAGAGGAAGCTCGGGACCGACGATGGTGAGATCCATCTTCAGCTTCTCGGCGAAATCGGCCAGCTCGATGATGTCGGCCACACCGATGTTGACGCAGTCGCCGGTAGCGGCGATCCCGGCATTGCCCGGGGCCGCATAGAGCTCTTTGACGAGAGGAGACTGGCGGAGTTTCCACGCGATGGCGTGCTCGCGTGCCCCTTGCCCAACGACCAGAACGCGCATGAGGTAGGTGCCGGCGATTCTAACATGCGCCCTCGCTGAGAATCTGCAGCCCTCCCTAGACGTTCCAAAGTCCTCCGCCGTACATGTGTCACGATGGCCGCGGAAGTCCTCCGAATGATCCCGACGAAAGAGACCGTGGAGCTCGACGATCGGCAACTGGTCGAACAGATCAGGCAAGGCGATGATCGCGCCTTCGAGATGCTCGTCCGCCGCAAGACGTCCAAGGTCTACGGCCTCTGCTACCGCGTCATCGGCAACAGCGAGGACGCCAAGGACATCTCGCAGCTCGTCTTCCTGAAGCTGTGGGAGAACCTCGAAAAGTACGACGCCACCTACGCCTTCGATACGTGGCTCTATCGCATGGTCACGAACGTGGCCATCGACTTCATGCGCAGCAAGCAGTCGCGCGACAACGCCGTCAACTCCAATCTGCGGCTGGTCAAAACGTCGATCGATCCCGAGCAGACCGTGACCGTGGCGCGCAAGGAAGTCGAGACCGTTTTCAATGCCGTCTCGAACGTCCTCTCGCCGAAACAGAAAACCATCTTCGTCATGAGCGAGATGGAAGACCTTCGCTCCTCCGAAATCGCCAAAGTCCTCGGCTGCCGCGAGTCGACGGTGCGCAATCACCTTTTCAACGCGCGCAAGCTGATGCAGGCCCAACTCAAGCGGCGCTTCCCCGAATACGCGCGGCTGTGGGAGGAATCGCGATGATGACCTGCTCGTACTTCCGCGCGCATCTGCAGCCGGGCAACGCCGGCGCGGCGATGCTCGAGCACCTTCGCCATTGCGATGGCTGCCTCGATTTCGCCATGAGCGTCGATCCTGACCTTTTCTTCCGCTCCCTCGGCGGCGAGGAGCTCGTTCCGCCCGGCGGCATCGACGCATTCGTCGGCGACGTCATGTCGCAGGTGCGGGTACATGATGCCGAGGTTGCGATTACGCCGCGTCACGCCGTGAGCGCGTGGCAGCGCTGGGCCATTGCGGCGACGGCCGTTGTCGGCATCACCGGCGCCACGGTCACGTATCGCTACGAACACTCGGTTCCGGCAGTGCATGTGGCACAGACACTCTTGTCTGTGCGGCCGATGCCAACGCCCCATCCGAAACCGACCGCGACGAAATCGTTCGTCGAAACGTATTCATCCCATGACGCGACGATCGTCGAGATGCCGAACGACGGCAGCGACACGAAGGTCGTGATGATCTTCGACGACAAGTTGCCGGCGGACCTATGAAATTCACACGCGTTTTCCTGATGATTGCGATGCTGCTCGCCCTCTCCGGCGCGGCATTCGCCGAGCCTGCTGCGGCAGCCGCGGATGCGAAGCCGGCGCTGGCGGTGCACTCGTTTACGTTCAAGTTCAAGCAGGCCGACAAAGCCGCTGCCGTCATCAAGCCGCTGCTGAGCAAGGAAGGCTCGATGTCGATCCAGCCCTCCACGAACGCGCTCGTCGTCACCGACCGCGCCGAGAACATGAAAGCCGTCGCCAGGATGATCGGCGACTTCGACAAAGAGCCGCAGAGCTTCCGCCTTTTCGTCCGCATCATCGGCGCCTCGCGCGTCGAGGGAACGCCGAAGATTCCGGACGATCTCAAGGACGTGTCGAAAAAACTGGCCATGCTGCCGTTCAACTCCTACGAGGCCGTTGGTGAAGCGACGGTGCAGGGGAAGGAAGGCGATCCCGGTCTCATCAACATGCCCACCGGCTATCGCGCCGACTTCAAGTTCGGCGAGTACGACCCGGCCAGCGATTCGATCGCCGTCAACGATCTCCAGATCGCCAGGCTCACCGGAGCACAAAAGGATCAGCTCACGCCGCTGTTGAAGACGACGCTGAACCTCGCCATCGGTCAACCCTACATTCTTGGCGCAGCGAAGGGCCCGCAAAGCCAGCGCGCGCTGATGATCGTCCTCGTCGCTCGACGGTAGAGCGGCGTCCCCTCCTGCACACCGAGGCGCGGCGTACTCACCCTCCGCCGCGCCTCACTTTTAGTGGATTAGTGGATTAGTAGATCGGTCGACCAGGACGCGGCCGATGACTTGCCCTCTGATCTACTAATCCACTAATCGACTAATCCACTAGCCTGCTATCCTTCGGCGATTCCAATTTCGGAGGACGAACACCATGCGCAGATTCGTTTTCGCGGCGATCGTTTGCACGCTCATCGCCCTTCCGCTGGCCGCACAGAACACCGACATCGAATCGCTCTCCGGGCTGCAGTTCAATTTCGGCAATCCCGGCGCGCGCTCCCTCGGCATGGGCGGCGCGTTCCTCGGCCTCGCTGACGACGCCTCGGCCGCCGAAGCCAATCCGGCCGGTTTGACGATTTTGAGGAAGCCGGAGATCACGCTCGAAGGACGCAACTACCAGGAGCAGCAGGTCTTCACCACCAGCGGAACCTTTCCCGACCTGCAGCGCACCGCCTTCAGCCACTACAGCCAGCGCATCGACGCCACCTTCGCCAGCGTCGTCTATCCCTTCAAACACTTCACGATCGGCGCGTACTACCACGAGCCGCTACGCAACGAAGGAACCGGCCAGGTCGTCCCGGTCCGAAACGAGTTCACCGGCGAGATCAAGACGAACGTTCCGAACTTCTTTTTCCAATCCGATGGCAACGGGAACCTGATCGGAACTCCGATCAGCGAGACGCAATGCAACGCGTTGCGGCTGAAAGATCCGTTCACCTGCATCGAGTACACGGTTCTCCCGTTCCTCAGCCACGTGAAAATTCAGGAGAAGACGTTCGGCGCGGCGGCGGCGTTCAAGGTCGGCAAGTTCTCCTTCGGCGCCACGGCGCGCATGCAGCGTTTCAACGAGACCGCCTACACCTTCCGGGTTACGCCGACCTTCGATTTCTCGAGCATCTCCGCGCAGGCCACGAGCGACATCCGCAAGAACAATGACGTGGCCAAAGATGAGTCGGATATTACCTTCGCCGGCGGCTTCAAGTGGGCGCCGAATGACAAGTTCTCACTCGGCGGCGTTTACAAGCAGGGCGCGAAGTTCGCGGCGCCGACGTTTGCTGCGACTCCAGAGACGAACTTCCAGTACGTCAAAGTGTTCGATACGACGTTCCACATGCCGGATGTGTACGGCGCAGGCGTCTCGTTTCGTCCGATACCGGTCCTCACCATCAACGCGGACGTTGTTCGGGTGAAGTACTCGAACCTGGTCGACAACTTCGTCTCGATCAACGCGAGCGTACGGGCCATCGATCACGCCTACAAGGCCGCCGATGCCACCGAAATCCACCTCGGCGGCGAGTACTTTTTCTCGACGAAGATTCCCTTCGCCGTTCGCGCCGGCGTCTGGCGCGACCCGCAGCACACGATCACCTTCACTGGCCCGCTGACGGACACCGACCGAGTCGGTGCCGCAATCCTCTTCCCGAAGACGAAGAACCTGACGCATTTCTCGATCGGCGGCGGCCTGGCCTGGCCCCGCTTTCAGATCGACGCCGCCTACGACCGGTCGGATCTGTTCCGGGTCGGCTCAATCTCGATGGTGACGAGGTTCTAAGCCTTATCTGCGTCCCATCTGCGTAATCTGCGGATTAAAGCTTCTCCAACGGCAAATCGAGCAGCTCGAACTTCTCCCATCCGCGAAAATCGAAGTGCCACCACTCCGACGGAAGCGGATCGAAGCCGTGCCGCGTCATCACGTCGCGAAGCTTGGCGCGATTCGCGATCGCCTCGGCCGGCAGATCGTTGTAATCCTGCCGCGCCTTCACCGTGAACGCGTCGTATCCCGTCGGCATGGCCAGCTCGTGTCCCGTGCGCAGATCGATCAGAGTCAGATCGACTGCCGCGCCGCGATTGTGACGTGAACCCTTGGCCGGATCGGCGACGAAGTCAGGATTTCGGATCGGCTTCCACATCCGCACCGTCACGCGATACGGACGATAGCCGTCGAAAAGCTTCAGCCCCAGTCCCTCGCGCGCCAGCTCGCGCTCGACGTCGTGCAGCGCGATCGCAGCCGGACGCCGCAGAAACACCTTCGCCACCGGATACAGCGTCTGATGCATGAAGTTGTCGGTCGTGGCGTAGCGGACGTCGCGCGGGATGTCCGTGATCTCGACCAGCCGCTTGTCGGGATCGGCCGCGACGAGCCGGTCGTACTCGGCAACATCGCGGACGACGGGCGGATGCGTCGTCGCGCATGCGAGGGCAATCAGCAGCAGTACGGCCAGTTTTTTCATGCGATCGCCGGCGCCACCTTCGTCATGAAGTCTTCCATGTTCTTCATCACCCGTTTCGAATCGTGATTGTTGAAATCAAACCACAGCATCAGCCGATCCTCGGGATGGAAGCGCTCGCGCGCCTGCGCCGCGATCATCGACGCGTCGCCGATCAGCGCGTTGGCCGAGGCCCGGCGAACTTTCTCCTCGTCGAGCGTGCCTTCGAGGGCGCGCCAGTAGTTCGACAACGCCGCCCGCGCCTCCTCGGCCGCGCGCGCCGGATCGTCGTTGATGAACACCAGCACCGTGCGCGGCATCAGGCGCCGGTTCCAGCCGCCGCCGTCGGGGTGATGGGCCGTCTCCATCCGCGCGTTCGTCTTCTGGATCTCGTCGCCGGGCGTGATCGACAGATTGAAAACGCCGACCGGCAGGAACGTGTTCGCGAACATCTGCGTGGCCGCATCGTGCGATCCGATCGACAGCCGCAGCAGATCCATCCGCGATTCCTGCGGCACGATCTTCAGATTCGGGAACACCCATCGCGGCGCGAGCGGAATCGCGTCGGTATCGCGACCGTACGCCTCGATGATGCGCTGCCAGTCGCCGTCGGATCGGAAATCCTTCCGCGCCAGCGACCGCTCCGTCACCATCGACGAACTGAGAATCTCTCCCTTCAACAGCCGCAGAAAAATCTCGGTCGCTTCTTCGAAGATCTTGTTCTTCACCACCGGCCACGCCGCTTCCTCGACCGGATTCCGCGGAACGATTCCGTACGGGACGTTGATGAACGGAAAGCGCCCCGCCGCAAAGCCGACCGTCAGCAGCCGCGTTTCGTTCGGATCGAGCCCATGCAGCGCTAGAAACGTCTTGACCCGCTCCGCCGCCGCGATCGGCCCGCCATTGCAGAGAATGTTCATGATCGCCGAGCCGACGCCGATCTGCTTCGTGCGCGCGAAGATCCGGTGCGCGAGCTGCAGGATGTCGGTGTTCAGCCCGATCTCGCCCACAAAGTGCGGGATCACCGCCCCCGGATTCATCTTCTGGACTTCCGTGCTCAGATGGCTCTCCGCCACCCAAGCCGTCCCGAACCCGAGCCGGTCCGCCAGCACGACCTGCTCGAAGAAGTTCTCGAACATGACCCGCTCCGACGGCATGTACCCATCGACCTCGGTCTGCGAGATGGAGAAGAAGATGTCGAGCTCCATAGCCAGCGGATCGTATAGGAACGCCTCTCATCCGCGCACATCTGCGTAATCTGCGGATAACATTCTCCCGTGCCGTTCAACGAAAACCTCCCCGTGAACTTCGCGCGGGCAATGCCGAACTGGCAGCCGCTCGTCGAATACCGGCGCAACGGCGTGGCGGAGAACACGATTCACGGCGCCGTCTCCTGGGTCTCCGGGCGCAACGTCATCTACTCCTTCGGCGGCAACGTCGAGGTCTACGGACGCTCGATGGTCAAGCCGATCATGATGAAAGTTTTCACGCGCGAATTCGCCCGCGCGCTGACCGGCGAGCAGAAAGCGATCTCCGTCGCTTCGCACAACGGCGACACCGAGCACGTTCGCGTCGCGCGCTCGATCCTGCTGCAGGGCGAATGGGGACTCATGCAGGCGCCGCTCGACGTCCCGCTCGTCCAGTTCGGCCGTCAGGTCCGCCGTCCGCGCCGCTGGTACCACTGCTGCTCCGGCGAGCACGCCGCTATCCTTCGCGGCTGCAAGCTGAAGGGGTGGTCGCGCGTCGGCTACGTCTGGCCGCACCATCCTTTTTTTCAGGACTACCTCGCCTACATCCGCCACGCCCTCGGCGACGACTGGAAGCAAGGCACGATCGCCAAGGACGGCTGCGGATTGCCAACGGTTTCGATGACGGTAACTGATCTTGCTAAACTATTCGCTAATTTAGTCACAGAAAAAGACGACGATTGGATCTGGCAGGCGATGGTCGAGCATCCCGACCTCATCGGCGGCTTCAATCGCCTCGACTCCACCGTCCTCAAAGCCTGCCACGGACGCGTCCTGGCCAAGGAGGGCGCGGACGGCCTCCTCGGCCTCGCAATCGAGCATCCCGAGTATCCCGAAGGCCTCGGCGTCGTCGTCAAGATCGCGCACGGCTGGAATCCGCAGGCCACCTGGTACATCGCCCGCTACATCCTCGGCGTCCTCGGCTTCGAATTTCGCAATCCCTACAAACTGCGCCGCCAGAAAGCCTTCATCGTCCCCGAGGTCATCCCGCCGGGACTGCGCGACCGCATGGCCGCGATCGTCCCGTGGGACTCCTGGGACCCGGACATCGACAAATGGGAGTTCGAGCCCGAGGAGTTCGTTCTGGCCCGCTGACACCCCCAAAATCCCACCATTAGTAGAGTTTCTTGACGGCTGAAAAAATCACGGCGTACACTCGCTCCACCACGCGAATGCCCGCCGATCCGAGGATCCGTCACTACCTTTCTATCCACCCATTCGAATCATCGAAGGAGTAGCCATGGCCACTGTTCCATCAGACAAACTCAAGGCAGCGGAAACAGCGCTGACGCAGATCGAGCGGCAGTTCGGCAAAGGCTCGATCATGCGCCTCGGCGCGAAGGAGTTCGTGCCGATCAGCGCGATCTCCACCGGATCGATCGGCGTCGACGCGGCGCTCGGCGTCGGCGGCGTGCCGCGCGGCCGCATCATCGAAATCTTCGGCCCGGAATCGTCGGGTAAGACCACCATCTCGCTCCACGTGATCGCCGAGGCGCAGAAAGCAGGCGGGCTGGCGGCATTCATCGACGCCGAGCACGCGCTTGACGCCGAGTACGCCAAGAAGCTCGGCGTGGACATCGACAACCTCCTCGTGTCGCAGCCGGACAGCGGCGAGCAGGCGCTGGAGATCGCCGAGGTGCTGGTGCGGTCGGGAGCGATCGACGTGATCGTCGTTGACTCCGTGGCCGCGCTCGTGCCGCGCGCCGAGCTCGACGGAGAGATGGGCGATTCTCATATGGGATTACACGCCCGATTAATGTCGCAAGCTCTGCGCAAATTAACAGCCATCGTTTCGAAGTCAAAAACGTCACTGATTTTCATCAACCAGATTCGTGAAAAAATTGGTGTGATGTTCGGCAATCCGGAAACGACCACCGGCGGACGCGCGCTCAAGTTTTACTCCTCCATCCGCATCGATATCCGCCGCACCAATCAGATCAAGGACGGCGAGGAAGTGGTCGGCTCGCGCGTGAAGGTCAAGGTCGTGAAGAACAAGTGCGCCGCGCCCTTCCGCCAGGCGGAGTTCGACGTAGGTTACGGCGAGGGCATTTCCAAGACGGGCGAGCTGATCGACATCGGCATCGAGAACAAGATCATCGAAAAGTCCGGCTCCTGGTTCTCCTACGGCGACATGCGCCTCGGCCAGGGCCGCGAGAACGCCAAGCTGTTCATCAAAGAGAATCCCGACCTCTCCACCGAGATCGAATCCCGAGTCCGCCGCGCCCTCGGCATCGGCACCCCCGAGCTGACGGTCATCGAAGGCGGGGAAGCCGCAGTCGCCGCCTCGAAGCCGGCCCGCGTAGCCGCAAAGTAAGTTCTGATCCAGCGTTCAAACAAAGGCACAGCGTTTCGCGCTGTGCCTTTTGTTTTCCAGATGTCGAAGATTAAGCAGCGGCCGCCTCGGATGCACCACTTCATCGACGAAGCGGGTGATCTGTCGCTCTTCAACAAGCGAAAACAGGCTGTGCTCGGAACGGAAGGTGTTTCGAACTACTTCATGGTCGGCGCCGCGTTCGTCCCCGAGCCAGCGGCTCTCGATGAGCAATTGATGCTCCTTCGTCAAGACATCCTCGACGATCCGCTCCTGAATCGCATCCCATCGCTCGACGTGGCGCGCAAGAAGACCGCGCTCGCGTTTCACGCCAAAGACGACGCGCCCGAAGTCCGCTACAAAGTTTTCAGCCTGCTGGCGCATTCAGACGTGCAGATGTTTGTAGCCGTTCGCACAAAGCGTGCGTTGGTCGACGAAGCACGACTCCTTTTCCGCCGTGGGATTCGTCTGACGGAGAACGAAATCTACGACGACCTGATCTCGCGCCTTCTGCGCAATCGGCTGCATCTCGCCGAATCGAACACGATCGTGGTTGCCCGACGCGGAACGCGCGATCGGAAGGAAGCACTCACGGCGGCCATCTCACGAGCGCAGATCAACTTCTCTGCGAAGTGGGGCGCGCGCAACTTCGGGCCTTGCGACGTCGTGACTGAGCATCCCCACCAGTCCGGCGGTCTGCAAGCAGCCGACTACTTTCTGTGGGCGCTTCAGCGACTATACGAACGTCGCGAAGATCGCTACTTCGCACCGCTGGCGAAGCACTACCGAATCATCATGGATCTCGATGACACACGGCGAAGAGCGTATGGAGAGTGGTACAGCGACTCGAATCCGCTGACTCTGGAAAAGTTAAAGCCCGTAACAGGCTAGGTTCGATCCCATTGGGACCGAACACCCGGCATGAAGCCGACTTTCGCCTGTTCCCGGGCCGGCTCAATGTAACCGATTGAACCGGTCGGAACAATCCACGAACTTGGAAACAACGCGATTTACGTGCGTGGTGAAGGCCGCAAGAGAACTGCCGTCAACAGCACGACCACGTTGCAGAAGAGCAGCCATCCGCCGAAGAGGCCGGAGCAGGCGGCGCGGATGTTCGGGAAGATCAGCGGGAACCAGATTGCGCTGATCGTGTCGAGGAGCATGCCCGGCGCGACGAGGGCGATGGCGCCCAGAGCTCGCTGCTCTCTTGTTGGCAAGTGCCCGAGGACGAGACGGGCGACCAACATCATGACCGGTAGCGTGATGAGCAGCAGCAGGATGACGGGGACGCGGCCGAAAACGTACTGGCCGCCGAGGCGCAGCGCGATCGTTGCGACGAGCCAGATGATGAAGCCGGTCACGGCGATTCGTTTCATCGCGATCCTCCTGTGTGATTCGGGCAAGAATAGCGAATGCGGCTCGATCAGGCCATTGCGGCGCGCCATCCCGAAATCTCACGGCGCAAGGCTCGCGAGCTGATTGCGGCGCGGCGGGTGCTTGTGAATGAGCGAGCGGTGTCGATCGCGTCGCGCGAGGTCGATGCGAGCGATCGCATCGCGATCGTGGAAGATGCGCCGGAGCTGTCGATCATTCGCGAGAGCGAGGAGTGGATCGCGGTCGACAAACCTGCCGGGATGCCGACGCAGCCGATGCGCGATCGCGAGCAGCGCTCGCTCGAGGAGTTGCTGCGGCTGCGCTTTCGCGAGATCTGGCTCGTGCATCGGCTCGATACGCCGACGAGCGGCGTGGTCCTCTTTGCGAGAACTCCGGCAGCCGCCGCGAGGCTGTCAGCGATGTTTGCAAACGGAGAGATCAGGAAAACGTACCTGGCGATTCTTGAAGGTGAGATTGCCGCGGAGCAGGTCGTCGATACGCCGGTTCAAGGCAAGAATGCGCGGACGACGTTTCGCCCTCTCCGCGTCGACGGCAACACGACGCTCGTCGAAGCGACTATCGAGACCGGCCGCACGCATCAGATTCGCGTTCATGCGCAGTCGATCGGCCATCCGGTGGCCGGCGATCGCCGCTACGGTTCGGGCGGACGCGCGGCGCGCTTGATGTTGCACGCGTGGAAGTTGGAGCACGACAGCTTCGGCGTTCTCGAAGCGCCGCCGCCTACTTCGTTTTCTTTCGAGCCGCCCATCCCTCGATGATCCGCTGCGGCGTGCGCGACAGCGCCAGCGCCTCGGCGGGAACATCTTTCGTGATCGTCGAGCCGGCGCCGATGTACGCGCCCTTGCCGACGCGAACCGGCGCGACCAGTTGCGTGTCGGAGCCGATGAACGCGCCGTCCTCGATCACTGTCTTGTTCTTGTTCACGCCGTCGTAATTGCAGGTGATCGTGCCGGCGCCGATGTTTACGTCCGCGCCGACTTCCGCATCGCCGATGTACGACAGATGCGACGCCTTCGCGCCTTCGCCGAAGACCGCCTTCTTCGTCTCGACGAAATTGCCAACCTTCACATGGCGGCCGAGCTTCGAACCGGGACGGAGATGCGCGTACGGGCCGACCGCGGCATCGTCTTCGATGATCGCGTCCTCGGCCACCGTGCCGGTTTTGAGATGAACGTCGTCGCCGACGTTCACGTTCGTCAGATGGACGCCTGGCTCGATCACGCAGCGCGATCCGATCGTCGTCGCGCCTTCGATCGTCACGAACGGATAGACGACCGTGTCGTTGCCGATCGAGACGGTGGAGTCGATGACCACTGTGGCCGGGTTACGGAACGTCACACCCGCGGCCATCAGTTTCGAGACCACGCGCCGCTGGATTTCGCCTTCGACCGACGCGAGATCGGCGCGCGAATTCACGCCTAGGGCTTCGATCGGATCGCCGGCGATCACGGCGCCGACGCGATGGCCGGCTGCGCGCAGCACGCCGAGAAGATCGGTCAGGTAGTACTCGCCCTGCGCGTTGTTGGTGGAGAGATTGCGGAGGTTGTCGAAGAGATGCGCGCCGTCGAAAACGTAGATGCCGGCGTTCACCTCATTGATGCGCTTCTCATCATCGGAGGCATCCTTGGCCTCGACGATGCGCGTCACGGCGCCGTCGCCGTCGCGCACGATGCGGCCGTACATCGCGGGGTCGTCGAGCACCATCGTCAGCAGCGTCAGCGCGTTGTTCGAACGCTGGTGTTCGTCGAGCAGGCGGTGAAGCGTCTCGGGACGCGTGAGCGGGACGTCGCCGGAGAGGATCAGCACGTGCCGCGCGCCATCGACGAGCGGCGCGGCCTGGAGCACGGCGTGGCCGGTGCCTTTCTGCTCTTCCTGAACCGCGTAGCGCGCGCGTTCGCCGACCGCTTTCTGCACCGATTCGCGCTGGTGACCGATGACCATGATCGGCGGGCGATCGCAGATGGTGCCGGCCAGATCGAGGACGTAGTCGATGATCGGCCGTCCCGCCGCGGTGTGCAGGATCTTGATGGTCGCGGACTTCATGCGCGTGCCCTGGCCGGCCGCGAGGATGATGACGTCGAGGTTGTCGTGATTCAAAGCGTTCATGCCTCCGTACGCCGCATCCTTTCAAGCGTCCGGCCATAACTCTCGTAAAGGCGAAAAATCGTGTCGGCGAGCGCGACCGAATCGTGGCGCACGTAGTTGCCTTCCTTGATGATGTCGCCGAAAAACGGCGTGACGCCGAGCTCGCGGATGGCGTTCACGTCGAACGCGACCGGATGCTGCCCTTGCGACGCGTACGCGCTGAGGATTGTCTCCGAGGGACGGCCGCCGTTGAGGATCATGACGTCGACGACCAGCCCCGCATGTTCGATGATCGCCTGCAGATGCTCCTCGGCGGAGTAACCGTCGCTCTCGCCAGGCTGCGTCATCACGTTGCAGACGTACACGCGCAGCGCGCGCGAAAACCGCAGCGCTTCGGCGATCGGCTTGATCAAAAGATTTGGCAGTATTGAGGTGTAAAGCGAACCGGGACCGATGAGGACGAGATCCGCGGCGTGCAGCGCCTCGAGCGCGCGATCGGTCGGCTGCGCGTCGGCAGGATCGATGCTCAGGTGCGTGATGCGCGCGTGGTGCGGACGTTCCGGACTCTTCTCGCCGAGGTGCGAGCCGCTGATGGCCACTTCGCCGAGAAGCGCGGAACCGTCAGCCAGCTCGGCTCGCAGACGAACGTCGGCCAGCGTCGACGGATAAATCTCGCCGGCGATGTTGAGAACCTCGGACGCGGTGAGGATCGCTTCGTCGAAGCTGCCGGTGATGTCGGTCAGCGCGGCGAGCAGCAGGTTGCCGAGGGAGTGACCGCCAAGCGCCGACTCTCCGTTTTGAAAGCGATAGCTGAAGAGCCGCGAAAGGAGCTGTTCCTCCTCGGCCAGCGCGACGATGCAGTTGCGGATGTCGCCCGGCGGCAGCATTCCGAACTCTTTCCGCAGCGCGCCGGAGCTGCCGCCTTCGTCGGTCACGGTGACGATCGCGCCGAGGTTTGCGATCGACCACGGACCGTCGGCATCGACGTAACTCTTCAGCCCGCGAAGCAGTGTCGAAAGTCCGGTGCCGCCGCCGATGGCGACGATGTTGAGGCCGTGATGGCGCATCCGCGCGGATTGTATGCGGTGTGTGCGTGACGGAGCGCTGGCGGCAAGGGCTCCCCGTCGGCGAAGCCGGCGTAAGAACCGTAGACCCCGGCTTTAGTCGGGGTTTTGCGTCGCGTCGGCGTTCGGGAGCCCGCTTCAGCGGGCGAGAGAAAGGGTTCCGCGCGCATCGCAGAAGGCCAGTCTTTCGCCCGCTCAAGCGGGCTCACAGTTTTCGGCACGTGGCGTTCCCCCACGTGAACGTGGGGGCTACGGTTCTTACGGCGGCTACGCCGCCGATGAGCAGCGCAATCGCGACCTACTCGTGGGCGCGCAAAAACGTCTCCGGCTTGCTGAACGTCTTGGCCATGCCTAACCCGCGGCGGACGTTGTGCAGCGAGACCTTGCCGGTGGCGATGGCGGCGCCGAGCTGCATGTACGTCTTCCACTTGCCGCGGTAGCGGTAGCGGACGTCGAGGGCGTGGCGCCAGAGCGCTGAGTACTCTTTGTAGAAATCGTCGAGCGAGAGCGTGGTCGGGAGCACGGCGTGGACGATGTCGTACATCTCCCAATCGTGCGTCGTGACCTGCTCCTTGGCCGTGTCCCAGAGGTCGGTGCCGGGCAGCGGCGTCAGGACGGAGAAGCCGCTGTTGTAGGCGCCGGTGTGGTCGATCCAATCGCGCAAGCGTTTGAAATCGTCGCGCGTCCAGGCCGGATCGACGATGAAGTTCGGGGTGAAGCCGACGCCGAGGTCCTGCAGGATCTTGATCGCGCGCTCGTTGTTGTTAGCGGTGTTCTTCTTGTTGACCGCCTTCAACCCCTCGTCCGTCACCGACTCCAGGCCGAGGAAGATGGCCAGCTTGCCGCAGTCCTTCCACATCTCGATCAGGTGCGGAAACTTGCAGATGATGTCGGTGCGCGTCTGCACGGTGAAGAACTTCTTGATGCCTGCGGCCTTGATCTGGCGCGCCATCTCTTCGCCGCGCTTCACGTTCATCCAGAAGATGTCGTCGGTGATGAAGATCGCGTCCGCTTTGATCGCCTGCAGCTCGCGCACGACGCGGGCCGGCGATTTCTCGCGGAACGTCGACTCGTGAAACTTCCAGACCGAGCAGAAGTTGCATTTGAACGGACAGCCGCGCGCGGTTTCCATCAGGGCCAGCGGCTTGTGGAAGTTGATGTAGTAGTGGTCGGCGTAGTGCTCGATGAGATGCCGCGCCGGCAGCGGATAGTCGTCGAGGTTCTTGCGGGTCGGCGCGTGGCCGGTGCTGATCCAGCGTCCGTCGCGATGCAGCATCAGGCCGGGAACGGTGGCCAGATCGTGGCCGCGCTGAATCGCGTCGACCATCGCCGGCATCACTTCCTCGCCGTCTCCGACCGCGACGGCGTCGATGACGTCGTCGTTGAACCAGTTCGGATCGCGCGAGGCGTCGTGACCGCCGACGACGACGAAGGTGCCGGGATTCTCGCGCTTAATGCGCTGCGCAAGACGCACCGTGCGATTTCGCTCCGTCGTGAAGTTGCACTGCAGCCCTACAACATCCGGCGCGAATTTCTTGCACAGCGCGAGGCCGTGCTCTTCGCCGTCGATGCGCAGGTCGAAGACCTTGCACTCGTGTCCCTCGGCTTCGAGACAGGCAGCGACGCAGATCGGACCAAGAGGCTCGACGAAGGTGAGCATCTCCAGTCCGAGGATGCCGCCGACGGGCGGTTTGACGAAAGCGACTTTCATGATGTGCAACCCGGAAAAGCGAAGCGCGGCGCGCTTATTTCTTCTTGAGCTCCGTGAGCACCAGCTTGGCGACCGCTTTGAGTGTATCGAAAACGCCGGTGCCGTTCATGGCCACGGCCTCGAACGTCGGCTCGCCTTTGAAGTTGAGCTGGCGGTACATCTCGTCGGCGGGCAGAGCCGTTGGCAGATCGCGCTTGTTGAACTGCAGCACGTACGGCACCGACTTCAGCTCGTAGCCCTGCTCTTTCAGGTTCTTGTCGAGATTGACCAGCGACTCGTTGTTCGCTTCCATGCGCGCTTCCTGCGAGTCGGCCACGAAGACGACGCCATCCACACCTTTCAAAATCAACTTCCGCGAGGCGTCGTAGAACACCTGGCCGGGGACGGTGTAGAGGTGGAAGCGGGTTTTGAATCCGCGCACGGTGCCGAGGTCGAGCGGGAGGAAGTCGAAGAAGAGCGTGCGGTCCGTCTCCGTCGCCAGCGAAATGAGTTTCCCCTTCGCTTGCGGATTAGTCTTGTCGTAGATCCACTGCAGATTGGTCGTCTTCCCACACAGGCCAGGGCCGTAGTAGACGATTTTGCAGTTGATCTCGCGCGCTGCGTAGTTGATGAACGTCATGCGCTATTCGCTGAACAGGCTGTCGATGTCCTCGTCGGTGATCTCGGCGAACGGAGAATCGAACCGGTTGGCCATGTTGCCGCGCTCAGCCTCGGATTTGCGCAGCAGGACTTCGAACGTTTTCTCCAGCTCGGCCGAGGCTTTCTTCACGCGCAGCCGCACCAGGCCAAGCGAGGAGCGGTCGTCGAAGATGACCACGAGAATCACGCGCTGGGCGACGAGGGAGATGTGGATGTTGTCGCGCTCCCCTTCGTGGAAGAGGATCGAGAACTCTTTTTCGCCGATGAGTTTGGCGAGTCCGTCGGTCGCAGCGACGTTGCCGGCCGTCAGCGAGGCGAGCGAAGTCGCGTCGACGCCGCGCATGTCGCCGTGGACGGCAATCTGCTGGCCATTCTTGTCGACCAGAAAGACGATTTTGGAATTGGAGTCGACCTGCAGTCGCTGGAGAGTGTCCTTGATCTGCTGGTACTCCTCCTCGTACATCACGAGATCAGGAGACGCCATGTTGTGTTTTCACCAATTTAACGCGAGGAACTGGGATTTGAAATGTAACACAGGTCGCGAGTTAGGCCTCCTGGGAACGCAGGCGTCTCGCCCGCATGTTCGCGCGTCTTTCGAAAAGAGTACGGCGGGCGGGACGCCCGCGTTCCCAGGCTCTAAATCTCGCGTCGCCCTTCCAGCGCCTTGGCCATCGTGACTTGATCGGCGTATTCGAGGTCGCCGCCGACCGGCAATCCGAAGGCGAGGCGCGTGGTCTTCACGTCGAGCGGCTTGAGTTGCTGCGCGAGGTAGAGCGCGGTCGCTTCGCCTTCGACGTTGGGATTCGTGGCCACGATGATTTCGCGGACGCCGCCGGCCTGGACGCGTTTCAGAAGTCCGGCAACATCGATGTCATGCGGACCGACGCCTTTCAGCGGAGAGAGAGCGCCGAGGAGGACGTGGAAGAGGCCGCGGAAATCGCGGGTCTGCTCGATCGTGGGGATGTTGAAGGCCTCCTCGACCACGCAGATCACGCTCGCATCGCGCCGAGGATCGGAGCAGATCGCGCAGGGCTCGACGTCCGTCATGTTGTTGCAGATCGAGCAGCGGAAGATCTTCGACTTCACCTCGAGGATCGCGTTTGCGAGCGCTTCGGCTTCCCCCTCCGTGCGCTTGAGGATGTGATACGCGATGCGCGAGGCCGACTTGCCGCCGACGCCGGGCAGCCGCGTCAGCTCGTTGATGAGGTTTGCCAGGGGAGGAGCAGTCAACCTAGAACAGTCCCGGAATCTTCATCCCGCCGGTCATCGCGCCGACAGTGCTCGACATCTCTTCATCCACTTTGCGCGACGCTTCGTTGACCGCGGCGACGACGAGGTCCTGCAGCATCTCGACGTCGTTCGGATCGACGGCTTCCTTGTCGATGGTGATGCCGAGTAGCTCCTTAGAGCCGCTCATCGTCGCCTTGACCATTCCGCCGCCGGCCGATCCTTCGACCTTCAGCGCGGTCATGCGCTGCTGCATCTGTTCCTGCATCTGCTGCACTTGCTTCATCAACTGCTTCGGATTCATGGGCTCTCCCTTAACGCTTTCGTGATTCGACGATATCGGCGCCGAGGTGCTTCTGAAATGCCTGGACGATCGGATCGTCGCGAAGAGGCGAGGATGATTTCGCGGCGGGCGCGCCGGCCGCGGGCGAATCGGTCTGGACGTCGATGGTCATCGGCTCGCCGAAGGCTTCGGCGGCGATCTGTTCGAGCGCCGCGCGGGCGTTGGTGACCTGATCGGCGGTGAAGGAGTCGGCGAACGTCAGCAGCAGTTTGTTGCCGTCGCGCTTGCGCGATTTTGCGGCGCCGAGGTAGCCGCCGATGAGCGGACGCGCTTTCTGTACGCGCTCGATGAACGATTCGATCGTTGCGTTCACGGACGAGACGACATCCGCTTCGCGGCGCGCCGGCGCCGCTTTTGGTTCCACGGCCGCACGAGGCCGCGGCGGTGCCGCCTGCGAAATCACGCCGCCGCCTGCCAGCGCTTCTTCGACGGCGCGCAGGCGCGGGAACGTGGCCGCCTTCAGCAGCGCGATCTCGACGGCGAGACGCTGGTGCTCGGCGCGATTGACAGTTTCGTCGTCGCGCAGCAGCAGGTTGGCGATGCGCAGCAGCTCCGAGTACGAAAACTTCTCCGCCGTCGTCCGAATGACCGGCAGATCCTCGGGGGCAACATTCAGCATCGACTCATTCGCGCGGCCGGCAACGAGCAGAAGGTTGCGCATGAAGCTGAGCAGATCGCGATACAGCATCTTGAAATCGCGTCCGCTCTCCGACGCCTCATCGAGCGCTTCCAATATCCCGCCGTGATCGCCCTCGGCGATCAACGCCGCGATGCGCGCGAAGAAGGTGGTGTCGGAAAGGCCGAGGACTGTGGCGACGTCGGCGGCGGTGATGGAGCGTCCGCCGAAGGCGATGACCTGATCGAGCAGCGACAGCGAGTCGCGAACGCTTCCTTCGCCGCGCCGCGCGATGATCTCGATGGCCCGATCGTCCGCCTCGATTCCTTCGGCATCGACGATCTTGCGGATGCGCGCGATGAGATCGTCGAGCGTGATCTTGCGCAGCAGTTCTTTCTGCACGCGCGAGATGATCGTCTGCGGAACTTTGTTGATCTCCGTCGTCGCGAACATGAAGATCACGTGCGGCGGCGGCTCCTCGAGGATTTTCAGCAGCGCGTTCCAAGCGCCGGTGGAGAGCATGTGCGCTTCGTCGATGATGAAGATGCGGTTGCGGTCGCGCGCCGGCTGGAACTGCGTGGTGTCGCGAAGCTCACGGATGTTGTCGACGCCGGTATAGGTCGCGGCATCGATCTCGCGGACGTCCATATCGATGCCTTCGGTGATCTCGCGGCAGATCGTGCACTCGTTGCACGGCTCGGCGGTCGGACCTTTGACGCAATTCAGCGCCTTGGCCAGGATGCGCGCGGCGGTGGTCTTGCCGACGCCGCGCACGCCGGCGAAGAGATAGGCGTGATGGATGCGCTCCCCTTCGATCGCGTTCTGCAGCGTGCGAACGACGGTCTCCTGCCCGATGACGTCGCTGAAGGATTGCGGCCGGTATTTGCGCGCGAGCGCCTGGTAGGACATGTGGGGTGGAGTCTAGGTTGCGGCGCGGCGGAAAACCAGCCTCGCGCGTCCGACCGCCCGCTGAGAAGAGCCCAGGCCGTACTGCGTCACACAGGGGAACACCTTATCGCTGCTTCCTTCCGGACCTGACGAGGTTCGGTGCGCCTGCTGCACAGGACCCGGGCTCATCCCAACGGGCCGTAAAACGGGGCGGCATTGTAATCCGCACGGGGCCTGAACCGGGAGGATGGTGGAGAACTTCCAGGTTGATTTTTCCCGTGATCCCGAGCCTCACCAGCACAGACAAGAGTGTTTGTGCCACATGGCTGCGCCATTGATTTACAACCCTTAACCGGCGGCGTCGGTGTGGCACAGACACTCTTGTCTGTGCTTTGGAAAGATGCAGCGCCTGATGTTGCTAACCCCGTCACGCGGGCGGCAGCGCAGCGGCCGGCGCATTCGCGGCGGCGAGCAGCCGCCGCAAATCGATGATCGCTTCCTGCACTTCGCGATGTTCTTGCGCGAATGCGGCGATGTCGCCGCCGCAGTGCACGCAGGTCGTTGTGCCGGCGTGGACGTATTGCATGCAGCCGTAGCAGAGGTCGAGCACGGGCGGGAGGCGATCGGTGTCGCGCAACTCCGGTTCCTTCATCTCCCAATGCGGCGGGACGGCGATCGTGCGCTCGCCTTCGCCGCCGTCGAGCGGCTCGGTGATCAGATCGAATCGTCCCTGATCGAATGGCGTGCCGGGCGCTTCCTGTGTTTTCGCGACGCGCTCGCGCAGTCCCTGTTTCGCCAGTTCGGCGGCGCGGTAATGACAATACGGATTGTTGCCCGGACGGCCGAAAAGCACCGTCGATGTCCACGTGCAGCCGCCGCGGCAGACATCGGCGTAATAGCAATCGCGGCAGCGGCCCCACAGCTCATTGATCTGCCGGTCGCGCGAGAAACGGATCTCGCGGCTGTAGGTCCAGATGTCCTCGATGGTCATGTCGCGGACGTTGCCGCCGCTGAACTGCGCGGTCGGAAGCGACGGGCAACCTTTGATCGCGCCGTCGGCTTCGATGCCGAGGACGGCGTGGCCCGCGGCGCAGCCGGTCCAGTGCGTCTCTTCATTGCCGAGGCGCCACTTGTGCTCGTAGGGACCGAAGTAGCCGATGTTGTTGCCGGCCTGCATCATCACGCCGAGTGAATGCGCCTCGTCGTACAGCTCGCCGAGAAGCGGCATCAGTTCGAGGAGCTGATACGGCTGCATCAGCAGGTGATCGTTATCGACCGCGTTGCCCATGGCGACGGTGAGCTGGATCTGCCAACCCTTCGCGCCGCGGCTGGCGATCTCGTGCAGGATGCCGCGCAGTTGCGGCATGGTCCGGCTGCCGATCTGCGTGTTGCAGCCGCTGGGGATGTCGTACTTGCGCAGAAGCTCCAGCGCCTGCATGGCCGAGCGGAACGAGCCTTTGACGCCGCGGATCTCGTCGTGCAGGTCTTCGAGTCCGTCCACCGAAACGCCGCAAGTCCGCAGCCCCGCCGCCTTCGCCGCCTTGATCCGCTCCTCGGACAGTGCGCGGCCGCCCGTCTGCATCGACGCCAGGATGCCGTGGCTGCTGATGCGGGCGATGATGTCGGTCCAGTCGCGGCGGAGATAGGCCTCGCCGCCGATGATCGAGATCTCGCGCGTGCCGAGGCGCGCCAGTTGATCGACGACGTCGAAACACTCTTCCGTCGACAACTCGGACGGGCGCACCTTACCCGCGCGCGATCCGCAGTGGGCGCACTTCAGGTTGCAGGCGAGGGTGATCTCCCACACCACGTGAACCGGGTGTGCGTGCAGGAGATCCTCGACCAGCAACTCGCGTTCGGGACGGTCGGGAGCGGACACTTACGACGTCTTGCCGCCGCCGAGGTGCGATTCGAGTTTCTTGATGGCGCCGTCGAGATCGCTGTTCTTGATGGATTTCGCCTGCTCGAGCAGACTCTGCAACTCCTCACGGCTCGCGCCCTGTTCGATGCAGTGATTGATCCAGACGCCGTACAGCGGCTGCGGCCCGGAGAAGTGCTTGCGCGCCTCCTGCAGGACCTGCTTCATCTGGTTCGTGTCGTTGCTCTTCAGAGCTTCGTCGATCCATACGCCGTAAAGAACGTGAGCTTTGCCTCCACCGCTGTAGCTACCGGATTCTGCCATTGCCTTTCCTCCTTCTTTGCTGAAGGAGGAAAGCTAGGTTCGTAATGGCGGTAAGTCAAGACTTCCAGCCGTCGAATTTAATAGCCGACCGGCCGCGTCTTCGTCGGCGTGAAGCTGTTCGTCACGCCGAAGTTTTTCGACAAGTACGCGACCGCGGCGGGTTTGTCGGCGTCTTTCATCACCGCGCCCCAGCGGATCATCTTGTCGACGGTTGCGTTCCACTGTTTTTCGGTGAGGCGCTGCTGGACGAGGATGTCGGGCGAGTGGCAGGGTAGGCAGCTTGCTTCGACGAGTTGCCGTCCGGTTCCGGCGGGCAGCGAATGGAACTTTGTGCCGAGGATGGGGAGCGATGGGTCGTAAGGCTTCCTCGCGGCAACGGTGAGCAGGACGACAAATACGATCATCAGCATCCGCTTCATGCCGTCACCTCGACGTCGACGAAGTGCCAGGAGTTGTGGAGGTAGCCGCTCTGATTCCACGCCGCATCGCGCGGCTGAACGGTTCCGCGGCTATCTGTCGCACGCGCGCAAATGCGCGTGATGCCGGCGCGCGAGGGCGTCCAGCGATGCGACCAGAGGCGCCACGCGTATGGATCGTGGCGTGAGTCGAGCGATGTTTCACTCCACGTCGCGCCGTCGTCATCGCTGAGCTCTACCTTCGCGATGTCGGGCGCGCCGGAGAATGCGAAGCCGCGGATCTCGTACCCGTGGCCGGCTTTCGCTTTCGTCGGCGTGGTCGTGATGTTCGATTTCACGAACAGCTCCGTCACCGGCGACATCTCCTCCGGCTTGAACGCAACGCCCGGCGCGCCGACCGTCAGCGGGTAGCGGTACGCCGTCTCCATGTAGAAGCCCTTCTGCGATTCGGCCTGCGGCGAGAGGCGGACCAGCCACTTCATCCAATGATCGCCGGCCCATCCGGGGACGATGAGACGCAACGGCGCGCCGTGAACGACCGGCAGCGGCTCGCCGTTCATCGAAAAGGCGAGGATGCCGTCCGCGAGCACTTTCTCCATCTCGATACTGCGATGGAACGGCGGCACCTTGCCGGGCGGATCGTCGCTGCCGAAAACGTGCAGATGTTTCGCCGTCGCCTTCACGCCCGCTCGTTCGAGCACGTCGCGCACGCGGACTCCGCTCCAGTGCGCGTTGCCAACGGCACCGTAGCGCCATTGCACGCCGGGAACGGTAGGCGCGTAGAGTCCGCGCCCGTTGCCGGCGCACTGCAGGACGCATGTTGCTTCGGCGCGCGGAAGTTTTTTGAGGTCGGATAGCGTAAGCTGTGCGGGACGTTCGACCTCGCCGTCGATCGTCAGACTCCACTTCTTCGGGTCGGGCGTGCGCGGGATCCAGTGGCTGCGGACGAAGAAAAGTTCGTTCGGCGTCACGTAATCGGTCAGCAGCGCGAGCGGCGTTTCCGCATTCACCGCATACCCATTCATCTGCAGCATCGATTCACGGACATGAGGGGTGGCCGCCTTCTGCGCTGCGAGCAGCGGAGCGGCGGCAAGCAGTAGAAAACGTCTGCGATCGATGCCGTCGAAGGTCATGACGCGAAAGTCTATCTCACCGTGAATAAACGACTTGAAGCAGATGACCGGAGAAGTGGTCCGGGATTTGCCCTTTGGCGGACTCAGATGAGGACGAAACGCCGCACCGCCGACTATAGCTGGACGCCGCCGCGCGACTTCTTCGACATCTGCGCCTGCCAGCGCCACGCGCGCCGCGAGCGCGCGCTGTGGCGTCGCGCCGTGCGCGGTGCGCGCAAACGCGCCGTGGCGTTGTTCGTCACCGTGCCGCTCGCGTTCTGCGCCATCGGCATGGAAGCGATGGACGTTTCGCTGCCGCAACTGGCGACACGAGCCATCGAGATGGGCAGCAGCGGATCGCGCGACTTCGAAGTCTTCACCGCGCGCAAAGTGCGCGACGCGTTCATCGCTCCCGATCGCGCCGTGAACGCGCTCACCTTCGACACCGCCAAAGAGAAGTTTTTCAAAGAAGAAGTTCCGTACGGCTCGATCATCTATCGCGAAGCGGTCAGGAATCATCTGGCGCCCGAGCTGATCGCCGCCGTCGTCGAATCGGAATCCGATTTCCGTCCGCGCCTCGTCTCCGCGAAAGCGGCGCAGGGACTGATGCAGATCGTGCCGGAGACCGCGCGGCTCATGGGCTGCGACGATCCGTTCGATCCGCACGCGAACATCGCCGCCGGCACGCGCTATCTGCACTACCTCGTGGAACGTTTCGGCGACGAGAAGATCGCGCTGGCGGCTTACAACGCCGGCGAAGGTACGGTCGAGCGCCTCGGCGGCGGCATTCCGCAATATCCGGAGACGCTCGATTACGTGCACCGCGTGGCCACGCGCACGAAGCTCTACCAGCAACGCGTGCAGAACCGCTACGTGGCTTCGATGCGGATTCAGTCGGCGATCATCGCGCGCTGACCGGCGCGGGCGCGTCGACCGCCACGGGAAGCGTGAAGAAAAACTTCGTGCCGTCTCCCGGCGTGCTCTCCACCCAGATCCGGCCGCCGTGCGATTCCACGATCCCTTTCGCGATCGGCAGGCCGAGGCCGGCGCCGAGGCGCGCGGTGCGTTTGGCCTGCCAGTAGGGATTGAAGATGTCGCCTAGGTTTTCCTGCGGGATGCCGGGGCCGTTGTCGGACACCGCGATCAGGACCTTGCCATCCTGCGATTCCGCGCGGCACGCGATCATGCCGCCGGGAGGCGTGAACTTCATGGCGTTGCCGATGAGATTCGACAGCACCTGCAGCACGCGATGGCGATCGGCGTACACCGGCGGAATGTCTTTTGGCGCCTGGCACTGCAGCGTGATCGAAGCCGTCGCCGCCTGTGACTTGAACAGCTCGTAAGTTTCTTCGAACAGCGACTGCACGTCGAGCGGCGCGGGATCGATCGGCAACTGCTTGCCGCCTTCGAGGCGTGTGACGTCGAGCAGGTCTTCGATCAAACGCTTCATCCGTTGCGCGGAGATGTCGATGATCTCGAGCTGCTCGCGATCGTCGGGCGCGATCTTGTCGGACGTCTGCAGCAGCGACACGGCGAGCATCACCGCGTTCAGCGGATTGCGGAGGTCGTGCGACACGATGGCCAGCACTTCTTCGCGGGCCTGCACGGCCTGCTGCGACTCGCGATACAGCCGCGCGTTGTCGATCGCCAGCGATCCATGACGCGACAGTTCGCTGACGAGTGCCGCGTCATCCTGTTTGAAAAGCGTTCCGACTGCGGCCGCGGTCAGGATTACGCCGAGCGTCTGTCCGCGGCTCACCAGCGGTACGGCCATCAGCGAACGCTGCTCGTCCGGCGCGACGCCGGCGTACTGCAGCAGCGACGACGCGTAGCCGATGATGCGCGACTCGCGTTCCCGGATGACCAACGTCAGCGCCTCCGGGACGTCGCGGATGACATCGCCGACGTGTGCTTCCAGCTCCTGCTGACGCGCTGCGTCGCGATGCGCAACCGCGGCGCGGCGCAGCGCGCCGTCACCTTCCGCGAGATCGATCACGCAGATGTCGGCGATGTTCGGCACGATCAGCCGCGCCAGCGTGGCGATGGCGTGCTCGTAGTTGAGCGACGACGCCAGCTCCTGTCCCGCCGTCGCCAGGAAGGCGGCGCGCCGTTCCTCGCTCTCGGCCGCGGCACGCGCGCGCTGCGCTTCGGCAGCTTCGCGCTCCGCTTCCTGCCGGCGTCCCATCGCCTCGCTCGCGAGGAGCCGCATCTGTCGCCCGAGCCCTGCCACGAGTAACGCTGAGGTCAGCGCCAGAAGGGTGAGGATGATCGTCAGCGACTGGCCCAGGTTTTCCGAGGCGCGAATCTGTTCGAGGCGGTCATCAATCGCCTCCTGAATCGAGACCTCCAGTTCCGCCGATGCTTTCAGCGCCTCCTCGTGCGACGGATGTTTTTCGAAGAGCCGCGCTAACGCCACCTCGGCTGGTACCTGCCGCGACAGGAACTCGTTGGAGTTGATGTCCGCATGCCACTCGTTCGACTCCTTGATCAAAGCCTGAAGCTTTGCTCCAACGTCGGGCCCAAGCCTCGGCGAAAGCAAACGCAGTTTCTCGACGTCGGCGCGCTGTTCCGTCAGAACGCGCTGATATTCGCGCCGGTACTGCGGCTGTCCCGTCGCCTGCCACGCGATGATCTGGCCAAGCTCCGTCGACAGATCGGACTGGATTTCGTTCGCGGCGCTGCGCGACGGCTCGGCCACCTCGGTGATCTCGCGCCGCATCGCCGAGGTGTGCCTGCCGAAGTAGATCGGCAGCAGCACCAGCGCCAGCAGCGACACGATGATGAAGACAACCGGCACGATCGTCGTCCACGTGCTGTCGGGACCGACGCGCCAGATGCTTCGCCGTTCTGTTTGCCGTTCTGCCACTAACGCTCCGCGTCAACCTCCGGCTGTAGATCGTGACGCCGCTCGATCTCTTCTTTCGTCGGCATTTCCGCCACCTGCGCCGGCCGCTCGTCGACCGAATCTGCTGTCGACGGCTTGCGCGTTGCGTGAAGCGGATCGTCGTTCCCCTGCCGGATCAGAGTTTCTTTTGTTTCTTCTCCCACGAGATCCTCCTTGGACGCAAGTGCCGGTGCAGCAATATGCTTGCCTTCGGTTACCGGTACGAATGCACCCCAGCGATCGCAGAATCTTCCAGCGCCTCCGGCTGCCGCGGCCAATCCTCGGCACGCTCGACGGCCAGAACACGCTCATTCTCGACATCGGCGTCATTGGCGCTTTCGTCGAACACTACGGGACTACGACGCCGAAGACGCGCGCGCGGTTGCAGTTTCAGTGGATGGGTGAGCCGATCGAGATCATCTGCGACGTGGCGCGGACGGAAGTCGTGCGGCGTTCGGGCGCGAGCGCGCTCTCGCACACCGGCTTGCGTTTCGTCGAAGCGATCGGCGATTCCGAGGAGCGGCTGCACGATCTGATCGCATCGTTTGTCGGAAAAATGCTGGCCGCGCAGAAAGCCAATGCCGAAGGACTCGCACACGAGGACCTCGAGTTGAGGTTGATCGACATGGGCGGCGCGCGGCGCGTGCGCGTGCACGGCTTGGTGCGCTATCGCCTGCGTCCGGACGGGACGTGGATTCGAAGTATGACCGACGACACTGACCAGCCGCCCGACGGCTTCACCGTGGCCGCGTACGAATACGAGAGCGATCTCGAAGCGCTCTGCCTCGCGTACGAAGTGGCCGACGAGGAAGGCCGCGCCATGATCCGGCTGGTGTCGGAGCTGAGCGTCAACACGGTCGATCCGAAGTGAATGTCGATCCCGAGTTCGGCCGGATCCTGCTGCGGGTCGTGCTCGTCGGCGGAACAATCATGGCCATCGGCGCAACGGGACTTTTCTTCGCCTGGCGCGCCTTCGCGCCGACGGCGAAAAAAGGGAGCGACTTCCGCGCCGTCGTCATCGTGATCGCCGTGCTGGCGGTGGTGATGGTCGGCTGTTTCGTGCTCCTGATTTTTTCGTATTCGAAGCGCTGAGATCGAGCGTAGTGCGGGCGTCCTCGCCTGCATCCGGCGTGGCGTCTCGCCCGACGGTGGGTCGTGAGTCAACACCAATCCTGCCGTTGAATCCAGAAACCCCCGACGGGCGAGGACGCCCGTCGGTTGCAGGCGGGACGCCTGCACTACGCCTTCGGTTTGCGGCTGAGCTCTTTCACGATCGCGTCCGTGTGCTGGCCGAGCGATGGCGGCGGCGCTCCGATGTCGAGTCTCTCGCCGTCGATACGAACCGGATTGCGGACGGCGTCGTATGCGCCGATCTCGGGATGATCAACGCTCGCGACGAGCGCGCCTGCGGCGGGAGTGCGAAGCGCTTCGCGTACGCCGCGCACGAGCGAGGCCGGAATCGACGCACGGCGGCATCGGGCCACCCATTGCGCCGCGGTCCGTTCGCGAAACGCATCTTCGAGCAGCGGCACCAACACGTGGCGATGCTTCACGCGCTGCGTGTTCGTCGCGAATCGTTCGTCGCGGGCCAGTTCCGGACGCCGCAACACGCGCTCGCAGAGCTGCGCGAAATGGCGGTCGGTGCCTACGCCAATCGCAAACATCCGGTCGCTGGCGTGAAAGGCCTGATACGGCACGATCGACGGATGCGCGTTGCCGTAGCGCGCCGCCTCCTTGCCCGTGACGAGCACGTTCTGGGCGACGTTGGCCAGCGATGCGACCGTGGCCGAAAAAAGCGAGACCTCGATCGACGCCCCTTCGCCCGCGCGAAGCGCCGCGCAGATTGCGCCGAATGCGTAGTGCGCCGTCAGCACGTCCGCCAGCGCCACGCCGATCTTCATCGGCTCGCCGCCGGCATCGCCTGTGATCGACATCAGCCCCGATCCCGCCTGCGCCAGCAGGTCGTAGCCGGGCGTATTCGCATCGTCCGTATCGCTGTCGAATCCGGCGATCGTGCAATGAACGACGCGCGGGTTGATTTCGCGTGGTGCAAAGTGCAGCGACTCTTTTTGCGTTGGAAGAAAATTGTCGACAACGACATCCGCCCGCTCGATCAGACGCCGCGCGACCTCGGCACCTTCCTCCGACTTCAAGTCGATAGCGATCGATTCCTTGTTGCGGTTGATCGACAGAAAGTACGCGCTGACGCCGCTGACGAACGGCGGTCCCCATCGCCGCGTCTCGTCGCCGCGCTCAGGCTCTTCGACTTTGATGACGCGCGCTCCCCAATCGCCGAGGAGCTGCGTGCAGAGCGGGCCCGCCAGGACGCGCGAGAAATCGGCGACGAGAATGCCGTCCAGCGGCAGCGCGCGTTTGCGGCCCATGCGGCCTACTTCGCCGCCTTCTCCACCTCGGCGGCGTAGCCTTCGATCACTTTCGCGACGCTCTCGATCTGCGCGTTCGCGTCACTCCACTGCTTCTGCTCGATCGCCTCGCGCACGCCCGGAATCGTCTTCACGCCGTAGCCGGTGTAGAACCCCGGCGCATAAATCTGATGGCGGAACCACGGCCGGCGCGGCAATCCGTTCGGGAGCAGCAGCGACTGCTCGATGTGCATGAGCGCGCGGTCGAACGCAGGTTGCCGGTCGGCAGGCGCCGAGGCCGCCGCGTGATCGAACGCGTGCGCGCTGCGCTTCAGCCGCGCGACCGCATTCTGCAGCGGCGCGAAATTCAGATACGGAACGGCTTCTTCCGCTTTCGGCGAAACGAACGGTTTGGTCGGATCGGCCGCAAGCTCGAACGCGCGCTCGCGCACGAGCCGATTGCGGTCTTCGATGTCGCGCCGCTCGTTGTCGGCCAGCTTCGTCAACTCGTCGAGATAGCGTCCGACTGTATCGGCGAACGTCGTCAGCTCGAATGGCAGCACGTCCGCGTTCGCAAGCCGGAGAACTAAACGTCCGGTGGTCTTGGCCTGTGCGATGCCGTAATCGAAGTTCGGATCGCCGAAGCGTGTGTAGTGATCGAACGAATCGTACACGGAGTGATACGACCCGCCGCCGCCTTCGCCGCCGTAGCCGATGTTCATCGCGGCGACGCCGGTGTGCTGCAGGAACGGCGTGTAATCCGATCCCGATCCGAGCGCATCCAGCCGGATCAACTCGTGCTCGCGCTCTTCCTTCCGCTCCTCGGCATTCCTGGCCTGCGTCGCTTCGCGCGCGCGCATCCGCGTCAGCACGGAAACGTTCCGCTCCGGATCGGGAACGTCGCGGGCCACCTGCGTCATCAGTTTTTCCAGCGTGTGCGAGCCGCCGGCGTCGAGAAAGCCGCGCGAATTCGTATCGGAGTTGATGTAGACCACGCCCTTCGCGCGCAGCTCGTCGGCGTGCGTCTCCGCCCATTCCGTCGAGCCGATCAGCCCTTCCTCTTCGCCGTCCCACGCCGCGAACTGGATGGTCCGCTTCGGCCGCCAGCCGCTCTTCGCCAGCTCGGCGATCGCCTTCGCCTCCTCCAGCTCCGCCACGAGGCCGCTGAGCGGATCGTTCGCACCGTTCACCCACGCGTCGTGATGATTGCCGCGCATCACCCACTCGTCGGGATATTGCGAACCGGCCATGCGCGCGATGACGTCGTACGCCGGCACCATGTTCCAGTTGAACTCCAACGCCAGGTGAACGCGCGAAGGTCCGGGCCCGAGGTGATAGGTGATGGGCAGCGCGCCGCGCCAGTCGGGCGGCGCAACCGGACCGCCGAGCGCGCGCAGCAGCGGCAGCGCGTCGCCGTACGAAATCGGCAGCACCGGGATTTTCGTGATGACGTCGGCGTCCTTGCGATCGAGCCGCTTCGCGTCCGCGGTCGCTCCGATGCCGGGCGTGAGCGGATCGCCGGGATGCACCGGCATGTCCATTACCGACCCGCGTTGCGCGCCGTTCTCGTTGCGGTACGCGCCCTTCGGATAGACGTCGCCCTGGCCGTACCCATCATCTTTGGGATCCGAATAGATGATGCAGCCGATCGCGCCATGCTCCGCCGCCACCTTCGGCTTGATGCCGCGCCACGATCCGCCGTAGCGCGTGATGACGATCTTTCCCTTCACGTCGACGCCGTTGCGCGCGAGGATGTCGTAGTCCGCCGGGATGCCGTAGTTGGCATAGACCAGATCGCCGGTCACATCTCCATCAATTGAATAGGCGTTGTACGTCGGCAATTGTTCGCTCTGCTGCCCCGAGGTCGCATCGCCCGGCACCGGCGGCTCGACGAGCTTCGCCACAAACCGCTCCGGCGCGAGCAACTCGACCACGCGCCGCTTCGGAGTCGGAAACAGCACCCGGAACTCCTCGATGTTCGTGTCGTATCCCCACGACTTGAATAGCGAGGCGATGAACTCGGCGTTCTCCTTGTCATACGCCGACCCGAGGTGATGCGGCCGCGCCGACAATCGCTTCAACCACTCGCGCAACTCGTCCTTCTTCAGCGACGAATCAAACTGCGCTTCGATCGCCCGCTCCTTCGCCGCGGACGCTGAACTGAACCCCAGCATCGGCAGCTCGGACGGCGTCTGAGCAAAGAGGGTGGCGGCAAGAAACACGGCAAGTGCGAAAACGATGCGGCGCATGGGCGGGGATTGTAACGAAGAGAACCCGGTTGCACGCGGAGACGCGGAGATCGCGGAGGTAGTCCCGCTTTTCTCCGCGCCCTCCGCGGCTCCGCGTGAAAAAGGGATTAGCGGCCGCCGAAGCTGACGACGTTGCCGTCGGGATCTTCGATGTAGAAGTCCTTTGTGCCCCAGGCGGTCGGTGCGAGTGGCTTTAGGATCGTGACTCCGTTCGCGACGCACTGTTCATAGAAGGCTTCGATGCCGTCGACGCCGGCTGCGGCATCGAGATGTTCCTCGTCGCGGCGATGTTGTCGCTCCGCCTCGTTCCTCGGTGCTTCTTTCAGGTGAAGTTCCAGTCCGTCAACGTGACCGATCGCATAAAAACCATCCCACGGCTCGCCGAATGTGAAGCCCAACTTCCGGTAGTACGCGATCGAGCGATCGAGGTCGTTGACGAGAAATTGCGGAGCGAAAGATGTGAGTCGCGGCGTCATCGAAACTTCCTTTCGAAGCGCGCGCTCGCTACCCCGGGATTTCCGGCTCGACGAGATGTGCCAGTTGTGCGAGCGACTCCTGCCAGCCGAGGTAACACATCTCGACCGGGATGGCTTCGGGGATGCCTTCCTGCACGATGCCGATGTCCGTTCCGACGGAGACCTTCTTCAGGACGATCGTCGTCTGCATCTCGCCCGGCATGTTGGGATCGTCGAAGCTGTCGGTATAGCGAATCTTTTCCGACGGCACGAGCTCGCGATATTCGCCGCCGAAGGAGTGTCCCTGGTCCGTCGTGAAGTTCGTGAACCCCATCCGGAAGGTGCCGCCGACGCGGGCGTCCAGATGGTCAACCTTGCAGGTGAAGCCATACGGCGGAAGCCACTTCGCCACCGCATCTGCGTTTAAAAACGCTCGATAGATGCGCTCGGGATTTGTGCGGAGAACGCGGTGAAGCCGGACGGTGCCTGTAGCCATGGTCAGTCGCCTTTCGGAGCGGATAGTAGTTCACACCAGCCGTGCCGGAGGCAGCAACGATTTGTTGATCGCGATCGCCGCGATTGCTCCGTCGGCGGCGGACGTAATCGCCAGTTGCGAGCCCGGCACGAGGTCGCCGATTGCGTAGATGCCTTCGACGGACGTCTGCTTGTGGTCGTCCACGATGATGTTCGGTCGCTCGTCGTCGACTTCGCAGCCGAGGTCCTCGGCCAGGACGCAGGAGCGTTCGACGCCGATGGTGAAGAAGAGGGCGTCGACGGGAACGCGCTCGCCAGTGGAGAGGATGGCGGCGCGGACCATCGCGTCGTTGCCGTCGAGCGAGATCACCTTCTCGTCCTTCACGCCGATGCCGAGGGCCAGGAGCTTGCTGTGGTGCTCATCGGTCCATTCGCGCGGGTGGCCGTCGGTGAATACCGTCAGTTGATCGGTCCATTGCAGGAGCTTGAGCGCGAGGCCGACCGCTTTTTTGCCCCAACCGATTACGCCGACTTGTTTCTCGCGGACTTCGTAGCCGTCGCAGTCGGCGCAGTGGAAAACGCTGCCGCCGTAGAACGACTCGATGTCGGGGATGTCGGGAAGTTTGTCGCGAACGCCGTAGGCGAGGACGACTCTGCGCGCGCGCATGACGCCCGCGCTGGTCGTCACTTCGAAAATGTCGCCCACGCGTTCGACGCTGCTCGCGCTGCAATGACAGATCTCGGCGCCGGCCGCTTCGGCCTCGCTGCGTCCGCGCGCGAGCAGCTCGCCGGGCGCGATGTTGTGCTGCCCGAGGAATCCGTGGATCGCGCGCGAGGCATAGTTGCGCGGCTTGCCGCTGTCGATGACCAGCACCGGACGGCGATAGCGCGCGAGAAAAATCGCGCAGGTCAGGCCGGCCGGACCGCCGCCGATGATGATGCAGTCGTAAGTTGAATCGCTCGGCATTCGAAGCGGACTCCAGTGCACAAGCGCGGCCATGGTGCGGTAGGCTCCCCGCGTGGCGCTCGTCTTCGTCGCCGGCAATGCTGCCGATGTCTTTGCTCCCGATCTGGCGGCGGCGATCGATGCCGAGCTGCTTTCACGCTTTCCGTCGCTGCAAGTTGTCAATGGCGAGGCGTATCGATCCGATCCGGTCGATGCGGCGGGATGGGCGCAACTCCAAGCGCGCGCGATGCGTTTGATTTCCGCTCCGCACCTCGTCGGGTTGGATGCGTATCAATCGGTCTATCTTCCGCTGCGATTCGAACGCGTCGAGCACATCGCGATCGCTTCCGTCGCTGATCCGCTCGAAGTTGGAAGTCTCGACATGCTGCTCGACGAGCTGCGCCTCTTCGCATCGCGCGCGTCGCTGCCGACGGATGACGTCGAGCTGATGCAACTCGCGGCGAAGTACCTCGAGGACGATGATCTCTTCGCCTCGGACCTGGACATCCAGACCTACGTTCAGTTGCTGCTGACCGCGAAGCAGGCGTCGGCGCATGGGGTAGGTCTCTGGCTCAATCCTGCGGCGTAGCGCTACGGTAGACTCCCGATTCGGAATGGATCGTCTCAAACGGATCGCCCCGTTCCTCAAGCCGCTTCTGATCCTGGCGCTGTTCGCGACCGCGTTGCGGGTGCTGCACGACACGCTGGCGCAGTACCGGTATCGCGACGTCATCCGCTACCTCGACGCACTGCCGATTGATCAGATCCTCCTCGCGGCCGCGCTCACGCTCCTCGGCTACCTGGTGATGACCGGCTACGACACGCTGGCCTTCCGCTACATCCGCCACCCGCTGCCGTACTTCAAGATCGCGCTGGCGTCGTTCATCGGTTACGCGTTCAACAACAACGCCGGCTTCTCCGGATTGGTCGGCGGCTCGCTGCGCTACCGGCTGTACAACGCGTGGCGGCTGACCGCGGTCGAGATCGCGAAAGTCATCGCCTTCTGCACGATCAGCTTCTGGCTCGGGTTCGTGCTCCTCGGCGGAATCTTTTTTCTGACGACGCCGCCGGACATCCCGCCATCGATTCACATTCCGTTCGCGTCGATCCGGCTGCTGGGCATCGTCATGCTGCTGCCGGTCATCGGCTACATGCTCTGGATCGCCATCCGCCGCGAACCGGTGCGCATCAAGCAGTGGGAGTTCGAGCTGCCGTCGGCCCGACTCTTCGTGGCGCAGGTGGCGACGTCGTGCCTCGACTGGATCATCGCCGCGTCGGTGCTCTACATCCTGCTGCCCGACTCGCTGCCGCTGATGTTCAGCCGCTTCCTCGGCATCTTTCTCCTGGCGCAGATCGTCGGTGTCGCGTCGAACGTGCCGGGCGGCATCGGCATCTTCGAAGCGATCATCCTCGTCTTCCTCGCGCCGTATTTTTCGGCGTCCGCCATCCTCGGCGCGCTGGTCGCGTTTCGCGTCATCTACTACCTGCTACCGCTGCTCGTTGCGATCCTGCTGCTGGCCACGCACGAGATCGTTGAGAAGCGCGAAGGCGTCGTCAAAGCGTGGCGGATTTTCGGGCGATGGGCGCCGGGCATCGCACCGCAGTTACTCGCTTTCACGATTTTCATCGGCGGAGCGGTGCTGCTCTTTTCCGGCGCCACGCCGACGCTGCCCGGCCGCACCGTATTTCTGCGCCGCGTCGTGCCGCTGCCGCTCGTCGAGCTGTCGCATTTCTTCGGATCGATCGCTGGCGCGGCGCTGCTTGTCCTCGCGCGCGGACTGCAGCGGCGTCTCGATGCCGCGTATCACCTCACCGTCGTCGTCCTCGGCGCGGGCATCCTCTTCCAGATTTTCAAGGGCGGCGATTTCGAGGAAGCGATCATCCTCGCGGTGATGCTCTTCGCGCTCGTGGCGTCGCGGCGGCACTTCTACCGCAAGGCGTCGCTGCTGAACGAAGGATTCGGGCCAGGATGGATCACTGCAATCGTGCTCGTCCTGATCTCATCGGCCTGGCTGGGATTTTTCAGCTACAAGCACATCGAGTATTCGAGCGATCTCTGGTGGCGCTTCTCGTTCCGCGCCGACGCGCCGCGCTTCCTGCGCGCCTCGGTCGGCGTCGTCGGCATGCTGCTGCTCTTCTCGATTCAGCGACTGCTTCGGCCGGCCGCCGAGGAGCCGGACCCGCCGACGATTGAGGAGGTCGAGAGCGCGGCCGCGATCATCGCCGACGAAAAAAACAGCCAGGCCAACCTCGCGCTCCTCGGCGACAAACCGCTGCTCTTCAGTCCGACCGGACGCGCCTTTCTCATGTACGGCGTGGAAGGACGGAGCTGGATCGCGATGGGCGATCCGATCGGCGCCGACGACGAGAAGCAGGAACTGATCTGGCGTTTTCGCGAGCTGTGCGACCTGCACGCCGGCTGGCCGGTTTTCTACGAGGTGCAGCGCCAGAATCTTCACTTCTATCTCGACCTCGGCCTGACGCTGCTGAAAATCGGCGAAGAGGCGCGCGTGAAGCTCGACGACTTCTCGCTCGACGGCGGCGACCGGAAGTGGATGCGCAAGATGTTGCGCAGGGTAGAGGCAGAATCCTGCACATTCGAGATCATCGACGCCGCGCCGATCATCGACGAGTTGCGCGTCATCTCCGACTCCTGGCTCGCCGAAAAGAAGACGCGCGAGAAAGGCTTCTCCCTCGGATTTTTCGCCGAGCGCTACGTGAGCCGCTGCTCCGTGGCGATCGTGAAAAAGGACGATCGCATCGTGGCGTTCGCGAATCTGTGGGAAGGCGGGGGCGAAGAGCTGTCGGTCGATCTGATGCGCCATCTGCCCGACGCGCCGTCCGGCGTGATGGACTACATGTTCGTCAATCTGATTCTCTGGGGTCAGGAACGCGGCTACTCCTGGTTCAACCTCGGCATGGCGCCGCTGTCGGGACTCGAGAATCGTTCGCTCGGAACGCTTTGGAATCGCGTCGGAGCGCTGGCTTATCGGTTCGGCGAAAACTTCTACAACTTCCAGGGCCTGCGCCAGTACAAGGAAAAATTCGATCCGGAGTGGGAGCCGATGTACCTGGCCAGCCCCGGCGGCCTGGTGCTGCCGCGCATCCTGACGAACCTCGCGGCGCTGATCTCCGGCGGCCTGCGCGGCGTGATCTCGAAGTAGATAGACTCCGGCGGCGATGACCTGGTACCAGGAATGGTTCGGCGAGGAGTACCTCGAGCTCTACGCGCATCGCGATGACGAAGAGGCGCGGCGCCAGGTCGCATTTTTTCGCGAGCACGCCGGCAAAGTCGAAGGCGTCGTCCTCGATCTCGCCTGCGGGACCGGACGTCATCTCACGGAGTTGAATGCCGAGGGATACGACGCCGTCGGATGCGACCTGTCGTTCACGCTGCTGCGCACCGGCATCGACGAATACGGCCCATTGCCGGTCGCGCGCGCGGACATGCGCGCGCTTCCGTTCGGCAGCAGCAGCTTCGGCGGATTGGTCAACTTCTTTACCAGTTTCGGCTACTTCGCCACCGAGGAAGAAAACCTGCGCGTCGTGCGTGAGATGGCCCGCGTGCTGCGGCCGGGCGGCGTTTTTCTTTTCGACTATCTCAACGTCGATCGCGAGCTGGACAAGCTGGTGGAACGCGAGACGTGCGATACGCCGAGCGGCGCGGTCGAGATCGAGCGCTGGTTCGATCCACGTGACCGTTCTTTCAACAAACGGATCACGATCGGTCAAAAGCGTTACCTGGAGCGCGTTCGCGGGTACGATCTCGACGAGATCTCGACGATGTTCACCTCCTCGGGCCTTTCCATCCGCGAAGCGTTCGGCGATTTCGACGGCGCACCGTTCAGCGCCGCGTCGCCGCGCCTGATCCTCGTCGGGAGCCGCGCGCGATGAGCAGCACCGCCACGGAGGCGGCCTGTCTCGAAATCCCGCTGACCGCCTATCCCGGCTTCAATCGCTTCACGCTCGACTGGATGGCGGGAAATCCGAACGCGACGCGATTTCTGGAGCGTACGACCGCGGCGCGCGCTTCGACGCCGCGTGATGCAGCGCTCGCGAATGCGCTGATCGAATCCAACCGCCGCTGGGGTCGCAACGTCGACGACGAAATCGCGCGCTGGTCGCGCGGCGAAACGTTCACCGTCATCGCCGGACAGCAGGTCGGATTCGCGGGCGGCCCGATTTACACGCTGGCCAAGCTCGCCGGGATGTTGAAGCTGAAGCGCGACAACGAAGCGCGCGGTATTCCGACCACCGTCTTTTTCTGGCTGGCCACCGAGGATCACGACTTCGCCGAAGTGGCAACGCTGTCGCTGCCGAAGCGCGATCCGAAGCAGCAGCTCGATCTGACGACGTTTCGCGCGCGTCATCCCAACTCGAAGATGGCGGTCGGCGCGCTGCCGGTTCCCGAGGAGTTGACGGTTGCGCTGATCGAGTATCTCGACATCTCGCGTCCGGCGTGGCTGCGCGAAGGAATCACGTTTCGCGATTCGTTTGCGGAGTTGATCACCGAGGCAGTGGATGGGAAGTTCATCCTCGTCGATGCGCTCCTTCCCGAGCTTCGCCGCGCCGGCGCGCCGCTGTTCGACGGCATCTTCACGAATTGGGATCGGATTCAGCGCGCTCTCGACGATCGCGCCGCGGAGTTGACGACGGCCGGCTATGCGCCGCAGGTCGTTCCGCGTCCTGGCGAAGCGCATACGCTGTTCTTCGAGCTTGACGAAAACGGTCGTCGCGAGTTGATCGAATCGTCGCGTGCGCTGGCGCCGGAACGGACATCGACGTCCGCGTTGACGCGTCCGCTGCTGCAGGATTTCGTACTGCGTCCCGACATCTTCGTCGGTGGACCCTCCGAGGTCGCGTATTACGCGCAGATTGCCCCGCTACATGAAATGTTGAACGTGCCGATGCCGCGCGTTGCGTTGCGCGCGCACGAAATGCTCGCGCCGAAGCGGCTCGCGCGCACCGTCGAGCGTTACGACATAAAAGCGGAGGAGATCTTTGCCGGCACGGACGCCGTCCTCGCAACGCGCGAGCCGGCGGGCGTGGCGGAGATCACAGCGATCGCGGAAAACGCGCGGCGCGCACTGGCCGCGGACATGACGCGCATCGGTGAAATCGGGCTTCCCGCCGAGCACGCGCTGGCACGCGCCATCAACAAATCGATCGGCCATATCGAATACCACTTCGGCAAGCTGACCGAGCGCGCCATTCGCGGGCTGGCGCGCAAAGATCGCGAGCGTTACGCCGCCATCCGCGAACTCGTGGCCACGCTCGTCCCCGACGGCGCGCCGCAGGACCGCGTCACCGGCTGGTTCGGCTACTGGCAGCAGTACGGATCGCACCTCGTCGAACGGATGATCGATGAGGCGGCGCAGGATGAGGACATTTGTAAGGTGGTGAGCCTGTGATCGAAGCGTTGGAACCGGTCGACATCATTTTCTTCGGCGCGCATCCGGACGACATCGAGCTGTCGTGCGGCGGAACGATCGCCAAGTCGGTCGCCGATGGACTGCGCGTCGGCATCATCGAGCTGACACGCGGCGAGCTGGGCACGCGCGGCACTCCGAAAATCCGCCGCCGCGAGGCGCTCAACGCGATGCGAATCCTAGGCGCGCGTTTTCGCGAGCAGCTCGACTTCGGCGACGGCAACATCCGCACCGGCCGCGACGAAGAGCTGCAGATCATCGAGATCGTCCGCGCCTGCAAGCCGAAAGTCGTCTTCACCATGTGGCCTGACGATCGCCATCCCGATCACATCCGCACCGGCCGCATCGTCACCGAGGCCTCGTGGTACGCCGGTCTGCGCGCGCTGGAGACCGGGCTGCCGCCGCATCGTCCGCAGGTGACGATTTACTACCCGCAGAATTACCTCGTCACGCCGAGCTTCGTGGTCGACGTGACGAAGACATGGAAGACGAAGCAGCGCGCCATCGCCGCGTTCAAGTCGCAGTTCCACGATCCGAAATCCAAAGAGCCGCCGACGTTCATCGCCGACAAGAAGTTCCTGGAGATGATCGAGGCGCGCGGCCGTCACTTCGGCGCGCTGATCGGCGTCGAATACGGCGAGGCATTCATGACCAAGCAGCCGCCGAAAGTCGACGACGTGATCGCCGCATACGCCGGGAGAGAGCCGTGAAAATCGGCATCACCTGCTATCCGACGTTCGGCGGGTCCGGCGTCGTGGCCACGGAGCTCGGTGTCGCGCTCGCGCGCGGCGGCGATGACGTTCACTTCATCAGCTACGCGATGCCGTCGCGCCTGAACGTGCTGCACGAGCGCGTGCGCTTTCACGAGGTCACCGTAACGCCGTATCCGCTGTTCGATCCGTATCCGCCGTACACGCTGGCGCTGGCGACGAAGATGGCCGAGGTGGCGGAGTACGAGAAGCTCGACATCCTGCACGTGCACTACGCGATTCCGCACGCCATCAGCGCGCACCTCGCGCGCGAGATCGTGGCGGCGCGCAACAATCTGCCGTTCATCACCACGCTGCACGGAACGGACATCACACTCGTCGGCCGCGATCCGAGCTACCTCCCGATCACGCGCTTCGGCATCGAGGTATCGAACGGCGTGACTGCCGTCTCGCAATGGCTGCGCGACGAGACCGCGAAGAATTTCGGCACGAAGAAAGAGATCGAAGTGATCCCGAACTTCGTCGATCCGGCGCGCTTCCGCAAACACGCGGGCGCGCTGTCCGGCCTCTTCGCGTCGTCCGGCGAAAAGCTGCTCTGCCACGTTTCGAACTTCCGCCCGGTGAAACGGATCATGGACGTCCTAGCCGTCTTCGAACGCGTCTCGCGCACGATTCCGAGCCGCCTCGTGATGATCGGCGACGGACCCGATCGCTCCATGGCCGAAGCGTTCTGCCGCGACCACCACCTTCGCGAACAGGTCTTCTTCCTCGGCAACGTCCCCAACCTCGAAGAGGTGGTCGGCGCGGCGGACGTTTTTCTCCTCCCGTCCGAAGCCGAGTCCTTCGGCATGGCCGCCCTCGAAGCGATGGCCTCCGAAGTCCCGGTCATCGGCAGCCGCGCCGGCGGACTTCCGGAAGTCGTGGTCGAAGGCGAAACCGGCTACCTCCTTCCCGTCGGCGACGTCGAGTCGATGGCCGCCCGCGCCATCGAAATCCTCTCCACTCCCGACCTCCAACGCCGCCTCGGCCGCAACGGCCGCGACCTCGCCGAAGGCAAGTTCAACGTGAACGCCGTCGTGCCGAGGTATCGTGAGTTTTACGAGAGGGTGATTGGGTGATGGACTACGAGGTCATCGTTGAAGAGGGCGAAACGTCCTTCGGCGCATACGTGCCTGACTTACCAGGCTGTGTGGCTGTAGGTGAATCGCGAGATGAAGCGATGCAACTCATTCGCGAAGCGATCGAAATGCATGTGGAAAGCCTTCGCGAAAACGGCGAGTTTGTGCCGGCTTCGGGAACGCTCAGCCGCGCCGCGGCGTTAGAATAACAACGATCATGTCTGGCAAATCTATCATCACCACTCCGTATCCCACCCCCGAGTGGATCGCGACGTATTACAAGATTCCGCCGAAGCGCGTTGCCGAACTGCGTCAGATGATCGATGAAATTCGTGCGGCCGAGGCGGCGAAGACGAATCGCAAAAAGAACGGTACAGCTAAGACAACGCGAAAGTCTCCGGCTCGACGCAAGGCTACTAGCTCGAAACGGTGAGTAACCGAGAGCCGTCCGTCGCCTTCATCAATGTTCCCTACTCGAACCGATACGAGCGCGTCTATCTCGCCCTGATCGCTGGCGTTTCCGCGTATGGCTTGGTTCCATCGGCGGCGGTGCGCGACCCTTCGAGCAGGTTTCAGCTCGAGCGCATTTACGAACTGATTGCATCAGCGCAGTACTCATTTCACGACCTTTCTTTTGTATCACTCGATCGGAAATCCCCTCAGACGCCACGTCTCAACATGGCATTCGAACTGGGATTGGCAGTCGCAGTCAGCCGGAGTACCGGGGCGAACCATCAGTGGTACGTGTTCGACACAGTCCCGTATCGTCTCGATAAAGCCTTGAGCGATCTCGGCGGAATACGGCCGCGGATTCATGACCGATCCCCAGAGAGCGTCCTGCGAGCGCTCATGAACGTTCTCGGACGCTTAACAGGCGGCCCCACACTCGCAGATTTGCTGAACGTCTATCGCGAGGTGGAGAAAAGTGCGCGAGGTATTAAACGCGACTACTCGCTCGATCTCTTTGATACGAAACCCTTCGCGGATCTGATTTTCGCCGCGGGTGAGGCGGCGCTACGATACGTGCCCGCACTCGGCGGCTAACACCTACGGCTCCGGCCGAATGCCGCCACTCGGAACGCCGTTTCCGTAAATCTCCGCGTAGCGCTTGTAGCTGTTCATCACTTTGCGGACGTATTGTTTCGTTTCGTCGAAGTTGATCGCGGAGAGGAAGTAGTCGTCGCCCGCCGCCGGAGCGAGGCGGGACCACAACGCGGTTTGTTTGGGGCCGGCGTTGTAGGAGGCGGCGACGTTGTAGTGGTCGTTCGCGAATTGCTTCGAGAGCGTGCTGATGTACTTCGCGCCGAGGCGGATGATCACGCGGGGGTCGTAGAGGTCCTCGGGGTCGACGTCGAGGAGGCCGACGTCGCGGCCGATCTGGCGGGCGGTAGTGATGATGAACTGCAGGAGGCCGCGGGCGGCGGCCTCGGATTTCGCGCGCGGGTTGAAACGCGACTCCTCGCGCATGATGGCCAGCACCAGCGTCGGGTCGGCGCCGAAACTCTTCGCGTCGTCGCTGATGTAGTCGTAGAAATAGCGCGGGTAGAGGAGCTGGCGGACGGCGAGCGGCAGCAGTTCCGGGACGTAATCGCGCGGGACGGAATTCATCAGGATCTCGATGGCGAAGATCGATTCCTTCGATGCGTTGCCGCGATTGAGGGCAAGCGATTGCGTCAGCGCGGATTTCAGCGGACGCAGCGGATAGCGATGCGGGATGTTGTCGGCGGCCTCGTCGTAAAGGCCCATGGCCATCAGAAGCGCGGCGCGATCGGGACTCGTGAGCGGAAACGTCGGGAACGCTTCGGGTTGAAGATTGAGGATGTTCGCGTATTCAGGGAGATGCTGGTAAATGCCGGCGAGGCGCTTCAACTCTTCGACGTGATTGGCCGAGGAGAGCAGGATGCGATCGGTGGCGACCTGCTTGGCGACGACCCAGTTTCCTGCGGCGACGAGCTTCGCAATCTCGGCATCGCGCGACGCCAATTCGCGCTGCAGTTTCGGCTGCATCGACGGCGCGTCGAGGCGCTGGCGCGCGAAGTAGGCAAAGTGCGTCGGCTGCGTTGCCCGCAGGACGTTGAGGTACGCGGCGAAGGCAGCGGGTGGATTCGACGATTCGAGCGCGCGAGCGCGCCAGTAGTCGATCTCGTACGGTTCGAACTTGTCGAGCAGATTGCGAGGAATTCCATTCAGCGTCACGACCGTCGCGCCGTTGTTGCCGGCTCCCAGCATGCCGAGGGAGTAGGCGAGCGAGGCTTCGACCAGCGTGTGATCGTGAGGCCAGTTCTTTCGCACGAACGCCATGTCCGCTGCTGCTTCGGCGAAGCGGCGTTGCTTCAGGCGCGTGCGGATGCGCTGCGTGACCGCGGGTCCGGTGGCATCGAAGCGGCCGGGCAGTGCGATGACCATCGTCATCAGTTGCTCGGCGGTTTGATCGTTGCCCAGAAGTTGCGCGGCGCGCGACGCGTGCCAGAGGAAGGTGGATTTCCACTTCGGAACGGCAGTCGACGACGCGCCGCGCATGTACGTTTGTTGCGCCTGCACGAATTGTTCGTTGCCGAAGTAAGAGCGGCCGATGGCGAAGCTGAGTTCCTCGCGGCGCTGCGGCATCGCGCGCAACGCGGCGGAGAGCAGCGCCACAGCGCGATCGAAGTGACGATGGTTCTGCATCGACTCGCCCATCAGCAGCAGTTGCGGTCCGTTCATGCGCGCCACAAGCGCTGGTTGATCGAGCGCGCGGCTGGCGCGGTCGGATGGGTCATCCAGCGTGCCCCCTTGCAGCAACGGGATGCCGCGCGCCAGTGCGCCGTTCGCATCGCCGGCGCGAAGCGTCGACTCGACGATGCGCGCGGTCAGATCCCGATGTCGCGACGCGCTCGCCGTCGGCCCGAGCTTCGTGGCGAAGTCGATGAGCGGCTTTGGACCGCCGCGTGACAAATGTTCGCTCTCGTCGTCAATGGCTTGATCGCGATAGAGCGACGACGGCGCGGCGAAAATCAGCGTTTGCCGATTGCGGCTGGCGTCCGCGTGATTGCCGCGCGCGTCGTCGATCTCCGCCTGGTGATAGAGCGCGAGGTCGCGAAATGGATTGCCGGCCGCGAGAAACGGCGCCAGTTTCGCCGCGGCATCGGCCGGCTCGTTGTTCTCGATCCGCGCGCGCGCATGCAGGTACGCCAGGGACCATTGCGCGTATTCATTCGGATTTTTCTTCTCGATCTGCTCGAGAAGATCGTCGAGCTCGGACCATCGTCCGCTCGCTTCCAGCTCGCGAAATTGTTCGCTCCATTCGTTCGGCGGACGTAGCTCCGCGGACGGCGGTTTCGGACGCGTCTCCGCCGGCGCCGCGCGGAAAACGCGATGCCGCTGTGCGCGCTGGCGCACGGCGATGATGGCGACGACGGCCGCGAGGAGAATGACGGCGGCAACGCCGATGAGTGGAACGGCTACGCGTTTCTTCACGAATCTTCGGAGGCGAGCGTCCCGGAAAAAATGGCCTGCGGCGCGCGCCTGAGAATCTCGTTTCTAGCAATCGGGTAGCCAAGGATCGCGTCGACCAGCATGCGGCGGCCGTCGCGCGAGAAAAGAATCAGCACCTTGCGCTTGATCTCGCGCACCTCGATCACGTCCTCCCACCGCATCCAGCGGCCGCGCCTGCCGAACTGTTTGAGCACCCAGTTCTCATACATCACGCCGTCGTCGCTGAGGTAGATGTGGTCGCCGTACTGCACCACGGCCGCGGCCAGCGTGCCGAGAAAGAGAAACACGAGCGCCGTCATCGGCAGTGCCTCGATCTCTTTTTCGCCTTTCGACAAATAGTCGAACACGAGCGCGGCCGAGGCGAACGACGCCGCGCAGGAGATCAGGCGCGCGACCGGCGTGCGATCGAATTTGAGGATCTCGGCCATCGGCGGAAAGTAAAACATAACTCCGCTACAATCCCCGCCCCATGCGCTGGAGCCAATACTTCATCAACACGTTGCGGGAAGTTCCCGCGGACGCCGACGTCATCAGCCAGAAACTGATGATGCGCGCCGGCATGATCCGCAAAGTCGCCGCCGGCATCTACACCTACCTGCCGCTCGGCCTGCGCTCCATGCAGAAACTCGAAGCGATCGTGCGCGAGGAGATGGGGCGTGCCGGCGCGATCGAATTGACGATGCCGACCATCCAGCCGTCCGAGCTGTGGATCGAATCGAAGCGCTGGCAGGTGTACGGCAAGGAGCTGCTGCGCATCAAAGACCGCCACGGCCGCGAGTTCTGCTATGCGCCGACGGCGGAGGAAGTCATCACCGACACGGTGCGCGACGCCATCAATTCGTATCGCTCGTTGCCGGTGAATCTGTATCAGATCCAGACCAAGTTCCGCGACGAAGTCCGTCCGCGTTTCGGGCTCATGCGCGGGCGCGAGTTCGTGATGAAGGACGCGTATTCGTTTCACGCCAATCGCGAATCGCTCGACGAGGTCTACGAAAAGATGCGCGTCGCGTACGGCGCGATCTTCAACCGCTGCGCGCTCGATCATGTCGCGGTCGACGCTGACACCGGCAACATCGGCGGCTCCGCATCGCACGAATTCATGGTGCTCGCGCAGTCGGGCGAGGACGCGGTCGTGTCGTGCCCGAGCTGCAGCTACGGCGCGAACGTGGAGAAGGCGACGTCGAAGTTTTTCCTCGACGAACCCGATCCTGCGCCGATGACGGAGCTCGCGCCGATTCACACTCCGGGCACGCAGTCGATCGACGACGTCGGCAAGTTCCTCGGCAAGCCGACTTCGCAGCTCGTGAAGACGCTCGTTTTCGATACGAACAAGGGCTGCGTGATGGTGCTCGTCCGCGGCGACCGCGAAGGCAACGAGATCAAGATCAAGAATTTTCTCGGCGCGGAGTTCCTGGAGATGATGCCGGACGCGCGTTTCGAGTCGTCCACCGGCGGTCCGGTCGGCTACTGCGGTCCGGTCGGCACGAAGGCGCCGCGTGTGCTCGCGGACGTGTCGCTGAAAGGCATGCAGAACTGGGTGGTCGGCGCGAACAAGACTGACACCCATTACACCGGCGCGAATCCGGGCCGCGATTTCAAAGAGCCGGAGTACGGCGATTTCACGACGGTGTTCGCGGGCGATCCATGTCCGCGCTGCTCGACTCCCTTGGAAATTCATCGCGGCATCGAAGTCGGCCACGTATTCAAGCTCGGCACGAAGTACTCGGCGGCGATGAACTGCACGTTCCTCGACGAGAAGGGCGCGCGCGAGCCGATGATCATGGGCTGCTACGGCCTCGGCATCGGACGCACGGTCGCCGCCGCGGTCGAGCAGAGCCACGACGACGACGGCATCATCTGGCCGATGCCGATCGCGCCGTTCGAAGTTGTCGTTACGCAGATCGGCAAGGAAGACGCCGTGCGCGCCGCGGCCGAGGACATCTATCGCCAACTGCGCGATGCCGGCATCGACGCGATCCTCGACGATCGCGATGAACGTCCCGGCGTGAAATTCAAGGACGCGGATCTGATCGGATTCCCGCTGCGCATCGGCATCGGCGCCAAGAGCCTCGCCAACGGACAGATCGAGTGGAGCTTCCGCAAGGATCGCGCGAAGCAATTGGGGGCCGCGGAGGAAGTCGTGGCGCGCGTGATCTCCGAAGTGCGTTCAGCTCGAATTTGATTTGAACCACAAAGACACAAAGGACACAGAGAGCCGAGGCCAGTAGTCTAATCAAATCAAGGATTAGGCGCCTTGCGCAGAGTCGAAATCCATCGTCGAGTCGTGACGTTGTGTCCGGCATGACAGGCAGGTGCGGGCTATGCCGTGGAGTGCGAGAACTTAGAGATAGTCATCTTCTGCCAGCCTCCGTGTACAAGTTGTCGCGAAGCGAGAATCGGAAGAACCCACATCCTGTCGTCACTACTCGCAATGGAGTTCTGATATCGGCACGTCAAGTGAGCGATCACTTCTTATGCGTTGAATGTGAGGACCGATTCTCAAAGAACGGTGAACGTTACGTGGTTGGACAGTGCTCTCGGCCCCGCAGTTTCAAGCTGAGACAATTGCTAGAAGAGTCTGAAGCAGCGGCGGTCCGCGAGCGTTTTAGCGTGTATTCGCCCTCCGTCTTAGGCGCGCACGTCTCCGAATACTTGTATTTTGCGGCGAGCGTCTTCTGGCGCGCCGCGGCGCGAACTTGGCGCTTCGACAATCAGACGACTGGCATCACGCTCGGATCGCAACATCAAGAGGCGTTTCGTCGATATCTGTTGGGCGAGGCGCAGTTCCCGGAGCACGCGCGTCTTTTCATGCACGTGTGGAGTGATAAAGACGCCGACTTTACAACCGTCTTTCCTTGCTCGAATCGCACTGATGGCAAATGGAGACACAAGTTCTGTATTCCGGGTATTCTCTTCATCTTGTTTGTCGGTAAAGAATCCGCTAGCGAGGCCGATTACGGAGCGCTAAACAGTTCCGATAATCCGCTCGTCTGGTTGTGCCCATGGGAGGACGATAGTCTTTTTCGGGGCTTTGCGCGCCTTGTCACGTCTGCGCCGGTCAAGTCTCCCGAGCTATCGTGAGCGCGCCTAACTCTCGTGGCTGGCGCGGCTTCAGACCGTCGCGCTGGCGTGCATACTCTCGTTGTCCGGTTCGGATCGAACGATCTGCCAGTAATATGCCGTCTGTATGGATATGGATATGGTGCTCAAAGCTTCACGCGAGCGGGCGTGGTTGCGACTGCAGCAGGCAATCGAGGAGCTTGAACATACGATTGATGCTTTTGAACGCACACGATATCCAGGCAGAAGTCGCATTGACTCTACCGTGATTAGTCTTCGCAGAGATAATCTCGCTAATGCACTGAAGCAGCTCGGCGACATTCGACGTAGGGTGTACGCTCGGCATATCGAGGCGCTGAGGGAGGATATCGCGGACGTGATGTACCTCGGGCGTCGGGCCGCGCTCAACATCGCATATTTCAACGAAACCTTCGCTCAATCATTCGCTATTCTGGAAGTCGCTGAAGCCGAGCTGCTGTACGAGGTGCCGCATGGCATCGTGGTGCCGCAACTCATCATTTCAGTATCGGATGCCTTGCTCGCCGCTCTGGCTAAGTCGCCGCGCTTGCTATTTCAAGTGTCTCCGCGGCAATTTGAGGAAATTGTAGCCGACCTCTTTCGTAAAGAGGGATTCGATGTTGAACTTACCCAAGCCACTCACGACGGCGGTACAGATATTATCGCTGTGACGCAGCGCATGAACATATGGCAGAAGGTCATTGTTGAGTGTAAGCGCTACGCACCAGAGAACCGCGTCGGTATTGGGGTGGTGCAACGTGCGCTTGGAGTGAAAGATCTCACGCATGCAAATAAGGCTGTGGTGGTCACGACATCATCCTTTTCGCGAGAGGCGCAAGCCGTTGCCCGAGAGCGGTTTTGGGAACTTGACTTGAAGGCGTATGCAGATGTCGTGGCGTGGTTGCGAGCCGCTGCGCCCTACTGATGCAAGAGACCCGGGGTTCTTGCAAGAGACCCGTGATTTCCGAGGTTCATGCGGCACGAATTTGATTTGAACCACAAAGGACACAAAGAAAACCTCTTTGTGCCCTTTGTGTTTTTGTGGTGAAAACGACTCTAGAAGGCGTAGCCGAGCGTGATGAAGTACGCGTACGGCCGCTCGTAAATCGGCTTCCCTTGTTCATCGAAGCGCAGGATCTGGCGGTGGAGTTTGTAGCCGAGGTCGAAGCGCACGGGGCCGACCGGGGAGAGGTAGCGCAGGCCGGTGCCGACGCCGTATTTGAGGTCGCCGAAGCGGATGCCGGTGTCGGCGAAGGTGTTGCCGGCGTCGACGAAGAGTTGCGCGCCGATCGGACCGGCGATCGGGAAGCGATACTCGGCGTTGAGGATGAAGAGCGAACGTCCGCCGAGCGGCGCGGTGGCGTGATTGCCGTTCGAATCGAGGATGTCGATCAGCGTCGGGCGGCAGCCTTCATCGATCGACTGCTGCGTCGGACAGGCAGTGCCGAGGAGGTCAAGCGCGTAGGCGCGGTGCGACGTATCGCCGCCGGAGGTGAAGCGCTCGGACAGCGGCACGCCGCTCGTCGGAATGAGCTGGCCGGTCGCGGGATCGATCGTCGTGCCGATGCCGAGGTCCTGGATCAGGCCGACGCGTCCTGATACCGCGAACGTACTGCGGTCGCTGACCGGCAGGTACCACGAGGTCTGCGTGAACTCCTTGAGGAAGCGCGCGTTCGCCGCGATGAGGGGGAACGCGTACTCGACCGAGGCCGTCGTGAAGAAGCCGCGGTGCGGGTTGATCGCATCATCGCGTTTGTCCCAGAAGAACGTCGGCGTGAGGCTGGAGATGGCCACGTTCGTCGCGTTGCGATCGAGTCCCGGCAGCAACACGTTCTGGGCGAGCGTGCAAAGGTCGCCGGGGTCGCGCTCATTCACCTTGCATCTTGCGACGCGGTACTCGTAGCGCAGCGACCAGCGCGTTTGAAAGCGCGCGACACGCGTCGCTTCGATGAAACCGCCGCGCTGCACGATGTGCGTGTGCGGCCGGAAATCGTCGTTCTGGAACGCGGTGATCTGGATCGGCAGATCGAACCGTCCGATGAACGGCTCGCGATACGTGAGGAACGCGTCCTTCCGATTCGGCCGCGCGTAGATCAGCTCCAGGCCGAGGTAGCGGCCGGTGCCGAAGAGATTTCGGTGCGCGATCGATGCGGAGGCGAGAGGCGAGATGCGGTTGACGCCGATGTTGGACGCGAGCGGCGCTGTGCCGCCGAGGGCGCCGCCGACGGTGAGGTCCTTCCCCTCGGCGATCGAAATGGTGATGTCGCGCGTCCCCACGCCGGTTTCCGCCTGCGCCGGCTGGACGTCGACGCGCTGGAAAATGCCGAGGCGGTACAAACGCTGTTGCGCTTCGAGGATCGATGTGTAGCTGAACGGCTGTCCTTTTTCGAGCGCAGCCGTGCGCGCGACGACGTTGGTGGCCGTGTACGTGTTGCCACGCACGATGACGTTGCCGACCGCGATCTTCGGTCCCTCGGCGATCGTGTAGATGACGCGCGCCGAGGTCTTGTCTGTGCTCACTTCCTCGCGCACGTGAACCTGGACCTCGGCATTGCCGCGATCGGAGTAGTACGTCTGCAGCGCGATGACGTCGTCGCGCTCGAGCGTCGGATTCAGCGCGTCGCCGACTTTCAGCGACGGCTTCGGCAGGTCCTTCGTCGCGACCTGCTCGTTTCCTTCGATCGCAACCGACGCCACCATCGTCTCCGGGCCCTCGGTGACGGGGAAATCGATGGTCATCGCGCCGGTAGCGGCGTTTGTGTTGACGACCGGCGTGGCGACGGTAGCGGTCAGGAAGCCGTGCAGGCGGTAGTACGACTCGAGCGTGGTGCGATCCGCGCTGATCTGTTCGCGCGTGACGCCTTGCGGACGGCGAAGGATCGTGGCGAGCAGTCCCTTGACGCCGCCGCGCGGCGACGTGGCCACGACGCCCTGCAGGACTTTGTCGGAGACTTTGTCGTTGCCGGTGAACGTGACTGCCTCGAGATGGAACTGCTGGCCGGGATTGACGCGGAACGTCGACGTCCAGACGTTGCCTTGCAACGACCCCTCGGTATCGACGGTGGCGTTGTAGAAGCCGCGCTCCTGCAGGTTCGTGACGATGGCGGCGGCGGCACGGTCGATGGCGTCTTCGCTGTATGGCTGGTTGCGGCGGAACGGAAGGATGCCGCGCAGCGAATGCCGCGAGGCGCCGGTCACTTCGACTTTCACCAGCGGTCCGGTGTTGACGGTGTAGCGCAGCGCGACCGTGTGCGTGGCGGCGTCGTACGTGTTGCTGACGTAGCGGACGGTGGCCTTGCGATACTCCTGATGCAGAAGCCACTGCCGGATGCGCGTTTCGTCGAGCCGCGCTTCGTCGATGTCGAACGTCTTGCCGGGCCCGTGCTTCATCTGCGCGATGATTTGCTGCGGCGTGAACGGCGCGGTATTGCCGTCGATCGTTACGGTGCTGACCGTTGCGTGCGGTCCACGCGTGACGTGGAAGATGATCGCGGCGCGGCTCTGCGGGCGGACGAATGACGTTTCGGGATCGACGGTGGCGTCGAGATATCCGGAATGACGAAGCATGTCCTGCACGGCCACGGCGCCGTGGTCGACGGCGTTGAGCGAAAGGATGTCGCCGACGTGGAAGGTGAAGGAGCGCATGGCGCGATCGCGATCGGGACCGCTCAGCCCTTCGAAGTCAATCGACGAGATGCGGAAGTTCGTGTAGAGCGCGAAGACGACCGCGACTCCGTTGCCGGACGGAGTTGAATCGACGCGGATGTCGCGGAAGTTGCCGGTCGCGAAGAGGCTCTTCACCGACGCCTGCACGTTGCGAAGCGACAACGGCTCGCCGACTTTGACCGCGATGAGCTGATGGAACGACGACGTATCGACGCCGGAGTCGGCGTTGAAACCGACGCCCGTGACGATCGCGCCGGTCGGCGGCGCCACCGTCGTCGTGGCGATGGTGATCGGCGGCGGCACGGGAACGGCGGCATTCGATTGATTGAACGTCACCAGCTCCATCGGATTGCGGCCGCGCGTGCCCCAGGCCCAGTGTCCGTCGTAACGGCGGCGGAAGCGCGCCTCGACGTCGTACTCGTTCGAAAGCTGATCGCGCGTGAATTGCAGCACCCAATCGGGCGTGACCTGCCACTCCAGCGTCACGCGGCTATGGGAGTCGTGCGTGTTGTAGATGACCAGGATGCGCAGCGTGTTGGAGAGCCGTTTTTCGAACGACACTTTCGTGCCGGGATCGCCGCTCTTATCGAGATCGCCCGTGTCCGTGGAGATGGCGAAGGAGTCGACGAACGACAACGCGCCGCCGGAATTGAGCAGGCGGCTCAGCGACTGGAAGAGCAGCGAACGGCCGGCAGCGGTGGTGTTGAACGGCGTGCTCGTGTTCGCGTTCCGCGTCAGCGCGCCGAAGCCGAGGAGCGAGAAAAGCGTGATGTCGCTGGCCGGCGGATCGCTCGTGATCGACGGCGTCAATCGGTCGAGCGTGCCGGTCAGCGAAACGGTGACGTCGATCGGACCAGACTCGACTTCGGAAATCCCCCCGCTCACGCGCGCTTCGAGGGCGATATCGAAGAACGGATCGATGCGGAACGGATTCTGGAAATTGATCGAGCCGCGCACGATGCGGTAGTCGACGTCCTGGAAACGGATCTTGCCGCCTTCGTTGAGCGTCACCAGGCCGAGGATGACCGGATTGGCGAGCGTGCCGCTGACCTCGAGATCGGCGCTGCCGGCGAAATCGGCGATGTTGTTGCGAACCGCGAGCGTGTTTTCGCTGGTGAGGTGCAGACGCAGCGCGACGTGATCCTGCCACGACGCGCTGACGGCCGGCGTGACGCTGCGGCGCGCCAGGACGGCGTTGAGCAGCGCCGAACCGATGTCGATGTCTTTGAAGTAGAGCGCGCGATTGACGGTGAGGTCGCCGGTGAGAATGGAGCGATCCCAATCGCCGCTGAGCAGCAGCGAGAAGTTGCCCTCCATCGACAATCCTTCGAAATAGCGGATGTTGACTTCGGTGCCCTGCAGCGTGACGCGCACGCTCTTCGGCGTCATACCGTCCATCGCCACCGAGCCGCCGAGGACGATCTGGCCGCCGCCGAGCCGCGCGTGCACGGAGTCGATGTCGATGCGATCGCCGCGGAAGACGATCGTGCCGGTGATGTTGTCGATGATCTGCGGGAAGCCGGGCGCGCGCACCGAGGCGTTCTGGAATTCGGCAGTGCCGGCGAAACGCGGCGCGTCGAGCGTGCCGGTCAGGCCGCCGGCGATGACGATGTGCCCGTCCGCGCGAAGGTCGGCCACGAAGAGCTGCAGCAGTGCGGCTTCGAGCGTGCCCTTCAGATCGATGTTGAGCCGCTTGGCGCCGGTCAGCTCCGCGTAGCCGCCGATCGTGAACGTCGTCGCGGCGTTTTCGACGGCGAGTTGGAAGTCGTCGAAGACGATGCGGCCGTCGCGCAGGCTGACGTGCAGCGGCCGCGCGGGCGCGAACGCGTGCTCGGAAACGCGCACGTTGAATTCAGGGAACGTGGCGTCGATGCGCAGCGTCTCGATCGAGGTCAGCTTACCGCCGAGTTGCAGATTCGCGGTCAGGCTTCCGGAGGCCGGGAGCGTGGCCGTCTTCGGCGACATGGCCAGCGCTTTGGCGATGTCGGTGACTTTGATTTGCACCAGACCGGAGAGCGTTCCGTCGGTGGCCACGCTGCCGTTTCCGTCGATCGTGAGAATGCCCGCCGCGGAGCCGCGCACGATGAGCTGGCCGTTGCGGATGGCGATGTAGATCGTTGGCGGAGGCGCGTTCGGCGGAAGATTCAAACCCTTCAGCGTGGCTTCGTTCAGCGTCGCTTCGAGCACGAGCTCTGGTTGCGTGAGCGTTCCCGCGCCGGTGGAGCTGAGCTTGATGTTGCCGCCGAGAAGGCCGGCCAGCGACGAGAGGAGTTTCAACTTCGAGAGATCGATCGACGACGATTTGATCGTGTACGAAAACTTGTTCGTGCCGAAATCGACCTGCGCTTCGCCGGTGATCGTGCCGGCCGGCGCGACGACGGTGACGTTCGTGGCCTTCATCGCGCCCTGCGTGAAGGTGATGTCGGCTTTCGCGCTCGTCACCGGCTCGCCGTAAATCGAGCCGTTCGCGATCGTGATCGCGCCGGCGCCTTCGAGCTTCGACTTCGGCCCACTGATGTGAAGATGTCCGCTGACGTCGCCGCTCACCGGCACCGTGCCGAGGTCGAGGAAAGTGACGATGTCGGCAACCGGGAACGATTTCGTGGTGATATCGAGATCGAACGAGGTGTTGCCCTTGCCGGGCAGCCAGGCCACGGTTCCGTTGAGGCGCAGATCGCCCTTCGCCTGGTGCACGAGCAGATTGGCGAAAGTGACCTTCCCTTCGTCGGGCGTGCCGGTGACGACGAGTTTGCCGGTGCCGATGCCTTTGACGGCGAGCTTGAGATTCACGACTTGCATCGCCCGGCCGACGTCGTAATTGAGCGCGTCGATGGCCAGATCGAACTGCGGCGACGGTCCGCGGTCGGGGAAAGTGATGGTGCCGGTCATGGCCATCCGCGCGTTTCCATCGCGAAACGTGGTCTTGTCGAACGTGAGCTGGCTCTTCGTGCCGTCGTAGCGGAGATCGATCTCCGCATCGCCGAGGAGGACGTTGTTGTACTTCGTGCCGCTGCTGGCGATGCGCGCCACGACTTCCGGCGCTTTGATCTTTCCGCGAACGTTGCCGGTGATGTCGCCGCTGCCGCCGAGTCCGAGCAGCGTGTAGCTGTTCTTGCCGGCCGAGTGCGCGAAGTTGTAGCCGATCTTGTCGAGCTCCGCGAAGTCGTTGCTGTGGATTTTGAGCAGCAGGTCGGTCCACGCGTCTTCAATCCGGAACTTGCCGGTGAAGTCGATCGTCGACGCGTCGGTGACGAGTTGGGCTTTCTTGAAAGTCACCGTGCCGTTGTCGAGCGCGAAGTCCGCCGAGCCGCCCAGCGGAATCGGATACGTCGCATGCGAGAACGCAGTGGCGTTTTTCGCGAGAGTCGCTGTTCCCTCTCCCGCGCCGGCGAGCACGCGATCTTTCTCCCAGTGGTACGCGAGATGTCCCGTCGCGCCGCCGCGCAGGCCGGTCTCTTTGATGCCCCAATCGTTGAAGAGTTTTTCGAGCGAGACGCCGTTGTAGCGAAGATCGACGTTCATCGGATACGGCTCGGCGTACGTGGGCAGCGTGTAATGCGCGGCGATGTTTCCGCCGCCGTAGGTCGCGCGCTGCACATCGACGATGGCGCGATCGCCGGTGATGTTCATCGTGCCGTGAACATTGGTGAGGTCGTAGGCGTCGGCGCTGATCTTCGGCGACAGCCAGCCGCCGGCCAGCGTCATCGTGCCGCCTTTGCCTTTCAGCGTCCCGTCGAGATCGATGATCCCGTCGAGCACTTTGTTGACTTTGAAAATCTCGCGGATGCGATTGAGGCCGATCTGCGATGTGACGTGCAGGTCGTACGCGCCTTCGCTCAACGGCGCTACTTTTCCATTCGCGAAGAGGCGCAAATCGTTGCCACCTTCGAGCGCGACCGACTGCAGCGCGAGGTTGTCGGGCGTGAATCGAAATTGCGTGCGCAGCGCGGCGCGGATCGGCACGTAGTCCTGAATGTTCAGCGTGAACTGCGGACTGCTGAGAATTCCGGCGTACAAATCCTCGGTCGTCGTGACGTTGATCGTCGAGGTGATGTTCCCCGCCGCCGCGGTGATGGTATGCCGCCGGTCGAGCAGCTCGAACGCGCCGCGCTGCACGTAGAGGTTGCCGAGGTCGAGGTGGTAGATCTCGTAACGCGATTTCGGTCCGGAGTTCCAATGCGGAAAGTTGTGCGTGAGTTTCGCGCCGGCGGGATAAATCTCGAAGTCGAGCTGCGGCTCGACGATGTCGATGCGGCCGACGCGAATCTTGCGTCCCCAGAACGAGTCGATGCCGCCGGTGAGGATGACCTGCTTGGCGGTGGCGAAATACGGATGCACGGCGCCGGGCGAGTTGCCGATGCGCAGTCCGTTGATGATGATCCGGCTCTGTCGTCCGCGATCGATCTGGACGGAAGCGATATCGACCTTACGGCCGAGGCGCGACTCGAGCGTTTTCTGAATGCGAAGTTGCACCAGTCCGGCGAAACTCGACGAGCCGAGGTACCACCAGCCGCCGATGATGACCAGCGCGATCAGGACGAAGAAGCCGATGGTGGAGCAGCCCATCCACTTGAGGCAGCCCCACATCGGGCCGCGCCTCTGCCTCTCCCGCGCGGAGCGGTGCGGGTGCTCCTCGGCTGCCGGTTCGATCGTCATTACGTAGAGGCCGCCAACGTCCTGCTAAGTGCGGGCCAGAGGAATGATAGTCGGCGGCACGGCCGCGCAACGATTCGTTGACAGCCTGGGAACGCGGGCGTCCCGCCCGCCGTACTTGGCAAAATCCTACTCGACAGCGGGCGGGACGCCCGCGTTCCCGGCGCTACGCCGTCAACACCGTGACGTCGGGATGCCGCCACAGCGCGCTGGCGGGAAAGTCCTCGGTGATTTCGCCGCTGCGAAGGCGTTCGATCGCTGCGCGTTTCTTGTCGCCGCTGGCGAGGAGGACGATCGACTTCGATTCCAGGATGGTGCCGATACCCATCGTGATCGCGTGCGTGGGAACGTTGCCGTCGGGGAAGAGCGGCGCGTTGGCGGCGCGCGTCGAGTCGGTCAGCGCCACGACGCGCGTGCGCGAGTCGAACGGCGTGCCGGGCTCGTTGAAGCCGATGTGTCCGTTGCTGCCGAGTCCGAGGAATGTGAGATCGAGTCCGCCGGACGCGGCGATCTCGCGTTCGTAGCGCGCGCATTCGGCATCGGGATCACGCGCCATTCCGTTCGGGATGTGCGCGTTGGTTTTTTTCATATCGACGTGCTCGAAGAGATGTTCGTTCATGAACGAACAGTAGCTGCCGGGATTCGTTGACTCGATGCCGACGTACTCGTCGAGATTGAACGTGACGACGTCGTGGAAGCAGTGGTACTCGCGGCCGCATTCGGCCACGACGCGTTCGTACATTTTCACCGGCGTTCGTCCGGTCGGCAGCCCGAGGACGATGCGCGGATTGCTGCGGATCGCGGAGAGAAAAATGTTCGCGGCGCGATCGGAGAGGGCGTCGTAATCAGCGAGCGTTTCCCAATTCACAGCCGCGCGCCTCGCAAATACGTTGCCGCGATTTCGAAACGATCGGTGAGGACGACGATGTCTGCATCGAATCCGGGCGCGAGTTTTCCCTTGCGGTTTGCGACGTCGAGAATTCGCGCGGGAACTTCCGTTGCGAGCGGGAGCACGAGATCGAGCGGCAATCCGGCCAGCTCGACCATGTTCTGTACCGCGCAGCGCATCGTCAGCACGCTGCCGGCCAGCGTGCCGTCCGCGAGACGCGCTGCGCCGTCGGCCACGGTGATGTCGTGTTCGTAGAGTTTGTAGTTTCCGTCCGGCATGCCGCACGCGCGAACGGCGTCGGTGATCAGCGCGATGCGGTGTGGCATCGCCAGCGCGGCGATGCGCAGCACGGCAGGATGAACGTGGATGCCGTCGGCGATCAGCTCCACGGTCGCGTCGACCGAGGTGAATGCCGCGCCGACTGCGCCCGGCTTGCGATGACCCAGTCCCGTCATTGCGTTGAAGAGATGCGTGAAGTGTGATGCGCCCCAAGTCAGCGCGGCCACGCAGTCGGCGTAATCAGCGGACGTGTGGCCGATCGAAAAAAGGATACGGTCGCGGAAGTGCTCGATGAGCGCACGCGCACCTTCGATTTCCGGCGCCACCGTCATCATCCATCGAAGATTCGGCCCCTCAGCCAGCAACGCCGCGAGCTCGTGAATCTCAGCCGGACGGATCGACGCGACATCCTGCGCGCCGGCGCGCGCGCTGCTGATGTACGGACCTTCGAGATGAATGCCGCAAATGTCCGATCCATCGTTGATCTGCGGCGCGCGCGCAATCGTGGTCACGGCATCGTGTAGATCCTGCCGCGATGCCGACAACGTCGTCGCCGCCATCGCCGTCGTTCCCTCGCGCGCATGAAAGCGCCGTACGCGCGCAACGGCGGCGTCGGTCGCGTCCATGAAGTCCGCACCGTTTCCGCCGTGAACATGCACGTCGATGAATCCCGGCACGATGACACCGTCGAACGCGTCGCTGCCGGATGGCGGATGCGCGGCGTCGCGGATGTCGGTGATCCTCCCGTCGTCGATGCGGATCAGCGTTCCTTCGCGCAGCTCACCGCCGACGAAGGCGCGGCCGAAAATCGTGCGGTCGCTCATAAGCAGATTTTTCCAAGCACCGTGGCGCGGCCGCCGGTCACCGCGGCGACGTTGGTGTCGAGACCGGAGATGGAGTCGCTGGCAATCAGCGCCATGGCCATCGCCTCTTTCTCCTGCAGGAACTCGTAGACTTTGATCTGCGTCTCCGGCAAACGCTTGCGCAGCATCTGCAACAGCGCAGGATTTTTTGCGCCGCCGCCCGCCACGATCATCTCGTCGACGTGACGTCCGATGAATTCGCGATACGCGTGCGCGATGCTCTCGGCGGTGAACGCGGTAGCGGAGGCGATCAGATCGTCCGGTGCGACATCCGGAAAACGTTCGGCCATGCGCGCACCGAACTGGCGGCCGAATCGTTCGCGTCCCGTCGTCTTCGGCGGCTTGAGTTGAAAGTACGGATCGGACATACACCACGCCAGCACGTCGTCGCGTACGGTTCCGCGCGCGGCGCGCGCACCATCGCGATCGAACGTCTCCGCGCCGTGCGTGACGAGGTACATGAGCGAGTCGATGACCATGTTGCCCGGGCCGGTATCGAACGCGATCACTTCATCGAGCGTTGCGTTCGGCGGGATGAAGGTGACGTTGGCGATGCCGCCGATGTTCTGCATCGCGCGCGCAAGTTTGGGATGGCGGAGCTGCCCCCAATCGAAGTAGGCGACGAGCGGCGCGCCGTGGCCGCCCGCGGCGACGTCGCGCACGCGCAGATCGCCGATGGTGATGATGCCGGTGCGCTCGGCGATGACCGCGGCCTGGCCGATGGCCAGCGTCGAACGCGTCGTGATCGGTTCGTCGAGCCACGGCAAATCGGCAGTCGATGGCTCGGTCGTCGGACGCGGACGATGCCAGATGGTCTGGCCGGCAGCGGCGATGAGATCGACGTCATCGTTCTTCATGCCGGCGTCGGCGATGAGGCGATTCGCGGCCTGCGCGAACAGTTCGCCGAGGACGAAGTCGAGATGGCAGATCTCCTCGATCGTCCACGGCGCGGGATGCTCGCCGGTCTCGGGATCTGTGAGCTTGCGGTCGCGCTCGCGTTCGAAGAGCAGTTTGATGCGCGTCTGGATTTCCTGCGGGAAGCCGAAACTTCCGAAGCGCAGCTTTTCGATGCGGGCGCCGTCGCGCGCGTTGCCTTCGATGCGGACGAGGACGGCGTCGATGGCGTCGACCGAGGTGCCGGACATGAGGCCGATGACGACGCGTTTCTTTTTGCGCGCGATCTCGATGAGACGCTCGACACGATTCACGTTTCGAGCACCTCGCGCAGATTTCCGTTGTGCGCATCGAGCAGTGCGCGCGCGTCGTCGGCGGTCATCTTTTTTCGCGCGATGACCGCAGCAAGTTTCACGTTTCCGTCCGCGTCGCGAATGGCCTGCACAGCCGCAGGTCGTTGCACGCCTGCCGCCAGTTCGACCATGCGCACGGCGCGATTGCGCAGTTTTTCGTTCGTGGCCGGCATGTCGATCATGAGGTTGGAGTAGACGCGGCCGAGGCGGATCATGACGCCGGTCGAGAGCGTATTGAGGACGAGCTTCTGCGCGGTGCCGCTCTTCATCCGCGACGATCCCATGATGACCTCGGCGCCAGTCTGCGGCGCGATGACGATGTCGGCCTCGCTGGCCAGCGGCGAATTCTGATTCGACGTGACGGCGACGGTCAGCGCGCCGAGCATGTTCGCGCGTCGAATCGCGGCCACTGTGTAGGGCGTCGTCCCCGATGCCGCAATCCCGACCACGGCATCCTCCGCCGTCACCTCGGCATTCACCGCTTCGATCGCGGCGCTCTCATCGTCTTCGGCGCCTTCAACGGCGTGAAGAAACGCGCGCTCACCGCCGGCCATGAGCACGCGCACGAGCGACGGATCGATTCCGTACGTCGGCGGCAATTCGGACGCGTCGAGCATGGCGATGCGTCCGCTGGTTCCGGCGCCGGCGTAGAACAACCGGCCACCGTGCGACATGCGATCGGCGATCTGATCGATGGCGTGCGCGATGCGGTCAGCCTCCGCGGCAACCGCGCCGGCGACGAGCGCGTCCTGCTCCTGAATGATCCGCACGATCTCGCGCGCCGATCGCAGGTCGATGTCCAGACTCGCTTCGAGCCGCTCCTGGCTCATGCCCGGCGAAGATATCATCCGGGCGATGCCGACCCTCATGCAGAAGATCCGCCTCGCCTTCCGCGGCTGGCAACGCCGCCGCGAGGAAAGCGAGAAGGAGTTTCTGACGCGCAACGCGTCGTGGGGCGCTGCGCCGATCGTTGCTGCTACGCCTGCGAAAACGCGCACGTTTGCGATCGACATGGAAGGGCTGACGGTGGCGTACCTCGACGACTCGGGGCAACTCGCGCATTTTCTCGACACCTCGGATGGCGAAATCGTCGACGTGCGGATCGCCGACGCGGCGAGCTATGCGGAACCACGCTACCGCCGCATCCCCTCGCGAAATCCGACTGCAGATGCTGAGGATCGCCGCGCGTTCATCGCATCCCTCGACGCGTCGCCGTCGCGCGACGCGCTCACGCGCAGCAGCGATGCCGATTCGTTTCGCCGCGCGCTGTCCACCGACCGCACCCTCGAACGCGCCTGGTACAACTTCCGAAACGATCGCGCCATCGCCGCGATCGAAGCGTGGCTGTAACGAAAAAAGCCGCGCCTCGCGGGCGCGGCTTTCGTTCACGCGATCGGATGAGTCTTACGGATGCGGGTAGTGCGGAACGTAGTCAATTCGCGGGACCGGAACGATTTCTACTTCCACTACCTGCAGTTCGGGGTACAGCTCCTCACCGTGCCGCGGCATGATCGTCTCCGGACGTTGTTTGTCGGTTTCGCTCACGCCCTCGTTGATCCACTGTTCACCGTCGTAAATCCACATTTGGGCGTCCTTTCCACTGCTCGCTCGGAGTCTCCGAGGTTGCTGTACCTACTTCAATTGGCCTGCCAGCGCGGCGCAAAGCCAAGCATCATGATTTCAGTAGTTTCTACGGATGGTTCCGGCAGAGGGTTTATGGACGTTGTCCCCGGGCGGACTCAGTACGTCCGGTTCGCGGGTCAGCCGTTGGAGGCTTGAAGATGCGCCGCGAGTTTGCGATAGGCGTCGCCGCGATGCGAGACTTTGTCCTTCTCGTCGTCGGTCATCTCGGCGAATGTTTTCTTTGAACCGCGCGGCTGGAACCAGGCGTCCCATCCGAAGTGGCGTTCGCCGCGCGGCTCGACCAGGATCTCGCCCGCCGCCTCGCCGCAGAACATGTGGCCTTTCGTTCCGTCCCAGTAGGCGACGCAGCATTCCGCTTTCGCGGCGCGGTTGTTGAGCGCGTACGCGATCGCGGCGAGTCCTTTGCCGCCGGCAGCTTCGAGCAGCCAACGGACGTACGGTCCGGGGAAGTTGCCGAGCTCGTCGAATCCGAGGGAGACGTCTTCGACGATGAGGCGGTTGTAGCCTTTGGTGCGGGCCACTTCGAGTTTGTAGCGGGTGATCTCCTCGACCGTCGCGGCCTGAATTTCAGGCAGGACGAGCGACACGCGGAGCAGAGGGATGCCGAGGATCCGCTCGGCCTCGATACCTTTGTTGGGATTCGACGAGACGAGAATCAGTTGATCGCGATCGGGCACGCGGCGATTCTACGACTCGCTGGTGAGGGCGCGAAAACTTCGCGAGAGGCGCTGGCGCAATCGCTGCGGTGCGGAATCGCGGCTGAGGCGCTTGCAGATGAACATGCGCAGGCGGCGATGGATGCTGACGCGCTGTTCGCAGTCGGGGCAGATGCTGACGTGAGTCTTGAAGTCGTTCTGTTTGTTCTCGCCGAGCTTTCCGTCGAGGAAGAAGTAAGCAACCCGTTTCACATCGTCACAGATCATTACAGCGGTTCTCCTTGGCAATCGGGTGGTGACGACTCTGCAACGAAACGGAACTGGGGAGACGGAAGATGAATTCCGGAGGAGCAGTGGATTAGTGACTAGTGGGTTAGTGGATTAGAGGAGGACGGTTGAGGTCGTCGTGCGCGATGCACGTCTCACCTAATCTACTAATCTACTCATCGACGAATCCATTAGAAATACTTCGGGCGGCCGTGAACAACCGGCCGCCCGAAAATTTTGAATTCGAAAAAATCTGAGTTACTCGATCTCGAACTGGTCCTGCTCTTCTTCTTCCTCTTCGATCTCGAGCTCGACGTCTTCGTCGTCGGCGAAGAGGATTGCTTCCTCGTCCGCCTCCGGCTCCACGACGTCCGTCTCTTCGCCCGTTTCGGGATCCTTCTTCTTGCGGCCCTTCGTCTCGTCCTTGCGCGAGCGCATCTTGGCCGGCTCGGCGCCGCCGCGGATGTAACCGTACTTGCGCGCGTATTCGAGCAGCGTGCGCTCCAGCATCTTGCGGCCGCGGTAGAGGCGCGACATCACGGTGCCGACGGGGCAGTCGAGGATCTCGGCGATCTCTTTGTAGGAGAAGCCTTCGATATCGGCCAGGAGGACGACCATCTTGTAATCGTGCGGCAGGGAGTCGAGGGCGCGCTTGACGTCGGCGTCCATCATGTCCTGGAAGATCTCGCTCTCCGGATCCTTGATGAGGTCCGGCGCGTTCTTCTGGATGACCCGTTCGTACGACTCTTCAATCTCGGAGAAGTCGATCTTGTGCGGCGTGAGCTTCTTCTTCCGGTAGTTGTTGATGAACGTGTTCTTCATGATCTTGAAGAGCCACGCCTTGAAGTTCGTGCCTTCCTCGAACTTGTCGTAGTACTTGTAGGCCTTGAGATACGTCTCCTGCACGAGGTCTTCCGCGTCTTCGGAGTTCCTCGTCATGCGATAGGCAGTGTTGTAGAGGGAGTCGACGTAAGGCATCGCAGCCTTCTCGAAGTCCCATCCCTGCTCGTGGTCAGTCGCTACAGCCGTCTTCATCGTGTCTCCCGTACTTCTGCTTCAAAAATGCGTAAGTCGTGCCGTTATCGCTATTAGATGCGGCGGCAAATAAAATGGTTACCGGCGGCCTCTGGGTTTCCTGGACGCGCTGCCGAAGTCGTTGCGATGGTGAGCTTTACGATTCGGAGCGCCGATTGCTGAACGGTCTCTTCGATGTGAAGTCGGGCCGGCGTCCGCGTCACCATGACCGGACACGTCCGTCCTCAATGTTGTTTCGTCGAGATTTACTACGGTCTTCGGAGGGGAAGTGCCGGTGAACAACCTGTGAACTACCCGAATTCCCGAACGGTCATTATACACGTCCCGCGGCGAAGGGCAAGCCCTCTATTGATCGTAGATCGTGAGGAGGGTCTCGTACGCCCTCGTGATCTCGATGAACCTCGCCGCGGCGGCGTTCTGCACCTCGGCGGTTTCACCGAAGACCTTGTCGGGATGATGCTGCGCGGCCAGCTTGCGGTACGCGGCGATGACGATGGCCCGCGAGGCGGGAGCTTCGACGCCGAGGATGCGCAACAGTTCGGCCGGCTCGCGATCGTCGCGTGAATAGAGAGGCGTCGTAACGCCGCCGCGGTCGGCACTGCGCGGCCGCGCGTTCTTGGCGTGATCGACGTAATCGAAACCGTAGGTGTCGCGCAACTTCGCCAGGGCGTCGGTCTGAAAGCCGAGGGCGAAGCTGAGGTCGAGCAGGGCCGAGTACTGGCGGAGCGGAACGGGCGTGGTGCGGTCGGCGATCAGGCGTACGGCGGTGTCGAGAAGACCCATGCGCTGCTCCGGCGTGGCCATCTTCGCGTAGCGCTCGCTCCAACTGGTGATATCGATCGACGACGTCACCGGCGACGCCAAGCCCGCATTTTTGCGGATCGTGCGCATCGCGACATCGGCCGGCGTCCCGCCGCAGACGAGCAGGTTGAAGAGCAGCGAGGCGGCGATGTGATTGCGGTCGGGCGCGGCCTTCGCGCGCGTGGCGCCGCTCATGTCCGCCTCGCGCTGCGCGGCCGCAAACGTGATGATCACCGACGCCGCCAGCCCGATGCCGGCCGCGAGCATGATGATGATGACCGTCAGCTCCACGCCGGAATCGGTTCCGCGAGCAACAGGTCGATCGCGTTGATCTGCGCGTCGAGCGCGTCATCGCTCAGCGCCGCAACGGAGCCGTCGATGTCGATCTCTTCATCGATGCTCACCCAACTCCGGCATCCCGAGTACTCCGGTTTCATGACGACGTCGGCCGGATTCGGAAGCCGATACGCGCGCACAGCGATGACGTTGATGGCCTGATCCGGGCGGAAGCGGTAACGCGTTTCGATCGCAGCGGAATCGAGGATGGTCAGCGCCTCCAAACGCGGCAGCATCGCCGCGTCCCGGATCTGCCACGTCTTCACAACCTCGGCCCAATGCGTGATCGGCACATGCGTCGATTCCGCGCCGCCGGCATCGTGGTAATTCGTCGGAAAGAGGTAGAAGCGCTGCGCCTCGACGCCGAACGACTGATCGGCGAGGCCGCCTTTGCGAATGAGCACGATCTGCGCGCCGCTGCCGAGGGCGTCGATGACCGAGGCCCACTCCTTCAGCGCGGTGTGGTTGGCGATCTTGCTCATGTCATGGTCGGAACGTAACGGAGTTGACCGGCCCTTCCCAAATGGTCACCGCAGTCACGACGGCATCCTCGGACGAAACTGCCGCGCCGAGCTCGCGCGCGAACCACTCGGCGATGTTCTCGGCCGAGGGATTGATGCGATCGAACGGCGGGACGTCGTTGATACAGCCGTAGTCGAGCGTCTTCGCCAGCGCTTCGAGCTTGTGCCGCGCGCTGACGAAATCGACGGCGATGGCGTCGGAATCGACGCCGCCCGCGCGCGACGCGAGGTCGGCTTCAACCTTGTACGAGTGGCCGTGCAACGGCTCGGAGATGCCGCGGTACTCGCGCAGAAAATGCGCCGCTTCGAAGCGGGCGGAAACGCGGACGGTGAAGCGCGGCTTGACGGCCGCGCCGAAGACTCGCTCGATCATGTCCTCGCTCATCCCAAGCTCCCGCACTTCATCCGGTGTCGATTGCGACCGCAGCAGATCCTCGGCACGGCGATCGTCCCAACAGTCGGCGGGACTCGAACCCTGCGCGAGCTCGATCAACGTCTGCAACGTTTTGCGGCGCGCCGTGTCGTCCCTGGGCTCCACGAGCCGAAGTGTACAATGCGCCCCCCGACGATGCCCCTGCCGAAAAGCATCCTTTGTTCAGCCTGCAAGAAGACCTATCCCGAGGGGTGGAAGCGCTGCCCGTACTGCGGTTTCGATGAGATGCGGGCGCGGCAGGATGGGCCGATTCGCAAGTACATGCAGCGCAAGCTCCAGGAGTTCGAGCAGCGGACCGGGAAGGCTGGCGGCAAGAAGGACGACCGGCGCGGTGGAGCGAAGCCTCCTCGTCCGGACGCGCGTCCGCAGCAACAACAGCAGCGCGAGCGCGGACGCGATGGCCGGCCGAATCGTTCTGGACGCGGCGGCGGAGGCGGTCCGCAGCAGCAACGTCCGCCGCAACAGCAGCGTCCTCCGCAGCAGCAGTCCGCGGCTCCGCAAGCCGAGGGCGAACGGACTGGAAGACGTCGGCGTCGTCGCCGCGGTGGAAATCGCGGCGAGGAATCGGCTCCGAATCCGAACGCCGGCGCTCCGCAACAGCAGCAGCAACCGCGGCCGCCGCGCGAGCCGCGTCCTCCTCGCCCGCCGCAGGCTGCGCGTCCGAACGCCGAGGGCGGAACGCCAACGCCGCGTCCGGAAGGCGACGGACCGAAACGGCGTCGCCGTTTTCGCCGTCGCCGGGGTGGCGGCGGGGGTGGGCCGGAAAGCGCTCCGCCGGCAACGTAGCCGGCTAGGTTTCTTCGGTCACGATCAGCATCAGCACCGTGCCGCCGATCTGGAACTCCGACTTGTCCTGAAGTTCGACCGGCGCGCTGAGCTTCTCGCCGTCGACGATCGTGCCGTTTGTCGACTTCAGATCCTCGAGCGTCACGAGTTGGTCGCGGACTTCGATCGCGGCGTGTTGGCGCGACGCTTCGCCATCGTTGATGGTCAAGTCTGCGGAGCGGCCAATGGTGATGCGCGGCTTTTCGATGCGATAAACCGTTCCGGCATCGGTGCCGGCGATGATGGCCAGCGACAGTCGCCGTCCGCGCGGAAGTTGCGGAGTTTTCAGCGGGCCGGTGTCATGTTCCGGCAGCGGCGACTGCGCGGTGGTTTCCTGCGGCTCCGGCGCGTGGGCGACCGTCGTGTCGCGGCGTGTGAATGTGCTGTCGCCAACGGACGTTTCCGGTTTCGCGGCAAAGGCGGGATTCTGAATTTCGAAGACGCTGCTGCACTTCGCGCACTTGATTTTTTTCGACGGCTTCCGCTCGAAGCGCTCTTCGTCGTACTGGTACCGCGCGTGACAACTCGTGCACTCGATGATCAACGGCAGCCTCGCCAGCGAAGTGGCGCGACGATAGCAGGCGTTCGGCTCGCATACAATCCCGCGTCCCGAAGGAGAGCGTCATGAAGCGACTTCTCATCATCCTTGCAGGGGCCGTCACGGCCTGCCAGACATCAACGATGCCGACAACCAACACGACCTCCGCCCCGCCCGCAGCCGCGACGTCGTCGATGACCGTCGCTCCCGACGTCGCGCAGCGCATGCCGCAACTGCCGCGCACCGTCATCGACTATGACCGCTCGCTGCTGAACGACAACGAGCGGCAAGTGGTGGCAAAACTGATCGAGGCTTCGAAGCAGATCGACGAGATCTACTGGCGGCAGGTATCCGAGGAGAATCCGGCGTGGCGCGACGCACTGGCCAAACAGGGTGGACCGGCGTATGACTACTTCATCGCCAACAAAGGTCCGTGGGATCGGCTCAAAGACGATGAGCCGTTCGTCGGGACGATGAAGAAGCCGGCTGGCGCGGCGTTCTATCCCGCCGACATCACCAAGGAGGAGTTCGAGCGCTACGTCGCCGCGCATCCGGCGCAGAAGGACGAGCTGAAAGGGCTCTTCACCGTTGTCCGCCGCGACGGCACGAACCTGGTGACCATTCCGTACTCGGCGTTTTACAAAGACTACCTCGACGTCGCGGCAACGAAACTGCGCGAGGCCGCGACGATCACGAACGATCCGACGCTGAAGCGCTTCCTCACGCTGCGCGCCGACGCGTTCGCGACCGGCGACTATCGCGAAAGCGACATGGCCTGGATGGATCTGGCCGGCAACATCGAAGTCGTCATCGGACCGTACGAGGTCTATGAGGACAATCTCTTCAATTACAAAGCGTCGTTCGAATCGTTCGTCACCGTCGTCGACAAACCGGAGTCCGCGAAGCTCGCCGCGTACGCCCACGCACTGCCGGACATGGAACGCAATCTTCCCGAGCCCGAGCAGTACAAGAATCCCAACCGCGGCAGCGAGTCGCCGATCAAGGTCGTGCAGGAGCTCTACACCGCCGGCGATGCGCGCCGCGGCGTGCAGACCGCGGCGTTCAATCTTCCCAACGACGAAGTGGTGCGCGAGAAAAAGGGATCGAAGAAGGTCCTGCTCAAGAACGTGATGGACGCGAAGTTCCGCCAGAGCGGCAAGCCGATCGCGATGCGCGTGCTCGATCCGTCACTGACGAGCCTCGTGTCATTCGATGCGTTCTTCAATCACGTCCTTTTCCACGAGCTTTCGCACGGACTCGGCCCCGGATTCCTGACGCAGGCCGACGGCAAGCGCGTCGAGGTGCGCATTCCGCTGAAGGAGCTCTACTCCACGATCGAAGAATGCAAAGCCGACGTCCTCGGCGTCTGGAATCTGATCTACGCGCAGCAGCACGGACTGGTGACCGCATTCGATGAGCGTCAGCTTCTTGCGACCTACGCCGGCCTGATGTTCCGCTCCACGCGTTTCGGAGTCGGCGAAGCGCACGGCCGCGGGACGGCGATTCAATGGAACTGGCTGCGCGAGCGCGGTGCGGTGACGCCGGTCGCAGGCGGCAAGTACACGGTCGATTTCGCGAAGTCGCGCGACGCGGTGCGCGATCTCGCCACGGAGCTGCTGACAATCGAAGCGACCGGCGACTACGCGCGCGCGAAAACGCTGCTCGACAAGTACGGCAAAGAGACGCCGGAGATGGCTGCAGTCAACGCGACGCTGAAAGACATCCCGGTCGACATCACGCCGGTCTTCGCCGCAGCAGGCGAGAAATAGTCATGGAAGGGCAGACGCAGCTCGTTTGCCGCGATTGCGGCCGAACCGCCTCGGTTCGCGGCGAGTTGCCCGAAGAGTACACGGCGTGTTTCGTCGAAGTGATCAATCGCGACGGCTTCGTCCCCGCACCCGGCGACGCCAACAATGCCTTCCTCTGCGGCCGCTGTCTCGCCACCTACAAAGGCAGCGAGACAGCGGACGACGAGGAGAAAATCAGAGGCTGATCAAGCTAACTTCGCCATCGCTTCTTCGACCATCTCCGGCGTCGGCATGACCGGCTCGACGACCTGGCCTTTGAACCAGTCGAACTCACCCTTGAGCAGGTTCATGACCAGCTTGTAGGCGGCGTCATCGTGGTCGGTGAAGAGATTGTGGAAGTTGGCGTCGATGCGCATGCGCGCTTCGCGGCAGAAGACGTCGGCCAGGTCGATGGCGTTCTTCTTTTCGGCGCCGCCTTTCTTGGCCAGCATCGTCGCGTAACTGATCGCGGCGGCCATGGCGAAGAGGTCGGTACCAATGTCGACGATGCGGAAGAGCACCATCTGTTTGCGTTCCAGCTTGGCCTGGAAGCGCATCATGGCGTGAAAGATCGAGCGCGACAGATGGCGTGAGTTGCGCTCGATGTAGCCCATGTGCCCGGAGAGTTTTCCGAACTCGCCGAACTTCGGGAAATGCGACCAGCCGATGTAGCGCGACGGATACCAGCCGGCGTAGTGCACGCCCGCTTTGGCGGCGGCGCTGAGCTTCTCGCCGGTCGGCGTTTCGGGCTGCAGGATCTTGTAGCCGCGCTTCATGTGCGGATCGACGGCTTCGCGGGCGATGAAGAGATGCTGAATCTCACTCGTTCCCTCGAAGATGCGGTTGATGCGCATGTCGCGCATGATCCGCTCGACCGGGTAGTCCTTCTCGCCGCGCTCGCGCAGTGACCGCGAAGTTTCGTATCCGCGTCCGCCGCGGATCTGCACGAGGTGATCGCTGATCTGCCACGCAACCTCGGTGTTAAACAGTTTCGCCATCGCCGCTTCGAGACGGAGATCGACGTTGCCGCGATCGGCGAGTCCCGACGTCAGCCACACGATCGCTTCCATGGCGAATGTGTGGGACGCCATCCAGGCGATCTTCGCAGCGACCGCTTCATGCTTGCCGATCGGCGCGCCCCACTGCACGCGCTCGTTCGCCCAATCCTTGGCGATGTCGACCATCTTGCGGCCCGCCGCCGCGCAGCCGGCGGGAATCGTCAGACGTCCGGTGTTCAGCGTGATCAGCGCGAGTTTGAGGCCGAGGCCTTCGCCCCAGAGGAGGTTCTCGTTGGGGACGAAAACGTTGTCGAACTTCAGCAGCCCGTTGCCGATGCCGCGCAGACCCATGAACTGGCAGCGATGCTCGATGGAGAAGCCGGGCGAATTGGTCTCGACGATGAACGCCGTGATCTGCTTTTTCTCTTTGCCGTTGACGATCTTCGGCGCCGTTCGCGCCATCACCACCAGCAACTCGGCTTTCGTGCCGTTCGTGCACCAGAGCTTTTCGCCGTTGAGGATCCATCCCTTGCCGTCCGGAGACTTGACCGCGGTCGTCTCCATCTTGGCCGGATCGGATCCGACGCCGGGCTCGGTCAGTGCGAACGCCGAGATCGCTCCCTTGGCCAGCCGCGGCAGATACTTTTTCTTCTGCTCGGGCGTGCCGAAAAGTTTGAGCGGCTGCGGGACGCCGATCGACTGATGCGCGGAGAGCCAAGCCACGGTCGACCCGCACCACGTGGCCACGAGGCCGATGGCGCGGTTGTAGTTCGTGGCGCTGAATCCGAGGCCGCCGTACTCCTTCGGGATCTTCATGCCCCAGGCGCCGAGCTGGTTCAAGCCGTCGAAGAGCGAGTAGTCGTATTCGCCGTCCTCGTCGATCTTGTCGGCGTCGACGTTCTCGGCCAGGAAGCGCTCCAGACGCCCGAGGAAGTCGTCGGCTTCGGCCTTGTCCTCGGCCGGCTGCTCGGGGAAGGGATGGATCAGATCGAGATTGAGTTTGCCGAGAAAAAGGTCGCCGACGAATGACGGCTTTTCCCACTCGGTCTCGCGTGCACCTTCGGCAACATCCATCGCATCGACGGCGCCTTGTGATTTGACTTCGGCCATGAGAAAAACTCCTTTGGTCGCGGCTGATTACAAAAACGAGGCCGCCGCGGGATGGCAGGTATCGCGCAGTATGAATGAACGCTCATTCAGTTGTCAATCGGGCGTTGCTCATACACTCTGCGGCCATGAAAACGACTGACCTCGTGATCGCTCCGGAAGTGGAAGCGATCGTCGAAGACCGAAGCATTCTGGCCTCGCCGCGCCCCGACGTCGACCGCGAACGCCTGCAGCAGCATCTGCGCGAAGCACTCAAGCTTCTGCACGTCGATATGAACGACGAGAACATCGCCGACACGCCGCGCCGCTGGGCGGAGTCGTTAGTTCAAATGACGAGCGGCTACGACTACACGGACGTGAAGAAACTGAGCACGCTGTTTCGCACGGCGTGTTCGGCGGCGGACGCGCAGTGCCAGAACCTGGTGGTGATCGGCGGGACGTACAAGACGCTTTGCGCGCACCACATCCTGCCGTTCTTCGGACACTTCATCGTCGGCTACATCCCGGAGCGGATGATCATCGGCGCGTCGAAGATCCCGCGCATCGTGGAAGTGCACATGCGAAGGCTGCAATCGCAGGAGCACTTGGCGCACGACATCGCGGACACGATCGAGCAGATCCTGGAGCCGCGCGGCATCGCCGTCTGGATGGGCGGCGTGCACATGTGCATGGTGATGCGCGGCGTGGAGCAGGAGTCGTCGTTCATGGAGACGAACGTTCTGCGCGGCGAGTTCCGCGACGACACGCGGACGCGGGAAGAGTTCATGTCGATCGTGAATCGGAGAGGACAGCGGGATTCGTAAAAGGGGATCGGGCTCACGCGAGGACGCGGTGAGCGCGGAGAAAAGCAATTTCAACGGACCGGCGTAAATCGTTTCCCGATCTCGCGCACGCGACAGACATCCTCGGCACGTGACACCGATAGCGGCGTCGTGCTGTTTGCCGCCTCGATCAGCGCATCTACGTTCAGTGGTTGTTTCTTCTGCAGCGATCGATAGAGCGCGGAGATGACGGCTTGCTCGATTTCGGCGCCGCTGAAGCCTTCGGTGGCGTCGGCGAGTATGCCGAGGTCGAAGGTGTCAGGGTTCTGCTTGCGGAGGCGGAGGTGGATGGCGAAGATCGACATCCGTTCGTCGCGCGTCGGCAGATCGACGAAAAAGATTTCGTCGAAGCGGCCTTTGCGCAGCAGCTCGGGCGGGACGTTCATCAAATCGTTCGCGGCGCCGACGACGAAGACTTCGTCCTTCTTTTCCTGGAGCCACGTCAGGAATGATCCGAAGAGCCGTTGCGAAAGGCCGCCGTCGGATTCCGCGCTGCCGCCCTGCGCGAACGCTTTCTCGATCTCATCGATCCACAACACCACCGGCGCCATGGCCTCGGCCATCGCCGCGGCTTTGCGGAAGTTCTTCTCCGATTCGCCGACGTATTTTTCGTACAACCGGCCGGCGTCGAGTTTGAGCAGCGGCAGCTCCCACTCGCGGGCGATGAACTTCGCGGCCAGCGATTTGCCGCAGCCCTGCACGCCGACGAGCAGCACGCCCTTCGGCGCGTCGAGATTGAGCGCCCGAGCCTCTTCCGAAAATCCGACGCGCGCTCTCTCCAGCCACGACTTCAGCCGCGCGAAGCCGCCGATCTCGAAGGTGTTCTCCTCGACCGGAAAAAACTCGAGGACGCCGCCGCGCTCGATCATCTCGCCTTTGCAGCGGACGACGGTGCGGATGTCGGCAGCCGAGAGCCGTCCGTCTTCGACGATGGCCTGCGCGATGACCTGGCGTGCCTGATTGATGGTCAATCCCTGAAGGGCCTGCACGAGGCGGAGCGCGTCGTCGCGCGAAAGATCGACCTGCACCCGCTGCCGCGCGCTGATCGACTCGACGGCGAGTCGGACGACGTCGCGCAGCTCGCTGACGTCCGGCATTTCCAGCCGGAAGCGGACGGCCAATGCCTCGAAATCCTTCGGCAGTTCCAGCGGCTCGCCGGTCAGGATGATGGCCGAGCGGGTCGACATCAGCTTCTGGGCCAGCTCGCGCAAGGCGCGGCTGACGTTCGGGTTGTCGAGGTGCCGGGCCATGTCCTTGAGCAGGAAAATGGCGTCGGTGTTCTCGATCTGCGCGATGTGGTGCAGCGCGCCGAGGGCGTCCTGCGTGCCGGTGATCGGTGACCCATGAACGCGGCTGAAACCGCTCGTCAGCGACCACTCGAAGAACGGGAGCTTCAGATCCGTGGCCACTTCCATCAGCAGCGAACGGACGCGATCCTCCTCGACCGTTTCAATTCCGATCAGCGAATGAAACGAGAGCACGAGGCTCTTCAGATCGTGGACGGAGTTGCGGTGCGACATCCGCGTGGAAGTCTAACCTGCGACATCGAGATGCTGATTCAGCCAGCAACGGTGGCGGAGCCTTGGGCAACCAACGCCGCCGGCCGTGCCGGCAAAAGAAAGGCGCCGCGAGTCCGCGCGGCGCCTTTCAACGAAAGAGGGGGGAGGAAGCGACTACCGGCTCTGGCGGCGTGATTGCCGCTGAGCCTTCCACTGCTCGAGCTGCGTGCGCTGCTCGGGCGTGAGAATGTTGACGAATGCTTCGTGCTGCTGTTTGCGCGCCGCTTCGAGCTGCGGGCGGAGCGACTCGAGATGCGCTTTCAGTTCGGCCGCGCGCGCATCGTTCTTGCCGCGGAGCGAGTGAAGTTCCTGGCGCGTGGAGCCGGCGTCGGCGAAGAGCTGCGCGTTCTGCTGCTGCGTCGTTTCGCGGAGCTGCTTGACCTGTGCCTTCTGTTCGTCGCTGAGATTCAGGTTGCCGAAGCCGGCGCGAATTCCGCGGCGGGCCATCCGGCGTCCGGCGCCGCGCTGGTGAGCGGCTTTGAGTTGATCGCGCTGCTCGGGCGTGAGGATGTTGAGCATCGCCTCGCGGTTCGCTTTGCGCGCCGCTTCGAGCTGCGGACGCATCGCTTTCAGCTCGGCCTTCACGTCATCCGCCTTCGGATCGTTGGCCTGTTTCAGTGCGCGGAACTCCTGCAACTTCGCGCGGAAATCGGCGTAGAGCTGCTTGTTCTGCTCGCGGCTGGCGGTGCGGATATCCTTCAGTTGCTGTTTCTGGGCATCGGTGAGATTGAGTTTTGCGGCGATGCGGCCGAAGTCGGCGCCATGGCCGCGGCCGTGATGCATCCCGGGTCCGGTCTGGGCGAAACCGATCGCCGAGGTAGCCGTGACCATCAGTGCAATGACAAACTTTTTCATGACGTTTGATTCCTCCGTGGATTGACTTCCATTCACTACTACGATGGAGCTTCCGGAGCGTTGAAACGCGGGATGCTCCTGCTCGAACAAAAACGCGTTGCTGCCTCTCGAATGCATCAGACTGCCGTGATTGAAAAGTGCGTACGCATCCATGGATAAGAAAAAAGTCTTTTACGAAGTCCGCGTCTTCCTCCTGATGTTGCTGGTCATCAGCTCTCTCCGCTCGGCGCTGGCCGACTGGAACGACGTCCCCACCGGATCGATGAAACCGACCATCGAAGAGGGCGACCGCGTCGTGGTCAACAAGCTGGCCTACGACCTCAAGATCCCGTTCACACTCGTGGAGCTGGCGAAGTGGAGCGATCCGAAGCGGGGCGACATCGTCGTGCTTTTCTCGCCGGCGGACGGCGTGCGCCTGGTGAAGCGCGTCGTGGCCGTGCCGGGCGATAAGTTGGAACTGCGCGACAACCAGTTGCTCATCAACGGCCAGGCGGCGATCTGGAAGCCGGTCGGGCAGCGCGAGGACGACGAGCAGGGAACGTCGTTCATCGTCCAGGAGACGCTCTTTGGCAAGACGCACGACGTGATGTTCGCGCCGCAGAATCCGGCCATGCGTTCGTATGGTCCGCTGACCGTTCCGCCGGGACGCTATTTCGTGATGGGCGACAACCGCGACAACAGCAACGACAGCCGTTACATCGGGATGATCGAGCGGCGGCGCATCGTCGGGAAGGCCACCGCGGTGGCATTCTCACTCGACCGCAAGCACTGGTTCCGTCCGCGCCTGCACCGTTTCTTCAAAGGGATCAATTAAAAGGCCCGGCAGTGCCGGGCCTTTCGGATCACTTCTTTGGCGTCGATTCGATCGGCAGCCTGGCTTCGTTCCAGCCGTTCCAGCCGCCGAGGAGCGCGGCCGCGTTCTTGATTCCATGAGCATTGAGGTCCAGCACCGCACGGGCGCTTGTGTGCTCATTCTGTCAAGCACAGTAGGTAATGATGAACGTCTTAGGCGGGATCTCCTTCACGCGCGTGAGAATGTCTCCGAGCGGGATGCTGATCGCGTCCTTGATGTGACTCTGATCGTACGATTCCTTCGGCCGTACATCGACGAACACGGCCTTCTTCGCCTTGATCATCTTGATCGCTTCCTCGCGTGAGATCCGGCGCGCCGCTTCGAGCGGCTCCTGAGCCACCGGGATCGGCGTCGCCGCTTTGACCTGCGGCTTCGGCGACGGCGTACCCGGCGGAACTGCCGATTTCATCTGGGCACATGCCAGACCGCTTGCGAGAAAGCCGACCACTGCTGTTGCGGCAACGAGATGACGCATCTGTGGCTAGCCTCCTTTTTGAACTCGAAATCGAAACCTGCCGAAAGCGTAGCATGTTCCCTCGCCGCAACTCTCCGGGGCGCGCTTCGTATCAATCTCCATCATGAGAGACCACGTTCGCATTCTCGGTTGGTGCTTCATCGTCTACAGCGCAATCATCGTTCTGGTGGGTCTGGGGATCGGCAGCGTCGTCCTCTTCGGCGGCGCGATTTCCGGCGATCACGAAGCGATGTTCATCACCGGCGCAGTGGGCGCCGCCATCGCCTGCTTTCTGATGATCATCGCGCTGCCCGGCTTGCTGGCCGGCATCGGTCTGCTGAAGATGCATCCATGGGCGCGCATCGTCGCCATCATCGTCGGCGTCCTGCACATCCTCAGCTTCCCCCTCGGCACCGCCCTCGGCGTCTACACGCTGTGGGTCCTGCTGAACGCCGAAACGGAAGCGATGTTCCGCGGGCAAACCATCGCAGTCGCCTGAAGATAGGAACTGTGGGCCGAGGCTAGGCCAACCAACGCCGCGGCGCGTCGCCGCTGGCGGAGAGAGTGGGATTCGAACCCACGGTACGTTTTACCGTACACACGCTTTCCAAGCGTGCGCCTTAAGCCACTCGGCCATCTCTCCGTTCAACGAACTTTTGATGTGACGCGTGTGCAGATTAGTACGCGCTGTTGACTGAGGCTAGGCCAACCAACGCCGCGGCGCGTCGCCGCTGGCGGAGAGGGGGGGATTCGAACCCCCGATACCCGTGAAGGTATAACGGTTTTCGAGACCGCCGCGTTCAACCACTCTGCCACCTCTCCGTGACCTGCGACCGCTTGCGCAACCCTTGAAAGAACTCCTGCAGAAGTCTTCTCGACTCCTCGGCGGCAACCCCGCTGACCACTTCCAGCCGGTGATTGAGCCGAACGTCCTGGACCAGATTACCGAGCGTACCGCAGAAGCCTGCCTTCGGATCGAATGCTCCGAAGATCAGCTTCGCGACGCGCGCGTTGACGAGCGCGCCGGCGCACATCGCGCACGGCTCGAGCGTCACCACCATCGTCGTCCCTTCGAGCCGCCAGTCGCCGATCGCTTTCGCTGCTTCGGCGATGGCGATCAACTCCGCGTGGCCGAGGGGATCGCCCGATTCGCGGCGATTGCGTCCGCGTCCGATGATGATGCCGTCGCGATCGACGACGACTGCGCCCACTGGAATCTCGCCCGCCGCCCCCGCCTCTTCGGCGAGAGCGAGCGCCTCGTGCATCCAGTGCGCTTCGTCCATTCGTTCAAAGATTACAACGGCGGGCTCATTGCCCGCCGCTGGATTGAAACCTGATTGGTGCACCCACGAGGACTCGAACCTCGAACCTTCTGATCCGTAGTCAGATGCTCTATCCAATTAAGCTATGGGTGCGAGCAAGCGACGTTAACCGCCCCTGCCGGAATCGAATTCCGATCCGGCGCGGGCGCGCATTCTAAGCCGGGCCTGAGCGGGGAGGCAAGCCGCAGAAACTGCTTTACGCGGCCCACTCTACTTGCGGTAGACTTTCGGCTCTCAGCACCGTTTTCGCGCTTCCACGGTTGGCCACTGCCTATCCACCCTTCCCCAGCCAACCGTGGGAGCGCGATGTTTCGGGGCCCATGCCGCTCGACAAAAACTCCTTCTACGCGCGGACGATGCACACGCCGGACTCGCCGGAGCGGGCCGCGCTGCGGGACGCATTGCGCGACGTTTCGAAAGCCCTTCTCCCGCTGCACCGCGCCCTGATCGACGCCGCGGCGGACGACTACGCATTCGGCGTCGCGCCGGTCAAGCCGTCGCAATTGCTGCAACTGCTGAAGGAAGATCCGTTCTTCGCCTGGCTCCAGCCGTTGACGTCGCTCATCGTCGACATCGACGAGATGGCGCGCATCGACTTCGAGCCGTCCGACGTGGCCGCCATCGCCGATCGCGTGGACGGCTTGATCGGACCAAAAGCGGAGGCAGCATTCGCCGCGCAGTACCTTCCGATGCTGCAGCGCAGCGTCGACATCGCCGTCGGTCACGCGGCGTTGCGCAAAGCCGCCGCGCGCCTGCGCGCATGAACGATCGGCGCTGCCGCAAACGCCGTAGTAGCTGCTAAAGTAACATTTCAGTCACTCTACTGATCATGGACTTCTTTCCGTTTGACGACGAGTACGTCCGCCGTCTGCGGGAGAGCGATCGTTGGACCGAGGAGCATTTTCGCTCGTATTTTGAGCAGCTTCTGCTGATCAAACTCCGCAGGCGGTTGCCATCTCTCGAGGCGATTTACGACGTGCGGCAGGAAGTGTTTGCCCGCGTTTTCAAGACCTTGCGCGCGCCCGAGGGCGGTATCCGCGACGGGCGGAAGCTCGGCGCGTACGTGAATACCGTCTGCAACAACGTCGTCCTCGAGCAATACCGCCAAGCGAATCGCACCGAGCCCCTCCTCGACACGCACCTCGACCTCCCGACCTCGGAAGACGTCGAGAATGCCCTCGTCAACAGCGAGGAACGTGAGCGCGTCCGCCGCGTGGTCAATGAGCTTCCGCCTCGCGACCGCGACATCATCAAAGCTCTCTTTTTCGACGAGCGGACAAACGATGAGGTCTGCGCCGAGTTCGGCGTCGACCGGGGCTACCTGCGCGTGCTGCTGCACCGGGCCAAGGAAAAGTTCCGCAGCGCGTGGAAGGGCGGCGATGTCGTCCGGATACCTTTCACCGCTCCGAAATTGCCGCCAAAGCCTGGATCAGATCGATGACCGACCCGGGCGAGGTGAACGAGCAACTGCTTTTGCAGATCTACAGTTGTTACCGCGAGATTGTCGCGACCAGGAAGTACTTTGCATGGCGCCTCAACAGAATTCGCCGGCAGAGCCGGGCCCTCGAGATCGTATTGGCCCTTGCCGCTCCTGGGGCTGTCGGCGCGTGGGCGGTCTGGCGTACGCCGGCCGGCGAACGAGTGTGGTCATTAATTGGAGCCGCGGTGGTCATTCTCACGGTGCTGAAGCCGCTGATGAACTGGCAGGCGGAAGTCGAGCGGCAGAGTGGCTTGTACACCGAGTGTACCGATCTCGTCTTCGATTTTCAGACTCTGATCAATCACATCGCTGTCGCCTCCGGCGTGTCGGCGGAAGCAGAAAAGAATTACGGCGGCTTATGGCTGCGATACGTGAAGATCGCGAAAAACGAGGATCCGGTGCGCTCGAACAAGTTACGGCGTCGCTTTGACCACGAGGTAAATCGAGAGATTCCGCCGGGAAAACTATGGCTGCCCCCATCCGTGAATGAAACGCATTCGACGCCACCGTCACTATCGGAATGAGAAACGAAGAATGAATCACGAAAACGCTATCGACTCCATGGCCGCAGAGAGGTACATCCTCGGTGAACTGAATGCAGAAGACCGGGATGCTTTCGAGGCCCATTTTTTCAACTGCACCGAGTGTGCAACATCAATCCGGGCAGCCGCCAAAGTGTCAGCCTCCGTGCGCCTGGGAGTACCGCACGGGGCAGCGCTTCCGCGCAGCCGAATGAACTGGTGGGCGGCGGCGTCAATCGTACTCGCTGGCGCTCTTGGGTATCAGACGGTCGTCGTTCCGCGCATTCACGAAACGGAATCGCAGAAGCAGGGCGCGGCCGTTCTCACGCCTCAAATGCTCACGGGCGACACCCGTGGTGTCTTAACGACAGTCATAGCGCGCCCGGGTGAGCCCGTCCTGATCAAGTTTCCACTCTTCGCGGAGCCCGGCACGTACCGCGGCGAGTTCATCGACTCGAATAATCATCAGGTTGCACCGCCCTTCGACGTACCGCCGGTCGGACTTGATGACCAGCTTGTGCCGCTCTATGTCGCTCCGGGAACTCTCCATTCAGGCATTTACACGCTGGTCATCCGAGGGGCTGGCGGGAACGCAGTCGCTACGTACCATTTCCAGGTGCGAGCCAAGTAGTTTTTTTGCAGCAGAGAGAAGGAGGCGGTCATGTCTTTCGCATACAACGCGAGCGCAGTCGCGCTCGGAGGGATCATCACTCTCCCGAGCCCGAACATCATTCCCAGTCAGGCGTCGGTCGCCCTGTCACCGTCGGGCGGCGAGGGCCGGCAAACCATAAAAAACTTTGACTACAACGGCATCATCACGTTTGACGAAGCGTCAGCGTACGTCACGGGAAGCTCGGACGGGAGCGTGTTCAATACGCTCGCGACGGTGTCGATCCGGAACCTGAACGTACTCAACGTTCTCCACGTCGATTTCCTCGTGGCCAGCATCACCTCGCGCCATGAAAAGGGAGGCGAGGAAGGCGAGATCACGTTTCAGGGCACGTCCGTCGATAATCTCAGAATTGCCGGCCGGCGCATTGAACCGCGCTTCAACCACGGCTTCTATGCACGTTATCCGACGCATGAGGCGATGAAGGACGTGTTGCAGGAGAAGGTCTCCGCTTCGAGCAGTCCGGATGTGAAAGGGTGGCTTGAAGAGGAAGTGAAGGCAAAAGGCAATGGGAACGCGTCGGATGAAAAGAAGTTGAGAGACGCCCTCGGCGCGGGTAACGTCGCTGACCTCATCGCAGACCGCTTTTGCTGGGATCGTAAGGCATCGGTCGCATCAGCGCCCTACGCCAACGGACACATTCACTGTTCACTCGCCGACGCCGTCCCGGACGTCGAGGAGGTCACAGAAGAGGAGGAAGCGAAAATCCCGCCTGAGGATCTTCGCAGATTTCACCCGGTGCGCCGCCACGGTTATGTCGTCACGGTGGCAGGACTAGGAAAAATCAAGCTTGCCGAAATCGTCATCAAACCCGGCGAGCGGCGTTTCAATATGTTCCGTTTCAACCTTGGCAGCCCGACTACCGGAGATTTGACGGTGGGGTCAGCGTCGACAAATGGCACGGAGCTCATTCCGTAGTTTACTGATCGTTGCATTGCTCTTCCTTTCGGCGGCAGCGCCCGCGCCGCCGGAGGAAGCCGCATATCGCAAAGCGCTGGAGCTCTGCGATCGCGGCGACTGGAAGGCCTCCTATCCGTTCATCACTTCTTCCTTGCGACGGTTCGCCGGCAGCGACAGTGATGCGGTATGGGGACTGCGGGTCCTCCTTGCGAAGACGCTGAATGGCAGTAATCGATCCGAGGAAGCGGCGCACGTCCTCGCCATTACGCTTCCTCAACGGCTCGCGAAAACAGATCTCGCAATCAGTTGGGCGATGAACGTCGCCGTTGCCCATTATCGGCAAAAAGATTACGCCGGCGCAGATGAAGCCTTCGATCGCGCCGAGGCTCTCGCGCGCGAATTGCGGTCGAGACTTCTGGCTGAAGTGCTCGTGTACCAAGCGAATGAGAAGTTCGCTCAACACCAGACCGACGAAGCCTTCGATTACGCCAATGCTTCGATTGTTGAAAGCCGCCGGTATCGCGACCGTCGCATCGAGATGAAAGCGCTGGGAACGCTGGCGGTGATCCTGACGCGCCAACGGCACTATGCGGCCGCGATCAAGATCGATAAGGAAATGATCGCGATCGCCAAAGGACTCCACGACGATTCAACGGTCCAAAAGATCGAAGGCAATCTGGGATGGGCTTACTGCGGTATCGGTGAGTACGACCTCGGCAACGAAAGCTTCACGCGCGCGCTTGCATTGGCGCTCAGTCTCGACAACAAACGCGACGCGATTGTGTGGACCAACGCGTTGGCCGAGGCTGCCGCGAGAAACGGCAACTACGTCGGTGCTCTCACCATGTACCACCAGGGCATCGCGCTTGCGCGCAAAAGCAAGCATCCCGATCTCGCAGAATTCCTGACGAACCTCGGCATCGCCCAGCTCGAGAAGGGCGACGCCGCTGCGGCGCGCGCGTCCGCGGCCGAGGCCCTCAGCCTGACCGCTGCCGACTCTGAACAAAAGTTGCGCGCCGAGCTGCTCGATGCCCGAGTCGATGCCGCTACGGGCGCGATTGAAAGCGCGATCTCCAAGTGCCGGCGGATCGTCGCGACAAAGTCATCGGCCCCGGTGCTGTGGGAAGCGCAGGGCCGCCTTGCCAGGCTTTATGTCACGGCAAGAAAACTCGACGCGGCGGAGCGGGAGTTTCGCCGCGCCGTCGATACCGCCGCCGAGGCGCGAAGATCGATTGAAAATGAAGAGGTTCGGTTGCCATTCGGCGCGGTGGTGCGGGAAGTGTTCGAGGCGTACGTAGATTTCCTCGCGCGTAACCGCACGGCAGAAGAGGCGCTGCTGGCGGCCGAGCGCAGCCGGGCGCAGACGCTGGAAGATGCTCTCCAGGGCGGCGAGGCGCATGGCCGTCTCAATCCGCAGCGCGTCGCTCACGATCACAATGCCGTCGTCCTCGCGTACTGGCTGGGATCGTCGCGCTCGTTTGTCTGGATCATCACCGGCACCTCCATCGAAGTGGCTGTGTTGCCGCCTGCCGCGGCGATCGAGAGACGCATCGACGCGTATTCTCGTCAGCTCGCCACTCTGGCAACCCCTGAGACCGCGCTGAAGAACCGCGGCGCCGAGCTCTTTGCAATGCTCGTTGGCTCGGTCAGGTCACGGATCGGTGCGCAGTCGCGAATCATCATCATTCCCGACGGGCCGCTGCACGGCTTCAACATGGAAACGCTGGTGGTGCCCGAGACGCGGCGCTTTTGGATCGAGGACAAGACCATCAGCACCGCTGCCTCGCTGGAATTGCTGGATCGCACGCTACCGCCGCCCTCGTCGTCGTCGATGTTGATCGTCGGCGATCCTCCATCCCCCGATCCGGAGTTCGCGCGTTTGAAAAATGGCGCGGAGGAAATCAAGCTCGTCGCCGCTCACTTCCGCACGCATGCCATTCTCTCCGGTGCCCGTGCGACGCCCGCGGCATATCAAAACGCTGGATCAGACCAATTCGGGTATATCCATTTCGTGGCGCATGGTGTCGCGACGCGCCAAGCGCCTCTCGACTCCGCGGTCGTCCTCGCGCGAGAGGGCGATGAGTTCAAGCTTTACGCGCGCGACATTCTCCAGAAGCCGCTTCATGCGCGGCTGGTCACGATCTCCAGTTGTCACGGGGCCGGTACTCGCGCGTATACCGGCGAAGGTTTAGTCGGGCTGGCCTGGGCCTTTCTGCACGCCGGTGCACGACAGGTGATTGCCGCCTTATGGGAGGTCGACGAAGCCGCTACTCCGCAACTGATGGATGACCTCTATGCCGGTATTCAGGCGGGGCAAGATCCCGCCACAGCGCTGCGCGCGGCGAAGTTGCGGCTCGTTCGCGAACACAATCTCCACAGCCGCCCGTTCTACTGGGCGCCGTTCGTTCTCTACTCCGGCTCGTAATCAGTACACTCCTCCGCATGGTTGCGATCATCACCGGCGCTTCGAGCGGATTGGGATTCTCGATTGCCGAGCTGCTGCGAAGCCGAGGCGCGCGGGTAGTCGGCGTGTCGCGTCGCGCGACGGCGGATGTTTCCGGCGATGCGTCGAAACGCGAGACGGCGTTGCGCGCCATCGAAGCGGCGGAGCTGCTCGGCACGATCGATCTGCTGATCAACTGCGCCGGCGTTGGCATCTTCGGACCGGTAGGTTCGTACGATGACGACGCCATTGCCGCGATCATCGATTCGAACCTCGTCGCCACGATCAACTTTTGCGAGTTGCTCTTTCCGCGATTCAAGGAGCACGGCGGGACGATCGTCAACATCCTGTCGACGGCCGCGCTCATCGGGAAAGCCAACGAGAGCGTCTATTGCGCGGCGAAGTGGGGCGCGCGCGGGTACGGGGAAGCGCTGAAGGCCGAGGCGAAAGGGACGAAGGCGAGAATCGTCGCCGTCGCTCCGGGTGGGATGAACACGCCCTTCTGGCCGGAGCCGCGAACGGGGTTCATGGATCCCGGCGACGTCGCGGCTACCATCGTCGATGCGATTGAGCGGCCAGTAGATATCAGCGAGCTCGTCATCACCAGACGATAGGATGTTAGAGTTACAGAAATCCTGAAATTTCGCGGAGGTGCTCATGCGTCGATCGAGTTACGTCCTCGCCGTTTTCTTCGTCGCCCTGCCGCTGTTCGCGCAGACGCCGTTTCCTAGTGAGCAGTGGCCGATACCGTCGGCGACTCCGGAGGTTTACTGGCAAAAGCTCATGCTCGGAAACGCTACCTATGTGGCCGGCGCGCTGCCGTATACCGGACTGGCTGCCCGGCGGGCGGCGACGGCGGGCGATCAGAATCCCCCGGTCGGTCAGAAGCCGCCGGTGACCATCCTCTCCTGCTCCGACAGCCGCGTGCCGGCGGAGTTGGTTTTCGGCCGCACGGTTGCAGACATCTTTGTCGTTCGCGTAGCCGGCAATGTGGCCAGTCAATTCGATATCGCAAGCATCGAGTACGCCATCGACAAAGGATGGACGAAGCTAATCGTGGTCATGGGACACGAGAAGTGCGGCGCCGTCGAAGCCGCGCTCGATCCGGCAGATCCCGGGACGCCGAGCCTGGTTGCGCTCGTTCAACGAATTCGCGAGTCCTTCATCGGATGGCAGACCTGGCCCGACAATGGCCGTGTCGAACGAGCCGTAAAAGCCAATGCCCGCAGCTCCGCCGCGTACCTGCTCGCACACAGCACCGTCATCCGGGGAGCCGTGCTGGATCCGCGCCCCGATCGTCGCGTCGGACTGGTCGTGGCGTATTACAAACTGGGAAGCGGCCAGGTGGAGGTAGTGCAGCCGTAATGACGGTAACTAGCTCCTAGCCTTCCAAACCTCAGCCACTTTCGCGCCCATCTCGCTTGGTGCTTCAACGACGTGAATTCCGGCCGCTTTCAGGGCGGCCATTTTTTCCGACGCCGTGCCTTTGCCGCCGCTGATGATGGCGCCGGCGTGGCCCATACGACGTCCCGGCGGGGCGGTCTGGCCGGCGATGAAGGCGACTACCGGTTTCGTGACCGACTCCTTCACGAACGCGGCCGCTTCCTCTTCGGCGGATCCGCCGATCTCGCCGATCATGATGATGGCCTCGGTAGCTGGATCGCTTTCGAATGCGGCCAGGCAGTCGATGAAATTCGTGCCCGGCAGCGGATCGCCGCCGATGCCGACTGCTGTCGATTGTCCGAGTGCGCGCGTCTGACCGACTGCTTCGTACGTCAGCGTTCCCGAGCGCGACACGATGCCGATCGGACCGGGACGGTGGATGTGGCCCGGCATGATGCCGATCTTCGCTTCGCCCGGCGTGATGATGCCGGGACAGTTCGGACCGATCAGGCGCGACGGCATCGCGCCCGACATGATCGCGCGCGCGTTCGCCTTCCGCAGAAAATCGTGCGCGCGCATCATGTCGTTCACCGGGATACCCTCGGTGATGCAGATGATCAATTCGATGCCGGCGTCGGCCGACTCCATGATCGCGTCGGCCGCGAACGGCGGCGGCACGAAGATCAGCGAGCAATTCGCGCCCGCTTTCTCGCGCGCCTCGCGAACGCTGTTGAAGACCGCGAAGCCTTCATGCGTCGTCCCGCCCTTGCCCGGCGTTACGCCGCCGACGACCTGTGTGCCGTAATCGCGGCATTGAATCGCGTGAAAAGTTCCTTCGCGGCCGGTGATGCCCTGCACGATCACTCGTGTGTTTTTGTCTGCCCAGATGGCCATCAGCTATTTCCTTGCGCGGCTGCGACCACTTTCTGCGCCGCGTCCCACATGCCGTCGGCGGTGATCAGCGGGAGTCCCGAATTGCTGAGGATCTCCTTGCCGAGGCCGACGTTCGTTCCTTCGAGCCGGACGACGACGGGAACCGGCAGCCCGATGTCGCGCGACGCGCTCACGACGCCCTCGGCGATGCGATCGCAGCGCATGATGCCGCCGAAAATATTGATCAGGATCGCCTTCACGTTCTTGTCCGACAGGATGATGCGGAAGGCGTTCTTGACCTGCTCCGCGCTCGCGCCGCCGCCGACGTCGAGGAAGTTCGCAGGCTGCCCGCCGGCGAGCTTGATGATGTCCATCGTGGCCATGGCCAGCCCCGCGCCGTTAACCATGCAGCCGACGTTGCCGTCGAGCGTGATGTAGTTCAGTCCGAACTTCGACGCCTCGACTTCCAGCGGATCCTCTTCATTGAGATCGCGCATCTCGGCCATGTCCTTGTGGCGGAACATGGCGTTGTCGTCGAAATTCATCTTGCAGTCGAGGGCGACGACGTTGCCCTCTTTCGTGACCATCAGCGGATTGATTTCGACGAGCGACGCGTCGGTGTCGATGTAGCAGCGCATCAGCTTCTGCACGAAATCGACGCATTTTTTGTACGCGTCGCCGGTGAGCCCGAGTGCGTTCGCGACGGAACGCGCCTGAAACGGCAGTGCGCCGAGGACGCCGTCGATCGGCTCGCGATGAATCGCAGACGGATCGCGCTCGGCGACTTCCTCGATCTCCATCCCGCCCTGCTTCGACGCCATCACCACCGGCATGCCGATGCGGCGGTCGAGCGTGATGCCGAGATAGAGCTCTTTGTCGATGTTGAGAGCTTCCTCGATCAGGACTTTGCGCACCTCGCGTCCTTCGGGGCCGGTCTGATGCGTGATCAGCGTCATGCCGATCATCTTCTTCGTCAGTTCCGCGGCTTCGTCGGCATCCTTGGCGAGCTTTACGCCGCCACCTTTGCCGCGGCCGCCGGCGTGAATCTGCGCCTTCACGACCACGCGCCCGCCCAACTCCTTCGCCGCCGCGCGCGCGTCGTCCGGCGTTTCCGCGACGACGCCACGCGGCGTCGGAACGCCGTAGCGGCGCAGGATTTCTTTGGCCTGATACTCGTGGACTTTCATAGGGCGCGGAGTTTTATCACATCGAATGCCACGCGCGCGGAAGCGCCCGAAAGTTGCATTACACTGCGCCGCCCGGAGGTTCGCGATGCCGATCGATGATGCTCGTTTCAGGCTGGCCATGTCGCATTTCGCCAGCGGCGTAACGGTCGTGACGACGTCGCACGACGGGAAACTCTTCGGAATGACCGTAGCCTCGTTCGCATCCCTCTCGCTTCATCCGCCGCTCGTTCTGGTCTGCATCGAAAATTCGGTGAAGACGCACGACGCCATCACCTCCGCGCAGAAATTCGGCGTGAGCATTCTCAGCAGCGGCCAGACGGAGATTTCCTCGAAGTTCGCGTCGCGCAGGGATGACCGCTTCGAGGGCGTCGAGACATTCACCGGCGCGCTCGACGTCCCGCTCATCACTGGCGCGCTGACCGCCATCGAATGCAAGCTGCACGAGCAACTGCCGGGCGGCGATCACACCATCTTCGTCGGCGAAGTCGTCGACGTCTTCACCCGCGAGGGCGAGCCGCTGCTCTACTTCCGCAGCGGCTATCGCGAGATTCGAGACTGATGCAAACCATGAGCGACACGCTGCGCACCGCCTTCCGGCGCGCGCTGCGGCTCCCCAACCGAAGAAAGGAAACACGGCGCGGCACTCTCGATCACATCCGCGGCTTTCACTCGGAAATCCTCAACAACGATCGCGACATCACCATCTATCTGCCGCCCGGCTACAACGACCGCGATGACGTTCGCTATCCCGTGCTCTACATGCACGACGGCCAGAATCTTTTCGAAGGCGAGCGCGCGTTCATCCCCGGCCAGCACTGGCGCCTCGGCGAAGCAGCGGACGAGGCGATCGGATCGCGATCGGCACGCCCGATGATCATCGTCGGCATTGACAACACCGGCTCGTCGCGCATCGACGAATACACGCCGACGAACGATCCGGCCCGCCACGGCGGCGGAAAGGCGAACGATTACGGCTGGATGATCATCGAGGAACTGAAGCCGATCATCGATGCGAAGTACCGCACGCTGCCGGACGGGCCGAACACCGCACTCGGCGGCTCGTCGCTCGGCGGTCTGGCTACGCTGCACCTCGGCCTCACGCATCCCGACGTCTTCGGAAGTCTCGCGGTGATGTCGCCCTCGGTCTGGTGGCACAACCGCGCCATTCTTTCGGACGTGGAGAGCTTCGCATCGCCGCAGCGCCCGCGCATCTGGCTCGACATGGGAGGGCGCGAAGGCGTCGAAGGTTTGAACGACGCGCGATCCCTGCGCGATCTCCTGCGAAGGAAGGGATGGCGCGATGACGCGGACTTCAACTACTTCGAAGATCGCCGCGCCGATCACAGCGAACGCGCCTGGGCCAAACGCGCGCCTGCCGTGCTGGAGTTTTTGTTCCCGCCGCAGGAGTTGTCTGCGCTGAATGGCTCTTGACGCGCTCGGCCGCCCCCTTCGCGACCTGCGGATATCAGTTACAGATCGCTGCAACTTTCGCTGCACGTACTGCATGCCGAAGGAAGTCTTCGGCCGCGACTTTGCCTTCCTCGACCGCGCCGAGCTTCTGACGTTCGAGGAGATTGCCCGCCTCGCGCAACTCTTTGCTAACGAAGGCGTTCAAAAAATCCGTCTCACTGGCGGCGAGCCGCTCCTGCGCCGCGATCTTGACCGGCTCATTACGATGCTGGCCGGCACGCGCGGTGTGCAAGATATTGCACTCACGACCAATGGCTCGCTGCTCACGCGCGAGAAAGCGATCGCACTTCGCGAGGCGGGACTCAATCGCATCACGGTCAGCCTCGACTCGCTCGACGACGCGGTCTTCCGGCGCATGAACGACGTCGACTTTCCTGTCGCCCGCGTGCTCGACGCGATCGACGCGGCCTCGGACGCGGGACTCGGTCCGATCAAGATCGACGTAGTCGTCAAACGCGGCGAGAACGACGGCAGCATCGTCGAGATGGCGCAACGCTTCCGCGGAACGGGCCACATCCTCCGCTTCATCGAGTACATGGACGTCGGCAACACGAACGGCTGGCGGATGACGGACGTCGTTTCAGCGCGCGAAATCGCCGAACGCATCAACGAGCACTGGCCGATCGAGCCGGTGCAGCCGAACTACTTTGGCGAAGTCGCCGAGCGCTGGCACTACCTCGACGGCGCCGGCGAAATCGGCATCATCTCCTCGGTCACCCAACCGTTCTGCGGCAGTTGCACGCGCGCCCGTCTTTCCGCCGACGGCAAACTCTATCTCTGCCTCTTCGCCGGCACCGGCCACGACCTGCGCGCCCTCCTCCGCGGCGGCGCTGACGACGAAACGATCACCGCAGCCATCCGCGGCCACTGGCGCACCCGCGACGACCGCTACTCCGAAATCCGCTCCGAGGCCACTGCGGGTACGAAGGTGGAGATGTCGCACATCGGGGGTTAGCGATACAGGGAACCTCGGTCACGCGGAGTCGCGGAGGACGCGGAGATCAGAAACTCTTTTCTCCGCGTTCCCCGCGTCTCCGCGTGAAAAAGGTCTCTCTCTCTCGAGCTCACGCCATACCTGCGAAACACGGCGATCAATCCCGTCCGCCCTTGTACTTTTCCTTCGCGGAGCTCGGCACGGTCGACAACCGCACGGCGTTCTTCGTCGGCAGCGGCGCTTTCGGGCCGGCGGGTTGCGTTTTGCCGGAGTAGGTTTTCGTGCGCGTGGAAACGCCTTCTTTGATTTCCTGGATCTGGCTCTTGCGCGGCATGGAATCCTCCACGCGCGGAAATTGCGAGTGGCGCGCCATTCCGGCGACGAAGAGATTCTTGCCGCCTTGCGACGGATGGCGCACCTTCTCGTGCGGGATGCCGAGGCGCGTCAGGCTGAAGGAGGCCTGATTGCCGATCGCGGCGACGCGTTCGATCCCGAAGAGACGAAGGAGCCTCATGATGAACATCGCGCCGATCTCCAACTCGGCCGGCGTCGGCATCCGGTTCGTGAGCGGATTACCTGCGTCGAAGGGATGAAACGGAAACGCGTTCCAGAGCAGCGGCAGCGGCTCAATGTTGCGAATCGTTCCCCACACCATCGTCGCGCTGGCCTCGGTCGATACACGCGTCGAAAGGTCGGCTTTGCGGTAGCCGCGTTCGCTGCCGAGGACGTGCGAGCCGTTTGCGAGGTCGACGCCGCAGAGCATCACCGTCTCGCTGACGAACGGGATGCCGGTTAGCCGTCCGCCGCGATACGACACAGCCTCACCGACGAGGAGCAGCCGCGGTCCGATGGCGTCGAGCTCCTCGAGGTAAAGGCGCAGATTGCGGCGCCGAATCGCATTGCCGCGCGCGTCGTCCCCCGTGCGCGCGAACTGGTTGCACGCGCGCACCGACAACTCGACAGCGGAGAGGTCATCGATGAAGCGATCGAAGCGCCGCGGCACGGTGCGGATGATAACGGCCTACAATCCGCGCCGCATGCCGCTGGTAACCCTGACCACTTTCCGCACCGCGCACGACGCGGAACTCGCCAAGGCCGTCCTCACGGATGAAGGCGTTCCGGCTTTTCTCGGCGACGAGAATGTGACCGCAATTGCTCCCTACATGTCGCCGATGGGCGTGAAGCTGCAGGTCGCCGCCGAGGATGCGGACCGTGCCGAGGAGATCCTCAACCGGATCGCCGGGCTCGACGTCGCCGAAAAGACGACCGCCACCGCCGAGCATGCCATCCGTTTTCCCGAGCAATGTCCCAAGTGCGGTTCGCCCGACGTCCGCCGCACGCGCCGTCTGGCCGGCTTCCTGATCTGCGCCGGCCTCCTGATCGCGGTCGGCGTCGCCGTCGAGCAGCTGATCATGGCCTTCTATCTGATCATGGCCGTCTGCATTTTCTTTCTCGTCGCATCGCCGTTTCGCTGCGCCGACTGCGGTCATCGCTGGTGATCGATGATCCGCGCGCTGATTCCTGACGAGGTCAACGCGCTCGGGATCGTGCTGCTGGCGTTCGTGGGCGTGCTTCTCCCGATCTTCATCGTCAAATCCGCACGCCGCCTCGGCGACAGACCGCTGCCGATTTCGCGATCGCGCTTCTTTCGCCAAACGATTCTTTTTCAGCTGTTCCTCGGCTCGATCTTCGCGTGGGCCGCGTACACGCACGGCATCCTGTCCGTGCCGTCTCCGGAACGGCCGCTGATCGCATGGAGCGCGGCGGCGGGCATGTATGTTTTGGCAGTGCTGATGCTGAAGCTGCGCTGGCCGAGCCGTACTGCCGCGTCAAAACAGCGGCTCTACGACATCCTGCCTCACGATCGAGCCGAACTTCCGCCATACCTGCTGCTCTGCGTCGTCGCCGGGATTGTCGAGGAATTCGCCTACCGCGGCGTGATGACGGAGCTCGCGCAGCGATTGATCGGAATCACAATGATCACGATCGTCGCGATGTCGATCGCGTTCGCGGCCGCTCACGCCATGCAGGGATTGCGCAGCATGGCCGCGATCTTCGTCATCGCCCTGGCCTGCCACGCGCTGGTCTGGCTCGCGCAGTCGTTGATCCCGGTGATGGCCGTGCATTTCGCGTACGACCTCACCGCGGGAATGCTGATCCCGCGGTGGTTCGAGGCGAGCGTCAGCGCACCGCCCGCCGCCGCGTGACTCCGCGCGGCGCGATTTTGTAGACGATCCCTTTCGCTACATCCATCACGTAGAGGTCGCCGTTGAGGTCTTCGCCGAAGGCGCTGATACGCAAGTTGGTCGTGAAGAGCGTGCTCGCGACCCAGCTCGCGCCGATCTGCGTCGCTTTCGAGATCGTGCCGCTGCAGTAGTCGCCGTAGAGGTACGCGCCTTTGAGTGACGGGATCTGCGTGCCGCGGTAGCGATAGCCGCCGCTGATGGAGCAGGCGCCGCCGGCGTGGGAGTACTCGAGCAGCGGGAACGTCACGCCGGCGTCGACGCAGTTCGTCGCCGGGTTGTAGCAGTGCTGCCCCTCCATCTTCCTCCAGCCGTAGTTTTCGCCGCCGATGCTCGACGCGGGCTGGAAATCGACTTCCTCGAATGCGTCCTGACCGACGTCGCCGATCCAGAGGTCGCCGGTGGCGCGGTCGAAGCTGAAGCGCCACGGATTGCGAACGCCGTAGGCCCAGATCTCGCCGCGCGTGTTGGCTCGCTGCGCAAACGGATTCGACGGCGGAATGGCGTACGGCGAACCGTGATCGACGTCGATGCGCAGAATCTTGCCGAGGAGTTGATTGAGGTTCTGAGCGTTGTTGTTCGGATCGCCCGCAGAGCCGCCGTCGCCGGTGCCGATGTAGAGATAGCCGTCGGGTCCGAACTGGAGCTGGCCGCCGTTGTGGTTCGCGAAAAACGGATGCGGAATGGTCAGCAGGATCGTGCCCGACGCAGCGTCTGCGCGATCGGGATCGGATGCGGAGACGCTGTAGCGCGCCAGGTTGTTGTCGCCGTTGCGGTTCGTGTAGTAGACGAAAAAGAGTCCGTTGTCGCGATAGTGCGGATGGAAGGCCACACTGAGCAGGCCGCGCTCGCCGCCGCTGAGCACGAGCGAACGGATGTCGAGAAAAGGGGTAGCTCGCAGCCCGAGCGCGTCGTAAATGCGGATCGTGCCGGTCTGCTCGGTGATGAATAACCGCGTGTCGCCCGCGTGCGTAAGCGCGACCGGCTGATCGAGTCCGGTGGCGATCGGTTGCAGCGCGACGTCCTGCGCGGCTGCCGTGAGCGCGAGAAACATCAGAACGATCGAGAGGATGCGGGCCATGCGGCGGATGAGATGCAATCGGTTCGCCGTGTCCGCTTGCGTGCGATGAACTTTGCAGGACGGTGACGCGTGGCGGCGAAAAAGGTGGCGCGGCGCCCCGATCGCGTGCTCTTTCCGAAGAGCGGCTTCACGAAGAACGACGCGGTCGATTACTACGAGCGCGTTGCGAAGTGGCTGCTGCCGCAGCTAAAGAACGTGCCGGTATCGCTGAAGCGCTATCCCGACAGCGTGCGCGGCGAGTCGTTCTGGGAAAAGGACGCGCCGTCGTTCACGCCTGATTGGGTTCGCACCGTGGCCGTGCCGCGCCGAGGCGGCGATTCGAACATCCATTACATCGTCATCGACGACGTTCGCACGCTTGCGTGGGCGGCCGACGTTGGCGCGGTCGAGATTCATCCCTTCCTGCATCGCGCGCCGCATATCGAGCGCGCGACGTGTGTCGTCTTCGATCTCGATCCCGGGGAAGGAGCGTCGCTGACGAAGTGCTGCGAAGTGGCGCTCGTGCTGCGCGATGCTCTCGCAACGCTGAGACTGAAGTCGTTCGCGAAGGTGTCGGGATCGAAGGGATTGCAGGTCTATATCCCGCTGAACGGAACGTCGTCGCACGATGCGACAGAAGGCTTCGCGCGGTTCGTGGCCGAGGAGCTGGCCAGGGGAAATCCGGAACTGGTCACGGCGAAGATGGGAAAGCAATTCCGCGCGAAGAAAATCTTCATCGACTGGAGTCAGAACGCCGATTTCAAAACGACGGTGTCGGTCTACTCGCTGCGCGCCAAGCGCGAGCGGCCGTTCGTCTCGATGCCGGTGACATGGGAGGAAGTCGAAACCGCGGGCGATCTCGATTTCGATCCCGAGGCGGCCATCGCGCGGCTGGAGAAAATCGGCGATCTCTTCGCGCCGGTACTGCGGTTGAAGCAGACCATCCCCGAGCTCACCGCACGCGCGGCTCGGACGCCCGAATCGGAGAGTGGCGACGTCACCATTCGCGGCATCCGCCTTCCGAAGCCGCGCAGCCAGAGCGGACGACGGCTCTTCATCGTGGCGAAAACGGAGATGGGCAACGAGTTGTGGCTCGACATGGGCGGTACGTTCAAACGCTGGATTCTTCATCCCGATCGCGCCATGCCGACGGACGACTTGGCGATCGATCCCGCTTACTTTTGCGGCGAAGTTCCGGCGGCGTGGCGCAATCGCATCTCGATCGCGGACATCGGCTGCTACGAGCTGATCGACGGCAGTTTGGAGCGGCGCCGCTTCGATCTCTGGTTCACTGGCAACCTGTTCTCCGGCGAATGGATCCTGGAGAAGCGCGGCGACGAGTCGTGGACGTTCACGCCGAGGGACTGACCGCGGCCACGCTGTCGCCGCAGCAGCGCTCCACTTCCGCGTCCATCTTCCCGGCCATCATCAGGAAGAGCATGCGGTAGTCGGCGGCTAGCGAGTAAAACGGGTGCCCGAACGTCGCCGGCTTGTTGTGCTCGACGAAAAAGTGCGCGTACCAGGCGAAGGCGTAGCCGATCAGCGGGACGCCGATCAGAAACCAGAGGCTGACAGCGAAGGCGAGGCCGAGGAGCACCACCGCCAGCACGGAACCGATGGCGTGCAGCACGCGCGTGCGTTCGCGGGAGTGCGCGCGCACGTAGTCCGGCCAGAAGTCGGCGAAGCTCTGAATCTGCATGGACCGCGCAGATTCTCCCACGACTTTCCGTGGCACTTCAATTGCTCGGGTCCGGTACATGCCGAACGACTTCGAACAACTGCTGAAAGACCTCTTTGGCGAGCCGCTGAATCGCCTCACGCAATTCTCGTCCGAACAGACGCAGCGCATGCAGACGCGATTGCAGGAATTCGCCCGCGAGTCGGTCAAAGAGGAGCTGGCGAAGATTCACACGGAGCTGAACGATCTTCGCGAACGGGTGGCGGCGTTGGAGCGCGAGCGGGCGGATAACGCGGCGAACTTGGTGTAGGTGCCAGGCGTAGCGGGTACGCGCGAAGGCGCGCTTGCCAATCCGACTCCGCGCTCGGCTGTGTAACGCGTAACTTCGGCTGTGTGCAGTGTGGATTCGGCTGTGTGCAGCGCGGATTCGGCCGTGTACCGCGTGGATTCGGCTGTATACGGCGTGGATTCGGCTGTGTGCAGCGTGGATTCGGCTGTGTGCAGTGTGGATTCGGCTGTGTGCAGTGTGGATTCGGCTGTGTGCAGTGTGGATTCGGCTGTGTGCAGCGCGGATTCGGCTGTGTACAGCGTGGATTCGGCTGTGCAGCGTGGATTCGGCTGTGTACAGCGTGGATTCGGCTGTGTAAAGCGTGGATTCAGCGTCCGGGGCTCAGGCGTCGCGAGCATCAGCAGCACAGACAAGAGTGTCTGTGCCACACCGGCTGTGCCGGTAAGAGCAATTGCGCAGGCAACGCAGGATTGTGTGGCACAGACACTCCTGGCTGTGCTTTGGCAAGTCGCGCTGCCTGATACCGCTAACCCGCGCGGCGCGTTTTCAAATACTCCGCGACTTCGTCCGCCGGCTTGGTGTTGAAAATCTCCTTCGGCGTCAGGCCCGCTTTGCGCGCCACCCAGGTTCCGCTGATCAGCGCCGCGTATTCGTGGATCGAGTGCGCGTCGGGTGTGATTGCGAAGCCGACGCCGAGGTCCATGGCGCTGCGGATGTGGCGCCAGTCGAGGTCGAGGCGGTTCGGATTGCCGTTGATCTCGATCATCACGCCGCGCTGACCGGCCTTCTCGAAGATGCGCTCGAAGTCGACGCTGTAGCCGTCGCGTGAGAGCAGCTTGCGGCCGGTGAGGTGGCCGAGGAACGTGACGTATGGATTGTCGAGCGCGCGCAGCATGCGCTCGGTCATCTCGTCTTTCGGCATCTGAAATCGCGAGTGGATCGAGGCGATGACAAAGTCGAATTTCTTCAGCGTCTTCTCGTCGTAGTCGATCGTGCCGTCGGGAAGAATGTCGGCCTCCGTGCCGCGAAACACGCGCATCGGGGCGACCTCGCGCTCGTGCGCGGCGATCTCCTTGTGCTGGAGTTTGAGCTGGTCGACACTCAAGCCGCCGGCGTAAAACGCGGCCGGCGAGTGATCGGAGATGCCGACGTATTCGAAGCCGCGGTCGCGCGCCGAAGCCAGCATCTCCTGCACCGTGTTGCGGCCGTCGGAAAACGTGGTGTGGACGTGGAACGTGCCGCGCAGGTCGGAGACTTCGATCAGCCGCCGATGCCGTTTGCGTTTGAGGTCGTCGCCGTTTTCGCGACGCTCGGGATCGACGTACGCCAGTCCGGCTTTGTCGAACAACTCTTTTTCGGTGCGCGCGCGGCCGAGCTTTCCGCCGCGTTCGAGAAACGCCGCGACGAACTCCGGCGTGCCGGTGGTGACGAGCAGCGTCGCTCCGAAGCCGTCCGGTTTCGTGAAGTGAAACCAGACGTCGATCTCGTTGCGCGCGAATGCCTTCACCGTGTCGTCATCGATCCGTTCGATCCTCTCGACGAACTTCGCCAGCGCGCGAACGACCGCTTCCTGATCGCGCGTGGCGATGACGATGTTCACATTGCGAATGATCTCCAGCCGCCGCCGCACGCTCCCGCTCACCTCGGCATCCTCGATCTCTTCGATGGCCGCGAGATGTTCGCGAATCTGTTCGCCGACTTCGACGCCGATCGGCAGCAGAAAGTGCGACTCGCGGCGCCGCGCTTTCTCGATGCCGCTCAGGATGTACTGCTGCGTCTTCGGTCCGAATCCCGGCAGCGGCGCAACGCGCCCTTCGCGGGCGGCGGCTTCGAGCTCATCGAGATTTCCGATCCCGAGCTTTTCGTGCAGGATGCCGATCTTTTTCAGGCCGAGCTTCGGAACGCGCAGCAGCTCGAAGATGCCGGGCGGATATTGCGCGCGCAACTCCGCGAGGTAACGTGATTCGCCGGTGCGTACCAGCTCCTCGATGATCGCCGCGGTGGCCTTGCCGATGCCCGGCGTTTTCACCAGTTCGCCGCTGGCGAGAAGATCGGCCGGCTCGGCGTCAAGAGCGCGGATGCTGTGCGCGGCGCGCTCGAAGGCCAGCGCGCGGAAGCGGTTGTTCTCGCTCAGCTCGAGGTAGCTGGAGATGTCGTCGAGCGCGCGGGCGATGTCGAATTTGTTCATGCGGTCGCTATCATGCCGAATATGCAAGCAACTGACCGATTGATTGTGGCCATCGATCGTTCCTCGCGCGACGAGATCCTTCGCCTCGCCGATGCGCTGCACGGCGCGGCAGGCGTGTTGAAGATCGGTTTGCAGGCATTCGTCGCGAACGGACCGTCGATCGTGCGCGACGTCATCGATCGCGGCGCGAAGGTTTTCCTCGATCTGAAGATCCACGACATCCCGAACACGGCCAAGCACGCCGTGGCCGAGGCGACGTCCCTCGGCGCGGCGATGGTGACGGTGCATACGGCGGGCGGCGAGGCGATGCTTCGCGCATGTGCTGTCGATTCATTGCTCGTCCTCGGCGTCACAATCCTCACGAGCCTCGATGATGCCGAACTGCAACGCATCGGCTTCCGCGGAACGCCTCTCGACAACGCTGTTCGTCTGGCGAAACTGGCGCAGGGTTCAGGGCTTCGCGGTGTCGTCGCATCGCCGCACGAAGTGGCCGCGATTCGCGAAGCGTGCGGCGCCGCGATGCGGCTCGTCGTTCCGGGTATTCGCCCCGAGGGGAGTGAGGCGGGTGATCAGCGTCGAACGATGACGCCCGCCGCGGCCATTGCAGCGGGCGCCGACTACATCGTCGTCGGACGGCCGATTACGGACGCCAGCGATCCGCGTGCAGCGGCGCTGGCGATCGTCGATTCGTTCGCGTGATCACAGCTTTTCCCGGGAGCGCGGGCGTCTCGCCCGCAGTCCTCGCGCGAACCAAAAGCGGGCGGGACGCCCGCGTTCCCAGGATTACACCGCGCGGCGTCGCGCGACGCAGTTCGATCCCGGGCCGGGGAAGAAGATGCGCTGGCTCGAGAACTGGCGTCGATTTCCGGCCGCATCCGTTCCGATCGCGCGCAGCACGTGCTCTCCTCGGGTGATGGCGTCGAGATTCGCCGAAACGCGCCACGTCGACACCGGCGTCGTCGACGGAATGTCGATGCGCGGCGGTCCGGACAGCGATGCCGATCCGAGCGAGCCGCCGTCCAGCAGCAACTCGACGTTGGTGATCTTCAGCGTGCCCGTGACCCAACCGTGGATCTCGGCGCCGCCGCAGACGGTGCCGGCGACCGAGTCGAATTCGATCTTGCCGGTCATCAATCCGCACGCACCGTAGGTCTGCGTGCCGGTCATTTCGCCGACGACGTAGACGAGCGAGCCGACGGGCAGCGGATTCCACTTCACCTCGTCGCCCTGCGTGTACGAGACCTGTTCGTACTGACGCGGGTCGCGCCCTTCCAGCATGGCCGTGGCGTAGTCGAAGACGTCGAAGGCGATCGTGCGAGCCGGTTGCAGCGTCTGGTAATCGAGCTCGTCGATCATCGTGACCAGACGTCCGCTCGCTTCATCGAAGGCTGCCTGCGGATGAAAGACGATCGGGTTCGCGCGCTCGACCTGCAGATTCGCGGTCGAGTGATAGGTGAGCGGATGGAAGAACGTGGAGGGATCGCCCGGCGTGAGCGTGTACGTGATGATCGCGGTGTCGTTGCCGACGCCGAGCAGGTTCGTACCGTTGCTGACCAGGAACGTGCCCGGAACGGCGGAGCCGCTGACGAGCGTCGGCGAGGCGGGATTGGTGAGGTTCCAGGCGACGGTGCTGCCGTTCGCGGCCGCGATGAGGATTCCGAAGTTGAAGGCGATGTCGTTGTAGCCGCCCAGCGGATTGAGGAACGTCGAAAGCGAGCTGACGCGGACCGGCGCCAGCGGATTGACGACGTTGTAGATGTCGATCTGGTTGAAGCAGCCCGGCGGGTTGGCCGGGAAGTTCGCGGAGCACGGCAGGTCGGTGGCCGGGTAGAGCGCGGCCAGCGTGTTTCCGCTGATGGCCAGGCGGTGATAGCGCAGGCCGGGCGTGCGGGAGACGAGGATCGGCGCGGTGCCGCCGGCGCGGACGTTGCGGAGGTCGTAGATCTCGAGGCCTGCTTCGCTGGAGACGTAGAGGAAGCCGGCGTTGAAGGCCACGCCGCCCTTCGTTTCACGGGCGGCCAGCGCGCCGATGAAGTCTTCGCGGGCGATCTGCATATCGCCGAGGTCGGTGACGGTGTAGGTCGTCAGCGTCTGTCCGCGGAGCGCGAACACCTGCGATCCGAAGCGGAAAACGCCGTGCGGCGACTGGTAGAACGCAGTGGGTCCGGCGTTGGTCGCAACCAGCGTCAACGGGCACGAAGCCTGGAACTGATCGGCGATTGCCGTCGGAGCGGAAAGGACGGCGACTGCGAGGACAACAAGGGCGAGCCGTGACAAAACGCGCATACATGCCTCCCAAAAACCACACCCGGAATGCGCTCCGCAGAGCTGGATTCAGAATCGACTCAGGCGCTAACTATCTCTTAAGTTTGGAGTTTTTTCAACCCGCGCGGCCCGGAAGCCCTCGCGCACGTGTCGGCGGAGCCTTCGGCAACCAACGCCGCGGCGCGTCGCCGCACGTGTAGAATGTCCCGACTCGCCGCGAACTGGCGAGTATGGAAACAACCTCGGCTTTGCGCGGCGTTACGAGTGGCGAATTATGCTCGACGGTCACGTGCTCGTCCTGAACAGGGTTTTCCAGGCGGTGCAGATCACTTCTGCACGTCGCGCTCTAACCCTGTTGTACAAAGGCCAGGTCAAGGCGGTCGACTCCGAGTACCGCACCTACGACTTCGAGAACTGGGCCGACATCCCCGTGCAGGCTGATGAGGACCATTTCGTCCGCACGCCGAGCCGCAACATCCTGATTCCGCATGTGGTTCAGCTCCTGGTCTTCGACCGGCTGCCGCGGCAGGAAGTGAAGTTCTCGCGCGGCAACATCTATCTGCGCGACGGCAATCGCTGCCAGTACTGCGGGAAGAAGTTCTCCTCCTCGGAACTGTCTCTCGACCACGTCGTGCCGATCTCGCGCGGCGGCAAGTCGACGTGGGAGAACGTCGTCTGCGCCTGCCTGCCGTGCAACGTGAAGAAGGGCAACAAGCTGCTCACCGAGACCGGCCTTCAGATCAAGCGCCAGCCGGTGCGGCCGAAATGGCATCCGCTCCATCGCCTGCAGGGACGCAACTTCCCGGACATCTGGAAGAACTTTCTGGATGAGGCGTACTGGAACGTGGAACTGAAGGAGTGACGCCGCTTACTTGGCGGCGAGGTCCTTCAGCTCTTCTCCTTCGTTCACAAAACGGTTGATGGCCACGCCGTACTGTTTCTCGTAGAGGCTGCGATAGCGTCCGCCGAGGACCATCAGCTCGCGGTGCGTGCCGCGTTCGGTGATCTGGCCGTCTTCGAGCACGAGGATCTGGTCGGCGTTGCGGATCGTGGAGAGGCGGTGGGCGATGACGAACGTCGTCCGCCCTTTCATCAGCGCGTTGAGTCCGTCCTGGATGAGCGCCTCGGACTCGCTGTCGAGCGATGACGTCGCTTCGTCCAGGATCAGAATGCGCGGATTGGCGACGATCGCGCGGGCGATGGCCACGCGCTGTTTTTGTCCGCCGGACAGCCGGACACCGCGCTCGCCGACGATCGTGTCGTACTTTTCGGCGAAGCCTTCCGTGAACTCGTCGACGTGCGCGATCTCCGCGGCGCGAAGCACTTCCTCGCGCGTCGCCTTCGGATTGCCGAGGGCGATGTTCTCGTAGATCGACTCGGCGAAGAGGAACGAGTCCTGCGGCACGATGCCGAGGTGCGAGCGATAGTCGCTGAGCCGGAAACTGCTGAGCGGCTTGCCGTCGACGAAAAGCTCGCCCTGCGTCGGCCGGTGAAATGCAGCGATCAGCGAGATCATCGTGCTCTTGCCCGACCCCGACGGGCCGACCAGCGCGATCGACTTGCCCGCGGGCGCGATCAGGTTGATGTCTTTCAGCACCGGAACGCCGGCGGTGTACTCGAACCAGACGTCGCGGAACTCGACGCTGCCGGCGATGTCGGGCGTGGCCGTTTTCGACGCGTCCTGCTCGTCCTCGCGCGTCTCGCCGAACACTTCGCGCATCCTTTCCAATCCAGCGAACGCCTCGGAGAGCTGCGTTCCGATCGAAACGATCTGCACGACGGGACCGATGACGAGCGCGAGATAGAGCGTGAAGGCAATCAGATCGCCGGGCGACATTTTGTGCGATACGACCTGGTGCCCGCCGACGAACATCACCACCGCGCTGACGGCACCGACGAGGAAAGTGGTCATCGCGCCGGCGGTTGAGATCGTCCGCATCGTCCCGACGATCAGGTTGAGCAGCTTCCTCGCGCCGGTGTCGAAGACTTTCTCCTCATGCTCTTCCGCCGTGTAGGCCTTGACGATGCGAATGCCGGAGAAGCCTTCGGTAAGGCGCCCGGTGACGTCGCCATACACCTCGCCGCGTTTCTTGAACATCGGACGCGCCGTGGAGAACGCCCAGAACATGATTCCGGCAAAGGCGAAGAACGCCAGGAAGACCATCGACGCCAACCTCGCGCTGAAGTGGAAGAGGAAGAACGATGCGAAGCCGGCCGTGACGATGCCGCCGAAGACTTGCGCCAACCCGGTGCCGACGAGATTGCGGATTCCCTCGGCGTCGTTCATGACGCGCGAGACGAGCACGCCGGTCTTGGTCGAGTCGAAGTAGCGGATCGGAAGGCGCTGCACGTGCTGCTGCAATTTCGTGCGCAGGTCGGTGATCGAGCGCTGCGCGGCGATGCCGAGGATCTGCGCGAGCGCGTAGTCGGTGATGCCTCCGAAGAGGGCCACCGCCGCGCTCACCAGCGCCAGCTTCGGCAGCAGCGCGACCTGCCCTTTCGCGAGCACGTTGTCATAGAGCAGTTTCGAAAGGTACGGCAGGACGATGCTGGAGAGGCGGTTGGCGAGCAGCAGCGGGATGCCGATGGCGAGTCGCAGGCGCGAGCGCCAGATGATCTCGCCCGCATCCTTGAGAACGGCGCGGAAGCGCGCCTTGTCCATGCGTTTTTTCTTTTTGTCGTCTTCGGCCATTAGGCGGATTGTATGGGAGTGGGGCGTAGGGGGTGGGGTGTGGAAAGTTAGCGTCTCATCGTCCGTCTCTCCCACCCCCCACACCCCACTTCCCGCCCCCATGGTTCACATCTTGCTAAACCACTCCCGAACGGAGTGGCATCAATGACGTTAGTAAATTCGCTCTGCGCCGAAATCAGTATCTACCAAGGCGTCGGAGAACAGACGGGTGTGATGGTAGAGAGAAGCGCGATCCGCGGTAAGAAGGGCCTCTGCAAAAGCATGCGCGATCTGGCCATCAAGTCGCGCGTCCTCGGCGACGGCTATTACTACATCCCCAACGAGCTGTGGCCGAAAACGAACGAGCCGGTGGTCGTGCACAAACACGACTGGACGGTCATCGGATCAATCCCGCGTACCTCGCGAGCGACAAAGAAACGCCCCAAGCGCGCTCACGCCGAACAACTCTGACCAATTTCTTTTTCCCGGAGTGCTCTCGATGAAACGTTGTTTCGTTGTGCTGTTTGTTGCTGCAATCGCTTCCGCCGCGTTCGCGCAGGAGGAAGAAGGAACCGGCGCCGCCAAAGGCGCGCAGGTCAACACGACCGGCAAGGGCTACACGGCCGCGTATGTGATCGACGCCGCCAGCCGCCGCGTGCTGTTCGAAGAGAACGCGCACGTGCCGCTGCCCACCGCGTCGATGGCCAAGATGATGACGTGCATCATCGCCATGGAACGCATCCAGTCGGGCGAGATCAAGCTCGATACGCCGGTGACGACTTCCGCGCGCGCCAGCAAGATGGGCGGCTCGCAGATCTTCGCCCGCGAAGGTCAGGTCTTCCCGATGCAGACGCTGCTTCAGGCCACGATGATTCGCTCGGCCAACGACGCCGCGGAAATGATCGCGGAGAAGCTCGGCGGTTCCGCCGAGGCGTTCGCCGATCTGATGAACGACAAGGCTCGCCAGCTCGGATTGAAGGAAACGACCTTCTACGATCCGCACGGCCTTCCGAACAGCCAGGATCCGAAGCGCATCAACGTCTCCAGCGCGCACGATCTCGCGGTGATGGGGCAGGAGTTGATGAAGTATCCGCTGATGCGCGAATACGCGAAGACTCCCTGGATTCCGTTCACGAATGCGACCTACACCTCGGGGCTGACCAATCCGAATCACATGATCAACCCGAAGAGCCGGGACTACTACGGCGACGCTACCGGCATCAAGACCGGCTACTCCGGACCGGCTGGCTACTGCATCACGGCCTCGGCGCAACGCGGCGATATGCAGGTCATCGCCGTGGTGATGGGCGCTCGCGCGCCGTCGGGTCCCGAAAGCTCGTTCGGCATCGCCGCTCGGCTCTTCAACGACGCGTTCGCGCACTGGCGCCAGCTCGTTCCGCTGAAGAAGGGAACGGTGGTCGGTCAGGCGAACGTGGCGGACGGCCAGGCGAAAACCGTGAACGCCGTTGCCGCGGCGGATGTTCGTACGCTCATCCAGCGCGGACAGGAAGGCGGTATCAGCGTCCGCTTCGTGCCGAGCAACCTGACCGCGCCGGTCCGCGCCGGCCAGCAGGTCGGCGTTGCGGTCGTCACTCAGGGCGGCCAGCAGATCGGACGAGTCCCGGCCGTCGCGCAGACGGCCGTCGAAAAACAACCGTGGTGGAAGAAGTTCTGGCCGTTCTGATTTCCTAGCCGAAGATGACACGGCGCCCGTCGACGCGATAGTTGCCTGACGCCAGTTTCACCAACGCCTCCACGTACGCGGCGTGCTCCTCCTCGAGGATGCGCGCGGCGAGCGTGGAGGCGTCGTCGTTCGATCGCACCGCCACGGCGCGCTGCACGATGATCGGGCCGGCGTCGAGGTTTTCGTCGACGAAGTGCACCGTGCAGCCGGAGATCTTTACGCCATACGCGACTGCCTGCGCCTGCGCATCCACGCCCGGAAACGCCGGCAGGAGCGACGGATGGATGTTGATGATCCGCATCGGATATGCGGCGATGAACGCCGGCGATAGCAGTCGCATGTAACCGGCTAACGCGATGAAATCGGGCCGCGCTTTTTTCAGAATCGCCAGAACTTCCTCCTCGTGCGCGGCCCGGCTGTCGAACGCGCGATGATCGATTACATGCGCCGGCAATCCGAGCGCTTGCGCGCGCTCGATTCCCGGCGCGTTCGGACGATTGGAGATGACGCAGACAATCTCCGCATCGAGCGCGCCGCGAACGATCGCGTCATGAATTGCCGCGAAGTTGGATCCGCGGCCGGAGAGAAGAATGGCGAGACGCATGGGAGTCAGTGGATTAGTAGATTAGTGGATCAGTAGATCAGAGGTTTGCTTTCGATTTCGTAGCGAATCAAAAGCGCTCCTCTAATCTACTAATCCACTGATCTACTAATCCACTGCTTCACTCGATCCACGACGCGAATCCTGCCGGCGGACGGTCGTACACGACCTTCCCGCTTCCCTTCACCACGTTGCCGATGAAGAAAAACTTCTGGCCGATTTGCGAGAAGTGGCGGGCGATCGGATCGACCTGTTCCTTACCGGCGATCAGCACCATGCCGATGCCCATGTTGAAGACGCGCAGCAGTTCGTCGTGCTCGACGCCGCCGTGTTGCGCCAGGAAACGGAACGTGGGCAGCACGGGCCACGAGCCGAGCTTGATGTGCGCGTCGAGCGAATCGGGCAGCACGCGCGGAACGTTGTCCGTCAGTCCGCCGCCGGTGATGTGCGCGAGCGCATGAATCGCGCGCTGCTCGACGAGCGGGATGAGCGGCTTGAGATACGAGAGGTGCGGCGCCAGCAGCGCCTCGCCGATCTTGCCGACCTCCGGCAGGATCGTCTGATGATCGTGGCCGAGCTGGTCGAAGAAGATGCGCCGCGCCAGTGAATAGCCGTTCGTGTGCAGACCGGCCGATGGCAATCCGATGAGGACGTCGCCTTCGCGCACGTCCTTGCCGGTGAGGACGTTCTTCTCGTCGACGACGCCGACGATGAAGCCGGCAATGTCGTAATCGTCGTCGCCGTAAAAGCCCGGCATCTCGGCCGTCTCGCCGCCGATCAGCGCGCAGCCGTTTTCGCTGCACGCGCGCGCCATGCCGCGTACGACGTCGGTCATCACCGGAGGCCGCAACTTTCCGGTGGCGTAGTAGTCGAGAAAAAAAAGCGGTCGCGCGCCCTGCACGAGGATGTCGTTGACGCAATGACAGACGAGGTCGTAGCCGACTGTGTCGTGAACCTTCATCGCCTGCGCCACGCGCAACTTCGTCCCGACGCCGTCCGTCGACGAAACCAGGATCGGTTTCTCGATGCCTTCGAACGACGCGCGGAAAAGTCCGCCGAACGATCCGATGTCCGAGATCACCGGCGGCGTGAACGTTCCCCGCGCAATCCGCCGCACTTCGCGCAGCGCCTCATCCTGCGCATCGATGTTCACGCCCGCGTCGCGGTACGAAGATTTGTTGGCCACGATCGGCAGTGTATCAAGCACCTATAATCCCGGTCCCTTGGCCCAGTTCCTCCTGATCACCACGCTCCTCTCCATCGTCGGCATCGTCGCCACCGGCGTCCTCGGATTCACCGCCACGCCGGGCCACATCGCCACGCATATCTTCTGCGCGCTCGGCACCGTGATCGTCGGTCTCTTCTCGCAATCGATGACGATGTTCTTCTTCATCGGCACCGGCAAAGAGATCAAGGACGCCGCGAAGAACGATGCCGAGGTCGTGCAGCGGACGAAGGCATTCAAGACGAAGGTGTTCCCGACGGCGATGTATGCGATGGCCGCGTTGATGGTGACGTTCATCATGGGCGGCGGCGTGGCGTCCGGAAAGACGCCGCACTGGCTTCACATCACTCTCTTCGCCGCCTCTGCCGCGATGTACTGCCGCGCGTACTGGTTCCAGCTTCAAGCGATGATGGAGAACGCGGCGCTAATGGAGAAGTACCTGAAAGAGTAGCGCCTGGGACCGCGGGCGTCCCGCCCGCATCTGAGTTTCGCGCGAACAATGGAAAGCGGGCGAGACGCCCGCGTTCCCAGGCGCTCACGCCACCGCGTTGCTCATCGCCGCTGATGACGGCAACGACACTGTGATCGACGTGCCCGTACCTTCGTGCGAGGCGACGTCGATGCGGCCGCCGTGCTCCTGGACGATGCGGTAAGAGATGGCCATGCCGAGGCCGGTGCCGCTGGGGAAATTGGTGCGGAAAGGCTGGAAGAGGCGGCGCTGGTCGGCGTCGTTCATCCCGCGGCCGTTGTCGCTGAAGACGATGTTGTAGTGATCGCCGGCGATCGCGGTGGTCACGCGCAGCGTTCCGCCGTTCGGCATCGCCTGCACGGCGTTGCGGGCCACGTTCCAGAAGACCTGCCGGATCTGATCGCTGTCGCCGACGATCGTGTATGACGGCGGCACGATCTCATCTTCGATCGCGATCGTCGCCGCAACCTCGGCTGAGTTTCGCAACAGGTCGAGCGTCTCGGCCAGGCTGGCGGCGATGTCGAATTCCGCGGGACGTTTTTCCTGCGGCCTCACGAAGCGGAGAAAGTCGGCGATCGATTTGTTCAGCCGCTCCGATTCTTTGAGGATGATCGACATCAATCGCTGTTCCTGCGGATTCAGCGCAGCCGATTTCTTGAGCACCTGCACCGATCCTGCGATCGCGGCCAGCGGATTGCGGATCTCATGCGCGATGCCGGCCGACAGCTCGCCGACGGCAGCCATGCGGTCTTTGAGCCGCAGCTCCGCTTCGAGCATTTTCATATCGGTCAGATCCTGAAAGATGAGGGTGTAGCCGGACGCCGCTCCCTCGATCGTGTTCAACGGCGTCACCGCGAATCCGATCGTGCGCAGCTCATCGCCGATGGCGACGTCGTTTTTTTCGCGGCGGAGGACCGCATCGCCGGTAAGTGTTTCGCGGAACGCATCCCACTCGCCATCTGCATAGAACCCGAGGTCGGAAATGGGGTGACCGACGATCGCCTGCGGCTCCTTCCGGAGGATCAAACATCCCGCCGGATTGATGAAGGTCGCGATTCCGTCCGGCGAAAGCGTGATGAGTCCCGACGGAATCGACTCGACGACGTTCTGATTGAGGGCGCGCAGCTCGGCCAGGTTCTGGCGATTGGCGTCGAGCTCCTTCGACGTTTTTTGCAGCTTCTCCGACAGAAACGAGGTCAACAACGCCGTCGCATAGAAACCAGCGAAGTTTGTGGCCAGGTTCAGATACAGCCGCGACGGCGTCCATGCCGCCGGCGCGACCCACGATTGCTCCGGCATTGGAACGACGCCGTAATACATCAGGTCGCAGAGAACGCCGTAGAGGATGACCGCGCCGCTGGCGCTGAGCAGGCCGCCGCGGCGGTAGAGCAGCATCGAGGCGGTGATGATCGAGACGAGGTAAAGGAACGAGAACGGCGAGTCGAGTCCGCCCGTGAAGTAGACCAGCACGGTTTCGACGGCGAGATCGCCGGCAATCTGGATGATGAGATTGATCTTGCGCGGCGCGATGAAGCCGATGCCGATGTAGACGAGCGTGAGTCCGTACGTGATGGCCGCGCTGGTGTAGAGATAGTTGATCGGCAGCAGCTCGCGGACGGTGTACTGAATGATCAGCGCCGCGAGCAGCAGCGTCGTCACGACGACGACGCGGATGGCGAGGAGCATGCGGGCGTCGGAGTTCATGGTTGTTTAGCTCTTAGCTGTTAGCTCTGAGCTCTTAGGGGAACGAACAAAGTGTGGCACAGACACTCCTGTCTGTGCTTTTGCAAGATGCAGCGGCTGCAATTGGAGAGCAGGGTCGTGCTCACGGGTAGATTTCACAGTCATCCCGAGCCTCACCAGCACAGACAAGAGTGTCTGTGCCACATGCCCCTAAGAGCTAATAGCTACCAGCTAAGAGCTAGATCATCCGATCTGTCCGATCAGCGTGAACATCGGCATGTACATGGCGATGACGATGCCGCCGATGGCGACGCCGAGGAAGGCGATGAGGACCGGCTCGAGGAGTTTCATCAGGCCGGCTACCGCGGTGTCGACTTCGTCTTCGTAGAAATCGGCGATCTTCGAAAGCATCGTGTCGAGCGCGCCGGTCTGTTCGCCGACGGCGATCATCTGCACGACCATGGTCGGAAAAACGTCAGTGTCGGAGAGCGGCTCGCTGATGGTCTTGCCTTCCTCGACCGATTTGCGTGTGGCCATGATGGCGTCCTCGATGATCGAGTTGCCGGCGGTGCGGGCGGTGATCTGCAGTCCGTCGAGGATGGGAACGCCGGACGCGGTGAGCGTGGACAGCGTGCGGCAGAAACGGGCCACGGCGATCTTGCGCATCAGAAGGCCGAGGATCGGCATCTTCAGGACCGCGCCGTCGATGACGCGCTTCCCCTTGTACGTCTCGTGATAGCGGCGCAGCGCGTAAATCGTGCCGCCGATGACGATGGCCATCAGCCACCAGAAATCGGCGATGAAGTTCGAGAGCCAGATCACGATCTGCGTCGGCATCGGCAGCTCGGCGCCGAGGCCTTTGAAGAGAGCCGCGAAGACCGGGATGACCTTCCAGAGAATGACCGCAACGACGATGCAGGCGATGGAAATGACGGCGACCGGATAGATCATCGCCGACTTCACCTGGCTGTTCAGTTTCACCGACTTCTCGATGTACTGCGCCAGGCGCTGAAGAATGGTGTCGAGAATACCGCCCGCTTCGCCGGCGGCAACCATGTTGGTGTAAAGGTCGTTGAAGATCTTCGGATGCTTGCGCATCGAGTCGGCCAGGTTGGAGCCTGACTCGACGTCCTGCCGGATCTGGATCAGCGCGCGCTTGAAGGTCTTGTTTTCCTGCTGCGTGCCGAGGATTTCCAGGCACTGCACGAGCGGCAGGCCGGCGTCGATCATGACCGAGAACTGTCGCGTGAAGATGGCCACGAGCTGTGGCGGTACGCCGCCGCCGAATTTCGGGAAGGCGATCTCCTTCCCCTTCTCGCGGATCGACGGTGCTTCGATGCGCTGCCGGCGGAGCATCTCGCTGGCCGCTTCTTTCGAATCGGCATTGAGAACGCCGCTCTGCATCTGTCCGGCGCGCGATCCTTTCCATTCAAATGTCGGCATCATCTCCTCCGTCGAAGTTCTGCGTTACACCGAGCGCGGGCGCGTGCCTGTCGGCTGGTTCGTTCCTTGCGGCGAGAGCGCTCCGGCACCGCGCGAGATCATCTCCTGAAGCTCGTCGGGATTGGACGAGCGGGCCAGCGCCGTCTGCAGTGTGATCTGCTTCTTGAAGTACAGCGTCGCCAACGACTGGTTGAGAGTCTGCATTCCGTATTTGGCCTGGCCGGTCTGCATCATCGAATAGATCTGATGCACCTTGTCTTCGCGGATCAGATTGCGGATGGCGGCGTTCGGAATGAGAATTTCCATGGCCATGGCGCGCCCTTTTCCGGTGGCGTGCGGCAGCAGCGCCTGACAGAGGATTCCCTCGAGCACGAACGACAGTTGCGCGCGAATCTGCGGCTGCTGGTGCGACGGGAAAACGTCGACGATGCGGTTGATGGTCTGCGCCGCGGAGTTGGTGTGCAGCGTGCCGAAGGTGAGGTGGCCCGTCTCGGCGATGCGCAGCGCCGACTCGATCGTCTCGAGGTCGCGCATTTCGCCGATCAGGACGACGTCGGGATCCTGACGCAGCGCCGACTTGAGCGAGTTCGCGAAGGAGTGCGTATCGGCGTGCAGCTCGCGCTGATTGACGATGCAGCTCTTGTGCGAATGAAGAAACTCCACCGGATCTTCGATGGTGATGATGTGCTCGTGCCGTTCGCGGTTGATCTTGTCGATCATCGCCGCCAGCGTGGTCGACTTGCCGGAACCGGTCGGGCCGGTGACGAGCACGAGTCCGCGCGGCTTGTTGCAGATCTCCTCGACGACGGCCGGCAATCCCAGCTCGCGGAAGCCGAGGATTTCGTAGGGGATCTGGCGATAGACGGCGGCGGTGGCGCCGCGCTGATTGAAGATGTTCGCGCGGAAACGGGCCAGGCCTTTGATGCCGAAGGAGAGGTCGAGCTCGAGATTCTCCTCGAAGCGATGCTTCTGCGCATCGGTGAGTACCGAGTAGGCGAGCTGCTTCGTCTCCGGCGCCGTCAGCGCCGGCATGTCCAGCGGCGTGAGCTTGCCGTCGATGCGAATTTGCGGTGCGGAGTTGGTCGTGACGTGCAGATCCGAGCCGCCGCGCTCGACCATCGTCTTGAGTAGCTGATGAAGTGTGACCGGCATTCGCTCTCCGTAGTGGATTCGTCGATTCGTAGATTAGTGGATTCGGAAATCAACGCTGTGATCGTTGACCCAATCGACTGATCTACGAATCCACTGACTCACAGTATGGTCTCCCGCACGACCTCCTCGATCGTCGTGGTGCCGTCTTTGATCTTGATCAGGCCGGAGCGGCGGAGGCTGATCATGCCGGTTTCCGCGGCTCGTTTCTTGATGTCGATGGCGGTGCCGCCGGAGAGGATCAGGTCGCGGATGGCGTCGTCGATGGCCATCACCTCGATGAGCGCTACGCGGCCTTTGTAGCCGGTGCTGTTGCACTTGTCGCAGCCGCGGCCCTTGTAGACCGTGAACGTCCCGATCTCTTCCTTCTTGAAGCCGACGTTCATCAGCGCCTGCGGCGTCATCTCCACCGGCTCCTTGCAATTCGAGCAGACGCGGCGCGCCAGGCGCTGGGCCGCGATGAGCTGCACCGAGGTCGCGACGAGAAATGGTTCGATGCCCATGTTCATCAGGCGGTTGATCGTCGACGGCGCATCGTTCGTGTGCAACGTTGATAGGACCAAATGTCCGGTGAGCGCGGCTTTGATCGCGATCTCCGCCGTTTCGAAATCGCGGATCTCGCCGACCAGGATGATGTTCGGATCCTGCCGCAGGAAGGAGCGTAGCGTGGCCGCGAAATTGAGGCCGATCGACTCCTTCATCTGCACCTGGTTGATGCCCGGCAGATTGAACTCCACCGGATCCTCGGCGGTCATGATGTTCACTTCCGGCGAATTCACCTTCGACAGCGCCGAATAGAGCGTGTTCGTTTTTCCCGAGCCGGTCGGGCCGGTCACGAGCACCATGCCCCACGGCTTGAAGATCGCTTCCTCGAAGCGCACCAGCGACTCCGGTTCGAAGCCGAGCTTGGTCATGTCGAGGCGAAGGTTGTCCTTGTCGAGAAGGCGCATGACGATCTTCTCGCCGAAGAGCGTCGGCAGCACGGAGACGCGGAAGTCGAGCTCTTTGTTCTTGTCGTTGAGCTTCATCTTCAGCTTGATGCGGCCGTCCTGCGGCAGCCGCTTCTCGGAGATGTCGAGCTTCGCCAGAATCTTCATGCGCGACGTGATCGCGTCCTTCAGCTTCAGCGGCGGGTTCATGATCTCGTACAGCGTCCCGTCGATCCGGAAGCGCACGCGGAACTCTTTCTCGTACGGCTCGATGTGAATGTCCGATGCGCCGCGCTTGATGGCATCGGTGAGGATGAGGTTCACGAGCTTGACCACCGGCGCTTCTTCGGCGGAATCCGCGAGCGCGGCGATGTCGAACTCTTCTTCCTCTTCCAGCACCTCGAGGTCGGCGTTCTCGGACTGCTGCAGGTCTTCCATGACCTTCTTCAGTTCGAGCGACGACGTCGTGCCGTAGTACTTGTCGATGGCCGCCTTGATGCCGAGCTCGGACGCGACCACCGGCTCGACGTTGTAGCCGGTCATGAACTTGATGTCGTCCATGGCGAAGACGTTCGTCGGATCGGCCATGGCGATCGTGACCGTGGCGCCGGTTTTGTTCACCGGAAGGATGTTGTATTTGCGCGCGACGTCAGCCGGGATCAGCTTGATGACGGAGGCGTCGATCTCGAAGTGCGCGAGGTTGATCGACGGCACGCCGAACTGCTGCGACAAGCACTCGGTGATGTCTTCCTCGGCCACAAATCCGAGTTTGATGAGCGTCTCGCCGAGCTTGCCGCCGGTCTCCTTCTGGAGCTTGAGCGCTTCCTTGAGCTGATCGGGAGTGATCAGGCTCGCTTTCGTCAACAGTTCGCCAAGGCGTACGCTCATTGTTTGGAGTCGGGTCTGCGGAGCGCGTCAGAAGCAACGCGCCGCGGTCGTCGGAAGTCGCGGGGCATCAGAGATTTCGGTTCGTCGACCGGCGAGTTTACGCTCACGCCGGACACAGCGTCAACGCGCGTTTATTTTGAGTATCAGGCGCATGACCTCGTCGACGGCGATGTCGTGCATCGACTTGGTGGTGCCAAACGCGGAGACGACGCGGTCAAGCTGGCCGTAGGGTCCGTTGCGCGCCGGATCGGTCGGACCGTAGAGGCCGGCGAGTGGCGTGCCGAGCGCCGCGGCGAGATGTAGCGGTCCCGTGTCCGCACCGACGACGAGCCGCGCGCGGCTCAGGACGAACGCCAATTCGCGGAAGTTGGTGGCCGGCGCAACCTCGGCACCGATAGCCCGCGCCAGCGGCTCTTCGCCCGGACCCCAGACGACCAGCGCGTCGCTGCCGATGCGTGCCGCCAACTCCGCGAAGCGCTCCACCGGCCACTGTTTGCCGGGCTTGCCCGCTCCCGGAAGTAGAACGATGCGACTCGCAAATCGCGCAAGTTTGCCGTCGTCATCCTTCGCAAACGGAGTGAAGTCGACGTCCGGTAGGCGCGCGATCGCGGGCGCGAACGTGCGCGCGAGCTCGAAGTTCCACTCGACGACGTGCTTCGATCGATCGACGTTCGCGTGCCGATTCACGAGCCAGGCTGCCGGCTTCTCGCGAATGACGTCGCGCGCGAATCCGTACCGCTTCGCGGCGCTGCTGACGCGCGCGATCAGTGCCGACTTGATCAGTCCCTGGAAATCGATCGCGGTCTCGAATCCGCGAACGTCGCGCTTCGCCGCGGCGATCCGCGAAAACGACCAGCGCTTCAGCGACACGCGGATCGCGTTCACGCCCGCCACGATCTCCACTAACTCCGCATACGCCGGCTCGACCGCCCAGGCGATCTCCGTTTCCGGCATCGCGTCGCGCAACGCAACGACCGCGGGAATCGTGTGGATGACGTCGCCGAACGCGGAAAGACGAATGACCAGGAGGCGCTGCGGCGCGGCGTCGGTCATCGCCGCCGCATCGTCTCCAGCAGCTCGGTCGTGGAGTGATCTTTCGGATCGCCGACGATCGCCACGCGTCCGCCGTACGACCGCACCACCGCCGCTTCCGGCACACTGTCCGGCGTGTAGTCGGTGCCTTTGCAATGCACGTCCGGCTTGAAATCGCCGATCAATCGCGCCGGGCTGCGCTCGCGAAAAATCGTGACGTAGGAGACGCCGCGGATCGCCGCGATGATCTCGGCGCGCTCCGCTTCGTTCATTACCGGGCGTCCCGGGCCCTTCAACTCGCGCACAGATTCATCGCCGTTGACGCCGACGACGAGCACGTCCGCTTCCTTCGCTGCACCCTGCAAATAGCGGATGTGGCCGACGTGCAGAACGTCGAAGCACCCGTTCGCAAACGCGATCGTGTGCCCAGCCGCGCGTTCGGCTGCGAGCGCTTCGTCGAGCGCGCGCTCATCGAGGATCGGCGCGTTCACTCCGGCAGCGCCTCGTCGCGTTCGATCGCGCGCCGCAATTCGTCGTTCGACACCGTCGCGGTTCCCATCTTCATGACCACGATTCCGCCTGCGTAGTTGGCGATCTTCGCAGCCTCGGCGAACGATGCGCCGGCTGCGAGCGCCAACGTAAATGTGGCGATGACCGTATCGCCAGCGCCTGTGACGTCGGCAACCTGGTCGGTGCCATAAACCGGAATGAAGATCGGCTCCGCGCGATCGCGTTCGAAGAGCGCCATGCCGCGGCTGCCGCGCGTGATGAGCAGCGCGTCGCTGCCGATCTTCTCGCGCAGCGTCTCGCCGGCCTGCCGCAATCGCACGTCGTTGTCGCCGTTGAAAAGCGACGTCCCCGCCGCTTCCGCCGCTTCCTCCTCGTTCGGCGTCGCCGCGGTGACGCCGGAGAATCGCAACAGGTCGTAGCGCGAGTCGAGCGTGACGGGCTTGCCTGCGGCCGCCGACGTCAGCGCCAGCGCCAGCGGCTGCGTCACCGCGCCGTAGCCGTAGTCGCTGATCAGCGCCGCATCCGCGTTCGCGATCCGCTCCTGCAACGCGCCGCCGAGTTGCCCGATCTCGGCATCCGTCAAGTCGCAATGGTCTTCGATGTCATAACGAACGATCTGTTGCCGGCTGGCATGCGGCATTCCGCCGAGGATGCGCACCTTGGTCGGCGTGTTGTAGCGTCCCGCGCGCACGACGCCCGCGCAGTCGATCCCCTGCGACGCCATCGAGTCGACGAGCTGCTGCCCTTGCGCATCGTTGCCGAGAACGGACACCGGCATCGGCACGCCGCCGAGCGAGTGAATGTTGTTGATGGCGTTGCCGCCCGCGCCGAGGAGGACGTCGTCGCGATACTGGCGAAGGATCAGCACTGGCGCCTCGCGCGAAATCCGCTTCGGCGTTCCGTAGATGAACCGGTCGGCGACGATGTCTCCATACACGACGATCCGCCGCCCTTTCATCCCCTCGGCGATCTGCAGGAGACGCGTCCGCGCAAACACGCGCGAAGGATATCGGAATATCGTTGCCCCCATGCCCGCGCTGATCGAAGGCATCGACTTCTACTACGAAGGCCCCTACCTGGTCTTCACCGAGAAGTTCCTCCGCGACCGCGGCTACTGCTGCGAATCCGGCTGCCGCCACTGCCCCTACGGATTCCGCAAGGATCAACGAAGCGACGCGCCGGCGGAGGAGTCAACTAAGGACTGATCCTGCGTCAAATCCGCATTCGCGAGCTCGCGCTTCTCATCGCCGCTGAGGATGTTCTCGATGTCGATGAGGAGGTAGACCTCACTCTCGTACGGCACGATCGCGATCAACAGCTCGCCGCGAATGCCACGGATGATCGGCGGCGGCGGGAGGAGGGCGTCGGTGCTGACGTTGACGATGCGGCGGACGGCGTCGACCTTGATGCCGATGACGCCGGCGCTGCTGTGCGTGATGAGGACGAGCGGCTGCTCCGATCGCTCCTGCAGTTGCGGGTAGAGCCGCGCCCGCAGGTCGATGATCGGGATCACTTCGTTGCGCAGCACGATGATGCCTTCGATGAACGCGGGCGCGGTCGGAACCGTCGTCGAGCCGGTGTACGGAATGATCTGCCGCAGGCCCATGATGTCGAGCACGAACGTCTCGGGGCCGACGGTGAAGGTGATCAGCCGCAATTCGGCGGCGCTGTCGGGCATGGCGCTCATTGTATGACCGAGAGCAGCGCGTCCCGCTCGGCGCCGGCGATCGGTTCGCCGAGGCGTTCGAGCTCCGCGCGCGTGGCGACGCCGATGCCGCGCAGCGTGCCGATCGTGTAGAGCGTCACGTGATACGGCGGCCGTTCGATGGTGATCTGCAGCTCGCGTTCGAGTCCGGCGAAGAACTCTTCCGCGCCGTCGACGTCGCACATGCGGACGATGGTCCGCGTTTTCTCTTCGCGCATGTGCCAGAACTCGTCGCGAAGCGTGACGCCGAACGTGAGCCGCCGCGCCGCGCGCTTGATGACGTCATCTGCATTCGGAGTCAGATCGCGCATCGTCGTGGTGCCGGCGAGCGTTACGTGAAACTCGCGTTTGGCTCGCCAGTCCGCGCCGGCGAAATGGATGACGTCCGGAATCGGCGGATGATCGAAATGGACGATCGCGCCGCCGCCACGCCGGGTGAAGCGACCGCGTAACGCCGTCATCCGCGCACGCGAAAGCGGCGGATTTCTTCGTCGAGACCGCGGATGGCCTCGGAGAGCGTCGTCAGCGACTCGCCCATCTCCATCGCGTAGTTGCCGTTCCCTTCGGCGATGGCGCGCACGCGCTCCATCGTGGCCACGATCTTTTCGCTCTCTGTCGCCTGTCCGGCCGCGACCTGAAAAATCTCGTGGATCATGTCGATCATCTTCTCGGCCGAGGCCGAGATCATCGACGAGCCGGAGCGCTGCTCCACCATCGCCTGGCGCACGTACCGTGTCACTTCGCGCATCGATTCGACCGCATTCATGATGTGGTCCGATCCCTGCGCCTGCTGCGTCGTGGCGCTGTTGATCTGGCTGACCAGTTCCTGCAGCCGGCCGACCGATTGGGTGACGGTCTCGCTCCCTTTGGCCTGCTCGCGCGTCGCGGCCGCGATCTCCTTGCCCATCTCGGACGCTTTCGTCGACGACTCGAGAATGTTGTTGAGCGCCTTGCCCGCTTCGTGCGAAAGCGAGACGCCGTCGGCGACGAGCTTCGTGCCGGCGGACATCGATCGCAGCGCGTTGCCGACTTCGTCCTGAACGGAGCGGATCAGATTCGCGATCTCTCGCGTCGACGATGCGGTCCGTTCGGAAAGGTCGCGAATTTCCGCGGCGACAACGGAGAAGCCTTTGCCGTGTTCGCCCGCGGACGCGGCGAGGATGGCGGCGTTCAGCGCGAGCAGGTTCGTCTGCTCGGCGATGTCTTCGATGACGTTGAGAATCTTGCCGATCGCTGTCGAACGCTCGCCGAGGCGCGTGATGACGGCGTTCGACTCGGAGACGGAATGGCGGATCTGCTCCATGCCGTCGATCGTTTCGCGCACCGCCTTCATCCCCGACTCGGCGGCGTCGGCGACGGCGAGCGCGAGGTCGTAGGACTTCGCGGCGTTCGATTCGACCTGCGCGATCGACGCGCTCATCTCCACCATCGACGACGACGTGTCGGTGACGAAGTTCGAGAGGAAGTCAACGTTCTGATCGACCTCGCTGATCGACGTCGCCATCTCTCCGGTGGCTGATGCGGTGTCTTCGACGGAGTTGTAAAGCGTGTCGGTGTGGCGGCTGACTTCCTCGATCGACGCGACCATCTCCAGCATCGACGACGAAGTCTCCTCGGACGCCGCGGAGAGCGCCTCGACGTTGTCTGTGATCTTACGGACGCCGCTGTTGAGCTGATCGATGGAGTGATAGGTGCTGTCGATCATGGAACGCTGCTCGTCGACGCGCTCGGCCACGGTGCGCGAACGCGAGCCGACGGTTTCGACGACCGTCTTCAATTGCGCTTGCGAGCGAACGAGCTTGGAGACAGTCTTCTCCAGATTCGCGGCCATGGTGTTGAAGGCCGAGGAGAGGTCGCCGATCTCATCGCTCGAACCGATTTCGGCGCGCTGCGTGAGATCGCCCTGCGACAGATTGCGCGCGTTTTCCGCGAGATGGAGAACGGGACGGATGATGAATCGCGATCCGATCGACGCCAGTCCGACGGCGGCCGCGAGCGCCAGCAGCGCGACGCCGAGGTTTGCCCAGCGAAGCTGCCGAACGACGCTCATCGCTTCGCGCTCGTTGGCGACGAGCCGGGAAAATCCGCCGCTGGCGATAGGTGCGACGAACAGGTGCAACTCGTCGCCGGTGGCATCGGTCAGATCGGTGCGGCCCGGCGTCAGCGTGAGATTTGCCGGCGGAGTTCCCTGCGATTTCGCGACGATCCTTCCGTCAGCGGCGACGAAGTCCGCATAGTCGATCCATGCGCGCGCTTTGATGTCGTCGGCCACAGGACGAAGGTCGTCGGCGCGGCCATTTTTCATGGCGTTGTCGCTCGCGACGGCAACGGTTCTGGCGATCCCTTCGGCCCGCGTGAGCAGTTGATCGTGAAACAGATTGCGCACCCGCCACTGCACGAATCCGACGATCAGCAAGGCGATGACGACGGTCTGCACCACGAACGCGAGAATGAATTTCGGGCGCAGGCCGACGCGGTTTCGCGGATGTTCAGTTGGAGCGCCGGAGAGCATGCGGGTGGCCGGAAGTGTAGCGTATGGCGCTGCGCTATCATCCGCGCATGCCCCTCATTCGCTGCGCAAAGTGCGGGCAGGCGTACGACGTGCCTGGCGTGATTGCCGTCCGCCTGCCGAATTCGATCGCCACCTGCGCGTGCGGCGAATGGCTCGCCGGAAGCAAGGCCGCGCTTCTGGCGCGCCTCGGCAACCCCGAGGGGATCAAGGAAGTCGACCTGCAGCCGTACAAGGTCCAGCGTGCCGAAACGCCAACGCAGGCGCCGACCGTCGATCCGCATCAGGCGCCAACGCTCGGTCCCCCGCGATCGATTCGCGTCATCGCCCGCGGCGCGCATGAAGCGGTCGACACGGTCTTCACCATCGGCCTCCATCCGCTCTGGATCGGGCGCGCCGGTTGCCACGTGGAACTGGCCGAAGCTGATCTGTCGATCCGTCATTGCTCCATTGCGATGATCGGAAGCAATCTTGTCGTCCGCGACGCCGACTCGCACATGGGTACATTTCTCGACGGGCAACAGATCACGGAGGCGGTGATCACCGACGGCATGCACCTGCTCCGCGTCGGCTCGGCTCTCGTCAGCATCGAGCCGACCGACCAGAAGGGTGTGCCCGTCGAACCGATCCGTCTCGATGTTCCGAAGCCGCTCGAAGAGGCGGAGCTGGTGCACAAAATCACGCAGCGCACCGCGGCGCAAAAGGCCGCGGCGCGTCCGGTGCTGATCTGTATCGGCGGTCCGCTGAACGGCCAGGAGTTCGAGATTCCGACGAACGGTCTCGTGGTCGGCCGCGAGGGCCACGTCCGCGTTCCCGACGAGTTTCTCTCGCGCCGCCACTTCGAAGTCGGTCCCGATCCCGACGGCACCGTCCGCGTTCGCGACCTCGGCAGCCGCAACGGCACGTACCTCAATACGCTGCCGGCGCAGAACACGAAAGTGCAGAGCGGCGACGAAATCCGGGCGGGCGTAAACCGATTTCGAATTGAACATCGGTAGCGGGCACTCCAAAATTGGCGGGTTGACGGCTTCGCACCGTGCTCAGATACTCCGCGAATCCAATCGAGGGGAGTGTGTGGGAATGAGCAGGTTCGCCGAAGACGCGGCGGCCCGCATCGTGCGGTCGCTGTCTGCCTCAATGAAGAAGAAACTGACGATCATCGACTCCGCTTCGGCGGATGCAGAGCGTTCGTTCGCGTTGTCTCCGTCGACGTCGATCCAGTTCGAGCAGCCGCTCGCTCCCGAATCGCGCGAACTCGTGAACGAGATCGCGTCGCTGATCCGCTTCGCGGACCAACGCGACGAACGCGTGCTCGAGTTGCAGGAGCAGTTAGCGAAAGTCGAGGCAGCGAATGCGGAACTGCTCAACCGCAACAGCGCGCTGTGCGAAATCTCGGCGCGTGATGCGCTGACAGGCCTTTACAACCGCTGGTACGTGATGGAGAAGATCGACAGCGAGATGAATCGCTCGCTGCGGCACCGCTCGCCGGTGTCGCTGATCATGCTGGACATCGATCACTTCAAACGCGTGAACGATTCCTTCGGCCACAGCGCCGGCGACCGCGTCCTTCGTTCTGTCGGCCAGGTACTTCGCGACAGTTGCCGTGTTTACGACGTTCCCGGCCGCTACGGCGGGGAAGAGTTCTGCATCGTTCTGCCGGAGACGAAGGTGGGCAACACGACCGTCGTCGCCGAACGGATTCGCGAGCGTCTCGCGGCGAGCCGCTTCGAAGTCGGCAGCGATTCGGTCATCGTCACCGCCTCGATCGGCATCGCAGGCATCGACTCGATCGAATCAGAATCGGCGCTCAGCCCCTCGATCCTCATCGACCGCGCCGACCTGGCGCTGTACTCCGCCAAAAACCACGGCCGCAACCGCGTCGAAATGTGGGACGTCGGGATGCAGGGCGCCGAGCTCCTGCACTAACGGGCACGGCCCGCGGCGTTGGTTGCCCAAGGCTCCGCCGACAGTGGCGCGACCAACACGGTCACCGCGAAGTGGAGCTATCTCGGCAGGTCGAGTCAGTTCCGCGACGCCAGCATCTGCCAACCCGGATCCTCTTGCGAATAACGGGGCGGACGTTTCTGCCGCGGCTCGTGGACGTCGGAGAGGGTCTCGATCATGAGCTGGAACTTGGCCAGCAGTGCGCGCTGCGAATGCTTCGGCAGCGACTGCAGCTCGTCGATCAGCCGCGCGGTTGCGAACTGTTCCGGGTCGAGCTCCCACGGCGCGATCTGCTTCTCCACGCCGCCGCCGAAGAATTCGGCTTCGGTCATTCCATAGACGGCAAGCAGCCGTTTCAACTGACCGAGTTTCATCGCGCCGACGCGCTCGCCCGTTTCGAATGAGCTGATGGTCTTCTCGCCGACTCCAGACAGGCGCGCTGCATCTTTCTGGCTCAGGCCCTTGAGGCGGCGGATTTCACGAAGTTTGAGTACGAGATCCATGTTGATCCTCACTTTCGCGATCAGAAACGGCGCATCAGACCGACTACCACTCCCTGCACGGAGACGTCGCGCGCAGCGGCATAGATCGGATGCATCATCGAATTGGCAGGCTGCAGGCGAACCTTCTCGCCTTCACGGTAGAGACGCTTGAGGGTGACTTCGCCGCTGACGTTCGCAACGACCATTTCGCCGTTGTCGGCTTGCTGGCGGCGGGCGATGATCACGTAGTCGCCGTCCATGATCCCGTCGTCGATCATTGAGTCGCCGCGCACCTTCAGCACGTAGTTCTCGCCGCGGCTGGTGAGCCGCTCCGGGACGGTGATCGTTTCGTCGGAGATTTCGACGGCCAGCGGCTGGCCGGCAGCGATGTAACCGAAGAGCGGAAGCTCGAGAACATTCGAAGAAACCGCGGCGTCCGGCTTGGCGTTTTGCTCGACGACCTCGACGCCTCGCTTCTGGTTCCAGTCCCGCTTGATCAGCCCTTTCTTCTGCAGCAGCGAAAGGTGCTTGTAGACGGTTCCGTAGGAAGAGAATCCGAAGTGATCGCAGATTTCGCGATGGGTCGGTGTAACCCCCCGCTCCTTCTGGAAGTCCCGGATGAACTGCAGGATGTCGCGCTGACGCTCAGTCAAATACGTCATTTCCGCCTCGCAAAGATGCAATGTAGGCGGTAACGAAGCGAAAGTCAAGCGTAAGTTACGCGAAAGTGACTCTGCCGCGCGAAAAAGTTCTAACCGATCTTCCGGACGTTCTTGGCTTCGAGGCCCTTCTTCCCTTCGGCTACTTCGAACTCCACGCGGTCGCCTTCGCCGAGGGAACGGAAGCCTTCGGCGATGATGGAGGCGTGGTGGACGAAGACGTCGGGGCCTTGCTCACGCACGATGAAGCCATAACCTTTTGCATCGTTGAACCATTTGACTACGCCTTGTTCTGCCATAGCGGGCCATTCTAACCGGACACAGCGTGTTTGAGGGCGGCCTCCAGCTCGGGGTAGGCGAACTCGAATCCTTCGTCGGTCGCGTGCTTCGGCAAAACGCGCTGTCCGCCGAGGAGCATCTCGTCAGCCATTTCGGAGCCGAGGGCGAGACGGAGCGCGAACGCGGGCGTGGGGATGACGGCAGGCCGATGCAGGACGTGGCCGAGCGATCGCGCGAAGTCGTAGTTGCGCGCGGGATTCGGCGCCGTGGCGTTGTAGGTGCCGCGCGTGGCGTCGCGATCGATCGACCATTCGATGATGCGCAGGATGTCGTCGCGATCGATCCATGGCATCCATTGCCTGCCGCTGCCCATCGGACCTCCGGCGCCGAGGCGGAAGGGGAGGAGGAGCTTGGCCAGCGCGCCGCCGTCTTTCGCGAGTACGACCCCGAATCGGATGATGACGACGCGCGCGAACGGCTCCGCCCCGCGAGCCAACTCTTCCCATCGCTTCGTGACCTCGGCCAGAAAACCCGATCCGCCCGATGAGGTTTCGTCGAGCGTTTCGTCGCCGCGATCGCCGTAGAAACCGGTAGCCGAGGCGCTGATGAACGTTCGCTGGTGATCGGGTTTGCGCGACATCGCTTCGACCAACGCGCTGGTGGCACCGACGCGGCTTTCCATGATTCGTTTTTTTCGTTCGGCGGTCCATCGTCCGCCGCCGACGTTTTCGCCGGCCAGGTTGATGACGACGTCGGCGTTGGCGACTTCGTCGGACCAACTCCCTTGCGACGGCGGATTCCAGGCGACCGCGCGGCCGGCGTGAACTTTCGATGGATTGCGGGTCAGGACGGCCACATCATCACCGCGGGCGAGGAGGCGGCGGACGAGCGGTTCACCGATGAATCCGCTGCCGCCGGCAACGACGATTCGTTTCATCCGCCCATTTTGCGCCCAAAAAGAATCGCCCCGCCTGAGCGTTGGCGGGGCGAATTCGAGGAGAGGGGTAGGAGATCAGGTCTGTCTGTTCAGCCGCTCACAAGGTTGGACGGACGATTCCGGGAAAAGTTTCACTGGACTCGTGAACGGGCGGTTACACGCCGCGGATCGGCCGCAGCCTCCGGTTTCTGCAGCGCGGCGAAGGCAATCATGGCGGCGTTGTCGGTGCAGTAGCGCTTCTCGGGCAGGCGGACGATGACGTTGCGCTTTTCCGCCCATGCGGAAAGGCGTTCGCGCACAGCCGTGTTTGCCGCGACGCCGCCGGCGACGGCGACTTCCGTCGGTTTTGGAGCGTCCAGACCGGCCCAGATGACCTCCAGCCGATCGAAGAGCTGGTCGATGAGCGCCTCCTGGAAGGTGGCGCAGAAGTCGGCCAGCAATTGCGGATCGCCGGCCGCGCTGATGCCGTGTTCGCGCGCGAGGCGGATCGCGCCGGCCTTGATGCCGGAGTACGAGAAGTCGGCCGACTTTTCGTTGAACTGCGGCAGCGCGAAGTGGAAGCGTTTCCGGTCGACGCGGCCGCCATTGGCGTGCTTCTCGATCTGCGGCCCGCCCGGATACGGCAGTCCGATGAACTTGGCGACTTTGTCGAACGTCTCGCCGATGGCGTCGTCGCGCGTGCGGTTGAGCATGGTGATGACGCCGTCGCGCAGGTCGTAAATCGAGGAATGGCCGCCCGAGATGACCAGACTGAGAAACCGTTCCGGCAGCGGAAGCGACGCGCCGTCGCGTTGCAGGTAGGCGAAAAGATGTGGCCC
>Ga0207650_10000036_pt1 | contig 214579 bp, 194 predicted proteins | sample KBSS63metaG_FD_184325 | JGI IMG/M metagenome (GOLD analysis project Ga0207650, IMG submission 184325) | Switchgrass rhizosphere microbial communities from Kellogg Biological Station, Michigan, USA - KBS S6-3 metaG (SPAdes) (version 2) | ecosystem: Host-associated > Plants > Roots >...
TGGCACAGGCGGCCAAGGTGTCGTCTACAAGATGACGCCGGCCGGAGTGCTCACGGTCCTCCACAATTTCGCCAACGACACTCACGGCCTCGCGCCCTTCGCCGGCCTGGTGCAGGCAACCGACGGAAAGTTCTACGGAGTAACAACCACAAACCCGGGCAAAAGCTCAGGTGTGCTCTTTCAAATCACTTCCACCGGCGCCTATGCCGACCTTGTCTATTTCAGCAACGTCGCTGGCAATTTCAAGGGCACCAATCCCCAAGTGTCCTTGGTGCAACACACCGGCGGAACTCTTTTCGGAGACACTCTCGGCGGAGGCAACAACGCCGGCTGCGTCGGCTGCGGCGTCCTCTATAGCCTCAACATGGGTCTAGGCCCCTTCGTCAGCATCCTGCCATCACTACGATGGGGCAAAGCAAGCGCTACCATCCAATTCCTCGGACAAGGATTCACCGGCACAACCGCCGTCTCCTTCAATGGCGTGCCGGCGACCTTCACGGTTGTCTCCGATACGTTCCTGACGGCAAAAGTGCCAACGGGCGCCACCAGCGGGAAAGTCACCGTCAAGACTCCATCGGGCACTCTCACCAGCAGTCAGGTGTTCAAGGTCGTTCCTGTGATTACGAGCTTCACACCTTCGAGCGGGTCAATCGGCGCGAAGGTTACGATCACTGGCTCAGGTTTCGGCGGAGCAACCAAAGTCACGTTCGGAGGAGCGGCGGCAACGAACTACACCGTGAACAGTGGGACGCAAATCACAGCGTTCGTACCCAATGCAGGCAAGACCGGAAGCATTGCCGTCACCACGCCGGGAGGAACCGCAGGTAAAGGGACATTCACGGTCACACCTTGACGTGTCTGTTCCGGTCGCCGACGATGGCCTCAATTTCGATTCAGGGAAAAGTCATGGGGTCGTAGGATCGGCGGGGTAGCGCCCATTTAATTACGCGCCGCTCAATTTCCTTTTAATCGGCGCAGGGCATGGTGCGTCACATGCCCAATGCGTGTTCGAGGACGCTTTCCGCTGTTGCGGCGTTCATCAGGTCATTTACTGACGCGGTGATGATCCGCGCCGCCTGTAAAGATTTGGTCACCTTGCTGTTGAACCCGGCATCAGCGGTGATCATGCACAGTTCGGGATAAGCCAAGTACACCAATTGCTCGGCGTCAATGATGTCATTTTGATTTTTTCGGCTGAGCGGGTTGTATTCGCGTTCGCTGAGCGCCACGTCAAGTTTGGCTTGCTGAAACTCACGATTGGCGCTCAACGCTGTAACAATCTCATCCACGGGTTTGCTGTTTGGGGCCGCACCAACACTACGTGCGATTCCCCCGAGCCAATCGTGCGTCATGTCATACACCGTAACCTTTTCACGTCTTGCGGCGTCCACCATCTCTTTAAACTCTTGTGCTTTGCCCATCTTAAAATCGTCCATGAGTTTTCTGTGATCCGCCGCCGCTTGCTTGAACGATGAGACCGAATCAGCGGCCAAGCACATGTTGAATGCGCCTTGCACCTTTTCCGTGAACCCGCCAGCGTCACGCGCCTTGCCGTGCCACACTTGATAGAGCCACTCATCCGGCCACGGCAACAATCCTGAGTGTTTTGGGTTTGGCCAATTGCGGATTGCGTGCACTTGCCTCAGCACTTGCTCACCCAAGCGCTCATCCGCCAGTTGCGCGAAAACCTCAAATGCGCTCAGCGGGGAAACGAGAATTTTGCCCCTGAGGTCAACAGCAAGGGGCGTGCTCTCAAAAGCGTGGCCGAAATACCGGAATGCATTTGTGTCTAGATAGACGTACTGAGGCATCACGCGCCACCCGTCATGGCTTGTTTGATTAGAGTGCTCAGCACAAGTTTCATGGCTTCAAGTGTGAGCGAACCAACATTCTTGGGCACCAAAACAGGCGCGGCGAAAAAAGCCGGGGTATTGGCGTGATGGTGCGCCGATGTTGTTGGCCGGAACACTCGTCGAGGAAATGATCCCCAAGCTGCCTCGCATAGGCCAAATTCACAACCGGGCCATGGTTTGCGGGGAAATTTGTGGGGCAAGAAAAAACGCCCGCACGGGGCATCCTTGAGAAGAATGGCGGGGACGACGGGACTCGAACCCGCGGCCTCTGCCGTGACAGGGCAGCGTTCTAACCAACTGAACTACGTCCCCACTTGCAACCTTAAGCTTTAGCGATGAGTACCTTGGACGCCATCCAAAGCGTTGCCAAAAACTCTGTTCCTAAGGTGAACATCAAGGGCAGCTGTCCCTGCCCAGAGCATTAATTGTAGCAGAGCGAATTCAGATCAGTACAGGCGTGGAGAGTTCCTGGTTCTTAACTTCCGTATAATTACGCAGCGCTTTCTATTTTCCGAGAACCTGCGATCCTGACGCGAACCTCTCTATGGCGACCCCTCCACTAGAAATCAACATTGACGAGTACCTGCGCAAGCGGTTGATGCCGGTAGAGGGTGCAATTCCTCAGTTGCCCGGGATCGACATGTACGGCGACTCGGTTCCGGCTGGGGCGGTGGGTGGCGATCTCTTTGAGTACATCAATTTTCAGCAGCGCTACGACATTGATGCGAGAATTGCACGCGCCCTGAAGCTCTCCAAAGATTACGTCACACCTCTTCCCAAAGGGCGGGCACCGCGAAATTCCGTAGACACCCACGTCGAGTGGCTCCGCAGTAAGCCAGGCTACAGTGATGTTCTCGCAGCGGAATACCGACGGGCGAAAGCTTCTGAGCAGATACGAATTGCCGAGGATTTACAAGAACTCCATACAACCGCAGGAGTTCTTTTAGTTGATGCCCAAGGACACGGCATCATCTCAGCAAAGATCGCCTCAACTGTGCACGACACTTTTCATGCATTCATGCTTTCTGAACTGGACCGGAACGGAAAAACGACTCCTGACATGTTCGAGAAGATCAACCTCAGGCTCGCCCAGTCCGTTAGCGCGCGAAACGCTTTGGGTTGGGGCAAGGACGATAGTTCACGAGAAATTGCAACCATGTTGTACGGCGAAATACGTCCGGGCGGACACTTTCGTTTCGTGAATTTCGGACATCCGCCGCCACTCGTGTTTTCTGCCGAATTCGAGCGGTTCGTAGAAATCGGCAACGCACGCATGGCACAGTTCCTCGCCCTCGGGCTGGCAATTCCTGAAGACCATCCTGACCGCAACAGATATCTTTCGATGGCGCCACGGACGCACAGAATGACTTCATCAGATATCGCTGAACTGACATTGATGAGCCCGGGAGACATTCTCTTTCTCTATACGGATGGGGTCTACGACGGCAGTGACGAATCCGAACGCGTTCAGATTGAACGCGTCCTCCGGAAAAACCAACAGAGATCTGCGAAGGACATTTGCGCCGCCATCCTGAAGCATGCGGTTGAACAGGACGAGCGCCTGAAAGAAATCGGAGAAGAGGACCGGATCGACGATAAAACGGTGTTCATTATCAAGAGGAGCAAATAATCATCAATTCTGCTGACCGCAATGCAGATTTGACTAATCGCTATTTTGCCGCTTTCTCGATGCGCGCAGAATCCACCGTCACTTCTCTCTGAATCACCATCTCAACCGAGGTACCTGGCTCGAGGCGAACATCGCTTCCGCGGCTAAGCAAGGCTATCGCCAAGCCCACGGCGCTTCCCCCCGCGGCTCCAATCGCGGCACCCTTGCCTCCGTCTGTAACGCCTCCGATGATGGCTCCGGTCGACGCTGTGCTGGCCACTTGACCGATATCTTTTGCCTTTTGTCCGTCTTGTCGAATCGTGCCTTCCGAGTCCTTCATGGACGTCTTGTCAGCACCGGGCATGTTGTCCACCGAGCCCGGTAGCACAACCGTATAGCCACTCGGATAAATCATCGATGTGAAATGCATCAGTAGTTCCGCCCGTCCCTTCACCCGGCCGGGTCGTTGAACATGGCTAATCCTTCCCTGGACGTAGGTTCCGGCGGGAATGATGATGCGGTTGTCGACCACGAATGGAAACGTGGTTTCCGCGTATACAGGATCGCCTTCTTTGGCGCTCTTCGTCGAAATCGCCTGCTTCAGGGCAAGCGGGACCTTGGTTCCCGCCGGAATAACCATCGTTTTCAAATCAGCTTCCTGCACCTTGGCCTCTGAAAGCTTGGAAGCGTTTTGCCCAACTGCAATACTTGTGATGAGCAGCACAAAAGCAAGTTTCACGCGCACCTCCGGCAGTTGCAAACGAAAATACCGCCACGCTGAGTATGGTGAGACCCGAGCGCCTTGTTCACTGGGATGCCGATTGCCAAGCAAAAGGTTACTTCCACAACAGTTCCGATTCGCGGTTCCAGCGCGTAGCAACGACGCCGACCTATAGGCGTCGGAGCATGTTCTCCCGCACGTTTCCCATGAATTGCGACTGCAATTTCTGGGCGCACAACTCGCCGCAAACGTGCAGTGTGCCTTCCTTCTGGGCAATTTCGTCATCCCATGGGCAAAGATACAACACTGGGACCTGATAGTCGTCGAACGACGTCCACATCAGCCACCATCGGTCCGACGCACCCTTTAACGTGCCACAGTTCGGCCCTGCACATCGGTAAAACGGATTTGCCGGTGGTCTAGAGTTCGCCGCGCTCATGCATCAACTCCTGGGATCCAATCCGCTCCACATTCTACGGAGCGCCAGACGAAAAACCTACTGTCCTCAGTGCAGCGTAGAGATTTGCAGATCATGAATCGCTACTTGTAGATAAGGTATTTTTCTCGCATCTTGTCGAATTTTTCCAATTCTTCCTGCCAATCCTGCGCGATGCGTCGTGGGTCCCGGTCGTCCAGCAGTGCCTTGTATACATCCTGGTTCACGAGCAATTCATTCATGCGCTCAAGCTTGAAGCTTTCCGGATACAGTTTTTTGAGGGCGGATGCGATCTCAATTCCTAATTCTGGCGCGTCCAGAACGTTGCGTTCAAGCAATACGAAATTGACTCCCTCACACTTTTGCCCTGCATAAACGCTGGCGGTCGGGGTAAATGAGGTCGGCACAAATCTCACGCCGGAAATTCCGCGCGCGTTGAGATATTGCGCCAATTCTTTCCCTTTAATCCATGGCGCGCCTAAGACTTGAAACGGCGTATCCGTGCCTCGCCCCACTGAAACATTTGTGCCTTCTACCATCCCGACTCCTGGATACAGGGTTGCGCCAGTTAGGCTGCGCAGGTTCGGCGATGGGTTGATCCACTCGAGTCCGGTGGAATCAAACCAATCGCCACGAAGCCATCCGTCCATGGAAACCACTTCCAACTTCGCATTGAGGTGACGCTCTGCGTTGAACATTTGGGCCAATTCGCCCATGGTCATGCCATGGCGTACCGGAACGCGCCAGTAGTTGGTGAAACTCTCTTTGCCTTCGTCAGAAACTGGCCCCTGTACAAAGGAGCCAGTAATGGGATTCGGACGGTCGAGCACAACAATGCGGACACCTGCTTTGCCCGCGGCTTCCAAAAAATATCCAAGAGTTGTCTCGTAGGTGTAGAAGCGCACCCCCACATCTTGAATGTCGAAAACCACGACGTCCAATTTTTGCAGCGTCTCAAGAGAAGGGCGGCGTGCCGCATCGGTTCCCCCGTAAACGCTATAAACGGGAACACCCGTGGCCTCATCCTTGGTATTGCTGACGTTCGTAGTGTCGAGAGTGCCGGTCACACCGTGTTCCGGGCTGAAAATCGCGTCCAATGACACTCCAGGCGCTCCGGCTAGAACATCGATTGTGCGTCTGCCTGAAGAATCCAATCCAGTCTGGTTTGTGACGAGTCCAATTCTCGTCTTGACCCCGCCTTGACCCGCTAATGATGCAAAAGCTTTCTCCTCGAGCACATCGATACCGGTCTTTACGGCGCCATTTCGCGTGGATAATCGACGTGCTCCGCTTTGTGCTTCGCTGTATCCCGTCAGACTAACCCAGCGCAGATCTTCCTTTTCAGGAGGTGTGAGAGACAAAGCATTTGCGACCGCGGTGGCAACTTTCGTTCTCAAAGCTACCGCACTTCCCTGCCCGCGCGGATGTACTGCATTCGTCAGCAGCACGATGTATGTTTTCGTCGTTGGGTCGATCCACAACGACGTCCCGGTGAAACCGGTGTGCCCGTACGAGCCCACAGGAAGCAATTCGCCGCGATTGCTCGAAAACGGCGAGTCGATGTCCCAGCCAAATCCGCGAACGGCGACAGCAGTCGGGGGCTGTTGGGGTGTTGTCATCTTCTCAACCGCAAGGGGCGAAAGAAATCCGCTGCCACCGTTCAGTAAGTGCTGTGCGAACACGGCAAGATCGTTCGCTGTCGAGAACAGGCCGGCATGGCCAGCCACTCCGCCCATGCGCCGTGCCGTCGGATCGTGCACCACGCCACGCAGCATCCGCTTGTCATCGTCAAACTCTGTCGGGGCAATCTTCGCGCGCCAGGCTGACGGAGGTAAATATCTCGTACGAGACATCTTCAGCGGGCCGAACACGCGTTGCTGGACATAGTCCTGCAGAGCTAACCCGGACACTTTTTCAACGAGGGCGCCAAGGACGATGAAATTAATATCGCTGTAAACGAAGGCCGCGCCCGGTGCCTGCTGAGGCGCCTCCGCAAAAGCCATTTGGTAAGCGGTTTCCTTACCGGTCCATTGAGTCTTCAAATCGAGGTCCGGAGCAAGTCCGGAGTAGTGCGTCAGAAGCTGTCGGACTGTAATGTCTTGTTTGCCGTTCTGTCCGAACTCGGGCAAATACTTGGCCACAGCATCGTTCATTTTTACTTGTCCACGCTCAAACAATTGCATAATGGCGGACGTTGTGGCGACGACCTTCGTCAGTGAGGCAAGATCAAACACCGTGTCCAACGTCATCGCCTCGCGTCGAGGCTCGAGAGCACGGTTCCCGTATGCTTTTCGATAGACGACAGAGCTGTTATGCCCGACGATCAGCACGGCGCCCGGAATACTACCGGCGTGAATCGCCTCCTGAATCACGGTGTCCACTGTTGCCAAAGTGTTGGAGGAAATATGAGCAGATGGTACTGAGGCTTGATTTGACTTCGCCGACACCCGAGTAGAGCCCAAGACGATTACCACGCACACAAGCACGGTGGTCGTCAGGCGACGGCTCGAATTGGAGATTTGCGAGAAGATATCTCGACTCTACACAACCGGCGCAACATTCCTCAAGGTACTCAAGTGCACATGTACCGCAGGAAGCATGAGCGCTGGGAAAATCCAAAGACAGACGACCGCCGCACTCTTTACCCACCCTCTTCACCTCTGCTATAAACCGACCATCCATTCCGACCGCAATCCATTGGCACACGAATCCCTACCCGCGGAGTATGCGCAACAAGACAAACGTTTTGCTTTGGCTTTGCAAGTGATGCAAGACGCGATTCGGGACCGCGCCTTCCCGGCTTGCTCACTCGCGGTAACCCACAAAGGAAGACTCGTGGCTCTCAAATCTCTCGGTCGCTTCACGTACGATTCGAGTTCCGCTGTTCTCACTGATACAAGTTTGTTCGATATCGCATCCGTGTCTAAAGTTGTCGCCACCACTTCGATGGCAATGATTCTTTATGAGCGCGGAATGTTGGACCTTGATGTTCCAGTCGTCTCCATCGTCCCTGAGTTTGTGAATTCAACGGACCCGCGTCGTCATGACGTGTCATTGCGGATGCTTCTGGCACATTCCTCGGGACTGCCCGCTTATGCAAAGCTTTTCATGCAAGCCAATTCGCCAGAAACGTTGCTGGAGGCGGTTTTTACAACCGAGCTCACCGCTGAACCGGGTGCGCGAGCAGAATACAGTGATATCGGCTTCATCATTCTAGGAGTTGCCTTGACTCGGGTGGCCGACGAATCTCTAGAGCAATTCTGCCGACGTGAGATCTTCGGCCCCCTCGCGATGGTCAGCACGACCTACAATCCTGCAACTTCTCTCCGCTCGAATAGTGTCCCCACCGCCGATGATCAAACCTTTCGCCATCGCGTAATCCAGGGTGAAGTCCAGGACGAAAATGCGAGCGTGCTTGGCGGAGTCGCCGGACATGCTGGACTCTTCTCCACAGCCACTGATATCGCGCGCTTTGCAATGGCGATGCTCAACATTAGGAAGGCAATCCTTCGCCCGGAAACTCTGGCGGTATTCACGAACCGCCAGGCACTCCCTGCGGGAACGTCCCGTGCACTTGGATGGGACACGCCTTCTCAACCCTCGCAATCCGGCAGATACCTGTCCACGCATGCATTCGGTCACCTCGGATATACCGGCACCTCTCTGTGGATCGACCCCGAGCGAGAGCTCTCTATAACGCTCCTTACGAACAGGACTTGGCCAGACTGTAAGAACCAGAGCATCCGCGAGGTCCGGCCCCGCCTGCACGATGCTATCGTAGAGGCGTTGGAGAAATGAGTTTGAAGCGACGGTCCCGCCCTAATCTGAACCGGCTCCGCACCGAAACCACCAATCCTGCGTCGACCGATCTGGATCAAAAATCGGCTATCGAAATTGCGACGATCATCAACACCGAAGACGCAAAGGTGGCTGGCGCCGTGAAGCGTGGGCTACCGCAGATCGCACGAGCCATTGATCTCATCGCATCCTCGCTTCGTCAAGGCGGCCGTCTCATTTATGTGGGATCGGGGACAAGCGGACGACTTGGAGCTCTCGACGCGTCTGAAATCCCGCCCACGTTCGACACCGATCCGCGCGCCGTCCAGTACATCATCGCCGGGGGCCCTGCCGCTCTCGCAGCTTCGACAGAAGCGAGTGAAGACTCGCGAGAGCTTGGGCGTAGTGAAATGGCGAAGAAGAAACCGACCCGCAAAGACGTTGTCGTTGGCCTCGCAGCGAGTGGGCGAACGCCCTTCACAATCGCCGCGGTGGAATATGCGCGGTCTCGTGGTTCAAAAACCGTTGCGGTTGCCTGTAACCCGAATTCGCCATTGGGCCGCGCTGCTCATATTTCCATTGTCGCTGACGTCGGTCCTGAAGTGCTCACCGGTTCCACTCGGATGAAGGCAGGCACGGCGCAGAAGATGATCCTAAACATGCTCACAACGGGTGCCATGACGCGTCTTGGGTATGTTTATGGAAATCTCATGGTTCACGTCGACTTGAAGAACAAAAAACTGAGCGAACGAGGGATAGGAATACTGGAGCGTGCAACCGGCACCGATCGCGAGACTGCCAAACGCGCCCTTCAGCAATCCGGGAATAGCGTCTCAGTAGCTCTGGTCATGCTGGAGACAAGCCTTGGTCGGGCCTCGGCATCGAAGGCACTGAGAGACGCGGCGGGAAATGTTCGCCAAGCCATTCGGAAATCCCGCAGTCGATCTTCGTAAATTGTGTTTCGGTTTCCGAATGCATCTTCGATAAAGCACTGCAGCCATAAGGCAATGCAGCCTAGGAAACCGGGGGCACTGTCTCGTGGAATTCCACCGCACCCTAACAGTCCACAGTCGTTCGTATCCGAACGATCAACAACACCCGCAAGCGAAACTGCTCTTCCCCGCTACAATACAAAACGAGCACGCATTCATGGACAAACTCATCATCCGGGGCGGTCAGCCATTGCTTGGCACTGTCCGCATCAGCGGCGCGAAAAACGCGGCTCTGCCTTGTATCGCGGCTGCTCTGCTTACCGACGAACCCGTTATTCTCGAAAACATCCCACAAGTTCGAGACATCGAGACAACACGCAAGCTTCTTGCTGCTATGGGCGCTGAAGTGGAGCTCGGCTACGGGCGTGCCCAGCACCGCACCACGATCTCATGTCGTAGTCTTGCCTCCCCTGAAGCATCTTACGAACTCGTCAAGACCATGAGAGCGTCCACTCTCGTTTTAGGTCCGCTGGTAGCGCGGTGCCGGCGAGCTCGAGTGTCCCTGCCCGGGGGCTGCGCAATCGGTGCGCGTCCGATCGACCTTCACATTAAGGGTCTGGAAACTCTCGGCGCCAAGATCACACAAGAACACGGGTACGTTGAAGCCAGCGCAAAGCGATTAAAAGGTGCTGAAATCGTTTTCGACAAGATCACGGTTACCGGAACCGAAGACCTCCTGATGGCCGCCACCCTCGCCGAGGGAGAAACCACCATGAGAAACTGCGCGCAGGAACCCGAAGTCTCGGATTTGGCCGAGTTGCTCAACAAAATGGGAGCTCAGATCCAGGGCGCAGGATCCCCCACCATCCGTATCTCAGGTGTCAACAAGCTGCACGGAGCCCGGCACCGAATTATTCCAGACCGCATTGAAGCTGGAACATTCCTTATTGCCGGAGCACTCACAGGAGGAGACCTTAATATCGCCGCTTGTGATCCGACTCATCTGACCGCACTGTTTGGAAAGCTTCACGAGGCGGGAGTCAAGACAACTCAAACTGAGGACTCCGTCAGAGTCATGGGCGACAACCCGTTGCGTGCAGCAGACATGAATACCGAAGAGTATCCGGGCTTTCCAACCGATATGCAGGCGCAATTCATGGCATTAATGACGCAAGCCGAGGGCGCATCCACAATTACCGAAAACATTTTTGAGAACCGATTCATGCACGCCCAGGAACTTTTGCGCATGGGTGCGAATATCAAGATTGATGGACGACGCGCTGTCGTGCGCGGCAAAACTCCCCTCAGCGCAGCCGCCGTCCTCGCCTCCGACCTCCGCGCCTCAGCGTCGCTCGTCTTAGCTGCGTTGGTCGCTGACGGCGAAACAATCATCGACCGCGTTTATCACATTGATCGAGGATACGAAAACATCGAAGAAAAGCTTCGTGGCGTCGGGGCTCAAATCAAACGTGTTGGCGACATGCTGCCCAAACGCAGCGCTGCTCGCGGATAGTCTCGACGATTGAGTTTCGCCAAATGATCATTCGCCCTTTGCGTACCTCTGACCACTCGGAGTGGTCCGCGCTCCGCAGCGCCCTGTGGCCGGAGTGCCAACAGGCTGACAACGAAAAAGATGCTCGTCTCTTTACTTCCAAACCTCACCAGTTTGCAGTGTTCGTGAGCGAATCAGATGGCCATCTTACCGGCTTCCTAGAAGCCAGCCTGCGCGAATACGCAGACGGGTGCGCCACCAGTCCTGTTGGCTATGTGGAGGGTTGGTATGTGTTACCGAACTATCGACTTTCTGGCGTTGGCCGGGCCTTGATAGCGGCCGCTGAAGACTGGGCTCGCGCGCGAGGTTGCACTGAAATGGCCTCGGACGCACTATTAGACAATACGGCAAGCCATCAAGCGCACCAGAGAGTTGGATATACCGAAGTCGAACGCGCCGTGCGTTACCGAAAACATCTCTAACATAGGAATTCTCGGACTGGGATTTGTCTGCAAATTGTAAAAATCGCGGGTTTCGTGGCCTTTGAGAAGCGTTATTTCTTTTTTTCCTTGCTATTCGGCGCTAAAATTTTGGGCAGCGTGAGGTGCTCGTATGAAGCACACCCTCTTCCTCGCTATCCTCTGCCTAGTCTGTTGTCGATCGGCCGATGCCGACGACCAGCAGAAAGCTCAGAAGCAACTGGGCCGCGTCAATGCAATGGCGTCAGATACCACAGGACGCCGCGTCGTCAGCATAACGATGTCAGACATGCTCAACATGAAGCGGTCGGATCTGGTCAGGTTGCGCAAAAACCTAAATCTCAGCTACGGCTCGGCATTCATAGCCCATCAGCTGATGATGAACGGGGTCGACCTCGGGCTGCTCGTCGCACAGCTAAAATCCGGTAGAACGGTCCTCGATATAGCCAACGAGCGTCATGTCGATTGGAAGCAACTCTTGAGCGATGCGAAGAAGTTAAACGGAAAAATTGAAAAAGCTCTCTTCGACCACTTCGCCGACCCTAAGGACGACGACATCAGAGACAGAACGGATGGCTACAACTTACTAGCTGATGTCGTTAAAGCGGATACAGATGTCAGCCGTTCGGAAATCGATGAAGCTGCCGACGTTTACGTGCGGGAGAGAAATTTGGCGATGCAACTCGCGAGTCGACGGGCTGGCGGAGTTACGACCGTAGATTCAATGAATTTCCGCCGCGATCAAGTCCGTGACGGCGCGCCAGACGCGGCTCAACTGGGGATCAGCAAACCACCCAAATAGCCACGCGATATGTGCTTGTCATCGTTATGAGCTATTGTCCGCCGCCCCGCACGGTTTCAAGCGGAACATAGGGCTTACCGATTCGCGAATCAGAGATCCCGGCCCTAGCATTCTCTTGCTCACCTGCAACAAATTCCAACGTCTAGATTCCTTATGAACACAACACTGCTGTCATCTCGGTGTGCTGTATTGCTGTTCGCGCTGGGAGCTTCAGCTTCCGCATTGGGGCAGGCGTCTCCGATTGAATTCGATCATGCCTGGATTGTTGTTGCCCCGGGTGCATCGGAACGAAGCGCTTTGGAGAAAGCCGGGTTCACCATCTCACCGAACGTGAACCATCATGACGGACAAGGAACATCATCGATTTCCGTTGAGTTTGAGAATTCCTATTTGGAACTGATCTGGGTAGATCCCAACGTGAGTATCGCCCCTGGAGCCGAACGCGGCACTGAGAAGTTTCGTCAACGAGCACTTTGGCGCACCAGCGGCTGGTCGCCGATCGGCCTTGGGTTCAGGCGTATGGCGCCCACAGATCCCTCATTCCCGTTTCCAACGTGGTCCGTTAGCCCAGGATGGTTGCCAAAAGGATCTGCCATTGAAATCCTCACCCCGCGAGATGACGCGAACAGTCCGTCGCTGTTCCTGACTCCTCGTTCCTTGGCAGTGGACGAGAAGATGAACGGTAAAGTTCCGGAGCGTCCGACCGCCGCCCTCGCCCATCGGATAGGAACTCGGCGCGTCACAGCGCTGCACCTCGTAACACCAGCGGGTTACAAACCGATTGCCGCGCTCGACTATCTACAGAAAGATGGCCTCGTCACCATAAATCAAGGCAAAGAGTGGGTTCTTGAGCTTGAGTTCGATCAGAGGGCCAGAGGCCAAGTGAAAGACTTTCGTCCCGACCTTCCGTTGTTGATTCGGTATTAGCACACGCAGGCGGTCAGCGGCACTCCAACGCTTCTATGCTATTCTCTCTGGCGTACCTCGCGGGTCCCGCTCTTCTGCGCAGTCACATTCAGGGACCCTACCTACGTTCCTCCTCGCAAGGACCGTGGATGGAGGAGTTGCGAGCACACCTGTAGAGGTGTGCGCAGCTCCCCAGCACGCACACCTCGAATAATGAGGAGATCCATGAAAGCTCTGAAGCTTACCCCGAACCTGGTCGTGCGCGACGTCACGGACAGCCTCAACTTCTATCGCGATGTACTCGGATTTGAACGTGCCTTCAGTGTTCCCGACGCACCACCGTATGTATTTGCCGCGTGCGGGGGCGGCGGTGTTGAAATCTTTTTTAATGACAAAAATGTCGTTGGAGAAGATTACCCAGCGCTCGCGACGAATATTGGCGGCAGCTTCACAATGTTCATTGAAGTGGACGATCTGAAAGCGGTGCTGGCGAATGTCGAAAGGCAAAAAGCCGAAATCTCCATGCCCGTGAAAGATCAGTTCTACGGGATGCGAGAGTTCGCGTTTAAAGATCCGGACGGCTACACGATCACGATTGCAGAGAAGATAAATTAACAACATCAACCACACGGGGACACAGGCAGGAATATTTCTAGGTCTGTGTCCTTGGTGACTCTCTGTGGTTAAGACTTCGACTGCGCATACAGCTCAGCCCCAACGAAGTGAAGCGACACGTACGGCTCATTACCGACGACCCAGCTGTCGTGTCCGGGGGCAATGTAGAAGAGATCCCCCGGCTTCATCTCGATGACCCGGCCGTCATCCATTGCGGCGGTCGCACGGCCTGCGACCACCAGCCCGATGTGCTCGACCATGCAGCTCTTTTCGCCCGCAACTTTGCCTACGTGCTCCGACCATTTCCATCCCGGCTCATAGGTCGCGCGGCCAATGGTCATTTTCCCAACTTTGACGAGTTCGAACTTTCCTTTTTCAAAATTGCGCACTGCATCGGGCTTGTCGAAACGCTTCAGGATCACCTCGTACATCACTTCCTCCACCTCGTACTACTCTAAGAGGATGTATTTCGCGTTGTAATAGTCGCACAAAACAAAAGAGCCACGACCTTGATCGCGGCTCCTGTTCTCGATTCGTAACCTGCGGTACCGCTCTTAGCGGCGTCCACCATGCCCGCCGCCGTGACCACCGTGGCCCCCGTGACCTCCGCGGCCACCATTACGACCACCACCGCCACCACCCGGACGACGACGACGCCCACCTCCTCCACCACCGGGACGAGGTCCACGATCAGGTCGTGGTCCACGGTCTGCAACTGGTTCCGTTGAAACCGGAGCATCCACGCGATTGAAATTCGGCTCGTCATCCTCGTCAAAGTCAGCGCCGCCTTCAATTACTGCGGATGGTACGCCCGCGGGCGCTGGAGCTGGAGCCGCTACCGGCGCTGCATCAGTCACGGCAGCCTCCGGCGCAGGACCGCCACCCATCTTCGCGCGCTGCTCTTTCAGAATCGCTTTGCGCGACAGCTTGATGCGGTTGCCTTCGACAGCAAGCACTTTCACGAGTACCTGGTCGCCTTCCTTCAGTTCGTCGCGAATATCTTTTATTCGATGCTCGGCAACTTCACTGATATGAAGCAACCCGTCGGTACCGGGAATGATTTCGACAAACGCGCCGAATTCAGCGAGCCGCGTCACCTTTCCGAGGTAGGTCTTCCCTACTTCGGCGGTCGCCGTCAGGTCTCCGATGATCTGCAACGCCTTGGCCGCTGACGCCTCGTCGTTCGAAGCAACGTTGACCTTGCCGGAGTCTTCGACGTCGATCTTTACGCCTGTCTGCTCAATGATGCTGCGGATCATTTTGCCGCCGGGTCCAATCACGTCGCGGATCTTGTCGACCGGAATCTGCAGGGTGTAGATGCGAGGCGCGTACGCAGAAACCTTCTCGCGCGGCGACTCGATCACTTCCTGCATTTTCCCGAGAATGTGCAGCCGTCCACGCTGCGCCTGGGCCAAGGCTTCGCGCATGATCTGAGCGGTTATGCCCATGACCTTGATATCCATCTGCAATGCAGTAATGCCGTCTTTTGTGCCGGCAACTTTGAAGTCCATGTCGCCGTAATGATCTTCAGCACCCGCAATATCGGAAAGCACCGCGTATTTCTCGCCTTCCTTCACGAGTCCCATTGCTACGCCGGCAACGGGTGCCTTCAACGGAACACCGGCGTCCATTAATGAGAGAGACGCACCGCAGACCGTTGCCATCGATGATGACCCGTTTGATTCAAGAATGTCTGAGACAACACGCATTGCATAAGGCCACTTGTCTTCTTCGGGCAATACCGCCGAGACCGCTCTCTCCGCCAACGCACCGTGTCCAATCTCACGCCGCCCAGCGCCGCGCAAGAATGCAACTTCGCCCACCGAGAACGGGGGGAAATTGTAATGAAGCATGAAGCGCTTTTTTGCTTCTCCTTCGAAAACTTCGAGGCGCTGCATGTCGTCGCTCGTACCAAGAGTTGTCGTTACCAGCGCTTGGGTTTCGCCACGCGTAAAGATGGCGGAACCGTGAGTGCGTGGGAGTGCGCCTACTTCAATCCAGATATCGCGGATCTGGTCGAACGCCCGTCCATCCGGACGCCGTTTCTGGTCAAGCACCTGTTCACGGAAAATTCGTTCGCGCAGGATTTCGTAGTAGGTCTTGAGTTTCTTCTGCGCTTCTTCGTCCTCTTCAGGAATCGCTCCAAGCAGTTCCTTCTTGATCGCCTTGATCAGGTCGTAGCTTTCGGCCTTGGGATGCTTCTCGGTGTCGAGTGCATCCGAGAGTCGTGCGCCAATATCTTTCTTCAAGGAGTTGTAATACTTTTCGTCGAACTCAGGAGCTGTAACTTCGCGCTTCTTCTTTCCGACTCTGTCGCGCAGTTCTGAAATCGCAGCGCAAATCTTCTTGATCTCGGTGTGGGCGAATTCAATCGCGTCGACCACCGTTTCTTCTTTCACTTCCTTCGCGCCGGACTCGATCATCACAATCCCATCGGCGGATCCGACGACCATGATGTTGAGCAGGCTGTCACGCATTTCCGAATACGTCGGATTCACGACGAAAGCGCCATTCACAAGCCCGACGCGCACCGCGCCAATCGGTCCGAGGAACGGGATGTCGGAAAGAGTAAGCGCGCAGGAAGCGCCGTTGATGCCAACGACATCAGGATCATTCTCGGTGTCAGCCGAGAGCACGAATGCAATGACTTGGGTTTCACACTTAAAGCCCTCGGCGAAGAGCGGCCGAATGGGGCGATCGATCTGACGGCTGGTGAGAATCTCGCGCTCGCTCGGACGACCTTCGCGCTTGATAAATCCGCCTGGAATGCGTCCCCCAGCGTAGGTGTACTCGCGGTAGTCGACCGTAAGTGGAAAGAAATCAATCCCCTCCCGGGGATCGGCGTTGGCTACAGCGGTAGCCAAAATAACGTTATCGCCCATGCGTACAACCGCAGATCCGTGCGCTTGTTTCGCGAGCTTGCCAGTTTCAAATGTGAGTTTTTTGCCGCCGGAGAGGTCGACGCTGATAGTAGTTGGTTCAGGCTTCATATTGATCCTTTTTCATGCAGGAGGCATCGGGAGACGCGCAAGGGGTCTCCACGGGAGAAGGCGACGTTCCGTCGCGTAATCGAATTGGACTGGAAAACGCACTGTCACCGAGCTTTGGTTCAGAAACCGCCGTCCCCACGACGGCGAGTGGAAAGGCCAAGGAGTCGGCCGACAGCCTTGGCGGTCCGGGAACTATTTACGGATGCCGAGTTTCTGAATTACCGTCTTGTAGCGCTCGGAGTCGTACTTCTTTAGGTAATCGAGCAAGCGACGCCGCTTGCTGACCAGCATGAGAAGACCGCGGCGCGAACCGTGATCCTTCTGGTGCGTTTTAAAGTGCTCCGTCAGTTGGCCAATGCGCTCGCTGAGCAGCGCGATCTGAACTTCAGGACTTCCAGTGTCGGTCGCGTGCGCGCGATACTGACCAATGAGGGATTGTTTTTGCTCTCGGGCTAGCACTTACCTGGTGCACTCCTGTTTCTGATTTTTTTCGTTTATTGTAGTAACGTCATTCAATGTAACACGTTGATAGAGAAAGTGTAAAGGACGGGAGCCCCCTTCGCGGCAAACTTCGTCGCGCCGGGATAGTCTAAGCTAATCGAAGATGATCTGTTCACATTGCGGCCAACAGAATCCGGACAACTATCAATTTTGTGCATCATGTGGGGCGCGCCTTGCCAACGTATCACCGGCCGGGCCGGCGGCTTCGCCCCGTGTCCAGCAGCCCGCCCCAAACAGTTTGCGGATTCAGCCCGTTGACCGTCCACCGTCACCAGCGCGCTCGGCTCCCGCGACACGTGACGTAAGCTATTTGCTCGAAGATGACGACCCTAAAGCTTCACGAGTCGCACCTGTAATCGTTGTTCTTTCTCTGTTGGCACTCGGCGCGTTCGCGTGGTGGGAATTGCGCCCGATGTTGCAAACGGGTGGCGTTACTCCGGCGAAACCGCCTGCTGAAAGCTCTGCAGATCTCAGCTCCACACCGTCGGCAGCCACATCAGCGCCCGCCCAGAAGGCTCCGCCCGTTGAGGTCGCCCAGGGTACGACTCCGTCGGATGGAGCACCTCCAACCTCTGACGCTGAAAGCCAAACCGCGAATTCCCAGGCCACTGAAGCCAACCAACCTCGAAACGAAGGAGTTCCGGCAGCGCCTTCGATTGAAGAAACCAGCAAGCAAGAGCCCCCGGGCTCGCCCTCGGTACAGGGGCCTGCCGACAATCCAGTGGCCGCGGCTCTACCCGCGCGTCCCTCAGTCCCTGTGGCGCACAAGCCCGTCCCAAAACCGATCCCTCGGGCGCCTGCCCCGGATCCTATAAAGCAGGCTGAGGCGTACCTCTATGGGCGCGGCGTCCCGCAGGATTGCGAGCGAGCACTGTCAATTCTGAAAGGTGAAGCGGACAAGTCCAACGCTCGCGCACGTAGCGCGCTCGGCTCCATGTACGCCACCGGTCATTGCGTCTCTCGAGATTTGCCGACCGCCTACCGCTATTTCGCGCTGGTTTTGAGAACTGATCCAGAAAATGGCGTAGCGTCTCAGAACCTTGAAAGCCTGTGGAAGCAGATGACGCCTCCAGAGCGGCAGGCAGCCACTAAGCAGTAGCTCTGATCACGGCTCGTTTCCTTGTCCGTTTTCCAACTTCTTGCTATGGTTCCGGCGATGGCTCGGGTAAAACAATTTTTGAACGCTGAACAATCGTTGCCCGCGTCTCGCGGCTATCGAATGCCTGCGGAGTGGGAGCCTCATGAGTCCACATGGCTGGCGTGGCCGCATTTTCGAGGCGACTGGCCAGGAAAATTTGACCCCATTCCTTGGGTTTACGCGGAAATTATTCGTTCCCTAACCCGTCACGAAGTCGTCGACTTGATCATCAACGACGCCGAAGCGGAACGTCGAGCCAAGAAGATTTTGGATCGCGCAGCCGCTCTTAACGAGAATATCCGGTTTCATCGTTGGCCAAGCGATCGCGTGTGGCTGCGGGACTCCGGGTGCACCTTTGTCGTTGGACACGGCTCATCACTTGGTAAGCAGGTTCCGCCCTCGCTTGTTGCGCAAAAACGCGTCGGGGTGAAATGGAAATTCACCGCTTGGGCGAAGTACCCAAATTTCAAACTCGACGAGAAGATCGGCTCCAAAATGGCGCGGGCTGCCAACGCAGAGGAAGTCAAAGCCGCATTCAAAACAGAACGCGTCGTCCTCGAGGGCGGATCAATTGACGTCAACGGACAGGGCACCCTGCTCACCACCGAAGAGTGCTTGCTTTCGAAAGTCCAGCAGCGCAACGCATCGTTGCGGCGCGAAGACTACGAAGAGATTTTTGGTGATTACCTCGGAATTCACAAAGTCATCTGGCTCGGCAACGGCATTGCGGGAGACGATACGCATGGCCATGTAGATGACATCACGAGGTTCGTTGCTGCCGACACGATCGTCACCATGGTCGAACTTAATGAAAGCGATGTGAACCATGCACCTCTGGCCGACAACCTCAAGAGGCTGCAGTTTGCGAGCGATCAAAACGGCCGCAAGCTCCGAATCATCGAACTGCCCATGCCCGCCCCAGTTATTTTCGAAGGACGGCGCCTGCCGGCAAGTTACGGCAACTTTTACATCGCGAACGGATGCGTGCTGGTTCCAGTCTTTAATGATCCCAACGACCGTGTCGCGCTAAATACACTGGCCGAACTCTTTCCTTCCCGCGAAATTATTCCCATCTATTCCGGTGATCTGATCTGGGGATTCGGTGCCATGCACTGCATGACACAGCAACTGCCGGTGGGATAGGCTCACGGGAATCTGAACCTCACTGATCCGAACGAGGGTGCTCTCGCTAAACAGCATAACGCCTTCTACACCCGTGCCATAGGATGGTTCACAGCAAGTTGCTGCACGGCTCCCCAACAAACCCACGGTAACGACTCCCGCTGGAATAGGGACGTCCCTTGTCGTGACTCTTCACGAGAGTGTCGTTCGATGATCCGATCCACCAGATCAATCAGGTGATCGGAGGCTAGAATCAATGCCGGCTCAGTCGTCTTAAGTAGTTGTTCCATTGGGGGAGGTGCCTGCCTTTCGTTGCAAATGTCATCTACACGTACCTTAGATTGCTACTACTCTTCCTGGGCATCAGGCTTTTCGTGTAGGCGGCATTACCAAAGTTCCATGACCCAGTCACGCCGAAGTGGTTACCCGCCTAAGGTGTTCAATTCCCTCGGTGACCTACCGATCCAATCGCCGCTGTATTGGTCAATCGCTCCAAATAGGACTAGACTTGGCGCGCTTTGATTCGGGCTCGAATTTGCTTCTCAACCTTGGAGGCTACATGAAGGTAAAAACAATGGTACTCACTCTGGCATTCTGTCTTGCTGGAGTAGCAGTTTGCTTGGCAGCGGACGCACATATGGGTACCTGGAAATTGAACGAAGCGAAGTCGAAATTAAGTCCAGGAGCACCTAAGAATAGTACGGTTGTCTACGAAGCCGCAGGGGACAACATCAAGGTTACGGTCGATGGAACCGACGCCGACGGCAAGCCTTCTCATAACGAGTGGACGGGTAAGTTCGACGGCAAAGATTATCCGCTCGTTGGAGACCCATCCTCCGACACACGGTCTTACAAAGTAATTGACGCCAACACGCTCGAATTGACCGGCAAGAAAGATGGGAAGGTCACCACGACAGGCCGTATCGTCGTTGCCGCCGACGGAAAGAGCCGTACAGTCACCGCCACGGGAACCGATGCTAAAGGTGGAAAGATGGACGTAATGTCGGTGTACGACAAGCAGTAACATCAACTTCTTCTAACCGCATAAGAAATGCCCTTCAGTTCCCTTGAGCTGAGGGGCGTTTTCCATTTACCTCTGCGGGGCTGCAAACCCCATTCTCCGTTGACATAGCCGTTAATTCGGAGCAGACTCCATCTCAATCGATGATTGCCTGTCCCTCGCGGTTTTTTGCGAGGTGATCCTGCTTCAGCGTATTAAAAATGTCTTACTCCCCCGCACCGACGCCTCCTTGGCCCGGCGAGTCGGATTCGCCGTCGCTTTCTAAGTCAAGCCACGCCCGTACTGAAACGGACTCAGATCCTGTGGAGCATGAATCTGTTCTGGAGGCCCTGCGCGAGCAAGTTGTTGCGGGCGAGCAAGATACCGAAGTCTTGCTCGACGCAATCACAGTGGCGGCCCAGATCGTAACCGCAGCAAGCGGTTCGGCACTGGGTATGCGCCGCGACGGTTTTGTGACTTGCGTCGGTCGCAGTGGAGAAACAGCTCCTGGAATCGGCGCGCGATTAAATGAGGAGAGTGGCATATCCGGCGAATGCCTTCGCACCGGGCGCACGCTCCGATGCGCCGACACAGAAACCGATCCTCGCGTGGATGCAGAAGTGTGCCGTGTGTTGCGCATCCGATCAATCGCAACAGTGCCCGTGCGCTCGAATAATGCCACTGTCGGATTACTCGAGGTTTTCTCTACAGAACCGCGAGCATTCACCGACGAGCACGTTGCGTTTCTGTCGAGCCTTGCCGGACTGGCAGAAATGGCCTGCGCCCATATCGATTTTCGAGCGCTTCCCGATGCTATTCCGACATTCGCGCAATCTCCACCGGATGAGGTTGAATCCGCGATTACCAGCGCTTTTTGGTCGGCTACTCCCTGGTGGCAGCAGCCGAAATGGCGCTATGCCGCTGCGGCCGGCGTCGTCGTGATTGCTTTTCTGTCTCTTGCCAGTTGGCGGGTTCTGCGCAAGCCAGCGCCCGGTTCAACCGCGCCGGTCGCAAACGCAAAACCGATTCCAGTCGCCGCCGATGCCATTTCTTCCACCACCATTGCCGAGCAACTGCATAAACCCGATCCGGGACGAGTTCCTGCCGAAAACGTAAACTCGACGAAGCCTCCTCTTGTGCAGGCATCCAAGAAAGAAGTGGATGAACCGCTGGTCCGCAGATTTGACACGGCTCCAACCGCCAAGGAGACTGCTCCTCCTCAGCTGACGGACAGCGTACCTGCTGCCGAGCCGCCTCAGATTCAAGTGCGAAATGATGCGAGCGATGCCATCAGCGGCTTCGCATCAGGTTCGACTGCCATGCCAACGCTGGGCGTTCCTGTCTCGCAGGGAGTAACGCCGCTCGTTCTTGAGCGACGAGTTCCACCCACCTATCCCGCACAAGCCGTGTCACAAAGACTTGAAGGAGCGGTGGTACTGCAAGCTTTTGTCGATGTAAACGGACGGGTCGACCAAGTGACGTTACTGAGCGGTCCCCCGCTCTTAGGAAGAGCCGCGATCGACGCTGTCAAGCAGTGGCGCTATCGTCCGTCATTGTTGAATGGAAAACCCGTGCGGGCTGAAACGCGAATAACCATCAACTTCCAAGCCGCTGGTTCTCGCTGACATCTACTTCTGATAAACGGTGGGCTGCGGTCCCTTTTCCAACGTCTGACGGTCCCAGATCATGCCTTCGCGCGAATAGTTGGCGAGTTCGAAGTCTTGTGTCAGCTCGAGCGCGTCGGTAGGACACGCGTCTTCGCACAATCCGCAGAACATGCAGCGGCTCAAATCGTACGTGAAATTCGTGAGTTCCTTGCGGCGAGTCTTCTCATTTCGCTCGCTGGAAACAACGATGAGATGCTCGGGACACGCGAGCGCACAAAGGTCGCAGGCAATGCAAAGCGTCTCGTCCGTGTCAGGGTTGACATTGAGCCTGGGCGCGCCACGATACCGTTCGGCCACTTGCGGGCGCTCGAGTGGATACTGCTCCGTGTAAATCTCTTTTGGATCCTGGTTGCGGAACGTCACACTCAGACCCTTAAGAAGGTCGATCATGAACACTTTGCGGAAGAGTTCGGGCATGCCCATAACGCGGTCAGAATAGCATTGTTTCGGCACTTGGAATAGTCGGCACCCGCGTGCCCCCATGTGGTCTTTCTGATCCAGGGCGAAACACGGCCCTACATCCACATACCGTAAAATCAACTATAAGTACGAGCTTCCAGCAACTAGCGACTCTTTACTGGCAACCATCATGTCCGCCGACGAACTCTGGATGGAAGAAGCGCTGCGTGCGGCGCAACGTGCACTTGAAGCAGGAGAAGTTCCGGTTGGGGCCGTTGTTGTTTGCGGCGGCAAAGTGGTAGGCCGCGGATGGAATCAGAACATCGGCAGAAACGACCCGACCGCACACGCGGAGACGGTGGCACTGCGTGAAGCTGGCGCTGCGCTTGGCAACTACCGTCTGGGAGACTGCGAGCTCTTTGCTACAATTGAACCGTGCGCAATGTGCGCTGGCGCGCTTGTTCACGCTCGTGTCAAGCGGCTAGTGTATGGTGCGGACGATCCAAAAGCGGGCGCCATCCGCTCGGTGATGCAGGTTGTCAATCATCCGAACCTGAACCATCAGATGGAGGTTCAAGGAGGCGTGTTGGCCGGTCGCTGCGCAGAAATTGTGCAATCGTTCTTTAGAAATCGTCGCCAGTAAGCTGATCGCTGGCAACTGCTTTTTCCGGAGAGGTGCGTGAGTGGTTGAAACGATCCGCCTCGAAAGCGGACATACCTTAACGGGTATCGTGGGTTCAAATCCCACCCTCTCCGCCATCCCTTTGTTGTAATCTTCAATCCATGCTCCTGAAGCGATTTTGTGGGGCCCTCTTCTTCTCTGCTGTGTCCCTTTACGCCTTTGCCCAGGCCTCCGCCCCCATCGACATCGATGCACACGCTGCAAGCACGCCTTTTCCTCACTTCTGGGAAAAGGCATTCGGCTCCGGTCGGGCGATCCTCAGCTTGCGCGAGAGTTATCGCAACGACGTCCGCGAGTTGAAGAAGGTCGCTGACTTCCAATACGTCCGATTCCACGCCATCTTCCACGACGAAGTCGGTGTTTACGACGAAGATGAGAAGGGCAATGCCGTTTACAACTTTTCCTACGTTGACCAGATTTATGATGGCCTGCTGGCGAACGGCGTTCGTCCGTTTGTCGAAATCAGTTTTATGCCGAAGAAACTCGCCCTTGGGCAAGACGTCCATCCCTTCTGGTACAAGCAGATCGTCTCGCCGCCCAAGGATTACGTTAAGTGGGACGGCCTGATCCGCGCATTCGGCGAACACCTGGTTGAACGTTACGGCATCGACGAAGTGTCGCAATGGTATTTCGAGGTCTGGAATGAGCCGAACATTGATTTCTGGACGGGAGAACCCAAACAAGCTACTTATTTCGAGTTGTACGACCACACAGTAAGAACCTTGAAAGAGGTGAACCCAAAGTTGCGGGTTGGAGGCCCATCCAGCGCGGCCGCGGATTGGGTCACGCCCTTTCTTGACCACGTGACCAAAGAAAATATTCCCATCGATTTCGTTTCGACCCACGGCTACGCCGATGACACAGTCGAGAACCTATTCCACACCAAAGACGAAATTCCTCTGCAACAGCGCGTTTGCCGAGCCATTGGCAAGGTGCACGGTGAAATCAAGGCGTCAGCCAAACCCAATCTCCCACTCATGTGGACCGAGTGGAATGTTCCGTCCTTCGGTGATGAATACAAAGCGCGTGACACAACGTACGTAGGCGCGGCACTGGCGGACGACATCCGTCAGTGCGACGGCCTCGTCGATATTCTGTCGTATTGGACGTTTGACGATGTCTTCGAAGAAAACGGCGTCGTGCGACAGCCCTTCTATGGCGGCTTCGGCACGATTGCTGCCGGAGGCATCAAAAAGCCATCGTTCTACGCCTACGCGCTCTTACACAAACTCGGAGAAGAGCGCCTTGCGAATGACGCGAACATTCTCGTCACCCGGAGAAAAGGCGGGACGCTGGTGATTGCAATGTGGAACGCGGTTGACCCGGACAAGAAAGGCGCGCCAGAGACGGTAACGCTGCGATTCAAGAACATGGGCTCAGGGACCGATGCAACGATCCACCGCGTCGACGCAACGCACGGGAACGTACTGACCGAGTATCAGGCAATGGGAAATCCGCGTTATCCAACCCAGAAACAGATCGGCGCCTTGAACCACGCGTCCGAACTTGGGCCGCCAGAAAAAACGAAGCTGCAACATGGCGAGATTCGCATTGAAGTCCCGGTCAACGGGCTGGTCGTAATGGAAGTGGGAAACTAAGCGGTCGCCAGTCACTACAAGTAAAAGAAAACTGGCGACCGACGCCTAATTCCTGCTGCGAAGCTTTGACATCAGTCTCAAGATCTCCAGATAGAGCCAGATCAGTGTGACCATCAAGCCAAACGCTGCATACCACTCCATGTATTTTGGCGCACCTTGGCGTGCACCGCTCTCGATGAAATCGAAGTCGAGTACAAGGTTCAATGCCGCAATGATCACGACGAACACGCTAATCCCGATCCCCAGCGGGCCCGCTCCATAAATCGATGGAAATCGAACCCCGAAGAATCCCAAGATCATCGTCGCCACGTAGAACAACGCAATGCCGCCAGTCGCCGCGACGACTCCCAAGCGAAAATTGTCCGTCACCTTGATCAGCCCCGATCGATACACCAACAACAGAGCAATCAGCGTCCCGAAGGTCAACCCAACGGACTGGATCGCTATGCCTTTGAACCGCACCTCGAACATGGCCGAGACCGAACCCAGCACCAGCCCTTCCAAAAGTGCATATAAAGGCGCTGTAATAGGTGCCCACGTCTTCTTGAAGATGGTTACGACTGCGACGATCAGGCCCCCGATCATTCCTAGTAGCCCGAGCGGCATTACCGCTTCTGGCGATCGTGCATTCAGGAAAAGATTCCAAGTCCAGGCGGCCGTGGCCACCGAACAAATCACCAGAATCCCAGTTTTATTCACAGTTCCGGAGATTGTCATGCCATCGCCGTAAGCGACGCCCTCTCCGCGGAACGCATTCTCACTCAAAGCCGGGTTCGATGTTTTCATCCAAGCCACAGTAGTTCCTCCAGACGGCTGCGTGAGCCATCGGGCTAATGGTACAGGAAGACTGTCACGTCCAACTACGAGTACCTTTCAGTCTCACCAGACTTCGCAGCGTTTCTCGGGGGGACGTACCATCGCGGCGTCAGCTTTGCACGAGAACGCTTTCTGAAATTCCTTCAGATTCGAAACTGGCCCAATCACCCGATACTTCGCGATTGGGTGCGGATCGCTTTGCACCATCAGCCGCTGCATCTCCGGGCGAATCTCGTCTCCTCGGAATTGTCCCCATGCGATGAAAAATTGCTGTTCAGGAGTGAACCCATCGATCACGGGAGCAGGTGGCTTCCCTGCCAACGATTTCTGAAACGCGAGAAACGCTATTTTCGCGCCTGCAAGATCCCCAATCGACTCTCCCAGCACAAGCTTTCCCTGGTGATGAATCCCTGGTTCGATGAAGTAGTTCTCAAACTGATCGACTACGCATTGAGTACGGGTCTGGAAGCGCTTCAGATCGTCCGGCGTCCACCAATTCTCAAGGCGCCCTGTCGAGTCGTATTGCGACCCCTGATCGTCGAATCCGTGGCTGATTTCATGTCCAATCACTACGCCGATAGCGCCGTAATTCACTGCATCGACCGCTTTCACATTGAAGGCCGGGGGCTGAAGGATTCCCGCTGGAAACACGATTTCATTCAACAGCGGGTTGTAATACGCGTCGGAAGTCGGAGGCGTGAGACCCCATCGCCCACGATCGACGGGCTTTCCAATCGTCGATCGGAAGTCCTGCGAATCGAACTTCAGGCCCGCCACGACGTCTGACCAGTATGAGTCACGTGAGATTTCGACCTTGCTGTAGTCCTTCCATTTGTCCGGATACCCGATCTTCGGGTTGAATGTGGCGAGTTTCTCCAGCGCTTTCTTCTTTGTGTCCGGACCCATCCATTCCAAACCCTGAATCGTGTCCCCCATGGCGGCAAGCAGGTTCTTTACCATATCGTTCATGCGTGCCTTCGCCTCGGGAGGAAAATATTTCTCCACGTATTTCTTCCCGAGCGCCTCACCCAGGTTGGCATCTGCCGATTCCACGCATCGCTTCCAACGTGGTTTCATCTCCTTCGCACCGCCCAGATATCGGCCGTGGAACTCGAACACCTCGGACACGAATGGGTCCGACAACGAATTCGCTGCAGCATGCAGCACATGCCACTTGAGATACGTCTTCCAGGCGGGTACCGGAGTGTCGACCAACTGGCGGTCAAATTCCGCTAGAAACTTTGGCTCACGCACGTTCAAGTCCGCGCGTGGAAGCTTGGCATTGTCGAAATAGACATTCCAGTCGAAGTGCGGTGTCATCTTCTGAAGATCAGCGAACGTGGTCTTATGGTCGGTTGCCGGTGGGTCTCGTAGCGCAACGTTGTCGAGCGAATTCTCGGCCAGCTTGGTCTCGAACTGCAAAACGGTATCGGATGCTGTCTTTGCGTCAGCATCGCTGTATCCCGCGAGCTTGAAGATGTTCGCAACATGCACTCGATATTTATCGCGCGCGTCCTTAAACCGATCGTCCGACTTCAAATAGTAGTCGCGGTCGGGCATGTCCAGGCCTGCTGCGAGAATGTCCGCGACCACTTCCGTTGGATTGTGATTATCTGACGAGGCATACAGAAAGAAGGGCGCCTGGATTTCTAGGTCGTGCATCTTCCCAATCATTTTCTGCACATCCGCTGACGTCTTGATTGCATCGATTTCGGCCAGCATGGGCTGAATCGGCTTTATGCCGAGCTCGTTCAGCCGTTTTTCGTTCATGCACGCGCCATAATAGTCGCCGATCTGTTGCTCGATGCTCCCTTTCGGCCAGTCCGTTTTCTTAGACGCGTCGTCGAGAATTTCCTTAAGCTGATCCTTCGCCAGTTCGCCGGATGCCCATCTACGACTCCAGCGCTGCATCGATGCTGGAATAGGATTAGACGCGCGCCAGGCGCCATTCGCATACTGGAAGAAATCGTTGCAGGGGTCAGCTTTGCGATCGATGTCGGCCGCTTCGACACCCTTTTGAGCGGTCTGCCCAAGAGCAGCGATGCAGGCGAGGAATACACACAGAATGACTCGACGAAGACACATGGAGTTGGGCCTCATGATGGATGAACTCGAGATAATACAAGGGTTGGACGAACGATGCGCGGTCTTGTCACTCCAGACGAACTACAAATGGCACCCAAATCGGTTAAGCGCGAATGCTACTGTCCAGGTATCCGTTTCTCGATTTCATACGCTTCCTCGTTACGTCCGACATGACGCAGCGTGAGTACATAGTTGGCCAGTGTTGACTGAGTGTCAACATTGCGCGGGCCGAGCGCCTTCATTCTTACCTCAAGGGCCTTTTGCAACAGCGGCACGGCTTCTCCGAAACGTTTGGTAAAGGTATAGAGCATGCCTAGATTGTGGCGATTGCTGGCGAGATCCAGGCTGTCTAATACGGCGAAAGCGCCGATGTAGGCCCATTACTGCACCTCCAGCGAAATCACTTCCCCCGCGCCGTCTTTGCCGTCCCGGAAATTTACCGCAACAGCCTGATTGGTCCAGTCGCAGGAAAACTGATCCGCCCCAATCAGAATGACGTGCTGACTATCCCGAACGCGCAGCTTCCACTCTTTGCCGCCCGAGCTGACCGTCAGTAGTGCAGCTGGCGGAGTACCGCAATCCGCGCGCAACAGCTTTCCTTTGAGAAAATGAGCAGCTCCGGCTGATACGGGCGGGGGCGGCAACTGAGCCGCCTCATCTTTCGGCCCCGTTTCATTGCGAAGCCCGGCCGGCCTCTCTGTAGTTCCTCCTTTCGCGATGAACGCCTTGAACTCGCGGGCTTGGGTCAAGGCTGCAGTCGCTTGCGCAGCAATCCCGCGCTCGGAACTCCGCGTCAGCGCCTCAAGGATAGGGATCGCGTCGTCAGCCTTCCGATTCGCCATATAGATCGATGCCAAATTGTAGAGATACGAGTCATTACGCGGACTCAGCTCTACCGCTTTTTTCATTGAGGCGGTCGCTTTGCTCATATCGCCACTCGACATTTGCGCGAACGCCAACATCGAGTACGCGTCGGCAAAGTTTGGATCAAGCGCGATTGTTGCTTCGAGTTCCCTCTCCATCTCGGAACTCTGTTCGGCGGTCGGCCTGCCCCCATCGGTTCGGTCCATGAGCATGGCCGAGTAATAGTGGACGAATGGGTCCTTGCTGTCTTGTCTGGAGGCGCGTTGAAAATAGGAACGGGCGCGTTCCATATCTCGCCTCTGCAGACAGGCATAGCCCGCCCCGCGTAGTGCCCCCGCGTGGTTGGGATCGGTCTTCAATATCGCGTCATATTCTGCCAGCGCTTTCTCCTGGTAGTCCTGTGAGTGCAGATGAAGATCGGCCAGCAAGACCTGCGCATCCAGTGGCGTCACTGCTGTCACTTTGAAAGTCGCGGCGTCAAGACCTTTTGGAGCGGGCAGTGCGTAATATTTGTATCGACCCGCGCTCAGGTAATTCCTCAACTCCTTGTCGAACTGCAGGGACGTCATACCGAAAGCGCGCTGGATCGCGTCGTCCACTGGCACATTCTGGTTATGACTCAAGTCGAAGTATTGTCCCGCTTTAGGCATCCACTGGTTGTCGAAGATGTAGTGCATCACCAGACCGGACTGCACATAGAAAACAGTGCGATGGTCGCCGGATTCGTTATAGGTCTTCGTATTTTGTTGGACGCGGAACAAGTCCGCGACCTTCATCATCGAGTACTGCTGCAGAATCTGGTAGGTCTCCGTTGGAATCTTGCCGATCCGGGCCTGCTTGCCATCCACTTCAATGCTTGCGAAGTATTCGGCAAAACCTTCTTCAAACCAAGGATCGGTATGAACGGTCAAATTCCCGTCCATCAGGCGATGCGCGTATTCGTGAAAAACGACCGTCCACGGATTCTCCACCGACATATCGAGCAGGATGAAGGTGCGATCCTGTCCTCCGATGAATAGCCCCGCCACCTCGGTTGGCTTTCCATTGAAGAGCGGTGCAAACTGCCGCATCTGCTTCGAATTGCGGAAAGCGACGATTTGCATCGGTACTGACAGGTTGACTTGCGCCTTGGTCAAGAGGGCGCCAAACGCGCCCCTCATCTGTTCAAAGCGCAGCGCGGCGTCGCGTCCGCGCCTATCGCCCGCGTCGGTGATAACACTGAAATTTGGGGATCTTACCTCAACCCATTGTGGCTCAGAGGCGTGGGCTAGGTACGAAGTGGCCAGGAACAAGGCAACTAGCAAACGAACGAACCGGATTGTCATGGGGCTTCTCAGGGGGGAAGCGACTTATCGTACATTAGTGCCGAGATTTTGCCAGTTACTTTTTGCGTGCCGCAGATGTTACTCAAGCAGCCGCCTAACTCTTTACACAAAAGAAAACCGGCAGCCGCGGCTGCCGGTTTAAACTCCAACTTGAGCTAACTTAGTTCTGGTCTTCGCGACGCTTTAGCGTCGGACGGTCATCATCCTTGTCTTTCCCGTCCTTGTCCGTGCTCGTCTTGTCGCTTGTGGTGGTTCGACGCAGAGAAGGCTTATTGTTGTCCTTCTCGTCGACCACTTTGCGCCGGTTTTCAATTACCGCCAATCGTGATTTCACGTCGTCAAACTCCGATGTCGAAACCACATATTGAGGTCGTGCGGGCAGAATCTTTCCGATTTCTTCCTGCGACTTTTCGATTCGATCGGGCGTCTGCGGATGGGTCGAGAACGCTTTCGCCAACGTTCCCGGCTTCTTCTTCTCTTTCGCCTGCAACTTTTCGAAGAAACTTACGAAGGCTTGCGGATCGTATCCGGTCTTGTACATGTACTGCAGACCAAGATAATCCGCCTCGGCTTCAAATCCACGCTGGAACGAAAGGAACGTTAGAGGCAAACCAAGTCCCGCCGCAGAGCGGACCGCGTACCCGATGCCGCCGCCCACAAAAATGAGCGGGATCGTCGCAAGGTTCGCATACTGGCCGCGCGTCATTTGACGCGTGATATGTCGCGCCGCGACGTGCGCGATTTCATGCGCCATTACACCGGCAAGTTCGGCCTCTTCATCCGCCGCAAGAATCAACCCGGAATTAACGTAGAAAAAACCGCCGGGCAGGGCCATCGCATTCACTTCGTCGGAATCGATGACCTTAATCGTGAATGGTACCTGCGCATCCGAGTTACGGACCAGGTTTTGTCCAACGCGGTTCACGTACTCGGTAATAACCGGATCCTGAATCAGTTTCACGCTCGATTCGATCTGCTGGGCATATTCCTTGCCCATGCGGATTTCGCCTTCGAGCGAATACCAGTTCCCCATCCCTCGGCCGCCGACTTTACGGTTGCCGATCGCGTCCACATCATTCTTGCTTCCGTCGTGCTTAACCTTGCTGTCGTCGGGTTGGGCAACAGGAGCGCTAATTTGGGGCTGTGACGGCGCTGGCGCCTGGGTCGCGTCGGGTTTGTCGGTATCCGGCGTTGTGCTCGGATCCTGAGCGAAAGCGGCTGGCACGGCACTCAGCGCCAACAGCACTGCGATGGCAGTCCATTGCCTGAACTTCATAGAATTCAACTCCCCGCCCGAACCTGGGCATTTGACCCGATTATACGCCGCGAAAAACACCCCTGAGCATTACTCTCTTCTTGTATTGGACGCAATTCAGGCTTCCCGGGTTACCTTGTTATTTCTGAACGGATTGGACATTGAAGCTGAGCGCCGTTGAACCGCAACTGCAGCGCCAGCCGAAACGCTTCCTGCCACGATCCGGGGCTCTAGCCGGCAGCGGTGGCTATCGATTGAGAAGCGAAGTATTCATAAAGTCGATTTGCATGAATTCGGCGTAACTAGCTCTTATTTATGGAATTGCTGAATAGCTAACAATTCAACTAGCGGCCGACAATCTCGAACTCGATACGCACTTCGTTCTTCACCTTCACCGTTCCGCCAGCGACCCGCACGGGCTCAATCCCAAATTCCTTCTGTGAAATCGTCGATGAGCCCCGATAGCGACCGTTCTGCCCCTCGACTTCAACTTTTACCGGTTTAGTCTGACCGTGCAGCGTCAGGTCTCCCTGGATGACCCATTTGTCTCCCCTAAGCCGCTCGATTTTGCTGGCGCGATATTGGATCTCGGGGAATTTCTGGCTGTCGAGGACCTTCGGACCAAGCATCGTCTCTTGGATTTCCGCCCGATCCTTATCCGAAACATCCGCGTCTACCACTTTCAAAGTCCGCGCATCAACCGCCAATTCGACAGTCCGCTTTGACTCGCTGAAACTACCTTGAGTGATGGAGCCTTTGATTTCGTGATCGTGCGCAAAAGCAGAAAATAGCCCCGATTTGTATACCCGGACTGTCAGAGTCGACTTCTGAGGATCGATCTGCCGCACCTCTTGGCCTGCACTTTGCACAACGCTCGTGATCATCCATACGGCAAAGATCGTGATGAACCGAGAACACTTCGAAAGACGATTGTTCACAATGACTCCATACCGCGAAGATCTCTATCGTCAGGCGTCACAACCCAACGACTCCACTCAGGGTAGCCGAAAACCCATACCCGCGCTCGTCGAGCGCGCCCCTGACTCACGGTTCTCTCAAAATCAAAAATAGCAACCTTCGTGACTTGTGACTGGACTTTCCGGGGAATACAAGGGTTGTGCCCAAGGTGCCGCTCCGTAATTCGACCCTATTCTCGGCAACCTGATTGGGCACAGCGAGGCAGATGACACATGAATCTCCCCCATTTCCACCGAACTCTGGCCGGTGCTAACCACTCGTCGACTATTCCAAGGAGCGCATATCGTGGTCAGAAGTCTTTTTGTGTGTTGTGTTGTTCTGGTGGGGACTGCGCTGCTTTGCAGCGCCCTCCCTCCAAAGATCGTGACTCCATCACCGCTCTCGAGTGGTCTCTTGGGTGTCTCCTATCGTAAACAGTTGACCGCGCAGGGTGGCGCTGGAGGCCCGTTTCAGTGGAGACAGTCTTCAGGTTCGCTTCCTGCCGGAATACAGTTGGGCCCCGGGGGTGTGCTGTCGGGAACTCCTCGCAGCAATGGCACTTTCAGTTTCACGGTTCGCGTGACTGATTCCGCGAGTCAATCGTCTACGAAAACCTACAGCCTGGATGTCACGGAAGCTTCGGTTGCCAGCGCAGCCGACAACCGATATTGCTCGGCGCCACGCAGTGCGCGATTCGGCGCGACGACCGATGGGCCCGCCGCTCTGCCCGCTGCATGCATTAACAGTGCGTTGGCTTCGACACCTTCGCCGGGCGCGACTTGGTCGGTTTGCGCCAGTGGCTGCGCATTCACAACGTTGCAAGCCGCGGTGAATGCCGCCGCTTGCGGTGACACTGTCGAACTCGCCGCCGGCCAGACCTTCACAAGCGGCAAGATTACCTTCCCCGCGAAGCATTGCGATGACGCTCATTGGATCACCGTACGTACGAGCACGCCCGACAACCTGCTTCCTCCAGAAGGAACGCGCATGACTCCCTGCTGGGCGGGGGTAGCATCATTGCCAGATCGCCCACCCTACAACTGCCCGTCCGGAGGTCCGGCCTCGCCCAGCCGCCTCGCTAAGATCGTGATCGCACCTAGCAACGGCAGCATCTTCATTCCTGGCGACCACTATCGGCTCATTGGGCTCGAGGTAACGCGGCCCGTCGGTGGAGGCATCGTCGGTTTCTTCTTCCACGTGGGGCACGGCTCCAATGTCGTTTTCGACCGTATGTGGCTGCACGGGACCGCGAGAGACGAAGTTACACACGGTGTGATGCTCAGCGACTCGAATCACGTCGCAGTCGTGGACTCGTACTTCAATGACTTCAAATGCGTCGCTAGGACTGGCGCTTGTTCCGATGCCCAGACCATCTCCGGGGGAAACGATTCCACATCCGGAATCGCCGGCGCATACAAGATCGTCAACAATTTCCTGGAGTCGTCCGGTGAAAATATCTTGTTCGGTGGCGGCTCGTCCGCGGACACCCCTGGAGACATCGAAATCCGACGCAACCACTTATACAAGCCGATGAGCTGGAATCCCGCCAGCCCAACGTTTGCGGGTGTCAGATGGGTTGTAAAAAATCATCTCGAATTCAAAAACGTGGGCCGCGTCCTCATTGAAGGCAACGTCTTCGAAAACGTTTGGGGTGGATTCAGTCAATTCGGCGCGCACGTGCTGCTCACTCCGAAGAATCAGGCCCAGGGGAGCCAAAACCTGTGTCCCAATTGTCAGGTCACTCAGATCACCGTTCGTTATAACCGTTTCATCACAGGCGGCCAGGTATTTCAGATCGCCAACGGGAAGAATGGCAACGGCGCCTACGCAAAGGCTGGCAGCAACTATTCAATTCACGACAACGTTGCCGAGAATATTGCCTACCGTGGATGCTATGGATGCACGAATCAATACAACCAGATGTCGACCGGCCTTGATGCTCCCTTGGCTAATACACTCAACAACGTCTCGATCACACACAACACGTTCGTAGTTGGCACGGCGGTGGAAAATAACCCCATGCTCAATGCGGGCTTCCTTGGTATTGGGGGACCTCGCAGCCGTCTCCAACCGAATATGACCATTTCCGACAACATATTTGCTGGCGGATATTACGGTCCTTGGTCGACCGGAAAAACTACCAACTGCGCCTACAACCGTCCGGGGCCACAGGACAAGTTCAATGCATGCTGGAGCAACTGGAAGTTTGCTGGAAATGTAATCTCGAACGGGATGGACATCCATCAGGCGCACAACTGGCCCTCGGCAACAACCAATTTTCCGGCCGACCAGTCCGCAATCGGATACGTCAATCTAGGAAACGGAATGGGTGGCGATTACACTCTTGCACCCAGCAGTCCGTATAAAGGAAAAGCAAGCGACGGTACAGATCCCGGTGCGGACATGGCCACCTTCAACGAAATGACGGATGGCGTGAGGTAGCGCCAAACTCTAGACAGGCCGTGGGTCGTACTCACGATCCATGGCCATCCTGTTTCGAACAGACGCTAAAAAGGTTTGTGCAGTCGGACCGCAGCTGTCGTTGCATAGCGCGCTGCCGCCGGGAATTTGTCGAGAATCCACCCGCTCGCAAGATACGCATTGCGACGAGCCGCAGGCGAAATTCGTTGTGCAATCGGAACAAACGGAAGGCGGAAAAACCGTAACCCATCCACCTGAAACCCTTCTTGAACGATCGAGAATTCCTCACGAGTTAACGGGTGCTCGTACTCCGATATATCGTCATGGGCCGGGAGCAGTGAACGAAGCAAGTCATAGCCTTTACTGAACCGGATCGGCTCTTTCAGCACAATATAGCCACCCGGCCTCAGAATGCGCTTCATCTCATCGCGCACTGTGGCGATGTCGAGATGATGGATCAGCGCCATGCAGAACACGACGTCAACCGAACCGTCGAGCATCCCTGTTTCATACGCAGACCCAACTCGCACATTTGCGGAGAGATCTGCGGCCTTGAGTCGCCGTTGTGCGAACGCTATAAGCTCCGGAGAAATGTCGATCCCATTTACTTGCGCGCCACGACGAACCAACGGAATGATCGTCTCGCCGGATCCGCAGCCCATGTCGAAAACCGTTTTCCCGCGAACATCTCCAAGCAGGTAGAACGCGTATTCAAGCGGAAATGGCGTGTCCTTTGGCGGATCAAGATACCGGTCCACCTCTACGGGCCGGAGCACGATTTTGCTGGCTTCTGCAGCGCTTCGCTCCACCTCGAGCTGGATGCGGGCAGAGTGATCCGTCTTTATGGAAAGTGGCGGTTCCACAAGTCTTGTCTCCCGACGTAACTTAAGAATGACGCGGTTCTTTCTCGACGGATAGTTACTTTGGCCTTTGCACTACTATGTTTCGTCATTACCATTGCCGGTTCCTTGGGAGGACTCCATGCTTGATCGTCGCCGCTTTCTTGCCTCAACCGTGACCGGCGGGCTGGTTGCAGAACTCGCTCTGAAACACGATCTCTTTGCCCAGCTCGAACAAATTCCCAGCGCTCTTCCCGATTCCAACAAGTTTGCGGCGAACGAGGACGCCTATTGGGCCGAATTGCGAAAACAGTTCCTCATCCCCGCCGATGAGGTTTATCTCAACAACGGCACCGTGGGATCAAGTCCAGCCCCCGTGCTGCGAGCGGTCTTTGACGGCTATTACGCTTCTGAAAAATTGAACGAGGCCGATCCCGAGGACTACCCAATCTGGGGATACGCTTCATGGAACCAGTTTCGCGATCCATTGGCAGAGTTCGTGGGGTGCAAGAGAGATGAGATAGCACTCCTTCGCAACGCAACGGAAGCCAACAGCTATATCGCGAACGGACTCGACATGAAGCCGGGCGACGAAGTCCTGATGACCGACCAGGAACATCCAGGAGGCGAATCGCCGTGGGAAGTCAAAGCAAAGCGCTACGGAGTCGTGATCAAGAAAGTCACACTGCCGAAGCCCGTGCAGAACGCCGCGCAAGTCCTTAACCTGTTCAATGACGCGATCACGCCACGCACGCGCGTGATGTTCTTCAGCCACATTTCGACAATCACCGGTGTGGTGCTGCCGGCTAGAGAACTGTGTGCCCTCGCGCGCTCCAAGGGCATTCTCTCTGCGGTCGATGGCGCGCATGTTCCCGGCATGATGCGCTTTAACGTCCACGACATTGGCTGCGACATGTACTCATCCAGCCCGCACAAATGGCTCCAGGCCCCGAAGGGGTCTGGCTTCTTATATGTTCGAGATGAAGTCATCGACCGCCTGTGGAATACGATCGCGACCGAAGGATGGGACGAACCTAAGATCCGTGCTGAACGGTTTCAGCGTATCGGCAGCTCGAACGTCCCTGCACTCTGCGGACTTCGCGCCTCAATTAAACTCGCAAACGACATTGGACTGGATCGCATCGAGAAACGTCACCGCGCCCAGGCCGACTACCTGCTGGCAGAAATGCAAAAGCGCGGTGCAGAATCCTGGACGTCGCCCGATCCCGCTCTGCGCTGCGGAATCGTCACGGTGAATGTCCCTCCGCTTAACCGGATGGACCTTGAAAACTGGCTCTGGAAAACGCACAAGATCCGGATCCGCGGCGGCGAGCCACATAAGCTGCGCCTTTCGACGCCTTACTACGTAGAGAGAAAAGACATCGATCGGTTTCTAGAGAAGTTTGATGAGTACAAGAAGAAGGTCTAGCGGGAACATCACCAAATCGTTTTCAACAGAGAACTTTCACGAATTTTCTCATCACGGGTCACCAGCGTCATTCCTTCGGCGCGAGCTGTCGCGCCGATTAGCCGGTCGGCAGGATCCTTCGTAAACGAGTCCGGAAACTGAACCGCAAGTGCGGCAATCTCAGGGCTGATCTCCCGCACCGATACTCCGGATCGCTCCAGCACGCTTCGGATGGATGTCTCCAGCGTACCGACGCCACGCAGGCGGCCTCGTGCAAATAAAGTGGCAAGTTCCAGCAGCGTAATGGAGGAAATCGCGATGCCATCTTGGAACTGCGCCTTTCGAATCGCCGCGGCGGCGCGGCGCGAAAGGCGATCTGGCTCTGAAACGAGCCAAACAAGCACGTGGGTATCAAGCAGTATCAACGCAGCATGTCCCAGTCTTCTGCCGGGAGTATCGGCGATTCAATATCACCAAGGATTTCGATCTCGCCCGCCAGGCAACCGAACACCTCATCGCTTGGCTCATCTGCAGGGACAAGTTTCGCAACCGGCTTACCGTTCTTCGTAATCACAACCGCCTCGCGTGTCGATTGCACTCCGTCCATCACCCGTAGACAGCGTGCCTTGAATTCCCCTGCCGCCATCGTCTTCATGACCTCTCCCAATGACCATGGTCATTATAGCATGACCACTTTTGACGTTACATAGAAAGCCGGGCCAAGGCCCGGCTTCCGAGAACCCCGTGTTCTCCGCGTTCAAAGCCTTTGCACGTTGTCAGTCGTAGTATTCCAGCCCCAAATGCGTAATCAATTCCTCGCCCTTCAGATGACGCAGCGTGTTCTTCAGTTTCATCGACTGGATGAACAAATCATGCTCCGGATAAAGCCCCGGCGCCGTCATCGGAGACTTAAAGTAGAAGCTGATCCACTCCTGGATGCCCAAGCCACGCAATTCGGAACTGCGTTTTGCCAAGTCGAGGAACAGCACCAGGTCCAGAACGATCGGCGCCGCCAAGATCGAATCGCGGCACAGGAAATCGACTTTGATCTGCATGGGATATCCCAGCCACCCAAAGATATCGATGTTGTCCCAACCTTCTTTGTTATCACCACGTGGTGGGTAATAATTAATGCGAACTTTATGGAAAATATTCCCGTACAGTTCGGGGTAGATACTCGGTTGCAAAATGTGTTCGAGCACGCCAAGCTTCGACTCTTCCTTGGTCTTAAACGATCCGGGATCGTCCAGCACTTCGCCGTCGCGATTACCCAGAATATTCGTCGAATACCACCCGCTGAGCCCAAGCAGGCGCGCCTTGAACGCAGGAGCAAGAACAGTCTTCATCAGCGTCTGACCAGTCTTGAAGTCCTTGCCGCAGATTGGCGCTTCATTCTGCTTCGACAACTCGAGCATCGCCGGAATATCCACCGTCAGGTTCGGAGCGCCGTTCGCGAACGGAACTCCTTCCATCAACGATGCATACGCATAGATCATCGAAGGCGCAATGTTCTCGTCGTTCTTTACGAGTCCGTTCTCGAACGCCTTGATGGACTGGTGCGCGGCCGAAGGCTCGATGAAGGTTTCGGTCGATGCGCACCACACGGTGACCAGCCGCGATGCGCCCGACGATTTCTTGAACTGGCGGATGTCGTCGCGCAACTGTTCGGCAAGATCCATCTTGTTCTTACCCTTTTTCACGTTCGGTCCGTCAATACGCTTTACATAATTGTGATCAAACACCGCCTTGCGCGGCTTGATGGACGAAAGAAATGGCTTAATCTCATCGAGCAGGTATCGATCGAGCACTCCCGCGTTCGACGCCGCTTCATACATGTTGTCTTCGAAAATGTCCCAGCCCGTGAACACCAGGTCATTGAGTCCTGCAAGCGGCACGAATTCTTTCACTTTTGGCGAACGACCTTCGGTACGTTTCCCTAACCGGATCGTCCCCATCTGGGTGAGGGATCCGATCGGCTTCGCCAGCCCCTTGCGAATCGCCTCCACTCCGGCGACAAATGTCGTAGCCACCGCGCCCATGCCGGGGATCATGATGCCCAGCTTTCCCTTCGCGGGCTCGATGCTTGAGCCACCCGCGCTCTGGGCTGCAGATTTCACTTCCACTCTTGATGCTTTCTTCGTTGTGACGCGCTTCTGCTTGGTCGCCATTGTGCGAGTAAGTCCTTATGAGTTCTGTGGGATAGGGGCAACCAGATATCGTCTCGTATTGTGCACTGATTTGCAACCAACGCGACCCGAATGGTTCCATGAAGCATCGGAAGCGTTCCATAAGCCCGCTCAACGGTTCCAGCCGCTTCTCCTCCGTGCCCCCCGTGGTTAACGCTTTTTGAACTGTGAAAGATTCTCACCTCTCCATGAAAAATGCTTTACAGTCATGCCAATGAAAAACGATGTGCCCCCGAAAAACGTAGACGACTATCTAGCCGCCATTTCCGAACCTGCGCGCAGCACGCTCAAAAAAGTGCGAGCGGTAATTCGGGCGTCCGTTCCGCGCGAAGCAACGGAGACCATCAGCTATCGCATCCCGATGTTCAAGCTTAACGGGGTGCTGATCGGGTTCGCCGCATTCAAGAATCATTGCAGCCTGTTTCCCGCCAACATGGAAGTCTTCAAAACTTTCAAGAAAGAACTCAAGCCCTTCCACACGTCCAAGGGCACACTGCAGTTCCCTCTCGATAAACCTTTCCCCACCGCGTTATTAAGGAAGATTGTGAAAATGCGTGTCGCGCAGAACAGCGCGAAAGAGAAATCGGCGACGAAAGCACCAAAGAAAAAATCAACAAAAGTAAAACCTAGACGCTAAACCCGAGTTTTGATCGCCCCGCTCTAGAAGTGCGTTGCCCGGTTCCTCAAGACATTACAACTCCCGCCCTATCTCCCAATGATGCCCATACGGGTCCGCCACACGTCCGGTCCTCCACCCATGCTGCTCCTCAACTGCAGAAACCTGCGATGCGCCAGCCTTGACGGCCTTCGCAAATAGCGCATCCGGATCCGCCACCGTCAAAATCATCCGCACCGTTCCTCCACCCAGCGTCTGCGGACTAAAGTTGGCGTGCTCCGGAGACTCGTCGCTAACCCAAAACTCCGCGCCGCCCACCGAAAGCCGGGCCACCACCCCTCCGCCCGCATCCTCCAGGCGAAACGCCTCCGTAGCGCCAAAGGCCACTTTGTAAAACTCGACGGCCTGCGCGCTTTCCCGTACGGACAACCACGGCGCGATCGAAGCACCCGAACCCATTCCTGATGAATCAGTAGGCATGTAGTCACCTTCGCCGTTGATCGTACAGCGTTTAGTACACCGCGATTACAACCAGAGTCGCGTCATCCTGAAACTGCGCGTCGCAAAAATCGGACACACGGGCCAGCAGGCGTTCGTTCAGATCCCCAGCCGAATTTTCGCGGTTTGCACTCATGAAGGTCGCAATGCAGTCCTCCCCAAATTCCTGGCCGTCTGAAGCCGAAGCCTCCGCAATTCCATCCGTGAACAACAGCAGCCGCTCGCCAGATTTCAAATCGACACTGGAATCCTCGTACTTCCATGTTGGAAATACTCCAAGCACCGCTCCTCCAAAGTCCAGCGTGCGAACCGAGTCACGAGAAACTAGGATTGGATAGCAGTGGCCCGCATTGCAATATTGCAACGTTCGGGCACGGCTATCGAGAATTCCGTAGAAGAATGTCACGAACTTTCCGTCCGCAATATTTCCGCACAATACTTTGTTGACGCGGTCACACACCCACGCGGGACTTTCCGACTCCCTCGCAAATGCTCGGACCGTGGCTTGCACGTTTGCCATCAGAAGCGCGGCCGAGACTCCTTTTCCGACCACATCCGCAATGCACACGGCGATTTTGTGGTCGCCGAGTCGAAGCACATCGTAGTAATCGCCGCCGACGGTTCGCGCTGGCTGCCACGCGCCAGCCACCTCGAAGCCCGGCAGCTGAGGGATGTCCTTGGGCAGCAGGGATTGCTGAATCTCCCGCGCACGCTGCAGTTCCCGCTCTTGCAGCTCCAGCTGCGCGCTTCCGCGTTCCACCGTCTTCAGCAGTTCGACGTTGCGTCGCTCCAGCCTGTCTTTGGTAGTGTCGTAAAGGAAAACAACCGTTCCGTAAACAATTGTGATCAGGATGGGAAGCCGCCATCCGGTTTGGATGAAATGCATCAAACTCTGAGGTTCTGGTGGCGCAACCCAATATACGAGGACGGTGGCAATCACATACACGGGCACCATTAAGACAAGCATGAGCCCCATATAAATTACCCAATTCCGCGGGAAAGGCTCCTCCCAGTAAAGAAAACGCAATGACTCGAGAGGGATCGTCATCAGGTTGGCAATCGTGAGGGTGTAGACAATCACCGCGATCGGATTGATGTTGAGTCGATTCGCCCAGACAATCCCGCCCACCACAGCCGCCAGCGCGATGTAGATAAATTGCTGTCGAAGCAGGCGCACCAGAAATGGGGATTTGATTTTCACCGCGCACGCCTGGAATCAGAGGAGTAGAAAAACAATTCTTTTGCTGAACCTATCTACCGCTGAACATAAAGACGCACGTCAGGCCGAAATGCACCCTCAGTTCTTTAGTGCCTGGAATTCTTGTCATGATTTCTTGTAACTCCAAACCTTAAAGCTCTGTTTTGCGCAAACTCACGTTCTATTTCGCGTCGACATCTACGGTCTTGATCGGCAAATCCCAATGCGCGTCGAGAATCTCAAACCTCCGCTGCTCTTCTTTCGCAAAAGCTGTCTGATCCGGAAACAATTGCTTCTTGAGTGAGTCCTCATCGAATGGCTCATTTGCCACAGTCGCGTTTTTGAAGACGATCGTCACGCGATAATCCCAGCGCCCGTCTTCCGTTGTGTGGTAGCGCGGCTGATCCACCCAGACCTTCACCATCCGGCCCATCTCGACTTGCTTCTTTAGCAGCGGATAATGATTCTTCTTAAAAAGCGTAAGGAACTCTTCCGCGTGCCCCCACTTCGCCTTGTAATAGTACTCAACCGCAAAAGGCTTGCCGGAATCAGCGGAACCAGTTTGGGCAGTTGCAGACACAGCAGATATTACGGACACCAACACCAGTAGCAGGACACGTTTCATAGCACCCCTCATTTGCCGGCGGATGACTTGGAATGCAGATTGTAGAACGATTGCAGAAAAAGGGTGAGGCTCTGGACCTGAAAATAAAAATCGACAACCGCCGCTACTCAACCCGCAACCGGTTTTGCCAGTGGCTCCAGACAAACCATACGGCCCCCACGATCAAAATCAGGCCAATCACGATATCGAACTCGTGGAAATACTTCCCAAGCGAGCGCCAGTTCTCACCAAGCTTCATTCCGATATAAGCGAGACCGAAGCACCACGGCCAAGATCCAAGGAAGGTGTAGATATGAAACTTGCCACGCGGCATTCGCGCGATCCCGGCGGGCAGCGCAATGAAAGTCCGAATGACAGGCAGCAACCGACCGATGAAGACGGCCGCCTGTCCCCATCGCTGAAAGAAGCGATCCGCCCAATCGAGTTCGCGGCGGCCCATTAATATCCAGCTGCCATATTTTTCGACCAGAGGTCGGCCGCCGTAGCGTCCCAATTCATACGCGACCAGCGAACCCAAATTGCACCCGATCGCCCCCGCCGTCGCCGCCCACCACAGATTCATCGAACCTTCATAGACGAGATATCCCGCAAACGGCATGATCAGTTCAGAAGGCAGAGGGATGCAGGCCGACTCGATCGCCATCAGAATGGCAATTCCCGAGTATCCAGTAGCAGAGACAACAGTCTTAATGAAAACAAAAATAGCCGCAAAAAGTTTTTCAGTCATGGGAACCAGGGATCGAGTGACGGGGCCACGATTGCCGACCCGTCACCACCAAGCCACACAATTGTGACGGGTCGGCCCACGACCTGTCACCTGTGCCTGCCCTTCTAGAACGCGCCTTCTTGGGTAAATGTGTAGCCGGGCAGAGTTGCGCCTTCGGCAGACTTCGATACTTTCACGCGCGTCGTCTGAGCGTCGGGAGCGGTCAAACCCGCTGGACGCAGCAGCGCAAACTGCGCGAATACTTCGCTGTACAGCTTTGTCACGAGATAATCCTGGCCGTCCGTATCGTTACGCCAGACTTGTCCGAGCTGAATCGCCTTTACCGCCACAGTCTCACCTTTTCTGGTTGGTACATGTCAGATTACTCACGCCTAGGTAGAGCGTCAATTGACGGAGGGGTTACCGAGGGACAGTGCAATTGGTGATCGTCAATGGTTCGAATTTCAGACGTCGCCCTGAAGACCGCGAGTAGTCGGCATTGTGCGAGGGGCCTTCTGTGGAACGACACCACTGGCATACCCGACATCTGCTAGCATTTCGGCGAGGAACCCATGGCCAAAGGTACAACTCCACGCCGACCTGCCAAAACTGGACGACACGAAGGCGCACGCCGGACCACCAAGCTACGAGGGGGAACAGGCACGCAACCCCGAAAGACAAGAAGCGAGCGCGCCGGCAAACTACGCTCGGGTATGAAATCGCGAGGCGGCGGCCGGCCTGCAGTTCGAGCGAAGTCGGGCAAGACAAAGGGATACAATCCGATCGCTCCCGATCGTGTGCAAGCCATTCTCGGCCACCTCACGCAGATGTATCCAGACGTAGTTTGTGCGCTGCATCACCACAATGCATGGGAGCTGCTCGTCGCTACTATTCTTTCCGCGCAATCGACGGATGCAAATGTTAACCGGGTCACGCCAAAGCTATTCGAAAAATATCCCACGGTTCAGCACTTTGCAGCGCTTCAGCCGGAAGACCTCGAGCCTGACGTTCGCTCGACCGGATTCTTCCGCAATAAATCAAAATCGGTCGTTGGCGCTGCAAAGAAGATCGTTGTCGATTTCGGAGGCGAAGTCCCATCTGAAATGGACAAGCTCCTCACGCTCCCTGGAGTCGCACGCAAAACCGCGAACGTCCTCCTAGGCAGCTGGTTCAAGAGGAACGATGGAGTCGTCGTAGACACCCACGTCCATCGCATCTCGCGCCGCTGGGAGCTCACGAAGAACAACGATCCGCAAAAGATCGAACAAGACCTCATGAAGATTATTCCCCAAGAGCGCTGGACTCTGTTCAGCCACCAGGTGATCCACCACGGCCGCAGCCTGTGCATCGCTCGCAAGCCAAAATGCGCTGAATGCCCCATCGAACCACTCTGTCACGCCGAGGACAAGACATGGTCGACAGTCGAGATGCACAAAGGCGCAAAGGCATGAGCTCACACCTCCGTGCGTTCCCGTGGTAAAGACTTTCCAATTGCCAAGTTGCGATTGTTGAAACTGCAATCGGCAGTTGACAATTGGAAATTCCAAATTCCCCGCTGTTACACTCGAAGAACTCAACACAAATCCATGAAAAACCTCATTCCTGCTATCGTGATTCTCATGAGCACGTTGTCCGTTTCTCAGACTCTTTCAGCGCCGCAAGCCATTACCGATCCGAAGCAGATCAGCTCGAAGTCCAATGCAGCTGTCGAGAAGAACCTGTCGATCGAAAAGCTATATATGACTCGCGTGATTGGTGGCACGACCTGGTCGCCGGACGGGAAACAGATCGCCTTCATCACAAACATCACCGGGCGCAACAACCTTTGGATCGTCCCCGCAGAAGGCGGATGGCCCGTCCAACTGACAATCAGCGACCAGCGTCAAGCGGCGCCAGCCTGGTCGCCCGACGGCAAATGGATCGCTTACATGTCGGATTATGACGGCGACGAACAGTGGGACATCTTTCTCGTCTCGCCCAAGACAGGGCAGGTCGTCAACCTCACCAACACCCGTGAAATCGCGGAAGAGATCCCCACATGGTCGCCCGACGGACGCTACCTCGCCTATAACGTGAAGCCAAAAACATCATCGGTGTTTGAGATCGACATCTACGACACCGTCCAGCGCGAAGTGAAACACCTAACGTCGAGAACGCCGAAAGACAAAATGAACACCGATCCCATCTGGTCTCCTGATGGGAAATCCATCGTTTACACGCAGCAACAAGCCAAAGGAACGGATTCAAACATCTTCATTGCCGACATCGCGACTGGGAAAAGCACCTTGCTGACACCGCACGATGGCGAACGCATCTACAGCGCGAACGATCTCTCTCCCGACGGGAAGAGCGTGCTGATCACTTCGAATGCCGGCAACGGATACGACAACGTTGGCTTGCTCGATGTCGCAAGCAAACAAATCAAGTGGCTCACAAACGACAAATGGGAAATCGCGGGCGGCGGATTCTCTCCAGATGGCAAGCAACTCACCTGGGTCGCCAACGTTGACGGCAATACCGATGTCTACATTCATGAAGTCGCGAGCGCTAAGAGTAGCGCCCTGCCTTTGCCGAAAGGCGTGAACGGTTTGGGCGGAAATCATTCGGCCTTCACACGCGATGGCGCGCGCCTGCTCTATTACCACAACGGTCCGGACGCGCCGAACGATGCGTGGGCGTACACCATGGCGGACGGCAAGTCGCAGCAAATCACCCGCTCAGCCGTCGGTGGCATTCGCGCGGCCGACATGGTCGAACCTTCGCTTGTGCACTATCCGAGCAAGGACGGCAAATGGACGATCTCAGCGTTCGTCTACATGCCCTATAACCTGCCGAAAAACGCGCAGCATCCCGCCATCGTCTACGTTCATGGCGGTCCGACATCGCAGACCGTAAACTCCTTCAACCGGTTCGTGCAATACGTCGCAAACCAGGGATACATCGTGATCGCACCGAACTATCGCGGTTCGACCGGATACGGCAAGGAATTTCAGAATGCGAACCTGTTCGACATGGGCGGCGGCGATCTGCAGGACGTGTTGTCGGCAGCGGAATGGATCAAGCAGACCGGCTATGTCGATCCGAAGAAGCTGATTGTAATGGGCGGAAGCTACGGCGGATACATGTCGATGATGGCCGTTACCAAGGCCCCGGAGGTTTGGGCTGCGGGTGTGCCGATCGTTCCGTTCGTGAACTACTTCACCGAAATCGAAAACGAAGATCCAGTGTTGCGTGAGATGGATCTCGCCACCATGGGCGACCCGGTGAAGAACAAGGCCCTGTACGAAGATCGCTCGCCAATTTTCTTCATCGACAAAATTAAGGCACCGCTGTTGCTGCTGGCGGGCGGACAAGACCCGCGCTGTCCAAAGTCGGAGACGCTGCAGGTGGTCGAAGCAATCAAGAAGCGTGGCGGCGTGGCCGAGTACAAGATTTATGAAAACGAGGGCCATGGATTTTCAAAAGTTGAAAATCAGATCGATGCCTACAGGCGCGTGGCTGACTTTTTGAAAGCGAAGGTCCCGCCAGCAGATTGTTCATGTTCGCTGAATGAATAGCTCCAAGGCAAGAATCGCTTCTAGTAGATGTTACATCCTGGCCTATTTTTGCGTTTAAAAGCGTTTTAAGGCCGTTTTCGCCGCCGAATGGACGCAGAGTCGCCCGCAGTCGTTGCGATCGATTCTAGGACAGATTCTGTGCGATCAAATGGCATTCCTGGTGACGATTGAGACTGATGTGCCCACGCTACGAGAGTTAGCGCAGCCCTAGGGTTTGGTTCGATTAAGGGCCAAGGCATTGATTCTAATTAGCTATAGCCAATTATCAATCACTTAGCTCGACATCATGCTAGCGGGGCGGCAAGGCCCCACTGATCCTGGCTACAATTTTTCGGCGAAGGAGTCGATCACGATGGCGCGGATCAATCCGCCCATGGTGAATTCGCGGGCTTCGATGTTCGCCGTCAGGTTCAATTCTCTTAGCGTGCCTGACGTCACCGGACCGATGGATGCCAGTTTGATGTTCTTCAGTTTTTTCTTGTTAGCCCCACCCAGCAGGTCCACGAAGTTGCGCACGGTCGAGGAGCTTGTAAAAGTGACCACATGTGGCGGACGCGGGCCTTTGATCAGCTTCTGCAGCCTCGGGCGCGAGGCGTTGGGCAAAACCGTCTCGTAGGCCTCGACCACGTCTATATCGGCGCCGGCTTTGCGAAGCTCAACAGGAATGATGTCTCGCGCAACTTTTGCGCGCACGAGCAGGATGCGCTTCCCTTTTACTTTGTCCTTCAATTTATTCACGACGGATTCGGCGACATATTCGTCGGGAACAAGTTCGACTTTCAATCCCCGCTTTTCAATGGCTTTCTTGGTGGCCGGGCCGATCGCAGCGACGTGCAAATGCTTCATGTGGCGCTTGTCGAGTTTCAGCTTGCGCAATCGGCCCCACATGGACTCGGCGCCGTTCGCGCTGGTGAGAATGAGCCAGTCGTAATTTTTTAGATTACCCAGTGCGCGATCGAGAGCGGTAAAAGATCGCGGCTTACGAATTTCGATGAACGGAATGGCGATGACTTGCGCACCTAACATTTTGAGACCGTCGGCGAGCGTACTCGATTGGTGTCTCGCGCGACCGATGAGAATTCGCTGCCCGGTGAGTGGATGTGTGGCGGTTGGGGTCGTCGGCATGTTGGGTCTAGTTTAATCGTTCGGGGACGACAAATCTGAGAGCGCGCGAGGCTACGGTTGGCCGGGCAAGGCAAAACCCTTTCCGTAGACTTCTTCGAGGATGAGGTCACCACCGCGCTTCAGCAGCGTCTCGCCAACCGCGTCACCCAGTTTTACCGGATCGTCACCATCGCGTGATTCGCGCAAAACCTGCGAACCATCGGGGTGCGCGACGATCGCTTCGAGATGCAGGCGGCCGTTCTGCATAGTGGCGGAAGCACCGATGGGAACCTGGCAGCCTCCTCCCAGCCGGTTCAGCAAGGCTCGCTCGCAAGTGGTGGTCGCCCGGGCCGCAGGATCGTCCAGAAAAGCTAGATGTTGGCGGGTCGCAGCATCGCCCGCGCGAATTTCTATTCCTAGTGCGCCTTGTCCGGCGGCCGGGCACATCACGTCTGGCGGGATTACCTGTTTTACGAGTTGCGTTTTGCCGAGCCGATTCAGCCCAGCCGCGGCGAGGATGATGGCGTCGTACTCGCCTTCTTCAAGTTTGCGCAAGCGGGTATCGACGTTTCCCCGCAGGGGATGGATATCGAGATCAGGCCGGCGCGCTTTCAGTTGCGCCTGGCGTCGGAGACTGGACGTGCCAACCTTCGCGCGTTCGGGAAGTTCGTCCACGCCAGCGTATTTTTTTGAGCAGAAGACATCGCACGTACTTTCACGCGTGGTGATTGCAGCAATTTCGAAGCCCGTCGAAAGCTCGGTGGGCAGATCTTTCAAGCTGTGCACGGCTAGGTCGACACGGCCTTCAGCGAGTGCCTCTTCAATCTCCTTCGTGAACATGCCCTTGGTGCCGACCATCGCGAGGGCGACATCGGTGATTTTGTCGCCGGTCGTCTTAATGATCTCGAGTTCAACCTCGTGGCCCTTTTCGCGCAACAGTGCCGAAATGTGGTGGGCCTGCCAGAGTGCGAGTTGGGATCCGCGGGAGCCAATGCGCAGGCGGGCCATCAGTTCGTCGCCCCTGGATCACTATTCGCCGAAGCCTTTTTTTCTTTTTCCTGCAGATTAAATAGACGGCGCACGATATCGATGACAGTAGTCGCTTGCGGATCGCGGGCAGCGGTTTTCAGGGTGCTGATCGGCGTGTGCATGATTTTATTGACGATGCCGCGAGTCAGTGCCTCTACGGCAAGCTCTTGATCGGGCGAGAGCGTACCGAGCCGTCCTCTTACCCGGTCGATTTCAGCCTGGCGAATGGTTTCGAGGTGATCCTGCAACGAAACGATCGTTGGCACCACATCGAGTGTCTGCAGGCGGGCCTGGAAACGTTCGACCTCGAAGGTCACGATCGACTCGGCGCGTTCGGCCTCTTTACGGCGATCGGCTACGTGCGTTGAGACAGCCTGCTGCAGATCATCAATGTCGTAAACGAAGATGCCGTCCAGCTTGTTCATGTCCGGATCGACGTCGCGTGGCACGGCGATGTCGATGAAGAACATGGGGCGGTTCCGGCGCTTGCTCATGAACTGCTCGCCGTGCTCGCGGCGAAAGATCGCGTGCGGCGCGCCGGTCGAGGTGATCACGATGTCTGCCCTATCGCAGGTTTCGTAAAGGCGATCGAATTCAATAGCTTGTCCGTTGAACTGGTGCGCCATTCGGATGGCGCGATCGTAGGTACGATTCGCAACAAAAATGGATCCGGCGCCATGAGCGAGCAGGTGGCGAGCTGCAAGTTCGCTCATCTTGCCTGCGCCAACCAGATAAACGCATTTGCCGTTCAGGTTACCGAAGATCTTCTTGGCCAGTTCGACGGCGACGGAAGCGATCGAGACGGACGACGAACCGACAGCAGTTTCTGTGCGAACGCGCTTAGCTACGGCAAAGGCGCGGGTGAGGAGTTGATCGAGCTGGGCCCGGACGGCGCCCACCGCGCGCGCCGTTGCGTAGGCTTCTTTTACTTGTCCCAGTATCTGGGGCTCGCCCACAACCATCGAGTCAAGACTGGAGGCCACGCGGAAGATGTGCCGAACCGCATCCTGTTCACGATATTCGTAGAAATGCTGTTCGAGCTCGGCGGGATCAAGTTGGAAATAGTCTTTAAGAAATCCGCGGAGATCCGCGGTGCCGTTCTGAACGTTGGCGATCAGTTCCACTCGATTGCAGGTGGAGATGATCATGCCCTCATCGATGCCTGGATGCTGCGACAACCGTTTGCACGCTTCGGGCAAACGCGACTCAGGAATTGCGAGACGCTCCCGGACCTCGACGGGTGCGCTTTTGTGGTTGAGTCCGATGAGTTGGAATCTCATGAGGTCACGAACCTGTGAATCGTGCTGAAATAGTTCGCCGCCCAAGCCACGACCGCAGCGACAAACGCCAGGCTGGCCATCACGGCGGCGCGACGTCCACGCCATCCGGCATTCCAGCGCGTGTAGAGCATGACCAGATACACCACCCACATCAGGACAGATAAAAGAATCTTTGGATCGAAGAAATTCACCGTGTGGTACGCATTTTGCGCGACGACAATGCCGGCAAGCAGGCCGAGTGTCATGAACGGAAAGCCCAGCAGAAGCGAGCGATAGCCAATCTGGTCGATCACGTCGAGTGCAGGAAGACGTGACAGCACAGCGCTCGTACTTTTCGACTTCAGCGAACGCTCCTGCACAAGATAGAGCAGGCTCGCGCCGAAACTGAGAACGAGCGCGGCGTACCCCGTGAAGATGGTCGCGATGTGAAAGAAAAGCCACCCGTTGCGCACACCCGGGGACATGAAGAGCAGCGGTTGCTGTCCTGTGGCCGCGATAAATGTCAACAGAAAAACCAGCGGGAACACAACGATGCCGGGTGACGTTGTCTTGTAGATCAGGTACGTCAGCATGAACACGACCATGATCAAGAACGCCAACAGTGACTCGGAGTTGTGGACGGAGGCGAGCGAAACGTGGCCAGCCTGGTTAAACGCTTCATAAAGCGCAACAAAATGGAACACCATACCCAAATAGGAAGCATGCAACGCGATCTTGTTGAGGATGTCGCTGCTGCGCGTGAGCGCGATGAGCGCGTAGAGCAGTCCAATACCGTAACAGCCGAGCGCTACTCGCAGCCAGAATAAGGACATAATCTCTTTTGTTTACCCGAGGCTGGTAGAGAGCCTCTCCCCGTTCAGGGTGATTATAGTGTGCCGGGAGCACCAGGAAAGAGGCAGTTGGGGCTATCACATGTGCATGTGACGCGGATCACAAGGTGCTGTATGCCCCAGGGTGCTCACCGATCCGCAGCCGGTCAGGCATCGAGGCCGAGTGACGCAAGCAGGTCTTCGAGCTGAGCTGAAGTCACCAGCAGGCGCCGGCCATCGGCTTTCATGTTTTCGAATTCATCGAATGCGGCGAATAGGCGAAGTTTGGCAGCGGCGTATTGTTCGGAATCGCTAAGGGCGCGGCCATGAGCGGCGCTCCAGTCTTGCTTTGATTGTTCAGGCACAAAGACGCTCACCGCGAAAGTTGTTTTTCGATCGGAGGTGACGTCGAAGATGAATTCGGTCGCTGGCGCTGAAGGCTCGTCCGGGAGTGCCGGGCGTTTGCCCACGAAGTAGTACTGATACACGTAGCCCTGCGACCCGGTGTAGGTTTTGAGACGGCGCGGAGCTGGGCGGGAAGCGTCGGTCATATGTTCGTTGCTGTCGACCGGTTTCAGTATGCCTTTTTTCTCTCTACGGAGCAGCTCATCATTGTGAGCAAAAAAACAAGACCCTAACCACGGGGGACACGGAGATTCACGGGATACATCCTAAACCGGGTGCTTTATGGTTTCGTTGAATTGCCTGGGGAGATGACGCGGCCGTACTCGCTCGCTCTCGCCAAGCGATCGAACATGCGATAAGCCGCTTGCGATACGCGCGCAATGGCTTCTTCGCCGTCACTCTCGCGACGCAGGTAGGTGGTCATCACGCAAATGATGTACGGACGATTTTCTACGAAAATAACCCCGGAGTCGTTACGCACTCCTTCGAGAGCGCCGGGTTTGTTCGCCATCTTCAGGCCTTCGGGCAAATAGCGCGGGATCCAGCTGTCTTTGTGTGTACTCAAGACTTTGAAGAAATCGTCGGTCATTTCTTTGTTCAGAACTTTGCCGTGATAGATCTGTTGCAGTAATGTCGACATTTCTTTCGGCGTGGAGACGTTCTCGCGACCTTCTCCGGCAGCTTTGAGGTCCATCATCTTGCGCCGAAGAAGCGTGTGCTTCAAGCCGAGTGATGTCATCAGGGCATTCACGTTGTCCATGCCAACGCGGTCGATGAGGACGTTGGTCGCCGAGTTGTCGCTCACCGCGACCATCATGGTGGCCACGTCGCGGAGGGTGAGCTTCGTGACACCAGGAGTGAGGCCTCCCATGATGTCGGAATCAGGGACGAGATCGGACGCGTTCACCGTGTACGAGTCGGTGAGTTTTAACTTTCCTTGTTGGGACTGGCGGTAAAGTTCGGCCAGGACTGCAATCTTGATAGAACTGGCTTGCGGGTAAACGTCGTCTGCGTGGAGCAAGTATTGATGGTTATCGGTGAGGTCGACGATGGCGACCCCCATGACTCCGTCGAGGCTGCGGTCCGTGTCGGTGATAGAGGTTTCGAGTTTCTGCCAAAGAAGCTCCTGCTTGTTGGGCGCAGATTGAGCGAGGGCACTGGCTAGCAGCAACAGGGTGGACGCTATCAGTTTCAAATGGTGCCTCCGGGTCGGGCCATTATAGGGCTGGGCTTTATTATGAAGAGAGCATTGCTCAGTGCCCAACGGGTACTAAGAAAAGCTTGCTGTGACTTTTCTCAGAAACGTTTTGCGTGTCGTGTTATGGGTCGATCTTTGCCTCACGAAGGCGCTTCACTGCTGTCTCTGACGTGAGTGGAGAGTAGTAGACCTCTTTAAAGGTGTAGGACTTTGCTTTTGATCCCACGATCGGAAGTATTTCAATGTGCCAATGATAATCGTCATCGAGAGTCTTCCAATAACCCAGCGTGTCCGCACCGTAGCGGCTGTTAGGAGATGTGTGCAGGACGAGGTGGAAATCTTCGGTGACCGTGCGGATGCGTTGCAGCGTGCGGCGCAAAAGGGCACCGAGATCGGCAAGGCCTCCGGTCCGGGATAGTCCGGTGCGCTCGTACGAAGCCTCGTGCGTGCGCGGCATGATCCAGGTTTCATATGGGACGCGGGGGGCGTACGGACCAAGAGCAACGTAGTCTCCACGTGATTCAAGTACGCGGAGGTTTTGACGTTCCTCCTGGGCAAGGATGTCGCAGAACACGCATCGCTCTTTCGTCTGAAAGTAGTCGCGCCCGGCGCGAAGTTCGTAGAGCACTCGGCGTGGGACAAACGTCGTCGCAGTGAGCTGGAAGTGGGGATGCTCGAATTCCTGTCCCGCGGTGGCACCGTAGTTTTTGAAGATGCTGATGTACTTGAAACGCTTGTCTTTCTTGAGATCCTGAATGCGCTGGGCCACAAGCTTGAGAAATTGTTCGAGAGAGGCATCGCTCGCATTCCACAGTTGGCGATCGTGATCTGGACTCTCGAGCAGGACTTCGTGCGCACCGACGGGCTGCATCCGATCGTAAAGACCATCGCCGCGACGGTTAGGATCTCCTTCAATGCGATAGAGGGCCGTGGGATGGACGACGGCGCGCGCGGACCATTGGGCTCCCTCGGTGCCCGCGAGGCTGGTGACTACGTGGAGCTGGGCTTTCGAATCCGGGCAAAAACGGCAAGGCTCGGTGGCGCGGGTCTGTTCCGGGACATCGTCTCCCGTGATGACCCAGGAGCGAGTGATGGGGTCTTTGCGAAGTTCCATGATGCGGAAGGATAGCAGGGTGCAGCGTCGCCTGTGATGGAAAGGAGATGTTGCAATCGGACTGCGCGCTCTTCGCCGCGATGCCTCGTACGGGCGGGCCTTGGAATTACGCATTCTTCCTTACAGGTCGTGACTCGACTGGCGGAGCGGCCCGTACCCCATCGTGATGTTCACCAAAGGTGGCTGGTATAATCCGCGACAGAAAACCTCTGCGATGAGTGAGCCGTCTACTCCCCTGATGCGGCAATATGCCGCGATCAAAAAAGAACATCCGCACGCGCTTCTGTTCTTCCGGCTGGGAGATTTCTACGAGCTGTTTTTTGAGGATGCCGTGCTAGCGTCGCGCGAACTCCAGATCACGCTGACATCCAGAAATAAAGAAAAAGGGATCGCGGTGCCGATGTGCGGCGTTCCTTATCACGCAGCTGAAGGGTACATCGCGAAATTAATCCGCCGCGGTTTCAAGGTGGCGATCTGCGAACAGGTCGAAGATCCACGGGTGGCGAAGAAACTCGTGCGACGAGAAGTAACGCGAGTGGTCACGCCCGGAACGGCAGCGGATTCAACCCTTGGATCGGAAGAGAATAACTTTCTGGCTGCTGTGGCGAGTGTCGACGGTCGCGAGGGATTTGCGGCTCTTGACCTCTCAACGGGTGAGTTTCGGGCCACAGAATTTGCAGGAGAAGGTGCACTGCGAAGAGTTAAAGAGGAACTTGAACAGTTAAGGCCTAAGGAGTTGCTGTTCGGGTCTTCGGCCCCGCTGTTCGAAGTTAGAGCGCGGCGCTCTAGCACGATTGAAAGTGACACTTCAGCATCCCTCAGACGGCTCGATAACTCCGGCCGAGTGTCCCCTCGGGAAATTTCTATGCGTGCACCATCCCTTCGCGAGGCGGGGTGGACGGAGACGCCGCTCGAAGATTGGGTTTTTGCGCCGGATCACGCGATCCCTCTCGTCGAAAATCATTTTGGCGTTCTATCGCTCGAGGGATTTGGGTTGGCGGGTAGGCCAGCGGCGGCCGCCGCAGCGGGAGCAATTCTCTATTACGTTCGCTCAACCCAGCGCGGAAAACTTGATCACGTCGATCGCATCGGATTTTACGAGCGGCAGAACTGCCTGGTTCTCGACACGGTCACAGTCCGCAACCTGGAACTGATTGAACCATTGTTCGCAGGAACGGACGCGGGCGTCACGCTGGTGCGGTCAATGGACGCAACGGTCACGCCGATGGGAAAGCGATTGCTACGGGCATGGATGCTGCGCCCGTCGGTCGATCTCGGGGAAATTCAGGCTCGGCTGGATGCGGTCGAGTACCAGGTAAAAGACACGGTTGCGCGAGAAGAGTTAAGACGAGCGCTTGATGGGGTGCTCGACCTGGAGCGGTTGCTAAGTCGCGTCACGCTAGAGACGGCAAATCCGCGAGATGTGCTGGCCTTGTCGTCATCGCTCGCCAAGATTCCGGCGGTGCGCGCTGCTCTCGGCCGTCTTTCGTGCGAGAGGCTTCGAATACTCTGCGACGCGGTCGATGAGTTGGGCGATCTGCGCAGAAAGATTGACGCGACGATTGTCGCCGAACCCCCGATCTCGCTGAGCGATGGGGGCGTGATTCAGAGCGGTGTTGAGAAAGAACTCGATGATCTCCGGGACCTAAGCCGGAATTCGAAACAGTTCCTTGCTCAGATTGAGGAGCGGGAACGAAAGCGGACCGGAATAGGCTCGCTGAAGGTGAAATTCAATTCGATCTTCGGATACTACATTGAAATTTCGAAAGCGAATCTGGCTCACGCCCCGGCGGATTACGAGCGTAAGCAGACCCTCGTAAATGCCGAGCGCTTCACGACCCCGGAGCTGAAAGAATACGAGTCGAAGATCCTAGACGCGCAGGAGAAGATCGTCGAGATTGAGCGGCGGTTGTTTGCGGAATTACGCGCGGCGATCGCTGGCGAGGCGAAGAGAATTCGGCGGACAGCGCTGTCGTTGGCTGAGGTAGATGTGCTCGGAGGGTTGGCCCATCTGGCTGCGCTGAGGAATTATTGTCGTCCGAGGTTTGACGATTCGGGTGACTTGGAGATTGTCGAAGGGCGTCATGCAGTGATCGAGCAGCAGGAGATCGGCGTCGGCGACCGGTTCGTGCCGAATGATCTGTATTTAAACGGGTCGTCGCACGTCATCATGGTGTTGACAGGACCAAACATGGGTGGGAAGTCGACCTATTTGCGGCAGACGGCGCTGGCAGTAATCCTGGCGCAAATGGGATCGTTCGTCCCGGCGCGGTCGGCCCGACTCAGCGTGGTGGACCGTGTGTTCACACGCATTGGAGCGAGCGACAACCTGGCGCGTGGACGATCAACGTTTATGGTGGAGATGACCGAGACGGCAGCCATTCTTCACACGGCAACCGCGCGGTCGTTGATCTTGCTCGACGAAGTCGGTCGTGGAACGGCGACCTACGACGGACTCGCCATTGCGTGGGCTGCGATTGAGTACCTACACGCACGGGTGCGAGCCAAGACGCTGTTTGCAACTCATTATTTTGAGCTTACGGAATTAGCGGAACAATTGAGTGGAGTTAAGAACTACCACGTGTCCGTGAAGGAAACGGGCGGCGGAATTGTGTTCTTGCGCAAAGTGGAACCGGGTTCGGCAGATCGAAGTTACGGGATTGAAGTCGCGAAGCTGGCCGGGTTGCCGAATGAAGTGACCGAGCGAGCACGTGAGGTCCTGGCAGAACACGAGTCGGTAGAACGTAGGATGACCGAGCATCTGACGCCCGGTGCAGAGGCTCCGCGGGCGGCGCAACTTACAATTTTCACGGCATTGTCGCAGCCGGTCGTGGATCGCTTACGCGACGTGGATCTGAACAAGTTGACTCCCTTAGAAGCGCTGAACCTGTTGGCAGAGTTGAAAAAGGAGATTTAAGGCGCGGCGCGAAAGCTGCCCACAGAGAGGCTACAACCACTAAGAACATGAAGACGGATCGCCTGATGCCAACAGACTTCTCAACTATTGATTACTTTTCATGGCAAATCTGACGCCTGATGTCGGACAACTTCTAATTATCGGTTTCGATGGGACGGAGATGAACGTCGCGCTCAGGTCCCTGCTGCGTACCGTCCAGCCAGCGGGTGTGATTCTGTTTGGGAGAAACATCGTCGGCGCGCAGCAAACGTGGAGATTACTGCGCGACTGCCAGGCGGAAGTGAAGCGTTCGCTTTTTACTTGTGTGGATCTCGAAGGGGGACGCGTGGATCGCTTTCGCGAAGCGATCGGCCGAGCGCCGTCTCCTGCTGAAATTTTTTCGTCGGGCGACCGGCGGCTCTTTCGCAAGCACGGGCGCGTAATTGGCGACAACTGCCGAGCGCTGGGGTTCAACGTGGATTTCGCCCCAGCGCTTGATCTCGCGTTCGAGGCGTCACGAACGGTGATGAGTTCCCGCGCAGTCTCGGATGATCCGAAGCAGGTGATGCTGTATGCGCGAGAATTCTTGCGGGGACTGGGAGATGCGGGCGTACTGGGGAGCGGGAAGCATTTTCCCGGACTTGGAGAGGGCCGGCTCGACAGTCATCATGAGTTGCCGGTGATTGAAAAGTCATGGAAAAAGTTGTGGACTGAGGACATGGTGCCCTATCGAACCATGAGGCGCGAGTTGCCATTCGTGATGGTGTCGCACGCAGCTTATCCGGCGGTGACGAAGGCGGCGACACCTGCTTCGATTTCAAGGAAGTGGATTACGGATATCTTGCGCAAGAAAATTGGGTACCGGGGGTTGATCGCGTCGGACGACCTGGAGATGGGCGGAGTGCTGTCGGCGGTGCCGATTGAACGGGCCACAGTTGAGTTTGTGCGCGCCGGCGGAGATCTGGGATTGATTTGCCACAAGGAAGAGTTTGTTACGCGATCGTATGAAGAATTGGTGCGGGAATCCGAGCGAGACCGTAAGTTTGAGCGGCGAGTGGAGGAGTCTGTGCGGCGAGTGTTGGCGTTCAAGAAGAAATGGCGCGGGATCGGGCGGCGGGTGCCCGCACCTTCAGCGGCGAAGGTGCAGAAGCTGTCTCGCCAATTGTGGGAACTGGGTGAGCAGGTGCGCATAGCCGGGTTGTAAACGGCTGGTGGTGACAAAGGTTCGGGAGACGCGGTGATTGTTGCTGGTGTTATGAGCGGGACTTCGGCGGACGGGATCAATGTCGCGCTCGTGCGCATCCAGACGCGGCGCGGCGCCTCTGGGAAACCCGCGTTAATAGGGCATGCCGAATATCCCTATGCTGTGAATATACGTCGGGCGGTGCTGGCAGCGATGAATGCGCAGAGCGCAAGCGTCGCCGATCTTTCCAGATTGAACTTCTTACTGGGCGAGCTTTACGCGGATGCGGTGCTGGCAACGCAGAAACGATTCCGCGTGAAGGCTGATCTGGTTGGCTGTCATGGCCAGACGATTTATCACCAGGGAGAAAGCGCGCCCTATCTTGGACGAACGGTTGCGGTGACGTGGCAAACAGGAGAAGGCGCAGTGGTTGCAGCGCGCGTGGGTGCGCCGTGCGTTTCCGATTTTCGGCCGGCCGATATGGCAGTCGGCGGAAAAGGCGCGCCCCTGGTTCCCTTTCTTGATTATCTGTTTTACCGCGACAGCCGCGTAGGCCGAATCGTGCAGAACATCGGGGGAATTGCCAATCTCACAGCGATTCCGGCGGGTGCAGGCCCGGAGAAGGTGATCGCGTTCGATACGGGCCCAGGCAACATGGTGATTGATGCCGCGATGGAACGATTGTTTGGCAAGAGGTTCGACCGGGGTGGAAGGGTGGCGGCATCGGGAACGGTCGACGATGGCGCTATTGCAAAGTTAATGCGTACGCCATTTTTTCGAGAGAAACCTCCGAAGACAGCCGGACGCGAAGAGTTCGGGCGTGAGTTTGTGGCAAAGTTTGTGCGGCTGTGCGGGAGGACGAATAAAGCGAATGTTGCGGCGACGGCCACGGCATTTACGGTGCGATCGATTGCCGACGCAGTGCAGCGATTCGTATTGCGGCGTGCGCGTTTCGCCGAGATGGTGGTTTCTGGTGGGGGTGCTAAGAACCCAACATTAATGGGGATGCTTGCGAATGAGTTGAGCACTCTTGGCGTGGCGTTACGAACATCCGATGAATTTGGAATACCTGCGGAGGCCAAGGAGGCGGTGGCGTTTGCGTTGATGGCTTACGAGACGTGGCATCAGCGGCCATCAAACGTTCCATCCGCCACTGGTGCGAAGCGCAGCGCAGTGTTGGGGAAAATTTCTTACGTTTAATCGTTGCTAGACAGTCACCTTATATGAGCGTCACTGTTCCGCATCTTCATCAGGGAGCATGCCTGTCGCGTTGTTCACCATGACAAAGGTAACGTTTGGCTGGGTCTCATACGAACGCGCGCGTGCATCGCTACCAGCGACGAAGCTTTGGAGCATCGTCATTGTTGCCCTGCTGCTTGCGACCTCCTGTTCCAAGCCGGTCGATCCCGATGCTTTTGTCATGCTTATCGAGAACAGCCCAACGAATCTAGACCCCCGGGTTGGGATCGACGCCCAGTCGGAGCGAATTGGCGAACTGCTATTTGACGCACTCCTAACTCGTGATGAGCACCTGAATGTAAAGCCAGGACTCGCAGAGAGGTGGGAACTGACGGATCCGCTCACGTATGCGTTTCACCTCCATTCGGGGGTGACGTTCCACGATGGGCGACCACTTACCTCGAAGGATGTTAAGTGGACGTTCGATTCCCTTCTCGAAGGCAAAATTCGAAGCACGAAGTCGGCGACCTACAAGCAAGTAGAAAAGATCGAGACCCCAGATGATACGACCGTTGTATTCAAGTTAAAACAGCCATTCGCAACCCTGCCCTGGAATCTTTCCGAAGGCGCGATCGGAATTGTGCCCTATGGAAGTGGCGACGAGATTTCGCGGCACCCGATCGGGTCCGGGCCATTCAAGTTTGTCAGCGCAGAGCAGGACAAGGAAGTCATCATCGAACGCAACAACACATATTGGGGTGAGAGAGCGCAATTGGCGCGAGTGCGCTTCATGGTTGTACCGGACTCGACTACGCGTGCGCTTGAACTGCGCAAGGGGAGCGCGGACGCCGCTATCAATGCGCTGACATCGGACATGGTGCTGACTCTAGAGAAGGATCCGCGGCTTGAGGTCATTCGCGGTCCCGGCACCGTGCTGACCTACTTGTCGTTCAATCTTCGCGATCCTCTTCTCAGGGACACTCGGGTTCGACAAGCGATCGCGTGTGCGATCAATCGAGCGCCAATGATCGAATACTTATGGCGAGGGTTTGCGCGCCCAGCAAGTAGCATTTTGCCGGAGGAGAGTTGGGCGTACACCGATTCACAGCCCTACTTGTACGATCCGGCGCGAGCACGAGCCATGCTCGACGCAGCGGGATATCCGGCGCGCAATGGAACGCGGTTTCGCCTGACAATTAAGACCTCGACGGATGAGAGCGCACGATTGCTCGCGGCAGTGCTGCAGCAGCAACTGCGGGACGTGGGTATTGATCTCGACATCCGGACGTTCGAATTTGCGACCTTCTTTGCGGATGTGACGAGCGGGGCGTTTCAGGCTTATGCGCTGCGATGGATTGGCGGAAACGAGGATCCAGATATCTTCGAGTACGTTTATCATTCCGCGAAGTTTGCCCCAAAAGGGGCGAACCGCGGCTTTTATGCTAGTCCGAGAGTCGATGAGATCATCGACCAAGCTCGCGTTGAGTCTGACCAGGTAGTCAGAAAACATTTGTACGCAGAGCTTCAGCAAATTCTTGCCGAGGAGGTGCCCTCCATCAATTTGTGGTATTTGGACACGGTGCTGGTCCATTCGAAACGCGTGAAGAATGCACGGGTAAACCTGTCTGGAAACTACAATTTCTTGAAGACGGCGGAGCTAACAAACAGTCGCTGATGTGATTCACTAGTACCGCAACGAAGCCGCGAGTATCAACGCCGCGCGCGCCAGTTTGTCCCTCTCATTCTGTGTGAGTTGATCACAAGCCTCCTCGACTCCGGTTGTTGTCACGTCTTTCGCTCGACGTAAAGGTGGAAAGAGCGCCACCGAGTGATGTCTTTCTTGCGTGGTACCATCGATTATTCATGCGAATTTTATTTATTGGAGACATTTTCGGGCGGCCGGGGAGGACCATTGTTCGCGAGCGGCTGGATGGGCTGGTGAAAGAGCACCGAGCCGATCTGATCATTGCGAACGGAGAGAACTCGGCGGCTGGATTCGGGATTACCCCGCAATTGGCCGAAGAATTGTTTGACCTGGGCATCGACGTCATCACGACAGGCAATCACATTTGGGACAAGCGGGAAATTGTCGAATATTTCGAAGCGGCCAATGGAAATCCCCACAGTCCTGCGCGGCGGGTACTACGTCCGGCAAATTATCCGGTGGGCATGCCGGGCGCTGGGTTCTACGAAGGCCGCAAGGGAAATGTGCCGTACGCGGTGATCAACCTGCAGGGACGGGTGTTCATGTCGTCGAATGATGATCCTTTTCGCAAGGCGGATGAGATTCTGAAATCCATTGAAGCGAAAATAATCTTTGTTGATTTGCACGCGGAGGCAACGTCGGAAAAAATTTCGATGGGATGGTATCTGGATGGACGTGTAACCGCCGTAGTCGGGACACATACACATATCCCAACCGCCGATGAGCGCGTGCTGCCAAACGGGACCGCCTATATCACCGATGTGGGCATGACAGGACCTTACGACAGCGTAATTGGCGTAAAAAAAGAACTCGTTGTCGGGAAATTCTTGAACAACATGCCGGTACGTTTCGAAGCAGCGACGGGCGACGTGCGCTTGTGCGGAGTACTCATCGACTGCGACGAAAAGACAGGCAAAGCGCGTGGGATTCAGAGGATCAGTAGTCAGTAGTCAGTCGCAGTTCCGCAAGAAATCTTTTCTGGAGCGTTCATTCGTGGAAGACATGATGCCAGGGTCCAACGGATTCCGCTGGATGGGGGCCGATGCCTACTTGTTTGACATCGACGGGACATTGATGCGATCGCGGGATCGTGTGCACTTCAACGCCCTCAATTACGCAATGCTGGAGGCGTACGGGATCGAAACGACGATTGCCGGCATCGCGTATCACGGCAAGACCGACCCGGGTATTCTTCGCGCCGCGCTTCAGCGAGTTGGATTGGAAAACGAGGCCATCGACCGAAAACTGGCGGACGCTTTGGTGATCGTCCGGCGTGAGGTCGAACACCGAGCCCAAGAATTGACTCCAGCGGTATGCAGCGGCATCCCGGTCGTCCTCGCAAAGTTGAAGGAGGCCGGTAAGCTGATGGGCGTGGCATCCGGCAACTTGGAAACCATTGGGTGGAAAAAGATCGAAGTGGCCGGTCTTCGAAATTTCTTCACTTTTGGCACGTTTGCAGACGACTACGAGTTACGGGAACAGGTCTTTCAAGCGGGGATGGAGAAAGTCCGGAGCCAGCTTGGCACAGGGGCGCGAGTCTGCTTCGTCGGAGACACGCCGCAGGACGTCTTGGCTGCAAAAAAAGTGGGGGCGCACGTGATCGCGGTCTGTACCGGAATCTTTAAGGCCGAGGATTTGACCCCGCTGGAGCCGGATGCCTGTGTCGGATCGTGTGCGGAGCTGGTTTAGGACTTCAGCAACGCTGAGAGCAGGGTGTCCCGTACAACCGGGGGCTGTCTCCAGACGCCTATTGCCCGGAAGTACACTTCCCTTCTAATGTGCGGCTCCGGGTGGTATTTCCCGGTAGAATCGGCAATATGCGGCGGTTAGTTGTCTTGTTCTTGGTTGCGGCCCTTCGCTCCTCTGCGGCCACGGGAGGCTCCCCAGACATCCCGACTGCATCGCTCTGCGGCAGCGCTGCCTCCGGCTTGCCCGCCTGCATCGGCCCGAAGAAGGACCTGAAAAACGCCAAAGAGGCCTTCGATCGTGGCCTGAAACTCCAGAGCACAAAAAAGCTCGAGGATGCCTTCAGCAGCTTCGAAAATGCCGCCCGACTCGCCCCGAAGAATGTCGACTATTTGACGGCTAGAGAGATGGCTCGCCAACAGCTGGTGTACGACTATGTGACGCGCGGGAACCAGAACCTGCAGGCCGGAAAACAAATTGAGGCGCTTGCTGAATTTCGCAGCGCACTGCATCTGGATCCAGAAAACGTCTTTGCCATGCAGCGATTGCAGGATGCAGCCGGGACAAGCGCGCCCAAGGTAAAAACACCCATTCGGGCAGTCGCGTCTGCGAGCGAAGTTGAGGTATCGCCGCTTGACGCCAAAAACTCATTTCACTATCGCGGCGATTCCCGAGACCTGCTGACTCAAGTCGCTACGTCTTACGGCGTCACCGTAACGTTTGACGATTCAGTAATGAGCCGGCGGGTACGTTTCGATATCGAGAACGTGAGTTTCGGAACAGCAATGCAAGCAGCGGCGTCGGTCACAAAGACGTTTTTTACGCCACTCGACCAACATCAAATACTCGTTGCTGCTGACACGCTCGAAAACCATCGGCTTTTTGATCGGATGGGCTACCGAACGTTCCAGGTCCCCGGGTCAACGACGCCGCAGGAGCTCACGGAAATCGTCAACGTCATGCGGTCGTTGTTTGAAATCAAATTTGTCTTGCAACAGCCGCAGCGCGGGACCATCACGTTACGTGCTCCAATGCCGGTCCTGGAAGCGGCAACACAATTTCTGGAGGGGATGGACGTTGGACGTCCGGAAGTCTTGCTGGACATCCAGGCTTTTGAAGTCAGCCATTCTTATTTGCGACAGATAGGCGTCCACATTCCCAACCAATTCAAACTCTTCAACATTCCTTTGGGAGCGTTGGCGGCACTCGGTGGCCAAAACATTCAGGACTTGATCAATCAACTGATCGCGGGTGGTGGAATCAACCAGGCAAACAACACGTCGATCTCCGCTCTGCTTGCGCAGCTCCAAGGCCAGCAGAATTCATTGCTCAGCCAGCCACTGGCAACGTTTGGCGGAGGCATCACTCTGTTTGGCCTGTCGATGGATCAATTGAGCGCGACGCTCTCCCTGAGCGAGAGTTCGGTTCGAACACTCGAGCACGTGACACTGCGTGCTTCAGACGGCAAGGATGCGACATTTAAGGTTGGGTCTAGGTACCCGATTCTGAATGCCAGCTTTGCGCCGATTTTCAATAACCCGGCTATTTCCCAGGCGATTCAAAATCAGTCGTTCACGCCGGCGTTTCCAAGTTTTAACTATGAAGACATCGGGTTGACAATGAAGATCAAGCCAGACGTCCACGCCACCAACGACGTCAGCATGAACCTGGAACTGCAATTCCGAACGCTTGGAGGCGGCAGTCTGAATGGCGTCCCGATCATCTCAAATCGTGAATATAAAGGAAGCATCGCTCTGAAACCGGGCGAGCCGGCAGTGGTGGCAGGCATGCTCTCAAACCAAGATACGAAGAGCATGAGCGGGCTGCCTTTCGTGTCCCAAGTGCCGGGTCTCAATCACGTGACGGCAACCAACGAAAAGCAAGAAAACGACAATGAGATCTTGATCGTCATCACGCCGCACGTAGTACGCGATGCCGACGCAAACTCAACTGAGATCTGGATGAAGTAAAACTGCCTTGCGTTCAGCCGTTACGTACATTCCTTCGCCAATTCCTTTAACGTTCACTTGGCTGGTTTGGCGTCGAATTCCACCAAGGTTTTCAAGTAGTCGAGCGGTGCTCCGCCGAGGCCTACTTTTCGCCCGTTGATGAAAAGAGTCGGAGTGCCAGTAACGCCAACTTCTTTGCCCAACGCTAGTGAGGCCTGGACTCGCGCCTGCGTATCAGGTTTTGCCGCGCAGGCGGCGACATCCGTGCTCTTTGCACCGGACGCGTCGGCAAATGCGTTCAGCTTCTCTACGGCGTTCGCCTCGGTGATGTCGGCTTGCGATTCGTACGTTTTCTGAATGAACTTCCAGACAGCATCATTCGATGAGCGGCCAATGCAATCCACATAGGCCGCACCTTTCGCTGCCCAGCTGTGATTGGGCAGGGGAAAATTCTGAAAGATAAAATGCGCGTTGGGTTCGGCTGCGAGCAACTGTTCAAGCACGGGCTGAGCGTCTTTACAATGCGGGCATTGCAAGTCGCTGAACTCAATGATGGTGACAGGTGAACCGGCAGGGCCGCGGGCAGGACCATTGATTCCCTTCTGCAAGCGGTCGCGAGCCGGCGCAAACGGGTCCGCACCAAACGGAATGATATCTCCGATAAGGGCATGCTGTCCGTCGGCAGTAATGAAGAGATGGGGATTCTGCTGTCCTTGCGGCGTGCTCATCAACACGGAGACGTCAGCGATGCCTGGCGCCGAGGATGGCCTGATCTCGACAATCTTCCAAGTCATGGTCGTGTCGTATCCAAACATGCGCTGCAAAAAGGCATTGACCGTGTCTTCGCTCGGCAGGGGAGTCTTGTCCTGAGTGATGGCGGCGGATGTGAACGTGAGCACGATCAGAAGAATAGTCAGTAGGCGATGCATTGGGATCCTTAGGGGCATTTGTGGTGAAGAAATATTGTATTGCATCGGTGAGTTCGTTTTGCCGCTGAGATGTATGCACGCCGAATTCCTCGCCAAAATGGAGTTCCGTCTTCGGGCTGATGTGTTTAAAAATAGAAGGAATGATTCGACCAAGTGGTCTGGAGCGGACCGGCGCCGGGTGCTCACCTACACTTCCAGTTTGGCAGCGATGGGAAATCGGCGGCCATACCCAAAGGCCTTCGCGGAAATCTTGAGGCCAGGCGCGGCTTGCTGGCGTTTGTATTCGGCGCGATCGACCATGCGGATCACACGACGAACCACTTCGATATCAAAATTGTGGTCGGCGGCAATTTGTTCGGCAGTGTGCGAGTCTTCCACATAGTCCTCCAGGATCGGGTCCAGGATGTCGTAGGCCGGCAGCGAATCTGAATCTCTCTGGTTCGGACGCAGCTCGGCTGATGGCGGCTTTTCGATCGTCGCTTCTGGAATGATTTCACGCTCTCGATTGACGTAGCGGCTCAGACGATAAACAAGCGTTTTTGACACATCCGAAATCACGGCGAGTCCACCCACCATGTCGCCGTACAGGGTGCAATAGCCAACGCCAAGCTCACTCTTGTTGCCGGTGGACAGAACGATGGAGCCAAACTTGTTGGAGAGAGCCATCAGGAGCGTACCGCGTGTACGAGACTGAAGATTTTCTTCGGTCACGTCTTCTTTTGTCCCTGCAAAAACCCCGGCCAGCGTCTTGCGGTAGGCCTCGAAGATGTCCTGAATTGGAAGGAGTTCGAAACGAATCTTTAAGTTTTCTGCCAACTTGCGCGCATCGTCGATCGAACCTTGCGAGGAGTACGGACTCGGCATGCCGACGCCCATCACGTTGTCTGCGCCGACGGCATCGACCGCGATCGCAGCGGTCAGGGCGGAATCAATGCCTCCGCTCAGGCCGATGAGAACCGTTTTGAAACCACATTTGCGAACGTAATCGCGTGTGCCTAGCACCAAAGCAGCGTAAGCGCTGGCTTCGTCCCCTTCGATTTGTTCGTGCTCTTCCCCAGTAAGCGTTGACGAATCGAAAATGACCAAATCTTCTTCGAACGATCTGCCAGAGGCAATGAGCTTGCCGTCCGGGCCAATGACTAGACTCGATCCGTCAAATACGAGGCTGTCGAAGCCACCTACTTGGTTGACCATCGCAACGGGGACCTTATAGGTGCGGGCGATTGTTGCCAACATTTCGCGACGTAGGTCGCGCTTCCCCATCCAGAAGGGCGACGCCGAAATATTGAGAAGGAAGTTTCCGCCATCGCGGATGAGAGCTTCAACGGGATCGAACCCGTAGAGACGCTTGTTCCAAAAGTGTTTGTCGTTCCACGCGTCTTCGCAAATGGTTAGTGCCATCTGCTTCCCACAAAAATCGAACACTTCCTGCTTGCGCGCGGCGGCGAAGTTCCGGCTCTCGTCGAAAACGTCGTATGTAGGAAGAAGGCTTTTGGATTGCACGAAGACTACCTTGCCGTCTTTCGTGAGCGCCGCGGAATTCATGACCGACTTGCCAGTTTCGGCGAGGGCCGGTGTCACCAGACCACAAATGACGGCGATTCCGTTTGTCTGTGCGGCAATGTGGTCCAACGATTCCTGACTTCGCGCGACAAATGCGGGACGCTCGACTAAATCGCGGGGGGGATATCCGCTGATGGCCAATTCGGGAAACATAATGAGGCCTGCGCCCGCGCTTTTGGCACGACGTGAGAAGTCGATTATTTTTGCTGCGTTGCCGGAGAAGTCACCAACCGTGGGATTGATCTGGCCGAGGGCAATCTTCACAGTATTCAGTGTAAAAGGTGTGGGCTCGGGAAGCCAAACCGACCGGAGCATTGACGTTCTACGCTAGACCTCGCCGCGCTTGAGAGTGCGCCTGCGGGGTAACGCGCCACCTTTGAGTCTATTGAGCGAAGTTTGCGTTGGCCTGGACACCCGGCACCCAATTGGGGACCGGAGTTCTCGGGTCTGCACCCGAGGGAGCGGTTGGGCGCGGTGGCGCAGTCGGTCCACTGGCCGGCTCGATTCCCGGAGCTTCTTCGCCGGGGCGCCGCAACGTCGGCGCGCTCGGCTGACGAGTATCAGGCTCAGAACCTTTCGCGACACTCGGTTGAGGTTCGAGCTCAATCTCTTTCTCGGTGCGGACGATCTTTTGTCCGTCGACTTTCATCGTTTTGACTTGAATCACTTCGTCTGCGACGAAGCGGACAAAATCGACGTCGGCTGGCGGTTCGCCATAGATCCATTCTTCGTAATCGGTTTCGCCGTCGCGCTCGCGAACCTTTTTGGGTGCGCGGCCTTTCGAATACATCACCATCTCGTGGTTCATGCCCACCAGAATTCTGTGATTCTTGATTGCGTCCTTTACCTTTGGCGAGACAGTTTCTAAATACGCTTCTACAGGCGATTTCGAGTCGAAATCGAACACCGGCCGAAGAAGTTGTTTGAGTTCAGGTCCAGTGAGTTCGGGGACGTGGTGGTCAAAGTAGAGATCGACGAAGGAACCGCGCGCGTTCGCGTTCTGGTCACTGGGAGCAATCGGGGTACCTCCACCCGCGCCTTCGATCTGGATGCGCTGATACCATTTCTGCTTCTTGACGGGCCCACCGTTGATTTCGAAATGAATATAGTTGTCTTTGATCACGATGTTGCTGATGCGGGCTAGATCGCCGGGTTTCGCAGCAGGACCCCAAAGTGCCATCATCTGCGCAAGCTTTTCCTTGTCTGGGATGATCTGGCCATTCTTAATCTTCAGGCCGTCCTTGCCCATGGGAAACGGCGATCGAATGTAGACCAGCTCAGCATTGAAGGCACGCACGATTTGCATGCGATTTTCCTTCGACATATCGGGAGCTTTGGCGTTCGGTTCATTGCCAGCAAAGGCGAGCGCAACGAGGTGAAATGCTGTGAGGACGAGGGTCGTGTAACGGAGGGACTTCATAAAGCACCCCAGGTTCTTGAGGAGATTATAGACCCGAAGGCGAAGGCCGGGACGGGCAAAAAGCGGTTGTCGGCAAGTTTTCGGGCTCTCTCGCGGAACAGACCATTCGGTCTGTGGACCTAATCAGCGGTGGTGACTCGCAAGCCCTCCCGCGCTACTCGCATGGGCAGGATACGTCCTCCGGCTTCTGCAATTGCCTGGGCTACCGATTCTTTAGCGCCTTCCTCCACCAGGAAAATTACACAGCCCCCGCCACCTGCGCCGCACACCTTTGCGGCGCGGCCGCCATTCTTGTTGGCAGCGCTGATGAGCTTGTCAATCAGCGGCGTCGTGATTCCGGGTGCATTGGTACGGCGAAGCTTCCATTCGTCGCGCAGAAGCCGCGCTACATCTTCCCAATCATGACGTAGAAGCGCCTGATGCATCTCGCGTGCGATCGAAGCGATCCGTTCGAAATTGCGAAAGACGTGCTTGTTCCCGTCGATGTGCGACTTGAACACCTCCCAGTTGTTGATGCCTGACTTGCGCGGGGCACCTGTGTAGGCCAGCACAAAACGCCTCTCGATTTCCTCGGCGGCGACGGGCATGGCTGCCCAGTGAATGCCGTCGGGATCGAGGTGGATTGCGCTAACACCACCGTAAAGCGCCGGATAATAGTCCTGACAGCCGGTGGGAACATTGATGATTTGCGCTTCCACGTTCTGGGCAATCACGCGCATCTCTTCAAGCGAGAGTTCGCGTCCAGTGAACCGCGCGAGCGCCGCGGTCGTGGCGATCATCATCGCGGAAGAGCCTGAAATGCCAGCGCCCGCTGGGGACTCGGAGTTCGTCTCGATGCGGAGGCCTTGCTCTGGGGCGAAGAATCGAACCAGATGCGCAGCCAGCACGTGAGCGTGCGCACGAGCTTTTCTCAGTTCATCGAGGCTCGTATATGACTCTTCCTTTTGAGTATCGATTGAATACAACTCGATGCGCTTTCCTTTGAGCGGGGTAACGCGACAGCTCGTGAGGATGCTAAGAGCAAAATTGAGCGTCAGGGCGCCGGGATGGAAGAGATAGAGCGGCCAGAGGTCCATGGTACCTCCGGCGAGGTCGGCGCGACAGGGTGCGTGAGCGGTGATGGTCGGTCCTTGGGCAATGTTCCCCGAGCGAGGCATGGGGAACTTTGTATCACGAGCAAGGGTTAGGCTGGCTGTGACAATAGTTCACGCGCGGCCGCGAGTACCTCCGGGACAACGGCGGCGATGTCGGCATCTGTTGTGCGGTGATTGACGATGCAGGCTCGCAAACAGAATTTACCTTCGAGCAGAGCATTGGAGATGTAGATGCGCCCCCGGCGGACGATGGACTTCATCAGGCGAGTGTTGAATTGATTTCGCTCGTCTTCGGCGGCATCAGGTCTGACGCGATGACGAAAGCACACGGCGGAAAGTTCGACTGGCGCGAGAAGTTCCAGATCCGGGCTATTGCGGATCTTGTTGGCCAGATGTTGAGCGTGGTCCAAGTCGCGCTGAATGGCTGCTCGAAAGGTTGCGAGACCGTGGTAGCGAAGCGAAAGCCAAAGCTTCAGCGCACGGCAGCGCCGGGAGAGTTCCATTGTCTCTTCAAAAAAAGCGAAGCCTTCGATCGGGTCGGTGCTGAGCTGTTTCGCGTAATCGCCCGTGTAGGCAAATGTCTGGCGGGCGATCTCGATGTTGCGGTGGAGGAGGCATCCGCAATCGAGGGGTTGATAGAGCCATTTGTGTGGATCGAGGGAAAGCGAATCGGCCTCGGCCATGCCTTTGAATTTCTCCGGAGCGGCTAACGAAGCCAGAGCCCCGTAGGCGCCATCGATATGGAACCACGCATCGTGAGCGTGCGCGATGGCGGCGATCTCGGCAAGCGGGTCGATCGCACCTGTGTTGACTGTTCCAGCGGAGGCAACAACTGAGATTGGAATCCGACCTTGAGATGTGTCGGCCTTGAGTGCTGCTTCCAATTTCGAGGGAATCATTCGAAGAGCGGCGTCACATGGAACGTAGCGAATGTGGTCGCGACCGAGTCCGAGTAGCGCAATGGCTTTGGGAACTGCCATGTGAACTTCGTGGGATGCGTAGATGACTCCGCGGCCCGCGTCTTTTACGCCGTGTTCGTTCGCCGGCGCTTTGGCCTCACGGGCCATCGCGAGGCCCATGAGATTTGCGGCAGAGCCACCGCCAGTCAGTGTTCCAGTGAAACCGCCGCACCCTACAGCCTCGGCAAGCCAGCGAACGACAGTGCGTTCAATGGTGACTCCAGCTGGTGATGAGCGCCAAGCCGTCATGTTCTGGGTGAGCGTGGACGCGACGAAGTCACCGAGGGCGGCAATCGGCTCTCCTGGGCCCTGCACGTAACCGAAGAAGCGACCGTTCTGCGCACGCGAGTGGGCAATGACGTCCTGGAGCGCGTCAAGACTCGCTTCTCCCATACCATGCTCGGGGATCGGCGTCGAGAATAGCCGTTCCGTCTCAGCGCCACTGGTCACGGGGAAGATGCGCCGTGCATCAAGGGTGGTCAGAAAGTCGGCGGTGAGATCGGCGATTCTACGTGAGAGACGTAGGTAATCGTTTGGCGCGAGTTCCAGCGGTTTCATGTCGGAAGAATTTAAACACAGGTGAGGATCGTGAGACGCCCGCACTCGGCCATGACGAGTTCAACCGACAAATGCTGGCCCCTTGCGTTTAGGTGAGGTTCAGTGCCCGCTTGATCGTCCCGCGTTCGTTCTGGATTTTTTCCTGCAATAGGGTGATCGCGTAAATCAGCTGCTCGGGGCGCGGCGGGCATCCCGGGACGTAGACGTCGACTGGAATAACCTGATTCACGCTTTGCACCAGCGCGTAATTGTTGAATACGCCACCTGAGGTTGCGCAGGCGCCCATGGAGATCACCCATTTCGGTTCGGGCATCTGCTCCCAGAGCTGACGGATCACCGGAGCCATTTTCTGCGAAACACGCCCGGCGATGATCATGAGGTCGGACTGCCGGGGGGATGGGCGGAATACTTCTGCGCCAAACCGTGCGATATCAAAGCGGGAAGCTCCCATCGACATCATTTCGATCGCACAGCAGGCCAAGCCAAACGTCATGGGCCAAATCGAGTTCTTGCGGAACCAATTGACCGTCGAGTCGAGCGTAGTGAGCACAATCCCTTCCGGCGCAGCACTGCCGAACTTGAGCTCCTTCACGACCTTTTTGCCGTTTTCGGTGACGACGTAGCTGCCGAGGCTGACATTCTGGTCCATACACACCTATTTTAACGTATCGCGAGGAATAGGGCTTGGACTCGCCGCATTCGTTTGTTCCTGCTTCGGAGCAGATTTCTGGCTTCGCTCTAATAAGCCATTGGCGAGAGATCCATTGCCGCAAAGTGTTCCTACGGGTTCACCACGATCTTGCCGAACATCTGGCTTTTCTCCAGGTACTCATGGGCTGCACGCGTTTCTTTGAGGGGGAAGGTACGATCGACTACTGGCTTCAGCCGTCCTGCAAAGATGTGGCCTAGCACCTCGTACAGCTCGCCCATTGTTCCCATATAAGAACCTAGGATCGACAGCTGCCGTGAATAAAGGAAGCGCAGGTCAATTGCCGCGTTTGGGCCGGTTGTCGCGCCGCACGTGACCAAGCGCCCGGCCGGCTTGAGAGAGCGCACGCTCTCGTCCCATGTGGCAGGCCCCACGTGCTCGATGACAACGTCTACGCCGCGGCGGTCGGTGATTTTTTTTACTTCGTCCGAGATTTTCTGCTTGTAATGGTTGATGCCATGATCGGCACCCAGCTTGCGTCCCTTCTCCAACTTTGCTTCATCGCCAGCGGTTGTAATGACGGTGCAATGAAAAAGTTTGGCAATCTGAATCGCCGCGATTCCTACCCCAGAGCTTGCGCCAAGAACGAGAACAGTTTCTCCGGGACGCAAGGCCGCTCGTCCCACGAGCATGTGCCACGCCGTGAGGAATACCAGGGGCACGCTTGCCGCCTGGTTGAAATCGAGGCTATCGGGAATCGGGATCACGTTGACTGCCGGCACGGCGATCAGTTCGCAGTTGCCTCCGTCGACGCGATTGCCCAGAACCGTAAATTCCGGACACTGGTTCTGCAGTCCGGCAACACATTTTGCACAGTGATTGCAGAAATGCATCGGCGCAACCAACACGCGCTGTCCCGGCTTGAACCCGGTCACGTATTCTCCAACTTCCGCGACCTCTCCCGAGACATCGCTACCGAGGATATGTGGCAGGTTTACACCCGGCAGCCCTTTACGCACCCAGATATCCAGATGGTTGAGCGAGCAAGCCTTTACCCGGACCAAAACCTGATCCTGACGCGCCTTTGCATCTGGGATTTCCTCATAAGTAAGGACCTCGGGCCCTCCGAACTGATTGATGCGCACAGCTTTCATGAGTGCTCCTGTTGATGCGGATAAAAAGCTAGCATATCGCGGAAACTCTAGCGGCGAACGCCGGCAATTTCGTTCGCGGAACCGGGTCAGGTAAGATATCGCGTCCTATGAATCGTGAATATCACAAGGCATACAGCCACGAACTGAATCGCGACATGGAGTTGCTCGTCTTCGGACATGCGGGCCAACCGTTACTCGTCTTTCCGAGTTCCATGGGTCGCTATTTCGAGTACGAAGACACCGGGATGATTCGCACGTTGTCCGCCAAGATAGAATCCGGCGGATTGCAAGTGTTCTGCGTGGATAGCGTCGATACTGAGAGTCTGTACAACAAGGGCGTGCATCCAGGATCGCGCATCTGGCGACACGTGCAGTATGAACGTTACATATTGAATGAGTTTGTTCCATTCCTGAAATGGAAGAACTGGGCTGCGCAAATTGCTGTTACCGGTTGCAGCTTCGGTGGATATCATGCGCTTAACTTTTCCATGCGACATCCGGACCTGGTTTCGACGTGCATCAGCATGAGCGGCGCCTTTGATATTCGGAGTTTTCTGGATGGCTACTACGATGACAACGTCTACTTCAACAATCCTCCGGATTATCTCTCCAACATGTCTGACGACTGGTTCCTCAGCCACTACCGGCACATGAACATCGTGCTCGGCACGGCGGACTGGGACATGTGTCAAGACGCGAACGTCAAAATGTCGGCAATTATGCATTCGAAGGGGATTCCCCACTGGCTCGACATTTGGGGTGATAACAGCAAGCACGACTGGCCACTCTGGTTGAGGATGGCTGGAAAGTATTTCTATTAGGTCAATAGTGCAATCTTCGGGAGAGCCTATGCTTTGGTTGCGAACGATTTGCGCCGGCCTCTTGTGCAGCGCAATAGGCGTCTGCTGCGCCGCGCAGACGATGGATGACGCTCGCCGTATCCAGGCTGGGGTCCTGGGCGTCGACAGTCACAACGACACAGCCCAGCGAGTACTGATTGAGCAGATCGATCTGAGTCAGCGGTTGACTGACGGTATGGTTGACTTCCCTCGCTCGCGCGCAGGCGGGATGCACGTTCCCTTCTTTGCGCTATGGGTACCCGGCTACTACAAAGGCGCCGAAGCGGTCCGGCGAACGTTGGTGTTACGCGACGCAATGCAAGGCGTGTTTGATAAGTACCCCGACCAGATCGAACTTGCTACGAGTGCACGAGATATCGAGAGAATCGTTGGACAAAAGAAGATCGCCGCGGTTCTTACTGCGGAGGGCGGTCATCAGATCGATGACGATCTCAGCGTTCTTCGTATGTATCGCCGCCTCGGCATTTTGTCCATGACTCTTACCCATTTTCGCAGCAATGATTGGGCAGACTCGTCCACTGGGAAACCGGAACACAACGGGCTCTCAGATTTCGGCAAACAGGTGGTTCGCGAGATGAACCGAATCGGCATGATCGTCGACATCTCCCACGTTTCGGACAAGACGTTCTACGACGTCCTGGCTGTTTCGAGTAAGCCTGTCATCGCCTCTCATTCTTCGTGCTTCGTGTATTCAGATATTCCTCGCAACATGAAGGACGACATGTTTCGTGCCCTCGCAAAGAACGGGGGTGTCGTCGGGGTCAATTTTGGTGCGTCTTTTCTGAATCAAAAAGATGCAGAAGAGTTGAAGCAGAGAATCGCGAAGCACAACGATGTGCAAGTAGACTTGACCGGCGCGGACTTGGACGCGTACGCGGCGAAAGAACACGCCGGCAGCGGAGAAATTCGTCCCACGACCGGGGCTGCGACCGTGGAAGATGCAGCAGAGTGTATCGATCACATCGCGAAGATCGCTGGTGTTGACCATGTCGGTATCGGGAGCGACTTCGACGGCGTACCCAGCGTTCCACTCGGCCTCGAAGATGTTTCGAAAATGCCTGCCCTAACTCTGGCCCTGATGAAACGTGGTTATAAGGAAACGGACATTCAGAAAATCATGGGCGGGAATTTTCTGCGGGTCGTTAAAGAAGTGGTCGGAAATTAGAATTTCGAACGCCTATGGAAAAAGATTCGAAGGCTGGCCGGGCCAAAGCGTTGGCGCCGGCCCTGGAGTTTAATCACGCCATGATTTACTCGCGCGATGTCGATCGCGCGCTGAATTTTTATCGCGACCGACTCGGCTTCAAGGTGATAGAGGACATGGAGTATCACGGCCGTCGTGTGTACGCTCGATTACGCCCTCGAAAAGGAACCGCCACCATCGCAATACATTTGCTGGAACCGGGCGCGACGCTACCTGCGAGCGACGCAATTCGCCTGTATTTTGAGGTGAAGAACCTCCGGGCTTTGTGTGCAACGCTTGAAAAGGCCGGCGTTACATTTTCTCAACTACCAAAGCCCATGCCGTGGGGATGGGAGCACGCTTACCTCAACGATCCGGACGGACACGAGGTTAGTCTCTACTGGGCAGGCGACAAGCGATTTCGTAAATCCAAGATCAGATCATAAAGACGAGGTCATCCGTGGCAAACAAAAAGGTTGGCATTTTATTCGGCATGGAAAACACCTTCCCTCCGGCATTGGTCGAAAAGATCAATTCCATGAATGTGCCGGGGATCGAAGCTGAGTTCGTGAAAATCGGCGGCATCCGCATGGATGAGCCGAAGAAGTATGCTGTGATCATCGACCGGATTTCGCAAGATATTCCGTTCTATCGCGCATACCTCAAGAATGCTGCGCTGCAGGGAACGTTTGTCGTGAACAATCCGTTCTGGTGGACGGCCGACGACAAGTTCTTCAACTATGCCCTAGCGGCGAAGCTTGGCGTGGCGATTCCGCCAACGGTGATTCTGCCACATCACAAACACCCGCCGGACACAACCGACCAGTCGATGCGGAACCTGATGTTCCCTTTGAACTGGGACGAAATCTTTGCCTATGTCGGCTTCCCTGCTTTTCTCAAACCTTACTCAGGTGGCGGATGGAAACATGTCTACAAGGTGGACACTCCCGAACAGTTCTTCCACAGCTACAACCAGACCGGCGATCTGTGCATGACGCTGCAGCATGGCGTTGAATTCGAGGACTACTATCGCTGCTACGTGGTAGGCCAGGAAAAAGTCCATTTGATGAAATACGATCCGCGGGCACCATTCCACGAGCGATATGTGAAAGGAAATCCTCCGGCGCCGCCAAGGCTCAAAGAAAGGATTGAAAAAGATTGCCTCACCCTGTGCCGCGCGCTGGGGTATGACTTGAATACCGTTGAGTTTGCGGTGGAAGATGGTGTTCCCTATGCAATCGATTTCATGAACCCGGCGCCTGACGCAGAAATAACCTCGGTGGGCCAGGAAAACTTCGACTGGATCGTCAATGCAGTCGCTGAGATGGCGGTTAAAAAAGCACAAAGCGATGAAAATCCGGTGCAGGAACTGCGGTGGGCATCGTTTTTAAAGGGCATCCAGTGGGTGGATATTCGTGCGCCCAAGCCCACGCGGAAGAAAACTCCTGCGAAATAGCACCTTCGGCGAGGTAATGTGGCCTTGTTATACTTAATAACACTTCGCCCGAACCGCGGGCGGCCGTGCACTCCTCCAAGTGCCTTCGGGAACCGCAGAACAATGCCATGAAACCAACCTTTACGATCGGAATTGAAGAGGAATATCAGACAGTTGATCCGGTAACTCGAGATCTGCGCTCGCATATCCATGCGGAGATCATCGAGAAGGGGAAGCTCATCCTTCAGGAACGAGTGAAGGCGGAGATGCACCAATCCGTGGTCGAGGTTGGGACGTCGGTATGCGCGACAATCAAGGACGCTAAGGAAGAAGTTAAAAAGCTCAGACGCGACATGATTCGCTTGGCAAAGGAAAACGGTCTGCGGCTCGCTTCGGCAGCAACTCACCCATTTGCAGATTGGCGGGTGCAAGAAATTTATCCCGACGAGCGTTACAAGAACATCGTGGAAGACATGCAATTGGTGGCGCGAGCCAATCTCATTTTCGGACTGCATGTGCACATCGGGATTGAGGACCGGGAAATCGCGATCCAGCTGATGAATCATGCGCGGTATTTTCTGCCGCATATCCTGGCGCTTTCGGCGAATTCGCCCTTCTGGCTCGGCATGGACACGGGATTGAAGTCGTATCGCTGCAAAGTATTTGACAAGTTTCCACGCACCAACATTCCTGACTATTTTCCGAGCTACGGCGAGTACGAGAACTTCGTCAAGCTGCTGATCAAGACTGGTTGCATCGACAACGCAAAGAAGATTTGGTGGGACATTCGGCCGCATCCATTCTTCAGCACGCTGGAGTTTCGCGTATGTGACATTCCCATGCGAGTGGACGAAACGATCGCACTGGCCGCGTTGATGCAAGCAACGCTCGCCAAGCTCTACAAGCTGCATGCAGCGAATCAAGGGTTCCGTTTGTATCGGCGCGCTCTGGTCATGGAGAACAAATGGCGCGCAGCTCGATACGGCATCAACGGAAAAATGATTGATTGGGGTAAGCAAAAAGAGGTTCCCATTCGCGATCTGATTCTCGAATATCTGGACTTCGTCGACGATGTAGTGGACGAACTCGATTCACGCGAAGAGATTAATTACATCCGGACAATCCTTGAAACGGGCAACGGTGCCGACAGGCAGTTGAAGGTGTTCCAGGAAACCGGAGACTTGAAGAAGGTAGTCGACTACATCATTGAGGAGACGGAAGTCGGGCTGGCCGAATCTTCTGCTCCACAACGTGAGGCGAAGGTCAGTTGATGAATAGTTCTGCAAACCAGGCTCAACCAATCAACACAATCAGCTTTGATCCGGAATTGACGCCCGGAGCGCGAAACGCGGTAAACGTATGCCTACGCGTGCAGTCGTCGGAGAAGGTGACGGTCATTACGGACGAAGCGTCACGGGAGATCGCCGCAGCCATTGTGCGCGAACTCGAGAATCTCGGAGCGCGCTATCACGCGTGGGTGTTGGAAGAGATCGCATCCCGACCGCTTGAACACCTGCCTCAGGTGATCTGCGACGACCTTGAAACGAGCCAGGTCAGTATTTTCGCGGTCCAGGCCCAGATGAACGAGTTGAAGTCTCGGATGGAGATGACCGACATCGTGAACCGTCGGCGCATCCGCCATGCCCACATGGTGAACATAAACCGGCAGATCATGCTCGAGGGCATGCGCGCAGACTTTCTGAAGGTCGATCGCATCAGCGCCAAAGTGGTGGATATGGTTCGCAAAGCGAAACAGGTGCGCGCAAAAACGCCGGCCGGCACCGACTTGATCGCGGATTTGAATCCGAATTACAAGTGGCTTAAGACAAGCGGGATCATTAGCCCGGACAAGTGGGGAAACCTCCCGGGCGGTGAGATTTTTACGACTCCAGGCGAGGTCAACGGGACCTTCGTCATCGACGGCGTGGTTGGCGACTATCTCTGCGCGAAATTTGGCGATTTGAAAGACAATCCATTGACGGTTCAGGTCAGGCGAAATCGCCTGACGGAGGCCCACTCGCCCAACCGTGAATTAGAGAACGACTTCTGGAAATACACTCACACGGACGAGAATAGCGACCGTGTCGGTGAGTTTGCGATTGGCACCAACATCGAACTCAAAGATGTCATCGGTCAGATTCTGCAGGATGAGAAATATCCGGGCGTGCACATCGCATTCGGAAATCCTTACGGCGCGCATACGGGGGCTGACTGGTATTCTTCAACCCACATCGATATTGTTGGACGGAAATTCGATATTTGGGTCGATAGCGAACAGATCATGCGCGGCGGACAATTCCTTGTAGAAGCTTAATCCCTGATTTTCCCTTTCTCATGAGCAGGCAGATCGTGCAGGTGGCGCGACAGTTCGGAATCGTCTTCCTCGGGCTGAGCGCACTTCAATTGATTCACGCTCAAACGGCCGCTGAAGTGCGCGACAAAGTCCGCGACTACCGAGCCGCGAACGAATCCAAAATCGTCCGGGAGTTCGCGGACCTCCTGGCGATTCCCAATCTCGCTTCGGATAATGCCAGCATTCGCAAGAATGCGGACTTCATCGCGTCCGCACTGCAGAAGCGTGGCGTGCAGAGCAAGTTGCTAGATTCGGCAGGCGGCCCTCCCATCGTCTATGGCGAGCTACCATCGCCAGGGGCCAAACATACATTGATTTTTTATGCGCATTATGACGGGCAGCCGGTAGATAAGACCCAATGGGCGAACGATCCCTGGGAGCCCACTCTTCGCGACAAGAAACTTGAGGACGGTGGCAAGCCAGTCTCATTGGCTTCTCTTCCCTCCGCGGCGCCGGCCGAGTGGAGGATTTATGCCCGCTCGGCGAGCGATGATAAGACACCGATTCAAGCACTCCTCACTTCGCTTGATGCCCTGCAAGCCGCGCACCTGTCTCCTGGAGTCAATCTCAAATTCTTTTTTGAGGGTGAAGAGGAAGCCGGCTCTGAACACCTGCCTGCCGCGATCGCAAAGTATGCAGATCTCATTGGTGCGGATGCATGGATTCTGTGCGATGGGCCAGTTCATCAGACGCGACGAATGCAGATTTTCTTTGGCGCGCGAGGTGAAGTGGGCGTCGAATTGACCATCTACGGCCCGACTCGACCACTTCACAGCGGCCACTACGGCAACTGGGCGCCGAACCCGGCCATACTCATGGCGGAGTTGCTGGCCTCGATGCGCGACCATGATGCGCATATTCGGGTCGCACACTTCTACGATGATGTGCGTCCGGTTTCAGAATCAGAGCGTCGCGCCATCGACGCCATGCCAGCGGTCGACACGCAGCTGCGCAACGAACTCGGACTTGCGTGGACAGAGGGCGAGCCTGAAGCCGTTGCCCTGCGGATCATGTTGCCTGCTTTGAATGTCCGCGGGATCGAATCGGGTCATGTGGGGGCGAAAGCGCAGAATGCGATTCCGACCGAGGCGCGTGCGTCGATCGACTTTCGGTTGGTTCCCGATCAGAAGCCTGAGCGTGTCGAGTCGCTGATCGAAACACACATTCGCGCGCAAGGCTACTACATCGTTCACAAAGACCCTACTGCAGAGGAGCGGTTAGCACACCCGCGAATTATCCGGCTCGATTGGAGCTCGGGAAATCCTCCGGCGCGCACATCAATGGACGTCCCGGCGGCGCGGGCGGTGGCGGAAACGATCCAGGATGTTGTCGGACCAACGTTAGTAAAGGCTCCCACACTCGGTGGCACTGTTCCCATGTATCTTTTTTTGGACGTTCTCAAAACACCTGTCATTGGCGTTCCTATCGCCAACCATGACAACAATCAGCATGGATTCAATGAAAACCTGCGGCTTCAGAATCTTTGGGATGGGATTGAAGTGTTTGCTGGTTTGATGGTGAATGTCGACCAGCATTGGCAATAAATCTCAGGACAAACGATGATTGCTTCCCTACGCGAGCGTTTTAATGCGGACTTCACGCCGGAGAAGTACCAGCAATTCCTCTGCACAATGGACGAGCGCGCGGGAACACCGATCAAATTCCGGCTGAGCGAAACACCGTGCTTTTTCCCGAAGGCTTTGCTCGATCAAATGGGACGTGACGGAGAAGTCCTGATTCGTCAGCTTGTCGACAGCCCGGAGTATCACGAGCATTCTGAGATTTCGATCCCAGCAGAATATAGAGTTCCAAATGAATCACAGCATCCGATGTTCATTCAGGTTGACTTCGGGCTCGTCCGTAACGAACAGGGCGTCTTGAAGCCCAAGCTGGTCGAACTCCAGGCATTTCCTTCTCTCTACGCCTACCAGGCCGCCATGGCGCAAACGTACATCGAGGTCCATGGATTGGGAGATCTTCGTTACTTGCTTAGCGATTTAGACCGGAACTCATATCAAGACCTGTTGCGGCGCGCGATTGTCGGAAAGCATGATCCGGAGAACGTAATTTTGATGGAGATTGATCCGGCCGAGCAGAAAACGCTTCCCGATTTCACTTTTACGGAAAAGATGTTGGGAATCAAGCCGGTATGCATCACCGCTTTGAAAAAAGATGGCAATCGACTCTACTACGAACGGGACGGGAGAAGAATTCCGGTACGCCGAATCTACAACCGCGCGATCGTGGATGAACTGCAACGCAAGAGCGTGAAACTGGGCTTTGATTTCCGCGACGATCTCGATGTCGAATGGGCGGGACATCCGAACTGGTATTTCCGGATAAGCAAGTATTCCATTCCTTATCTAAAGCACGAATCGGTACCGAAAACCTGGTTCCTCGACAAATTGGATCGTATTCCAGACGATCTGGAAAACTATGCCCTCAAGCCTTTGTACTCTTTCGCCGGGCTGGGCGTTGTGATATCGCCGAAAGAATCCGACATTAGAGCCATTCCGGCTGATCGCCGTCATGAGTACATCCTGCAAGAGCGGCTGCATTTCGAACCGGTGATTGCCACGCCCTTCGGCGGAACAAAGGCTGAGGTCCGGATGATGTACGTCTGGGACGAAAAGCTCATGCCCGTGTTAACGATCGTGCGGATGGGGCGAGGGCTACAAATGGGTGTCGATCATAATCGCAATCTTGAGTGGGTGGGAGCTTCGGCGGGACTTTACTGACCGGCGGTCTCTGCTATTCACCGCTTGCCCTAGACGAATTGCCCCAGAACTTGTATCCTCTCCAACCAATTGAACCGTCTCCGGGCGAGACGCAGCAATTCCTTCCCCCATTTATGGAGGATCGCACGTTTCAAGATATTAGGTGATCTGATCGCAACTTGATTGGTCACACGACCGCGAACTCCTGAGTCACGCCTCTAGACTCCTTATCCCTGTTTGAGGAGTGTGCCATCTTGTTCAGCACGTTCTCGTCGCAATCCCAACCGGGCGGGCAATCTGCGCCTATCGTCAAAATGAACCCACTGTTTGGTCTCTCGGCGATAGGGTCGCATCGTCTGTTCTGGTCCTTCGGAATAGTCGTGCTTGTGGCGATCACTGCCGTACGGGGCTACGCGGCGCCGGTACTGCGCTTTCCTGGACCCACATCTTCTCAACCACTGGCGTTGACAGCAGATGGAACAACGCTCCTTGTTGCAAACCCAGACAACAACAGCGTCTCGATCTTCGACTTAAAAGATGATCATAATGTTTTGATCGATAAGGTCAACGTCGGTAAAGAACCGAATGGCGTGGCAGTCTTACCTGGCGGTGGGACAGGATACTCAGCCAATACAGTGGCCGGAACAGTATCCGTGATCAAGCTGAATGGAAGTGCCAGTAGTGTGAAGAAAACGATCGCAGTAGGAGTCGAGCCCTACGCCCTCGTTCTCACTCCGAACGGAAGGAAGCTCTACTGCGCCAATGCTCGCGGCTCCAGCATTTCTGTCATCGACACCACAACAAATACCGTCGTGAAGACGATTAACAATGTGGGTCCGGAGCCGCGAGGTCTCGCGATCTCCAACGATGGCGACGACGACGATCTCGATGAAACGCTTTACGTCACGCAATTCCTGGCTGTGTTGGATACCTCGAAGATCGACGGAGCTGACGATGCCAAGCGCGGGCGTGTTGCGTTGATCTCGACTGGTACCGATGCAGTTAGTGGAGAGGTATTCCTTAATCCTCTGGCGGACACTGGGTTCAAAGCGTCAGGCGACGCCATTGCACGCATTCCAGCTGGCACGGCCCTTTTGTACAAAACCGGCGCATATCCCAATCAACTGAATGCGATCGCGATCAAGGGCAAGTTTGCTTTCGTTCCCAGCACTGGAGCATCCCCCAATGGCCCGCTTCGCTTTGACGTAAATACGCAGAGCCTGCTCTCTGCGATAAATCTGGCCACCAAGCTGGACGCGAACAAGACAATCAACATGCACAAAGCGGTGGCATCGCAGCCGAATCCCACCAAGCTGTTCATCACACAGCCATGGACGATGGCGTTTCGAAATAAGAAGGCTGAGGGGTACGTGGTGAGCGCTGCAAGCAACATCGTCGTGAAGGTCACCGTCAACCTGACAACGGGATTGGCAACGGTGAAGCGGGATCCGGTGGACCCAAGTCGTGTGCTCGAGATCAGGACGGGCAAGAATCCGCGCGGCATCGTTGTGAATGCATCCGACACGCGGGCCTATGTGATGAATTACATCTCGCGCGATTTTTCGGTGATTGATCTGACATCGTCTCCGGAAAGAGTCCTGGAAACAGTAAAGTCTGAGAATCTTCCGGCTCCGGGATCGCAGCTCGCGAAGATTCACATCGGAAAAGAACTCTACAACACATCCATTGGCGAATTTGACCCACCAGTGGCCGGCCAACCTGCAATTGTAGGCCGCATGTCGCGAGACGGTTGGGGCTCGTGCGCTGCGTGTCACACGCCTTGGGGACTCTCCGACAACGTCGTATGGATATTCGGAGCGGGTCCGCGAAGAACAATTTCCCAGCACGCCGATTTTGATCAGACCGACCCAACGAGGAAAATTCAACGGGTGCTGAACTACTCGGCCAATCGCGACGAAGAAGAAGATTTTGAATTAAACATTCGAAATGTTTCCGGTGGAAAGGGTCTGATTGTTCTAGCCGATGGAGTTACTCCAGATACGGATGTCAACAATTTTCGGCCCAAGGCAAACGCGAAACGGAAACAGCTGAGGGTCCGCGGAGTGAATGCTTGGGACGCGATACGGGCGTTCGAAGCTTCCGGCATCCGCGCTCCATTGTCGCCCATCAGCAGCTCGGAGCCGCAAGTCGTCGCCGGACAGGCGCTGTTCAGGGCCGCGAACTGCCAGTCGTGCCACGGAGGCCCACAGTGGACAAGAAGCAGGTTGCGATTTACGCCTCCGCCGGATGTGAGTCTGACGCCCAACGGAGAAATACTCAGCGAACTGAGAACGGTCGGTACGTTTGATCCGAGCGCGTTCAATGAAGTGCAAGACCGGTTGGATGGGCCGCCATTCGGCGCCGACGGATATCAACCCGCTTCGCTATTGTCCCTACATGCTTTTCCGGGACCATATTTGCACAATGGCCCTGCGGACTCCCTCGACATGGTCCTCAATAATGTAGCTCACCGAAGTGCAGGAACCTCTGGTGTAGACACGCTGACGAATCCTTCCGATCGAGCGGCAATTGTGAGATTTCTGCAATCGATCGACGCACGAACGGCACCGATTCCATAGACGTCGGGCCGCATCGAGAGTTGATAAACATTGCGGCTCGCATGCCGCGCGCTGACTCTATGAGCTGCATCGCCTTGCGCCATACCTTGGTGATCACGTTCACAGACAATTGCCGTCTATTAGACTAGGTCTACGATGAGCAATTTTAACCCTGTCTTCTATGGACGTCAGCGCCGCCGCGGGCTGACCGTACTGGCGCGGCATCGTCACGAATCAAGTTATGCCGCGCTGGTGATTTCGGGGGGCTACGAGGAAGCCGGCGATCGCGGGCGTCAACGTGTTCGTGCTGGAGACGTGGTTATTCACGGGGCTTTCGAAGCTCACCTCAACCGCTACGACATGGATGGCGCGGAGGTTGTGAACATCCCTCTTCCAGCGTGGATTGAACCGACGGTCCCGAGGGTGAACGTACCTGACGCCGATGTAGCTATACGGCTCGCGGGAAAGAGTGCTCCCGATGCCGCGTCGTATCTTCTTGAACATATGCGACCGGCGACCGTTGACTCTCTTGATTGGCCCGATGAGTTGGCCTCTGATCTCGCATGTAATCCAAAGCTACGAATTGCAATGTGGGCTCGTCTCCGGGGCCTTGCCGACGCGACCGTCTCGCGCGGGTTTTGCATGGTTTACGGAGTAACTCCTTCTGCATTTCGTGCCCATGCGAAAGCGCGCTTCGCGTGGCGGCAATTGATTACACGACGGTCATCCTTGACGGAGATCGCCTTAGAAGCCGGGTTTTCAGACCAGTCGCATATGACCCGCGCTGTGCGGGCTATCACTGGCCGGACTCCGGGTGCCTGGCGACTCCACATCAAATAGATTCAAGACCCACCATTGCCACCCAGTGCATGCTGTCGTCATGAAACCCTTCGGCCATGCGATATCTGCCCGCTTAACCTTTCCGCTGGTTGCCATCCTGGCTGCAGCTCTTTGTTTCGTACCTCTTGCGTTGGCGGAGGGGTCTCAGACACTTCAGGACGCACGGACGGCTGCGGGCGGGAACGCTTGGAATAGCATTTTCAACCTGACATACGAAGCCAAAGAAACAAGTTCGGGGATGGCAGGACATGCCCGATCACTTGAGGATTTGAAGTCCGGAAACATTCGGCGCGAGGCGGATTTCAAGATCGTACATTTCCTTGATGTGTGGAATGCGACGCACCACTGGCGTCAGAATATGACTGGCGGAGTCCATGGGCTGAACTCGGCTTTTGAGCAACAGGTAAACGCTACGGACCGATGGCTTGCGCAACGAGCATGGCTGGCACCGGGAGCGCAAGGAGCGGCCCTTGAGACCGTCCAAGAGCGCATTGAGTCCGGAGCTCGGTACGAAGTAATCGGCGCCACGCCGAGTGGTGGTCAACGCGTAGAGCTCTGGTTCGATGCCAACACTCACCTACTGGCTCGCACGGTGCGCGTGATGCCGATCACGATTGAGACCGTGACGTTCAGCGACTATCGAACAGTTGCCGGCGTGAAGCTTTCCTTCCGGGTGGAAACCAAGGACGACGCAGGCAACGTTGATCTCCTGGAGATTTCGGAGTATCGCGCTAACACCGAGATCCCTAAAGGCGCATTTGATCAGCCGACCATTCCGGATGACACCACGGTCGGCGGCGGAAAATCGGTTGTGCCCGTTGATATTGATGGGTACGTAATTGTCGAAGCCACCCTCAACGGGAAAGGGCCATTCGCGTTCATCTTCGATACGGGCGGCCATGCGATTCTGACCCCTGAAGTGGTGAAAACTCTTAGGCTGGACGCGGGTGGCTCCGGTTCCGCAGGTGGCGCTGGCGCAGATCGGCTCGACTTGCAGTACGCAAAGGTGGGAAGTGTAGAAATTGGCGGTGTGAAACTTAAGGATCAGACTTTTTTCGTAATTCCGCTGCAATATAACACGCTCGATCGCGCTCCATTGCCGCCATTAGCGGGCATTCTTGGTCTCGAGATTCTTGAGCGCCTCGCTGTCCAAATCGATTATCGGGCAAGCACAATGACCTTCTGGCCACGGCAAAGCTATCGATATGCCGGGAAAGGTACCACCCTGGATATCAGCTTCTCGGACGATATTCCACTTGCCACCGCGAAATTGAATGGAATTTCCGGAGAATTCGCCTTGGACACGGGGAACGGTGGCTCAACCGTCATTCAGCACCTGTGGGCGGAAAAGAACGGCTTGGCTGATCAGATGAAGCGTGGGATCGAAATGGTGTCATTCGGAAGCGGGGGCGAGACCAAGAATTGGGCGAGCCGCATCCATGTGTTTGAGATTGCTGGACGCACCTTTCAAAACATCGAGGGCCGCTACGCTGAAGACAAACAGGGCTCATTTTCCTCGCGCACTGAGGCGGGAAATATAGGAACCGATCTTCTCGCGAACTTTACGCTGGATTTTGATTACAGCCACAATCGAATATGGTTTGAGTATGTTCCCGGCTACACGCCACCGCCTTTTCAGCGATCAGGAATGAGCCTCTATCGCGGTGAGCCGAAAAAACTTTCGGTGGCCAACGTCCTTCCAGGAGGGCCAGCCGCCAAAGCAGGGTTGCGAAAAGACGATGTCGTTATCACGATCGCTGGCAAACAGGCGGAGTTCATCGGAAGGCGCGAGGTGAGCCACATCCTTAGCCAGTCTCCTGGCACCGTGATTCCAGTCACGTATTTGCGCGACGGAAAAGAGTTCAAGACCGAGATCGCGTTAGAGGAGTTGCTTCCCTAACTCGCGGTTCAGTGGAAAAGCTGGTTCAAGCCGTTAAGTCGGCGGCTTTCTTTCGCATTTCGGATACGAAAGCCGGGTCCTTAATTGATTCGACGTTGATCTGTACGTTTGCAAGCGCGCCTTCGATTCCAGCCTTTGCCAATGCAAGCCCCGTAATCAGATCGGACTTCATGTTTGGATTTGTGATCGATTTCAGGTGCTCTGCGATTCTCGACACTTCCTTAGCCCGCTCTGCGACCCCGAGGGGAACGGTGGTGGCTTGTTTCAACGCTGCATCAATCAATGCATCCCCGTTTGCAGATTCTCTCGCCTGTTTGTACGCTTTCATGACTGCGTTGTATGACTCCGCATCTGCGTCGATCGCGGCTTTTAGCTCTTCGCGTAGCGATGCAAGCTTGGCAATCGCTTCACTCAGTTCACGCTCATACTGAAGGTAGGCTTTTTTTCCACGCGACATAGACGCCACCATAGTGGCGAGGCCCGCAGCCATGGCCGCGCTTGCGGCCGCCGCACTTCCGCCGCCCGGAGTTGCTGTTGGGGCTGCCAATTGCTCAACAAACGGCTCGATGCCGGCACGCAGTCCACCCACTGCCATTTTTCCGCCGATGATTGCTGTGAGGCGATTTTCAAGAATTAAAGACGAATCGAAGTTCTCGACTTGCAGAAACCATTCCGCCGCCTGCTCGAGCGCTTTTTTGGGAATTAGGCCAACAATCTCACTTGAGACGGGCACGACGCCATAGCGCGCGGCTTCTCGTTTCACAAACTCGAAAACTCGATGGACTGGAGTTTGTTCGAAATCCGTCAGGTTCATCGAAACCTGTGCCATACCGCGAACGAGAAAACCCGCTCCCTTCACGAACCGCAGCCCGCCATTTGAAAACCGTACGGCCTTTGCAATTTTCTTTGCAATATCAACGTCGGCGGTGTTCAGGAACACGTTGTAGGCGATCAGTGCCTTTCTCGCACCCACCACTGTCGCTCCCGCCGTGGGATGAATTCTCGGCTCACCGAAGTCGGGCTTGCGAGCTGGATTTATCTGGATATCGTCTCGAATGCCCTCGAATTGTCCGCGCCGGATGTTTTCAAGGTTTCGACGCTCTGGAATTGCCGCGGCGGCCTCGTAGAGATACACGGGAATTTGAAATCGCTTGTTGATCTCTGCTCCGACGTGGCGCGCCATCGTCACGCAGTCCTCGATGGTCACGCCTTCGATCGGTATGAAAGGCACCACGTCGGCCGCACCCATTCGTGGATGGGCGCCCTGATGCTTCGTAAGGTCGATAAGCTCCGTCGCCTTACCCACTCCCCGGATGGCCGCTTCTTGGATGGCTTCTCTGTTTCCCACGAGTGTGATGACGCAACGGTTGTGATCGGAGTCCATCTCGCGATCGAGCAGGTACACCCCGTCCATTTTCATAGCGTCGACGATCGCGTCTACTTTAGATTTGTCGCGGCCTTCAGAGAAATTTGGAACACATTCAACCAAGGTGGACATAAGGGGAAAGAATATAGGGCACTGCAGACAAGCCGCAACTTCGACCCGCGGGAAAGCGTCCGCCCTGGGCGTGGGGTGATGTGCGGGCTTCGGTTGATGAGGAATTGCGCCTTATTTGCTACCCCAGAATTTCCCAAAGCCTAAACGCACTTGAACGGTGTTCAGACCAGGGTTGGGCGACGAGAGGCCCGCGCTGGAAATGTGCATGTACCGCACTTCGACACTCCAGGCCTTTTCACGCAGAAAATGAACCCCGAACGCAGCGCTGGATGTAAAGTTCACGCTCGAGGTGCCGGCGGGGACAGTGTGATTTGTAAATAATGTTCCGCCGCCCAACTCGACAAAGGGCACGACGGTCTCGCGTGTGGCGAAGTTCCATTTAAGGCCCAACGGGTTAAGACCGAAGCCATAAGCCGTGTTGGCCGGCTGGAATACCACAAATGCGGGAACCGCATCTACCGCGTATTCAAATCTGCCTTTCAGAAAACCGGGGCCATGCGGCGCTGTAAGGATCCAACCATAGCGCAACCCGACGTTGAATACACCGGTGCTCGAGGTTCCACCACTGACTGAGTGTCCGCCGGCGGCCCACACCTGCAATTCATGCCCGCCTTCTTCCAGACGCGTTTGGGCTACACAGAAGGACGTTGATAAAAACAAACAAGCGACGAGAGATAGCGCACGCATAGACCTCTTAGACTCCGCACCGCCTTATACGAGGCAGCGACCGAGACGCCGACAATACAGGAATCCTGCACGTGCGACAAACTGATCGCCGTGCGTGCCGCCACGGTCAAATAAGTCTTGGACGCAAACCGCTTTGCAATTCAATTCGTTGGTGGTGGGCTACAAACCGAGTCCGCCGTCGACTGCAAGGATCTGGCCGGTGATGAAGTGTGGCGCAGTTGCAAAGAACATCGCTGCCTGCGCGATCTCTTCGCCCGTACCGTTTCTACGCATGGGTGTTTGTGTCGCCATGCGTCGCATGAACGGTTTGGCCGCTTTCTCACCGAGATCAATCATTCCCGGTGCAATCGCGTTCACTGCAATCTCGGGAGCGAGCGCTTTCGCCATCACTTTAGTGAGCATGTGCACCGCCGCCTTTGATGAGCAGTAGTGCGCGTGGGTGGACCAGGGGCGCAGGCCGCCAAGCGAGCCCATGTTGATGATTCGTCCGCGTGCGCGTCGTAGATGTTTCGCTGCGGCTTGCGAAACCAGAAACGGACCACGGGCGTTGGAGGCGAAGATTGCATCCCACTTCTTTGCCGTTAAGCGATCAAACCTTACAGTCTCATAGTTCGCAGCGTTGTTGACTAGTACGTCCAGGCGACCTAGATCTCGCACAGCCTGCTTCATCATGGATCGAATGCTATTTTCGTCTGTGATATCGCATTCATAGGAAAACGCCCGAACGCCGAAGGTCGTCAGATCGGACAATGTCCGACGCGCTTCGCGGGAAGAAGTCCGATAGGTGATGGCCACGTCGGCGCCATTTCTTGCAGCTGCCAGCGCGATAGCCCGCCCCAGTCTTTTGGCTGCGCCGGTAATGAGTATCGTCTTCCCCGCAAGCAGTTCTCCGGTCCTCTTCGGCATCAACGGATTCTACGATGGGAACGAAACGGACTGCTAGTTTTCCGACGATGCTCCAGCGTTGGCGCAATCCACTGCGATGATTCACCCATTCTGAAATGCCTTTTTCGACCGCTCGAGCATTTCCTCTGCAGACACATCTTCAATGTGTGTTGCGATGGTCCAGACGTGTCCGAAAGGATCTTGAATTGTCCCTGTGCGATCGCCGTAAAACTGGTCTTGCAGTGGACGTTCGAGCTTTGCGCCCGCATCAACAGCTTGCTTGACGGTTCCGTCTACGTCTTTAACGTAGAGGAGGAGGCTGATGCCAGCGCCGCCAAGAGTCTTTGGGCTTCGATACCCCATGTCGGGATATTCGTCGGCGAGCATGATGTACGAATCGCCGATTTTTAGTTCTGCGTGTCCGATCTTGCCCGTCGTGGGATCTTCCATTCGCAATGTCTGTTGCGCTCCAAACGCTTGTTTGTACCAATCGATGGCTTTCGCGGCTCCGCTGATTACGAGGTAAGGAGTGATCGAATGATATCCCTCAGGAATTGGTCTGACTGGCATGGTTGTTCTCCTCTAATTTATTTTTGAAATTGGTGGTTTAAAGGCTGCTCGTCCTTATGCTGTTTGTACCGCGTTTCAGGACACAACAGGCGGTGTCACGTTGGTTCGACGCGAAGTTGGGTGGCAAGATACCAGAAATTTCCGAACTGATCGGATACCACCGCTGCACGATCACCGTAGGGTGCATCCGCTGGAGGACTCATAGAGATGCCTCCGGCGGCAATCACGCGGTCGTAGAGCGCATCCGTATCGGGAACGTAGAGGTGGAGTGCTGCTGGCATGGCTTGCCACTGACCATGAGCTTCACCAATTTCCAACACCGAGTCACCGAGCCGGAGCTTCGCATGGTGAATGATTCCGTCAGCCGACTGTGCTCGCTCTAGCTCCTGAGCGCCGAATCCGCGAATAAGAAACTCCACCACTTTGTCCGCCCCTTGCGCGTGAATGTATGGCGTTATCGTGCGCAGGCCCCGTGGGGCGGATCCTGTCAATCTATGAGTGGCAATGTACCAGTTGTTGTTTTCAGGATCGCGAACGCAACCTTCCCTGTCGCCGTAAGCTTGCTCGGTCATGGGTTGCAAGGAAACGGCGCCAGCGCGCAAGGCGCTCTCGTAAACGGCGTCTGCATTTGGAACGTACAGATGGATCGCCGAAGGCAGCACTTCGTAAGGCCCCTGCGGCTCACCCATCTCGATCATGGAGTCGCCGATTCTGAGCTGCGCATGCATTACGCTTCCATCCGAACGTGGAACCCTGACAATCAGTTCAGCGCCGAAGGCCTCAGTCAGAAATGCAATCAAACGATCGGCGCTTCGCGGATGCAAGTAGGGCGTGATGGTATGGAACCCTTCACGTATTGGGTTGGTGTGTGCTGGTATTAACTTTGTTTCCGGCGAACTGCCAGGAGACGCCTCACTGTTCAATTGGTTTTTAAGGGGTTCGGCAGTCAACTTAGCTCTGAGCGCAGCTTTGAACTCCGGTCGAGGCAACAAGCGCAAGTTGTCACCCAATGAGACCAGCGGCCGAAGGGATCGGTGTAGCGGCAACGACTGAGCGTCGCGTGATGTCAATACCGCGTTCAGGGCATCATCGAGTTGGTCGAACAGATCTTGTTTAGACATGCTTCCCCCCGGCACGTTTCGGGGTCAGTAGCGAGCGAAGTTTTTCCAAACCGCGAAACTGAAGTTGCTTAATCGCACCCTCGCTTCGCCCCAATGTTTCGGCAATTTCTTTGGTTGTCCGCCCATCGGAAAAGCGCAGCACGATGACTTGGCGCTGGTCTTCGGGCAGCTCACCTACCATGCGAAAGACGCGGGCGTGGTGTTCGACCTCCGCCAGATCCGTTTCCACGATCTGTTCGGGCGGGTCGCCAATCACTTCCCGGGCACTCTGCTTCCAACGATCGGCGATTACATTTCCGGCAATCCGCAGTAACCATACCGCAAACGGTATGCCTCGCCAGTCAAATCGAGGAAGTGCTGCCAATGCCTTGTGAAAGACGTCGGCTGTAATGTCCTCGGCGACAGAGCGGTCTTGGACTCTACGAGCGATATACGCATAAACACGCTCAAAATTGAGGTCGTATAACTCTGCAAAACGCGCAGGGTCTTGCTGAGCGGCTTGTACAAGCTGGCGCTCCCCTGCATTAGTACGGGCCGATGGCGATCTGGTGGCCAACTTCATGTGCCCTCACATACTAAAACGGCCAACTCGGCGAAAGGTTACGGGTTCCTAAAGGTTTTGGTCCGGCAGCCAAAACTTTATCGGTCTTGAACAGTCGAAAGGCTCCTCGGGCTATAGTTGACTCAGTCAACCATTTTGGAATACCTTGGCGGTAATGGTTGGGAGGAATGGCGGTGGCATATCCTACAGATCAACGCATCAGCGCTGTTCGAAGATTTAATCGCTTTTACACTCGACAGATCGGGCTGTTGCAAGAGGGTTTGCTACGAAGTCCGTTTTCGCTCACCGAGGTTCGAGTGTTGTATGAACTCGCGAACCTAGCGGATGTTTCCGCCACCGCTCTGTGCGATGGGCTTGGACTGGATGCCGGATACCTAAGCAGAATTCTCCGACGATTCGAGAAGAACGGGTTAATTTTGCGTTCTGCATCGAAATCGGATGCGAGACGAAATGTTCTTGCTCTGACTCCGAAGGGACGAAAAGTGTTTGCCCCACTCGATAGAAACTCGAGCGCCGAGGTGGCACGGATGCTCGGACATCTAACAGAACCCGAACAAAAGGCACTGAGGTCGGCGATGGCTTGCATCGAGCACGTTTTGGGGGAGAAACCGGAAACTTCCAAGCCCTACATTCTGCGAGACCCTCGGCCGGGTGACATGGGGTGGGTGGTCCAACGGCATGGCACGCTTTATTTTGAGGAATGGGGCTATGACTCCTGTTTCGAGGCGTTAGTAGCAGAGATCGTAGGGAAGTTCGTTCGAGCGTTTGATGCTCAGCGTGAAAGATGCTGGATTGCCGAGCGTGAAGGAGAAATATTGGGCTGCGTATTCCTGGTTAAGGTATCGAAGACGGTCTCAAAATTGCGACTGTTGCTAGTCGAACCCTCCGCGCGCGGCTTAGGGCTTGGGAAGCGATTGGTAGACGAATGTGTCGCATTTGCTCGTACGAGCGGTTATCGAAAGATCGTCTTATGGACGCAAAGCGAACTGGTAGCCGCAAGGCATATTTATCAGAAAGCAGGATTCTCGATTGCTGGAGAAGAGAGGCATTCGAGTTGGGGCCGAGGAGAATTGGTATCGGAGATATGGGAAATGAAATTGTAAGTCCAGTGTCGCGACTTGTGTGCTTACTCCAAACCCAGTTCTTTTGCTAAAACACGCCATTTCGCATCAACTTTAGACTTTGTCTCACTATCCATGGTGATTTCGTCGGGCCATGGGCGAGTGAACCCTTCGGTTGGCCATTTGCGAGTGGCGTCGATCCCCATCTTGGAACCATAGTTTGGTAAGCGTGAAGCGTGATCCAGCGAATCAACCGGACCAAATGTGAACTGAATATCCCGCTCTGGGTCGATATTGTTCAGGACTTTAAGCGTGACATCAGCGATGTCCTGAACGTTGACGTCTTCATCCACCACGAGAATACATTTTGTGAACATGGCTTGAGCGAGAGACCATACCGCGTTCATTACTTTGCGCGCTTGCCCCGGATAAGATTTCTTGATGGACACGATCATCAGGTTATGGAAGACACCCTCGATTGGAAGATTGACATCCACAATTTCCGGGATCGTAAGTTTCATCAGCGGCAGAAAAATTCGTTCCACAGCTTTACCCATCCAAGCGTCCTCCATAGGAGGCTTACCGACGATGGTCGTGGCGTAGATGGGGTTCTTGCGGTGCGTGATGCAGGTAAGGTGAAATACCGGGTAAAGATCATCGAGAGAATAAAAACCAGTATGGTCGCCGAATGGACCCTCCGAACGAAGTTCATCGAGATTGACATATCCCTCGAGAATGATTTCGGCATTTGCGGGGACTTCAAGATCGACGGTCTCACACTTCACGAGTTCAATGGGTTTCTGACGTAGGAATCCGGCGATTATGAATTCTTCGACGTCGGGCGGAGCAGGAACTATGGCTGAAAACGTGAGCGCGGGATCGGTTCCAATCGCAACGGCGACATCCATCTTGCCGGCGGGGAGATCCCCGGCCGCTTGCGACCCGCCGCCGGTTCGCGCCATGATATCGACCGATGCCGAGCGATTCCCCGCGGGAGAGACGCTAGCGCGCATACGATCGCGATAATGTTCCGCAGCTACTTTCTGCCGTTGCCAGTGCATGCCCGTGGTCTGGCCGTCGTATACCTGCATGCGATACATACCGACGTTGCGCTTTCCTGTTTTTGGATCTCTAGTAATGACGCATGGAAGAGTGATGAATCGCCCGGCATCTTTCGGCCAACACTGGAGAATTGGAAACTCCAGCAAGTTGATTTGGTCGCGTCGAATTACTTCTTTGCACGGCCCAGTGGCGACGCTCTTCGGAAAGAACTTCCCCATTTCCGCGAGCATCGGGAGCATTTTGACCTTATCTAGAAAACCTTGAGGTGATTTGACATCCATGAATGCGCGAATGCGGTCCGCGATCTCGTCGAGCTTCTCAACTTCCAATGCCTTGTTCATCCGGCGTTGTGATCCAAATTGATTGATGAGAAGCTGTGCGCCTGGGTGTCCTTTGATATTTTCGAAGAGCAGCGCCGGGCCGCCCGGGCCAAATTTCGGTGGATTCGCTTTAGAAACTCGATCGGCGATCTCAGTTATCTCCAGAATTGGATCGGCTTCAGTGCGTATGCGCTTCAGTTCACCTGCGCGATCGAGCGCGGCAATCCACTCTCGAAGATCGTCGTAAGCCACTGGGCCTCCTGGGAACGGATGATTATAAACGCGTAGTTTCCAGACCGTGGAGGCGAGTCTCATTTCTTACCCTTGCTGTAATCCTGAGGTTCGCGATACAGTCGCAAATTCACGTCTGTGCAGTCATTTCAGATAACTGGGGAGACCATGAACGACTGGATGCGGATTGCGGGGCTAGTGTGTGCCGTCACAGCTGGCGTGTGTGGCATGACTACGACAAGTACAGCGGCCGCTGGAACCTTGCGCTGCGGAAAACTTATTGACGTGCGTAGCGGTAAAACTCTGACGGACCAAGTCGTAGTATTCGATGACAATGGAACCATCACCGCAGTTGCGGCGGCTAGCTCTGCGCAAATTCCAGCCGGCGCAAACACCATCGATTTGTCGAAATCGACTTGTTTGCCGGGACTGATTGACGTCCATACGCATATCACCTCGGATCCAGAAAACTCGGGTTACAAAGGGCTGGGTGTGTCGGTACCGCGGGAAGCCGTAACGGGAGTGAAGAACGCGAAGCGCACCGCTGAGGCTGGATTTACGACGGTTCGGAACGTGGGCGCCAACGAATTTACGGATGTGGCAGTGCGGGACGGTATCAACGCCGGCGAGATTGTAGGACCTCGAATGCTCGTATCAGGTCCGGCGCTCGGAATCACCGGAGGACACTGTGACGAGAATCTCTTGCCCTATCAATTTCATTTTAAGGGCGAGGGGGTAGCGGATGGGCCTTGGGCAGCGCGCGAAAAGGTCCGACAAGTGATCAAATATGGAGCGGATGTAATCAAGATTTGCGCTTCGGGCGGCGTGCTCAGCAAAGGAGATTTGCCTGGGGCGCCTCAGTACACGCTTGAAGAAATGCAAGCCATCGCGGCTGAAGCTCACAAATTGGGCAGAAAGGTGGCAGCACATGCCCACGGAACCGAGTCGATCAAGGATGCGATTCGGGCCGGGATCGATTCGATCGAACACTCGAGCCTGATCGACGATGAAGGCATAAAACTGGCGAAGGAGCACGGTACGTATCTTGTCTTCGACATCTACAACGACGATTACATCCTTGGAATGGGAGAGAAGGTAGGGATGCTCCCCGAGTCAATCGAAAAGGAAAAGAAGATTGGAAAACTGCAACGTGAGAATTTTCGAAAGGCGTTCCAGGCGGGCGCAAAGATTGCGTACGGCACGGATTCGGGCGTATATCCGCACGGCGACAATGCCAAACAGTTTGCAAAGATGGTGGAGTTTGGAATGAAACCGATTGACGCGATTCAAGCAGCCACCATCAATGCGGCAGATCTCATTGGCTGGTCCGACAAAGTAGGAGCGGTGGAAGTGGGTCATTACGCGGATGTAATTGCGGTAACGGCAGATCCCCTCAGCGACGTGAAAGTACTCGAAAATGTGACGTTTGTGATGAAGGGTGGCAAAGTAGTGAAGCAGTAGGCGAGAAAGGTGACCCCTTCAGAAGAGACTTTCTAAGTGCAAACTGCCGAGGGGCCGGTTGTGGACGGCAACCTGCGAAGCGGAATTCTACTCGAAGGAAGTGTATGTCTACGGTGAGCCATTGAAGCGACGGGTAGTGATCACAGGAATGGGTTCGGTCAGTCCGAACGGGGTTGGTAACACTGCCTTTGCGGATGCCGCTTTGGCCGGCCGGAGCGGCATTCGACGCGTGTCGCGTTTCGATCCTAGCGAGATTCCGGTTCAGATTGCCGGCGAAGTACGCGATTTCGACGAGCTCTCGTGGATCGATAAACGTGATAGGAAACATGCGGGACGGGTTGTGCCATTAGCGATCGCGGCCGCGGATGAAGCACTGAAGGACGCTGGCATCGATACCACTGCACTGTCCGTCGCTGAACGTCAACGCTTTGGAATGCTGTTTGGATCGGGCGGCGGCGCACAGGAGTTCACCGAAGAACAGTATCGCCTTTTCTTCCACCAGCAATTCAAGCAAATGAGCCTCTTCTGCATACCTGCAGGAGTGCTGGGAACTTTGTCGTCCGACGTGTGCATACGGTTTGATTTACGCGGTCCGAGTCATGTGGTGACGACGGGATGTACGTCGTCGACCGATGCCATGGGATATGCAGTGCGCCAAATCCAAGGTGGACGCGCAGACTGGGTTCTTACGGGCGGCGCGGATGCACCCATTTCGCTCGGGATCATGAAGGGTTTTGTGCTGATGAAGATTCTCACCGACTCATGGAATGAACACCCTGAAAAGGGTTCTCGTCCATTTTCGGTAGATCGAGATGGATTTGTACTGGCGGAAGGCGCTTGGATGTTCGTGCTTGAGGAATACGAGCATGCTAAAGCTCGCGGAGCAAAAATACTGGCGGAAGTGTGCGGATACGGATCGACCTGTGAAGCATTCCATCGAGTGCGCTTACAGGAGTGCGGAGAAGAACCGGCTCGTGCGATCGAACTGGCGATGAAGGCCGCCGGAATCGGTCCTGGCAATGTGCAGTACGTGAATTTGCATGGAACATCCACTCAGCTGAATGACCGAATTGAAACACGAGCATTGAAGCTGGCGTTGGGTGACGAACGTGCGCGACAAGTGCCAATGTCGGCGTTGAAATCCCAAATAGGCCACCCTCAGGGCGCGTGCGGAGCTGCGGGCGTGGCGGCTACATTGATTGCTATGCGAAGTGGAAAAATACCGCCCACGCTCAACCTGGAAAATCCCGATCCAGACTGCGATTTGGACTACGTGCCATTAGCGGGCCGCACCGTTGAAATCGAGCACGCCATTTGCAACTGCATCGCATTTGGCTCGAAGAATTCAGCGCTTGTATTGCGTAGAGTCGCCTAGACCAGAATATTGCGCAGCCTGCAAGACGCACGGTTCGATAACTTTCCACGCGGCAGAGTGCGGGTCGATCAAGTCGAAGTGGTCAGCGGATTCAACCTCAAGCAACTGAACATTTTCCTTTTTCTTCTTCTTAGTCTCCACGTACGCCCGGCTGAAATCCGGTGGTACTACATCGTCCTTGGTGCCGTGGAGAATCCACTGCTGGATTGTTGCGGGGACTTGCAGCCGCATAGGGTCGGCTTCAGCGTAGTGGTCCATCGCGTCCGATGGCTTACCGCCAAGAAATTCCACTACTGCGTCATTGCTTAGGTGAAGTTTGAACGCGCGCTGTAAATCAAGGATACCGGCCATTGAAACAACGCTCTGAATGGAAGCCTCATGGGCCGCGAGTGCTACGGCAAGCTGACCGCCTGCAGAGTGCCCCATCACCACGATGTGCTTCGTGTCAAAATCGTATCGAACAGCGTTTTGTTCGAGGAAACGAAGCGCGCTGCGGATGTCAGCGAAGGTGCCGGGCCAACCTCCGCCGTCATTACCAACACGACGATATTCCAGATTGGCCGTAGTTACGTTCTTGGCGGTGAGAGCAGCACAGAGGTGTCCCGCATGTGCAAGATCGTACTTCGAGCGCCAGTATCCGCCGTGAATATTGATAAAGAGCGGATGCAGACCCTTGTCCTTGGGTAGGCGCAGGTCTGCAAAATGATGGGGATCCGGTCCATATTGAATTCGGACGTCCGCTGGTGGCGGAGGAACGGTAAGGACGTCTTCGGACATACGGGCGTTTGAAAAACAAATGACTGATGGCAGTGCATCAAGACGAACATTGCCCAGGCAGATGGCTGCGATGCAACGCGCCTGGGCTACGGACCCCAATTCTACTGCTCTTTTAGTTTGAGCTTGGACTTGTTTTCTTCAAGAAACACTTTCAACTCATCGGCGGCAGCCAGGAGTCGATTCCATTGTTCGTAATAGAGGGTCACGGGAAACCGACCAAGTCCATAGACGCTGACGCCGCCTTTTTCGCTGACGCGGAATTCCATCGCGCCACTTCGTTTCTTGGTTTCGACTTGGTTTTCGAGCTGAGAAAGACGGGCTTTGAGTTCTTCGTAAGTTGGTTCTGACATGATGAGGCCTCTAGGAGGGGAGTGTAAATTTCCTCTCTATCATAGGGCGAATAGCGGCGGGCGTCGAGCGACCAGTTTGTCACTCATTTTGCCGAGGGCGGAAAGTTTTCAAACATTTTGGTGGTGAGTTTGTCGAGCTGATCGAGGCGCTTGTCCATTTTTTCCTTTACCGTACCCTCAGCAGTGGCCGTCCAGATCAACCGATGTTTCGCTTTATCGAAGACGTGGAATGAAAGTGAGCCTTTCCGGATATATCGTGCGGTAGTCGCAAAAGAGGCCCCACTGTACCAAACACTCCAGTTGTTGAGCGGAACACCTCCAACTGAGGCAAATAAGGGGTCGTCAAGTCCACTCACGCTGAAATCCGTGTTTCCAATGGCATAGTAGGTAATGAAAACGTCCGCTTGCTCCGGAGGAACTTTGGTCAGGCCCTGGCGCTTCAGATCCTGATCGACTGAGGTTTGGATGTAAGCATCCATCGCTGGCCCGGAGACTGGCCGGCCTTTCACCCATGTGTAGGTTTTGACCTTGCTGAAGTCTTCATCCTTGTCGTATTCGATCTTAACCTTTTGGGCAAACGAAGGGATCGCAGCAAGGCACAAGAGCAAAACTGAGCGGAAACGCATGGTGATGTATTCTAACCGACTCCGGTTATTTCAGAAGTACCGACCGATTTTGAAATAGAACTTGCTGTGTCCCGTGTCTCCGACCGCACCGCCAAACACCACGGGGCCCAGGAAAGTCTGAATAAGAATTCCGGCGTTGATATCCATAGGCAGGTTCGAAGCGTACGAACCGAAATATGCTTTGCCAATCTCGTAATTCGTAACCAGATACAAATTTCTGCCGAGCAGCGGCGTGAGTTCACGCAGGCGACGAATGTATCCGGCTTGGAACAGGAAGTACTGATTCGTGAGGAACGTATTCGTCCCGTAGGCAGATAGGCGCAACGGTCCACCCAGAGAAAAAGGCGGCACGCCGACGTCCTGATAGCTGAAGGTTGTTCCACCAGATGCTGTAAGAAAAATTGACGATGGCGGGTTCAGGCGATGAAAGAACGAGGTTTGCAATTCGGCAACCGGAAATCCTCCAGAGGCCAGGGGGTTAGCATCGAAGTATCTGAAAGAAGACTCAACCCGATAACCTTGTCGAGGAACAGAGCGGTCATCGGTTCGATCAATGAGATAACGCAGTTGAGTAAAGCCCTGGCGTCCGCCCACGTTCGGAAACTCAACCGCACCAATATTGCGGGTTAGCTTAAAGTCTTCCAACTGGTAGCCAATTCGAAATTCGGAATCACGATTAATCGCGATTCCAACATCCACGCCTCCTCCGAGATTGCGTTCGCGATAGGAAGCGACCCGCTGGTCGCCGTCGTAGAGATCGAAAGGCGTGGTATTTGCAAAGAGTCTAGGCGCAACAAAGAAATGTCCTGGTCGGTCAAGCGGTCGATAATATTCCGAAGCAATGCCGTAGTCCGATCCGACGATGACATCGTTACGCCATTCAGCACCAAAAGCGCCTAGATCGAAGAAGGTCAGCCGTGCGCCAACGCTAAAACGCACATTGTTGTAATCGGAGCCATCCAACAAGACCAGTGGTTTGACAATCGGAGAGCCGTATTCTTTTTGATCAGCCCGTATCAGTAACCCAGGCTTCCCGTCTTTGTGTATCAACTGGTATCCGGCGCGAGAGAAACGACCCAAACCCGTGATCTCTGTTAGCTGGGCATCGATTCGATCAAAATCCAGTGGTTGCCCGATATCGTCCGCCAACATTTTTTCGAGCGCTTCGGTGATGTTCGAATCAGCACCGGTCACCTGGATGAACTCTGGTACTGGAGGGCGAGCTGCTCGGCGTGTCTTCTCTTGCGTATACGCGGCCCACTCTACGTCGCTAAGCGCAAACCGAGACAGAACACTGTTTCGCTCCTCACTGCCTTCGAATCCAAGGCTAATGATCTTTTCCGCAGCCTGGTAGTCGGTGCTCGTATAGTTCTGGCTGTGCACCTGGATGACCAGATCCGCGCGACGCATGCTTTCAAGTTCGTTCACGGAGATGCCCACACTGATGGAACGCTGCAGAACTGCAAACGCAGACAAGGAAGCATCGGGGTCAAGGGGTTTGGTTTGAAGATTTACCGCAATGACCACGTCAGCGCCCATGCGGCGTGCCACGTCAACGGGAAGGTTTTCCAGAAGACCCCCATCAACCAAAATCTGCCCGTTACGTCGCACCGGACTGAAAATGGCGGGCAACGACATCGTTGCACGTAACGCCTCAGACAGTGAGCCTTGGTCAAACACGACGGCTTTGCCGCTAACGAGATCGGTCGCGACGCACCGGAACGGAGTGGGCAGGTCATTGAAGCTCCGCAGCTCGGTATACGGGTACGCTATGCGATCGAGAATCAGTCCTACTTCATGGCCGGAATTGAATCCGCTGGGCAATACAGCAGAGCGGTCTTTGAAGCCAAATTCCAACGAGGCTGGGTAGGCTCGCGCATCTTCCTTTCGGCGAAATACAAGATCTCGATACGGGATGTCATTGTTCAGAGCGGAATACCAATTAATTTTCTGAAGGAACGCATAAATCTCGTCCGATGATCGGCCGGTGGCATATAGCCCGCCCACCAAGCCCCCCATGCTGGTCCCTGATACGTAATCGATGGGGATGTGGTGCTCCTCAAACCAGCGCAAGACACCCACATGCGCCAATCCAAGCGCACCTCCGCCTTCCAGCACCAAGCCGATCCGCGGTCTACTCTTCCCTGTCGGCTGGGCCTCAGACACTTGCACCGCAGGCGGCGCCGATGGATTCGCAGTTGGGGTTGTGTCTTGTGCATCAGCGAATAAGGAACTAGCGAGAATCAGAACGGTCATTAAGGAGAATTTCATGATTCATCCCAACGATTTCGACGAGGTTGAGCCAGGTTGATGGTCGACGGCGCGCGCCGTTATGCAACAAAGGCCGAGCAGCGAGGCTGTCGGCCTTTCAGGTAAATAGACATGAAAACCTCACGAGTTACAAGCTAGGGAAGGTCATCGGTTACCCTTCCTGACACCCGCGGGTTGCGCCGCGGTCTCAGACTCTGGGAAACAGGGTATCGGCGTCCCCCGCCTTTCTAGTCGTGACCTGCGGTTTGGGAAAGCACGAATCTGGAACCAAACAGGGATTTCCCTCGGCTCGAAAGCATTGGAATTTCCCGGACGATCATCCTTAGTTGAAACTCAGAAGCCTAACCTGCACTACTTGGTGTGTTTCGGAGAGACCTTATCAAGTAAATTGATCAATTTGCGGCCTGATGGCGGTGTAGGAACGGCGCCGTCTCGCACGATTTCGCGAGCGCTGATTTCTTTTCCATACAGGCTTTTATTAGCGCCGTCATCGGATCGAATCGTTGAGCCGGCCAAAGACACTCCCGCAAACAAACCCTGTGATCGGGAATAGGACAGGATTTCTGCTTGCATCACAACATCTGTTGATGCCTCGGCGCTTCGACCCTTCGGTCCTGCCGCGGCGGAAGCGTCGGCTCCAAGCTTCACTTTGCTTGACATGATTGACTTGGCGCCGCCTTCGTTCATGATGAGCAAAACGAAATCGGTTGACTGGGCGCCAATCTGAAACCCAAAACTACCACCTTCGAGCGCGAACATCGCAGGCGCGCTCCACGGTCCATTCAATTCTTTGCCGGAGCGGCAAGTAATCACCCCACGGCCATAGCTTCCGCCGATCACGAAAGCAGCCTTCTTTACGGACGGGTAGACCACTACGCAAACTGCCTTGTTCAGTAGATCTTTTGGAATTCCTTCAGGCATGCCGAGAATCGCTTTGAGGACGGAATAAGCTTCTCCAAGCCGTTCCTGCTCCTTCTTTTGGGCAAACAGCGGCGAAGTGCACACTACGATTACGACAAAAGCGACGCATTTTCGGAACATCTACTACCTCCAATGGTTGATCGATTGAAACGCATGATCGCCGACGACGCCTTACATTTCTGCAGCGGTCCTAGCGGACGCAAATCTTACGCTTTTTGAACAGTGGACGACAACTAGCGGCCACATTTGTGGCGATTGTTTTCTGGCGAAAATATGCTCATTAGCGCTCGCGAATACGGCCCGAACGAGAAGCCACACCCAGCGTTTCAACCAAGTGTCTCTTGCAACCCGAAGAAGATCCGCCCAGATCGAAAAAATATCCTGCTCGATTACTTTGTGGCGGCTTTGGTGATGTCGGACAACAAATCCGGGTGATTCGCGACTTGCTCCAGATGCGGGTATCTCAATCCTTCAAGATACGGCACGGCGTATGTCTTTACGGTTTGTGCGTTTTCGATGAGCAGGTGAATGGGTTGCTGACTTTGCACAGCCGCGCGAATAGCGTCGAGGATCACATTTTTGGACCAGCGGCGTTCGTTGACGGCGAGAATCTTCATTCGCGGCGCAATCCCCGCCTTCGCTGCTGGTGAATCAGGAATAACGTCTTCGACGTCTCCGTTCTTGCTCAACGCCACCCCCAGGGAATATGACAACTCTAGCCCGCTGCCGGCTCCCTCGGATGCTGCTAGAAGAGCATTAGGTTTGTCGTTGTAGACAAGCTTCCAACCACCCTGCTCGATACCCGCGATCGGAGCATGCATGCTGGCGTTCTTGGTGCGTTCGCGTAGGAGTTTTGCCCAGTCATACGTAGACACTTCATTGAGAGTACGCACAACGTCATCGAACGTGTACGGCGAAACGCTTGGCGGACCGCTCGCTCCACCGTGGAAGCTGCGGCAGAAATCGTCGAGAGACTTCTGGCCTTTGGTCTGCTGGCGGATCAGTGTATCGACTTCAAGCCAGATCAACTCGCCTTCTGGATAGTAATCAAGGCTTCGGCGCCAGCTCTCCCAGTGTGGACCTTGTAACCGCAAAATTTGGACTGAACGTCCGGTGTCCTCAAGTGGGCGCCACGTACGTCCGCGCCGGTAATCGAGCGCGGCAGCGGTCGCGGCCAGCGCTTCACGATATTGCTCGGGAGCGAACAACCCACTGCGAGCCGCCAGCACGTTACCGAGATATTCCGTCATGCCTTCGTAAACCCACAACAGATCGCCCCGCATCGGTTCCTGATAATTCCGTGTGGCTAGCCCGGCAGGTCGCCGGTATTTTCCATTCCATGAATGAACATATTCGTGCGGAAGCAATCCGGCCTCGAGCAGGTGAAGGTCTGGATCGCTGAACATCCGTTCTCCCACGCTGTTGTCGCTGGATTCGTGATGCTCAACGCCGTGGTGTCCGGCAACATCCGTAAGAGTGAGCAGGAAGTGATATTGGCGAAAGTGATGTGAGCCAAAAAGAGCAGCGGCCTCGTCAACCAGCTTCCGGTAGGCTGACAGATCGCTGTCTGGAACATCGATTGCTGCCTCGCTTTCGCCGACTAGGTCCAGGAAATGTAACGGACCTTTTCCAGGCTCCTTAAGCAAAATTTCGCGGAAATGCTGTCCTGCAATCAGCGGCGAATCTACAAGCGTTGTGAGAGAGACTGGTTGAAACACAATCGTGTCACCACCGGGGCGCGTCGGTGGTAACGATGTGGAATATTTCCAATTGGGCGGCAAACGAACGGAAGCTGTCACCCGAACGTCGTCCGAGGCAGCGGCCGCCGGGTACAGCACGACCTGATTCCAATTTAGATCGAGCAGGGTGCTGGAGGCAGACGGCCCGGAAGCCCCGGCGCTACCATCGATCGTAATGGTGTCAGAGAATACAGTGATTTCAGAAACGCCGGGCGGCACGTCGACATGAAACGCGTACATGTCAATATCGTCGCGCTGCCATAGGACGGGTTTGCCTGACGCTTCCATTCGTAGACCGGTGAAATTTGCGATTGGCCCGCTCGGGCGATGATTGCCTGGAATCCATTTTGGATAGACAAGCGTGAAAGCGCCAGGCTTCACCGGAATCGTCATCTTCGAGTGGAAGATATTTCGTGGCGCTTCGGTGAGGTCCACGAACAACTGCATGGACTGGGCTCGGCCGGACCCAGATAGAAGAACGAGTAAAGAAACCAGACTTATAAGACGGGCCACGGCACGCTCCTCGGATCAGATGCGAAGCGTGAGAGTAGCGGACAAAGGCCATTCACTGCAATGACCATTGGAAAACGCTTTAGGCTTTTTGTAGTTTTCCGCGATAGCGCCAGAGAACTCCTGCGAGCCCGGTCGTCAATAGAGCAATTGTGCTCGGCTCGGGAATAGCGGGCGGTGGCGGTTTCGGGCGGCACTTCTTCTCATCCTGCTCGTCGAGGTGTTTGAGTTCACATGCGCTGATGGGCGGGCCAATTGGAAATAAGATTCCGCCAGGAAGAGGTGCTAGTGGTGGTGGTCCTTCCGCAATTAGCGAAGGACCCTCTTCTCCCCGCAATGAGGATTCGAAATTTACTGGGATCGGACCGCGGACGGACGAACCATCCGCCAGCAACGGTTGTTCAAATTTTGCAGGGTCTGGCTCTTCGGTCGATATCGCGGGCTGCGCCATCTCTTCGACGCGATTACCACAACGGGTGCGGGCCATGATCTTGCCGTCGCTAATAAGTTTCTCTCCCCGTGGTATCCACACGCGCTTTTTGGTCCAGAAAACTTGGTCGCCAATTCGATAAGACAAGTAGGCCATGTGCCCCTTGTTCAGGCTGATGAGTTGAGCGCGGTCCCAATTAAACTGCGCAAAGTGCCGGGCAACCACGCGGTCTTCGGCGGCAGCAAGACGAAGGTCGGCCGGATCTTGTACACCACCTGGAACGACAGAATACGGGTAGTAGAGACGGCTTTTCGGCACCCAACGGCGTTTGCCCCGGGGCTGACCTGCCGCAAGAGCAAGCTTTTCACGGGCATTTCCATTTTGCCAACCGTTAGCTGAGGCGCGGGACGGGCGAGAGAGAGAGACAAGATACTCGGGAAGATAGCGCCAAGCGAACAGCGCCGCGGCGCTGAAAACAAGAGATAAGAAGGCAATGCGTCGCAGCGCCCGGCGCTTGCGATGGCGGCTCCGCCTTCCTAGACGAACACGACGTCCAGACGGGTCGTTCACCCTTACTGTTCCTCCACCACTGGGAGCTGCCTGGGGAAGCAGCAGAGCTATTACCTAAAGTATCGGCACGTCGAGTGCCACAAATGGCTCTGCGATATGCCAACAATTTGCTTTGGAAACGATGGCACATCCTAACAGACTGTGCATGGGGTTGCACAAAAAGTGTGGCATTCTTCGCGGAGAGGTTCCAAGTTTGGCACTTTCGGGGGGGCTAATGAAGAGTCGCGTACTCAAGTTTCGCTTGCTGCAACGCTGGTACATCGCCGTCAGCATCCTTCCATAGGGAGAAAAATTCCTCGTACGCACGCTGGGCTTTGGAACGTTCGTCCGCGATTGCGAAGGCGCGACCTAAGCCAAGTTGTGCTAAGGCGTAATACGGGGAGAGCGCGTCAACCCCACGATGGTCAATGATTTTCTTGAACTCCTGCGCCGCTTCGTTGCCCTGTCTCAATTTCAAGTATGTGGCGCCTCGCAAATAAATCGTGCGAAACGGTACGGTTTCCCACGCCATTCCCAGCTCGTATCTCAATGCGGGCCCCAGAGTTTCAATAGCTTCTCCGGGCGCGCCTCGCTGCAATTGAATCCTTGCTCGCACAGTTGGAAGCCAGATGTTTCTCAGCAACGTATCGTCTGGATATTTCTTCGCGAGCTTTTCGACGATCGCTTTCGCGCGTGCCTCATCTCCAGTCGCGACCAGCACGTCTGCGGCAAGCGATTGAACATTGAGGCCCTCGTCCTTCGCTGCAGAACGCATCGCCAAAGCATGCGCCTCGGCGAGAAACCCGAACTCGGCGAGCCTCGAGGCCTCGATGGCTTCCGAGAGCGCTGCAATTTGCGTTAACTTTTGTCGGCCCGCTAGTTCGCGTGCCCGTTGCGCAAGAAGTGATGACTCACTTCGCTTACCAGAAAGGGATGCATGTTCGGACACTAACAAGAGCTGAAATAGCTCCTCCGGCTGTCCCCTTCCCCATGCGATTTGGGCCTCCATGACAGCCGGATTGTTTTGAATGGCTGCGACCGTGTAGAGAATGTTATGGGCGACGACATCGCCCATGCCATTTGAGATCTGCCGATCGCTGACAGCCTTCCCTTCCTCAAACCTGTTAAGCGCCAAGTAAACACTCGCCAGTGACGTGTATGGCAGCGGATCATGAAGCTGAAGCTCAAGCGCACGCACTCCTTGGGGCAACGCATCGTCATGCGCACCGACCGCGCCGTATATGCTGCAAAGGTTGTTGTAAGGAATCCAGTCGCGCGGATAGATCTTCTCCCATAGCAAATACTGCTCGATCGATTTGTCGAGATCTCCCATATTTGTGTAATAGTGCGCGGAGATGTAAAGACGCTCGCGCTCGCTAACGCGTTCGCGCAACTCGAATGCTTTTTGCGCATTCACAGGCGCCAGGGCACTCTCTCCTAGATTTCCGTAAACCGCGGCAAGCGTCGCGTAAGCCATTGCGAAGTTCGGATCGAGTTCCACAGCGCGTTTGTAAAATGGGATGGAATCGATGTCCGAGCCACGTGCGCGCTGCGTATTTCCAACGCTGAATGCTTTCAGGGCCTCGAGCGATGAGGTGGTGGCCTCTTCAATTGGAGTGTCGTATTTCTCTACTGAAGCGAGCGATTCTCCGAGTCGGCGGCGAAGTTTTGTCGCGGCCGCTCCGACGACCTTGAGCACGGCTTCTTTAGTTTCGGCCTGCACCTGTTCGCGAGCAAGCGACCGGCCGGTGTGACAACTAGTCGCATCCAGCGCGATTACGTATTGATTTCCTATTGACGCTATGGAACCCGTCAAAATCGCTTCGGTTCCTTGTCGCGCGCACACCTCGCGGCCAAGAGTTGCAGTGATGCGTTCGTCAGGCTGGCGGCCCATGTAGCGTAGTGTTTGCTGCACTTGTTCTTCTGGAACAATATTTAGAAAAGGAGACTCTTCAAGTTTCACCGCAAGTGCTTGCTTCAGAGCGCCGTCAAACACGCCCTCACCGGTGGTGTTAACGAAATCCGTCAAAAGAATGGAATCTCGCTCGCCAAGCGCTCGCGCCTGCCGACCTGTGGTCACGAGGACTCCCGCGCCAACCGCGAGGATCGCGGCGATGGGTGTGAGTAGCTTCCAGCGGCGCACAATCCATGCTGTTTGTGCTTTCTTCGAATGGGCTGGGGCAGCAACTGGGACAACAGCGACACCTTGTGCCGGAGTGTCGCGTTTCAAACGCTTCATGTCAGCACGGAGTTCCGCTGCGCTTTGATAGCGTACTTCTCTGTCTTTCTCGAGGGCCTTCATGATCAGATCGGCCAATTTCGGAGAAAACCGCGGATTCAACTCCAAGGGCGATGGAGGCGTGCGGTTCAAAATGGCATCGTGCACAATCGCGGTTGTTCGCCCCGCAAAGACTTGGCGGCCGGTTGCCATTTCATAGAGGACCGCACCGAAGGAAAAGAGATCACTTCGCGAGTCGAGACTCTTGCCGCGCGCTTGTTCGGGGGACATGTAAGCGACCGTGCCCATCGCTACGCCAGGATGCGTGAGTCGATCAGCGAGTTCATCCTGCGTCGGATCGGACGATAGCCGCAAACGCAACGGAGCCTTTTTGGCGAGTCCAAAGTCCAGCAATTTCGTCTGTCCGCGATCTGTTACGAAGATGTTCGAAGGCTTGATGTCGCGATGAATGATCCCTTGCTGGTGAGCCGCATCCAATGCATCGGCAATCTGAATGCCAAGATCCAACACTTGTTCCAGGGGCAACGGACCTCGACGCGTCAAGTCGATCAGAGGCCTGCCGCCGAGTAACTCCATCGCCATATACAAATGGCCTTCCCATTCATCCACACCGTACACGGTACAAATATTTGGATGGTTGAGAGCCGAAGCGGCGCGCGCCTCGCGCTCAAAGCGCGCTCGAGCCTCCGGATCACGTGCCATGTCGTCCGGCAAAAACTTTAAGGCGACGTTCCGACCTAATTTGATGTCTTCAGCGCGGTAGATGACACCCATACCGCCCTGTCCGATTTCTTCGCGCACACGGTAGCTTCCGACGTCACGGCCAACCCACGAGAACTCCCCAGTCGTAGCATCGTTCACCACACTACCGACGGGCCTCTCGAGAAATTCTGAAGCCGACTGGTGTGACTTGAGCAGAGACGCTACTTCGCGATGCAAATCTGAATCGCCGGGATAGTTCTTGGAAAGGTATTGTTCTCGTTCGTTTTCCGAAAGTGACAGCGCTGCCTCAAAGACTTTCTTGATCCGTGACCACTCTTCAGGCCTCACTCGCCGGGCTCCCGCTAATCTCCCGATAGAGCCAGGCTTTCGCCATCGCCCAGTCACGTTTGACCGTTGCAGGCGAAATGCTGAGTGCATCGGCGGTGTCTTCAATCGAAAGGCCAGAGAAAAATCGGAGCTCCACGATACGGCACTGCTGCGGATCGATCTGCTCCAGCTTTGTTAGACTGGTATCCAGAGCGATCAAGTCCACGTTTTGCATTTCGATGGCGGCCACTTCCTCGGCGATGGCGAGCTTCGTCACGCCTGCTCCGCGCTTCACCGCGCCTCGACTTCGCGCATGATCGACAAGAATGCGCCGCATGAGCTGCGCGGCCACTCCAAAGAACTGACTGCGATTGTGCCAATTGGCTTGGCGCTGATCGATCAGCCGAACATAAACTTCGTGTACAAGCGCGCTGCTTTGAAGTGTGTGATCGGGTCTCTCACGCCTGAGATATCGCCGGGCCTGCCGACGTAATTCGTCGTAGACGAGCGGAATCAGGCTCTCCAGCGATTGCTGGTCCCCCTTACCCCAACTCACCAGAAGTTGCGTTACCTCATTAGCAGAATTAACCGGAGATTCGGTCACAGGGTCTCGAAGTCATTCCAAATGTCGTTAAGTGCCTGTGACGATAGCTGGCAGGTATTCGGATGTCAATAACACGACCGTGGTGTTAGGCACGCCGAGCAGATCGCTCAAAATTTGGCCGTCTCGCTGACACGCGATGGTACTTGCACTCTTCTCCATGCTCGAAACAAACAGTACCGCGCGACCAGCGGTCACATCGCTGCGAGCTTCGCCGAGCCGTCTCGGTATAATTCTCTCCGCGCAAAACCTTTGTTCATGTTTACGCAATCGGCGCGTTCCGAGGAGGCTTGTTGAATTCAATCCGCTGGCAGGTTTCGTGTTTCCTGGTTTTCGTTCTCATCCAATCCTCGTGGTCGCAATCTCCCAGCCCTTCCGCCAACGGAGACCGGTTGTACGGTTACACCACGGCTTCTTCAAAAACTCAGCGAGATTGGGAAAAGAAATTTCAAGACGGCATTTCACGCGACAACTTGCGCGAAAGCATGCGCCGACTCACCGCGAGGCCACACCATGTCGGATCTTCTTACGACAAGGACAATGCCGAATGGATTCTCGCCCGGTTTAAAGAATGGGGTTTCGACGCGCGCATCGAGACGTTCCAGGTACTGTTCCCTACTCCGAAAGAACGCCTAGTCGAAATGTTGGAGCCCACTCAGTTTCGAGCGAAGTTGCAAGAACCCATCCTCGCGATCGACCCAACCTCGAACCAGACAACGGAACAGCTGTCCACATATAACGCTTATTCCGCCGACGGAGACGTGACCGCTCCGCTCGTGTATGTCAACTATGGACGTCGCGAAGACTACGAGGATCTCGATCGACTTGGCATCTCAGTAAAAGGAACAATCGTAATCGCACGGTATGGCAAGGCTTGGCGCGGGATCAAGCCGAAAGTCGCAGGCGAGCGAGGTGCGGTCGGCTGCATCATCTATTCCGATCCTGAGGACGACGGCTACTACAACGGGGACGACTATCCAACAGGTGGATACCGCCCTAAAGAAGGAGTCCAACGTGGGAGCGTGATGGACACCGATCATCCCGGAGACCCGCTTACTCCTGGAATCGGTGCGACCGCCGACGCGAAGCGATTGACGATTCCGGAAGCCAAGACCATCACGAAGATTCCCGTCCTGCCTATTTCTTATGCGGACGCGCTTCCCTTGCTCTCTGCGCTGAAAGGACCGGTTGTACCTGAGGCCTGGCGCGGTTCGTTGCCCATTACCTATCATGTTGGTCCCGGACCAACTAGAGTACATCTCAAGGTTACGTCGAATTGGGATACAAAGCCGGTGTACGATGTCATCGCAACGATGCGCGGGTCTGAACTACCGGATCAATGGGTTTTGCGCGGTAATCATCACGATGCCTGGGTGAACGGTGCAGAAGATCCGATTTCTGGAATGGTAACCGTGCTCGAAGAGGCACGCATGTTAAGTGAGCTGCGCAAGCAAGGTTGGGCGCCGAAGCGCACCATCATTTATTGCGCTTGGGATGGAGAAGAGCCGGGATTGCTGGGATCGACGGAATGGGTCGAAACCCATCGGGAAGATCTGCAAAAGCACGGTGTCGCATACGTGAACTCGGATGGAAATGATCGTGGCTTCTTCGACGCTGGGGGATCCCACGATCTTGAGCGGCTCATCAACGACATCGCGCGAGGCATTCCTGACCCTGAAAAGGACATGTCGATCTGGCAGCGCACCCGTTTGAATGACATTTCAAAAGCAAAATCGCAGGAAGACAAAGACAAGATTAGAAAACGAGCCGATCTGCGGATTGGCACCCTCGGGGATGGGTCGGACTACACGCCGTTTTTGGATTTCGTTGGCGTATCCGCACTTGATATTTCCTTTGGTGGCGAAGCCGATGCTGACGCGTACCACTCCATCTACGACGATTTCTACTGGTACACGCACTTTGTCGACCCTGAATTCGCGTATGGACGCGCGCTCGCCCAAACAGGCGGAACGACAGTCATGCGCCTCGCAAATGCCGATCTAATCCCTTACGAATACACCGGGGTTGCGGACAACATAGGAAAGTACGTAACCGATCTCGAAAAACTGCTCAAGGACAAGCAGGAAGAAATCACTGAGCGAAATCTGGAGCTATCCGAGGGACTCTTCACCGCTGTAGCCGACCCCCAGAAAAAGTCTGTTCCACCGCCGAAGGAGATTGTTCCCCCGTTTATGAACTTTGCTCCCCTGAAAAACGGAGTCGAGTCCATCAAGAAAAGCGCCGAGCGCTACCAGGCTGCGCTTGCCAAAGCTCAGGCAGATGGCTCGCCGGCTCTTCCTCAACCAGTGCTCGATTCCGTGAATGCGAGCCTCATGAAAATCCAGAGAACCTTTCTTACCGAACTCGGCCTTCCTCGGCGCCCGTGGTTCAAGCACGCAATCTATGCGCCCGGAGCATACACAGGCTATGGCGCCAAGCCACTCGCGGCCGTACGGGAATATATGGACGAGAAGAAATGGGAGGAAGCAGAAGCACAGGTGGCCCCGCTAGGAAAGGTGTTACAAAACGTGGCGGCTGCAATCGATAGCGCCTCAGAACAACTGGAGAAGGCCGCGGCCAGTCCTCGATAGGACGGGCCGCGCTCGGTCCTACTTCTTATCGTCTTTCTTCTCGTTCTTCTTATCTTTGTCGTCATCTTCGACGCGCAGATTGTTGGTGACCGAGAACACGCCCGGTACACCGTTCGCCTGCATGCCGGCGACGGTCTTATCCATTTCCCGCGAAACTACGCCTTCCAACGTAACATGCCCGTTATTCACGATGATGTGAATCGGTGGAACGGCCCGCAACTGATACTGGCTCAACACATCGTTTCCAAAAATCGCTCGGTACACAGCTCGACGGATGCGATCGTCGTTGTTCGAGGTAGGCAACACCTCGATGTTGTTCACAACTTTCTCAACGCCTTCAATTCGCTTGACCGCGTTCTCAGCGTCCGACTTAAGGACAGGGCGAGCCACCTGGCCCTGCAGCGTCACAGTTCCGTCGGGCGCAACCGAATAGGAGAGGTTATCGAAGACTCCATAAAACGGGAGCATGACTAGTTCGTGGCGAACTTCCTTCACAATTCGGTCTACACCCTTCGGGCTCAACGCTCCCGATTGCCGACTGTCCTGCGCTGCCTGCGGAGTTGCCGCGGCGGCTACAGAAAACAGCACCGCACAAGCTAGTGCTCTGACCCATACCATTCGATTCATAGTTGTTGATCCTCGTAGGCGCAAACAATCGCGCAAACTATCAGCGCCTCAGATTTCTTGCGCGCAACATTCTGACGCATAATGCCCAAGTAAAGTTGCTTTTTCTTCACTGCTCAACATCTTTCGAGGGTTCAATGACTGCACATCAATTCCCTTCTGATCGTGAAGCCACGGCCTTCCTCGCGAGGATGGCTTGCCAATTCAGAATCGCGTTCCATACCAAGCGATGATCGCCCCTATTCAGATCACGATGAAGAGGGTTGAAGTTGAATGCCACGACGTGACCCCGCCCCACAGGAATGTCGAGCAGGGCCGGCCGTCCAATGAGCCGGCTTTCCCCCCATGCCTGACCGCTCACAACGAACGGGGTACCGCCGTCCTTATCACCCCATTCCATGACAACGTTGGTCGCATCTTCCGGTCCGTCGAGGCAAGTGGTGCAATACGCCATGCGAAGCCAGCTGCGCGGCGTATCGTACAGCGGAAAATTTTGGCGAAAGACATACAGGTGCTCGGCATACCCGTATGCCAGCGGTGAATCAATTTGATCGATGGTTGCTCGCACGTGTGCTCCGGGGGTGCGCGTCGCCGCTTGCTGAGCCGCAGCAGCAGAGTCCGACCCACCGCCCTGACTGCTCCGCGGCACTCCTCCTGAGGATCGACGGACACCCCGTACGATGCCGGCCTCCAGCGGCAGCATTGAGCCACTACCCAGGGTGACCAGCAAGCCGCCTTCTTCCACATATTTCTGAATTTGTCCCAAACCTTCCCATCCGATCCCCCCGGTGATGTCGTCCGACTCCGCCGGCTTACCGAAACTCGGCGTCTGAGGCGTCGCTTTGTACGGCATTGGTCCCCACGCTTTAGGCAGACCCTGGATCTGTTCAGCTAGTTCTAGGTCTACGTGTCCGTACAGAAGTACATCGATTCGATCGCGCAATCCACCAGCACGTATGTCCTCGTCGCGGAGATAGGTATAAGGAACCTTTCGTTGATCAAGCGAGTAGCGTACCCACCCGATGGAATCTGTATCGGCCCATGGAACCCACAGGCCGATCCTTGGTGCCGGCGCATCATGCTGTGGGACATCGGGCGCGGCTGGAACACTTACAAATTCGAGGCCAAGGTCAGAAGCTACGCTGCGAACGGAATCTGCCAGTCCATCTTGAGCGGTCAGAATCCAGGATCCTGCCGGAAATTTTTTCCCGCCGGCGGAGAAGTTGCCTTCCGCAATCTTTACGCCAAATTTTGCCAACTGATAGCGCGCGGCAAGCAGACCCTCCTGACCGGTATCCCGCAAAAGAAACACAGGACCCGATCCCTCAACTGTCCCGTTCGGTCTAGGTTCCTCCGTGAGAGGAGAGAGCGCTACTGAACGGACGGCCACGTCAGCAGTGGTGCTCACATTGAGCCGGTAATGAGCCGGCAGTTCCCACGAAACATCATCATAAGGTTCACTACCGTCCTTCGGATAATGTTGCGGCGTCAGAAGGTCAATCGCGTAATTGCGATAAGGCTGATCGAGTCGCACAACGTATGTGCCAGCGGGATAATCTCCATCCTTCAGTTTGAGGGGAGAAGAAGCACGGGCGACTTCAATATGCTGGCCGATTAAGCGTCCTACCAGTTGTGCAACACGTTTAGGATCCCCCTGGTTCTCGGGGATCAAGAACGCGTACGGAGCCTCGTTCAGCCCCTTCTGCCACGAATCCCACCCTTTCTTGTAAAAATTGCGCAGCATGGCTTTCGCGTTCATCGCGCTCTGATCAAGCGCAGCCAGTGCGGCTGTCTCCTGGTAGTTCAAATTGTCACGAGCCGACCACGTGACTTCTCCGCTCGGCGGTGGAAGGGGACGATACCACTCCATTGTTGTGTCCGACGGCGGCACCAGGCGACGGAGCGTCTCCGCCGTACCGTTCCCCCAAGTCTCATACCCCCGCCCAATGCTGTTGTGGTTCATGGCGACTGAATCCAGATACAGATGCGCAAAAGCCTCGCCAAAATCCCACGTCGACACACCTGGCATTCCCATCGCAGTAAGCGTCTGGACCTCGTGGAAACTCAGCTCCAGAAATTCCGCGTATGTAATTGGATCGATGTTGGGGTTGTACGGGCCGGTGCCGTTCCAGGTCATCAGCATCGGGGAACCCTCATGCAGATCATGCACAACTGTCGGATGCCACTCATGAAACATGCGATGAACGGCTTTGGTCGTCTCGTGGGTCTGCTGGTGAGTATCGCGGTTGATATCAACGAAAGTGTATTTCGACCAATAAGGCGGCGACTGACGCGGCAGGGCCGCACGATCCGTCTTGCCCTTCAGATACCGATAGAACCATTCCACCATCTTGTCGCGGCCATCGGGATTCGAAACAGGGTTGATCAACACCACCAACTGTTCGCGGATCCGGCGAATCATGGGTTGTTCGGAAACCGCCAGCCGATAGGCCATTTCGAGCATCGCCTCGGCTGAACCCGTTTCATCCGCATGCAAAACAGCGTTGAAGTAGTAAATCGGCCGCGCAGTCTGAATCATACGTTCTGCGGCCGTTTGGTCCGTACGACGTGGGTCGGCCAGGGATGCGGTCGCGGCTTTAAGGCGATCCAGTTCACGGATCCCGGCCTCATCCGCAATCGCGAGCAGCAGGATCTCCCGTCCTTCTTCGCTGTGACCAATGGTGAATACTCGAACGCGCGGAGACTTCGCTGCCAAGGCCCGGCAGTATGCGTACGCCTTTGCAGTATCCGCCAACTCACCCGGTGCCCCTGCGATGCGTCCCAGAAATCGCTCGGGGGACGGAACGGTGGAAGACGCAGGCACATATGAAACCCACGGTGAAAGGAATCTCTTGTCCCCTGTAGCGGCCGCAATTGCTTCGGCCGATCCCGCTTCAGGAATGTCGGGTGAAACTGTTTGAGCCGAAATGAGTTCGGTGACACCAAGCAGAATCGACAACGTCAACACCAGGAACCTGACCACGCAGACCTCCGCCTGAGGATGGATCGCGCCGCAAGTTGATTTTCGGGCGAGTGGAGTGTAACGCAACCGGCAGTGAATGCGCGGAGCCACGTACTAGTGGGGGTCACTGACCCCACTTCTTGTATGCCCAGAAGCAACCGCCTCGGGGTGGCCACTCTTCGCTTTTGCACTGACCGTTCGTAATTTGAAAGCGTGCGGTTCTGCGGTCAGAATCAACTTGCCCGCCACTTCATCTACCGCTACACGCTTTCTCTCAGAGAGTCGTGTCGCGCTTCAACTTAAACCTGGCCGGATTGGACGTTGTATAAAGTATGTCCCGGGACAAAGCGACGATTCTCTACATCTACGATCGATTGAATCCCAAGAATGGCCGCAGGCTGTTGCTTCAACAACATGGCTATCAGGTTCTGGAAGCGACAAACAGCCTGGATGGGATTCACATGTTTACTTCCCAGACGGTCGACGCGGTCATCCTCGACTGCCACACACCGGGGACAAGCAGCGATGCGGTGGCTAGCCAGATAAAACACATTAATGCGAAGGTTCCGATTGTGTTGTTATCGACGCTCGAAGCACAAACAGACACAAAATTCGAGTCGACAGACTTGCACTTGTCGAAGTCACAGTCGCCGACATTCTTCGTGTCAGCATTGCAGCACCTTCTGGACGGCCCATCCGAACCGTTCTTCTCTCGCTGGCTGGAAAATTGGAGAATTCGCAATCAAGGGGCAAGTCAATGAAATTTCTCTCGTTCTTGTTTGGCCAGGGTTGCTCCCACCAGTTTTCGTGGCCACGAGTAGGCCAGGATGGCTGTCACTATCAGGTATGCTCCAAGTGCGGAGCCGCGTACGAATATGACTGGCAAACAATGACTCGAACGGCACACATATTGAAGGAACAACACACGACGCGGTTACACGGCTTGCAAACGCCCTCGTGAACTTCATCTGGAATATCTACAGCGACTAGGCAGCGGCCTCAACTTCAAGACGGAGTTGACAAGCCTGTCTCAAGTTCCAGACCGTGCCAACGGTGTCACCGCAAGCTAATCCACCAAGCTGCTGCAACTGAATGAGCCCTTGCTGCCCGCCTTTGCACGGCGAAATTCAGTTCGCCTTATCTCCTGTTGCCGGTTAACGATTACAGTGGGGTTTTCATCCGCTGATTTGAACGCCCATTTGATACAGTGATGCGGGCTGGCAGAAATATTGAGAAGGGGAGATCCTTTGAAGCGCACCGTTCTCTTGCTAATCGCCGTTGCCACCGTGGCTTTTGTTCTTGTCTCCACGGCCCCCGCGTTTAGACGTGCCGAGGAGGCGGCCGCCCCAACATTCGTTACTACGATTCCTTCTAGATACCGCGACTGGAGGTTGGTTTCCGTTGCGCACGAAGAAGGCAACCTCAATAGTTTGGGAGCCATTTTGGGGAATGATGTGGCCATCAATGCTTACCGCGAAGGCAAGCTCCCGTTCCCGGACGGCACAATCATTGCCGCTCTGCACTTCCGACACCTGCCGTCGGAGGCAAACAACAAAGTCTTTGGCCGCGACCAATCGTTTGTTCCCGGGCAAGCCACCAATGTTCAGTTTATGGTCAAGGACTCCACAAAATACGCTGCGACTGGCGGCTGGGGCTTCGGTCACTTCACCCCGGATGGCAAGACTGGCGACGATGCACTTATGAAAACCTGTTTCCCCTGCCACGCACAGACCAAGCAGAGCGACCTGGTCTTCACACACTACGCACAGCAAAAACAGTAAAAACGGAAGGTTACAAGTGCTTAAAGAATTTGGTGGAGCTAGTCGGGCTCGAACCGACGACCTCCTCGTTGCGAACGAGGCGCTCTCCCAGGCTGAGCTATAGCCCCACTAGTTTGAGTGGACTCGTCGATTTTATCAGCGATGTTGCACGCAGTCATCCTCGTCTTTGTTCCTCAGCAACATGTTTGACGAGCCCACGAGGTCCCCCCTGTGGTATAACTCCGCGACAACGCAACAAATCTCACGCGGTAACTAATGCCAAAGGAAAGTGCCATGTCCAAATTTATGTCGTCACTTGTGCCATCAAATACCAAGGCGGTCCCACAGTGCGATCATTCTAATGTCAGCGAGTCGCCACGCCGACGATTCCTGCGTTTCGCAGCGGCCGGCGCCGCTGTCGGCTTGGCCGCAAAACTCGGCATCGACATTGGCTCCCCTGATCGTGTGTTCGCTCAGAGTTCGCTCACGCCGGACGCCGCCTTAGAACAACTCATGGCTGGGAATCAGCGATTCGTCGCTGGCAACATTACGTCCGACGCTCAAGATCTGCAGATTTTGAAGCAAAAGACCGTGGACAAACAGGAACCATTTGCCGCCGTGCTTTCGTGCGCGGATTCCCGCGTGCCGGTCGAATTGATCTTCGACCAAACGATTGGCCATGTTTTCGTAACTCGAGTTGCAGGCAACATCGCCACTCCGGAAATTATTGCCAGTCTAGAGTACGGCGCAGCCGTTTTAGGTACAAAAGTGATTCTCGTGATGGGACATGCAAGCTGTGGCGCCGTAAAAGCTGCCATTCAAGGCAAAGAAGTGCCGGGGCAAATCAGCGCTCTGTTTCCTCACCTGCAACCGGCAGTTGCTCAAGCGGGCTCAAATCTTGAGGCGGCAACGAAAGCAAACGCGAAGATCCAAGCCGCGCTCCTGCGCGAATCATCGACCGTAATCGCACCCATGGTCAAGGAAGGCAAGGTCAAGGTCGTTGCCGCATACTACGACGTGGGAAATGGCACCGTCACTTTAGTGAATTAGGGCGATTGGCCACTGGATCATCCAAAGGACCAAGCGCGGTATTAGTGTGTCTTGAACCGCTCGTCTACCTCAACCTGGTATCCGGCGACCACGCGATTCGTCTCGTTGGCCATGCCCACCACTGACATCAACTCTTTAAACATCGCGTCCGTCATGCCCTTCTTTTTCGCGGACGCGGTGTGCGAAGCGATGCAGTACTCGCACTGGTTGGTAACGCTGACCGCCACGTACACCAACTCTTTTACGAGTGGATCAAGTGCGCCTGGCGCCATGATCTGCTTGATGTCCTCCCACGTGCGCTTAAGGGCTACCGGGTCGTGGGCGATGGCTTTCCAGAAATTGTTGACCCAGTCCGTTTTGCGCGTTGCCATGATGTCGTCATAAACGGCCTTCACTTCGGGGCTTGCATCGTTGTACTCAATCAATCCAAATGTGGCCATGCGAGGTCTCCCAGAAAATTCATTCTGCCAACGATCGGCATTCCAGCTTGCGAAGATATCAGTTCGATTGCTGAACTCCCAACCAGGGGTAACAAACGTCCCGCCCATCGGTACGCAATCGCCCCGTATAATCAAGGGGTGAGTGATTCCGTTCGACAACTAGCCTCGGCTGATTTCCCCACTCGCTGGGGAATCTTTCGTATTTACGGCTTCGTCGGTGAGTTCGGCGAAAACGACAAAAAACGTAAAGAAGAGGCCGTCGCGCTCGTCATGGGCGACGTCACTTCGACCCCGCCGCTCGTCCGAATTCATTCCCAATGCCTTACCGGCGACGTATTCGGCTCCCTCCGATGTGATTGCCGCGAACAGCTTGAGATGGCGCTTTCGATGATCGCAGGCCAAGGCGCTGGAATTTTGCTCTACGAGCAGCAGGAAGGCCGCGGAATCGGCTTGATGGCCAAATTGCAGGCTTACCAGCTACAGGACGCGGGTCTTGACACCGTTGAAGCCAATGAGCGTTTAGGATTTAAAGCAGATCATCGCGAGTTTGCCCTTCCGGCCCAGATGCTGAAAGCACTTGGCGTACGGGAAGTTCGCTTGCTTTCGAACAACCCAGACAAAGTTTCTGCCCTTGAGCGCGCCGGCGTAAAGGTGGTGGAGCGGGTACCTTGCGAAGTCGCCCCGAGTCCCCACGCGGAAGACTACCTCAAGACAAAGAAAGAAAAGTTAGGACACCTCTTCTCCTCGCGCTAGCCAATACGTTCTGTTTCTATTCCCAAACAGAGCGCTGGTCATGGTTAAATGCGACCAAGTCTTGTGACCACTCGTCCACCAGTATGGATGTTCTGCATCACCATTCTGCTCGCCTCAGGAATGGTCTGGCACTATTTCAAATTCTTTCTTCCACAGGTCACCGCCCCCCAGCACACCCAAAGCTCGATGGGACAGAGTCCCTACCTTGGGATCGATCTGTATCAATGCTGGATTGGTGCTCGAGAACTCTTCCGTTCTCGTGTCTCGCCCTACAGTGATGAAGTGACGCGACAGACTCAGACCGAACTCTACGGACGGCCCATCGATCACGCTCGGCCCGGCGATCCGAAAGACGAACATCGGTTCCCTTACCCGTTGTACATGGTCTTCTTGATTGCACCGTTTGCGACCTTGCCATTTGAGTCAGTGCGGGTCGGCGCGATGGTCGTGTGGATCATTCTTAGCCTGGCAGCCTTTCGATTGTGGACGAAATCATTTGCGCCCGATTGGCATCGTGGCTGGCTGCTGATCGGCCAAATAATGGTCTTGTCGAGCTACCCGGTACTCGAAGCCATCTTTGCCGAGCAACTCGCGATGCTCGTGTCTTTTTTGATGGCGGCAGCAATTTTGGCTATCCGTCGCGATGATCTCCGTTTTGCCGGCGTTATGCTCGCGATTGCTACGATCAAGCCCCAACTTGTCTTGCTGCTCGGGATCTATTTGTTCTTGTGGGTGCTCGCGGACTGGAGCAGACGAAAACGCTTACTCTACGGTTCCGCGGGAATGTTAATACTGCTCCTGATCGCCGCCGAAATCGCTCTTCCTGATTGGTTCTTGGAATGGTTTCGCACCATCACTGCCTATCGCACCTATACCCTGCCTCCACTCGCAAACTATTTACTCGGCCCCCTTCTTGGCGCGTTGCTCTCAATTGCACTCGTCGGAGGCTTCGCATCGATGGCTTGGACGTTTCGCGCAGTCGCCGCAACATCCCGGGAATTTTTCTACACTGTCGCCGCCGCATTGGCTGTGACGGTTATCGTTTTCCCCACTGCCGATGCCGTGTACGATCACGTTCTGCTGATGCCGGCGTTGCTCGCGCTTTTTCAAGCCCCGGAACAAAAAACTCCGAGTGTTGTCACGCGGGGGCTGGCACTCCTTGGGGTGGTGGCGATCCTGTGGCCCTGGGTATCTGCGAGCACAATCGTGCTATGGAGTTGGATCACGCCCAGTTTGGATTTCTCCGAATTCCTTAGCCTCTTGCCAATACGAACAGCGGCCTCGATCCCCTTCGTTCTCCTTGCGCTTCTTGGTCTTCGCCTACGCGGCCTTGTGGGTTCGCCTCACGATCCTAGGCACGTTTGAGAAGTCGTGCAATTTGCTCACGATTTTTGACTGGAAGATGTTTTAGCGCCGACTCCGCCAAAGCAATGTAAGCCTTATGCGCCGCGGGGCTGGACTGTAGGGCTCGCAAGTGTGCCGCAACTGTCTGCGCGTCTCCACGAATCAGTGGTCCACTGAATGCGGCTGCCGGGCCAAGAACACTGTAGTTTTCTAAAGTCTGTTCGAGAATTGGCAGCATTCGCCGTCGTGCTGCTCGCGGGGGCACACCCGCAATTCGCGCCACCTGTTCTGCAGTCACGAGCAAAGCGATCAGCAGGGGTGAGCTGAATGTACTCCAAGCGTGGTATGCGCTCTTAGACCGTGCGCCCACTGTAAACGCTTGGGCTCCGAGGTCGCGAATCATCTGTCGCGCCACACGTACCGCGCGCGGATCGCCCTCAAATGCGAAGGGCACACCTTTGAAACTTGGTTTGGAATTTGAGACAAATGTCATCAAAGGATGAGCCGACGCGACCGACGCTCCCGCGTGTCGCAACGCTGTCAGTTCCGCGCTGCCGAGCGCGCCGCTCGGATGCAGCACAATCTTGCCTGCCCACGGACCCGATTTAGCCAGCGTACGCCCGATGGAAGCGATGGCAGCATCGGGAACACACAGCCACACCAGCTGGCCAGCAAACGGCGTGCCCAATTCGATCGCTTTGGCTCCAACCTTCCGCGCAAGAGACCGGGCTCGTTGCACTGATATCCTTCCGGTGCGTGAAACGATTTCGCGTACGGGATAACCAGCTCGTTTCAGCTCAAGAGCGAGAGCACCCCCTAGACGTCCGGGCCCGACAATGGTTACACCGATCCTGCCCGCCATTGCGGCAGCATAGCAGCATAGTCGCCACAGCAACATTCGCTATATTGTTGGGATGGCGAATTCCAGATCTCGCAGACGAACTAAACTTGAACGTATCGTCTCGTCGAAAATTTCCTACAAAGGCCCCGTATTTCAAGTCACCACCGATGACGTCGTTGAACCAGGAGGAGTGCGCGCGCGCAGAGACGTTATCCACCATAGCGGCTCCGTGGTTGTCCTCCCGGTCGACGATACCGGACGCGAGCCCAAAGTGCTCCTCGAACGACAATACCGCCATGCGGCTCAGTCCTACCTCTGGGAATTGCCGGCCGGACGCATCGACGAAGGCGAAACCGAATTGGCTGCCGCCAAACGTGAACTGATTGAAGAGACCGGTTATCGGGCTAAGCATTGGAAGCGAATCTTGAACTTTTATGCCAGCCCCGGTTTTTTGGGCGAAACCATGTCTATTTACCTGGCAACCGGGCTAAGACAAGGCGAAGCCGAACCTGAAGAAGATGAGCGCATCGTCACGAGGGTGTTTGCACTGTCTGCTCTGGTTGACAACGTCTTGCGCGGCAAGATTCGCGACGGAAAAACGATCGCGGGGGTACTTTGGCTGGAGACACAGCGTCGTAAGCGGACGCGGGAATAGAGACTAGGACATGTGATCCCAGTCACATACAATATCTGTATACGTTTTCACAATTCCCTATATGCCATCTTCTGGCTTAGCTTGTCTTGACTCTGTAAGAGGGGGATACGTGGAACGGCTGAAAGGTACGGTGAAGTGGTTCAATAATGCGAAGGGATACGGGTTCATCGGTCGCGATGACGGCCCTGATGTCTTCGTTCACTACAGCGCTATCACCGCCGAAGGCTACAAGAGCCTGCAGGAAGGTGATGCGGTGGAGTTCGAAATCACTCAAGGACAAAAGGGACCGCAAGCGGCCAATGTTTCTCGGGTCTCCTAACTAAAACGGGAACGGTTTTAACCGTGGCCCCCAACGGCAGTTTGCAGAAAACCTTGGCGCACTGCACGGCTCAGAAGGCAAACCCTAATTGCCCGAAACGGCCGGCACGAAAGACGCACCCGCCAATTCGGGATTCTTCTGCTCCAATTCTTGGCTCTAACCCTCAACAGCTTTAACCTCAAATCTGATTGCCCGAGCGTTGCACGCCTTCGTACGAACCAATACCATTAAGCGCATGCTGGTTGAAACGGATACGCAACCCACAACCTCCAGTCGCGTTCGAGCTCCTCGCGGGGCAACTTTGTCATGCAAGGGCTGGCAGCAGGAAGCCGCGATGCGCATGCTGATGAACAACCTCGACGAAGAGGTTGCGGAGCGCCCACAAGACCTCGTGGTCTATGGCGGCACGGGCAAAGCCGCCCGCAACTGGGAGTGTTATCACGCAATCGTCAACGCCCTGAAATCTCTCGATAACGATGAAACACTGCTAGTCCAGTCAGGCAAGCCGGTGGGGGTCTTCAGAACGCACGAATACGCGCCGCGTGTATTGCTCGCGAACTCCAATCTCGTTGGACACTGGTCAAACTGGGAGAAGTTCAACGAACTAGAGCGTGCCGGACTGATGATGTATGGCCAAATGACCGCCGGATCCTGGATCTACATCGGATCGCAGGGAATCGTGCAAGGAACGTTTGAGACATTCGCCGCAGCCGCACAGAAACACTTCGGATCAGACCTATCTGGGAAGCTTGTCGTCTCCGGCGGCATGGGCGGAATGGGTGGTGCACAACCTCTCGCAGCAACGATGAATGGTGCTGCATTCCTGGGAATCGATGTCGATCCAGATCGAATTAAAAAGCGTCTGAAAACGGGATATTGCGATTTCATGGTAACGACGCTCGATGAGGCGTTGCGCATCTTGAAGAACGCCGTTCGCAAGAAAGAAAACGTTTCTGTTGGCTTGGTAGGCAATTGCGCTGACATCATCCCCGAACTAGCCGAGCGTGGCGTGGTTCCGGACATTCTCACTGACCAGACTTCCGCGCACGACCCCCTGAACGGGTATGTTCCCAACGGAATGTCGCTCGAGGAAGCCAAGGAACTCCGAAGTCGCGATCCCAAAACCTATCAGGAGAAGTCACTTGATGCGATGGCGCGTCACGTCGAGGGCATGCTGAGATTGCAGAAAATGGGGTCGGTCACCTTCGATTACGGGAACAACATACGGACGTTTGCTTTCCAGCGCGGAGTGAAGGACGCTTATGACTTTCCCGGATTCGTACCCGCCTACATCCGTCCTCTGTTCTGCGAGGGCAAAGGGCCGTTTCGGTGGGTTGCGCTCTCCGGCGAGCCCTCCGACATCACCGTTACCGATAAACTAATTCTTGAACTTTGCCCGGAAAACAAAAGCTTGGCAAGATGGATCGACCTCGCGCAAAAGCGCATAAAGTTTCAGGGTCTTCCCGCTCGCATCTGTTGGCTCGGCTATGGTGATCGAGCAAAGTTCGGCCTCGCTATCAATGATTACGTTAAGCAAGGAAAGATCAAAGCCCCGATTGTCATTGGGCGCGATCACCTCGATTGCGGCTCCGTCGCGTCGCCCTTCCGTGAAACTGAAAGCATGAAGGACGGCAGCGACGCGATCGCCGACTGGCCAATCCTGAACGCGCTGGTCAACACTGCAGCAGGAGCTTCGTGGGTGTCTGTCCACAACGGAGGTGGCGTTGGCATCGGTTATTCGCTGCACGCTGGGCAAGTCACCGTTGCCGACGGCACTGACATGATGGCGAAACGCATCGAGCGCGTCCTGACGACCGACCCGGGTATGGGTGTGATCCGTCACGTAGACTCGGGCTACGACGAAGCAAAGCAATGCGCGGAAACCAAAGGAGTGAAAATCCCGCTGCCGAGCGGACCACTAAAATCGCCCAGTAAGGGCTGACACACAAAAAGCATGGCGCATCCTCACGAGCTCGTCACCGCAAATGGCATACCCAATCTGTAAAATCGCAGCATGAAAGCCACAGGGCACAATGCCCTTCTTCTCGTAAACATCGGGCAGCTGTTGACCCTGCGCTCGACTACAACCGGCCCACGGCGTGGCGCAGCTTTATCCGAGCTAGGCATCCTTGAAGGTGCTGCGGTCCTGCTTCAATCGGGCAAGATTGTTTCCGTTGGCAAAACCAAAGATGCCCTCCGCGACCCGTGGCTTAGAAAGAATCGTAAGAAAGTAATCGAAATCGACTGCGAAGAACAAGTCGTCTTGCCAGGCTTCGTAGACTCTCACACCCATCCAGCCTTTATGAACCCGCGCCTCGTGGATTTCGAGAAACGTATCTTGGGCGCAAACTACGAGGAGATCGCCGAAGCTGGCGGAGGCATTCGCTCGAGCATTGAAAGCGTTCGCAAAGCGAGCAGAGGCGCACTTGCTGAAACAATACTGGACGCCCTCCATGAAATGACCGAGTACGGAACGACGACCGTCGAGGCAAAGTCCGGCTACGGTCTGAGCGTCGACTCCGAACTTAAATCCTTGGAGGCCATTCGTGACGCAGCATCGCGCTGGCCCGGAACGGTTGTCACAACTTTGCTCGGCGCGCATGTCGTTCCAAAAGAATTTCAAAATCATCGCGATAAGTATGTCGACGAGATTTGCGAAAAGATGATCCCGCAGGCAGCAAACAAAAAGCTGGCCCAGTTCGTCGACGTGTTCTGCGACAAGGGCGCATTCACTCCAAAGGAATCCGAACAGGTCTTCGAAGCGGCACAACAACATGGTTTGGCAACCAGGGCCCACATGTGCCAGCTGAGCGAAACAGTCTTGCGACCGTTCCTCAAATACCGTCCCGCGTCCTTCGACCACATGGACCACGTGAATCGAGACGACATTCCTCTTCTTGCGGGACACGATACCGTCGCAACGTTAGTGCCCGGCGCAAACTATTTCTTAGGACTGAAAGACTATCCGCCCGCTCGCCAGTTCATCGATGCTGGCGTTCCCGTTGCCCTTGCCTCCGACTACAACCCCGGTACATCGCCTACCATGAGTGTGCCGTTCGCAATGTCACTTGCCTGCACGCACATGAAAATGTCGCCCGCAGAAGCGATTTCGGCGACAACGATCAACGGTGCGTGGAGCTTGCGCATCGCCGATCGCAAGGGCTCGATCGAACCAGGCAAAGACGCAGACTTGGCCGTGTTCGACGTACAGGACTATCGAGAGATCGCGTACTGGGTAGCCGCGAACAAATGCGCCTTCACAGTGCTGAATGGCACAATGATCGCCTCAGGTGGCTCCGGCGAGGTAGCGTAAACGAACCACCCGCGCTGATGAGTTTCGCCATTGCAGACAAAGTGACCCCTGGGTTGCGCATTCCGCCCATCGCCGACGATACTAAAAGCTCAACCTATGAAGACCATTCTTGCTCTTTCTTCTCCCGCCGAAGTCGCCTCCGATTGCCTGGTCGCCGTTGTTCTCGATCGAGGCGAAAAAGATAAGCCCGACGTTTTGGTCGACTCAAACGACGCAGCCGTTAAGGACGCGGCAAAAGAAGTGATCGCGAGCGGCGAAGCAGCCGGCAAGATGTTCGAAACCACGCTTCTGCATTCTCCCGCCAAGCTCAAGGCAAAGCGCCTCCTGCTTATGGGCGGTGGCAAGGCGAAGTCATTTTCTTCTTCAGAGCTGCGCAAGCTCGCCGGCGCGGCGGTGCGTACTCTGAAAGCCAAGAGCATTCGTGAGTTCGCCTTCATCGCGCCCAACAGCCTTCCTGCGGACGAAGCTGCCCGTTCCATAGTGGAAGGAGCCTTCGTCGGCAACTTCGACCCGGACTACTACAAGAGCGATCGCAAAGACCAGAAGATCGATACTCTCACAGTGGTCGCAAGCGGAGATAAGACCAGGATCGATGCCGCCCTCAATCTCGGGCACATCGTTGGCGAGTCTCAAAATTTCACCCGCGACCTGGTGAACGAGCCTTCCAATCGCATGACGCCTACCATCCTTGCCGATCGCGCCAAAAAAATGGCCCAGGAAGTCGGATTAAAGTGCGAAGTCTATGGTGCGGACAAAATTAAAGAACTAAAAATGGGCGCTTTCTGGAGTGTCGCCCAAGGCTCGGACGAACCACCCGCCCTGATTGTCCTGAAGTATGAGCCAGCCGGCGCGCCAGAGAAACCGGTACTCGGTCTTGTTGGCAAAGGCATCACTTTCGATACCGGCGGCATTTCAATCAAGCCAGCTGACGGCATGGAGAAAATGAAATACGACATGGCTGGCGGCGCCACGATGATCGGCGTGATGCGCGCGATCGCAATGCTGAAGCCGAAAATAAAAGTCACGGCAATCGTCTGCGCAACTGAAAACATGCCCTCCGGCAAAGCGCAGAAGCCCGGCGACGTGCAAATTGCCATGTCCGGCAAATCAATCGAGATCATCAATACTGACGCCGAAGGCCGGCTCGTTCTCGCCGACGGGCTCTTTTATGCCCGCCAACTTGGCTGCACTCATCTGGTGGACGCCGCCACTCTTACAGGTGCCGTTGTTGTCGCACTCGGATACGCCAACGCAGGCATCTTTGCCAATGACGATCAAATGTACGACCGATTCAGCAAGGCCCTATCGAAAGCCGGCGAAAAGATGTGGCGCCTTCCGCTCGATGACGACTACAAAGAAGTCATCAAGTCCAACATCGCCGACATCGTAAACTCCGGCGGACGCTGGGGCGGAGCCATTACCGCTGCCATGTTCCTCAAAGAATTTGCCGAGGACACGCCGTGGATCCACCTCGATATCGCCGGCACAGCCTGGACCGAAGACGCCAAACCATGGATCGCCAAAGGCCCATCCGGAATCGCCGTCCGCAGCCTGATTGAATTCGTGCAGGGATTTCAAAACTAGCTGGAACGATTAGAGTGGTCGACCGAAGGGCTGTCGGCACGGGGAGAGGGCAACGTGCGGTCTTCAGTGTTCATTGCTGCGGGTGCGGTGGTCATGTTGCTGCTCGGACTCCTGCACTTGGCGTATACGTTTCGCGGTCCGAAACTTCATCCTCGCGACGCAGACGTTACGGCGAGGATGATGGCCGTTTCACCCGTGATCAGCCCACAAACGACCATGTGGCGGGCATGGGTTGGCTTCAACCTAAGCCATAGTCTTTGCCTCATTTTCTTTGGCGCCTTGTACAGCTACCTCGCTTTGCGTCACAGCACATTTCTCTTCCACTCGTGGTTCCTGCTCTCGCTTGGCTTCCTGCTGCTGCTCGGCTATGTCATCCTCGCCAAACTGTATTGGTTCTCCGTGCCATTTGTCGGTGTCGTGATCGCAACATTTCTGTACCTGCTGGGTGTCGTTCTCCACCGCGCATAGCCGCAGCCCAGGCGGGCCCTGGACCGCCGCTCCATGAGCACTTCCGTTTTCCTTTAAACTGGATGTATCCCCGCGAATGGACCTCCTGCAGAAAATCCGGACCCTCCCCACCTCGCCCGGCGTGTACCTCTACAAGAACGCCGAGGGGCAGGTCATCTACGTGGGCAAGGCGAAGAATCTACGAAGCCGGGTCTCCTCCTACTTCCACGAAGGCCGCCTTTATGACGCGAAAACCGGCACGCTCGTGCGGGAGGCAGTTGATGTCGATTACATCGTCGTAGCCAACAACAAGGAGGCGCTCGCGCTTGAAAATAATCTCATCAAGCAGCGCAAGCCTCGCTTCAACATCCTTCTTCGCGACGACAAGACCTACCCTTATGTAAAGCTCACCCTGGGCGAGCGCTACCCGCGCGTCTACGTCACTCGCAGGCTCCGCAAAGACGGCAGTTCCTATTACGGTCCGTACTTCCCTGCCAACCTCGCCTATCGGATCGTCGACCTCATCCACAGGAATTTTCTCGTCCCCTCGTGTAAGGTCGACCTCACCCGCTACCACGCCCGGCCGTGCTTGCAGTACTACATCAGGCGTTGTCTTGGACCGTGCGTCGAAAATCTCACCACTCCCGAGCTCTACACAGAAGCAGTGCGTGACGTCAGATTGTTTCTGGAAGGTAAGCGCACCGATTTGGTTCGCTCGTTGCAACAGCGCATGACAGATGCTGCCGCTGCACAGGAATACGAACGCGCCGCACGCTATCGCGACCTGATATCAACTGTCGAGCAGTTGCAGGAACGCCAGCGCATTGCCACTACCGAAGGCGATGATGCTGACGTTTTCGGATACCACTGCGAAAACGGCATGCTCGCCGTCAATCTGTTCCACATGCGCGGGGGCAAGATCGTAGACCGCCGCGAATTCTTTTGGGAAGACCTGCCAGAATTCGGCACAACGATCGAACTGGCCCCCATTCACGTAGACACAGCCGTCCAGCCAGAAGAAAGTGCGCCTCTTGCTGCCGAGAGCTTCCACCCAGAAGCTCTTTTTTCGGCGCTACTGAACCAGCTCTATATCGGTCAGCCCTACGTTCCGCGGAACGTTTATGTCCCAGTCGACTTCGAGGACCGCGAAGCACTGGAAGATCTACTCTCCGAACAACTCGCTGCCGAAGGGAGTCGCGCCACGCGCGTTCACATCGAAGTCCCGCAACGCGGCGAGAAGCGCTCGCTCATCGACCTCGCTGCTACGAATGCAAAGCAGTCTTACGATCAGCGTTTCCGAGTGATGAAGCCCAACATGCGAATGATCCAGGAGGCGCTGCAAGACGTGCTCGGTCTAACTGACCTGCCGAAACGTATCGAGTGCTTTGACATATCTCATATCCAGGGCGCAGAAACCGTGGCATCTATGGTTGTTTGGGAAGATGGCGCCATGAAGAAATCCGACTACCGCAAATTTATTATCAAGTCCGTTCAAGGAGTCGACGATTTCGCATCCATGAGAGAGGTCATCACTCGCCGCTACAAACGCCTGCGGGACGACCAGAAACCGCTCCCTAGCCTGATCCTGGTCGACGGTGGCCTCGGACAACTGCATTCCGCAGCTGCGGCCCTCGAGTCTCTTGAAATTATCAACCAGCCGCTAGCTTCGATCGCCAAGCGCGAAGAAATTATCTACGTCCACGGACAGGAAAATGACCCTGTTGTTCTCGATCACCACAATCCTGTACTCCACCTCGTCCAAATGATTCGCGACGAGGCTCACCGATTTGCCATCACGTTCCACCGGAAACGCCGGCAGATGCGCGATCGCTCCACCGAATTGCTCGATATCCCCGGCGTAGGCTCGAACACAACACGCCGCCTGCTCGAACACTTCGGAAGCCTGCAGGCAGTCAAGCAAGCCAACGCCGCCGCGCTTGCCGCGGTAGTAACGAAATCCCAAGCCGAAGCGATCCTGGCTCACTTCAAGAATGCATGAGCCCCAGAAGTGCGGGATATTGGCATTCTTAGCGTCGGATTATTGCTCTTTCACGAGCTCTTTCGCAGCCTTGTTTCTTTTCTCGCCCATCGTCAGATCCACCCGCTCTTGACGAACTGCGTTTATTAGACAACAGAAGTTGGGGACTCGGCAGTATTGGCGCTTCTCCACGCAAACCACGCCACAGTCGCCATCATTCCGCACCATCCGAGAAGGCGCACGAGTGCGGCGATTTGGGTGTCGTGTTGCAACAACCCCAGGCTCGAAAAAATGTAATTCCAATCGTGCTCCGCCATATCCGGATCGCCCACCGTCACCAATGGCAAATTCATGGCTCGCGCATCCGCCATATAGCTGGCCGTGTAGAGCCAGTTCTCGAAAAAAAAGAATACGCAGAAAGCAGTGCCGGCCAGTTGTCGCTGAAAAACGAAATACCCTGTAAGGAGCAGCGGCACCAGCCATTGCAGAATCGTCCCGCCCCAGATGCCCAGCGTCGGCCCAAACCATCCAAACAGCAAATGGCCGCCTTCATGGACGACCAGATTCGCCGAATCCACAAACAGATACCCGCCGTGCTGCGCAAATGCATAGCCCAAGAAGGCCAAATAGAAGACGATCCAAGCCCACACAGACCATCGGGCAAGGGGCTGCCAATCTTCACCAATCAGCTCTTGCGCATGATTCAAGATATGCATCTGCAAGAAATCCTAGCCAAAATGCCGAGATCACAAAAGATTACGTCCGCGTAACGCAGCCCTTCTCATTCCCCTTCCGTTGCGACCTTCCAATGCCCTGTGCTAACCTCGCCTCACCTTCGGAAAACCATCTCCGGTTTCCCTTTCGGCCACTCTCGTCGCTGCACGCCAATTAACTATTCGAGGAGGTTCTGCATGCCTGACTTGGAACAACTGAAGCAGAAATACCAGCCCGTTGTGAATGCGATACAAAAAGAAGGCGGCACCGTAGAAGCCCTGGATCTTCAGGACGGAAAGTTGCACTTGAAGGCCACCGTCGTGTCTGAGGCCAGCAAGAATCGAATCTGGGACGCCATCAAGGCAGTCGACCCTACATTTGCTGACCTGAAGCACGAAATCGTCGCTCGCCAGGGCGATCAAATGTATGTCGTGCAAGCTGGAGACAGCCTTTCGAAGATCAGCAAGCATTTCTATGGCGATGCCAACCAGTACATGAAGATCGCCAAAGCTAATAACATTCCTGACCCCGACAAGATCAAAGTCGGACAGCAGATCACGATCCCCGCTGCATAAACGAATGCCCGGGCGCCCGGCGACGGGCGCCTGTTACTCTGGTTTGCCCCGCTTCGCAAAAGCCGCTTGAAGTCCTGTTAGAGTAAGACCCATCATTCTTGTCAGCGCGACTTGCTTTTTAAAGCGCCCGCTTCGTCCCTGACCCACGATCACGATGCTTCGTTCACGCCAATGGCTCGTCACCTTCGGATTGCTACTCCTCATTGGACTAGCCGTGGCCGGCTTGGTGTGGACACGCGGGTCCCAGACTGCCGTTGCCCCTAGGCTCAAAACACGTGCTCAAACACCGCAGCCGATGGTTGATCAAGCGGCGCTGCAGACGGCACGGAAAATCGCACCTCTCGCCTCCACCCCCGAAGAACATCAATTGGCTCAAGATGTCTTACGGCTCGCTGACCACGAAGTAGACCTCGCGTTCGCGAATGCGCTTCGCCAAGCTGCTGAAGCTCCCCAGGAGCCTGCACCTGAAACCCGTGAGTTGCATCAGCGGATGGATGACGCCGAAGCCAAGCTAAAGAGCACCCAGGACCGCGTAGCGCTCTTATCCAAGCAAGCTGAGGGGGCGACCGGCGAGGCGAAAGATGCCGCCAACGCGCAGATGATGCTCGCCAAGGCAGAACTGGAACTCGATCAGGACGAACTCAACGACGCCAAAGAGGACCTGATTCGCGCGGGAGGAAATCCAGAAGGAACGCTTCAACGTCTTCTGGACGAGCACGAAGCCGCCGATCACGCTGGAGAAAACACCACTCCAACAACTGCCTCAACCCCGAACGCAGATAATTTCCTCGGGCTCGCCCAAACATGGCTCACCCTCAGGCGTCTTCGTAGCCAACTCGCCGATGCAGAAAGCCAGAGCAAGGCCGCCATCAACACCTTGAGCCAAGAACACGACGCTCTTGAAGCACGTGTTAATGCGGAAGCTTCTCGACGTCAGGCAACGAAATCTGTGGCCGCCGGCCTGGCAAATGAAGCCGCTTCACAAAGGGATGAAGTGTCGAAGATGGTCGCGGCCGCCGCACTCGCGTCACTCAAACACTTCACCAACGATCAGAAAAGTCTCTCGACGCTCGACAAACGAATCCAGAATCAAAAAGAACTGGCCGATGTTTACGCCAACTGGAACATGCTGGCGCAAACCCGTTCGCGCACGGCTCTCAATGGCATGATCCGCGACTTCCTCTGGATTCTTGTGGTTCTCCTGCTCATCTACCTGGCAGGCGTCCTGATGGACCGGATGTTTACCGACCTCACCCCCGACCAGAAGCGCCTCATCACGCTGCGTTCTGTAATTCGCTTCGCTGTGCAGGTCCTGGGCGTCCTTGTCATCATCTTCGTCCTATTTGGAATTCCCAATCAAACACCCACCATCATCGGGCTCGCCGGCGCTGGTCTTACTGTTGCCCTGAAAGACTTCATCGTAGGCTTCGTGGGTTGGTTTGTCCTGATGGGCAAGAACGGCCTTCGAGTTGGAGACTGGGTGGAGATCAATGGCGTGGTGGGCGAAGTTGTCGAAATAGGACTGCTTCGCACCGTCCTGCTCGAGACTGGAAACTGGGCCGACTCTGGTCACCCTACCGGACGAAAAGTAGCATTCGTCAACAGCTTTGCGATCGAAGGACACTTCTTCAACTTCTCGACCTCCGGTCAGTGGCTATGGGACGAAGTGCAACTCATGATTCCACCCGGACGCGACCCACACACCGTCATCGAAGCAATTCAAAAACTCGTCGCGAAAGAAACGGAAGCCGACGCTCACCTCGCAGAACTGGAGTGGCAGCGCGCTACCACTCACTACCGCGTGAAGTCATTCACGGCTGAGCCGGCCATCAATGTGCGCCCAACCAGTTCCGGCATAGAAGTCCATGTCCGCTACATAACCCGCGCTCACGAACGCTACGCAGTCCGTACTCGGCTCTACGAAAAGATGGTTGAGGTACTCCACGGGAACGAAGCCGCGCTGAAGAGCTAACTTGCAGCGCACGTGTAAGAGTCCGCGGTTGCAGTCCAATCAGGCTAGAAAGGTGAACAGGGCACGCCTTATTCGCGGCTCGCGCTCCGACAAAAGTTTTTTATTTCGATTTTGCCGCGCTGGGAAGTTCGCCTGAGAGCAACTTACCGAGATCCAGAGCCATCACGCGCAAACCGATGTAGAAATGTCCGAAGAGGGCGTATTCGGCGCTCACCTGGTCGAAGCGCATTTCGTAGATCAGTTTCTTGAAGACAACGGGCTCGTCTGCAAACAGATCGACACCCCACTCCCAATCGTCGAAGCCGATAGACCCGCTGATGATTTGTCGGACTTCACCCGCGTAACGTCGTCCGACCATGCCGTGCTCGTTCATCTGGCGCTGACGTTCCTGCATGGGCAGCATGTACCAGTTCTTCTCTTCACCACGCTTGCGATCCATTGGGTAGAAGCATGCATACCGATTGGCAGGAATTGAAGGAAACAGACGCGTCTTCATCGCTTCTTTTTGGCGGGCAAGAGTGTCGTTAATTTCCTTGTTCCACTCGTCGGAGTGCGGTTCTACTCCGCGGTCCGCGAGGGTGCGGTAAACCTTCAACGTGGACTCGTAAAGTCCGAGTTCAATGATTGATAAATAAGAACTTGTAGGTTCAAGAAAGTCGCTCAGCCTAAGCTCGCTTAGATCCAGTTCCGCTTGATTCAGGTCATCAAAGCTGTTGCGGAAGTGAATTAACATCAGGTCGCCCTTGTGGCCCAGCAACGAGAACAAGGCGGATTGCCCGGCGCTTCCTTGCTCCATTTTGGCGAGAGTCCCGACCGCCTCCTGCACCATCAAATCGCGCTCCGCCTTGGGGACTGCACGCCATTCGGACCGGCGAAATCGCAGCATCTGGTGAAGCACGGAGAAGCCCTCCAGCGTAAGAGGGACCTCGGGGATTTCTGTCGATGCAGTCTCTGGGTTCATGGGGCGCGTAGCGCTCATAGTCTCTTCCTTAGCCGACCATTGTAACTGGTGGGCACGATTTGAATCCTGGACCGCTTTCACGCTGCGATGCAAGCCTTCGCGGGTCGTAAGCCCTGTTTCGTCGATGCATCGCGCTGATGCGCAATATCTGGTTCTTATTTCTCAGCCGGCGACTTTGGGGTAAATAGCAGATCCTGATAATCGAAGCTGAAGTCTGCCAACGGAGACACTGCTTCCATCTTCATGTTGCTAATCGACCCATCGGAATTGAGGGCGAAAGTGACGAAAGCATCTTCGATCTGGCGATTCCTCCAGTGCGACTTGAACGTATCGTATTGCCAATGCTGGAGGTCTCCGATCATCCCAGGTGTGTGGTCGAATGTGAGGGTAAGCCCGCTACTTTCCATTCGAATTGTTGCGGTCCCGTACCAGGCGTCATGGTAAACACCTACGTATTTTTCAAGGGGAAGCGACGTTTTCGATTCGGCATTCCGGGCCGCGCCCACTTTGGCCAAGGTTTCGTCAGCTTGCTTTCTGTCGAGTTCGTCATTTGCCTTGAATGCGGCTATCCAATCGGTTGGGGCAACACCGAAGTATTGATCGATGATGTGAAAGAGAATTGAATCGAAAGCACTACCCGACTCGGCATTGGTCAGTATGACCACCCCCAGATTTTCTTCCGGCACCAGCATTACACGGGAAACGTAACCTAGAACACCGCCAGTATGACCAACCATCTTGCGGCCTTTGTAATCCCGAGTGCCCCATCCGAGGGCGTAAGCGGCAAAGTTCGCCTTAAGAGAAGCGAGGGCGGCCGGCGGAGTTCCGATCGGCAAGATGGTTTGGCCTGCCCACATTTCCTTTGATTGCTTCTCGCTAAAAAGGCGGTCGTCGCGATCGGCAAACTTCCCGTGGTTGAGTTGCAGCAAGAGCCAGCGTGACATTTCCGCGGCAGAAGAGTTAATGGCGCCCGCTGGACCAACGTTGTCGAGGTTTTGAAAAGGAACTACCTGTAGCGTTCCGTCGATCTTTGAATGAGGAAATGCCACGTTGTCACCAGGTTTGAATGAGCTCGTGCTCACGGTGCTCGACTTCATTCCAAGCGGCGCCAAGATGCGAGTTCGAATGTAATCGTCCCAGTTCGTGCCCGTAACTGCAGGGATGATTTGCCCAGCGGCCATGTATAGCAAGTTGTCGTAAGCGTACTTGCTGCGGAAGCTGGAAGCTGGCTTCATGTAACGCAGCTTCTGGATGATCTCGTCCCGCGAATAGGTTGTGGGAGGCCAGAACAGAAGGTCGCCTTCGCCTAGACCCATGCCACTGCGATGCGTGAGCAAATCGCGAATTGTCATTTCGTGTGAGACATACGGGTCATACATCTGGAAGCCCGGAAGGCGTTCGTAAGCCCGGTCGTCCCAGGAAATTTTCCCTGCGTCGACCAAGGTTGCAAGAGCCGCGGTTGTGAATGCCTTAGTGTTCGAGCCAATGCCGAACAGAGTATTCTCGTTCACGGGCGTACTCTCTCCGAGTTTGCGCACGCCGTACCCCTTTGAGACGACGACTTTGCCGTCTTTCACAATGCCGACTGATAGGCCCGGAACGCCGAACTCTTTCATCGAGCGAGCAACCCACGCGTCAAGGTCAGGTGGAGGGCCGACTACAGCAGTTTGTGCGAGAACAGTCGCCCCTACGAGAAGCAGGAGAAGTGCTAACGAACCTCGGCGAAAACGATTGCGCACGGGAAATGTCTCCGAAAGCCATCGATCGACCGGCAATTAAATCACACTGTTGTTGGTTCGCGCGGCTTGCACTTGCGGGCCATTTACATGGCGGACGGACAGGATTAGGGTTTGGACGGTGCAACAGGAACGCACAGCCTGGGAATATGTCGGTCAGCAGAGCGATCTGCCCTTTCCCGATATGGACAGCCTCTGTCTGCCAGCAGATCTTGATCTGGCAGAGCGGACGGTCTTAGAGGCGGAAGTGCTGATGTGGCGCCTTTGGACAGCATCGAAAGCGGCAACTTAATCGATCCGCAAGAGCGCGCCTCATCCGCGACTCATTAACCTGGAAAGCAGTGCGTATCCAGTTGATGTGCTCGCGATGCCCTCAACATGAAGATTCTGTTCTGTTTGCGTTGATGATGGGATTGCCGAAAGACCAAGCAGACGTGACAAGCAAACCATTTTGCTTGGGTATAATCGCGCAACGTTGAATGGGGGCGCGCGTGTGGTTCCTTCGTCTAATCCCAATGTCCCGGTGAGATTCGGCCCTTTCGAGCTGGATGTTCGGACGGGAGAACTACGCCGTGACGGAACTTCCCTCAAACTGCAGCCCCAGCCCGCGAAAGTGCTGCAGTTGTTGGTCGCCCGTGCCGGCGAAATTGTGACGCGGCAGGACCTTGCTCAGCAGGTGTGGTCTTCCGACACGTTCGTGGATTTCGACCAAGGGCTGAACTACGCAATCCGTCAAATACGCACCGCGCTCGACGATGACGCGGAGCGTCCACGTTATCTGGAAACGCTTCCTAAGCGGGGCTATCGATTCATTGCCCAGATCGAGGACGTGAAACCAAAGATTTCGGCGGATCTTCCAACGGGTTCAGCTGAAATTCTTCCATCAGCGAAAGCGCCACGCGGGCACCTGCGGACCCGGTTGCAGTGGATCGCAGCAAGCGCTGGGGTGGTTCTGTTGGCTATCGCAGCATGGGTTTACATTGCCGGAGATGGTTCAGCGTCCCGTGGATCGGGTCGCGACATTCAATCGGTGGCAGTATTGCCACTGGAAAGCCTTTCGGCCGATACCAACCAGGATTATTTCGCAGATGGCCTTACTGATGAGTTGATCACCGAACTTGCGCGCCTCGGACGTTTCCGCGTGATCTCACGAACATCGGTTGTCGGCTACAAAGGTACGAAGAAGAAGGCCGCGGAAATTGGTCGGGAGCTCAACGTGGACGCGATCGTTGAAGGAACGGTCGAGCGCGTGGGCGATCATGCTCGCATCCGCGCACAACTCATCCGCGCCGGCGACGATCAACACGTATGGGCTGAAAGCTACGATCGAGAGGTCAGTGACCTATTGCGGCTTGAACGAGACGTTGCTCGCGACATCGCGCAGCAGATCGGATATCGGATCACCGAGCAGGGCGATCGCGCTCGCACCATTCCACAGGTTTCTGCGGCCGCGCATGAAGATTACTTGCGCGGCCGATACTACTGGAACAAACGGACAGAAGCAGGGCTACTGAAAGGAATCGAATACTTCCAAAAGGCGATTGACCAAGAGCCCAACTACGCATTGGCTTACGCTGGCCTTGCGGATTCCCACATCATGCTCGCAAATTGGGGATTCGCCGCACCACTCGATGCTTATCCTAAGGCTAAGACCGCTGCATTGAAGGCGCTCGATTTGGACGATGAGCTCGCCGAAGCGCACACGTCGCTTGCTTATACAACTCTCCTCTACGATTGGGATTGGGTGAACGCCGAAAAGCGATTCCGCAAGGCGATCGCCGTCAATCCAAATTATGCGTCGGCCCACCATTTCTACAGCATCTGCCTCATGACAGCGGGCCGCTACAAGGAAGCAGTGGCTGAGATTCGCCGCGCACAAGAACTCGATCCGCTGTCATTGATCGTGAACGACGTCCTTGGGTGGACTTACTACGAAGGGCGGCAGTATGACCAGGCGATCCAGCAATTCACCAAAACTTTGGAGATGGACCCGAACTATGTTCCTGCGCTGCTCGATCTGGGAAGCACGTACCTGAGAACCGGGGAATATGGGAAAGCGGTCGCGCAATTTGAAAAGGCGCGGAGCATTGCTGGAGAAAATGGAGTTGTGCTGTCAGGATTAGCACAAGCCTACGCGCTATCCGGAAACCAAGCCGGGGCAGTTAAGATTGTGCGTCAATTGGAAACACCGTCGACTGCGTCGTTTGTCTCTCCTTGGGATTTGTCAACCATTTACGTTGCGCTTGGCGACAAGACCAGAGCAATTGACCTTCTGCAAAAGGCCGCCAATGATCGCGTCGGATGGGTTGTGCGGTTGGGGGTAGATCCTGCCTTTGATAGTTTGCAGGGCGAACCGCAATTTCAACGCTTAATACGTGAAGTTGGAATTCCGAAGATCGCCAGCCAGAGCACCGGTGTTCGCCGCGAGTTTCCTCGCAGGAGTGGATAGAACGCGCAGCCATCGACCGCGCGTTCTGGAAGTTGCTGCTTAATTTCCCTTCAGCGATGCCATGTCGATCACAAAGCGATAGCGGACGTCACTTTTCTGCACGCGCTCGTAAGCTTCGTTCACCTGTTGAATCGGAATTACCTCGATGTCAGATGTGATCTTATGACTTCCGCAAAAATCCAACATTTCCTGAGTTTCCTTGATCCCGCCAATGGCTGAGCCCGCTAGACTGCGACGGCCCATTGCCAATGGCATTGCGCCAACCGGAATCTGTTTTTCAGGAATGCCGACTACGACGAGAGCGCCGTCCACTTTTAGAAGGTTTATGTATTCGTTCCAGTCCATTTCGGCTGAAACTGTGTTGATGATGAGATCAAAGGATCGTTGTAGTTTTGTGAATGTTTCAGGGTCGGACGTAGCGTAGAAGTGGTCGGCCCCGAGACGCTTCCCATCTTCTTTTTTCTTCAATGACTGGCTCAGAACGGTTACTTCCGCTCCCAAAGCGTGCGCCAGTTTGACTCCCATGTGGCCAAGACCACCCATCCCGACGATAGCCACTTTTTTGCCAGGCCCGGCACCCCAGTGTTTCAGGGGCGAGTAAAGCGTGATGCCGGCACACAACAGAGGCGCGCAAGCCTCGAGCGGGAGGTTACCTGGCATCCGTAACACGTAGTTTTCGTCGACGACCACTTGTTCGGAATATCCTCCGTACGTGGCGACTCCTTCATCGTCTCGACTGTTGTAGGTAAAGGTCGTGTGGACCGAGCAGTACTGTTCGAGGCCCTTCTTACATTCCGGACAGGTGCGACATGAGTCGACAAAGCAACCGACGCCAACCTTGTCTCCGACTCTATATTTCGTCACTTTCTTGCCGACCGCGGCGACGATACCAGCGATCTCATGCCCGGGAACCATCGGGAAGATCGACTCTTCAAGGAAATCGCCCCACTCATTGCGCGTCTGGTGAATGTCCGAATGGCAAATACCGCAATATTTAATATCAATGACTACGTCGTGTTCCCTTGCTTCGCGACGATCGAAGCTAAATGGGACGAGCGGAGCTTTGGGTGAGGCTGCAGCATAACCTTTGGTCTTGCTCATGAATTCTCCACTGGAAAATGACGTTCGGATTTGGAACGACGATGATGGTTTGTTCTTCTCGCACAACAATTCGCGCAACGTTAGCGTGAAGTTTATTGGATGCAACTGCTCAGGTCCTCGATTCGGCGGGCTGGGGAAAGTAAAATGTTTTCCATCAGGAGGTCATCATGGTTGAGACACCGCAACAATACACACAACGCATTCTGAGCAATTCTGCTGGCAAGGATGCATTGCGAGTCCAACGAGGGACAGCAGCGCAAATCAAGACTCTGCTCAAGGGCTTGAGCAAGAAACAATTGAATTGGAGATCCGAACCCGGGAAGTGGTCGATCAATGAGATCGTTGCACACTTGGCCGATACGGAAATTGTGGTGAGTTGGCGAATGCGGCTGATTTTGGGAGCGAATGGTACGCCAATCCATGCGTTCGATCAGGACGCGTGGGCATCTGCGCTTCTGTATGCAAAGAGCGATGCCAAGTGGTCAACGAACACGTTTTCGATATTGCGCGAAAACAATTTGCGGCTGCTAAAGACGATCCCTAAGACAGCGTGGGAGAACTATGGAATGCATTCGGAGCGTGGCCAGGAAAGCATCGAGCATATTGTGAAAATGATGGCGGGGCATGACATCAATCATGTACGCCAGATCGAGGGCGTGCGGAAGCAACTCAAGGCCAAGGGCCCGAAGCGCAAACGGGCGTAGGGCAGAGCCCTAAGTCAGTAGAAAAGTACGGATCTATCGAGTCTTGTCATTCGGGGAATGCCCCAGCAACCAGCGCCCTCGCGACAAATAGTGACCTCGATCACATTGGTGCCAAATTGCGTCGTGATATGGTCATTAGTTCCCCATTGTTGCATTCCTGCTCAGCAAGGGAGTTGATGGAGTGATTCTCGGCGTACCGAAAGAAAGCTACCCGGGCGAACGGCGTGTCGCTTTGGTTCCACTGGTTGTGCCCAATCTAATAAAAGCGGGGTTCGACGTTGTCGTCGAAGCCAGCGCTGGGATGGAAGCAGGCTACCTTGACGCGCAATATGTCGAGAAGGGGGCAAGGATTGTCCCCAACCGCGCCGACGTATTCGCCGCAGCCGACATTGTTCTGCAAGTTCTTTGCTACGGATCCAACGACGTAAGCGGAGAGGCTGACTTGCCGCTCCTTCGTCGTGGTCAAATCCTGATCGGGTTTTTACGCCCCTTAGGGTCGAAAGAAGCCGTGGAGCGAATTGCCGCCACTGGCGTGACATCGTTTTCCGTAGAACTCATGCCTCGAACCACCCGTGCGCAGAGCATGGACGCCTTGTCGTCGATGGGTACGATTTGCGGATATAAGGCGGTGTTGGTCGCGGCGGAGACCTTGCCGCGAATTTTTCCCATGTTGACGACCGCCGCTGGAACCGTCACACCGGCACGTGTTCTTGTGATCGGCGCTGGCGTTGCCGGGCTTCAGGCAATCGCTACCGCGCGTCGTTTGGGAGCGGTCACGTCCGCCTACGACTTGCGTCCCGCGGCCAAAGAGCAGGTACAGAGTTTGGGTGCACGTTTCGTTGAACTTCCGATCGAGGCTCAGGATGCGCAAGATGCTCGGGGTTACGCGCGAGCGCAGGACGAATCCTTCTATAGCCGGCAGCGCGAACTGCTTGGAAAGGTGATTTCCGACAGTGATGTTGTTGTCACTGCAGCCGTGATTCCTGGTAAGCAGTCTCCGGTACTCATCACAGAAGAAATGGTGAAGGGGATGGTCCCGGGATCTGTGATCATCGACCTCGCTGCCGAGCGTGGTGGGAACTGCGAACTTACTCAGGCGGGAAAAGACATCATTCGCCACAACGTGAATATCATGGGTCGCATCAATCTCGCGACGACTGTCCCGTACCATGCGAGCCAAATGTATGCGCGCAACATGACCGCATTTCTACTGCACTTGATTAAAGACGGTAAATTGCAATTGAATCCGGACGATGAGATCGTCCGCGATACGCTTTTGACGCACGACGGAGAAATCAAACAGGCCCGTGTGCGCGAGTTTTTTTCTCTTCCGGCCCTGGCAACAGCGGACCGGTCATGACACGGAACTATCCGCGGGAGGAGTGAATGTCATCGAATCTGCTCGACGCGTTGTACATCTTCATGTTGGCCGGGTTTATTGGATTTGAAGTGATTCGGCGCGTCTCTCCACTGTTGCACACCCCTCTGATGTCCCTCACCAATGCCTTGGATGCAATCGCTGTGGTTGGTGCGATCGTGCTGGTGGGTGAACATAAGAGCACATTCTCCACCGTGTTGGGGACAATCGCTGTTGTCGCGGCCACCAGCAACATCGTCGGTGGTTTCATCATCACCGACCGCATGCTCCGGATGTTCAAGAGCAGCAATCCTTCCAAGTGAGCAGCTTCGTGACCGAGCACATCATCGAAGTCATCTATCTCATCGCGAGCATCCTGTTTATTTTGTCGTTGAAGTGGATGAGTTCTCCAGTCTCAGCGAGACGCGGAATTCTTGCCGGCGAGATCGGCATGCTGCTGGCAATTGCTGGCACGCTGTTGCATCGCGGGATTGTTGATTACACATGGATTGCCATCGCTCTCGTGCTGGGAACGATGATCGGCGTTCCGTTAGGCCGGGTGGCGATGACGGCTGTCCCGCAACGGACCGCGTTGAGCCACGCATTCGGCGCCCTGTGCGTCACCCTGGTAGGGACCGCCGAGTATTACCTCCGCGCGCCGGATGTTTCCCGCCTGATGATGAGCGTCTTGGGAATGGAGGTCATTCTCGGAGGCTTAACGTTTACCGGGAGCCTGATGGCAGCGGGAAAGCTACAGGAGGTATTACCGCAGCGGCCAATTACGTATAAGGGACAAAATCTCGTCAACCTTCTCCTGCTGCTGGTCGCGATTGGTGTCGCGGGATACTTGGTCATCCACCCGGAAGCGCGGTTTCTGTTTCCGGTAATGGTCACGATTGCGCTGATCTTCGGCGTGCTGCTGATTATTCCAATCGGCGGCGCGGACATGCCTACCGTTATCTCTTTGTTGAACTCCTACGCCGGTCTATCTGCGGCGGCGATGGGCTTTGTGCTCAACAGCAAACTTCTGATTATTGCGGGCGCCCTGGATGGCTCGTCCGGATTCATTCTGTCCGTGATCATGTCGAAGGCAATGAATCGCTCGTTTACGAACGTGCTGTTTGGAGCATTTGGCCAGGTTCAGGCCACAGCCGCAGGAACTGTAGAAGAGAAACCGGTGCATAGTGCAACCGCCGAAGAGGCAGCAGCCATTCTGGCAGCCGCGAACAAGGTTGTGATTGTTCCCGGTTACGGTATGGCGGTAGCTCAGGCACAGCACAAGGTTCGCGAACTCTATGACAACCTGACCAAGCGTGGGGTAGAAGTGAAATTCGCGATTCACCCAGTGGCTGGTCGTATGCCTGGACACATGAATGTTCTGCTGGCCGAAGCCGATGTTCCTTACGACCGGTTGATGGAGATGGATGATATCAATGCGGACCTGCCGCAGACAGACGTCGCGCTCGTGATTGGTGCGAACGACGTCACCAATCCAGCCGCGCGAAGCGATCAAAGCAGCCCCATCTATGGGATGCCCATTATTGACGTCGATAAGGCACGCACAGTCATGGTCATCAAGCGCGGGATGAGCCCTGGGTTTGCAGGGATCGATAATCCGCTCTACTACCTTGATCGAACTCTCATGCTTTTTGGAGACGCGAAGGGGTTTGTGGGGAATATCGTAAGGGAGCTATCCGGCGCCGGGGGCCATGGATAGACGTTTTGTCAGGCATCCACTCTTAAGAAGCCCCAAATCGTTCTATTAGCTGAACGAATCGATCATTGATCTTCGACTGAAGGCGCCTCCTCTATCGGGTATCAAAGCGCGTCATTTCCGCGCTTGTCAGCACCTTCCGGGCCTTATGATCTAGATGTTCGACTGGCAGGCTCATGCTGCGTGTGAAGTGATTCAGGCAGAAAAGTAGCGCCAGCATGCTTGCCCCGAAAATTGTGATCGTGAGAAGAATAATCAGCATTCGCAGACTCCTTGGGCTACTCCCGCATGCAGAGCCAGCATAGAAAACCTTACTGTTTTGTGCGAGATTGCTAAGGTAATTTGAGTGTGGGTACTAACGATTCCGGGCGCGCTTGGATTGCGCTTGCGAATGCTTCTTTTTCGCCGTTCCGCGAGGCGCTTTCGTGAATTTGAATTCGTGCAGTTTCATATCAACGCGTCGTCCGCGAAATGTCACGCCTTCCATCTGCAGGCGGAAACGCTGCTCCATACCGCCTTCTCCAGGTATCTTGACGGCTCCGCCTGACCCAAGAATCCGCTGCCACGGCAGACCTGCGGTCTTGCCAAGGACACGCGCTACCAGACGCGATCCTCTCGGGTATCCGGCGGCCCGTGCGACCGATCCGTACGTCGCGACCTTGCCATGAGGGACGCTCAGGATTATTGCGCGAATACGCGCATGAACGGTCGCTGCATCAGCGCTTTTTGCGGTTTTTTTCGGGCTCGACAAATCGGCCTCGGCAGTTTTGACCTTGGTTCAAACAAACCGTATTTTCCTCAGAATCGCAGAGGATCTTCTTTTCGAGCGCCCATCGAATCTGCAGGTCCGTTTATTCCTGATCAGGAGTCAATTATGACACGTGTGTCTCGACTGCTTTCTTTGGGAGCCATCTCCCTAGTTATGTCGGGCGTTCTACTTCTTTCCACTGGTTGCGGTGAAGAGCATGCGCTTTTGCGGGTAGTCCATGCTTCGCCCGATGCAGGCAATGTTGATGTTGTTATCGACGGCAAAGCGGTCCTCACCGACGTTCCCTACGCCAATGTTTCCGACTACCTCACCATCAAGGCGGGGACGCGGCGCATCGAGGTTCGCCCAACCGGCACGACGACGGATGCGATCGATTCCACCGTAAGTTTCTCGTCACATAGCGATTCGACCGTGCTTGCCGAGGGATTCGCCACCGCATCTCCCTCCACCATCGCGGCTGTCGTTCTCACGGACGATAACTCGGATCCCCTATCCGGCAAGGCCAAAGTCCGCGTGATTCACGCCGCGGCGTCGGCGGGGAATGTGGATGTCTACGTTGTGCCTCCCGGAACCAATATCACCACCGTTTCTCCGACGCTCTCGAACGTGCCCTTTCAAGCCGCTTCTGCATACCTCAGCGTAGACCCGGGCACTTACGAGGTAGTCGTCACCCCGGCGGGCATCAATACGGTGATTGCAATCGATGTCCCCGACTTCACCATCGCAACTGGACAGATCCGCTCAGCCGTAGCGCTGGACGCTGAGGGAGGTGGACCTCCGTTCCAGTTGATTGTCTTGAACGACAAGAACTAGCCAACACGTAAAAAACAAAAATGGGACGGGTTTTTAGACCCCGTCCCCTAGTTTTCCAACCACGAGGGCTTCCCCTCCGCAACGACTTTCGGCCAATCCTCAGACGCCCCTTCGGGAGCGGCACTTCTACGATTTATTGGTGTACCGCGACTCCCATGACGAAATTGCCTGGGTCCGTGATGTCCACCAGGTTGAACGACGATCGATCGGGGGCGACCTGAATTGAAAACGTAAACCCGCAACCTGCGCCGCACGAGAGTCCCGCCGTACCCGATCCATTCGCAGTCAGCGTCTGAATCGTGAACGTGTTACCCGTGCTGGTGCTATCCCCGCATCCGACGGAGTGTGACTTCTCCACCGCATTCGTCGCGGACCCGGAGGCGTTCAACGTAAACGTGACGAGAGTTGTGCCGACGCCGCAACCACCCTGTCCGTACAGCGTCACCTGCCACGAACCCGCGAGGTCAGCTTTCACGACATTTCCGGTTGCAAAGCTTGGCGTTGCCATCAACAACACGGTTGAAAGCGAAAGTACAGCTAGGAACATGATTCGCGCAGCGCGCGGACCATGTGTGAGCGTCTGATGTTGGTTCATAACCATTCTCCTTTTGGACGGCTGCTCCCTCCACCGATTTCTTCTTTCCATCGGTGCAGTGCAACCGCCTCTTGCGGACGGTTATCGATCCAACGTCTCCCCCGGTCAATTAGCGCCCTCTGAGTTTCCCCTGAGTTTCCGATGAGGCCGTGAACGCACTGATAAAGAACGATTTCACGGCCCTGAAACCACCGAGAGCACTGGCCCCTGAGGTTCAGTTTCGGTATTCACTCGCCCGGAAAGAACAGTGGTGACTGACGGCAATCGAGTAAGATGGTTTTGGAAGGTGTCTGCAATGGCCGACTGGCTCGTTTACGGACTTAGCGCAATGTTTCTGATTGGCATGCTCGGCTGCCTCGTCGTGATCCCTATCACTGCCTTCAGGCTTTTCGCCATCCTGTTTCAGCACGATCCCGAAGAAGATCAAAACCCGGTCGCCTAGAGCCGGATCCATCCGTGCTGAATCAACAACAGCGATGTAACCGAAACAACCAGCCACAATAGGACGCCTTGCATTAGCGGACGATAGCCCACCTGTTTTAGTGTCGCTAGCGAAATACCAGTTCCGATCAAGTACAGCGTCACCGTCAGCCCGATGTGCGCCATTTTCGATAACACTCCATAAACAGGTCCGCCGCCGGGAAGATACGTGTTGCACACCGCCGCCAGCGCAAAGAGTCCGATAAACCAAGGCCATCGTATGCGCGCTTTCGCATGACGGGCCATTGCAGTCGCCAGCGCCACCGGCACAATCCACAACGCTCGCGCCAACTTCACCGTCGTGCCCACCGCGAGCGCGGTCGCTCCGTATTTCGCCGCCGCTCCCACCACGGAACTCGTATCGTGAATCGCCAACGCCGCCCACAGTCCAAATTGCGTTTGCGACAGATGCACCGCCGCCCCAATCGCCGGGAAAGTCAGCAGCGCCACTGAATTCAACACAAACACCGTGCCAAGCGATACCGCCATTTCCTCATCGCTGGCATGTACGATCGGCCCAACCGCCGCAATCGCGCTACCCCCGCAGATCGCCGTGCCAGTAGAAATCAAAAACGCCGGTGTCCGCCGAACGTTCAGCAAGGTTCCCAGTCCCATACCGACGAGCATTGCAAACGCAATTCCCATGAACGTGTAAACAAATCCGGAACGTCCCGCGCGCAGCACCTCGTGCAGGTTCATCCCAAAGCCGAGGCCCACCACCGACGCCTGCAACAGCCAGCGCGAGAATCTTGACGTTTCTTTTGGATATGGATGAGCAAAGAGCAGCCCAAAAATCAGGCCCATGGTGAGTGCAACTGGCGGGGAGACGAAACTGCTGGCCGCAACGAGCAATCCAACGAGAAATACAGCTCGGTTCAGCATTCAACCGCTCGTTGAAGTGTGCGATGGGAGCCGCAACCAGAATTAGTTTTACAAAGTGCCTGCAAATTTAAGAACGGAGCGACCCACACAATGGCGAGCCGCTCCGGCGCTCTGCAACACCCAGATTCGATCAGGCAGCCGCTCCTTTGCGGAACGACTCGATTGCCTTATCTTCATTGTCAAACACTTCGAAAATCGTCACCAGTTTCGTGACCTGGAGCAAGTCGCCCACCCGCTGGGTAAGGCTGGCTAGCTTCAGCGATCCGCCGGCGCTTTGCGCGGTCGTGTACAGCCCAACCAGCGTCCCGAGCCCGCCGCTATCGATGTAATTCACGCCGGCCAAATTCAGCACAAGCTGGGTGTTTTTCTCCTCGATTAGCCGTTTTACGGCATCGCGCAACGTTGCTGACTCCTCGCCGAAGACGATCTTCCCATTGCAGTCCACTACCAGTACATCGCCCACTGTTCGCGTGCTCAATTTCAGCTGCACAAAACCACCTCCGGTGGATTACTCCAGCGTTTTCAAGCCCTAGAAGCCTAAACGGAGTTGCCGCCTTCCGCAACGTCAGATTCTAGCCCCTAGGACCGCCACCATTTTGCCAGGCGAGCGACCGGGTTCTCAACGCGCAACTCCCCACGCCTTTCTTGCCAGCGTCACGACCGAAAGTGACTCACATCACAGCACTTCCGTAGATGGAAGTAGAGACTTTCATCAGTAGCGGCCATGTGCTGCTGCAAATTGCTACAGGCTTCTGTCAGGAGGTCCGGCAAACGGCGAGTTTCGCTACACCAGCGGAATCCCGGAGCCGAACTCGGGGCCGGCTGCAAATTTACAAGGAGAGAAAGCCATCATGAAAACCACCAAGCTCGCGGCGCTGGTTGCCACCATCGCGATTGCACTTTTCATTCTGATTCCGAATTTATCCTGGGCCGACGACGGAGCCGGCTTGTACAAAGCAAAGTGCGCAGCATGTCACGGGGCCGACGGCGCAGGCAAACCCGCAGCCAAGATCCCAAGCCTGATTTCTGACGATGCGAAGAAAATGTCCGACGCCGATCTTGAAAAGGCAGTCGCTGAGAAACCCAAACATGCTGGCGTTGCCAAGGCTCTTACACCTGACCAGATCAAGATGGTGGTTGGCTACGTTCGCAGCATTCAGAAATAAGATCGGCTGTTCCTTGGTGCGTGTGCCGCGACGAGATCACCCTCGCTTACGCGGCACCTTGGGGGTCTGCCTTGGTCTCGCCCGGCTCAATTCGCCTCAGCACTTGCGGAGCCGGCCGGTCCAATACCAATACGGAGGGCCCCCGCTTGGCCGCAATCATTCCTGGGACAGCCCACCCGGGTCTCGCACAATCGCGTAGACCCGGGTGCCAATTTTCTGGCGCATTCACTCGTGCCATCCGATATCGCCGTTCCGTCACAGTCAGCTCGGCAATTTCATTCCCCATTTCCGCACGAGCCGTCTTCCTGTTCCGGATTGGCCAGGAGAGACTTTGATGAGCAAGGCCCTTCTTTACGACGCAACGCTTTGCGTTAACTGCAAGCAATGCGAACAAGCATGCGCCGACAAGAACAAACTTATCTACAACGACACCATCGCAGCTGAAGACCACCAGTCCGACCACAAATATACGGTCGTACTCGCCAAAGGCGAAAAGTACATGCGGCGTCTTTGCATGAATTGCGCCGATCCCGCGTGTGCTTCCGTATGTCCCGTTGCCGCTCTTCGCAAAACGCCTGAGGGCCCTGTCATTTATGAAGAAGCGCGTTGCATGGGATGTCGCTATTGCATGGCTGCTTGCCCCTTCAGCGTTCCCAAGTACGAATGGAGCAAGCTACTTCCCAAAGTCCAGAAATGCACCATGTGTGCGGACCGCGTGTTGGCTGGCAAACCAACCGCCTGCGCCGAAGCCTGCCCCACCGGGGCCACCATGTTCGGCGAGCGCGCGGAACTGATTGCTGAAGCCCAGAAGCGCATTCACGACAATCCCGCAAACTACGTCGATCACATCTACGGGCTAAATGAAGTCGGTGGCACATCCGTCCTTCTGCTATCCAGTGTTCCCTTCGAAGAGTTCGGATATCGCACCAACGTCACACGCGATCCCTTGCCAATGTTCACCTATCGCGTGCTCTCCCGTATCCCGGACTTCGTTCCCCTCGGCGGCGTGATGCTCGGCGGTATTTGGTGGATTACGCATCGTCGCGAAGAAGTGGCTGAATCGGAAGGCTCTGCCCCTGCCAGCCCAAAAGACGCGAACCAGAAAGGAAGAACGCAATGAAACCAAAAATAACTTTCTGGCGGATTATCTTCCTCGCGGTCATGGCGATGGGTTTTTATGGCACTGCGGTCCGCTTTGCGCAAGGGCTCGGTGCTTCTACCAACCTCAACGACCAGTTCCCTTGGGGCATCTGGATCGGCTTCGATGTACTTTGCGGCGTAATGCTTGCAGCCGGCGGCTTCACGCTCACTGCCGCCGTCCATATCTTCAACATCAAGAGACTGCACGCGATCGTTCGTCCCACGATCTTTACCGCATTCCTTGGATACGTGCTCGTCTGCGTCGCCCTCATGTTTGATCTCGGGCGTCCGTACCGCATCTGGCATCCGTTGGTTATGCGCAACCCGCATTCGGTGATGTTCGAGGTTGCCTATTGCGTCATGCTCTACACAACGGTCCTATCGCTTGAATTTTCACCCATCGTGCTTGAGCGCTTTGGATGGCACAAGCCTTTGAAAATTGTCAAAGCCATCCTCATCCCCCTCGTTATCGGCGGTGTAATCCTTTCCACCTTGCACCAGTCATCGCTCGGCACGGTCTACCTCATCATGCCGGACAAACTTCACCCATTCTGGTACAGCCCTCTGCTGCCGGTGTTCTTTTTCATCTCGGCAATCGCGGTGGGTTTGGCGATGACGATCTTCGAATCCTCGCTCAGTTCGAAATACTTCGGCCAACAACTTGAGCTCACGATCCTTCAGGAGCTTGGTCGCGTACTCATGGTCGTGCTCTCCGTCTACGCCATTCTTCGCTTCGAAGACCTGTTTCATCGCGGGATGCTTCGCCGCATCGTCCAGCCGGGTTATGAGATGTATCTCTTGTGGCTCGAACTATCTCTGAGCCTCATCGTTCCTCTCGCGCTTCTCCTGCAAAAGAAAATACGTACAAGCGCTGGAGGCCTCTATCTCGGTGCTGTCATGGTCGTGCTTGGTTTCATCACCAACCGGCTCAATGTCAGCATCACCGGGCTCGAATCAAGTGCCGGAATGCACTACGTACCCAAGTGGACGGAGATTGCCGTCACTGGCGCCATTATCGCGGCAGGGTTCGCCCTCTTCGGGCTTGCCGTGAAGTACTTGCCCATCTTCCCTGAAGAGCATGCCGCCATCGCGCACGCATCTCCCCAACCGATTGCTCGCGAGGTCACGTTGCAACATGCCGGAGACTGATCACACTCGGAAGGCCGCGGGTATCTGGTTGCGCTTGCGCCATGGCCTTGGAACCAAATTGATCTCTCTGCTCACCGTTGCCCTGATCGTCATTTTTGCTGTCCTCGCCTGGCTCACCATTCGTCTGCATCGTCGCCACTTGGAAGCGGCAGCCCTTGTAAGTGCTGAGCGCGTAAGCGATGTCATCACGCGCAGCACCAGCTACTACATGTTGCGCAACGATCGCGAAGGTCTCTACCACACCATGAACACAATGGCGAACGAGCCTGGTATGGAGAAGATTCGGATCTTCGATCGCGACGGACGAATTACTTATTCTTCAGCCTCCGCCGAAATGAATCGCGTTGTCGACAAGGACGCCGAGGCCTGTTACGCCTGCCATGCACACGCGCAACCGCTTTCCAAGCTCAACCGCCCTGACCGGTTTCGCGTCTACCGCGCCAATGGTAAGCGCGTGCTCGCAATCATCACTCCCATCGAGAATCAGCCGTCTTGCTCAACCGCTGAATGTCACGCACATCCTGCCGACCAAAAGATACTTGGCGTAGTGGATACACACCTTTCACTCGCACGCGCCGACGCACAAGTCGCCGAGGGCACGGGGCTCATGCTTGTTTACGATACCGTTGCCATGCTCTGCATAGCCTTGCTCATCGCATTCTTCATTCACCACTTCGTCGGCGAGCCGTTGAAGAAGTTGCGCGCGGGAACTGAAAAGCTCTCCACCGGCAATCTTGGGTACCAGATTCAGGCTCCGTCAAACGACGAACTAGGCGACTTGGCTCAGTCCTTTAACGCGATGAGTTTGCAATTACAGGCGGCTAACGAGGAAATCGTCGCGTGGGCACACACGCTCGAGGACCGCGTCGCTCAGAAGACAGAGGAACTGCGCAGGACTCACGATGAGGTCTTGCATGTAGAGACCATGGCTTCGCTGGGGAAGCTTGCCGCTGTTGTCGCTCACGAAATTAACAATCCATTGGCAGGCATCCTCACCTATGCGAAGCTTCTGCGGAAGTGGGTCGACCGCGGCGAAACTAGCGGAGAGAAGAAGTACGAAGCGATGCAGTGCCTCGATCTGGTCGCGTCCGAAAGCCGCCGGTGCGGCGAATTATGCAAGAACTTGCTCAGCTTCTCGCGCACAGCGCCCATGAATGTCGAGGGCACCGACATCAATTCCGTCGTTGAGCGCTGCCTTCTTCTCGTTCATCACAATCTTGAATTGGCCGCCATCGACTCGAGACCGGAGTTAGCGCCGGGCCTTCCCCGCATTCAATGCGATCCCACACAAATCGAACAGGTCTTGCTCGCTTTGGTGATGAATGCATTGGACGCCATGCCCCACGGCGGCACGCTCAGCGTGCGCACCGACTTGCTCGAAGACCTCCAGCAAGTCGAAATCCAGGTACTCGATGACGGGGCAGGCATTCAGGCGGAAATCCTGCCTACGATTTTCGAGCCCTTTGTCACTACCAAAGATCGCAGCCACGGTACCGGCCTCGGTTTGGCCGTTAGCCGCAGCATTATCGAGCGGCATAGCGGGAAGATCACGGTTCACTCCGAAGTGGGCAAAGGCACTACGGTGACCATCACGCTACCGCTCACGCCAGCGGCGCAACTACCAGTGGTTGCTGGTGCCCTGCATACATGCACATGAGGTGATTCACTTGACCGCACAAGGAAAACTGCTGATCGTCGACGATGAGCTGAGTGTTAGGGATTCCCTTGCAAAATGGTTCCACGAGGAGGGTTACGACGTCGGTACGGCGGAGTGCGCAAGCGATGCACTAACTCGCCTCGCGGAGCACTCCTGGGACGCCGCGCTTCTCGACATCAAAATGCGCGGCACGGATGGGATTGAACTCCTCGGCCGCATCCGCGAACTTGACCCCAATCTTGTCGTCATCATGATGACCGGGTACGCCTCAGTTGAAACGGCGGTCGCCGCGCTGAAAAATGGCGCTTACGATTACGTTACCAAGCCCCTCGATCCGGATGAAATCGCCCATCTCGTGAAAAAAGCTATCTCCCACAAGCGTACTGAACAGGAAAACCTTCGCTTACGTGAAACCGTCGCAGAGGTTGCGCGCCCTGAAGAGATTGTCGGGCAGAGTGCGGCCATGAATCGCGTCTTTGAGGCAATTGAAACGGTGGGCCCAACCGACGCGACAGTGCTAATCACTGGAGAGAGCGGCACGGGAAAAGAACTGGTCGCGCGGGCCGTCCACCATGCCAGTCCTCGCCGCTTTCACCCGCTTGTCGTAATTCACTGCGGCGCCTTAACCGAAACCCTTCTTGAAAGCGAACTGTTTGGCCACGAAAAAGGCGCATTCACCGGAGCGCAGTATCGCAAGAAAGGGAAATTTGAGATTGCGGAAGGCGGAACCGTCTTCCTCGATGAAATTGGCGATATCAATCTGAAAACGCAGACCGATCTGCTGCGAGTTCTGCAGGAACACGAAATCGTACGCGTCGGCAGTAACCAACCGATTAAAGTCGACTTCCGCTGCGTGGCCGCGACCAACAAAGACCTTGAAACGTTGATCGAGGAAGGAAAGTTTCGTCCCGACCTCTTCTACCGCCTCAATGTCTTCCGCATCGAACTACCTGCTCTGCGTGAACGTAAGGATGACATCCCAGCCCTCGTCAACCATTTCGTTCACAAGTTTTCGCAGCAAATGAACAAGCGAATCACGCGGGTCGCCCCGGAAGCCATGAACCTTCTGCAACAACAGCCTTGGACAGGCAACATCCGCGAACTTGAAAACGCGGTCGAGCGCGCGATGGTTGTTTCCCAGGAACCCGAACTCCTCGATCGCGATCTCGCTTTCAAGGTCGCCATCGTGAATGGGAATTCAACCGCATCGCCAACAACGCTCGAGGACGTTGAGAAGTCTCACATCCTGCACGTGCTCGAGCAAACAAATTGGAACCAGACGCGCGCCGCGGAGCTTCTTGATATAGACCGGGTTACGCTGCATCACAAGGTCAAGAAATATGGCTGGAGCAAGCCCGTAGTTGAAATCCGATGAAGGTGCTCGAACTGCTCCCGATTGGGAATCTGGATACTGAGCTGCTAGTTGATCTTGTTCCGGCGCTCTCCGCTTCCCTGCACGTTCCCTGCGAAGTGGTCTCGGGCCGCATGGACCCTGCTTTCGCCTTTCATCGCGAACGACATCAATATCATTCCTCTGAGATCTTGCTTGCCATGCAGGACATCGTTACCCCAAACACTTGGCGTGTACTTGGGATCGCGGCTGCCGACCTCTACATTCCAATTCTCACTTTCGTGTTCGGAGAAGCACAAATGGGAGGCCCCTGCGCGGTCGTTTCGATTCATCGCCTTCGGCAAGAATTCTATGGACTTCCAGCAAACCATGACTTGCTGCATCAGCGCCTGCGAAAAGAGGCGTTGCACGAAGTGGGGCACACCCTCGATCTCGTGCATTGTGAAGACTATCAATGCGCGATGTCTCCTTCCCATGCCGTGGAATGGATTGATCTGAAAGGCGACGCACTCTGCCCGTTCTGCACCGAGCGAGTCCTGTCAAAAAAGAGTTTAGCCCGCCCGTAAAACACGAATTCCCTTGACCAGCGCGGGTCTCGGCCTATGATTATGCGCACTGGCAGTTTCCTTCCGATTGTGGGGCGCATATGCAGGTTCCTGGAATTCTTTCCCGTTTTGCGCAGCCGTTTGTTCAGCAATCCCGCACAGGCGTTCGGCGCATGCGAACGTATCTCGGCCTTGTGCAGCACTCAACCGCATCAGTACTTCCTCAAATCATCCAGCCGGATCCGCAAGAGATCTACGTCACCCTGACGGCCGACTGTAACTTGCGCTGCCAGGGATGTCGCTATGGGCGCGAGTTCATGCATGGCCATCAATTGCCGTGGGCTACCGTTCGTGACCTTCTCGACGATTGCAAGAAGCTGGGCATTCGCAACATACGACTGTACGGCGGTGAACCACTTCTACATCGCGACATCGTTCGCATCGTCGAACGTTCCGCGTCTCTCGGCCTGCACACTTGGTTGACGACCAACGGCATCCTGCTCAAACGCAAGGCGGACGATCTCTACCGCGCGGGCTTACGCCGTATCAGCGTGGGTTTCTACGGCACCGACGAAGGCTACAACGCCTACGTGCAAAGGAAAGACCAGTATCCACGCCTCGTGGAAGGAGTCGCCTACGTTCGCGAACGCTTCGGCATGGATGTGGCCATGACCCTTGGGTGGGTTTTGATGCGCCCCAATTGCTCAGTCGACGAACTTCATAAGGTCTGGGCATTCGCGGAACGCTACCAAACGCCAATCGGCGTCAGTCTCGTTCACTATTCGCTTCCCTACTTCACCGAGGGACCAGAACGCGAGCTGCAGTTTCGTCCCGAGGATCGTCCTGCGATTGAACTGGTGGTCGACGAGCTGCTTCGCCTTAAGCAATCTCGCCCCGAACTCATTCAGCAGTCTGCGATGTCATTACGTTCCATCGTTGATTGGACTCTGAAAGGACCGCAGATGGAAGTACCCTGCGATCGTTACAAATTGATCTGGATTGGGGCCGACGGCACGGTGCAGATGTGTTACGTCACGTTCAAGCTCGGAAACCTCCACGAGAATCGCCTGGCTGATCTGTTGTTCACACCCGCACATCACCAGGCAGCAAAGGACGCATTTGGCTTGAAGTGCCCCCGATGCCATTGCAGCTACCACACGCGCATCGAACGCCATTTGCCAAGCCGGTTGCACTATTCAAAACCGCTGCCATCGGAACGTCCAACGGCGGCTTGATTGGAAGACACGCTGAACGATGAAACACGAGTACATCCCTAATTTGTTTCTGGTAGGAGCTCCCAAATGTGGGACGACTGCGATGTATTCCTACCTGAACGAGCATCCGCAGATTTACATGTCCCCGAAAAAAGAACCGCAATTCTTTGCTGGAGATGTTTTAGGCCATCAACGCAACGTCATTGCCGTTGAAGATTATCGGCGTTGCTTCGATAGGGCTGATGGTGCGCGCGTGGTGGGCGAAGCGTCAACGGCGTACATGGTTTCTCGAATTGCCGCCGAGCAAATCAAGAGCTACAACCCCAGCGCGCGCATTCTGGTCATGTTGCGCAATCCGATCGATGTGATGCATGCACTCCACAGCAAACGTTTGTTCATGAACATGGAACACATCACCGACTTCGGAAAGGCGATCACTTGCGATGATGCGCGGCTCTGGCGCGCCGGGCGATGGAAAGGACAGCCAATCATCCGTCCTTCTTACCGGGAGGTCGCTTCGTTCCCTGCTCAACTGAAGAGGTTCACCAATGTTTTTGGGCGCGATCGCGTCCATGTAGTCGTTTACGACGACTTCCGCAGCGATCCGGCGACAGAATATGCAAAGTTGCTTGCCTTTCTCGGCGTGGATCCAGCGTCAAGCCGAGATTTCATTCGGCACAATGCAAACCGGCGCGTTCGCAACATGGGTGCTCAGGATTGGCTGCGAGATCCACCAGGTTTCTTCAGGCGCATTGCGCGCTCAGTGTTACCTACGCAAGTACGGAGAACGTTGGGACAGACGTTGAGAAGCTTCAACGTGAAATACGAACCGCGAGCTGCGATTGACCCCGCTTTGCGGTTGCATCTTCAAAGGGAATTCGTCCCGGAAGTCGAAGAACTGAGCCAAATATTGAGACGCGATCTCACGCACTGGGTTCGCCAAGCGCTCAGTGTTGGCTCTTCGGCAGCTTAGCTGAGAGACAACCGTTGACCGAAGCCATTAGACTTAGAGACGATTTTGTATTTAGAGCGCGCGTGGGACGTCTTGGGCGCGCGGATGGCCCGAAGTGCCACCCGACGCATAAATCGCGCACCAGAGGCTCCGCAACGCAAATGCGGCCCATTCCAGAGCGGGGTCGTGCGGGTGTTTCCAGGGTGGACTTTCGACTTTACGACTTATCAATGACTTAGCAACCCGATAAGATGGTACGATGACTAACAGCCTGAATGCTATTGGCCTATCAGACCAAAGACCGGTCGCCGCTCCAGTCCTGTTGGTGGATCTAGCTTTCCAGCACATTCTTGATTCGATCGAAAGCCCAACCGATTTCCTCGCGGGTGATGACGAGCGGCGGGGCGATGCGGATAACTTTTTCATGCGTCTCTTTGCAGAGAATGCCCTGTTCTTTCAACGCCTCACAGAATGGGCGCGCGGGTTTATTTAGTTCAATGCCAATCCACAAACCCAAGCCGCGCACTTCCGACACGTGCGGACTGCGAAGCGCCTTCAAACGGTCGACGAAGTAAGCACCCAATTCTGCCGAGCGTTCGATCATCTTCTCGCTGACGAGTACACGCAAAGCCGTGCGTGCAATGGCACAGGCCAGAGGATTTCCTCCGAAAGTGGAACCGTGGTCGCCGGGGTTGAATACTCCGAGAACTTCTTTCGATGCAAGCACAGCCGAAACTGGATAGAAACCCCCGGCCAATGCTTTACCAACAATCACCGCGTCCGGACGAATGCCTTCGTGCATGAACGCGAAAAGCTTTCCGGTACGTCCAAGGCCCGACTGAATTTCGTCTGCGATCAGCAGGACGCGATTCTCGCGGCAGATCGCCGCGGCTTCTTTAAGAAAGCCTGAAGGCGGGATGATGATTCCTGCTTCGCCTTGAATCGGCTCCACCAAGAACGCGCACGTATTTGGAGTGATCGCGGCGTGCAGCGCTCTGGCATCACCAAACGGAATCACTTTGAAACCTGGGGTGAAGGGACCAAAACCGTCGCGGTATTGTTCGTCGGTCGAAAAACTGACGATGGTGACGGTGCGCCCGTGGAAGTTGTTGGCGCAGACAATGATTTCTGCTTTGCCATCGGGAATACCTTTAACTTTGTATCCCCACTTGCGAGCCGCTTTCACGGCGGTCTCGACCGCCTCGGCGCCCGAGTTCATCGGGAGCGCCATATCGTATCCGGTTAGGTCGTGCAGGTCCTTGTAAAGTAACGCGAGTTGATCGTTGCGGAAGGCGCGCGACGTCAGCGTGACTTTGCTGGCCTGCTCGATGAGCGCCGCGAGGATGCGTGGATGGCAGTGTCCCTGGTTAACGGCGGAGTAAGCGGCCAGGCAGTCAAGGTAGCGTTTGCCTTCGACATCGTAAACCCAAACACCTTCGGCCTTTTCGAGGACGACGTCGAGCGGATGGTAGTTGTGGGCGCCGTAGGCTTCTTCCAATTGATGAAATTCTGCGTTGTGAGTTTGTCTACAATGGCGGGCATATAGGTCCTTTTCAATTATAGTGTTCCGCCCTGTCGGGCTACCTCTTCTACTCTGTTTCGAGAAGCATTGTTAACAGCGCCATACGCACGTAGAGTCCGTTCCTGGCTTGATGGAAATACTGCGCTCTCGGGTCGCTGTCGACTGTCTTGTCTAGCTCGACCGTACGTGGAAGGGGGTGCAAGATCATAGCGTCGGCCTTCATTCGCGATAGCACTGACGAGTCGATCGCGAAGCGGCGCAACAGGGGCAAGTCTGCCACCCGTTCAGGGCGAATGCGCGTTTGATAGATGACGTCGACTTCCCCGACTACGTTGTTCAAGTCCGATTCAATCTCGTAGCAGACATTTCGACGATCGAGATATTCGAGGATATCCCGTTTCATCTGAAGTTCGGGGGTGCTGACGAAGAAGAGTTTCACTCGATCGAACTTTGCGAGCAGGTAAGCAAGAGAGCGCGCGGTGCGACCACGGTCGAGCTCGCCGATGAAAGCTACGCTCAGGCCATCGATGGGTCGCGAACGATAGATCGTATAAAGATCGAGAAGTGCCTGCGTCGGGTGCTGTCCACCATCTCCGTCTCCCGCGTTGATGATGGGAACGGGCGATACTTCGGCGGCGCGGCCCGCTCCGCCTTCCTCGTGGTGGCGAACGACGATCACGTCGGAGTATCCGCCAATGATGCGGATCGTATCTTCCACTTGCTCCCCTTCAATTTCGGACGAGAATACGCGCGCATGCTCCGTCGAAAGAACGCGTCCGCCCAAACGATGCATGGCGGCTTCAAACGAAAAGCGGGTACGGGTCGAAGGCGCATAGAAGAGGGTAGCAAGGATGCGGTTCTGGTAGTCGAGAGAACCTCCGCGCGCGACGACGCGCTCCATGCCGCGGGACCGATCGAAAAGTTCCATCAACAGCGGAAGAGTGAATTGTTGCGATTCGATGACGTGACTGAGTTTGGGAGAAGAGGCGTCTTTCGTGCTATCAGTCCGTACAGTGGCTGTATCGTTCATCGGCTGCCTCGCTGTCTCACAGTGCATCCCCCCGCTCTACACGACTTCAAGGGATGGCTCCTTTAGCTGGTAAGCGCGCGCATGCGCATCCCCAACAATCCGCGTGCCCGCTGTGCCGTGGACTGCTTCGCGCAGGTGCTCGTAAGAGGTGATGAGGACTTCGCGTTCGCCTGCGTGAAGAAAGCGCAGGGCGGATTCCACTTTCGGCCCCATGTTCCCCGGCGGAAAATGCCCGTTGTGAAGATGAGTTTCGATTTCTGCGGCCATTACAGACTCTAGCCGTTGCTGTCTGGAAGTTTTGTAGTTGAGATAGACGTAGTCGGTGTCAGTTGAAATTGCAAAAATGTCGACGCCGAGCTGGCATGCCAGGAGAGCTGAAGCGCGATCTTTGTCGATTACAGCCTCAATGCCCCTGAGCTGTCCGTTTTCACGGACGACAGGGATTCCGCCTCCACCGCAGGCAACGACGAGCGCACCGGTTTCAGTCAGCTCGCGAATCACTTCGAGTTCGATGATTTCGACTGGCTCGGGCGATGGGACGACGCGCCGATAACCGCGAGCCGCGTCTTCGACGATTTGCCACCCGAGTTGACGCTTGCGCTCTTCTGCATCGGAGCGGGAGTAGAACGGCCCAATCGGTTTCGTCGGGTGCGACAATGCGGGATCGGTCGGAGACACAACCGTCTGGGTCACGATACTGACAACAGGTATATGCAAGTCGGCGACGGCGAGTTCGTCTTGCAGGGATTGCGCCAGCAGATATCCGATTTCGCCCTGGCTGGCGGCGCCGCAAACGTCGAGTGTTTGGCCGGGAATGAGGTCGGATGCGCGTTCGGAGCGCAACAGCTGGGCACCTACCTGTGGCCCGTTTCCGTGCGTAATGACGATGCGGAAGCCATCGCGGATGAGGCCGACAACCGCGGCGGCGGTTCGACGGGCATTGGCAAGTTGCTCGGCAATGGTTCCCTTCTCTCCAGCGCGAATTAGAGAGTTGCCGCCAACCGCAATGAGAATGGAACGCATAGGGCCGCACTCAGGCGTCAGGAGCCAACGACTTCACCTCACTACGCACTCTGCCCACAATCCGTTCAGAATCAAGTCGCCTGCGCTCGTTTGAGATAGCCGCCACTGACTCTTTGGCTACTGACTTCTGAGAACCGGCTCCGAAACTTCCTGCATGACTGATCTCAACCCGTCTACTACTTCGTGTTTCATGAGCTCGAGCATGATTGCCTTTTGGGCGTGGAGTCGGTTCTCGGCTTGCTGGAAAACAACGGAGTGCGGCGAGTCGATGACGTCGAGTGTGACTTCCTCCCCACGGTGCGCGGGCAAGCAATGCATGAAGAGCGCGTTGGATTTCGCTTTGCGAAACAGATTCCAGTTCACCTGATAAGGGTGGAAGACTCGAGCACGCAGCTCTTTTTCCGATTCCTGACCCATGCTGGCCCACGTGTCGGTGTAAATCACGTCAGCGTTTTCTGCCGCTGCTATGGCGTCGTGGGTGATGGTGCAGGTGCCCCCAGTCTGGCGCGAACGTTCGTTGGCCCAATGCATCGCGTCGACTTTCGGCTCATAGCTGGCAGGTGTAGCAATCCAAACGTGGGCACCGAGTTGGGCGCCGGCAAACATCAAAGAGTGCGCGACGTTGTTGCCGTCCCCGATGAAGGCGATCTTGAGGCCGGCGATTTCGCCTTTCAGTTCGAGGATCGTAAGGTAATCCGCCATGGCCTGACAGGTATGGCTGTAGTCGGTTAGCCCGTTGATGATCGGTATATTGGCGTATTCGGCCATTTCCTCAACCACCTCGTGCGCAAAGGTCCGAATCATGATGCCCTGCACCATGCGCTCAAGGTTTTTCGCGACGTCGTAGATCGACTCTCGTTTCCCGAGATTGATTTCGGTGGGGGAAAGGTAAAGAGAAAACCCGCCGAGCTGCTGAATCCCCACATCGAAACTCACCCGCGTTCGGAGTGAGGGCTTCTCGAAGATGAGCGCTAGAGTTTTTCCAGCAAGAGAGTTGGTGAACAGCTCGGGATTGGACTTGATGAGCCGCGCCAGTTCGATGAATTCGCGGATTTCGTGGGGAGTAAAGTCTCGGATCGATAAGAAGTCGGAAGCGATCATGATGTCCTCATCAAATCGTGCCACGTACAAAAACGAAACGCAGCAAGCTACGTCTCGAGAGGTCTACTACCGAGACAGAACCGGCGCGGCACGGCGGAACTCGTTTTTCTCCGCAAATTCGTCCAGCAGTTCAGTCAGACCCGGATGCGCTACTTCTTTAGCTTCGTACCCGACGCGGACGGCGGGCTTGTTGATTTTTAAGATCAAGCCAAGGTCTACGGGAGTCGCGACGATTACGACATCGCATGGAGTGGCGTTGATGGTTTCTTCGAGCTCATGGCGCTGCTGCGCGCTGTATCCCATGGCAGGTAGCAAGTCGTGCAGATGACGATAGCGTTCGAAAGTCGTTCGAATTGAGCCAACGGCAAAAGGTCGCGGATCGACAAGTTCAGCTCCTGCGGCACGCGCTGCCACGACACCCGCGCCATAGGGCATTTCGCCATGAGTCAGCGTGGGGCCGTCTTCTATGACAAGAGCCTTTTTCCCGCGGAGCACTTCCGGCGACTTCACGGAGACGCGGCACGCCATATCGATGATCCGCGCGCTGGGATTGTGCTGTTGAACGTTCGAGCGAACGGTTTCGATATCGGCAGGGCGAGCGGTATCGACCTTGTTGATCACGACCACGTGAGCCCGACGCATGTTGACTTCGCCAGGGTAATAGGCCAATTCGTGTCCGGGGCGGTGCGGATCGACGACTACGATTTCAAGATCGGAAGCGTAGAACGAGGTGTCGTTGTTGCCGCCATCCCAAAGAATAATGTCGGCTTCCTCTTCGGCACGGCGAAGGATCCGCTCGTAGTCGACGCCGGCATACACGACCGTACCGCTCTGGATGTGGGGTTCATACTCCTCGCGCTCTTCGATGGTGCACTGATTGCGATCTAGGTCCTCGAGGGTGGCAAAGCGTTGCACCGCTTGTGCCGCGAGATCTCCGTAGGGCATGGGATGGCGAATCACTACAGGCCTCCATCCCTGACGACGCAGTTCGGCTGCGACCATGCGCGATAGTGGACTCTTTCCGCAACCGGTGCGAACTGCGCAAATCGATATGACCGGCAGAACTGACTTTACCTGGGTGCGTTCAGCGCCGAGCAGCCAAAAGTCCGGACCAGCCGCGACCACACGCGACGCGAGATGCATCAGGGTCTGATGTGAAACATCGCTGTAGGAAAAGACAACGACGTCAACGCCTCGGTCGCGGATAAGAGATTCCATGTTCTTTTCGTCCGTGACGAGGATGCCTTGCGGATAGCGATGACCGGCGAGTTCGGTGGGATAACGGCGGCCGGCAATATCTGGAATCTGCGTCGCCGTGAAAGCGACCACGTTGAAGTCGGGATTGTTGCGAAAGACAACGTTGAAATTATGAAAGTCGCGCCCAGCAGCACCCAGGATAAGAACGTTTTTCATGAGCAAGGCTCCTCGAACTGCGCATCGGCCTATGGTCGCCCGACGCGGCCCAAAGGGCTGTGAGGATAGTCACCAGAGGATGTGAGGCAAGGCACGCCTCAAGAAAATGTTCAGCGCATCACACCTGTCGTGCCAAGGAGTTGGCAGCGTTGGCACGAATCCGGCAAGTCATTGGTGTTCCCACCCGACGTCATCTACCGATCAATCGTAAAATGCGCAACTTTTGCGAAGTGATCGCAGCCATCGCCAGGAGCGTGTTGCGGCCCCTCGCATGCAAGTACCGCGCTCTACCGCCGGTGACGGTATGGAAACTCGCAGCTTGTGAGTCGCCGGATGGCGGCACAGTAATCAGGTTGTTAGGCGAACGACGAGACCCTATCAGGAGCAAACATGCTTCATAAGTGCGCGAACCCTGCTTGCACAGCAATTTTTCGGTATATGCGAGAAGGCAAGATGTTTTATGTGGAGACCGAACTATTCAGCACGCCAGACACGGGACGACCGCATGGAGAGCGACGAAAACGATCGCGCCGGCTTGAGCATTACTGGTTGTGTGATGAGTGCTGTGTACACATCACTCTCACCTTTGATCAGCATAAAGGAATTCTTACAGTACCTCTGCCGGACGGCATAGGAAAGAAAACGATTCGGATGATGTCGCCAGAGCACGTGCTGGCATGAAAGGTGTCGTATGAGCTACGAGAACGAGGAAGTGGAAAGCGATTTCAGCCGCCCATTTGCGTGCGCAATCTGTGGAGAAGAGGCGCTCCGACCGACTCATTGGTTCCTCTTAACCGAGAATCAATGGCTTAACCGTATCAAGGTCCTGCTATGGAGTGACGCTACGGCGTGCCAATCGAACGTGATGACGGTGTGCTGTCCTGAGCATGTCCAGGAACTGGTAGCGCACTGGATGGCTACGGGGTCACTCAACTATCCGTTTGCCAGGGTACCGGGAGAGCGGGCACGGCGGGAACATCCAAGTGGCTCGTTCGAGGCAGACACGCGCAAATGCACGGTGGTCGGCGAACTTGCGGTTCACCGTGAGAGTCTGTCGAGGCTACTCGAGGAAAATCCGCAGGCGCTGGCCGGCATGCTGGAAGCACTAATGAACGGTCTTGGCAGAAAGAGCATGCGAACGATCAAGATATTTGACGAAGCAGAAGAAGCGGCCGTGTGCTGAGGATCTGTTCCGCTTCGTACTAAGGAGAATCGAATGCCCACGGGTCAACCGTGGGCATTTTTCTGCATTCGGGGTTGAGCTGCGATTACACGAGAGAAACGTTCTTAAGCGAAATGAGCGGCGTTGGCTTCTGCGAACTGCTTCTTGTCATCCGGAAGATCTTCCTGCGTATAGATCGAATCCGACGTGCAGGCTGGGACGCAAGCGCCGCAGTCAATGCATCCGGCGGGATCAATAAACATCTGCGTGGCGGCCTCGAAATCGGGCTCGTCTTTCTTCGGATGAATGCAGTCGGTCGGGCAGACATCGACGCAAAGCGCGTCCTTGATGCAATTGTCAGTGATGACGTAGGCCATGAAGAGCAGCTCCAAATGAAATGAATTGGGTTGGTGCGTCCAGAATGAGCGTAACCAAGAGCGTTTCTGAAAACAGTGATGATGGTCACAAGAAAATTGCAAGAGCTGGGGTGCGTTCTAGCCACCGCGAGCATAGGTTCCTCACCAACATCCGTGATCTACATCACAGCCTGGCAAACGGGAGTCCCTGTACAAGTGATGCAACTGAGAAACAAGGACGACCCCAGAAGATTGCCCGGCCCAACCCCAACACCCACTGAGCCGCTGCCCCAGCGGCGGGCCGGGCACTCGCTATCCGATCCGCAATTCACTTCGGTGTGACCGCTGGTCCTGACGCGACACCCAGGAAGCGTACACTGGCTTCCCGCAGGAGGCCCGCGGCGTGAGCCATCGCTTTTTGAATTTTGCAAATCTTCTCTTTCTTACAACCGTCGCGCTTACAACCTTAGCGTTCACCGCTGCGCCGCCATCTCCTCCGACGTATGGGGTTCGAATGGAAACAGGATGGATCCCGATGAAGGATGGCGTGCGTCTGGCCGTTACCCTCTACATGCCAGATGGAACGAAGGCTGGGGAGAAGTTCCCTGCACTACTGGAATATCTGCCGTATCGCAAAGATGACGGTACCGCCGACGGAGATTATTCAAAGCATGCTTATTTTGCGCGGCGAGGGTATGTGGGCGCGCGGGTCGACATTCGCGGGTTTGGAGCCAGCGAGGGCGTCCCGACGGACCGCGAATATTCTGAACAGGAACAGCTGGATGGAGAACAGGTTATTCACTGGCTGGCGACGCAATCGTGGTCGAACGGCAACGTTGGGATGTTCGGCATTTCGTGGGGAGGATTCAATTCCATGCAGATGGCAATGCGGCATCCGCCGGAGTTGAAGGCCATTCTCGCGGTAGCAGCGACGGCCGAGTTGTTTCACGATGACGTTCACTACGTCGATGGTCTGTTTCACGTGGACGAATTCGAACTCAACATGGACTTGGCGCCTGGAATTACGGGCGCGCCAGACTACACGCTGGACGATAAAGTACTCGGGCCAAGATTTGACGCACCGCCATGGTCGCTGATGTATATGAGGCATCAGAGAGATGGAGGATTCTGGCGAAAGCCTGTGCGGCCGTTGAAGGACATTGAAGTTCCTTCCTTTCTGATTGGCGGTCTTGTGGACGGATATCGCGATTCGATTCCGGCCATGCTTGAGCAAGTAACGAAGGCTCCGGTGCGAGCGCTGATTGGTCCATGGAACCACGCGTTTCCGAATGACGCGGATTTCGGTCCCCAAATTGAGTGGCGCGAGGACGCGACGCGATGGTGGGACTACTGGCTGAAAGGTCGTGACACGGGTGTGCTGAAGGATCCGAAACTCATCATCTACATGCGTCACTGGTATCCGCCTGACCCGAATCTTGAGACAGTTCCTGGAGAATGGCGGGCGGAACATTCCTGGCCTCCTGCTGGTTTGAAACCGATGACTATGTTCTTTCAGGCGAATCACACGCTCGCTGCCTCGGAGAGCACGACGGCTCAACATGCATTGAAGTATGTGCCGACGGTGGGGGTGGGCGCTGGATTTTGGTGGGGCGAGCTTTTGAGCGACCAGCGTCCCGTGGATGCGTTCAGCCTCGTCTACGACTCAGAACCCCTGAAAGAAGATTTGGCAATCATGGGGCGTCCACATGCGCTGCTAAAAGCAGCGGCATCGGCCCCGCTTGCGAATTGGTTTGTGCGGTTGAGCGATGTTGCCCCGGACGGAACAGCGACGCAGATTACTGGCGCGGGATTGAGCGGAGCCCAACGAGAGTCGATGACCGATCCCAAGGCACTCGAGCCGGGAAATTTCTACCCGCTGAATGTGGAGATGCACCTTGCGACATGGGTCTTCCCGAAGGGCCACAAAATACGCGTCGCAGTGTCAAATGCGCTGTGGCCGATGGTATGGCCAACTCCTTACAACATGACGACTTCGCTTGAGTTGGGCGGGCCATCTGGCGCGAGAGTGGTCCTGCCGATTGTTCCTGTAAAAGGTGAACCAGTCCAGGGCATCGAGAAGCCACAACCCTCGGAAACGAGAGCCGATCTTCACACAGAAGGATTTCCGTGGCCTGGAGAGTGGACTTCCTTGCGCGACGGAGGCCGCCAGTCCACCAAGGTGACGTGGCGAGGCAAGATGGGGTCGACGTATCCCTGGGGCAAGGAAGAAGATCATGAACTGCTCACCTACGAAATGGAAGACGCGCATCCGGAGAAGTGCACGGTGCTGGGTGAAGCGGAAACGATCATCATGCTTAAAGATCGGGTGCTGACGTGGCGTGGGCATCTGTCCGTCACGAGCGATGTGAAGAATTTCTATTACAAGTACACTCGCGAATTGATGAAAGACGGGGCCACGTTGAAAACGAAGACGTGGGAAGAAACCATCCCACGGGACTTTCAGTAGGTTAGGGCAGTGCGTAAGTGAGTGGTCGCGCTGGTGGAAACTGCCGGAAGAATTGCTTGATCAAAGTCGTCCCGCAATGGCGTCGGTATCACCGTTTTCGACTGTATAATCGGAGATTCCGATGAGCTATCAGGTTCTCGCCCGTAAGTACCGACCCCAGAACTTCTCCGACGTGATTGGGCAGGAGCACGTCACGCGCACGCTCAAGAACGCCATCGAGCAAGGGCGAATTGCGCACGGGTACATCTTTAGTGGGCATCGTGGAATCGGAAAGACAACCGTTGCTCGCATTCTCGCAATGGCGCTAAATTGCCGCTCATCCGATAAACCGGTGGCTGAGCCGTGTGGGGTCTGTGAGTCGTGCACTGAGATTCGCGCCGGCAACTCGGTAGATGTCATTGAAATTGATGCCGCAACGAACCGCGGGATCGACGAAATCCGCGAGTTGCGAGAAGCCACGCGCTACCGCCCGGCCAGGGATCGCTTTAAGGTTTACATCCTCGATGAAGCGCATCAGATCACTGATGCTGCCTTCAATGCCCTGTTGAAAACCCTCGAAGAACCGCCCGGACATGTGGTGTTCATGCTGGCCACGACGGCGCCCGAGGACATACCCCAGACGATCCGGTCGCGATGTCAGCACTTCAGCTTCCGGGCTGTAAAGTTTGAAGACATCCTCGGACAGCTACGCGATCTGGCTGGACGGGAGAAGATCACGGCGGATGAGGATGCGCTAGCACTGCTCGCTGAGGCCGGCGACGGCTCGATGCGCGACGCACTGTCCATTCTTGACCAGGCGATTGCGTCCTCGACCGACGACTTGACCCTTGCGGGCGTGCAGCAACTGATTGGGGCCGCGCCGTCCCACGTGCTCGAAAATGTAATGTCGGCGGTGGCTCGGAGCTCCAGTGAAGAAGTCTTGCGTGCAGTCGATGAGTTGATCAACGAAGGTCATAATCCCACGCACTTTGCACGCCAGTTGGTGCGATTTCTGCGGAACGCAACGGTAGCGAAGATCGCGGGAAAGGACTCTTCCCTGCTGCAGATTTCCGGTGATGAGCGTACCCGCGTGTCACGCGTCGCAGAGTTGTTCAGCGAGGAAGATCTGGCGCGACACTTGCAGATCATGTTGCGCACGCACGCGGAACTGGGTTACCGGCAGGAACAGCGATTTCATCTCGAATTGGGTTTGTTGAAAATGGCGCATGCACAGCGCCTGTTGCCGATGGAAGAATTGCTGAGCGGAGTTGCACCGTCGGCGGCCGCCTCAACACCTGCGGCGCGGCCGAGTGTGGTGGGTGGAAACGAACCTCGGCGCGCCGATTCCGCGTCGCGAGGAGCGGTTGTATCGCCGTTCGCGGCGGACTCGGCACGAAAAGGCAAGCCTGAGATGTCCGCGGATACCTCTCCGGGGCCGCGGGCTGTGCCGAATGTAGTTGGTAGCGCGCCCGTCGTCATGGGATCGGCGGCACCAGCAACAGCGCCCCAGAGTGTTCCGGTGGTGGTTGCGGATCCAGAGCCCACGATCGTTGCGACTCTTGCTCCGGCCCCAGCGGTAGCCAAGTCATCCGACGATTTGCGAAACGCGGTTTTGAACGCCCTCAGCGGCCAGCCGATGCTCGTCGCGATGCTTGAAAACGGCGAGTGGAAAGTAGAAGGCAGCGCAGTCGTAGTAAAGGTTGCGTCCTCGGCGGCTGTAATTGACATGTCAGTAAGCGCGGACGCTAAGCGCGCGGCAGGTGCGGCCGCCAGTGGAGCACTGGGGCGTCCAGTGAAACTGAGGGTTGTGCCTGGTGGGACCGTGCAGGCAACGCCGGCGGCTCCGCGATCGAACGGCAACGGACGAACGAAAGCGGAACAAGATCCAATCGTGCAGAAGATGCGGGAGAAGTTTGGGGCTGAGATCCGCACGGTGATCGATTACACGAAGAGAAATTAGCCATCAAGGCATTCAGCTTCACACGAGGTTTCTACTCGCTTTTCCCTTTGAGTTGGGGATTTGGAGAAATTGAAATGGGTGGATTCAATCTGCAGGAATTGATGTCACAGGCCAAGAAGCAGTACGAGGGCCTGCAGAAGAAGATGCAGGAGACCGTGGTCGAGGCGTCTTCGGGCGGCGGCACCGTGACGGTAAAAATGGACGGCCGCAAACAGGTTTTGAAGTTGACGATTGACCCGGAGGCTGTCAAAGCTGGCGATGTTGAGATGTTGCAGGACCTGGTGATGGCAGCCGTCAACGAGGCCGGCCGCAAAGTAGACGAGGCGATGCAATCAAGCCTTGGCGGCATGATGGGCGGACTGGGCCTCAGCGGATTGATGTGATCGTGACAAACTCCGTGATTGATAAGCGACGATGAATCTTAGTCTTCCTTCGCAATTGAAAGTGATCTTGCCGCTGTCCCTAGTGTTTTGTTGCGCAACATTTCCAATCCAAGCTCAGAAAGAGGTGGCCGTGTCGACTCATGCAGAGGGGTCGTTTGATGTGAAGATGGTACCGCGCTCGCCCGACGCTCAGAGTGACGATTCGGGTGTGGGAAGGATGACTTTCGACAAGCAGTTCCATGGCGATCTGGAAGCGACGAGTAAGGGCCAGATGCTGGCTGTCACGACTTCAGAAAAGAGTTCGGCGGGGTACGTGGCGCTTGAAAAGGTCATGGGCAAACTGAAAGGCCGCAGTGGAAGTTTCGCGCTCGAACACACGGGCATCATGAATCGTGGCGTGCCTGAGTTGAACGTGGTGGTCGTACCGGATTCGGGAACTGATCAACTCAAGGGCTTAACTGGCAAAATGGAGATCGTGATTACAAACGGAAAGCATTTCTACACTTTCGAGTACAAACTGCCGGACGAACAGTGAAGTTGTTAAACCACGCAGCGCCGCGGTTGGAGAAAGCGGAAGCGCTCACTAAAAGTTAGCGAGGAACATGTCGAAATTTGCTGAGCCGATGACGCGGCTAATCGATGAATTGAAGAAGCTGCCAGGGATCGGTTCAAAGAGCGCGCAGCGCCTGGCATTTCACATCCTGCGATCGAGTGACGACGACGCTGAGGCACTGGCGGTCGCCGTGCGGGACGTGAAAGCAAGCCTCCGGCTGTGTTCGATCTGCAACAACATCACCGATGTCGATCCCTGTGTGTACTGCAGCAGTCCGACACGCAACCAGCGACTGGTATGCGTGGTGGAAGAACCCACAAACATTGCCGCCGTCGAGAAGACAAAACACTTCAACGGGGTCTATCACGTATTGCATGGATCATTATCTCCCCTTCACGGGGTGGGACCCGAGCAGTTAAGGATCGCGAACCTGACTCGGCGTGTGGATGGTGGTCAGGTCGATGAGCTGATCATCGCGACCAATCCGACGGTCGAAGGAGAGGCAACGGCAACCTACCTTTCCCAGCAGATGCGGCGTCCGGGAGTGAAGGTAACAAGGATTGCGATGGGCATTCCGGTGGGAAGCGACATCGAGTATGCGGATGAGATCACGATGCTGAAAGCCATGGAAGGGCGTCGGGAGCTGTAAGGCTTCACTCTAGTCGTTGGATCGCGCAAAGTAGCCTGTGCGAGATCTCACAATTACTCCGGGCAGTTTTGGCCGAACCGCTATTTTCCGAAATGTCCCGTCCGGCGTACCGTTCGTGGGGTAGTAAGCAACTTCGTAGGAAGTGCGCAACTCCTCCGCAATCTGCCGAAAATACACTTTAGGCTCAGTTGTTTCGGAGTCGATCGCCTGGCCGCCTGTTTCCCGCGCGATACGGTCCATCACACGAATGCCGTACTTGTTTCGGGCGTTGAGTTTGCCGTGTTCCTTTTCCGTGTATCGGATGCTGTATATGAGCACATTGGCGTTCTGCGCGGCTTCAATGGTGCTCATCATGTCGTGCGAGCTGGAATTGTCTTCGCCGTCGCTGAACACAAGCAACGCCCTACGACCGCTCTCGCCCACAAACTTCTCCGTCACTGAATAGTAGATGGAGTCATAAAAGGCGGTCCCGAGTTCACGGTCTTCTTTTGGACCTATATCCGGAAAATGTTTGTCGTTCTTGCGATATCGATCAAGCCGCTCGAGAACTTCGGCTCCCGAGGACGAATAGTCGCTCACAAGTCGCAAGTGGTTCGCGAAACAGATGAGGAAGACGCGGTCCTTCGGGCCGAGAATTTCGTTCAGGAAAACCTTGAGATCCTCTTCGTGCTGCTTCGAGAAGTGGTCTTGGCTTCCGCTGAAATCAACGATCAAGCCGAGGGTTAACGGCACATCCACGCTTCGGGCGAAAAATGACACCTTTTGCGGAACCGCATCTTCGAAGACCTCGACGTCGTTGCGGGTCAGGTTGTTGACCAAAGATCCGCGATCGTCCCGTGCGGAAAACGCAACATTCACCAGTCTGACGTTCACCCGGACTGGCTCTTCCGACAAGAGGGCGCCACTGCTACAGATCATGAGGAGCAGCATCAGCCAACGGCGTGCGCCTGTAACACTTCTTGATCCAACGTCGTTCTCTCGGCGACCAGAGTGGATTGACGGAATCACGGACAGGAGTATAGGCGATCTTGGAGACTTGCAGAGGCAGATGCTTTCTGCCTGCGGTGGCTCAGTGGAAAGCGGCTAGGTACGGGCGTCGTCCTAAATTGTGCAAGAGTTTGAACACAGCTCTGCCGCTGGCATAGTTAATGGAGACGTTACGAGGGGCCTGCGGATGGATGCCGTTATTATTCAATCCCTTACCGTCTACCCATAAAGTGCCATACGAGATCACGGCAATGGTACGGAGGTTGCAATATCTCAACCGTTCATCTCTCGCTCCGTTTTGCTTTCAGGCTGGCGCGAGGGTGGCGGTTTGCACGTGGCCAAAACGGACCACGAGTCATCGATGCGCTGGCCGCGCCGCGCTAGGATGTAACCGCATCCAACTCGACGCAACAGGAACCGGGTTAACCAGCCCGGTTTTTTTGTTTTAGGCGGGTTCGATTAGAGAGGGTTGAGAGCTTTGGGTGCTCACACGTCTGACAATACTTCCAGAAAGTTGTTTGATTCTTCCTCTGGAGCGGTAATCCCTTCCGGCATAGTGCCGCGGTTATATTCGGCCATACGATTCTTCCACTTCAAAAAGTCTGTGATGCTCTGTGGTTCGATGCGAACTTCCACTCGACGCAGGCTGGCCAACAGGAGATTCATTTCATAACGAAATCCCGCCTGGCTACGCAGGTCTTTCGCTGACGGGTACACCATTTCCACTGATCGGTTGCGCACTTCGAGTAAACCCCAGCCAATCGGCAACTCTTCCCTTCTGATCATCGTTGCAGGTGCAAGATAGTACCTTTCGCATCCGAGACCGTGCTTGGCGTTTTTTCGAAACGGCTTCTCACGATCAGCGAGAAAATCAGAGCGCGAGATTTTGCATTCGACTAGTACAGAATGGCAGGCGCGTTTCCATCCGATTGCGTCAGGCATTTCTCCACTCAGACATGCCTGTTCGGAGAGCACAACGCCACAGCGATATCGGCGTAACCATCTCACCGCGAGTTGTACCAGTTGGGCGTGGGTCATGCAGGACACAATGGTTTTATCCGGCAAGGTCTGACTATGGAAGTGACTTTCAGGCTTCGGGCAACCGGCCGGCGCCTGCGGCGAGTAGCCAGGCGTCCGCTACGCGATCAGCTTTAATCGAGGCTTCGACTGGTGTATCAGGCGCTTTCTTCCTTTCGTTGTACCAGTACGAGGAGGCCGAAGCGGGCGGACAAGGATCGACCTGCGCAGCGACGATTCGAGCAGATATCGGGCTGCCGCCATCTCTTCGGCGGTGTGACTTGCCGAGGAAAATCCCTGGGCGAAGATGTAGAGTTGATTCTTACGTTCTTCAACTACTGCTCGAGTAACGCGCCCCGAGCGATCGGTATCAAAGGTATTGGCAACCCGTAAAATGCCCGCGAGAAGAGCGACGACACGTCGATCAGAAAGAGAAAGACTGCGCATAACCTTTTGTCGGCCGCTCGGCAATTCTTTAGCGTGGTACCGGACCACCGCAGCGGCAAGCTGAATTTCGTGCGGATCCCATCCGAGGGGAGATTCCATCCGGCGAAGTAGCTTGGCGGAAGCTTTTGGCCGACTGTGTTTATTACGAGAGCTTCCAATATCGTGCGCAAGCGCCGCGATCTGCAAGATGAGTTCAAGACTGCGCTCGTGTTGCGCAGGGACCAGTCCGTGGTTCCTCAAGCCCTGAAAGATTTCAAGCGCCAGCGCCGAGACGTGATGGGAATGTTTGGGATGAGGGTCTAGAAATCCCGCCCACACTCGCACCCTGCTGAGAGCGGCGAATTGAATTTGATTCTGCTGCGGTAGCTCCAATCGCCACTGCTGCCAAAGCGACTGTCTACCAGTCATGCGTTGCCGATAGCGATCCAGACGACGATTACGCTCATCGACAATCTTTTCGTGCCAGCGAGATCGTGCATCAGTGTTGGGAAGCGCATGGAGTTGCAGGGCGGTGTGCCACAGAACGTCGAGGTCATGAATCTCGCCCAGCATGTCCTGCACGTCTTTGAGATCGGCGCCCCAGAGCGAGTGTTGGCGCGGTAGAAAATTCTCGACGATATAACGGAATCGCTTGATTCCAATTCGCGTCTGATGCAGCGACACGGCCGATCGACTGCGCATGGCCAGCCGGTGCAGATCGTAAGCAGCGGTCCAGCGCTCCAACGCGAGATGCTTAAAAATGATGTTGCCGGGATGCAAAACGGAGAGACGACGTGGCAGCGTGCGCGACCAGTCACGCCACGCCTTGCGGTCAAAACGATCGAGCTCGGCGCGCGCATCACCCTTCAATTCGGCTTCCCGCGATCGAGCGTAGTCAGTCAAAGTGACAGCCACGGGATCGTCGGGCCGGAAAAGTTTTTCGATCCACTCGATCAGGACCTGCATATCGCGAAGGCCGCCGAGCGAGGCGAAGAGCTTCTTAGGCGCCCTTTTCATTTCTTTCCACTTGGGATCGGGGTCGATGTGAATCAGGCCGTCGGCCAGGGAACGGCAGCGCCGAAGGGCCACGCGCAAGTCGTGAACCGGATCGGAGGAGAAGTCGACGGCCGCCCGGTCGCATTCCTCGAGCACCCGAAGCATCCACGAGTGGAGTCCGGGCTTCGGCTTAGCGATTGGCTTGAGCGGAGCGGTCGAGGCGGCAGCGGTCAAGAAATGGCTCCCGCACCTATTGTCGCTGGTTGGAGGCTTCAAATGCTAGGGGAGCGGTGGCCTTCAATCTAGGCCTTATTCTTTGGACGTCCCGTAGAGCTGGGCAGCGCTGGGGCTTGTACATTCGTGGGACGGCCATGGGGCTGCAATTACCTCCGTAACGTGCGGAGTCTTACCATTTCGTCATAGGCTTACGAGGTAGCCAGCATCCAGAGGAGAGGCTTATCACTACCTCCAGCACAACGAACGAGAGCCGCGCCGCGTCCGCTCGGGCCTTTGTGCACAGCCTCAACATTCTTGTGAAATACACCCGCCTCTATGGCGTGGGACACAAGCGGACCGAAGGACAGTTCGAGACAACCTGGGCTGAATTGCAGGCGGCGTTGCCAAAGGCAGGTGATTCTGGATTCCTGCTGGGAGTTTCAGACAACAAGCTTTTATTGGATGGTATCCCGCTTGAGGCGGGCCAGGCAGAGCGCAGTTTTGCTCAATTGCTCACGACCGCAGGTCTAGCCAGTCTTCATTTTTCTCCGCAAGTCACCCTCGACGACTTTGTGCGACTGGTTCGCGCATTCACGATTGGCGGCTCGAAAGCACAGGATGTTGCGAAGCAGATCAAGGAAGCACTCGGACAGAACAAGGGCTCAATCAAGATCAACGAAGTGAAGTTTGTGGCAGCGGATCCTGCGACCGGCGAGATTTCGGTAGCAGCGCAGATCGCAGCACAGACCCTCGGCCCAGAGTTCAAAGAGTGGTTGAACGATCCGCAGAAACTACTGCAGCTTATCGCTGCAGCAGAGGGATCAAAAAGTGGTGGCGGCCCAGCTGAACCAGGAACGGTTCCAGTAGGCTTGGTGCCAAGCGTTCATCCAAATTTTGGCGGAAGTGCAGGCTCGGGCGGTGGTAAAGGAGCTGGCGACGGTGCGGGGACCGGCGGTGGTACGGGGACCGGCGGCAGTGGAACGGGAGGGGCCGGATTGCCGTGGGATGGCAAGAGCACCGTGCCACTTCAGGAAGAAGAAGTGATTCATGCAATCCGCTTGCTAACCCACTTCGGAAAAGCCGCGCAAACTGTCGATTTCAATCCTGCGGAATTCCAGCAGGAACTGGTCAAGGCCCCCGAAAACACACGGGTGAATCTTCAGAGTTTGCTGGAAGGACTCGCCTCTCAGGCACACGAAAGCACCGATGACACGCCGCTCCTAATGAAAGCTGCGGAGCACATGGCGATCCGGTTTGCGCTCGACCGCTACCAGAAGGGCGAAGTTAGGGTCAACGCAGTGCATCAGATGATGGAGCACATGAGCCGTCAAATGGACACGCTGCGGCAGATCCTGAAGATCCAGGAAGACAAGATGGGCAAGGCGGGACTGCTGGTTGAGTCCCATGCTGACATTCTGGACCGCATGTTCTGGGCAGAGGTTCCGGAAGCCGGCAAGAAAAGCGTGTTGCTTTCCAATGAGGCGCCTTGCGTTCCGCCGCGCAACTTACGTCAGTTCGTCGAACTGTTGCAGGAACGCGGTGACAAAGAAACAGCCGACGCAATCTTAAAAAACTATTACAGCTGTCTGGATGCGAAAGAGCTTGAACCACGCCGAAAGACGGCGACCGGTCTCGCGCAACTTGCCGATTTGTTCGGCGTGAGCGGCGGCGAGCTTATGGGTGGCGCGCTGATCAAAGTTGGTGAGCAGCTCTCGAAGGAGAGCGATCCTGAGCAACAAAGCTTCCTGAGCGCCGCATTTGTCCGGTTGAGCCAAGAGGCAAGCTCCAGAAAGAATTACCTTGCGGTAAACCAGGTATGTGCTGCCATGGAAATGGTGGCCAAGCATCGTCCGGTCATGGCCAGCGAGCTTCGTCCACGGGTTGGAATTGAAAACCGCTTGCCAGAATTCATTGAGGAAGCGCTTCGCAACGACCGCGTGCCACCGGATTTGCTTGAGGTGTTGCGCAGGACGTGCGGCGCTGCCGTCGAACACCTTGCCGACCGTTTTTTCCGTTGCATGCGTCGGGAAGAGTGCGATCGGATGGTCGAAGTCGTCGAAGAACTAGGTGCTCCGGCTCTCGCGCAGTTGCGAGAAATGCTTAGGACAGGCCAGGCACGACAAGCGTCATCGACAATTGGACTGCTAAGCCGCCTCGATGTCGCGACACTTCTGGAATTGTTGCCGGCGCGTTTGCCGGAATGGAACCGGTTTTATCACGATATCGTGGTTCGCCAGATTGCCTACGGTGCAGCGCTCGACCGCGGTAGAACGCTGGTCGAACTGATCGAAATCCTGGACTCTCTGGTCTTACCGCAGGCAGTGGATGAAATTGGAATGAGTGGCGATCGGTCAGCCTCCGCGCCCCTCATTGCTATGGCGCGGGCGGGCGAGGCAGAGGGTCGGTCCCCGTTTGTCCAGTTGAAAGCGATCGAATCGCTGGGACGTTTGCGCGAAACTGAAGCCGCACCAATACTCCGCGAAATTCTGGAAGCTAAGAAGATGTGGAAGTGGGCACAGCATCGGGAGCTTCGAGTTGCAGCGGCACAGGCACTGGCAAAAATTGACCCAAGATATGGAAGCCAGATTCTTTCGGATAGCGGGCTGGAAACCGGCGAACTGGCAATTGCCGCGCTGGATGCAGCCCCGGCTTGTCCGTGGGTAAGACAGCGCCGCTATGAGCGCATCGTTCTCCCAAAGACCTATTCGGCGACAATCGGGAGCTCGTGGGGCAAATCAAGCATCCTGATTCGTGAGTTGAGCCTCGGCGGCGGCATGGGCTCGAAGGAAGACAACTTGCGTATTGGCTCTGACGCAAATCTTGAGATCTCAATCGGGGTGCGAAAGATCCGGGCACAAGTGCTATTGCGAAGGGCGCGAGTGAACGAGGTCGGATTTGAAATTGTCAACGCTGATCTTGAGAGCCGCTATCGCCTGCGGAGATTGCTGGTAGAGGGTATGGCTAAAACACCGGAAGCGAAGAGCGTCGATTGGGACGGCCAGCGAAAACTGTAGTCAAGTTTTGGTTCTAAGTGCGAAAAAGCCTCGGCTGCGGCCGAGGCTTTTCTCTTGCAGAATTCTTGAGTGCCGAAGCTACGCGACCTTCACGAAGATGATCACGAGCGTAAACAGCACGAGCGACTCGATGAAGGCTAGGCCAAGAATCAGACCCAGCTGAATCGCAGGACGGGCTGCGGGATTGCGCGCAAAACCTTCGCAGGCCGAGGCGGCGACTTTGGATTGTCCGAGAGCAGCGAGACCGACCGCAAAGGCCATCGCGAATCCGGAGGTAATAGCAACCCAATTGGTGCCCGAGTGAGCGGGGGCTTCTCCGCCCTGGGCGAAGGCCGGCACGGCAAGAACCGAGCAGACCGTCAGCATCAGAATTAACATCACGACTTTACGCATTTGTGTTTCTCCTCAATGAATGTGCCTCCAGTGGGTGGTTGACGTCATCCTCTTGCAGACGCCCTCACGCTGTCAGCGGTAATTCAGGTAACAGGTGTCTGATCAGCTTCGATGGACCGGACAACTCTTGCCTGAAGCCGGACTGCATTGATTCTTGTACGTTTGGAACGGCTCACGCCGTCCCTTCCACTTTGCTTAGTGTTCGTGTGCTACTGCCTCGCCGAGGTAGACACAGGCGAGGAGTACGAAAATGTACGTCTGGATAAATGCTACGCCGATGTGTAGACCTTGAAACAGTATTGGGATTCCCAGCGGCACCAGCGAAAAGAAAACCAGGGTGACCATTTCGCCGGCGAACATGTTGGCAAAGAGACGAATGGTCAAAGACAACACGCGAGCCAAGTGGCTGAAGATTTCGATGGGAAACATGAGCGGCGCAAGCCACCACACAGGTCCCATGAAGTGCTTGAAGTAACCCATGCCGTTGGTCCGCAGGCCCTGAAAGTGATAATAAAACCATGTTATGAGTGCGCAGCCGAGTGGAACTACTGGAATCGCGGTGGGAGACTCCAGCCCCGGAACTAGGCCGATCAAGTTGCACGCAAGAATGAACAGTCCCAGCGCCACCAGATAGGGCACGTATTTTTCGTAGCCGTGGCCAATGATTTCGTTTCCAATGCTGCCCACGAACCCTTCAATACCTTCCACCACGTGTTGAAGGCCGCCCGGACGATCGACTGAAAGACGCGCGCGCACGAGCAGGAAAAAGATGGTCAAGAAAAATACCACCAGCAACTCCATCGCAAATTCATTACTGATAGGCGCGGATGGGTGCGCAGACTTTATCCCGAGCATCCGGAATAATGCCATCACTGGCACGGCGAAGTGGTGGTTGAGGAATTCAGTAAAGACCAGTTGTTCCATGCAATCAGACCCGAGCGGAGAATGCTGGGGACTCAGTACCCGCGGCGCAATGCGGCATGCGCTTCGTACACAGCCTCGGTGAGCATGGCTGCTACAGGCAGGCAGAGTCCGAACAGGAATCCCCGAAACCCCAAAGGATAACCAACAAATATAGCATAGGCGATCGCGCCAACCAACAGATAACGAAGGAGAAAGCGCGTAATGACAACGGCCCCATTTTCCTGCGACTGGGCGTTGGCGATGCGGTCGCCGAGACCGTCCACGCCACGCGCCAGGAAGTGAAAGTTTAGCCAGGAGACAGCAGCCCCAGCCGCGAAACCGATTGAGGAAGGAATTCCAAACTTGTATCCGACCGGAACAATAAGGATTAACGAGAAAACGATTAATGCTCTTGTGATGCGGCGGATCGCTCCTGCATAAAAGCGCTCTGACGCGGGATTCAGCTCGTGTTGCGGAGCCGTCGCGTCCGAGGTCATTGCTTGTCCTTTGTGGATGCCATGGCCATGCGGATCATCTCAACGAATCCGACTACGGCACCGAAGATCAGGCCGGCAAGGTAGAGCCACGTGGTATGAAACCAGTAATCGCCGAGTTTGCCGAGTATGAAGCCGAGGATCACAGCGGCGGGGATGATGAAACCGATTTCGGAGTAGCGAGCCGCAGAGGCGATGAAGTTTCGTTCTTTGTCAGGCTTCGGGTCGGACATGGCGAAGATGATTGTAGCGCAGGGTGCGCCTATTGAGCGGAGGTCAGTGGCTGATTCGCTTTGCTCATCAGGCTACGATGCCATATTTTTCTCCGAGAAATGATTGAAGTCTTCGCGGTAGTACCGCGGACAGTTCCTGCCACGTCAGCATCTGGCATCGGACTCGGAGTTCATAGTCTGTAACACAGCGCATCACTCTGTACCAGGCTTCGCGGAGATCGGGGCGGCGGGCGTCCAGCATCACACAGAATGCGGACTGGTTGGCATGCGCGGCTAAAACGTTGCGGATGAGTTGGTATCCGACGCAGGTTTTCCCTGCCCTTGGAAGCGACTCGAAATCGAAGACGCTGCCAAAATCGCGATAGGTCGATAGGACTGAAAGGTCTTTCCGTTGGAAGTCGGCTTCCGTTAGCTTTGCCTCGACGAGCAGATGCCCGAGGCGCATGTCCACCTCGGTGCGATCAAATCTGCCATTTGCCAAAGGCACCCGCGCCTTCACGCCAAACTCTGCAATCACGTCTGGCTCAACGTTGAGCAAGCTTCGTACTGCAATCTCCGCGAAAAGACCTGGGAAACAGAAAATGTTCATCAGCAGCGCGTCGGAACTGACGCTGGAGTCGAGTTCCCGCCAGCTGTAATCTCCGCGCGGGAAGGCATTTTTGCCCGTCGTGTGGGGCTTTTGCAAACGTGAACGCCAGTGTTCGTTCGACAGAATCGCCCGATAAGATTGCGGCAGAAAGTTGCCGTGGGAACGCTTGTCTGACGGGGGAAAACAAATTACGGGGGACCTGCTGTGGCTCTCGCTGACATCAATCCGACGCTTTTCCGCATAGGCGCGGCCACGGGCAGTGAGTTCGTCACGAAGGCTGGCGGAAAAGGAACCCATTTCAAGAAGAATAACCAGAAAACGCACGAAGGATCACTGAGCCTACTTCAATAGCGAAGCGATCGGTGACGTTGGGTTCAACCCAATGGACCAGTTTACGGCGCGGATGAATTGCTCTGGCATGATGCCAATGTAGAGCGTCGCAAATGCTGTGATGCCAAGCGCAGCGCGCATCCCCCAACTGATGGATAAAAGACTCTTTTCAGCCGGTTGACGCATAAACATCGCACTCCCAATCTTCATGTAGTAATAAAGGCCGAAAAGGGCGTAGAGGACTGCTAATGCCGCCAGCAAGTAGTGCTGGCTTTCGATGAGGCTCAAGAAGATGAAGTATTTTGCGAGGAATCCGGCCATGGGAGGGATTCCAGCCAGCGAAAGGAGGAAGATCAACATCAGCACGGCTTCTACCGGGGCGCGGTGATAAAGGCCGGCAATGTCATCGATTTCGTCCCCGATTACGTCGCGACGGCGGAGCGAGGCGATCACCGCGAAGGCGCCAAGATTCATGAACGTATACACCAGCAGGTATATCAGGATGCCCTTGAGCCCATCCGCAGAGGCGGGGTTCTCACCCGACCCGAATGCGACCAAACCGAGAAGCATGTATCCCACGTGAGCGATGGAAGAATAGGCGAGAAGTCGCTTTGTGTTTGTCTGCGTGAGCGCGGCGAGGTTGGCCCCAGTCATCGTCGCGATGCTGATGAAGATGACCATCGGAACCCAGACGTCGCGAAGAGGGGACAACCCAAAAATGAAGATCCGCAACAACATCGCCCACGCAGCAGCTTTTACCGCGACCGACATGAAGCCGGTAATCGTGGTGGGTGCGCCTTCGTAGGCATCCGGCGCCCACTGATGAAACGGGAAAGCGGCAATCTTGAAGAAGAGACCCGTGGCCGTTGTGACGAGTGCAATGATGGCAATCGGATCATTTGGGTGATACGCCAGCAACTGAGCCAGTTTCTGATTTATGACTAAGAGATTTGTGCTACCAGTCAGCCCATAGAAAAGCGATAGTCCGTAGGCAAAAATGCCGGATGAAAATGCGCCGAGCAGCAAGTATTTCAAAGCGGCTTCGTTGGAGCGACGATCGCGGCGGAGAAATCCGACCAGTACGTAGGTGGAGATCGCCATCAATTCCAGACCGATGAAAAGCAATACGATGTCGACGCCGGACGCCATGCACATCATGCCGACAACGGAGAAGAGCATGAGGGCGTAATACTCACCGTGATTTTCCCGCTCAATCTCCAAGTATCGGCTCGAGGTCAAAATGGCGATCGCGGTGCCGGCGAGGAACAAGTAATAGAAATACAGGGCAAAGCGATCGACGTACATTGAGTCCATAAAACCCCTGTAGCCAGTCGTGCCTAGAACGTGAGAATAGAAATACTGGATCCGCCAAACTCCGACCGTTGCAAAACATACACCAACAAAGGCGGTCAAGGGATTTACCCACTTCCACTCAGGCGGCAGGAGCAGGTCGATCAGCAGAATGCCAAGTGCAAACAGCGTCAGCAGTACGATCGGCAGCGCCAGAAGGTAGTCGGACTGCGAAAAGTAGATGGAGATCGGGCCTGGCACTTAGTTCGTCCCCTTCGCTGTTTCTGGAACGACCGGCGGCGTAGCGACAGGCGCGACGGACGCGTTGACGTCCTTTATTGCGAGCGGATAGTCGGGCCGAATGCTGTGGACCAACTGATTCACGGGCTGCTCGAGAATCTCGAAAAAAGGCTTGGGATAGAGACCGATCCAGAACGCGGCGATGATCAGTGGTGCGAAGCACAACAGCTCGCGCGAATTCAGATCATGCAATTTTTCATTTTTCGGATTGGTGACTTGCCCAAAGAAGACTCGCTGATACAGCCATAGGAGGTATGCAGCGGCCAGCACGACGCCAGGCACAGCCCAGGCAGCCCATTTCCAGTTTTCAAGGAATGTTCCCTGCAGAATGCTGAACTCTCCGACGAACCCGTTGAGAAGAGGGAGCCCCATCGACGAGAGGAACATGATCATCGTGATCGTGGCGTAGACGGGCATGACGTTCGAGATGCCGCCATATTCTGCTATTTCGCGCGTGTGCCGCCGTTCGTAGAGCACGCCAACGATCAAAAAGAGAGCGCCGGTTGAGATGCCGTGATTGATCTGCTGCAAGACTGACCCACTCAAACCCGCGGGGTTCAGCGCAAAAATACCAAGCGTGCAAAAACCCAAGTGGCTGACGGAGGAGTAGGCGACCAGTTTCTTCATGTCTTTCTGCATGAGAGAAACCAGCGCGCCGTAGATGATGCCTACGATCGAAAGACCGATCATCCATCCTCGAACTTTGGGATGCATAACCACAGCAGGAAATAGGGGGAGGGAGAAGCGAACAAAGCCATACGTACCCATCTTCAAAAGAACGCCGGCCAGAATCACCGAGCCCGCCGTAGGTGCCTCGACGTGAGCGTCGGGCAGCCAAGTGTGGAACGGGAACATCGGGACTTTGATGGCGAAGCCCAGGAAGAATGCGAAGAACAGCCAAACTGCATACCTGAATTCGATTCCCGGAGCCGTAGTGTAGAGAGCCGGGATACTGAATGTGTAGATGCCCGTCACCGTGTGGTGATGGAAGTACAGGAAGATAATGCCGAGCAACATCAACACAGAACCGAGCAACGTGTAGAGAAAGAACTTGATGGCGGCGTAGAGCCTGCGGGTTCCTCCCCAGATTCCGATCAGCAAGTACATCGGCACGAGCATTGCTTCCCAGAAAACGAAGAAGAGGAAGAAGTCGAGCGCCATGAAGACGCCGAGCATGCCGGTCTGGAGAACTAAAAACCAAACATAGTATTCCTTCACACGATTCTCGATCGCAGTCCAGGAACAGAGGATCGAGATCCATCCCAGGAGGGTCGTCAGCATGATGAGAAGGAACGAAATGCCATCAATGCCGATGTAGTAACCCGCGCCGATTGAGGGTATCCAGTTGCTCGGTGCGCCTTCGATGAACTTGAAGCCAGCTTCGAAGCGCTTGTCCCAAAACAGAGGCACGAGCGGCAACGAAATGAGAAAGCCGAGGAGCGCGAAGATATTCGCAACCCAGCGGACGGCGTCCTTGTTCTCCTTCGGGACGAAGAGGAGAACGAGCGCTCCCAAGAGCGGCGTGAAGAGGATGATCGAGAGGATGTGGTTCTGCATAGAATGTCTCAGCCGCTAGCTACTGGCTGCTGACTTTAGGCAATCACCTCTGGTCTCGGCGATGTAAGACTTGCGCCAGAGGCTCGTGGCCAAAAGCTAGGAACCTTTCAGCGGTACACGTAATAGAAAACAAACCCTACCAATCCCATGACCATGCAGAGGGCGTACCACTGCACCAAGCCCCATTCGGTCAGGCGTGCGACGTACGCAAACGGCAACATCAGGTAAGCGGGGCCATTTACGAGCAACCCATCAATGATCCATTTATCCCACCAGCTGGAGAGAGTAGCGAAGGCGCGAGTCGCCCAGCCAGCAGCGTTGACCGTCCCGTCGATCACGTTCGAATCGGTCCATGCAGATGCTTCTCCCAAACCAAGTACCCCAAGACGCAGTTCTCCCAGTTTCTTTCGTCCTGTAAAGGCGTAGTCGTAGGCCTCGTCCACGTACCATTTGTTGTAAAGAGCGTTGTATAGGGGCGGGGCCATACCCCCGATTGGCTCGCGATAATCCTTGCCTGCTCGGCTGTAGGTCCGGTGGGCCATTCCCCACCCAGCCACTGCAGCCGCGAAAGACAAGAACATCAGCAAAAATTCAGTTCCACTAGTGTGCTCTTCCTCTTTTTCACCGGCCGCAAGCTGTCCAGGTCGCTCCGCTTCTAAAACCGCTGCTTCCTTTGCGAAAACCGGTTCCAGGAACTTGCCGAACCGATCGGAGCCTCCCAAACTGTGCGGGAGACCGAGATAACCGGCAAAAACCGCGAAGATGGCCAGTATTACCAGTGGCACTGTCATCGACTTCGGCGACTCGTGGATGTGGTGTTCGACTTCATGGCTCATGCGCGGCTGCCCACGAAAGGTCAGGTAAACAAGCCGGAACATGTAGAACGCGGTCATGATGGCAGTGGCGTATCCGACGAACCAAAGGATCCGATATGCGCCGCCCTCTGATCTCCACGTCTGCCATAGGATCTCGTCTTTTGAGAAGAAGCCAGCGAGGCCGGGGATTCCAGAAATGGCCAGAGTGGCGATGAACATCGTCCAGAACGTTATGGGAATTCGCTTCGCAAGATCACCCATGTTACGCATGTCCTGTTCGCCGCTCATCGCATGAATCACGGACCCGGCGCCAAGGAACAACAACGCCTTGAAGAATGCATGGGTGAATACATGGAAAACCCCCGCCGCGAAGGCACCTACGCCGAGGGCAAGAAACATGTAGCCAAGCTGAGAAACAGTCGAGTAGGCGAGCACACGCTTGATGTCGTTTTGCACCAGACCAATCGACGCGGCAAAAACGGCTGTCAGTGCACCCACAATGGCAACTGTTTTCATAGCGGTAGGCGCGAGCACAAAAATCGCATTCGACCTTGCGACCATGTAAACGCCGGCGGTGACCATCGTGGCAGCGTGAATGAGCGCCGATACGGGCGTGGGGCCTTCCATCGCGTCGGGGAGCCAGACATAAAGAGGAAGCTGGGCCGACTTTCCGCAGGCGCCGACGAACAGGAGCAGTGCAGCAGCGGTCAGAATCGGATCACCGATTTGGAAATGTCCGCTACGGGCGAGCGCGTTAACGTCAGCGAACTTGAGCGAACCGAAGTACCAGACGATCGTGAACATTCCCATCAAGAAACCGGCGTCACCGATGCGATTGACGATGAACGCTTTGTTTCCTGCGGTTGTGGCCGAATGACGATGGAAGTAGAAGCCGATCAGCAGGTACGAACAGAGTCCCACGCCTTCCCAGCCGACGAACATCAAAACGTAGTTGTTCGCGAGGATCAGGGTCAGCATGGAGAACATGAAGAGGTTGAGGTACCCGAAGAAGCGGTAATACCCCCCTTCGTGGGCCATGTAACCAGTGGAATAGATGTGGATGAGCAGGCCGACTCCGGTTACGAACAGTAACCAGATTGAAGAGAGGGGGTCGAGAAAAAATCCCACTTCGGCCTTGAATTCGGAGGCAGCGCCGTCGAAGGCGCGCGGAAATGCCATGTGTCCATCGCCCGAGCCCAGCCATGTATACAGGGTCTTCTCATAGGGATGGCCTGTTCCGTGAGCATAATTCGTGTACTGCCAGACAGCACCACACGACGTGACAAATGCGACCGCGATTACGCCCACGCAGACCGCGCTCACGGTCTGCTTCTTCAGCTTCTTCCCGAAGAAGAACATGAGCGCCGCGCCGAAGGCCGGAAGCAGCGGGATTACCCAGATGTTGTCAAGAAATAGCATTCAGTACTCGGCACTCAGCATTCAGCGTTCAGCCAATTGTGTTCTTCACTTGGCTGAATGCTAAAGGCTGACCGCGGATCGATCGTTTTTACCATTTCAACAAATCGATTTCGTCGACGTTCACTGTTTCCTTGTTTCTGAAGAAAGCGATCAGGATGCCGAGTCCGACTGCGGCTTCGGCGGCAGCATCCGTAATAACAAAAATTGAAAAAACCTGACCGTGCAGTCCGTACATTCTCGAGAATGCGACCAGATTCAGGTTTACCGCATTCAAGATCAGTTCAATCGACATCAGGATAATGACGACGTTTCGGCGTGTGAGAACGCCGATCACGCCCAGGATGAACAGCGCCGCTGCGACTACGAGATAGTGAAGCGTTGTGATTGGAACCATAAAAACTGTTCTCAGTTGTCGATACTCAGTTACGGTGTTCGGTGCTCAGTACTGTCAGTGACTCGCTCGGCTTTCAAATCCTCTTCTTTGCCATCACTACGGCTCCGATGATCGCCACCAGCAAGAGCAGTGAAGCAATCTCGAAGGTGAACATGTAATTACCGTACAGATATTGGGCAATGTCTTGAGTATTGGTTTCTTCCGGCAACTTCATGACTTGTTCCGGCAACAGCGTCTTGCCCTTGTAATAAACACCCATGAACAGAATTCCAAGCGCCACAGCTGCAAGCAATCCAACGGGCCACATGCGGTTGTATTGACGCTCTTTCTGTGACCGCTCCAGGTTCACCAGCATGATGACAAACAAGAACAACACCATAATGCCGCCCGCATAAAGAATGATCTGAACGGCGGCAACAAATGGCGCATACAACATCAGGTACAAGCCTGCCTGCGCCAGAAGTGTGAGAATCAGCGCGAGCGCCGAGTGTACGGCGTTCTTACGCGTGATTACCAGGATGCCACCGAGAATCATGGTTCCGGATAGCAAGTAGAAAAAGAATGGCGTGGCTACAGGCGTCATCCGGCGTGCCCCTTAAGCCATTCGCTAATGGCTGGGATGGCGATGCCGAGGGCGGCGGTCGCAATAAGCACACCGAGAGCGATCGGCAATAAGACTTTCCAGCCAACTTGCATCAATTGATCGAAGCGATAGCGAGGAAATGTGGCGCGGTACCAGATGTATAGGTACATAAACACGGCAATCTTTGCGATAAACCAATAGACAGCCGTCAGCCCCAACGCAAGACTTGCAAGGTGCGGATGTTCGGTGCCGCGGGCAGCTAATGGAATGCTTAAAAGCAGCAAACCAATCAGCGCGAGCACCGCTGCGAATCCGCCAAGGCCTAGTTTCTGAATTCGAAAGAAGGAGTGTCCAGGCATGCGCTGAAATCCCAAGAAGCCGATCGCTCCGAGAGCGAGGAACGTCAAGCCCGGAAACAACGAAAACAAAAAGTCCCACGCCGGACCAGACAGTAGGTTTGGGAACGGACGCAACCAGCCGCCGAGCCACAGAGTGACTGCGATTGACGAGACCGCAATCATGGCCGCGTATTCCGCCAGCATAAAAAGAGACCAACGAAATCCGCTGTACTCAGTATGGAAACCGGCTGTGAGCTCGGATTCCGCCTCGGGTAAGTCAAATGGTGCGCGGTTGGTTTCCGCAACCATCGCAACGGCGAAGATAAAGAAGGCCACCAGGCCAAGTGGGAAAAACTTAAACAGGAACCAGACATGCTGGCTTTGCTGGGCCTTCACTATTTCAATCATGCTCAAAGTTCCGATGCCGTCTCCGCCGACACCATACATCCCCAAACCGCCGAGGCTCGTCATGAGAACCGCTGAGACGACGGCCAGACCCATCGCGACTTCATAAGACACCATCTGCGCGCTCGAGCGCAGAGCGCCAATCAGCGGATAGTTGGAGTTGGACGCCCAGCCTGCCATCACAACTCCTAACACGCTAAGAGAAGATACGCCGAGCATGAACAGGACGCCGATGTTCATATCGGTCACGGCTTGACTCTGCCCGAAGGGCACTACGATATATACGGTGAAAGCGGACAGCAGTCCTATGATCGGCGCGATCCAGAAGACGAACTTGTCGGACTTGTCCGGCATGATGTCTTCTTTCAGCAACAGTTTTATGGCGTCGGCGATAGGCTGCAGCAAACCATGGGGGCCCACGCGCATCGGCCCGAGCCGAACTTGCATGTGGGCGAGAGCCTTGCGCTCCAGCCAGTTCATCGCCATCACTGCAACCGAGATTCCAGCAAAGATGATGAAGATGTAAACCAGGGCCCACAGCTGATTGCCGGCTTGTCCGGGCGTGAGTGTCGAACCGAGATAGGACTCGATGTATTCGAGCATCAGCGATCCACCTCACCGAGAACGATATCCAGCGTTCCAATAACGGCTATGACGTCGGCGACAAGCGCACCCCGCACCATTTGGTCCAAAGCCTGCAGATTGACGAAAGATGGCGGTCGGACCCGAATCCGGTAAGGCTGGGTCGAACCATCGCTCACGATGAAGTAGCCCAGCTCTCCTTTTGGCGCTTCGATGGAATGGTAGATTTCGCCGACTGGCGGCTTAATCACCTTCGGAATTTTCGCCATGATCGGGCCTTCGGGTATTGCACCAACCGCTTGGCGAATGATGCGCAGCGACTGGCGCATCTCAGCCATTCGAACGATATACCGGTCGTACGTATCGCCGTTCGGCCCGGTAGGAATGTCGAAGTCGAATTCTTTATAGGCTGCATACGGCTGCGCCTTGCGGAGATCCCATTTCACGCCACTAGCGCGCAACACCGGGCCTGATACGCCGAGGGCGATGCAGTCCTTCGCTGAAATAACGCCTACGTTCTTTGTGCGTTCGACCCAAATGCGGTTGGTGGTCAAAAGTTCCTCGTATTCGTCGATCTTCGGAGTTACAAAGTTGACGAAGTTGAGGACATCCTTTTCAAAACCTTCATAGGTTTCGTACAGGCAACCGCCGATGCGGAAGGCGTGCGTGGTCAAGCGGGCGCCACAATACTTTTCGAAAATCTTGAGAATCTCTTCCCTGTCGCGAAAGGTGTAGAAGAGCGGCGTCATGGCGCCGATATCGAGCGCGTGAGTGCCGAGCCATAGTTGATGGCTCGCAATGCGGTTCAGTTCCGTAAGGATGACGCGAATGTAGTTTGCGCGGGCAGGCGCTTCGACGTTGAGGAGTTTCTCAACGGCTTCGCAGTATCCCAAACCGTTTGAAACCGCGGCGACGTAATCCATGCGATCCACGTAAGGATTGAACATGGTGTACGTCCGGTTCTCGGCAATTTTTTCGACGCCACGGTGGAGATATCCGATCACGCATTCGGTACCGAGAACTTTTTCGCCGTCGAGCTTCAGGATGACGCGGAGGACACCATGGGTCGCGGGATGCTGCGGACCCATATTGATAATGAGTTCGTTCGAATCGAGAAATGTTCTGCTTTCGCCGAGATCAAGGTTCCGGGACAGGGTCGTGGTCGGATCGGTCATTGGCCGCTTTCAATCCCCAGGTTGATCTGAACCCACTCGTTGTCCTGCTGAATGATGCCGTAGTCTTTGCGCAGCGGATGGCCCTTCCAGCCATCGGGCAACAGAATACGCTTCATGTCAGGGTGCCCTTCAAACTGGATTCCAAACATGTCGAATACTTCGCGCTCCAGCCAGTTGGCGGTGGGCCAGATTGAAACGGAACTGGGGGGCGTATCGCTTTCGGCGATTTGGGTTTTTACACGCATCCGTTCATTGCTGGTGTGCGAGTAGAGAATCCAAACTAAATCGAATTGCTTTTCACGTTTTGGATAATGAACGGCGGTGATGTCGACGCAATAGTCAAAGTTTTCTTCATCTCGCAGTAGACGCAGGATGTCGGGAATCATCGAGCGATCGACGGTAAAGTAATTTTGCCCCAGGTACGTGAGTGCCTCGAGGGCGGTACCAAATTGCCGCTTGTACTTTGCGACCATCGGCGAGTCCCAGGGTAATGACACTGGTCCGGCGGGTTTTGCCGGCGCAGCGGGTTTTGGAGGGGTCGCGGGAGCGGCCGCGTCCACTTTGGGCGTGGCTGGAGGAGTGGCGGGAGCAGCCGGCGTTTGTCCCGCCGACTGTTTTTCGCCCTCAGGGGGTGGCGACGACTTGATCTCCTCAGACATAGCGTACGAAGATTCGCGCCCTCAAACGTCGCAGGGTTGCCGTCAGAAGCCCTAACTTCTAACAGCTAGGTTAAACAGTGTCAATGACTTGTAATGATTGCAGAGTCAGTTCTACACCCATTCAAGGGCGCCCTTCTTCCATATCCATATATAGCCAATAATCAGAATTCCAAGGAACACCAGCATCTCAATCAAACCGAATAATCCCAAGGCGCGGAAGCGCACGGCCCAAGGAAAGAGAAAGACCGTCTCAACATCAAAAACCACGAAAAGGATGGCCACAATGTAGTAGCGCACGGTGTAACGCCCACGCGCATTGTCGAATGGATCGATACCGCACTCGTATGGCATGAGTTTCGTTTTGTCTGGGTTCGCCGGGCGGACCAGTTTTGCCGCCAGGAGAGTAATCGGAATCAGAGCCCCGACAACCGCGATGAAAATGAAAATGGGAACGTAGTTTTGCGGCATCAACCCTCGTACGCGTCCGATCTGGACGTCAGATAACGGAACGCGACATAGTACCTCTGATGCGCAAGCGCTTCAAGGACAAGTGCTACAGTCCACGATCGGGAAGGACAAAAACCGAATGAGCGACTGGGGAATCGAGGGTCTGCTTATTGTAGAGACGGTCGAGAAGGCCTCCCTTCCACTGAAACAGATCCAGATTTCGCGCAGAGAATTCAGCCCAAGAAGAGCCTTGGCCGTCCCGAGCCATTCGTTCATGGATGAGAAACAGATACGCCCAGGTAACGGTCTCGTGATAAAGGCCCGCTTTGCCCTTTGCAACGGCGTATCGTCTTAGCGCGCTTGAGAATTTTTCCAGCGCGGTCAGCGCTGGGTAGCGGCTGAGATATTCAAATGCGAGCCGAACGTGGTCTGCGTGGTGGAACGAGTCAGCCGACGTCAGACCCCGTTCAAAACGGTCAATCAAGTCTTCCCCGGCAGTGTCAGGCGCGTTCAACTCGCATAACGTTTCAGCATTATTTTGTTGGTTTTTCATTTTTTCCGCCCGGCCGCTTTAGAGTTGCGGCCTTTCTTTATCTCGGTTAGCCGATGGCTAGCACCTGAATCCAGGTCAAGTCCGTAAAACTTTTTCAGCTCACGGATACGTTCGAGTGAAGCAGCACTGAACGGGGTCTTGCCATCGAAAGCGTGTAGCACGATTCCTTCGAGCACATCACCCAGTGACATATCGTGATATTCCGCAAAGCCTTTCAACACTTTGAGGATGCGCTTTTCCATCCGAACACCGGTTTGAACTCGCTCCACCACGAATTGCGGCTCCGTATTCATGGTACCAATGTACCACGGTACAATTCGGTTAGCAAGTTTGTTTCGTTTTAGGCTGCCTGACCGTACGCTGCACGAGTAACGAATGGGTCGGCCACTTTACGCCCGTTTATAATTCAGGATTCAGTTCATACAGGAAGAAGGTTCCTTGGCACTCGACGACAAGATTTACGAGTTACGGCGCGAGAAATTAAAACAGATCGAAGCGCTCGGACAGCCGCCGTATCCGACGCGCTACGCCTTCACCCACACCATTCCTCAAGTCCTGGATGGGTTCAGCTCAAAAACTGCGGAAGAACTTGAACAGACTCGTGTGCCGGTAAAAGTGGCAGGCAGAATCATGGCTATCCGTCTGATGGGGAAAGCGGGATTTGCCCATTTGCAGCAAGACGGAAAACGTCTGCAGATTTACGTGAAGAAGGACGCGGTTGACGAGAAAGGGTTCGAGCTTTACCGACTGCTGGATCTTGGCGATCACATCGGAGTCGCTGGCTATCTGTTTCGTACAAGAACGGGGGAACTGTCAGTCCATGTTGATGAGCTGACATTTCTTTCTAAAGATCTGCTTCCCCTCCCGGAGAAGTGGCATGGGCTGACAGATGTCGAGCTGCGATATCGGCAGAGATACGTAGACCTGGTCATGAACCCCGAGGTGCGCGACGTCTTCTTGAAGAGAAGCAAGCTGGTGCAATCGATGCGGCGTTACATGGAGTCGCAGGGGTTTATCGAAGTTGAAACTCCGATGATGCATCCGATTGCCGGGGGAGCAGTTGCTCGCCCGTTCAAGACGCACCACAACACTTTGGACATGGACTTGTTTCTGCGCATTGCGCCTGAACTGTACCTGAAGCGGCTTACGGTAGGCGGGTTTGACCGCGTTTACGAGATCAATCGCAATTTTCGAAATGAAGGCCTCGGATGGCGATGGAACCCTGAGTTCACGATGCTTGAGTTTTACCAAGCCTACACGGACTATCGCGGTGTGATGGATTTGACCCAAAACCTTATCGAGCAAGCAGCAAAGGATGTAAATGGCACAACCATGAGCAAGTGGGGAGATGTCGAAATTGATTGGGCCGCCCCCAATTGGCGCAGGATGACGATGCGGGAGGCGATCATTCAATTCTGGCCAGAGGGCGCGGGCGCGAAACCGGAGATGAAGGATTTTGCATCGACAGATTCGGTTAAACAGCTGGTCATGCGAGTGCGAAGCGGCGGTGTCGATCTTCCTTACGACCCGAGCGAACCTGCGGGCAAAACGATCGCCGGACTATTTGAGGCCATCGCTGAGGAGCACCTTGTGCAACCAACAATCATTTATGAATTTCCAACGGCGATCTCGCCACTGTCGAAGCAAAAGGCCGACGAACCCGATTGGACGGAGCGTTGGGAAATCTTTGCAGGGAAAATGGAGCTTGCGAACGGATTCAGTGAACTGAATGATCCAGAAGACCAGCGGCGGCGATTCGAAGGTCAACTGAAAGAGCGCGAGCGCGGCGACGATGAAGCTCATCAGATGGACGAGGACTACATTCGCGCATTGTCGTATGGGATGCCGCCGGCGGGCGGATGTGGAGTCGGTGTTGACCGCCTGGCCATGTTGCTTACGAATTCCCACAGCATTCGGGACGTAATTCTGTTCCCGCTTCTGCGACCGGAAAAATCTGAAGCGGGGGAATCAACTGAGGGCACTTCTCAGACCTAAAATCGGGCTGAGTTTGCCCCTTTGCGTCAGGGCCTGGACGTCTGAACTCGCACTTTTTTTCTGGCGGGAACGTCTATAGGGAAAGTTGCTCGCACACGACGACACCCAACATTCAATCCTATGAATTTTGATTTCGATTCCGCAACGCGGCGAGCCCTTGGGTATCGACTGATCGACGCAATCGATGACTTCTACACCTCCCTGCCCGATCGTCCAGTGCAACTGCCAGCAGATGAGCGAACCTATGGCGCGTTGCACGATTCGCTTCCAGAAACTGGACAGGATCCCGCTAAACTTTTGGATGAAGTCTGTCGTTCGATGATTGACGAGGGGTTTCACGTACCTGCGGCAAATTATTTCGGATTGATGAACCCGACGCCGACGTATATGGGGTTCTTGGGCGAGGCATTGGCAGCAGGACTCAACCCGCAGCTCGCAACCCTCGCTCGTTCTCAACTTGCGTCAAAGATCGAGCTTGAAACCATCCAGTGGATTGGTAGTCGGGTGGGATGGCCTGGCGAGTTTAGTGGAACCTTCACAAGTGGCGGCAACGAAGCCAATTTCAGCGCACTGGCACTGGCTCTCGCTGCCAAGTTTCCGGGCGCAATTGAAGAGGGAGTTGCAACAATTGGCGCGCCTGTCGTCGTGTATGCCTCGCAGGAGGCACACCACTCACTCGACAAATCCACTGGCTTGCTAGGGATCGGACGAAAAGCCCTTCGGCGTGTCGCTGTTAACGAACGTCTCCAACTCGATCCAGGCGCGCTCGAGCAAGCTATCCGACAGGACTTGGGAGAAGGCAGGAAACCGGTTTGCGTGGTTGCGACAGCGGGCACAACCAGCTCGGGAATCATCGACGACTTGCCAGCGATCGCCCATGTTTGTCGACAGAACGATTTGTGGATGCACGTCGACGGTGCCTATGGAGCCTCATTGATTTTCTCGGACCGCTACCGTTCATTGGTGCAGGGAATCGAGCTAGCGGACTCCCTGACGATCGATCCACACAAGTGGTTAGCCGTGCCGTTCGCCGCGGGAGTAGTTCTGACACGACATCCGCGCCTTTTAGAGCAGGCGTTCGCAGTCTACGCACCTTACATGCCTAAAGCGAAGGACGCGAGCCTTCCTGACAATTCGCGCATCAGCACGCAATGGACTCGCCGGATGAATTCTCTCAAGCTGTGGCTGACTCTGCGTGCCCACGGACGTAAAGGATACGAAGAATTGATCGCACGCCAGTTCGATCTTGCGGCTTCATTTGCCGATTGGATTCGTGCGTCGAAAGGCTACGAGCTCGCGGCGACTCCGATGCTGCCAATTGTGAATTTCCGTTTGAAGAAGATCGCTGACGACGACATTGCAGCGGCGCACAATTGCGTGGTGGAAGACGTAACGCGTGATGGAAAACGATGGATTTCAGAGACTGTCGTATGCAAAAAGAGCGTCCTTCGAATGATGGTGATCAGTTACCTGACCGAAGAGCGACACTTGCAAGATCTGGAACGCGCGCTTGATGGGGCGGCATCGCGACTTTCCACTGCTGGTTAAACAATACGACTCTAAACGTATGATTGTAATGCTGTTAGTAGAACGAATCTCACTATGCACTGGAAATGGTGCATCGGCCATCCTAGACTTCTGGCAGATTTAGCCCATCCAATGCAGCGCTATCGTAATGTCCTATCCCCCGCCGGGACATTGGGTCGATAGCGCTTTGCTACTTCGTCGTATCGGGGCTGGATTTGGCTGTCTTGCCGGCGGACTTTCCCGGGCCAAAATTGGTGGCGAGATACTTCAAGACCGCCGGACGGTCCGCATCTGAGACTTCAGCGCCGTAACCGATCATCTTGTCAAGAACCTTGGACCACTCCGCTTTCGTCTTGTGCTGCTTTGTGACCTGATTCGCCGCATGACAAGACGTACAACTGGCCTTCACCTTCTCTTGCATGGCTCCGGGCGGGAAGTCGTCTGCGCCTGCGGAGACCGAAAATGGAAGAACGGACAAGAGACACAATGACACGTAGTTTCGGAACATGATCCTCTCTGCATAGCCCCCAGTTCTGCGGCGGCGAAGTAATCCTAGTCTGTTCGTTATTGTGGGGGTCAGAGCCTCAGGCGGTCAAGCGCGGGTGGTATGCACTTCCGAGACGACCCAACCAGCAGGACCGCGATCCTCTTATTTGCTGGTTTTTGTAGTTTGTAAACGCGTCGCAACGTATGGAGCCTTGTCGGTACCAAAATTTTCACTCAGATAATCGACAAGAGCGTCATGATCTTTAGGATCAACCAGAGCCCCCCACTTGACCATCTTGTCTACTTCCTTCGTCCAAGCAGGCTTGCTCAGTCGCTGCTGCTCGATGATTCTCGCGTCGTGGCACTCCATGCAACCCGTGCTTGCCTTTGCTTGCATGGGCCCAGGAGGAAGCGACGAAACTGAAGTTTTCGATTGCGCCCAAAATGCCGGCGTAACCATGGCCGCGAAGAGAGCGAGGCACGCGCTAAGCTTGAACATGAATGTTCACCTCATCGTAAGCGTTGTATAGGTATCCGCTCGGGTTCCAAACAGCTGATGAGGGTTGCGTGCGGCCCTTGGTATCAGTAGCGCGAGAAAAAATTGTATAGGCCCCCGGCTTCGCGGGTTTCCAGCGATAACTCCAAATGCGCCACGCGTACTTCGCACGGTCAGTTCCGAGAGTAGCGGGCTGCCAGGTAACTCCGGCATCGGTAGAGATTTCAACCTTTGAAATCTCGGCTTCACCTGCCCACGCGGCACCAGTCACCGTCACGCCCTTAGATTTCAGTATTGCATCGTTTGCCGGAGTAGCAATCACCGACTTCACATCCAACGCTGTCACCGAGTGGGTGTCTTCCGGCTTCACTGTGTCTCCTGGTTTCACTGGCTGATTAGGCAAGCGATATCCAGGACTCATGAAGTTGCCCTCGAACGGTTTGTCCAGCAGCTTGATTTCAGTGATCCATTTACACGAAGCTGCACCGATCCAACCGGGAACGAGTGCTCTAGCAGGAAATCCATGATGTTTTGTGAGAGGCGCTCCGTTCATCTTCGTGGCAATCAACGTGTCAACGTCGATCGCCTTCTCGATGGGAATACTTCGAATAAAGGGTGGGACCTTACCAGGCACTTCATCTAGCCCACGGAACATGACGTGTCGGGCTGTCGATTTCATGGCTGCTTTTTCCAGTATGGTCTTTAATTGGGGTCCGGAGAATCGCGCAGTGCCGACTGCCCCCTTACCCCACTGCACACCTGCAACCTTAGGATTTTGGAGAGATCTGCCATTTCCTGCACACTCGAGCGTGTTGACGACCGTTCGCGCCTCGAGCTTTGCTAGCTCAGCCAGCGTCAGCGAGTAAGGTTTCTCAACTTCTCCCGCAATACTTAGTTTCCATTCCTGAGCATCAAGAGTGCTCGGCTCATGCATGTGATTTCGCACAAAAAAGTGTGGCACCGGGGTGATAAACGAGTTGAGGTACTCGGTAGGGGATTCGAGATCTAGAAAACGAGAAGAGCGAACAATCATTCCATCTTTCCCGACGATCGATAGACTTCCGTCCTGCTCAGCCCAGGCCGATGATGGACGGATGACTCCAGTCGCGATAATGGCACCAGAAATGGTACGCAGAAACTCCCTTCGAGAAGACATTCGTTTCTCCAAACAAATTAGTTTAAGAACAACCACACGGAGAAACAAGCTCCAAGCCTGCATTGAGCTTGTCTCCAGTTCTCCGTGTGTTTTAACTCAGCCTAGAACGTATATACCAAGTCGAATTGATGGCGCTGGAGCCACGGCTCGGTCGTGCCTGGCACGGTTCCGGGCGCCAGGACCGCATGCTGAAGGTTGCTATTCAGTGTTCGTCCGATCCACAGGTTGTAGCTGGCAACGGTGTTCGATCGGATTCTCCAAAGCACGTAGATGCGGTTCTGCAGCAAGTTCGTCGGCGCGCGGTTTTCGCTTTCTATGAACGATGCGATCGCCGAATCCTGCTCTGCCCTGACCCACGCATAGCCAAACTGAAGATCATTCCGGGCCTTCGATTGACCAAGGCTGACATCGACGAGATAGGCATGAGACTGCTTGTTAAGGTCTGTCGCGGCGCCGGTTGAGTCAAGCGGGTGATCCGCGGCATTTAAGTTGTTTTGATATTCCAACAACAAGTTGACTGGGAACCGCTTCCAGCCAGTTTTGATTTGGTTGTTGAGGATAAAGTCCGCGTATAAAAATCCTGAGAGAAAATGGACTTTGCCGCTGTCATCGACAACGGTCGCATTGGTAAATCCCTGAGGTCCGTAGACGCAAGGAGGCGTAGCCGGCAGACCGGAGCCCTTCGCGCAACCCGGACCTTCTCCGGGCACTGGCAAGCCTGTGACTGGCGTTGTCGCGCCTGCCGGCGTACCAGTGGTTGTCGCCTGAACCGCGAAGGCCGACGCGTTCAAGATCGCGTCTGGATTTCTCCAGTTCAGGATTGTGAAGGACGGAGTGGTGGTCAGCGGGCCCAGTTCGATTCTTCCTGAAATCTGTCCGCCCACCGCATACGAATCATTCCCGTTAACGAACTTCAAGTCGTTGTTTTCGTTATAAAGCAGTTGCAGGCCCTGCACAGCGAAGTTCTTAATGACTGGTGTTTTGAAATCAAACGAGAACTTCTCAGCGAAACCTTCGGGGTTCAAGTCTGGATCAAACGTTGCCGAGGTTCGCTGCCAGGTATACGCAAACTTTCCCGCGGTCAATTGAATCCACTTGTGCTCCAGAGGCTGATACACGATGTATGCGCGATCGACGCCTACCGTCTTGCGATTGAAAAATCCTGTAATAGTTTCGTTCGTCGAGTTCGAATCGCCCAGAGATCCGGTGGCGAGATAGAAGCCGCCGATAAAATCTTCGTTGAGTTTCCCCTCCATCCCGAAGCGGGCGCGGATTCGACCACGGTTTCGATCGGCGCAAGCCGCGCAGTCTTGGAAGAAACTCTCTCCTCTCACCCGGACATCGCCACTAAACCGGAATCGCCCGACGAGCCCTTCGAGGGCAGACACACGCTTGGTCTGAGCATCGGAATTTGTGTTCACGAGCGCTAAGGACGTTTTGGCCTCTACTGCGTTCGCGCCGGCTTGATCGGCAAGCCGTTGTGCTTCAGTCGCGTCCTGCTGAGCTTTTGTAGCGGCGGCTTGTACTTCGGTCACACCGCTCTCAGCTTTTTGTGCCGCAGCGTTCGCCTGCTTGGTGGCATCGATTAACTCTTGCATTTGGTTCTTGAGATCATCCATCTGCTGGCGCTGAGTTTCTAGTTGTTGTTGTTGAGTGGCGACCAAATCGCGCAGGTCTTTCACTCCCTGCTGAACAGGTGCAGGTTTGGGCCGCTTCGCGGCGGTCTTCGTCTTGGTAGTCGAAGGCTGCTGCGCGAAAACCGTGGGTGTCATGGACGCAACAACCAACGCCGTTGCAAGCCATGTTCTTTTGAAGTGCATTGTGGGGGCTCCTGGGTGACGGCGAAGCGCTCCTGGGAAGTCGCGGTTTCGCGCGTTGATAGTTTTGGGTCTCAAGTGCGATCTACTAGATTTTCATTCGTCATGCCGATACAAATGGTGACATCTCTCACTATCTACGGTATGTCCATCTAGATAGTAGTGTTTAGAGCAGCACCCCAACACGAACCTCAAGCTGAGGTGTTTACGATGAATGCGCTTTAAGAATCAATTACGACGGCGAAAGGCCCCAGCGCTCTTGCAACTTGCGCTCGGCGGTGCGAAACACCAAACCATCGACCAGGTAGCCGAGGACGATGATCAGAATCATCACCGCAATGACCTGACTCATGTCATTGAGATCGCGGCCCATCATCAGCAGTTGTCCAAGGCCCAAACTCAAAAAGATCATCTCCGCCTGTATCAGGGAGCGCCACGCAAACGCCCAGCCCTGTTTCAGTCCTGAAACGATGAACGGTAAGCTTGCCGGCAGCAACACGTGCCAGAACAACTTGAAACCGCTGGCACCCAGGTTGCGCCCAGCCATGCCGTAAATCTTTGGCATCTGCTTGCGCCCGTCTTCCATGGCGATCGTTACCGAGAGCAACGACCCCATGAGCACAACAAATAAAATCGCCTTCTCAGTCAATCCAAACCACAACACCGCGAGTGGCACCCAGCAGATGCTGGGAAGGGACTGCAGGCTTACGACGAGTCCGCCAAGGGTCTCCTGCAGGAATTTGTTGCTGGAAAGACCGAGACCAAGAATCATTCCGAGTGCGACCGACAAACTGTAGCCGATCAGCATGCGCTTCATGGTCGTGCTGATCGCGATCCAAAAGCTGTGATCTTGAAAACCTGTCTTCAAGGATTCCCAGACTCCCCACGGTGGAGGAAACATGTACGGCGGCCACAAGCGCATCTTCGCCACGATGACCCAGATCGCGATGATCGCCGTATAGAACAGAATCATCCTAGTGAGTCGCTTCATGACTGTATTCGACCTCCAGGGACTTGTTAATTTCCTCTCGTAATTCGTCAAGAATGTTGCGCGCGGCGCGAGCTACGTCAACGTCTTCAAGGTGCCGCGGACGCGGAAGATCAATTGGAAATTCGGTTTTTACGCGACCCGGACGAAACGTAATTAGTGCAACACGGTCGCCCAAGCGAACGGCCTCGCGAACGTTGTGAGTGACGAAAATAATAGTGCGCCCGGTTTCCGCCCAGATGCGCTCCAACTCGTCATGCAATAGATCGCGTGTTTGCGCGTCGAGCGCGGCGAAAGGCTCGTCCATCAAGAGAACATCAGGTTCGGTTGCCAATGCGCGCGCTAACGCAACCCGCTGACGCATGCCTCCCGAAAGCTGATGAATATAACTGTCCTGAAACTGGGCCAAATGCACGAGCTTGAGGTAATAACGAATTTTCTCTTGACGCTCAGCTTTGCTCATACCTTTCATCTTCATGCCGAACTCAACATTCTGGCCAACGGTCAGCCACGGGAACAGGCCGAGCTCCTGGAAAATGAGAATGCGATCCGTACCGGGACCGTCGACAGCCTTGTTATCGATAAGGACTCGTCCGGAGGTTTGCTTGTGTAAGCCGGCGATAAGGTGGAGCAGTGTGGATTTACCGCAACCGGATGGCCCGACAATGCACAGGAACTCACCCGCGCGCACACTCAAATCGATGTTATCGAGCGCGAGCAACGGCTTCCCATTCGTCGTCTTGTAGCTGAGTGAAATTCCATCCAACGAAACCTTTGGAGGGGCCGTCGGATCCGACTGGCGAAGCGAGACCAAGGCTGGTCCGCTGCCAGCCTTCCAGCGAGAGTTGCGCAATGCAGAGCGATGATCGGGTGAGACAGCGGGCTGGAGATTCGGTGTCATTGAACGGCCTTCTTCCCTTTTTCAACCAGAATCTGGTTCAACAGAGTTAGATCGTAGAGTTGTGATAGATCCGGCATCTGCTTTCCTAGAAATCCGGCGTCGTAGGCAGATCGCGCAGAGTTCAGGAGCGAGTTTCGGAGAGGATCAGCCGTAACCTGCAAGCGTCCCCATGCTTCATCCAAAACTGTCGCAGGCAATGCTTTTCCAGTCTCTTTCTGGATTTGCGCGTTTAAGAGTTTTTTGGCTTCGGGTACGTTGCCGTTGATCCAGTCGGTGAGCTCGACATGAGCGCGGATCCAGTTCTTCACAAGATCCGGATGTTCTTTCAAGAACTTCGTGCTGACGATCAGGTGGGCAGTAACGAATTGGCCGCCCGGCCAAAGCGTTCGCTCATCGAGAAACAACCTGCCATTCCCTTCCTTTATTAAACGCGTGGCCCATGGCTCCGGAGCCCAAGCACCGTCGAGTTCTTTTTTCGTAAACAATGTGAGCTGGTCGGGATTCGCCAAGGGGATTACCTGCACATCTCCGCCCTTGTCTACCGATTTCATGCCGTGCGCTTTCAGCCACGAACGCAGCGCGACATCCTGGGTGTTTCCTAACTGTGGAGTGGCGATCTTTTTCCCGTGAAAATCTTCAGGCTTCTGAATTCCTGAATCATTGCGAACCACCAGAGCAGCACCGCCGCTGGTCGCGCCAGCGATCACCCTCAATGCTTCGCCATTCGACCGGACATAACCGCTTATCGCCGGGTTCGGGCCGATGTACGTCATGTCAATGGCGCCTGCAAAAAGCGCCTCAATCGCAGCAGGACCGGCGTTAAACCCTTTCCAGTCGATCTTGACGTTCGACCCCATCGCCTTATCAAAATAGCCATTCGCCTTTCCGACCATGGCCTGCGGATGGGTAATGTTGGGAAACGCACCGACGCGAATGGTTGCGTTTTGCGCGGTGGCAAACGAGAGTAAGGCAATAACAAGAAAAGCCAGGAGGATTGCTTTTTTCATTGTTTGAGTCCGGAAGTTCCGTGAACCACCATTGGAAGAACACCTGTTGAATCCGTTCGCTTTTTCCGAGAACGACGACTCGACTTCCCGGCGACATGCTCGGGGCCTTTGATTAAGTCCGCCAGGGTTGTATTTTCAAGAATTTGTGCGGCCGCATCACGAACATCAAGAAAGACCTGGTATAACGCGCGGTGTTCCACATCACGGCTGATCAAACTTCTTAACTGTTCAGCATCAGCAAACGGAGCGAGCGGACCGTCAACGAGACGAACGACCTCGCTCAATTGAATCTGTGACGGTGGCCGTCGAAGCTGATATCCACCCTTTGCGCCGCGCGCGCTTTCCACGATTCGCGCGTTCTTCAATTCGAGGAGGATCAATTCCAGAAATTTTTCCGGAAGACCTTCTTCGTACGCGATGTCGCGAATCTTGATTGCGCCCTGCTGATAATTACGCGACAACATCATCAGCGCCTGCAGGGCGTATAGACCTTTTTGAGATATCTTCATGCTCCGCCTATCTTGTCATAAATCCCTATCGATTCAATAGAGATAATCTGCATAGGTGGGTTGCAACTCGAGTTCCAATAACGAGCCTCATGCACAAACGAGTAAAGGCTGTATTTTGATCTACTTGGAAGCACTACGAAGGAGCGGATGCCCGCGCGTGTGCATAGAGTTGCAGTTCTGAGAAACCAACTTTAGTCCAAACTGGGAAGCTCGGGTGGGTTAGGCAAGAGCCGACAAATCAAGGGTTTGGAACGACGCGGAGTACTTGCAAAGTAATGTTATCGGGACCGCCTCGCTTGCGCGCTAGCTGCACAAGGTCATTACAGACTTCCATTACGGGTTCCTGTGCGATGGTCGCAAGTTCTTCGTCGCGCACCTGACCCCACAGGCCATCGGTGCACAGAATTAAGGTGTCGCCTGGTTGAAGCAACAAGGGAGCCTCGGGTGAATCCGTAACGAGATCCCCGATTGTGCCTAATGCCGCAGTCAGAATGTGCCGCTGCGGATGGAACTCGGCTTCGTCTCGGCTAATTAAGCCCGATTCCACAAGGCGTCCAACATAGGAATGGTCGCGGGTAAGCTGGGTCAGCACGCCTGAACGAACCATGTAGAGACGACTATCACCGACATGCGCAAAGTAAAGCTGGTTGTCGACTATCGCCGCTGCTGTACAGGTTGTCCCCATCCCGTAGAGACTTGGGTTTGCCGCCGCCTGTTGTCGAATGCGCTCATGCGCGGCCTTGACAGCGTCTAGTAGCAGCGCCTGGGGCGACGGGTCCGATTCACTTCGGTAGACATCGAGAACTGCATCTACGGCAATGTGGCTAGCTTCCTGACCGCCCTCGTAGCCACCCATACCGTCGGCCACAACGGCAAGTCTTCCCTTCTCCCGGAACTGAGCATCGCTTTGGGGTTCCCAGTACGCAAAGTGATCCTCATTATTGTCGCGCTGGCAACCGACATCAGTCATCCCCGCGGCTTCAAGTCCCGCACGAATTTTCATTCCATCTCTCGGGGCAGTGGTCTCGGTTCGCACAGGATCCATGCCTTTCGCATCAGACGAAGCATTAGATTCGACATCACTATTCCGGCAGGATCAGCGGTGGAAGCTATTCTTGCGGAACAAAATTCGTTGGGGGCTGGGTCCATCCCCCTTCGCGATCGTTTTGGGGAGAACGGGGTACCTTACACTAGCCGCCTCAAGAGTCCAAGGGGGTAAATCAGTATGGTGAGCGCGGCAGGAATCGAACCTGCGACCCACGCCTTAAAAGGGCGTTGCTCTACCAACTGAGCTACGCGCCCACGCCTTTTCAATTTAACACATTGATCCCGTAATCGGGCGGATGCGACTGAAGTCACAGGACTTCCGCGATCTCGGAAGCGGGGCGACTCTAAAGAGGAAATGGTTTTTACAAAACTAAACATTCATGAAACGAAACATGGCATCTAATCACTATCATGCAAGAGCCGATGGCGATCTTCGAAGAAAACTACCGCGTTGTCGCCGTGGATGAACAACACCTGGTCATCAAAGGTGTGGTGACCGGCGAACTGCTGACTATTGTCAACCCAGACCCCAGCATCCCAATCTCGCAAGAGGACTATCCGCCGGGGCAACTGATAGCGCTCACAGATCCACGAACAATTCGCCCGAACTAACGGGATCAGGCACTTCATCCCGAAGCTAAAACGCACATTTCATTAAAGGCGCCTGCGCAGAAACCTGTGCAGGCGCTTTGGCTTTTCACTCCAAAGTAACCTCAAAGTAATACCTTTCGTTGACACGTTCTGAGAGTGCAAACCATACTCCAGACGAGTTTCCGTTTTACATGCGCTTTACGTGCGAACTGCAGGCTGTGCCAGGGTGTGCTTGGTAGAAGCTCGGTTCCCGTTCTGCTTTTAGCTCCGGAGGATCCCATGTTTTCTACGAAGCGGCTGTTTGGGAAGCATTTCACATGGCGCCTTTTGGCGACCGCCGTTCTGGGTTTAGTGGTCATGGGGGGGCTTGTACTCGCGCGCGCCGCGAACTCCAACTCGCGGCAAGCTAGACTGCCCGTTTCGGTTTCCCACGCCAAACTCAATGAGAACACTCGCATCCGCGAGAGCCTTGGCAAACTGCCGATCGTATTCGAAGCGAATTACGGTCAAACTGATTCCCGCGTGAAATTCATGGCGCGCACTCAGGGATACACCTTGTTTTTGACTCCTACCGAGGCGGTTTTTGCGACGGCCCCCGACAAGCTAGGGGTTGCGCGCGTAGCCGAAACTCTGAAGAACCATAGAGGCTCGCCGTCGGTACTCCGTATGAAGATGGTCGGAGCCGCTCGTTCAGTTCAGATCGCGGGTGGCGACAAGGCTGGAGCCGTCAGCAACTATCTTGTCGGGAAGGATCCAAGCAAGTGGCACACAAACATTCCACAATTCTCGCGCGTACAGTACACCGAAATTTATCCGGGAATCGATTTAGCATTCCACGGATCGGAACAACAGGCAGAATTTGACTACATCGTAAAACCGCAGGCTGACGCTAGGGGCTTGAAGTTGTCATTCGATGGCGCAGAAAAAATCGTGGCTGATGCGAATGGCGATCTCATACTTTCAACTAAAGCTGGCGCTATGCGATTGCATAAGCCCGTCGCTTACCAAGAAAAGGCAGGCACTCGCACTCCGGTAGAAGCACGTTTCGCGCTAAACGAAAATCAAGTCACCTTTTCAATCGGGTCTTATGACCGCAGCCGCAACTTGGTGATCGACCCCGTCCTTGCGTACTCCACGTATCTCGGCGGAGCGGGCGACGACCAAGCCGCCGCGATCGCTGTGGATGCGAACGGTAACGCTTACGTGACAGGCATCACTAACTCCTCAGCTTTTCCGATCGCCGGGGGCGTTGCCCCAAACACCTTTGTTGGGTTCGATGATGTCTTTGTCAGCGAACTCAATCCGGCCGGAACCGCCCTCGTGTTTTCCACCTACATCGGGGGTACGGGACACGATGCAGGCCGGGGAATTGCTGTCGACAGGACGGGCATATATGTCGCGGGCGAGACGGGATCCGATGACTTCCCAATCCCCCCCACGACATTCAGCCCAGATCAGAATGGTGGGCTCGACGGATTCGCGCTCAAGCTCAACCCCGGCGGATCTTCGTTAGCATGGTCCGGCTTCATCGGCGGCGAAATCGATGACAGCGCAGCGGCCCTCGCGATCGATAGTTCGGGGAACGTGTACATCGCAGGACAAACCTTTTCGCAACTGTTTCCACTCACGTCCAACGCCCTGTTTACCAATTTCAATAACGGGACTGACGGATTCATCGGTGATGGGTTTGTGAGCGTGATCAAAGCTGACGGTAGCGCCTTCTTATTTTCGACCTACCTTGGCGGAAGCAACGACGACCGCGCCAATGGCATTGCCGTTGACGCAGCTAGGAATATCTACGTAACCGGCGGAACACAATCCGCAGATTTTCCAGTCACGGACTCCACGACGTGCCATTCATGCTCAGGTTTACCAGACGCATTTGTAAGCAAGATCAAGACGGACTTTTCCTCCCTTGTGTACTCGACCTACCTAGGCGGAAGCCTAAGTGACGAGGGATTTGCCATAGTAGTGGATTCGTCAGGGCAGTCGGTTGTTACGGGAAAGACTACTTCGACAGATTTTCCGACGACGACCTCCGCATTTCAGAAAACGTTGGGCACTGGTAGCTCCGGTGCGGTTGTAGTGGGAGCGGCATCAGACGCATTCGTGACGAAGTACAACGCCGCAGCGACGGCATTTCTCTTCTCGACCTACCTTGGCGGTGACGGAGCGGACCACGCTGTTGGTATAGCTTTGGACTCGACTCGGAATGTTTACGTGTTCGGACAAACCCAGTCGAGCAATTTCCCGACGCAAAACCCCTTTCAGGCCACGCTTCAGGGTGGTTCTGATGCATTTGTGACCGAACTGAAGTCTGACGGTTCAGGACTATTCTTTTCCAGCTACCTAGGTGGAACTCAGCAGGAAGGGTCGCTTGCATCTTTGCCCGGAACAAACGCAACGATCACAGGCGGAGTCGCGTTGAACTCCCTGAATGACATGTATGTGGCGGGCTTTACGAACTCGTTTGACTTCCCTCTGGCGACCCCATTTCAAAACACAATGGGAGGCGGGATCGATGGGTTCGTTGCCAAGGTGACAGCCGCCACACCGGCGCCAAGTTTCAGCCTCGCGGCAGATCCGCCCGCAATCACTGTGACCGCCGGAGAATCTGGCTCTACAGACATCACCGTCATGCCCGAGGCAGGCTTCACTGGTAACGTGACGTTCGCGTGCACGTCTGGAGTTCCAGCCAAGACGACCTGCTCGTTTGCGCCCGCTACGGTGGGGCCGACTGGAACAACGACCTTAACCATTTCAACAACCGGAAATGGCACTACGGTTTCAACCGCATCGCCAGAAGGAACTCTACCGCTCTACGCTTCTTTGTTTCCAATCTTTGGCCTTGCCTTGATTGGGGCGAGCCTGAAGAAGCGACCGATCAAGAAAGCTCTGTTGAACATCGTACTTTGTGGCTTGATGCTCTCTGGCGTGGCCTTTCTCGCGGCGTGCGGAGGAGGAGACGGGGGCAACGGCGGCACTCCGAAGGGCACATTCAACGTCCAGGTAACGGGCACTTCTGGTCTTGATTCCAAGAGCACCACAGTTTCTCTCACCGTGCAGTAACATGAATGCATAGATCCGCGGTTCGACATCTTATTGATGAGAACCGCGGATTCGTTGTTATGGGTTCTCGTCGATCAAATACATTGCTGCTGTTTTCCGCCCTCGTTTTCGCTTCGCTCGCCTCGGCGCGATCCAAGCCGCCAGACGCAAACGCAGTGCGATGGGCCGAAGGCGCACCAGGCTCCACGTTCTCCCGCGGTGCGGATGGCAAATACAGCTATGGGCTGCACTCCAAGGACCTAAGCGTCACTCTCACGGTGGACGCGCAGGAACTTCAGCTTACGCGCCGTCGGCTTACTCATTTCCTGGGCGTATTTCTGGACGTCCGCTACGAAGGTTCGGGGACACTTGTGTTCGACCCGAACACAGCAACTTTGGAGTACTCCAGTCACTACCGTGTAACAAAGGCGTCGCTCGATCCGGAAGGTTTTGCGGAACGGATTGAATCAGGTGGTGAAGAGGTTTCGGACGAGACCGGCCGGCACGTGGAGAAGCATCCAGAAAAAAAGGAACAAAGCGAGGCCCTTGCGCGCGCCTATCAAAAAGATGTGGCGGAGTTGCTCGAATTTGTGAACACGCAGTCGCTCAAATCGACCACACTGAGCACAACTGCTCCCCGCGCATCGGGCTGGGTTCTGTTTGGAACAAACAACCGATGGATCGGAAAATGGAAAAAGCGCGAAGACCTCGTCTTCAGGATCACGCTGACTGATCGGCTATTAGAATTTCCATTCAGCCTCCCGCCTAAAGGCTCCGACGTCACACTGAAAGAACGGGATTGAGACCGAAGCAGTCCGCGCACTGACCAGCGGACGCGTCTAGCACTAGGTGCCGTATTTACGCGCTTCCGATTCGCGTTCGGCCAGTTGTCGCAGCAGAATGTCGCGCGACGAAACTAGGCCTTTCAGTTCCTTGCCGTCGCAAATGGGCAAATGACGGAAGCCAAACTCGCGCATCAGGAACAGGCAGTTCTCGACTGTCTCCTGGCTGGCGACGGTGCGGGGTCTCGCCGTCATCACTTCAGAGACTCGTGTGGTTCCAGGCTGGCGCCCCACAGCAACTACGCGATTCATGATGTCACGTTCGGACAGAATTCCTGTGAGTTCTCCTCCCGATAGAACCGGCAAGGCACCGATACTATGTTCCATCATCAGGCGCGCCGCTTCCAGCACCGTCTTATCCGCTTCGATCGAATAGACTCTACGGTCTTTTACGAGCTCGTACACGTGTGCCATGGGTTACTTCTCCTTAACGATGGAATTTAGCCGAAGGAGGCAATCCTGCTGAACCAGTCCCAAAAACGTGGGGATACTTTAACATCAAGCAGAGATTTGTGGGAAACTCGCGGGTACGTCGACAGGTGAATCTACTTAAACGATTGAATATCGCGGATCGCCCAACCTTCTATTTTGCAAGACGCTCGAGAGCTTGAAAGAAGCCGGGAAACGAAACTTCGCTTGCATCGGAGTTGTGAATCACTGTGTCGCCGGAAGCGCGGAGGGCGGCGATGCCGAACGCCATCGCGATGCGATGGTCTCCCATCGAATCGACCTCTGCTCCATGCAATGACTGGCAGCCGCCAACTGAAAAACCATCTTCGCGCTCCTCAACATTCGCACCCATAGCACGTAAGCCTGCGGAAATCGCAGTGATTCGATCTGACTCTTTCACCCGCAATTCTTTCGCATCGCGTACTTCGATTCCGTTCTGAGTGTAGGGCGCGATTGCGGCGAGGACGGGAATTTCATCAATGAGTGCTGCAGTATCTGCCCCGGAAATTGTTCCGCCTTTGAGTTGGTTTCCTCGCACTTCAATCGTCCCAACCAATTCACCGTTTTTCTCGTCGAGTTGCATGACTGAAATACGAAGTCCCAACACAGACAGCCAATCCAGCAAGCGTGCCCGCGTTGGATTCATCAGAACCTGATCCAGAATCAGGTGTGATCCCGGGAAAAGCGCAGCCGCACATAAAAAGAATGCGCCACTCGATAAATCACCGGGCACGTTCGCCTCGATCGAGCGAAGCTTTTGACCGCCACGAATCGACGCCGCGAGTCCGCTTTGTTTTACTTCAGCCCCAAACGCTCTAAGCGCCACTTCCCCATGATCCCGAGTGCGCAGTGGTTCTTCAACACTAGTCTCGCCGTCTGCAAACAATCCTGCGAACAAGATCGCTGTCTTTACTTGGGCGCTTGCGACTGGCACCTTGTATGAAATCGCTTTCAGATGCCCGCCCTCGATGCGAAGCGGGGGTCGTCCGCCGTCGCTCGCGTTGATCCGGGCGCCCATTTGGCTCAGTGGGCCGATGATGCGCTGCATCGGGCGACGAGACAACGATTCGTCTCCAAATAATTCGCTCGCGAAATCTTGGGCGGCGAGGATTCCACTAAGCATGCGAATCGTCGATCCCGAATTACCGCAATCAAGGGGAGCCTTCGGCGCCGCCAAGCCCGTTGGTCGCCCCGAAATCTCGATCACGCCCGAATCATCCTTGCTCCACTGAGCGCCTAGAGCCCGGACACATTCAAGAGTGCTGGTACAGTCCCTTGCCGTGGAGAAGTTACTCAGCCGTGTGACGCCATCCGCCAACGCTCCGAGCATCGCATAGCGATGCGAAATAGATTTATCCCCAGGTACTCGCACGCTTCCTTCGATTCCACGTGCGGGCTTTACCACAGTTGTCGAATGATTCATGGTTGTCTCAAATATATCGAACGTTCATGGCTAGCGGCTGAATGATGAACATCCGCCCCTTGTGATAACGGTCACGAGCCGCGGTGCAAAACTGCACAGACGAACCCTAGCCTACATATTCATAATTCGATCCACACCACAATGCACGAGCGTCGACGTGAGCCACGATTCCTTTCAGACCTAATCGTAGAAGTGTGGGGGCATGACAACTCAGGCGAGCCATTTGCCCAATCCGTGCGTGCGCGGAATATCAGCATAGCTGGGGCACTTCTCGATGGGCTAGATCATGACGTGCAAAGCGGTGATGTGATCGGCGTGCGCCACCAAGGCCATCAAGCTCGGTTCCGCGTGGTCTGGGCCATGGATTTCGGCGTGCCACCCAGAAAACGTGTAGCCGTTCATAAGATAGAGGGCCAAGAATGCCCTTGGCAGCACGAGATTCTAGCTCGGGAAGAACGGTAACCCTACTGCCCGAGTTCGACAGGTACCGGCTGATCGTACGGTTGAATCACAACCTTGAATGATTTCTTGGAATTGAACTGGTCGAGAGTGACCGGAAAGCTCACGACAACGGTTCCCCGCTTTTGATCCCCAGGCATCAGCTTTAGTTCAGGAACCAGGGCGTCCGTCGCATGCTCCCTCAGCGTCGGCAATGCCTGAAAATAACGTTCAAAGTCCACGGCTGATGCAGCGTTGTCCTTGAATTCCTTGCCGTCAGCTGTGACTAGCGTGGCGCCGATCGTATGCACCCACAGCGGTTTTTTGCTCGGATTTTGTAGGGTAACTGTGGCGGCAACCATGACGGAGCCTTGGCCGGGAATTTCAGCAACCGACGTCGCCTCGAGTGTCCCTTGTCCTTGCGGCTTGGCGCGCTGCACAAACGCAAAAATTGCCGCAATCACCGCAAGCGCAGCCATGACGATCAGCAAGATTTGCGCAGGAGGCAAGTTTCGTTTCGCGGTGCCAAATTCTTCCCCGATATTGATAGTAGGCCCCCCCACACTTCCAAACCTGGGCGGCGCAGGAGCCGGTTCGGGTACCGAAACTGGAGGAGGCGTAGGACTGTCGTCAGGCATGTTGTGATTGTAGCGCGGGACCGAGTACGGGCTACCAGTCGTGTTTCATTGCTTTGGCAAACTGTGAAACCGGAAGCGTGTTCAGAACATCTTCCTTGGTCAACCAGGCCCGCCGAGCTTGCAAGATGCCATAGTGTATTTTCGGCAGGTGCGAGGTGTGATGCGCATCGGTGTTAATCACAATTTTCACACCATGCTGTTTCGCCATCCGCAGATGAACATCATTTAAGTCGAGGCGATCGGGATACGAATTCAATTCCATCGCAACTTTGTGCTTTGCCGCCTCGCGGAGAATCGCGTCCATATCGAACTGGTAGCCGTCACGACGCAACAGCAATCTCCCAGTTGGATGTCCGAGTACTGAAGTGTTCGGATTTGCGATCGCCTTAAGCAGCCGTTCCGTCATCTGTGTTCGATCCAGGTTGAATGCTGAATGCACGCTGGCAATAACGATATCCATTTGCGCCAACACCGAGTCGGAGAGATCCAGCGCTCCATCGCCCAGAATGTCGACTTCGATACCTGCAAATATCCGAATGTCATCGAATTTCTTGCCCGCCTCACGAATCTTCTTTATATGCTGAATAGCACGTTCATCGTCCAACCCGTTCGCAAATGCAAGGTTTTTCGAGTGATCGGTGATGGCCATGTATTTGTACCCGCGAGCGCGCGCCGCCTCCGCCATTTCCTCGATTGTGTTCTTACCATCTGTTTCAACTGTGTGCATATGCACATCGCCTTGAATGTCAGCTTCGGTGACAAGGCTCGGAAGTTCATTCTTGGCCGCAGCATCGATCTCACCGAGATTTTCACGCAATTCCGGAGGAATGAATTCCAGATTCAGCTTGGCGTAGATTTCCTCTTCTGACTTCCCCGCTACTGCCTCACCGCCGTCGAGTTTCGCCAGGCTGTACTCGCTTAGCGTAAAACCCATCTTCAAGGCGCGTTGTCGCAGGGCAACATTGTGAGCTTTGGAGCCGGTGAAATATTGCATCGCTGCTCCGAAAGATTCGGGCGGTAGCAATCGAACGTCGACCTGGATTCCGCTCCGCATCCGGAAACTGATCTTGTTCTCGCCCTGCGCGATTACCTCAAGCAGGCCAGGAAAACGTACGATGTGCTCAACAATCTTGGCTCTGCGAACGTCGTCGCCGCAGGCATCTCCTGTCACCAGGATATCGAGATCGCCAATTGTTTCGCGACCGCGACGTAGAGAACCGGCGGGTGAAATCTTGTCGATGCCCCCAATTTCCTTGAGGTGCTCATGCAATTTGTCCGCTAACTCTTCTGCCGCCGAGATCAGGAATCGACCGCCAATCCGGCGATAGTCTTCCAGGGCCTTCAAGAGCTTTTGCTCGTGCTTTTCACCCAGGCGGGGCAGAATCTGTATCTTCCCTTCCCGGGCGAGCTTGGCGACGCCATCAATATCACTCACCTTGTATGCACTCCAGATCAGCGCAATCGTCTTCGGTCCAAGACCTTGGACTTTGAGCAACTCGAGCATGGATGGATGATATTTCTGCAGCAGTTCGGATTGGAGCCCGAGCCGCCCTTCTTTTAAGATCTCCTGCAAATTCGTAAGCATGCCCTTGCCAATGCCCGCGATCGCGAGCACCTTTTTCGGCTCAGCGATCAAATCTGAGATCTGTTGCGGAAACGCCTCGATCGCCTGAGCGGCGTTGCGATAAGAGCGAATGCGAAAGGAATCTTGCCCATCAATTTCGAGCAGATCAGCAGTCTCGTACAAGACGTTGGCGATGGCTTTGTTGTCCATGGGTGCGAAGAAATTGTATCGCCTGGAGAGTTAAATGAGGTGGGACGAGCTACGACTACCAGCTTGAATACGATGTTCCGTCGCTCGCCGTCAAATTCGCGCCGCTATGCACATCCGTGATGCCAGGCTGTTGCTGGTCCACCGCGAGCAGCACGTCTTCCTGTTCGAGCTGCCAGGTATCGTTCCTATTCGTAAAAGGATCATTGGGCACCTGTTTGATGTAACCCGCCTGGACGATGTCGTCGAGAGACTGAGGTGCCCGCTGTTTATCGAGCGTGAATTGCGAGATGACGGAACGGAGAGTGAAAAGGTCCTGCCGAAGAACCGATTCGCGAGCGCGAAGAATTGACTGGTTATACGCAGGTATCGCCACGGCGAGAAGGATCAGGATCATGCTGACCACGATCATCATCTCGATCAGCGTGAACCCGCTATTTTTCCCGTGATAGCGTCGGCAACGATTGACACGCGAACCTGGCATTTACCAATCCTTATATTTCGTACCGTCTAGAGCGGCACCTTCGGACTTGCTGTAAACATCAAAAACATTTTGCCCACCCCAAGACTCCGACGCAGCGTCATCTTGTACCGAACGCATTCCCCACTCGGATCGGCCGGTCATGGGATCAACTGGGATTTTCCGCAAAAACCGCACCTTCTTGCCAGCGACATCTACGCCTTTTACCAGCGTTTCAAGGTCGGGCGGATAACCTTCACTACCAACCTTGATCTGGAAAGCCCCACGTTCGGAAGCGTCCTTATACCGGTCAATCGCATCTCGTATGGTCCAGAGGTCGTAGCGCAATTCTCGTTCTCTTTCCCGTTTGATCGTGATCTGTATGTACGGGACTGCCATGCTGGCCAGCACCGATAAGATCGTAATCGCTACGATCACCTCGATCAGACTGAAGCCTCGAGCGCGCCGGCAGAGTTGTCGACCTGCGCGATCTGTTGGCAAGTGAAGAGACGGGTTCACGGTCTTCTCACTGTACCGTGACTGCGGCTTGCGCTCCACTGACCGGAATCGCCTGCATTGCAGGATCGCGTGCGCCGCCACGCGTGATCGTCACGGCCGATTGTCCCGCGCCTTTAGCGACAAAAGTCAGAGTGACTACTCCTCCCTGCCCAGACACTCCACCTGCGCCCGGCGGTCTTGTGGCGGTAATTTGAAGGGTGCCGGTCGACGGGTCATCGCGATGTACAAGCGCGACGGGCTGCCCGTCTTGTGAGAGAAATCCACCATTCGACACATTCGCCAACTCCAGCTGGTTCGGATCGTAATTGACCTGAATCGGCACGGAGTAGACATTTTGTGCCCCTGACATGAGCACATTAACCGTGAAAGTGGCGCCTTTCGGTTGCGTCGTCGTTGGCGGATCAAACATAAAGCTGGCACTGCCCTGCGGGGCTTGGGCTGGAGCAGGCACAGTCGGAGCAGGAGTTGCGGGATTGGGTGCAGCAGCGCCCGGTGAGGGGGCCTGCATCGCGGGCTGCTGTGCTGCTGGCGAGGAATTCGGAGCTTGTGACGGTGGCGCGGCAGGCGCGACCTGTTTCGCTACGCGCCGTAGCTCGAGCGCGTTAGCTGTACCTACGTCGAGCATGTCCTGATTGGCGCGGGTGAGTTCCTGCCCACGGATGATGTGCGGCACCAGAACGAAAACGATTTCATTTTCGCGATGTTCGGTGTTGGTTTGCGAAAACAGATACTTGAGTATCGGAACTTGCGCCAGCCCGGGAATTCCGCTTAGCGCCTTGGTTTGCTGATCTTCAAGAATTCCGCCCAGCAGATTCACTTCACCGTCACGCAAACGAATCTCATGTTCGATCTTGCGTTGCCCAATGACAGGCTGGTCGATGCCGCCGATATTTACACGCGAAGTGACTGCGGAAATATCCAAGGCAATCTTGAGCGTGACATCTCGCGTCGCGTGCACGCGGGGCGTGATGTCAATATTGACGCCCACATCGAGATATTGGAACTGGGTGTTGACGAGTGGGTTGATACCGACGCCACCTATACCAGGCTGGAACGACCCGGTTGCTACCGGCACGCGGTCACCAATCTTCAATGACGCCTTCTGTCCGTCCAAGGCCCGGATTTGTGGGTTTTGAATAATCTTGGTAGTTGAATCGCTTAAAAGTGCGGTCGCTGTTGCAGGCGGGATCGTGACCTGGAAATCCGTCGCGTTCAGGTCTGCAAGCCTATTCAGATTGATGGTGTTTGATCCTGTGCTGGCATTGGTTGTTGTCCCGCCGGTAGTCGTTGAGCTTGTTGTGACGTTCGGTTGCAGTGCAACGCTCACGCTCGTCGGCGGATTGATGCCGAGATTGCGCATTTTGTCTTTGCTGACCTGCATGACTGCAACTTCAACAATTACTTCCGGCTTTGCCTTGTCGAGATCGTCGACCAGCTTCTGAGCGAGTGCCAGCTGGTCAGGTGTGCCGCGCACAACAATGGCACCCTGCGACGGTAGCTGTTGAATGCGACTGACTTCTAAGATCGTGCGCATTGCGTTGACAACATCCTGCAATTCGGTTGGCTGGGACAGGTTCGCAAGATAGAACGTTTTAATCACGCTCTGCTCAAGCTCTTTGCGCTTTCCCGGATTGTCAGCGGCAACGAAAATCGTGTTCGTAGTGACAGGCCGCCAGAAAGTTTTCGATTCCAGCGAAACGATCTCGAGCGCTTCTTCGAGGGTCACTCCGTTAAGCTCAATCTTGATGCGGCGCGGCGTGTAATCCGGATCAAACAGAACATTAATCCCGGCCAACTTGCCGATGGTTTCGTAGATGACTTTGGAATCTTCTGTGAGCTTGAGGGTGATCGGAACGTTGGAGATCGGTGCTAGTTCAACAGGGCCCATCGCTTCGGAAAGACGTTTCTTCAAAGCGTTCGGGGGTGAGGTTACCGCCTGCGGATTGCCACCCTCGGCTTCGCGAATTAATTGCTGAGTCCTTCTCACTTCCTGCTGTGCAATGAAACTGGAGGGGTCAATCTCGAGCGCCTTCTGAAATTCGGTGAGAGCATCGTTCAATTTCCCACCATCTCGCATAACCTGCCCACGATGCACGTGTGAAGCAGCAGCCAGAAACTTTGTGCGCTCGTAGGACGCACGATAACGCAGCTCTTTCGGCTTCAATTCATAGGCCTGACGGTAGAGTTCAAAGGCCTGCTCGTAGTTTTGTCGAGCTTCGGCGTCCTGTCCTTTTTCCCAGAGCGACTTCGCGCTCTCTGCGGCCACAGCCAGCGTCGCGGCCACGACGAGCAGGCAAAGAGTCGGGCGGATCAGACTTCTCATGAAATTCATTCCTTGTACCGCTGGACTGGACGCTGCTCCGTAGCTTCGCCGGAAAAACAGGCGACCGGCAAAAGTCGGCCTGATTCGCGCTCTAAGGGCCAAAAATGGGAGCTTTCGGCGCTGATTATAGCATCGCGTCCATACGCACCCGAAGTGACTGGTATGGTTGCAGTTACACTCATTGGTCGTAGAACCAAAGATCCTCCATAGGGGCTGCCTTTCCCCAAGTCCACCCTATGGGCCTGCGACGCCGCCAACGGCCCGATGTGGTACTTTTTTTAAGCGCCATGGCACGCCCAAACACACATCAGACGCGCTCCAAGCCGGAAAAGAATCCGAAGCGGGATCCCACCGCGTCAGGGCAACGGGATGCCTCCGTTAACAGGAACGCTTCACATAACTACTTCTTGCTGGAAAAATTTGAGACCGGCATTGCACTGACTGGCACCGAGGTCAAAGCGATCCGGTCCGGCAAGGCGAACCTCAAGGATTCCTATGGGTTGGTGAAGGACGGGGAACTGTGGTTGCTCAACTGCCACATCAGCCCGTATGAACACGGCAGTTACTCAAACCACTCTGCGTTACGCACCCGAAAATTGTTGGTTCATCGGGACGAGCTCAAAAAGCTGATCGGCCAAACACAGCAAAAGGGCCTGACCCTCATTCCGACACGTATGTATTTCAAAAACGGGCGTGTAAAAATCGAGCTTGCTGTTGCTCGCGGAAAGCAGCTGTGGGATAAGCGCGAAACCGAGCGCCGCCGCACTGCAGACCGCGAGGCTCGTGAGGCAATTGTTCGCGGCCACAAGGGTGGATAACGACTGCAACCTCGGCAGTTGAGGTACACCTTGCTACAAACTGAAGAGCCAAACAGGATTTGAATTAGCTTTCAACGCTCTCAGCATTGAGGGATTGAAAAGCGGTTGCTATAATTCGTAAGTCCCACAAGCTTCCAGCGTTTTCTGGTTGCACAGATTCAAGACATTTCCCGTCTGAGAGCGCGGCAACGCACCGCGCAGTCTGTCGACAACCAACCGAAGTGGCCAGGTAGCTCAGGTGGTAGAGCGCAGCCCTGAAAAGGCTGGCGTCGGCGGTTCAACTCCGTCCCTGGCCACCAT